>Ga0208492_1000026_pt1 | contig 192943 bp, 202 predicted proteins | sample Subbioar_CSW14AB_FD_184820 | JGI IMG/M metagenome (GOLD analysis project Ga0208492, IMG submission 184820) | Serpentinite rock and fluid subsurface biosphere microbial communities from McLaughlin Reserve, California, USA - CR12Mar_CSW14AB (SPAdes) | ecosystem: Environmental > Terrestrial >...
CCCCGCACGCGGACGAGATGGTCCAGATGGCGATGGGGATGATGGGCTTCTTTGTCGTGCATCCTCGTGACCCGAACCAATACAGGGTCGATCGCGACTTCGTGTTCCTGATGGCGTCGTACGACATAGATCCAGGCGCCGCCACGCCTAAGGTCGCGGAGATGACCAACTTCAACATGTGGACATGGAACAGCCGTGTTTTCCCCGGCATCGATACGCTGCCGGTACGCATGGGCGACCGTGTTCGCATCCGGATGGGCAATCTCACGATGACGAACCATCCGATCCACCTGCACGGATATGATTTCTCGGTCACCGGCACTGATGGCGGCTGGGTTCCGCCCTCGGCGAGATGGCCGGAAGTTACGATCGATGTCCCGATCGGTTCAATGCGCGCGTTTGAGTTCGACGCCATCTATCCGGGTGATTGGGCAATGCACTGCCACAAGTCTCATCACACGATGAATGCGATGGGCCATAGCTTACCGACGATGATTGGCGTCAATCATCATGGCGTAGCCAAGCGCATTGTAAGCCTTATTCCCGACTACATGGTGATGGGCGAACGCGGCATGGCTGACATGGGCGAAATGGAAATGCCGTTGCCAGAAAATTCTTTACCCATGATGGCAGGGACAGGACCCTTTGGCCCTCTCGAGATGGGCGGAATGTTTACCGTCGTGAAGGTTCGTGAGGGACTGGCGCCTGGCGATTACAAGGATCCCGGCTGGTACAAGAACCCGCCCGGTACGGTTGCCTACAAATACAACGGTGACGTCAACAAGCGCGGCTGAAGAGCCGTAACTCAGCAGAAGGACAACTCAATGCTTTCGAATCATCGCAAAATGATGCTCATGCTGGTCAGCGGCACGCTCAGCCTAGCGGCCGTCGCCGTCTCCGCAGCGCCTGGCCATAGCGGCGGCCACGGTCACAACGACAAGAAAGAAGCCTACGATGGCCATGCTGCGGCCTTGGGCGAGCCTGGCGATCCGAAGGCCAACGCCCGGGTTATCAATGTCAACATGACGGACGAGATGCGCTTCAGCCCCGCGACCGTAATGGTCTCGCGCGGCGAGACGGTCAAGTTCGTGATCAAGAACAGCGGCCAACTCAAGCATGAGATGACGCTCGGCACCATGGATGAGCTGGTTGAGCATGCCAAGGTGATGGAGAAGAACCCGGAGATGGAGCATGACGATCCCAATGCGGTCACCGTCGATCCGGGTAAGACCAAGACCATCCTGTGGAAGTTCACCAAGGCGGGCACCTTCGATTACGGCTGCCTGGTTCCTGGCCACATGCAGGGTGGCATGAAGGGCAAGATCATCGTCCGCTGATCAGGAAGGTCATCATGTCCAACATCAGTGCCGTCGTGATTCTTCTGGTCCTGGCCGGGTGCGCCGCGCAGTCGAATCCACCCTTCCCGGTGGATGAGGCGGCCTGCGCGAAGGTCGGCCGGGCCGGCACGGCAGAGTATCGCCAATGCATCGCGGATCGAGTGACAGCCTACGACGAGCGCTCGAACCGCTGGCGCGTTGAACAGTCAAACTGAAAAGGAGTTGCATCATGAAGAAGCTTATCCTCGCCGCCGCCGTGTTTCTGGCTCTTGGTGGAGTGGGCCCTGATGCTTTTGCCCAGATGACGGGTAAGAGCGAAGGCGAGATCCGAAAAGTCGATAGGGACGCGAGCAAGATCACCATCAAGCACGGGCCGATCGAGGCCATGGATATGCCTGGCATGACCATGGTCTTCCAGGTGAAGGATCCAAGCTTGCTGGACAAGGCCAAGGTCGGCGAGACGGTCAGTTTCACCGTGACCAAGGACAGTGGCGCCATGGTCTTGACCTCGGTCGAGCCCAAGAAATAGGGGCCGGCAGAGGCCTCCCCTGGTCCGGATGGCGCCGTTGTGGGTCCTTCGGTCCACCACTCGGTCAGGGGAGGTTTTGCTGGACATCGCCCATGCCGTTAAAACTTAATTCTGCTCCATTTCAAGTGACCAGCCGCATGAAAGCCTGGCGTGACCATCATCACGTATCTTGGCGTCAAGTATCTCGGCGTCACGCTATCTGGGCGCTCATGCTTTTCGCTCTTGTGCTGCTGCTCCCGCCAGCAGTTCGCGCCCATACGGAATTCGGCCTCCAGATCGATATCGACCACGCTCTGATCGAGCCGCGAAACGGCACAAGTGCGGTCCTAAAATTCAGCATTCACAACAATACAAGCAGCATCATCCACCTGCTGCGGGTAGACACGCCGGTCGCGTCCGGCAGCCGGATCATGTTCAATGCGGGCGATGGACGTCAGTTGCAATTGGACTCGCTCGGTGTGAAGCCGGAGCAGGTTCTTGATTTCGCCACATCTCATATGTGGGTCGAGCTGACCGGGCTGAGGGAGACGCTGCGCAACGGCATGCATGTTCCCTTGCGTCTCATTTTCAGCGCCGGGCATTCGGTCGATGTTATCGGCGATGTCGGGGCGCATCATGACCATTGATGGCCGCCGGCCCCTCAAAATGCCTAATGGCCCTGCGTCACTTTGCCGTTTTGGAAGCTGCCAAAGTCGGTGTAGGCTATACTTATGATCGCTGGTTTGGCCAAAGCACTCAGTCTTTTGGTCGCTATCGGGCTCCTGCTGGGCCCGCTGGCGCCGAAGAGCGCCAATTGTGGCCCGGCGAACACCGCTAGCACGGCCCAGTTTGAAATTATTCATGCCTCGGCACCTGGTCACGATTGCTGCGACGAGGCCGATCAGACCGGTCTCGATGGCGCTGCCGATTTGTCGAAATGCAAGGTTGGCTGCATCGCTACTCCTGGCGTGAGCCTGCCCGCGCAATCTGCCATGACTTTGCATGTTGTTGAGGCTGAACCTTCATCCGCCGCCCGCGGCATCGCCGACTGGCTGCCGCCGCCACTTTACGACCCGCCGATTCTCCGCTCCTGACCTGACCCACGGCCCGGCTCGCAGGGCCATGTTTGACGTCTGGAGACGGAGTATTTTCCATGTTCAATCCTGTCGCATGGCGTGGCGCCGGAAGTGCCATGCTGTTGCTCACCGCCTGGTTCGGCCTGCTGGTCCCCCAGCACGCATTGGCGCAGCCCGCATTGGGCAGCGAACTCTCCCCGCTGCTGGCGACCGCTCGCAGCCAGCATCCCGAAATCGCAATTGCGGCACTTGAGCGCGACATGGCAGCGGCCCGCGCCTCGGCGGCCGACAGCCTGGCGGATCCGACTTTCCGGGTCGAGTTCAACGACAATACGCGCTCATCCGGCCTGCTGCCCGACCAACTCGGCTACCGTAAATACATGCTGGAGCAGAGTTTCCCACTGGGCGGCAAGCGCGATCTGCGTCGTCGTATTGCAGATGCGGAGACAGCGGACGCGCAGTCGCGCGAGGATCAGGTCTCCAACGAACTGGTCGCGCGGATCAAGGCGGTTCAGGCGCAGCGCCATCTCGCACAGGCGGGCCTGCGCATTCTTAGCGACCAGCGCAGTTTGCTGGACCGCACTATTGAGGCGGCCGATCGCGGCTATGCGCAGGGCCGGGTCGGCCAGGAAGGTGCGCTGAACAGCCGTCTGGCCCGCAACCGCCTGGAAACCGAAGTCGCGCGTCTGCAGGGCGATATCCGCCAGCTCGATGCCCGCCTGAACGGTCTGCTGGGGCGGGAGACCGGCACCGCCCTGCAGCCCCCGCTTGGGCTCGCGCCGATGCCCAGGCCAGAGCGTCTGCAGTTCGAGAACCTGATGGCAGAGGCTGCCGACCGCAACCCGCAATTCCGCCAGCTGGTCGCCCGCGGCAGCGGCGCCGACGCCAGGCGCCGGCTTGCCGATGCCGACTGGGTGCCGGATGTCTCGCTCGGCGTCGGCACAATCGAACAGGATTTCGGGGTGCGGGCCTATGAGGCCTACATCACCCTGAACATTCCGCTACGCGGTGGCTTGAGGGATGCCAAGAAGAGCGAAGCGATCGCCGAGCAGAGCGCCGTCAGGGTTCGGCGCCAGGCCATTGAACTGGACCTGGCCTCGAATTTCCGGGAGATGCTGGCCGGACTGGAAGCGCAGCAGCGCATCGAAAGTCTCAGCAGCGGCAGCATCCTGTCGCAGGCGCGCGCCGCCGTCACCGCGCAGCTGCGTGCCTATGAGCAGGGCAGCGGCGGCTTTGCCGACCTGCTTCAAGCCCAGAGCCGGCTTCGCGAGGTGGAACTGGACGGAATAAGGGCCCAGGTGGAGCAACGCCGCCTGCTGGCTGAAATTGAACGTCTGGTCGGAGGTGACCTATGAGCCGCATCCGTTTTGTCCTGGCCGGTATGGCGATCGCCGCACTGGCCGGCTCTGTGGGCTACGTTGTCGGGACCGGACTTCCCGGCGGACCGCGCGACAAGAATGCCGCGCCGGCAACGACCGCCGGTCAGCCGACCGCGGAGGCAGCCAGGCCGGAGAGGAAGCTGCTCTATTACCGCAATCCGATGGGGCTGCCCGATGTCTCACCCGTCCCGAAGAAGGACTGGATGGGGATGGACTACATCCCGGTCTACGAGGGCGAGGAGGACGCACAGGATCGCGGAATCAAGCTCAGCCCGCAGAAAATCCAGCTTCTTGGGGTGCGGACCGAACCGGCCCGCAGCCGCATGCTGTCGCGGCCGGTGCGCGCGACGGCAAGCTTCCAGTTTGACGAGCGCCGACAGGTCGATGTGACGGTCAAATATGAAGCCTGGATCGAAAGGCTGCTCGTCAATGCGACAGGAGAACCGGTCAAGGCCGGGCAGCCCCTGATGCTGGTCTACAGCCCGGCCATGGTGCAGGCCCAGGAAGAGTATCTGCTGGCCGCGCGCCTGCGCGACGAAACGCCGCCTGATGACAAAGCGGCGCGAAACGATGCGGATCGTCTCGTCCAGGGAGCCTTGGCGCGGCTGCGCAATCTCGACCTGCCCAAAACGGTGCAGGATCGGTTGGTGCGCAGCGGTCAGGTGAACCGGCAGTTTTCCATCGCGGCGCCTATTCGGGGCATCGTAATGGACAAGGCTGTGGTCGAGGGCATGCGCATCATGCCGGGCGAGCGGCTCTACCGGCTGGTGGATGACAGTCAACTCTGGCTGCAGGCCGAAGTCTTTGAGCAGGATCTCGGTCTGGTCAAACCGGGCCAGCCGGTCGAGATCGCGGTGAATGCCTATCCCAACCGCAAGTTCGCCGGAAAGGTCGCATTCATCTATCCGACGGTGAACCGGGACACCCGTACCGCCCGTGTGCGGATCGAGGTGGCCAATCCGGACGGCGCACTGAAGGCCGATATGTATGCCTCGGTGCTGCTGAACGCCGAGGCTGTCATGGAGGAAACGCTTGCGATTCCCGATAGCGCCGTGATCGACAGCGGCCGGCGCCAGATCGTCATCGTCGATATCGGCATGGGCCGCTTCGATCCGCGCGAAGTCAGACTGGGTGCGCGGGGCGACGGTTACGTCGAGATTCGCGACGGGCTGGAGGAAGGCGAAACGGTGGTGGTACAGGCGAACTTCCTGCTCGATGCCGAAGCCAACCTGAAGGCTGCGCTGCAATCCTTCACATCGCCCCCGGCCGACCATCAATCCCATGGCCAGGGGGCACCGAAATGATTGCCGCCCTGATCCGCTGGTCGACCCGCAACATCTTCCTGGTGCTGTTTGCGACGCTGTTTCTGAGTGCGGCTGGCGTTGTCGCATTAAGCCGGCTGCCGCTCGATGCCATTCCGGACCTCTCTGATACCCAGGTGATCGTCTACACCGAGTATCCGGGTCAGGCACCGCAGGTGGTGGAGGATCAGGTCACCTATCCGCTCACCTCGGCGATGCTGAACGTGCCCAGGTCCAAGGTAGTGCGCGGTTTCTCCTACTTCGGCGTGTCCTTCGTTTATGTGATCTTCGAGGAGGGGACCGATCTCTACTGGGCACGCAGCCGGGTGCTGGAATATCTGAATTTCGCTGCCAAGCGGCTTCCCGCCGGACTCACACCGGCGCTCGGACCGGATGCGACCGGTGTCGGCTGGGTCTACCAGTATGCCGTCACCGGAGCGCAGAAGACGCTGGCCGAGTTGCGCAGCCTGCAGGACTGGAATTTCCGCTACCTGCTATCGAAATCCGAGGGCGTCGCCGAAATCGCCTCGGCCGGCGGCTTTGTGAAGCAGTATCAGGTCACCGTCGATCCGCGCAAATTGCAGGCCTTCAACATCCCGCTCGAACGGGTCGCCGAGGCGATCCGGCAAAGCAACCGGGATGTCGGCGGCCGGGTGATCGAGATGGCCGAGACCGAATTCATGGTCCGCGGCCGCGGTTACCTGCGCAGCTTGTCCGACATCGGCCAGATCGTGCTGAAGGCCGAAGGCGGCACGCCGGTGCGCCTATTCGATGTCGCCCGGATTGAACTGGGGCCAGATGAGCGCCGCGGCATCACCGAGCTGAATGGCGAGGGCGAAGTGGTGAGCGGCACCGTTGTCCAGCGCGCCGGTCAGAATGCGCTCGCCGTGATCGACGGGGTGAAAGCGCGCATCGATGAGATGAAGGCGAGCCTGCCGGAAGGCGTCGAGATCGTGACGGTCTACGACCGCTCGGAACTGATCCGCCGGGCGGTCGCCACGCTCAAATCCACGTTGATCGAAGAATCGATCGTGGTGGCGCTCGTCTGCTTTGTCTTCCTGCTGCATGTCCGCAGCGCGCTGGTTGCCATCGTGACCCTGCCGGTCGGCATCCTGATCGCGATCATCCTGATGGAGGCCTTTGGTATTACCTCCAACATCATGAGCCTGGGCGGCATTGCGATCGCCGTTGGTGCCATGGTCGATGCCGCTATCGTGATGATCGAGAATGCGCATAAAAGGCTGGAACGGGCCAGCCCGGATGCGGATCGGGTCAAGGTGCTGACCGAGGCAGCCGTGGAGGTCGGGCCGTCGCTTTTCTTCAGCCTGCTGATCATCACGGTGTCCTTCATCCCGATCTTCGCACTTGAGGCCCAGGAGGGCCGGCTGTTCAAGCCGCTGGCTTATACCAAGACCTTCGCCATGGCGGGCGCAGCCCTGCTCTCGGTGACACTCGTACCGGCGCTGATGGTGTTGCTGATCCGTGGCAAAATAGTGCCCGAACACCGCAACCCGGTGAACCGGCTGCTCATCGCAGCCTACCGGCCGGTGATCGACCTGGTGCTCCGCGCCAAGGGACTGACGATCGCGATCGCCATTCTGGCTCTGGGCTTGAGCTGGATTCCGTTGTCCCGCATCGGCACGGAATTCATGCCGAACCTGAATGAAGGCACTATCCAGTATATGCCGGTCACCCTGCCGGGACTTTCGATCTCCAAGGCGGCCGAACTGCTGCAGACCCAGAACAAGATCATCAAGAGTTTCCAGGAGGTGGATAGCGTCTTCGGCAAGGCCGGCCGAATAAATTCGGCGACCGATCCGGCGCCGACTGAGATGTTCGAGACCGTGATCAACCTGAAACCGCAGTCGGAATGGCGACCCGGCGTGACCGTCGACAGTCTGATCCGGGAAATGGACCAGGCGCTGCAGATTCCCGGCGTGTCGAATGCCTGGACCATGCCGATCAAGATGCGCACCGACATGCTCTCGACCGGCATCCGCACCACGCTCGGCATCAAGCTGTTCGGTCCAGATCTCGCCGAACTCGATGGCCTCGCCAGGCAGGTCGAGACCAGCCTGCGCAAAGTCCAGGGCACGTCGAGCGCCTTTGCCGAGCGCGTGATCGGCGGCTACTACCTCACCATCGAGCCAGACCGCCTGGCGCTCGCGCGGCATGGAGTGACCGTCGACACCTTACAGAATGTCATCGCCATGGCGCTGGGCGGCGAACTGGTCACCAGCACAGTAGAGGGCCGGGAGCGCTATGGCGTGATCATCCGCTACCCGCGCGAATTGCGGTCCAGCCCCCAGGCCATCGCCCGCGAAGTCCTGGTGCCGTTGCCCAATGGCGCCATGGTGCCGCTCGGGCAACTGGCCAGCACCAAGCTGGAACAGGGGCCGACCGGGATCCGCACCGAGAATGCCCAGCTCGCGGTCTATGTCTTTATCGACATGCAGGGTCGCGATATCGGCTCCTATGTCGCCGACGCCCAGGCGCTGCTGGCCCGCGAGGTGCATTTGCCGAAGGGCGTGACGCTCGCCTGGAGCGGCCAGTATGAGTACCTGGAACGCGCCAAGCAGCGCCTCAGCGTCGTCGTACCGGCGACGCTCTTCGTCATCATGCTGCTGCTCTACCTCAATTTCCGGCGGATGACCGAAACCCTGATCGTGATGCTGAGCCTGCCTTTTGCCCTGATCGGCGGGCTCTGGCTGATGGACTGGATGGGCTTCAACTTCAGCGTGGCGGTCGCCGTCGGCTTCATTGCGCTGGCGGGTGTCGCCGCCGAAACCGGGGTGATCATGCTGATCTACCTCGATCATGCGCTACGCGACCGGCAGGCGCTCTGCCGCACCGAAGAGCGAGCCTTTACGAAAGAAGACCTGCGGGCGGCGATCGTCGAGGGCGCCGTCGACCGCGTGCGACCAAAGGCCATGACAGTGATCACCATCATGGCTGGCCTGCTGCCGATCCTGTGGATCACTGGGACTGGCTCGGAAGTCATGCAACGCATCGCCGTGCCGATGATCGGCGGCATGGTGTCGTCCACCTTGCTTACCCTGATCGTTATCCCCGCGATTTATGCCCTGATCAAGCAACGCAACATTCCAATGATGTGAAGGAGACCACCATGAACCGTCGCGCTTTTCTGATGCTGACCCTTTCAGCCACTGTACTTCCCATCGTCCCGGTCCGGGCGACGGAGGCCATCCATGTGCTGAAAACCTCGAGCTGTGGCTGCTGCAACGCCTGGATCACCCATCTGCGCAAGGCCGGTTTCCAAGTCACTGCCAAGGACGTCCCAATGGCCGTCCTCAACCAGGAAAAGCTCAATGCCGGGCTCACGCCGGAGCTTTCTTCCTGCCATACCGCCCGGGTTGGAGGTTATGTGATCGAAGGCCATGTCCCGGCAGACGACATCAAGCGGCTGCTGCTGGAGCGGCCGGACGCACTCGGCCTGACGGTGCCCGGTATGCCCGAAGGCTCGCCCGGCATGGAGACCGGAGAGACGGACGCTTACGAAGTTTTACTGTTTGCCAAGGGCGGAACGACAACGGTCTATGCCCGTTATTCATAGACCGGTCTGATCACGGTCCTGGAGGCATGCCATGGCGCATCATTCGCACGAGATGCATAAATCCCACTACTTACGCTTCGCCGCCGAACTGGCGGTCGATTTCGTCATCATGTACCTGGTCATGTATACCATGATCAATTCGCTTTCGAATTTCCATTTCAACCTCAACAACGTCTACATGACCCTGATGATGGTCGCCCCCATGGCTCTCGTCATGCTTGTCGCCATGCGCTCGATGTTCCCCATACAGCGTCTGAATTGGACGATCGTTGCCGTGGCCGCACTTGTATTCATCGGCAGCTATGTCGGCATGCGCACACAGGCAGCCGTCGGAAATGCCGAATTCGTGCGCTCCATGATCCCGCATCATTCGGGCGCCATCCTGATGTGCCGTGAGGCCGCAATTACGGATGCGGAACTGGCCGATCTGTGTCAGCAGATCATCAAGAGCCAGCAGGAGGAGATCGACCAGATGGAGCGCATCCTGGATCGACTCCGATCTCCAAGGCGCAACCAAGGATGAAGTCCGATAATACTGAAACGATTTTGTGAACTTTGATCCTAGTAGCGCTTACCCAAAGCGTTAGGCTTCCAATTGCTACGAAGTTGTTATTTACCCAGGGAATGGTGCCCTGAAGGTCTCGGTTCTCGTGATCAAAGTACGTCTTGGATTTGAGGGCACCGAATTACTGAAATTCAACTCGGCATGAACTCAGCTTGGTTTAATCGCGAAAGCCGGTTGCAAGCCAATTTTTAAAAGCGGAACCGGTTACGTTGAAGCCGCCTTGAATATTGCTGAAAAGATTGAGACGGCTGGGCCGGCGATAGCCGAGGTGCTTGCTGCGGCGGATTGAAGAAAGCGCGCTGCAGAGCGCCGCCCTTATGCATCAAGTTGATGAATGCCTCTGTATAAACTGGCGTCAATAGCACGCGCCGTTTCGGCTCTGGATGCAGCTGCCAAAGCACCGGCTTACCGAAAGCAGATTGGTCAGCATCAGTTGTGCCGAAATCGAAGAGGACGTCGACCGGTCGGCCGATCCAGTCACGCAGCAGGGCGCACTCGCTCTCGAATCCCGTGAAACCTAGCGGCTTCTGGCTGATCATTCTGAGCGTCTTGGCAAAACTCTGCTGGTCTCTCTTCCGCCGTAGGCCGTCGACTATCCAGATCATGGATTTGTAGAAGGCTTCGCGCGATGCACGTTCGATATCTGAAATCGGCGAGTGTTGGAACTCCAAAACGCAGTCGTTGGGCAGTTTTACGTCGGCGATATGCTTTTCATCGTTCTGGCCAACATGCACATTCTCTTGCCATTCGATCGGGAAACGGTTCTTCCAAGCTATGTGCCATTCCGTTTCTTCCCACCATGGATCGCAGTGGCGCTGGCCACGATGCGCCCAATGGTTGGCCCGAATATTTCCGCACTTCGGAATCAACGGCGATCTGCACTGCTGGCAGATGCCGGCTAGGCCGGGGGCCGCCTCGCAGCGTATGTCATTTACGAGTGCAAGCCGCATGATCCGCTCCTGTTGGAGGTATAGGACCAGGCTATTTCGACTGCTTCCTGGCCAGCTCTGCCATACCGCCCGAAGCGGCAGCCGCCTTTCTATTATAGTGTACGGGCATTCGCGGATCTTTCCAGCTACCTGCTCTCATGATTCGGCCAAGGTCGACGTTCTCGGCGTGCAGATCCTGGCAAGCGCCTATCCTGGTGCTGTGGCTGGAATAGGCTTCGCCGGCGTCCTGGCCGCCGGCTTGGGCCATCATCTTCTTGTAGATCAGGCTGACTGCCTGCAGGGATAGGGGCGCGTTTACTGGCGAGCCGGTCGAGCTCAGTGACCAGAAGATGAAGCCTTTACGGACTTTGATCAGTGATAACCACTTCGTCACAAATTGAAGCGTGCGCGGGCGGAGGTATTTGTAGTCCCCTTCCCCTTCCTGGTCCGACTTGGACCGGCGAACCTTGATAACCGCGGCGCCGTCGTCAATCGGCTCGATGTCTTCTGCGCGAAGGCGGGCAAGCTCGCTGCCGCGGAGCATTGTGTCGTAGGCGACCATGATGAGTGCCAGATCGCGAATATCCATGGTGCGGAATCGGCGTTGACGGCTGATCGGGTCGATCCAGCCTGTATTGCTGATGATCCGCTCGATGTCTTCATAGTGTATGGGCCGGGCCTGGTCCTGCTCTACGCCTTTTGACCGGCGCATGGCGCGCATATGCAGTTTTACAAACTTGTCGTCCAGTACGGGGGCGGCGTCTGCAGCTAGGTTCATGGTGTTAAGCGACTGGACATATCGCTTGATGGAGGCAGGTTTGTATCGAGTGGCCAGGTAGTCGATATACTGGCAGACATTCTCGGCTGTCGCCGGCACCGAAAGCTTGTTCTCCTGCCGGCACCAGGTTAGCCACAGGCGAATATCGAAGCGATATGCAGCTATTGTGTTCGGGGAGTAAGCCTGTTCTGCAGCTGCAAACCATTTCTTGGCAGCCTGAACGTGCTTTTGCACCTGCGGGTCGTTGGTATCTACAAGCTGAAGGTCGGTTGTCATCGTCCCGGGCCCGGCAATGGCGGTATCGACTCCGCGTCGGCTGCCGCGTCCCAATGCCACCAGCCATCCATTCCACGAGTGGAATTATAGAAGGCCTCTTTGGCCTGCCGGCGTGCTAGGTAGTCCGCTGTGTTCATTCCGAAGACCTCACAAGGATACTCGTCGCCACGCCGGACATCGAGCAACAGAAAGTCCGGGAGCGTAGTATCGTCCTCAGAATCATAGCGCAGCGGCTTTGAGAATGCCCGGCTTGTTTCTACCAGGATATTGGCCAGCTTTGCCTCATGGCTGCTGTCATAGGGGATAAATTGGCGCGTCACCGGCATTAAAGCACCGTGCAGGATCTTCGCCCCTACCCGGCCCTTTTTGTCAGGATTCTGGACTTCGCCGATGAGCAAACCAATGCAGTGGCTATGGTCGGTGTCGATTGCGTTCATAGCCAAAGGATACCGGCGCACCCAAGATTCGACCAGTTCGGGCGGGATATAGGCGTCGAGCTGATAATTACTCCAGGCCCCGTCAATGGTGCAGCGCGGCCTTCCTTCTACTTGGGTGAGCCTGGTCATTTCGCACAGGATTAGGAATCGCCGCTTGTTCTTGTTGGCGCCAGCGAAAACGGCTTGTGCTTGCTCCACGAACACCCGCGCTCTTTCGCCGAAGCAGTTCGGTACCAGTATGGCTAGGGCAGCTGATAGTTCAGATTGCCCGTATTTTACCATTCTGGACTTCTCCAGCAGGTATCGGCCGATTGTGAACCAGCTTCTCTTTCCTTGCATGCGTGGCCACCACTGATTGACCTGAAATTCCTCCCAGATGGTGTGAAGCACGCCGAGTTCACTGGCGCGGCCGTATTTTTTGCGATTGGTGGCCTTGTCGCGCTCGACGGGCATTTCGACTGCGGGTTCCGCTGGTGGCCGTCTTGTCAAACCGTGAAGCGGCCGAATCTTCAGGACGCCATCTTCGAGCCGGATAACCCCTGGCGAGTAGTCGGCCGCTCCGGACTGGGTATTGGTCACGCCGTAGAATGTGCAATCCTTGGCGTGATCGCGGCCTGTGTCTGGATAGCGGCAGATAATATAACCCTTAGGAGACTTCCGAGGATAGAGCGGCAGCTTTTTGCCTTGTTGGCAAAGGCAACGTGCTTGGAGATCGTAATTCCAGGCCCGCTCAAGATCGGACTGCAGCCTCGCGCCCTGCGAAACCTGATACTCCGCCGAATAGAACTTCGGTTGCGAGCCGGGTTGCTCGATCTCGACGGGATACGTTTTCATTCTCGGCTATCTCTGTTGGCCTTGACGACTGGCTCTGTCATGGCCAAAGCAAACGCGGCGACGATCGCGCCAGCTACATAAGTCCATGTCTGTTGATATGTTGACCAGTCTGGTCCGACTTCTCTGGTCCAGGCGATCAGAAAAAGCCCTACTGCCACGATGTAGAAAAACACGAGACCGAGGGTAAAAAACCATCGAGAAAATCTATCGGTGGGGATCGTCATTTTGTCTGTCTTAGCCAAGGTGGTCCTCATATAGTGGAGTCTATGATTTTCTTGCGATGATGAAGTGGCACTCAACTGGTCGGCTAAATTCGTGCCGGCCATGGGCGGTAGTGTGTTGAACAGGCTTAAGTCCAGCTTCATCCAGATTGCTGAACACATAATCCAGATTGTGGGAATAACGGCCGCTTGGCATCAGCATGTATGAACCAACTACAGGCGCGGCGGCTTCGACCGAGAACGCCAGTATGCCGTCATGGGACATAGTAGCGGCTGCGGCTGTCATTATTGTCTTTAGATCGCCTGTGTAACAGAGTACGTCAGCGGCAATGATTCCGTCGAAACGGCGCTGAGTCCCCATTAAGAAGCTAGCTCCTTCGCTGGTGTACAGGTCATCGTATAGCGACAGTTTGCAAGCAACCTCGATCATTCCAGAGCTTAGGTCGACGCCGGCGAGATATCTTGCCTTCGGCCGCAGCCGCGGTGCCAATGCGCCTGTACCGCAGCCCAAGTCTAGAATATTTAGATCGTGTCGAGTTTCGATTTGAAGATAATTAGTGGACAGAACATCCGCCGTGCGACTCTCTATTTGTCGCATGTTCTCGTCGTAGCTGGCGGCCATACTGTCGAACAGCGCTTGGACGTAGCCCGCAGCTGGCGCCGGCGGCGACGAGCCGCGGAGGCTGGCAAGAGTGTGCTGCGCGATCGGCAAGGCGGGCTGAAACTTCAACCAGGCCTCAGCCAGCATTACGGCCTGCGCCGGCTGCCCGGCGTGATAAACCCGATAGAGTGAGTGGCTAAGCAGATCGTGCAGAATGGTGTCGGCCGGTAGCAGCTGAACTGATTTGAGTGCAACAGTGGCCGCCTCGCTATGCTGCCCAAGTTTGTGAAGCGCGGTTACAAGATTGCGGTGCGCGGTGTCATTGAGTGGTTGCAGGCGTAAGGCCTGAATGCAGGCTTTAATCCCTTGGGCATAGTGTCCCTGCGCTAGCAGCAAGCTTCCGAGGTTCGCGTGTGCAATGGCGAAGTTCGGGGCGATGCGAACGGCTTTTTCGCAGTGCTGTGCCGCTCGCAACAGATCCCCGGCCGCCTGGTATCGTTCGGCTTTCTGCAGGTGGCGGATTGCTACTGGATGCAGCATGACTATCGCCGCTGCGCTATAGCAAACCGAACAAGGTCGCTCACGAACACAAGCACAGCGGATATGGGAATGACTGACAGTGGAAGCCAATTGGCCACTAACGCATCTGCCCAAGACAAGCCTTCAATTTTTGCCCTAATCATCTCATTCAATCCGTACAATGTGCATGCCGCAGCCAGTATGGCGAGACTAGGGAATCGGGTACTCATTTGCCTTCCTTACTCAGATTGAGAATGTTCGAGCAGCGCAACTGCGGCCGTTCCGCCGATTGCCGGGTCGATGGTGACGCGCCTAGCGGCGTTGTCGCCATGTGCGCGGGCTGAGTCGAACCGCTTGGTAGCTGGGGGGAGTGCCTTGGCGGCCGTAAATGTGTATCCGTGCCGGGCAAGGGTGAGGTCGATCTTGTCCAGCAGCTGGCGTTCTTCTGCCTCGATCTGGTCGACGCTGCCGGCCTCGCTCGCCCTGAGCCACCACAGATCCCACAGCCGGCGTTCAAGTCTGGCGACCATACCTTCGTGGAAGGCTTTGACCGCGGCATACTTCGTGCTGCGGTTCCGGCGCCGGGTGAAGTCCGGTGTCTGGCGGAACCGGTCTGTTTCAGCGCGGACAGCTTCAGCCAGAATTTCGTGTAGGTATTCGGCCACCAGAATGTCGCTCGGCCGGCCGTGGTAGGTGAAGGTCACTCCCCTACCCTGCCCGAGGCTGCTCCTAACGGCTTTGCAGCGGCAGATCCTGGCGACGGTCCACCAGAGCTCGTCGGCTGCGAGGCGCTTGCCGCCGATGCCGGCCAGTTCTACCTGGGCCAGGTCGAGGTCATCATCGCTCAGCTGATATTTGTCGATCAGCAGCATGGCCAGCCGGGCGGCTTCCATGGCCTCCTGCTCGCTGCACCCGGCTTCCCTGGTCATCCCGCGCAGGGCGCGGATGCGTTCTTTGATCCGGTCGAGGTTTGCTGCACTCACGCTTAGAGGCTCCTGGGCTGTGACCGGGCGGTTCCTGTCAGCCTGGCGGGGCTCAAAATGCCATATTCGCGGCAAAACGGCAAAAGACTTTGCTACTTGCTATAACCGCAGTTAATGAAAGTGGATTTTAGGGCTGGAGAATATTTCCTGTGAGAGGACATATCCTGTAGGTGAGAAATTATCGCAAGGAATTACAGCAGTTTGGGCCGGAAACGGCTGATAATTCCTTGCACAGTAGAGCCATATCGGCAGGCTCGGTTGTTCGGATTGCCATGTTCTGAGAATGTTCTATTCTCTCGACGGGAGTACCGAGCAATGCTAGTCCGCGCCAGCCCTGCAATCATACCGCTTTTCGATATGCCCGTCCCGGCAGGCTTTCCGAGCCCGGCTGCGGACTTCACCGAGCAGGCAATTGACCTGAGCGAGCTGCTGATCCGCAACAAGCCGGCAACCTTCCTGATGCGGGCAAGCGGGGAATCGATGATTGAGGCGGGTATTCTGGATGGTGCCCTGCTGGTGATCGACCGTAGCGAGCAGCCGCGGGACAACGACATTGTTGTAGCCACGCTAAATGGCGAGCATGTCGTCAAACACCTGCGCCGGCGTGGCCGTAGGGCCTGGCTGGAGGCTGCCAATCCGGCCTATCCAGAAATCCCGATTGGAGACGATGCTGATTTCAAGATTTTCGGCGTTGTCATGCACATCATCAACAGCAGGCGCTGAATGTGGCGCCGGTTAGACTTCGGGCTCCGGTTCCGGCGCTGGAAGGGTGAGCTTCCAGGCATCGGCAATCTCCTTGGCGACCTTCGCAGGCAGGCTGCGATTGGCAAAGCCTTCACGCAGAGCGGCCATGGTCTCTTCGTATTCCGCCCGGTCATGAATCTGGCAAAGGTAGATCCTTTGGCCGGCATCTTCGTTGACCGCATAGATCAACCAGCTGGCGCCGACCGGTGTAACCTTGCCGTCGCTCATCGTGGCAATCGAGCCGAGAGCCCGTGCAGGCATCATCATCTCGTCGTAAAAGGTTATTTTCGCGTCGTAGAGGGGCTTCATCTGCATATCCTTATGTTGCGGCCGGGCGTCTGTTGGCCAGGCTCCTGGCTTATTTAGGTAGCGGGGTTCGGAATCGCCAATGTTTGCCCTGGTCGACGGCAACAATTTCTATGTCAGCTGCGAGCGGGTGTTCGACCCGAAGCTGGAGGGCGTGCCGGTCGTTGTACTGAGTAACAATGATGGTTGCGTGGTGGCCAGGTCGCAGGAAGCCAAGGCCCTGGGCATCGCCATGGCTGCCCCGGTCTTTCAGCTGCAGGACCTGATACGCCAACACCAGGTCCGCGTGTTGTCGAGCAATTACCCACTCTATGCGGATATGTCGCAGCGCGTTGTTTCGGTTCTGGCTGGGTACGCGCCCTGTGAAGTCTATTCGATTGACGAAAGTTTTCTCGATCTGACCGGCATCGAGCGAAGCCGGCGAATCTCGCTGGGCCACGACATGCGGAACCAGGTGCGGCGTTGGACTGGCATACCGACCTGTGCCGGCATCGGCCCGAGCAAGACGCTGGCGAAGCTAGCCAATCATGTTGCCAAGAAGCGGCCGGAATGCGCGGGGGTCTGCGATCTTTCGGACAGGGCGCTGCGCGACCATGTCATGCCCACGATCGATGTGTCCGAGGTCTGGGGTATCGGCTCGAAGTCGGCCCGGAAACTTGCGGCGATCGGAGTAAAGACGGTCGCGGATTTGGCCCGTCTGCCGCCCCGCCGGGCCCGCGAGCTGCTGACGGTTGTTGGCGAACGGATCGTCCACGAGCTCAACGGCGTGGCCTGCATTGGCCTGGAACAGCCCCCTCCTCCTAAGCAGGCAACGGCGGTGACGCGCAGTTTCGGCGTGCCGGCGACGGATTGCGCGACGATTGAGGAAGCGGTGGCGGCGTTTGCCACGCGCGCAGCAGAAAAGCTGCGGGAGGCCGGCCAGGCGGCCGGCGTCCTGCAAGTCTTCTTCCACACGAGCCCATTCAATGGTGATCCGTGGTGTAGCCGTGCTGGTACCCACCATTTCCCGGAAGCCAGCTGTGACACCCTCGCCTTTGTGGCAGCTGCGACCAGGATGGCTCGCAAGCTGTTCCGGCCAGGCTATCGGTTCACCAAGGCAGGCGTGATGGCACTGGATCTGACGGCTGCGGCGCTCGCGCCGGCCGATCTGTTCACTGCGGCTGATAAGGCGCGCAGCGAGCGTTTGATGACCGCGCTTGACTCGATCAATACCAGGATGGGGCGCAATACCCTCCAGACGGCCGCCGCAGGCATTCGCAAGCCATGGCAACAAAGGCGTGAGCGGCTGTCGCCCTGCTACACGACACGGATTGAAGACGTGCCGGTGGTGCGGCTTTAAGTGCCGCTTTTCAGGAGAATATCTGTCAGTGCCGGCACGAATGGGCCAATGATGGTCATGTATTGCCCGCAGGTTGCGAGGAAGTCGTTATAGCGCTGTTTGAAGGTCGGCTTACCGGCCTCCGCCTCCATTGCGCTTACAGCGGAAAGAACGCGCTCGCGCTCAGCAGCATCCTGGATACCCTGCTTAATGGCGCCGGCTAATTGAGCAAAAACCTCGGCGGAGTTCTTGATGGCGGTGTTGGTCGAATTGTCGATTGAGTTCACATTCAGACGTGCGTTGTCGCCTGAAAAATGCGCGATGATGGTTTGCGCCGGCGCCGGCGCGGAATTGCTACGATGAACCTTCACATTGAAGGTGGGCGGGATGCTCCCGACTCCAGGATGGAAGTGAGGGTCGTCTACAACAAAGTCCTCAACCAGTCCGTTTGGCAATGCGCGCAAGATATGGTCGCCGCGCTCGATCTGGAGTGATGTATCGGTGATTATGATTTTCCCAGGGGCAACACCAGCCTGAATGTTTTCTTTCTTCTGGCTGCCGTCCGCTTTCACGAACGTAACCTTATCGCGCAGCATATTGTGAATCATACCGCCTCCAAGAATTGCCCTTGCCAGTCGTTTCCGACTGTGCAAGGAAATATTGCATGGCTCCCCCGCGCAAACATAGCACAGTGAAAGAAGCGAAGGCAGCGAAGCGCAGAAGCAATGCTGCCTGGTCGCAAAAGGCCACTGCGAACGATTGGGTTCGGGTGTCCGTCCTGGTGCCGGAAGGCCGCGAGGCTGAGATCAAGGAAATGGCGCGGGCGTTGAGGGCTTCAGGAAAGGTCCGCAAGGCCAAAGTCCAGAAGATCATGGGTCAGCGGATCGTGGATAAGCGCAAGCTTACTGATCCGCAGAAGGCCGACATTCGCCGCGGCTACGAGGACGGGCTTGGGCTGGAGGCGATTCGCATGCCAGGCATGTCTATCGAGGACGTGGCCCGGATCATCTGTGAGGATGAAGATTACAGTTTTGCCGACGTGATGCGGGATCTGCAGAGCAGCAGCCGCAGGTCACGGTTTGGATTTTAACGGGCGTTCGCTGCCTGCAGCGGCTCGGACTTGGCGCTGACTTCGGTTTTGTCGCCGTAAATCTGTTCCAAGGCGATGCACGAAAGCGCGATCCGCCGCGAAATGCCGCTCGGTACTTTGTCGTTGATCAGCTTGGAATAGTAACTCGGCGTGATGTCGAGTTCCTGGGCGCTCCGCTTGTCGTTCCAGCCAAGGCGAGCCTGCCAGGCCTGCAGCTGCTCCCCGGTCTTAATAAGCTGATCGTCAGCGGTCTTAATGTCTGTCTTAGATACGGTCATGCGCGCGAACCTGGTTAGCGGCGAGTCTCATTGTTAGGAGGCTTTGGTCTTTTGTCGAGGGGGTGGCCAGTCACCCACATCCATCAGCTGACGCTGGGTGCGCTCGTTCTTCTCGTGCAGGGCCTCGATCAAATACTGGGCAAAGGTCTTGGTCCGGTGCGGATAGAGGGCCTTCATCAGCTGCAATGTCTCCTGTTTCAGCGCAGGCGGGCACCGGAAGAACGTGCCGGGATTGGTCGACATTGAGGCGCGATCCATGATGGACCGAAAGCCCTTCTCGCCCTTGGCCGCCGGTGAGGCCTTCAACGACTTGCCCGGTTTCGCCTTGGCTGCTTTCGGTTTGGCCGCAGGCTTGGTTTTGCCCTTGGAGGCCATGGTCAGTCGTCCCTACGGCTGGAACGGTTCTCCAGGTCGATCGCCGGCACGTCCAGGCCGCCGCGCTGAAGAGCGAGGCAGAGAGCGAGCTTCTTGGAGCCGTATTTCCGGCCCTGCTCGCGGAGGATCCGGTCGAGCTTCTTGCTGATCCGCAGATTGAGCTGAACCTGTTCGTCGTCGTCGCTGGCATTGGCATTTGCGGCGGCCGGAGCCTTGGTAACTGCCACTGCCTGGGCTGGCGACTGCGCCGGCGCGGCGGGACGGGAAACGACTGGGGCCGGCTCTGGGGCGGCTATAGGCGGGCTTGGAGGCGTTGCGGGGGCCACTGGCTGCCGGAGTGCCGGTGCCGCCGCCCCCTGCCCTTCCCCGGCCATCTGTGCGGCCTGGGCGGGAGGCACAGTTGGGAGCGCTGCGTCCAGTGCGCCGGTATCCCGGACCGTTTGCATCACCTCGGCAGGTGATGGCCTGGCTACAGGCTTGAAAGACTTGGTTTTATCGCTCATTTCCGCGCTCCATAGGCTATTTGTGCTAGCATGCTATACAGCTAGCATTGCCTCAGTCAGAACCCGCAACTTCTGGAATCCAGCCCTCGTCCCGCATTTCGTCCAGGATGCGGCTGATTTCCTGCCGCTCGGTGCCGCTGGTTGGCACGTTTCCACTATGCGTCAACTCGATGTAGGCGACGCGGTCGGTGAGATAGCCCTTGGACAGGGGCAGCCCCAGTTCAGCGGTCTGTGCACGGGTGAACTTGCCAACCGCACTGCGAGGTTTGATGCCGATCAGGACGACTTTGCTCTTGATCTCGCGCCGGCCGCCCTTGGCGAGCGACTGGACAAGGCGGTAAGCCTTGTCGGCCTCCAGCAATTCCTTGCGGGCGGAGCCGGCCGGGATCAGAACGCCGTCTGCAGTGCCGATAGCGGTCACTGCGGCCTGGTTGCCAAAGCCGGCGGTGTCGATCAACACCACGTCATGGTCCTCTGCCAGGCTTTGGGCAATGTCCACGATCTTTTCAGGGCTGACCTCATGGACGCTCTTGATGGTTACGGCGCCGCCGTAAACGTCCCTGTTCCACTCGGTATAGTCGCCACTCGGGTCGCCATCGAGAACGGCGACCGTGCTGCCGTCCACCACGAGGTTATGCGCTAGACAGATCGTGAGGGTGGTTTTACCCGCTCCACCCTTCCCTGTCGCAACAGCAATGATAGCACCCATCCGCAAATCCTTCGTATAGCAAGCTATCAATCTAGCGGGCTTTAGTAGTAGCTGGATAGCGCGCTAAATGAAGATTAACCCTTCAAGTCCAGTGGCTTGCAATTGATAGCAATATAGCCGTAAAGCAAACTATAGAGCTATCTATATATCATGTAAAGCGAAATAGCATGCTATATAGAGTAGCGTGCTATACATATAGCAAAGCTATACTGGTTAGCTTGCTATACAGATATGAGATTGGGTGTAGTTGCGGTAAGAGGTCAGCTGTCCGCTAAGCGTGCTAGCTTGCTATACACGCTAGCGCTGCTAGCCGTGCTAGCCGGCTCGGATGGAAGTTGGAACCGGCCCGAAGCAAAGGCGTCGCCAAGGGATGGTCGGAGGGCGAGAGCCCAGAGGAGGGCGCGTAGCAGCTGACTTGGATTGCGTTTGCCGCTCTCATAGTCGGAAAAAGAATTCTCGCCGGTGCCGAGAATACGGCCAGCTTGGCGGCTAGACCAACCCGCTTTTAGGCGGATATCCTTTATTTGAGAAGGGGTTAAGTCTGGTGGAATAGGGGAGGAAAAGGGTTTTCTGGGCATGTGTAATGATACCTTTATGGTATCACTTAAACAATGTCGCTGTTAAGCCCGGCTAAGATCACGCCATTTTACGCACTGAGTACGACGAGCAGAATCATCTGTTGTTTAGGAAATCTCATCCTATCTATTCTTCCATGACGCAAAAAATTGAGCCTAAGATGCAGCCATGAAACCAATCGCTGCGGCCCTTGCTAAACGTTTTGAAACCCATGCGCCTTCGGATGCGCTAAAGGTTCGCGTTTATGCGCGTCCAGGCAAGGCTCTGCTTGCATTGAGCGTCGCAAGTGCAGTGGCATTGTTTGCAGCGTCCATGCTCGCCATTCTTTGGATCATTCCAACCGGCACTTTGCAGACTTTGCCAGAAACAAATATGGGCGCAGCTATCGGCATTTTGTTTGCGGGCTTCATTGCAATGATTGCTGCGTTCGCAGGATTTGCCGGCGCTATCAAGCAACAAGAAAATTCGGAAGCGATGTTTAAAGCAGAGTCCGAATTGTTGATGGAGCTTGAGCAAGTCGAAAGACGCCGCAGTGAGCGACACGCGAAAGAGGCCGTCGCCGGCTGATCTAAATGGCGCTGCTCCGGTCGCTGTCGCAAGCATCGATAGATGCCATCATCGACCGATGCGATGACGAAATCATCTTCCTGATTCGTGATGAGATAAGGCTGCGCGAAGCGCGGCGCAATGAACTGCGGTCCACCTTCAGCGCTTTGAGCTGGGGTTTACTCATTACTGAATGCTGCGCCGGCGTCTGGGGTATGTGGACGCTCGATATTACGGTGATGCAGGCAATGCAATTCATGGCCGCATTCTCTGTTCCGGCCGGTACTGCGATCTCGGCACTCTTTGCGGTGTTTGGTGCTGCCATGGCCAGCCATAAAGCCGTCAAGATGCTGACGACGCCATTCTCAAGCGAAATTCTGAAAGATATCGACCGTGTCGAACAGCAGAAGCTACGGGTGAAGGTTCACCGGATACACTGCAGGAACGTGATCCACTACAGGCGTATGGGCTATTCAATCCCGGCCTGGGAAGAGATGGACTTTTAGTGGGCGGATCTGGGCGGCTCGACGTGAATTTTTCGGGTATCCGGAATCTGGTGTGGGTTCTGGCTCCTTGGGTCTTTGTAGCTATCACTTTCAAAGAATGGATTTTGGTGTTGGACGGCTGAGCGGATGTGCTAGAGTAAAAGTCGGATTTCAGTGTGGGTTCGCCCAAGGTGCTGAGTGACGGACTTTCTCCAGCTGCGAAGCCTGAAGACGCTTGAAATCCTGACCAGCGAGGACAGTTACGTCGTCAAGGCCGAAGGCGTCAATCAGTGGGTGACCTGCCCGCTGTGCAAGACCGGACGCCTGCATGGTCACGGCTCACAGGAACAGTCGTTTCAGGACACACCGACGCACGGCAAACCCGTCGTGATCTTCATCCAGCGCCGTCGCTATCGCTGTACAAGCTGCACCAAGACCTTGTTTGAGCCTGTGGCGGACCTTGATGGAAAACGCCAAGCCACGGCGCGTCTGGTGCGTTATATCCGCGACCAGTCCTTCTCCAAGACCTTTGCGGCCCTTGCCCGGGAAGTAGCCGTGGACGAAAAGACGGTCCGCCACGTCTTCGACGATTTCATCGAGGAGGTCGAGGCCAAGACCCAGTTCCGGACGCCGCGGGTGCTGGGTATCGACGAGCTCAAGATCATCGGCCAGTACCGGGCCATGATCACCAACGTCGAGCGCAAGACCGTGTTCGATATCCGCCCCAGCCGGGCCAAAGCCGAGTTGATGCCCTATTTCCGCGACCTGCGGGACAAGGACTCGGTCGAGTGGGTGGCGATGGACATGTACCACGTTTATCGGCAGGTGGTGCGCGCCACGCTGCCACAGGCCCGGATCGTGGTCGATCGATTCCATATCCAGCGCATGGCGAACGACGCGCTGGAGAAGCTGCGCAAGCGCATTCGCAAGGATTTGTCCACCCGGCAGCGCCTCAAACTCAAGGACGAGCGGTTCCTGCTGCTCAAGCGGCAGCACGACCTGACAGGGAGAGATATGGACCGGATGCGGGAATGGTTCCAACAGTTCCCGCTCCTAAGCGAAGCCCACGCGCTCAAGGAAGGATTTCTGTCGATCTGGGATCAGAAGACCCGCCCAGCAGCAGAAGCCGCCTGCGCGAAGTGGCAGGCCAATATTCCGACCGAATTGGCGGCCACGTTCAAGGACCTGACCACCGCCGTGCACAACTGGCACGACGAAATCTTCGCCTACTTCGAGCAGCCGATTACCAATGCCTATACTGAGTCAGTCAACCGAGTGGCCAAAGACATGAACCGCATGGGCAGGGGTTACAGCTTCGAGGTGCTTCGGGCGCGCATGCTCTACGACAAGAAGGCGCGCAAGGATGGCTCGGTTATCGAAACCGTGTTGGTCGATGACGACGACCCAATGACCACGGACTTCGTGTTCCAGCGGATGACCACGGCGGCAACGCGCAAGAAGAAGATCACGCGCGTGGTCGAGTACGGCCCCTATCTCCCGACGCTGGCGCGGCTACTCGAAGAGGGGTATTTCGAATAGTCCTCAGCCCATTGTGCAAGAGGCGGCGCTTCAGCCTGAATTTGTGATTCAGCCGATGAAGCATAGGTAAGAGGCCCAGCCACTACCCCGCGCAACAGGACAGTTGCTTTACGTCCTTGGTGAAGGTTTGTGCCGCGAGTTTCAGCCCCTCGACCATCGTCAGGTAGGGGAATAACTGGTCGGCCAACTCTCGCACCGTCATGCGGTTGCGAATCGCCAGTACTGCGGTTTGGATCAGCTCGCCTGCTTCCGGGGCTACCGCTTGCACGCCGATCAGTCGTCCCGAACCGGCCTCCGAAACCAGCTTGATGAAACCGCGCGTGTCGAAGTTGACCAGCGCCCGGGGCACGTTGTCGAGCGTCAGCGTGCGGCTGTCGGTCTCGATACCGTCGTGGTGCGCTTCGGCTTCGCTGTAGCCCACGGTGGCGACCTGCGGGTCGGTGAACACCACCGCCGGCATCGCCGTCAGATCCAGCGTCGCGTTGCCACCCGTCATGTTGATTGCAGCGCGGGTGCCGGCCGCCGCCGCGACGTAGACGAACTGCGGCTGGTCAGTGCAGTCGCCGGCGGCATAGATGTGCGGCACGGTAGTGCGCATCGCGTGGTCGATGGTGATGGCGCCTTGCGCATTGACCACCACACCGGCCGCGTCGAGGTTGAGCGTGCGGGTGTTTGGGGTGCGGCCGGTGGCGAACAACAGCCGGTCGGCATGCAGTTCGCCGCGTTCGGTGGTGAGCACGAATTCCCCATCCTCATAGGCGACCTGGCTGGCCTGGGTGTGGTCCAGCACTTCGATGCCTTCGGCGCGGAACACGGCCGTGATGGCCTCGCCAATGGCGGGGTCTTCGCGAAAGAACAGTGTGCTGCGCGCCAGCATGGTCACCTTGCTGCCCAGCCGGGCAAAGGCCTGCGCGAGTTCGACGGCCACCACCGACGAGCCGATCACGGCCAGCCGATCGGGGATCGTGTCGCTGGCCAGCGCTTCGGTCGACGTCCAGAAGGGCGTGTCTTTCAAGCCCGGGATCGGTGGAATCGCCGGACTGGCCCCGGTGGCGATGAGGCAGCGGTCGAAACTCACCTCGCGCATCCCGTCGTCAGCGGTTGCCACGGTCAGCGTGTGCGCATCCTTGAATCGGGCATCGCCGCGCAGCACGGTGATGGTCGGGGTGCTCGTCAGGATGCCTTCGTACTTGGCGTGGCGCAGTTCATCGACGCGCCCCTGCTGCTGAGCCAGCAAGCGCTTACGCAGAATCTTCGGCGAGGCGGCGGCAATGCCGTCATCGAACGGACTCTCGCGACGCAGATGCGCAATGTGGGCAGCGCGGATCATGATCTTGGACGGCACACATCCGACGTTGACGCAGGTGCCGCCGAGAGTGCTGCGCTCGATCAGCGTCACACGCGCCCCTTGCTCGACGGCCTTCAACGCCGCCGCCATCGCCGCGCCGCCGCTGCCGATCACGGCCACGTGCAGTGCAGCCTCATCGTCCTCGCGCTTTGGTTCGCCGCCCAGCCGCTCTTGTGCATTGTTCAGCAGGTCGCTGGGTTGCCCCGGCGCATCGGCAAGCTGCGCTCGGTAACCGAGTGCGGATACCGCCGCGACCAGCGAGGTCACGTCCGCGGCGGTACCTGCGCTGGCCTCAATCTCGGCCCGGCGCTGTGGGTAGGACACTGAGGCCGAACGCACGCCGGGCACCTTTTCCAAGGTCTGCTTGACGTGCTCGGCGCACGACCCGCAGGTCATGCCATCGATGTGCAGCGTGATCGCCTCGGTCATGAGCGTGTGCTCACTTCTTGACGGTAGACGGGTAGCCGGCGTTCTCGGTGGCTTTGGTCAACGCGGCCGGAGTGGTCTTGGCATCGTCGTAGGTTACCACCGCCTCCTTGGGCTCCCAGGTCACCTTGGCCTCGATGACGCCTTCGACCTTGGTCAGCGCCTTCTTGACCGTGATCGGACAGGTGGCGCAGGTCATGCTCGGCACCGACAGCGTGACGGTTTTGGTGGCGGCCCAGGCGGGAGCGCTGAGGGCAACGGTCAGAGCGAGCAATGCGACGAGTTTCTTCATGGCAATCTCCTTTCAGTAGAACAGGGGCATGAGGTAGGGGAACACGAGCGCGATCAGCACCAGGGCGGTGACGATCCAGAAGATCACCTTGTAGGCCGTCCGCACCTGGGGCACGGCGCATGCGTCGTCCGGCGCGCAGGCGCGAGCCGGCCGGAAGATGCGACGCCACGCGAAGAACAGCGCCACGAGCGCCACGCCAATGAAGATCGGCCGGTACGGTTCCAGCGCGGTCAAGTTGCCGATCCAGGCGCCGGAGAAACCCAGCGTGATCAGCACCAGCGGACCGAGGCAGCAGGTCGAGGCGAGGATGGCGGCGAGGCCACCGGCGGCCAGTGCACCGCGGCCGTTGCTGGGGTCTGCCATGTGAGGGATCTCCTTCCGAGACGTTGCGTGATGCGCTAAGGTTACTTCCGTAGTCAAGTACGGAGTCAAGCGCGATGGTGAACGATCCGCAAACACTGACCATCGGGGCTTTCGCCAAGGCCGCTGGGGTCAACGTGGAGACCATCCGGTTCTATCAGCGCAAGGGGTTATTGCCAGAACCAGGTCGGCCCGTCGGCAGTATTCGCCGCTACGGATCGGCGGACGTGGCGCGGGTGCGTTTCGTGAAATCCGCCCAGCGGCTGGGGTTCAACCTGGACGAAGTCGGCCAACTCCTACAGCTTGAGGACGGCACTCACTGCAGCGAAGCCGCCGAGCTGGCTGCGCTCCAGCTCACCGACGTGCGCACCAAGATGGCGGACCTGACGCGAATCGAAGCGGTGCTGTCACGGTTGGTCAACGAGTGCCATGCGCAGCGAGGCACTGTGTCGTGCCCGCTGATCGATTCTCTGCACGGGAGCTAGGCGCGTGGCTTAACCCGGTTTTCCGTTCCACTGCGCCTCAAACCCCAGTTCGAGCCGGGGGCAAGGTGACCTGCCACTGATTGTTTCCTTGCACCGACATGCGCCAGACAAAGCCCACAATGAAGGCTAAAAGCGCGTAAGCCTTGCGATACCAGAAACCTACCGAACGAGAGCTGTCAGACAAGAAGGGCTAGTGCGGTCTTCCCACACTAAAATCCGGATACCCAATTTTTCCATCCACGTCCAGGACGAGGACATAGCGCGCTCCGCATTGGCCGCAGCCGTCTGCCCATCCTAAGCCAGGGTCCATCATGTCTGGCGCGCCTTCCCACCAGTGATCGTCCTCGTAACCGCATTCAGGACAGATTGGATTGTCGTTACCTTTACTCAACTTAGAAGCCTCACTAGCATTTGCCCAAAGAAGTGGGGCGTATATATAGCAAACAAGTTTGCAAGAAAAGTCAGGGCAGAGCGGTAGGCAGGGGGGCCAGGATGGACCTGGTAATATCGTCTGAGGTTGCGATTGATCTGGCCGGGGCGGTCGCACCGTTGTCAGCGGCCACAGACATTGGAGACTCACTAAATGCGGTCGCGGATGCACGACCTTGTTTGTGGCTTGAGGCTCTGGGGAATTGTGGTCGCGCTGTAGAGCCAGCCAATGTCTATTTGTCGATCGGGGAGGCGCTTGCGGTCATTGGCCTGCTGGCAGCATTCATCCAGGTAGCCGAGCCGCGTTTCCGTTTCCGATTAGCGGTTGCTCCATTCCCAGGCCGACGATCCATCTATGCACTGTTCTTCGCCGGGACGGTGCTGACTGTGATCAGCTCGATGCTTCCGGCCGTACCCATATATCTGCCGTGGCCGCTTTCGTTGACTCGCAGCTGGGAAGCAACCGCCGGCGTGTTGTTCATTGCAGGCTTGGGAATCATGTTCTGGCGCATGACCCGCTGGGCGCATTTCAGTAAGCGCAATGCCGAGCAGTATTACTTGGCCGTGGTCAGCTCAATCGCCAAAGGTGAGCGGTCGACATTGGGGCAGCTCGTCATTGATATAGGAGAAGCGATCAAGACGATCGTAATGCTAAGCAAGCAGGCAGAGCAGATACATCATACACAAAAGCAGCCGCCCGATCATATGTCCGCAGCATGGCATTTTCTCGACCTGCTCGCTGATCCCATAGTTGCGCGGGTGCTAGTCAGAGAGGGTTCGCCGACTCTCTCTGTCTTGCTTTCAGAAATTCATGATCAGAAGGCATACAGTCTGCACCTTTCTACCGCGATTAAGGCAATCGTGCGCGCAGGCCTGATAGATCGAGAATCGATTTTCTTTCGGGAAAACGAGTACGGCAGCCTGGGCCGGTCCAAGACGATCACGCGAGCCATGTTTTCCAATTACAGGTTCGTTGAAAATTACGATCCGCTGGGCGCGTATAACGGCTTCTCCAAGGACATGGCTGCAGCTGATCAATTCAAACTATGGCAAGAGATGCTGTTGATCGCTGTTGAGGGTTATATCGACAAGGGCGGTAATGCGCATCCCGCAGCGTTTTTCCGAGCGTTCGGGACAATCAGCCATACAGCAATGTCTGCCGTTAACAGGATCAACAAGACGCCCATAACGGATGTTTACGATATCGATGAGACAAACCGGGCAGATGCAGCCGGCAGAGTTTTTGGAGAGATCCTTGAGGTGATCAAACGTCGTGGGGCTGGGTTGCGGCTGGCGCCGACCGAGCAGCTATTAACCACGAAAAACAACACGTTCTTATATGCTGTTGCTGATGGGATATTTGAGTATTTTTCGGCCGTTTCAGCAACTGGGGAAGGGTGGTCAGCCATTCGATCAGCCAGTTTAGCACCGCTGTTCGAGCTATTCTCCCACGGTGATGATCGCGGCTCTCCACAGATTCAGCAGATCCGGGAAATCCTGCAGTACAAAATGATTGAGCGGGTTCGGGAGAACCTGATTGAGGGCAGCTATCATCCTATGACGGCAAAGTTAATCAGTCTGTTTTGGCTCGATCTCGATGGGACCATGAAAGGTACTTGGGGAGAGTTCTCACGGGCTCTGACTGAAGAAATTCGGCAAAACTTCGTCACCGCCTTCAGATCAGATCGGGATCACGCATTGTCCTGCTTATCTGAGAATATGGTGTTTGATGAGAAGGAGATGGTCATCTCAATTCTGCAAAGGACAAAATTTGCTAACCGCGGCCAGAAAAAGATTGGCGAGTTAAAGCTGAATCAGCCGGCGGCGAATTAATCGTCATTAGCTGCATTAGACTTAGTCCAACGGATAAAGACATTGCGAGGCGATAGACCTGCAGATCCAGCAAAGCTCTGCAGCTTTTGAGCAGCTGGTACAGCTCCCTCGGCAACGAGAAAGCCCCAGGTTAGATTGACGGCGTTCAACTCAGCGAAAAACCGATAGGCGCCAGGCGAGTTTACTTCCGGCAGCAATAAGAATTGCCCGTGGTTAGCATTCCGCCAGGCACCTACCAAATCATAGTGCTTGAAGGAACCTTCGGCGTTCCAGTCATCGGGCAGGCTTACTCTAGACATGGTGTAGATATCGGACGTTGCCCAAGCGGCATCCCCGACGATCAACCCTTCAGTCTGGCCGCGTGCAACAAGGTTGGCCACATCCATGCGAGCCTGGTTAAGATTGTCCGGTCGGTCGACCAATACCCAAACCGCGTCTCCGGTCGTGGCATGTGAAAGCCGTTCAAGCGAATCAGAAGCGGTAAGTAGCTGCAGCGTCATGGTCGAATCCCTTTAATTGCATCCACGCTAAGCCGCCGCTTCCGGCGCCGTCAACGGGCGGCGATGTTGCGAGGATGTCAGCTGCAGCCTGAAGTCTGAAAGCGTCCAGTCGCGGCCGGTCAGGATCTCGGCGAGCCGTTCCCAGGCATTGATGGTGAATGTCGCGATTGCGGCATTGTCGGGCAGTTCGTGCTCGATCTGCAGAATGACCACAGGCTCGTCGGGAAATTTCCGGAAGGTGAGCCAGGCGCGATTATCCGACTTGGCCAGCAACCGATAATGAACCCCGATCTGGCGGTAGAGCGGCGCGAGGCCGATATGCGATTTCCGGTCCTGGTCGTGCCACCAGTCGAGATAGCCGGAGGCCTGCAGCCGCTTCAGATGCGAAACGACTGTTCGCGGCGCGAGGCCAAGCGCTTTGGACAGGGCAGGGGCGTCGATTTCGATCTGGCTTTTGTCGTTGACCTGCGGAAACAGACCGACCAGGTGGGCCAGAATCTGAAAATCGGCGTCGGCGAGCGGCCAGCTGGCGGCAAGCTCGATGAAGGCCGGCGCGAGCGCCGGATCGGGCGGGGTAAAAGTCTGCTGTGTCACGCAATGCTCCTTTCGGTTAGTGCCGTCGTTGCTTGGCGATTTTTCTGAAAGAGGCCCAGATATTCAGCTGGTGCTTGGGCAGGTCGAGGCATCCGCAGATCCAGGCAACCCGTCCTTTCTTGAACTCGGATGGATCGCGCGCCGATGCAACGGCGATGACCGCCGCGGCGGCGGCCCTACCGTGTTCGTGGCATCCGCGGGCCCAGACCCGTTTCGGGACGCCCCAGGCCTCGGCCATTTCCTGCGCGTTGTCGATGACCTGCGGTGTGTCGTCGGCCGCTAGTTTCGGCTCGGCCTGTGCCATGAGCCGGAGGAAGGAATCTTGGGACTTCGGTGGTGGCGTGAACTCTTTGGGGTCGTACCGCATCGACCGGTAATTCGCTCCCTTTGCTGTCTGGGGCTTCTCCGGCTTGGCCGGTGAAGGGGAGGTCGAGGTCCGGGCTTCATCCTTTGGATAGCCTGTACCTGAATATATTTGCTTGGTGTGCGTATTAAGGGTGCCATCAGATTCATGGGGGGATGAATCTACTGAGGCATGATCACGGCCTGCCAATGGCTGCTTAAGCGCTGCGCGTGCCTCGTGGCGGGCGTCGGCGCGTTCTAGCAGGGCGTCCCAGAGCTCCTGCAGGCGGGCAACCAGCGGCGCCAGGTCGATGCCGGCGCGATCGAGCCCGACTTCGCCGCCGGTATAGTGGCGGTAGATGATGCCGAGGCCTTCGAGTCGGGAGAACCGCATCTGAATGGTGCGGACGGTGACGCAGAGTTCTTCAGCGAGCGTGCGGTTGCTGGCGGTGATCTGGAAATGCCCGCGCTTGCAGTCATCGCCGTTGAGCAGACCGACCAGCTTCACCAGCAGGCGGAAATCGCCGTCGCGCAGATCCCAGTGCTTGCCGCAATCGGCCTGCAGGCTGCGCTCGATGCGCCCCTTGGGCGTGGGCGTGGCCTTTGAGAGCAGCGCAAAGGTCTCGGGCGCCGGGTTCGGCCGGAAGGACGCGCGCCGCTGGCGGTCACTGTCGGCCGCCTCGTTCTGGCTCTTGGCCGCCTGGGCGTAGTCGTCGGCGGTTTGAGCGTCTGCGCCAAGCGATTCAGCGAGGGCGCGGACTTTGGCTTCGTCGAGCGAGTTATGTCGCCTGGCGATTTTGGCATCCAGTAGGCCGGACAGGTCCGGCTCGTTAGGTCTCGTCATGGCCCCTCCAAAGGCGGGCCGCGAAGGGGGCTTGACCGGCTGCCTGAGGGTGCAAACAGCCGTGGCGCGAATCGCGCTTTTGTCTTGACCCGATATCCCGAGTCGCCTATAAAGGGGGTGTCGATGTCCGCCTTTATGGACGAAACCGGTTTCCGAAAAGCCCTGCCGCTCCAACGGCGGGGTTTTTCATGTCTGCTTCGCGGTGTGTGGTTCGTTCCCCTCAAAATCTTGCACTTAGTTCAACTGAATAGCACAAATTCTGGTATTTACCAAAACTTGGCCACAGTTTGCTTGCAAACTACTTTGCTGTGTATATCTTTAATCCCGATGTGAACTGAGTGCAACCGGTCATTTTTTACCGGAAAAGCAAGGATTTAGGGCAACTCCCTGAAGTGAAGTAGTGGAAGTGCCTGAAATTGCGAGCAAATCGGCCGCCCGAGTCGCCGCCGATTCGCAGTTACCCCCTGCGAGCCCTCAGACCACGCCATTTGGTGCGAATCGGGAGGGCCAGGGTGGAGTTCAAATCCGCTTCAATCATCGAGCTGGTGAAGGCTGGACGGCCCGAACCTCTGCTGGAAAGCGATCTCGACGATCCTGATCCGATAGCCCGCAAGCTGGATGGCCAGGTTGTCTTGCGCGATGACATGGAAAATGCGCGCCCTCTGGCCGCGCATCCCTGGTTCATGGCTAGCGGCAAGCGGCCTGAAGGGATGCAGTGTCATTTCCAGATCGACGGCGCCCCTTGCTATCTGCTGGTGACGCCGGAGCAGTTCGCGCGCTGCATCTTCCTGGTGCCGGCCGGCGGATTTCTGAATATCGGGCGGCATATCGAGCTGCCCGGCCGCTGCACCTGCAGAAACTGGACGCTCGTTGTTTCGCGGCAGGGACGCTGTTTAAGCCTGGCCGGCTCCCCTTACCATATTGCGATCGGCGCGGACCCGATTGCGGCCTATCAGCAGATCGTGTTGCTGACACGCGCCTTCCATATGGGTGAGCGTAACACCAAGCATCTTCGCAATTTCGATCCCGGCTGCTGCTCGATCCTGTCGCCAACTGTCGCGCAAGGGGAGGGGCAGCATGAAAGTCGGTGAGATCCAGTCATGGCCTCGAACTGCCTTGAAGGTTTCGACAAGCGGCCTGTGGAGCCTGCGCTTAGGTTATGTCTTCGCCTTTCCTGGCACTGTGGCAGCGGTTGGCCTAGGCTATCTCGTCACCGGGAGCCCGGTCTTTGCGACATTCGCAGGCCTTGTCGTCTTCGGCACGTCGAGCCTTTTGTTCTTATGGGCGGCGTTTGGGTACAAGGAATTTGCCGAAGCTCTGACCCGCCAGCCGCGTCTGCATGCTATGGGCGGCGGACTGCGGCCTGTAGCCGGTCGCCTGCTCGATGACAGCAATACCTAAATCCAATCTGGCCTCGCCGGCGGGACGCCGTGGCCAGGTGCGCGTGAGTCATTCAGATAATTAAGAGCGGGCAAAGACCCGAAAATGGAAGGGAAGTCGTTATGACTGCATCAAACGTCATTCGCAGTGCGGTGCTCAATATATTCTCGGTCGCGGTCTTTCTGGCGCGCATCGGCTTACTCGTCTGGGTCTGCTACGCGACACTTACGACCGTCTTGGTGATTACGGTCATCCAGGATGTCATTGTGAGCGGCAAACACATCTCGACTGAAATGTTCCCGCTCGAAGAACTCACCGCGTTTCCTGAAGCACTTTTGCAGGCGAGCGTCTTCGTCGCAGTGCTTGTCGCAGGCGTGTATTTTCTTCTGGTCGGCAGATCGCCGGTTCCGCTGCCGGCAGCGTGGCAGCGCCAGGTTGATCGCGCCCTCGATGCTTTTGCCGACTACGTCAACCCGCGCGCAGATCGGGTTGCGAATGCTGTCTGGCAAAAAATCACTGCCCAGTTGTCGCGCATCGAATGGTGGTACAAAGGCCGCCTGGTCGCCCGTGCTCTCAAGAAAAGCGGTTTCGTGCAACTGAAGCCGGGCATGGATCTTCCGCCAAAGTCGAGAAAATCCTGAAATCATCCCAGTGTCAGCCAGCGCCGGCATAGCAGGATGCAGACTGATCTCAACCCGCCTCGATGGCGCGCGGCCGTCGCTCTGACGGCCGCGGCCAATCGTAACCACGCCGGCCGGCCGCCGCGCTCAAGGAAAATCGCCGAGGGCCCCTTTAGGGATGCGGCTATTTTCCTTGAACGCATTAGGCGGGCGGTTTGGCGCAAGCGGTCTATCAATGCCGTTAGACGGCATCCTGCGCCCGGCTATGGCCGGGCGCCTCGCGGCCGACGACTAGCCGAAAGGGCGAGACAGGCTTATAGCCTGGCTCGATCGCGGCGCGCGCCGGCGGAGAGGCAGCGCCTGACGCCGGCGCCGACCGCGACTGCGGCGGCTTGCCCGAAGGGCCGCGCAAACCTTCCTCTATGGAGTGAATGATGCAGCACAGGACCAAGCGTGCGATACGCCGATTTGAACGGACATGGCGGCCGCTTTGGATTTCCTCGGCCGGAATCGCCCTGCTTTTGTCGATTGGTCTCTTCGCTGCAGAAATGCTGCGACCACTCGTTACTGGTCAGCTGCTGATCAGTGAGGCACAAGCGGCCTCGAAGACCATTCCCGCTGAGATTTCCGTCTGCTTTACACCAGAAGAGGAATGCGAGGATCTGATCGTTGGCCACATAGAGCGCGCCAACCGGGAAATACTGGTGATGGCCTATACTTTCACAGCAAAGCCGATCATGGACGCATTGCTGAGAGCGCAAGCAAGAGGCGTGACTATCGAAGTGATTATGGATGCCAAGGCGGCGGAGCAACGTTACTCGATGGCCTTGCCACTGCAAATGGCACGAATACCGCTGTGGCTCGATTCGTCGGTGGCCATCATGCACAACAAGATCCTCATTCTGGACCGTCAAACGGTGATCACCGGCAGCTACAATCTGTCGAAGGCTGCAGCGAGCAAGAATGCCGAAAATGTAGTGACTATGAACGGCGGCGCGGCAATCGCGCAGCCGTTCATTGACAATTTCGGCCGCCGCAAAGCGGCGGCTGAACGGGTGATTGCGAGGCAGGGAAAGCAATGACGGATTTGATACCTTTGGAATTTCTCCAGCCGTCGAAGGAACCGACGAAAATCGTATGTTGCCCGACCCCGCGTTGCCGGGAGAGATTTGGGGATAATCCCGCTGACCATACATTCATGAATTACAACAGGTACGGATTCTTGCCTGGCCGGCCCGACCTGCATGCCCTTTGCGATCACTGCGGGGGGCATACGGATGGTGTGGTGTCGGTCCATGACTGCAGAGATTGCGGCAAGTCTGTTGCGCCAGGTGAGCTGGTCGGCTTGTTCATCCCGTCCCGTTGCAAGGAATGCCAGCAATTGGCCGTAGATAAACAACGGGCTTCGGGCGATATTTGCGGAATATGCCAATCGCCGCGCCTGGAATGCTGCTGCTGACCAAGGCGCCGGCGCCGTTATAAGGGCTGCCTGTGCTGGTCACATTGAGAGAGGCATCGTTCAATCAGATTTGTGCAGCCATTGCCCATTATGGCAACGGCCAGTTTGATTGCGCGATGACACTGGCGGCGGCAGCGGAAGGTATGTTGCCAGCTGTGAACGAGCCTCATCTTTTCCAGCAGCTGCGTGCAAGACCGGATCAGGCCGAGCTTGATCTGAACATGATGATCAATTGGTTGAAGCATGGCGGTGCTGCATCGGCAGACCTGTCGGACTTTGAGACCGTGATTACGATCGCCAGGGCGATCACGAAATTTACTGCTGTTTATAGGCAGAGCCATCCGCGTTTTGTCGAATTTTGGCAGCGGGCACACAGGGAAGGACACTTACCAGATGTGCTGAATATACGGAATTGAGTGATTTAGTTTGACTGGGTTTGAGTCCGGGTTGAGATCGCATATTCACGATGACTGGGGAGTAACTAGTCACTGCGTTTGAACGACCTTTGCTTCATTACTCCCGGCCACGGGCATTTCTAAAGACCATGGAAAAGCCGGCACTTGACTCCGCTGATATTGATAAACGCGAAGACTGGGTAGGTTTCTTTTGTCGTAAAGCCTTCCAAAGCGAAAAGTGACGCTGCTTTGCGCGGCTATAAACAAATGAATCTTGCTCACGCCGATATTAGCCAATTCAATCAACTTCGAAAGAAACTGCTGGCCAAGGGCCTGCTGCTTCACTTCCGACCAGTGGCAATCCGTATTGCCACTCTCCAACGTCATTTCGACTATAGGCAGAATTCCCAAGGACGATTCAATTCCGGCCCGGTCCACCAAGTATGAGACGGATACCGCCAAAGCTACTTCGCTACCAGGATTGATGTTTGGTTGCTTAGTGCTGAAACGCAGACCGTCGTCAAAGGCATCCAGCGTTCTCCATTGGCTCTTATTGCGGTCCCAGTCCAGCGCAATGACCTTTTCCTCATCATCCAGAAGTACACCGGCGAGGAAGGTGAATGGCACGGGCGCGAGACCACCAAATGCTATGACAGCATCTTCTCTATCCAAGCCTGCTACATGGCTCCGGATCAATGCGGGTAGGAGGTTTACTTTGCTGACAGCAGCGTCAGGGTTAGAGACCCTCCCATCGATGATATGGTCTCTGAGATCGATCAGCACCTGTTCACGTCGACCATTCACAGTTTTCGGAACGGCACCTGACACAGGAACGCCAGGACTATCTCTCAGTCCCCTCAACTCCACTGCAATTACTTTGCGCCTCTGATGGTTCTTTACGTCGGTAAAATATCGATGCAGTTCCCATAAAAAGCCTGAGACAAGGGCCGCCACTGCGACGAAGTAGGCTAGATTTATCAAGGTCTGCGGCACCGTATCAGCGGTCTTTAATGACAGCGTAAGGGGCCCGTTCTCGGTCGGTATAGAGATATCGAAGACCCAGCCGAGCAGAAGAATTGTAAATAAAAACAGTCCGCCACGAATCAATTGTATGCCTGGAGTGCGGATGCGGAACAGCCAGTCGAAAAACGACCTAACGCCGTGCCGCAGCAAATCCGCATTGGGATTTACTTTGGTCATTGTCTTAGGCCGCTTTCAGGGCATTAGTGCAGGCTTGGGTGCTTGATATGAGCGCTGCAAAAATTGCCGCTTCGACTTCGGCCGGCGAAATGTGCCAACGGCGGTTCCATGGCCAAGTAAAGCATCCGGCAGATGCGGCTGACAGAAGATGGCCAGAGCCATGTACATGCATCCGTCGCGCGACAGCATAGGACATCGCAGATGGGTAGGATGCGATGACCGGAGGCGCTTCCGATCCGGAAGCTTCTGCTCTGCCCTCGGGATGCGCTTGCGGCCCAACCCAAGTGCCGGTCGCCAGCCAAAGCTCGTAAGCAGCGAGCCACTTAATAATCCATGGGATCACCGTTCTGGCGATATCGACGTCATAGTCGAGCCCGTCATCCCAAGGCTTGTAAAAGCACATCGCATCGTTGAACTGCTTCCAGATATGCGGCGGCCGAATTTCGACGCCATCCTCGATGCGGTTCTGCAGCGGAGGGTCGATCAACCAAGCCTTCACTCTCAGGCCTGGATATCGCAGTGCGAACGGTCTAGGTGCGAAGGCAGTGAACAGGATGCCGACCTTGTAGGGAGGTTGCCCTTCAAAGCCTCTCAGCTCGCCAGTCCAGTATGCCCCCCACCATGTGTTCCAGATCAGCTCCATCTGGGGGTAGAGGGTCTCCACCCGATGCACTTCCTCAGCAATCGTCATCGAGGTAGCCGCCAAAATTGGTATTGCGAGGGGACGATAGGCTCGCCTGCGCCGGCGCGCTCACCAGGGCGCCCACCGGAGCAATCGAGGCTACGGTGACGCCACCCTTACCAACCAGTGTCTTGGCGACGTTGCGGAGCAAGCTGTCGTCCGTGCGCTCGATCAGCTGATTCAGTGCGTACTCAGTCGGTTTTTCACCGAAGAGGCGGGAAAGAATCCGCTGCTGCTGTTCCAGCGACTTCCCTGCAGCACTCGTCAATTCGCTAACGAGGTGATCGAGGTCAGTGATGAAGATTTCCTCGTCCCGCAGAGTGGCGGGCCAGCGGTCGTTGATACGCTCGGCGTTCCAGGTCGGGTTTTTGTGATCGACAACAAGGTCCAAGCGCCATGCATTGAACAAATCCTGCCTTATCGCCTGGGCGAGTGTAATCAAATCCCGCAGTAGGCTGCTGGCGCTCTGCTGGACGGTCGCTGCCATGTACGACAGATACACGGAAGGCACCTGGCGGCCGTCGCGTTTGGAATAGCGGCGATTGCGGTATCGCTTCAGCAGCTGCAACGCCATCAGACGAATGGGCTGTACGCCGAGCGGAATGGCGTCAGGCAGCGGCTCGGTTTCTGCCGCTTCCATAAACTGGCGCACATTCGGCGCATGATCGAAAGCGGGAATGTTGACGTAATACTTCGGCATGGCGCGACGGAAGTAGTCCAGCATGCCCTTCGGATTCGTCTCAAAGTGATACTTGATCGCCGGATCTTCATGGTTGAAATGAAAGCCGCGCGACGGGCGTTCCATATTCAGCGGCAGGCGTACCACTGGCGTCAGGTCGATATGGAGATTCAGTTGCTGAATGGTGACGCAGCGGCTCTTGCGGGTCACCTTCCCCGCATACCGGCCGCGGTTTAGCGACTTATACAGCTGCTCCTGGACATATTTCGGATCAGCCCATTCCTGCAGCACGATCTCAACAATTGCGTCGATGTCGAAACGATCTTCGGTCTCGTCGCCATGAAGGATTGTGGAACCCTGGGGCAGGGAACCTTGGCCATACACGCGGGCCACGGTGCCGGCGAGAAGGCTCCCCTCGGAATCCAGGTGGTCGGCAATCGAGCGGTAGGCCGAGTTTCCGCGTGCCCGATCCGTGTCCGTCAATTGGATGCGGCGGATAATGTCCGCCAGCATAAGGTCAAGAATGGTATTCCCGTCATGATACGTCATCGCTGTCTCACTCCATTGGTTGGTGCGAAAGGCGGCGATGCTTGCTTTATACGAGTGAGACGGGTGTTTTTTTATAGTAGTAGTTGCGTCTGCGCCGGGGAAAGCATGTCGGATTCGCAAAGCAGATATTACATCATGCCACTGAAAGACGCAATATCATGCAATCTCGTGGCAATTCTGTGTTTTTATTAGTCTTTTTATAGTCGGAGATTGACAATATGTCAATAATGCATTTGATAGAACGTCAGAGGCGGCTGCGAAAAGTGTCGGTTATCACCAATAACCGACGCCGATAACCAATAACCCGACAGCCGGATCGCGATTAGCGACTCCGGCTGTCGTTTTTAGTAATCCTTTCAATGGCGCCGCCCGGCAGGACCCTCTCACGTCCCACTGCTGGCTCATGGCACCCGCCAAACATCGCCACCTAAACACCATCCCAGCGCGGCCTCAGCCGGACGACATGCGGTCGCTTACAATCTTATGCGTCGGCGCACTGAAACCGTGACGCTACCTGTCAGCCCGGACCTACACCTATACTGGTGGCGGCAGGATTACGGGGTTTCCAGGGATGCCTGAACTGATTAAGGGCGGGCCGGTTTTGCCGGTCGAGCTTTTGCGCCTCCATGACGAGGGCAAGGTCGTCTTTTTCTGTGGCGCTGGCGTCTCCATGGCGACCGGTTTGCCCAGCTTCGCCAAGCTCGTGGACGACATCTACGAGGCTATCGGCGAGACCCTGACTGCCTATGAGGCCTCCCTCCTGAAGGCCGGGCAGTACGATAAGGTGCTCGGCATCCTGGAGGACCGGATGATCGACGGTTCCATGCGGGAGGCCGTCGCCAAAATCCTGGGAAAATCCTGGAGTGGCTCGCTCGATGTCCACAAGGACCTGCTGACCCTTTCCAAGGTCAAGGACGGTGGTTTCCGGCTGGTAACTACTAACTTTGATGCCCGGTTCGCAGAGACGGGCGACATCGACGAGAAATACATCATGGACGCGCCCAGGCTGCCGCTGCCAAAGCATGGCGTCTGGCGAACACTAGTCCATCTGCATGGTCGGCTCCATCCGACCTCCACGCTCGACCAGATGGTCCTTACATCGGCCGACTTCGGGCGGGCATATCTGACGGAGCGCTGGGCCTCAAGGTTCATCACCGAGCTGTTCCGTACCTATACCGTGGTCTTTGTAGGCTACAGCCTAGCCGACCCTGTCATGGGCTACATGGTCGATGCGTTGGCTGCAGAGCGTTCAAAAGGGCAGACATTCCAAAAGGCCTACGCATTCGCTCAGTACAAGGGCGGTCCAAAGGCTAGGGAGGCGGAGGTCGAAGCCTGGAGGGCTAAAAAAGTTGAGCCACTACTCTTTGAAATCAAAAATCGCCGCCGGACCGGTGATCCGTTTGAATTGTTGAACCGCACTTTGTCGGAATGGGCCAAGATTCAACGGGACCCATTGGGCTATCGAACGCGAATTGCGTTGTCCGGCATCAAGACTCTTCCCTCCGGTCTCGCCGACCCTGAAGCGCAAAAGGTCTGTTGGGCGATATCGAACCCGGCAGTTGCCCGCGAACTATCCGAATTGCCCCCGGCTAAGGAGCCGAAGGACTTTCCGGCGATCGCCGCCTGGATGGAGGTCTTCGACCAATATGGGCTGCTGTCAGTTCTGGCGCGCAGTGCGGCGCCCGGCGCAGATCCGAAGCCGTCCTCGCAAGTTCCAGCGGATCATTTAGACAGCGTTCGTCGATATCTTGCATCCTGGGTGGCGAAGCACTGCCATGTCCCTCAGGTTTTTGGCTGGGTCATCACCCACGGGCATCGCCTGGATAACGAGTTCCAGAACATCGTTCGTTACCGGCTGTCCCTCACTCCTGACGCAAAGGTCGACATTCCGCCTACCGACAAGCGACTGCGGCTACTTTGGATGGTAATGATTTACGACCATCAAAGGACGATCGACGAGGCGATGACGTGGGATCAGCTACACGCGGCCGCCCTGTCGGAAGTCGAGCGCCGAATTGTCGAACAGTCATTTCTGGCCGCCCTAAAGCCTCGTCTCGTCGTCCGGCCTGGAGAATCTTTGAGGCGGCGGTTTCGTGACGGGGTGGAGGACGAGCCCAGCTCCGATAGCGACTCCTTCCAGGTTGCACATCTTGCCCTCGTGCTGAGTGACGAGGAGTATAGATTGCGGTCTAGGCGGTTCAGCAACTGGGGCGAATTGCTTGCACGATACGCGTCGACAATCTCTAACTACCTACAGGCGGCCCTTGAACTGTTGCCAGCTGATGAAGAGGGTTACTCGGACCCGATATATTACCGGCCACATCTAGACGAAAACGGTCCGAAACGAATCCGCGACGGTTGGGCAACACTTATCGACCTGGCGCGTGACAGCTATTTCGCCTTGAAGGAGCGCTCGCCGGGAAGTGAAGTAGATTTGCTGAAGCGATGGGCAGAATCGAAAATCACGACATTTGAACGCCTCGCCCTTTATGTTCTGTCGAAAGACCAGACGTCAGATACCGGCCTAATCCAGTCCATTTTCCTGGGCGACCAAGAGCACCGGCTATGGGCCTCGGAATTGCGGCGCGAGATCCTTGCGGTGCTGCATAAAGCCTCACCGCGCATGCCAGAGCCATTGCTCAGCGAGATATATGCAGCCATTAAGCGAGGACCGCCTGCCGACGACCTGGAACGCATTGCAGACGACCGGCGAGAGGCACACGCCAGACTGCAAATCGGAATACGGCTCAGGGAGCTGATGCGGGCTGAAAGAAGTGTACTGACCGGGACGGATATGCTTCTGGTTCTCAGTATATCAGGCGGAGGTCAGGAAGAACCAGATGACATTGGGCCCAGCTATGTCGAACCTGTTAGGTCTCGGTATAGCGACTTCAGTTCAACTGAGCTCAGTGATGCAGATATAAACAAGGAATCCTTCCGCGATCGATTCGAACTGTTTGTGCAGGATGCTCCGGTTCGGGCCTTCGCGTTCCTGTTGCGGCTATCCGAAGAGGTGAAGAGTCCAAAGCCGCTTTGGGACAGGCTGTTCTGGCACGCCGGAACGCTTGTCCGTGACGGAAAATTGCTGAGGCGGTTTGAGCAGTGTTTCATTCCCCGACTGCTGGATGTTCCCGAAGGCTATCTCAAGGATTCAGCGCATGCGGCGGCTGATTTCCTCACGGAGATTTCGAAACATCCCCTTCAGGCGCCGGGTAGTTTCTTTGATTTCTGGATGTGTATCTGGGCGCAAAAATCGCCGGAGACAATCGGAACTGAAGACATCCTAACGCGAGCTCTGAACAGCGCACCTGGACGGCTAGCTGAAGCTGCAACGGAACGCCTTTGGGCGCTAAAGCCAGTAGCAGGCGCTGGCTTTCCAGGCGAGGTTATGAGCTACCTTAACGAAATCGTCTTAGACAAGAACGCAGTTCTGGCACGGGTGTATCTGGCGACAAGGCTCTCAAGTTTGTTCGCCATTGACCCAGATTGGACGGCAAAGAATTTTCTTCCCTGGCTTGGTTCGACTAGTCCAGAGGCCCTTCAGATGTGGAGCGCCTATTCATGGGCAGCCAATGCGGGCCCAAATCTGTTTTCCGCAATCAAGAATGATTTTCTGCACATGCTGGTTCGCTATTTGGAACTGGGTGAGCAGCGCTCAAATCTAATCTCGCTCTTCGTTTCCGCGAGTGTTGACGCTACCGATGCGATAACCCCGGCAGAAATCCGAACTACTGTCCAGAAACTGCCGCAAGAAGGGTTGGTCGATATTCTGCGGCATTTTGAGCAAATTATGCGTGGCGCCAAGGAGGTAAACAGCAAGATCTGGCGCGAAAAAATTGAACCGTGGCTCGCGGCTTACTGGCCAAAGGCGGAATCCCGCAACACCGCCGCGACTTCTGACGCGATAATCACCATGATTTCTCGAACAGGCGACGCATTCCCAGAAGCGGCGGGGTGGGCCAGAAAATTCCTGCGGCCGGGCTCGCCGCATGGTCTTGAAAACCTCGTTGATGATGAGGTTCCGCTTGAGTGGGTCGAGCCATTGCTGGATGTGGTTTATCGGGCGGCAAACCGCCAGCCGCACAATGATATGTACTGGACCAAGCGCACCGTCGAGACAGCGCTAAAATCCATACGTTCGCATCGGCCTGAGCTCATGCAGGACCCGCGGTATCTAGAACTCAGAACATTTCACAGCTCGTGACGTCGGAGCTGACAAAAACGCCGATGATGAAATTCTTAGATCGGAAAGTGATCCTACCTAGTCAGGGAGGCAGACATGTATTGCGTATACACCGACACAGACGTCCCTGAGAGCGCAGGGAACCTCGATCATGTATTCCCGCTGTCATTGGGTGGACTGGACAGCTGCCAGATCTGGGCGGACCGTAACTTCAATTCCGATGTAGGCTCCAGGGTTGACGGAGCAGTGGCGAACGATTTCCTGGTCATGTTCGCGCGCCAAGCGGCGGATGCGCGAGGACACACAAATAAGCCGCCAGTCCCAATCTTCAGAAAATCCAAGATGGATGGAAAGCCGGTCCAGGTTTCGTTTGGAAAGGAAAAATCCACCGTCTGGGATGCGATGACTCGAAAGGACATCCCAGACGAAAATGTCGCCGGGAAACTGCTGTCGTCCGAATTCAAGGTCGACCGGGCGGTGACGGCCCGCTTCCTTGCTAAGGTGACACTGGGCGCAGGCTATTTCATCTTCGCCGACGCATTTCGCAAGGCAGTTGACTGCGAAGAACTCCGGTTAATCATTAATGTCGATGTTGCAAGAGACCGACACGACCAGCGCTTTTGGGGCATGGAGACTAAAATCTGCGACCGTTGGCATCCGGATCGACACAGGACTGAAGCAGGTCGGCTTGCGAAGACCTGCTGCGAAGTTATCAGGCGTTCAATTTTTATCGTCCAGTATTCTCCCGCTTCCGTGGTCTTCCACGTCGGTGTTCTGGGCCAATATATCGGCTCGGTGATCATGCCGGTCAAAGCGGACGTCCTGCCACGAGATGGCGGCTTTATGGGAGGCCATGTCCTGGTTCTTGGGCCAGGAGAAATGGAGCGGATGTCGTTGTTGCAATATCTGCAGACGTTGAGTGCGATTGCCGAGGAGGCCAGGCAAGCAAAGGAAGGTCCGCAGTCGGTGCCGGAGTAAACTGACTGAAGCGGGCACTCGAAGAGGAAGCGCATACAAGGATACACAGCTGTGTGGTTTGAGCTCAACCCTTGAATTTTCAGGGCATGCAGTGGTTCTCTGGAGCCCGGCTCTTCAACGCCGATGGGTTTTGGCTCTTCAACGCCCTTTGGAGGTGGCGACCATGCGTCGCCACGATTTTGGTCTGTACGGATTTTTTCCAATGGGCATTGATGTCGATAAACAGAGACGGGTCACGCATAACGCGACTCATGAACGCCGTGTCGTCACCGGCTTGAACGGGAATCCGTCGATTGAAATTATCAACGGAATCGAAATAACGAACATCTTTACACGTAAACGCGTGCAGGGCGGGACGGAGGACGGTAATCCGCTGATATACGCTCTGAAAAGGAAGTGGAATTATTCGATCGACCGGCAAAGCAAGCGCGATCTCGCCAGGAACTTCGACGCGATTTCTGATATTGCGCTGCATGGAAAATTCTTCGACTACATTGTGCCGTTACCTTCATCATCCTATGTAGTCAGACTGGTTGCCCGCGGCGTCCATATTAAGCAGCCAGGCGCTCGTCTTCTGCGTTGCCTGCAAAAAGCAACGATGGGGCAAATGTTGGCTCAAATGCCAGCGGTGGGGAGCGTGCCAGACAAGCTTCGAGGCGATTACACATCATTGCTTAGCCATCTTAGGAAGCAGTCGCCGAATCACGTGTTTCAGATGAAACTCGTCGACCCCAAATTAAGACCGTATTTGCCGCCTTTGTTTGTTGCCGACAATACTGCGGCTAGGTGCAGTGGCGCCTCAGTCCTGCTCATTGATGACTTATGTTCTACCGGAGCAAGCTTTGCGGCAGCTCAAGCGGTTTTAAGCCCTCATAACCCACGGAATCTTAAGGCCTTTTCGCTCTTAAGTAGGGTGTATCCGTAGTTGACAAGTCGACCATATATGTGCTAAAAGCAGCACACTAATGACCGCACGTACGCCTTGCGGTCACTAAACATGGAGCGTCTCGCAAGGGGCGTAGGACCGGGCGGCGCTGTCAGGTGCCAAGCCGTAAGGGCGAAACCTGAATTGCTAGGTACCGGCTAGCAAAATAGCGACGGGAGAGCAGAGATGCTCTCCCGTTTGCATTTCGGGGCCCAAAGAAATACCAGAAAACGACTTGTCATAGTTACCGTAGATTATTGTCGACCAGCATCTTCGCCAACCCCGCAACCCTCTCCACCGTCTCTGCATTCGCGCGCGCCCACAGCTTCCTGAGCAGCCCCGCCGGAATCAGTTCATCGTACTTCGCTACCTGCAGGTTCTGGACGAAGTCCGCGACGTCTTCCACCGACATCGGATTGGCCGCCAAAATCTTCAAAGCTGCCCGCACGTCGTCCGGGGTGGCCTTGGCAATCGTCACACCGATGTCGTTCGGTGAGCATTCGAACCCGGCACCCGACAGGGCAACGGCAAACACCGAGTTCATGGCTTCCCCGTGCCAGAGCAGTAGATGCGTGTCCTTCTGCGCTTGCACCAGGATTTCGGTGGCGAGATTCATCTCCTGAAAGGCCTGCCGACCCTCGATGAGCAGTTCTTGGGCGGTCTGGTCCAGATAGCCCGGGATGTCGTCGGCCATCAGGACCGCCTTCATGCGTGCCGCCAGATTGTCGTGGATGGCTTCCTGGGATGGGTCTTCGAACTTCGGGATTTGGGCGGACCGGTGCGGCTCGACGGTGAGCACCTTGGCGGTGTCATCGACAGCCATGACACGCCAGCGGCGTCCCGCAAATGCGACCAGGCTGCCGATACCCAGAATGTTGGAAATCGGAATGGTGCCGAGCTGGCGGCCCCCATGAACAAGCCGCCATTCCTCATCGCTTGGGAAGATTGCATAGAAGTCGCGTCCGAAGGCAATCTTCTCGCCAACCTCGCCCAGCATGATGGTCCGGTCGGGCGCTTGCTCAATCAGGCGAGCCTCAGGGGATGCCATCGCTTTCAGCAGCTCAATGTAATCGGCCTGGGTCAGGGCTGACAGCGGCCCGTCGCCGCAGATGGCTTGGAAAAGCTGCTCGGCCTTGGCGCCACCGCGCTCGGTGATGATGGAGAGCGTCTGGTGCAGCGCCACGGTAGCGATGGAGGGGTCCTGGACCGGCGGTTCGACGAACTTCTCTTTCAGGAGCTCGACGGCAGCAACGGAGCGCACGACTTCCAGCCGCAGCCGGTCCATCGGGTCGGACAGCGGCGTCAGGTATTTCTCGCGAACATAGATGCGCAGCGTGGCTGGCTTACCCCGTCGACGTCCGCTGCGCCCCAATCGCTGCCGCAGGGAGGCCAGCGACCGCGGGCCAAGGATTTGGGCAACTGAATCGACAGAGCCGATGTCGATGCCCAGTTCCAGGGTGGTGGTCGCCACAGCGGTGGTCGGCAGTTCGGCGGCCTTCAGGCGGTGTTCGAGGTCTTCGCGGAGCTCCTTGGACAGGCTGCCGTGGTGAGGGAAGAACTCGTTGGGGACGTTTGCGGCTTCACTGCGTCGGCGCAGGCGGTCGGCGACGGCCTCGACCCGACGACGGGAACCGCCGAAGACCAGGTTATTGCTTCCCCTCAGGTTGGCGAAGATGTGGTCGGCGATGAAGTCGAGCGCTTCTTTGCGCCCTTCATCCTTTTCCAGGTCATCGGCGCCAATATCCGGCGGCTCGATATAGCCTCTGACCTGCAGCCTCAGTTCAGGGCTGCCACCGGGCGGGTTCACGATTGCCACAGCCGACGGGTTGGCGGGGTTTAGCCATTTGGCCGCCACACTCAGGTCGCCAATCGTGGCGGACAGACCCACCCGACGGGGTCGAACCTTGCACAGGCCGTCGATACGACGGAGCAGGCTCGCCAGATGCAGGCCGCGCGGTCCCTGCATGAAAGCATGCAGCTCATCGATGACGATGAACTCCAGGTTCTGGAACAGCGCGTAGGCGTCTTTGGGCTTCCGGACGAACAGGGCCTCGATGGACTCAGGTGTAATCAGGACAACGCCACTTGGGCGTTTGAGCATCTGCCTCTTGGCACCCTGGGAGGCGTCGCCATGCCAACGGACGACATTCAGCTCCAGCATCTCGCAGACCTGGTCCAGACGGCCGAACTGGTCGTTGATGAGAGCCTTGAGCGGGCTGATGTAGAGCACGGACAGGCCCGGCTCTTCCCTTTCGGCCACCTGAGACAGGATGGGAAAGAAGGCCGCCTCGGTTTTGCCAGCAGCCGTGGCTGCGGCAATCAGGACATCATCTTGGCTGCCCATGACAGCCTCGATGGCGAGCTCCTGCACTTCCCGCAGCTCGGTCCAGTTCTGCTCCCAGATCCACTGCCGGACCTTGGGATGCAGGCGGTCGAAGTTGGACGCCAGTCCAGGGGCAGAGGACGCCTCAGAGACGGAGGGAGGTGAGCTCGTCATTTCCGTCCTGGGCAGGCTGAGACTGGGCGGCATTGGCAGCCTGCGCGGCTACCGGCTCCGGCGTGTCAGCGATTTCGGTGTCGTCCGCACCGTCGGTATCGACGGCGACATCGACATGGCCGAGCAGCTCCTTCCAGTTCGTCGCCGGATTCTGCTCCAGCACGTTCAGGAAGTGGATGAAGGCCTTGATGGTGTTGCGGGGCGTCCGGAAATAGGCGTCGCCAATGCGTTTGTTGCAGTGGTCCATGAACATCGGCAGCGCTTCATCCGGCACCAGGTTCTTGGCCGGGTCACCGTGAGCGAATACGGCGCGGATGTTCGAGAGCAGCACCAGCAGGTCTTCCGGTGTCAGACTGGGCAGGCGGACGACCGGGCCGGACAGGTCGACCAGACCGTTCTTGGCGAAGGAATTCTCGGCAAGGCGGGATTGCAGGGCCTGGTAGCTGTAAAGGCCGCGGCGGGTGTCCATCAGGAATTCCGGGGTGCCGCCGAAGACGAAGCCCAAGTTCTGGACGTTGCCCTGCAGAGTATCGTTCACGATACGCAGGATTTGCTCGTAGTTCTGATTGCGGGCCTGCGAGCTCTGCAGTTTGTAGAGGTTCACCATCTCATCGAACATGATGAGCGTACCGGCATAGCCAGCCAGCTTGATGAAGGCGGCCAGTGCCTTGAAGGCGTCGTAGACCTCGTGGTCGTCGATGATGTTGCGGACGCCCAGGGCATTGCGGGCATCGGTCTTGGTCGGGAACTCGCCGCGCAACCAGCGGAGCGCCGAAGCCTTCAGGGCTTCATTGTCTTCCTCGCTGCCCTTCCGGTAGGCGCCTAGAACCGCCACATAGTCGTAGCCACTCGCCTGCTCCTGCAGGGTTGCCAGGCGCTGCTCCGTGACGGCATCGGCGGTGATACCGCGCTGACCGGCTTCCTTGATGCAATCGGTAATGAAGCGTTCGACGATGCTGGCCAGTGCGCCGCCGTCAGGTTTCGTGCGGGTGGCCATGTTGCGGATAGCCTCGGCATACAGGCCGCGTGCCTGGCCGCCAGTCGCATGGATGCGACGGTCGGGCGCGAGGTCCGCATGCATGGTGACGCACTTCTTCTCCATGGCAATCAGGCGCGTCAGATGCAGGAAGAAGGTCTTACCGGCACCGTATTCGCCGATGATGAAGCGGATGGCCGAACCGTTGCCGGTGATGCGGTCAATATCCTTGACTAGGGCGCCGACTTCCGGGGCGCGACCGACCTGGATGTGGCGCAGGCCAAGGCGGGGAACGACACCGGCTGCCAGGGCCTGAAGGATGACGTCACGGTCTTTGGGTTTAATTGCGGTGCTCATGCTCTGACTTCCATTTCTTTCAACTTCGCAACAAGGTGTTCGGCAACGACGATGGTTTCATCACCATCAAGCAGGGGCTCATCAAAGGTATCGAAAGCCCATTCATTGATGGTTTCGACGGCGCCGTCAGGCATCAGTTGCAGGCCACGGGCCTGTTCCTCGAAAGTGCTCCGGTCATATTCCGGCTGAGCAAGAAACAGTGCGACGAGTTTGGCATGAGCTGCGTCCAGGCCTTCGAATGGGCTGGCTTCGACCATAATCGGGGCAGCTGGTGCGGCAGTCTCTTCGACGAAGATGTCCGCGAGAAGATTTGAGACGGCCGAAGTCTCGCTTTTGATGCGCTCCAGGCGAGCCAGGTCGATTTTGATGCCGCTGGATGCGGGTTCGGGCGCGGTGGCTGCGGATGGGGCGGGCTTTTTGGGGATGGCGCGACCGCGAGCGGGTTCTTCTACGGACACCGTGACGGGTTCATCGATGACGACAGCACCCCGATGGACAGTCGAATAGAGCTCTTCGGCGGGCAGGCCCAGGGCCTTATAGAGCTTCTCCAGGAACTTCATTTCGGCTGGGTCGGCATGGCCGTCCGCCAGCACTGAGGCGATCGCCGAATTGGCCACTTTGGATTTTTCGGCTGCGGACAGCTTGGAAAGTCGATTTAGAACGCCCTGCTGGCGGGGTGCGTCTTCCGCCAGCAGATTTGCATAGGCCGACAGGCGTTGCTTCTCAGCCGGGTTCAGGCCATGGAGTGCCTGGATATCCGCTTTCACGGCAGCGAGTTCTGCGGGATTTACCCCGCCATCGGCAGCAGCAGCGAGCGATGTGACCTCGATGAGCGTCTTGGCAATCTGGTATTCCGGTTTCTCCGGGTTTACCTCCTGCTGCTCGGTCCGCTTGAATAGGACGATGGTGCCGTCCTTGGGGAAGCTGGACGAGCCGAACCGTTTGTCCGGCTCAAAGCCAACATTCATGGCATCGAAGGCAGGTGCAATCTGCGCCATCTGGGCGGCAAGGGTCTTCTTCTCATCCTGCTCAACGCTGAATGTCTCCAGCATCTTCTCTGCACTGGTCACGAAGGTGTCGTTGGCCGCAAAGGACGTCGCCAGATACTCCGAAATCACCTTGAGCGGCGAATTTGCGACGCTGTTCTGGATTTCCTTGGGCAACAACAGCACGCTCTCCGGCTTGCCCTTGGTATGGGGCTTCCGCCCCAACAGACGGCTGTATGCTTCTAGGTCATCGATACAGCGGTTATAGAGTTCCCGCAGAGGCTTCATGGGCGCCGACACGGCGGTGATATCTGGGACGTCGCCTTCCAGCGGGATTTCAGTACCGAAGTTGCCACTGCAGGCGTTGTAATGAGCCCTGAGTAATGTTTTTGGCGCGGTGACCTTCCTGCCCTTGGGGTATTTGGCAGCAAAACGGACAGCCCACAGCGCTTTGAATTCGTCCCAGCAGCGCGTCAGCGCCGTTTTTGCATAGACATCCGGTGCGCCAAGCAGCCATGCCAGAGCGTCGAAAGCGTTCAGCGGCTCCTGTTGGGATCATTTCGAAATGCCGAATGACGAAAATCAAAAGCTGTCGCCGATGTTGAATATCGAGCAGTTTTATATTGAACAGTATCTGCTTGATGAGGTGGAAAGGCGGCCGGACCTCATCGAGGTGCGGTGGGACTGTAAGGTCACAAAAGTAGAGCGCTCGACCAAGGAAGTACTCCTCGGACTTTCAACACCAAAGGGCGATTACACGGCCGTGACAGATTGGCTAGTTGCGTGCGATGGGGGGCGCAGTCTTGTCCGCGAGGCGCTCGGGCTTGAACTGAAGGGCGCGAGTTACGAGGGACGGTATGTAATTGTCGATATCGAATTGGAGTCCGACCTACCGACGGAGCGGCTTGCCTGGTTTGATCCGCCATCAAATCCTGGATCGAGCATTCTGATGCATAGACAGCCGGACAACATCTGGCGCATCGACTACCAGCTGAACAAAGACGAAGACGCTGACGAGGCGATTAAGCCAGAGAACGTTATCCCACGAGTACAAAGCCATCTCGATATGATTGGCCAGAAAGGAAAATGGTCGCCTATCTGGATCACTATCTATAAGGCACACGCGCTCACTCTCGATCGCTATGAACATGGCCGCGTGTTATTCGCTGGGGACGCCGGTCACCTCGTTCCGATATTCGGAGTGAGAGGAGCGAATTCCGGCATAGATGACGCTGACAATCTTGCCTGGAAGTTGGCACTGACCGTCAAGGGGGTGGCATCAGACAAAATCCTTAAAAGCTACTCCGACGAACGCGTGTTCGCGGCGCAGGAAAATCTGAACTACGGCACTAAAAGCACCGAGTTCATGGCTCCGCCTTCTTTCGCTTTTGAACTGATGCGCGAAGCAGTCCTGTCGCTTGCGGTCAAGCATCCAGCTGTTCGGTCACTCATAAATCCGCGGCAGACGGCGAGTATTACATACACGCGTTCAGCGCTGAATTGCCAAGGGGACAACTCTGCCAGCTTTAGAAGTGGGCCTAGTATAGGTGGAGTGCTAACGGAATGTCCTATTACTGTTGTAAACGGAAGTTGTCAGTTACCCGGCTATCTAACAGATTTGATGAAACCGCAGTTCACAGTGTTTTGCTTCACTGAGAAAGGCGAATTGCCGCGTGAGCTAAATTCCCTGTTGTCAGAATGTCGGCGGCTAGAAATTCCATTCGGCCTTGTGGCAATCAGCAGAGTAAAGCCCTTAGCAGCCGAAGGTAATGTTGCTTGGGACCACTCCGGCAAGTTATTTGCGATGTATGATGCGCGACCCGGCACTTGTTACTTTGTCCGACCCGATGGGCACGTTCAAAGCCGGTGGCGTGAAACAAGTGGCGTTGTGGTACGACGTGAGCTCGAATTCATTCTCGCGGCTGGGACCGCTGATTGATCATGAAGCCAGCAGATTTGGATTTGGCATACTCCCAAATATGTCAGAGGTTGACTTCTATTGGCGAAGCAAAAGCGCAGCTTTACCTCGCGCGCTTCGCTCTTCTAGCCATGGTCGAGCTCAATGATTTGCACACGGTGCAGCGTTTGATTGAAGAAGCGGGCGCCGGGCTGACTGACCAGAGCGCTGCCAACTAGGTCCGGCGCATACGAACCTCACGGCCGTCGGTGCAGGTGGCTCGCCAAATACCTCTGCCATCCCGATTGTGGCGTCTGTTACTCTTCGTAGTCGTGGTCAGGACTTCCCGTCTCCTGCACAGCCGTTATCCGGGCAGCTCCGCCAGCCATCTCGTACAGACATATATAGCTGCGGCTGTATTGACAGTATTCTTATAATCAGTATACATAACATATTGCGCTCGTCTCAGTAACGCGGGCAGTCGGCGCAGTTATGCGCGCGGGAGGAAATATGGCCCAAAAGGGTAAGGTTTTGATCGCGGGCGGCGGCATTGGCGGCCTTGCCAGCGCCATGGGACTTGCTCGGAGCGGGGTGAGAAGCCTTGTTCTCGAGAAAGCTCCGGAGCTTGGCGAAATCGGCGCAGGCATTCAGCTAGGTCCGAATGCCTTTCACTCCTTCGACGCATTGGGTGTCGGCGACGCAGCCAGGGCTATGGCTGTCTACATCGACCAACTTCGACTGATGGATGCGATGACGGGTGAAGAGATCACCCACGTCCCCCTGGATGAGCCATTCAGGCAGAAATTCGGAAACCCCTACGCTGTGGTTCACCGCGGAGACCTCCACGGGGTGTTCCTCCGGGCGTGTCGCGAAAACCCGAATATAGAGCTGCGGACCGCTTCTGAAGTGGTTGGTTATCGCCAGGAAGGCACAAGCGTTGTCGCTATCCTTGTAAACGGCGAGGAGGTGGAGGGTTCTGCCCTGATTGGCGCAGACGGTCTGTGGTCTTCCGTGCGCAAACAGCTTGTCGGCGACGGTGCGCCGCGTGTGTCCGGCCACACTACGTATCGCTCAGTTATTCCGACTAACGAGATGCCGGAAGACCTGCGGTGGAATGCTGCGACGCTCTGGGCGGGGCCTAAGTGCCATATCGTGCACTACCCACTGTCCGGATGGCGGTTCTTCAACCTCGTCGTCACCTATCACAATAACGCTCCAGAGCCTGTTGCCGGGCTGCCTGTTGAGTTTGACGAGGTTATGCGCGGCTTCCGCCATGTCCATGACAAGGCGCAGTCCATTATCAGGCATGGCAAGGACTGGAAGCTTTGGGTGCTCTGTGACCGGGACCCGGTCGATAAATGGGTCGACCACCGTGTTGCCTTGCTTGGCGACGCCGCGCACCCGATGCTGCAGTATTTCGCTCAGGGCGCCTGCATGGCGATGGAAGACGCCGTGGCCTTATCCTACATGTTCGAAAAGCATTCGGGCGATGTCGAGAAGGCGCTGAACGCCTATTCACGGATGCGCATGCTCCGCACTGCCCGTGTTCAGCTGCAGTCGCGCTGGATTGGAGACAACATCTACCATCCTGCTGGCAGTCACGCGCAGCTGCGCAACAGCATCATGCGGTCCTACACCGCTCAGCACTGGTACGACGCGTTGGACTGGATTTACGGCGCGAACGGCCTGTCCGGCGAGGATGTCCGGTCAATCGGCGGCAAGGCTGGGGAGCCGAAAGCTGAACTGGAAAAAGCGGACGCCTGAGCATGCTGGCGTCCGGCAATATTGAGGCTGGTGGCCTAGTCGCTGTTGCCCAAGGGCGCGCTGGTGATGTTGTTATTCACCTTTGTGATGCGGGTCAGCAGCTGCAGGAACAGTTCGCGCTCTTCGCGCGTCAGCGGCGCGACAATCCGGTTCTGGACCGTGTCGACAGCAGCTTCGACATCTTTCAGAAGCTTGCGTCCGGCGTCGGAGAGGTAAAGCAACTTCTGTCGCTTGTCCTCAGTGTCCGGCACGCGCCGAATCAAGTCGCGACGTTCGAGGCGCTCAAGCACGTTGCCAATCGTCGCTCTATCGAACGCAATCAATGCGGACAGTCGGGTCGCATCAGTCGGTTCTTTGGCTTCAATAGCCGCAAGGGCAGCGTACTGAACCGGCGTCAGATTGTAGTCCGCACACTCATCCAAAAAGATTGCCCACGAAATCTGATGAGCGCGGCGAATCAGGTGCGCGGGTTTGGCGTAGAGGTCTTCGAGCGACAAAGCTGGATTCTCGTTAATTTGAATGAGCGGAGGCCTTAGCGTCCGAAACTGGGTTGATGGTAAGTATACAGAGAATCCGGAAAACACAACAACGAAGGCGCCTAAGTTCAGGGTCGCAAGGATGGAGGAAATCATGACTTCACTTCAAAACCAGGTGGCAATTGTAACCGGCGGAGCTCGGGGTCTCGGAGCCGCAATTGCCAAGGTGCTGTCAACGCGAGGCGCGGCAGTACTTATCTGCGATGTTTTGAAGGCAGAAGGCGAAGCTACGGCGGCTGAGCTGAAGGCTGCAGGCGGTGACGCGACCTTCGTTTCACTTGATGTGACGGACCCGGCGGACTGGCAAAAGGTTGCGTTAGGAGCGACAGCTTGGCGTGGGAAAGTCACTACGCTGATTAATAATGCAGGTATCGTGAACCGTAGTGGCATCACGGGCACTACGGCTGAACGCTGGAATCGAATCCTTGCGGTCAATCTCACCGGTCCCTTCCTCGGGATGCAGGCCATCTCTCCGCTCATTCGCGATGCCGGTGGCGGCGCTATCGTCAACATTTCATCAGTCGCTGCGTTCGTTGGGCACAACGACCCGGGCTATTCGTCAACCAAGGCTGGATTGCTTGGTCTGACGCACACGGCAGCGGCTGAATATGTTGACTGGAAAATCCGGGTAAATGCTGTTTGCCCCGGCATCATGGTTTCGGACCTGAATGCCGGTGGCGCACATCTCGAGCCGTGGCGCCTGGCAACACCGCTCGGGCGGTATGGCAAGCTTGAAGAAACCGCCAAGGTCGTGGCTTTCCTCGCCAGCGATGACGCTTCCTTTGTGACCGGTGAAGAAATCGCAGTAGACGGCGGCTTCAAGTCTGGCGGTGCAGCGCGCCGCATCTCGCTCGAGTCAGGTATTGACCTGACCGCAGGCCCGGCCTGAGCAAACCGAAATTCAGCAGGAGAATTCAAATGGTACAGGCAAAGGCGGACGCCGACATTGTTGTAATTGGCGGCGGCGGCTCGGGCCTTACGGCCGCGATTTTTGCAAGGAAGGAGGGCGCGTCCGTCCTTCTGCTTGAAAAGCATACCGAGGTGCGCGGCAGCACCGGTCTTTCGATTGGGTCGATTACCGCCACAGGGACGTGGCACCAGAGGCAAAAGGGCATCGTCGACAATCCCAATTGGCACTTTGAGGATATGGCGAAGTTCGCTGGTGAAATGGCGAAGGACGATAACGAAGAGCTTCGTCGGATACTCGTCGACAATGTCGCGGACAGCGTTGCCTGGCTGCAGGGTCTTGGCGTCACATTCTACGGCCCGATGCCCGAGCCGCCACATCGCCTGCCGCGCATGCACAATGTGTTGCCGAATTCGCGGGCGTATATTTACTTCCTCTCACGGGAAGCCAAGCGTGTTGGCGTCGACATCCGCGTGAATTCAGCGGTGAATGACTTTATCCTCGAAGAGGGCAAAGTTGTCGGTGTCCGTGTAACGATCGACGGAAAGCCTCGCGAGATCCGCGCTGGCAAGGCCGTGATTCTGGCTTCCGGCGACTATTCTTCCAGCCCGGAATGGAAGGCTCGCTACGTTCCGGCCGTTCGCGACATCGATGGTGTCAATACGACCAATACGGGCGATGGCCAGCGCCTGGGTGAAGAACTTGGTGCCGAGGTGAAATTCGGTCACGTCGTCTATGGCCCTAATTTGCGCTTCATGCCTCCGGCGACGCCACATTGGCTGCAGAAGCTCCCGCCGTGGCCTTGGTTTACCAAGCTGATGCGTTTTTCGCTTGAGACATTCCCGGCCTGGATGCTCCGACCGTTTATCCTCTCATTCGTGACGACATATCTGAGCCCGGAACCCACCATGTTCCGTGAGGGCGCTATCCTTGTGAACAGGGAGGGGCGCCGATTCACCGATGAGCATGACAAGCCGAATTTTGCCTTCGGAAATCAGCCGGAGAAGCAGGCTTTCATCGTTTTCGACGATGAAGTCGCAAAGAAGTTCAGTAAGTGGCCGTACTTCATCTCCACCGCACCTGGCGTGGCCTATGCCTATTTCCAGGACTACAAGCGCACCCGGCCGGATCTCTACGCGAAAGGGAACACTCCGGCCGAGTTGGCAGCTGCGGTTGGCCTGCCCACTGATCAGCTGATGGACGAGATCGCCAAGTATAACGCCGAAGCGAAGAAATCCGGGCGGCAGCCTCTCGCGAAGGGTCCGTTCCATGCCCTTGGTCCGGTGAAGAGCTACATCATCCTTACTGATGGTGGCCTGACGGTGAACCGCAATCACCAGGTCACGCGTAAGGACGGCACCATCGTAGAGGGCCTCTATGCAGTTGGATCAGCGGGTCAGGGTGGCTTGCTGCTCGAAGGCCACGGCCACCATCTCGCCTGGGCATTCACCTCCGGCCGCCTAGCCGCAAAGCACGCGGTAAGGACAGCATAAACGCATAAAAACGTATGCAGATTGGCTCAAAATAATTGACTGAATACTGTCTTTCAGTATACTAACAATTATCGAGTCCGAACTGGCCTCCATCAAAGGCCAGCCCAAAGACGAAAACTGCGGGGCGCCCGTCAACGGGCGTCTCGTGGGAGGAAACAAATGACGTCAATCGAATACACGCCACCGGTATATCCGGTGATCAAGTTCCTTGTCGCTCGCGGATATGCTCTCGCGCTGCTGTTGGGCCTTATTCCTGTTGCGGCCTCGGTGTGGCTGGTCTCCGAGGGCTGGCACATCGCATTCATCGCAGCCGGTACCTTTGTCGGGGCTATCCTCTGGCTGGTGTTCCGCAGCTATGTTGAAGTGCTGCGAATTATCGCCGACACCTTGATGCCGCGCTGACCATGTCCAACGTGGCGCCATTCAATAGCGGAGCGTCGGACGACTGCGATGTCCTCGTTGTCGGCGCCGGACTAGCCGGTCTGACTGCCGGTATTCGTGCCGCCGAGTTGGGGTTGCGCGTTCGGATTATCGAGCGCGGCGAGGGAGACCACTACCTCTGCAACAGCCGCTATACCGGCGGCCTTTTCCATATCGGAATGGACAATCTGGCGTCCCCGCCAGACGAGATTCGCTCCCGGCTCCAGCGCGTGACGAACGGCGAAGGCCGTCCAGAATTGGCTGATGCGCTGGCTGAGAACGCTATTCGGGCGGTCACCTGGCTCAAGGCGCACGGCGTTTCGATGATACGCGTCGGTCCTGATGGCTTGCGGCAACATTCACTGGCGCCGCCAGGAGTTCGCCGCACCGGCCTGAACTGGCGCTGGCGCTCAGGCGACGTAATGCTTCGTACACTCGGAGCGAACTATCGCGGCAGAGGCGGAATCCTGCAGCAGGGGACCGAGGTCAGCGAGTTGCTTATGGAGAGCGGGCGCTGTGTCGGCGCCAGCGTTCGACAGAACGGCGTAACCAGGGCTATCCGCGCTCAATACGTCGTCCTTTCGGACGGTGGCTTCCAGGCGAATGCGGATCTCCTCCGCCGGTTTGTCTCCGGCGCCCCTGAGCGATTGTTGATGCGCAATGCCGAGACTGGCAGGGGTGACGGATTGCGGATGGCCGAGGCGGTCGGCGCAAAAATCGTTGGGACGTCCAGCTTCTACGGCCACGTCCAATACCGCGCGGCGATGACCGATGGTCGCTTCTGGCCGTATCCGGTTGTGGATTCGCTTGCGGTCTCTGCCTTGCTCATCGACGGAGCATCGCAACGTTTCTGCGATGAAGGCCTGGGTGGCGTCCACATTACCAATTGCATTGCCCGACTTCCCGACCCGCTTTCCGCCGTCATCATCATGGATGACGCTATCTGGAACGGCCCGGGCAAGGACTGGCTGCTTCCCGCCAATCCCTACCTGATACGGGCGGGCGGTGAACTCATTACGGCGTCGGACCTCAATAGCCTGGCTGCCAAGATTGGCCATGACCCAGGCGCGCTGAATGTCAGTGTCGCCCGTTGGAACGACCAGGTTGCCGGTCGCAAACCGTTCGACGTGCCGCGGACAGTCGCGCCCTATAAGCCTTGGGCGATTGGTCAGGGCAAGTTCCATGCAATCCCGGTCTGTGCCGGAGTGACCTACACCATGGGCGGCATCCTGACTGATACCGCGGCTCGCGTTCTCGATGCCAATGAGCGGCCTATCCAAGGCCTGCTCGCTGCCGGAGCCACGACCGGCGGCCTCGAAGGCTTTTCGCGCGACGGGTACTCGGGCGGTCTCTCCAAAGCCCTGACCTTTGGCCTTATCGCTGGTGAAACAGCGTATTCGGCCCTGCGCAAAGCCGCCTAAAGCCGGAGCCTACTGTGACTGAAGCTGTGGCCAACAATTCGCATCGGGAAGTCGACCTGCTCGTTATCGGCGGTGGCCCCGCTGGTATGGCCGCAGCAATCTTCGCAAAGCTGGAAGGCCTGGATGTCCTGGTGGTGGAGAAATCCACGCAGGTGGGGGGCACGGCGGCGACGTCGGCCGGATCTCTCTGGATTCCAGGCAACACTCAAAGCCTGAAGGCTGGCTACAAGGACGGTCCCGAACCCGCTGCGCGATACCTGGAAAGTCTGATTTCCCGAGGCGGTGAGCGAAATCTGCGGATGCGCAATGCGTACCTGGAGACCGGTCCGAGAGCCATCGACTATCTCGAAGCCAATTCAGAGGTCAAATTCGTCGCTTGCGGCAAGCATCCCGACTATCGCGACAATACGGGCGCCGCGGTGTCTGGCCGAGCGATTGTCCCCGAAATTTTCGATGGCCGCCTGTTGGGGCGTGATTTTGAGCGGGTTCGTCCGCCTATCCAGGAGTTCCTGGTGCTGGGCGGTATGATGGTGGCGAAGACCGACATTCCTCGGCTGCTCGGTCGCTTTGCCTCGGTCGGGAATTTCTTCCATTCCGGAAAACTGTTCTTCCGCTACCTGATGGACCGGCTTTCCTATTCGCGAGGCACGCGCCTCACAATGGGCAACGCCCTCGTTGCGCGGATGTACTACAGCCTCAAAAAGCTCGGTGTTCCGGTGCTGTTTGAGACGCAGCTAGAAAAGCTCGTTTACGACGGTGGAGCAGTTCAGGGCGCCTTGCTGGGGAGCAAGCTCGGTACGCAGCGCATTCTTGCCCGTCGCGGTGTTGTCCTGGCCACAGGCGGTTTCGCGCACTCTGAAGACTATCGCTCCCGGTTCATGCCGGATGCCAAGCCGATTTATTCGCTTGCTGCTCCCTCCAACACGGGGGACGGCATTCGGGCTGCCGAGGAACTGGGCGTGCGGATTGCCCCGGAGGACAATGGAAACGGTGGGTTCTGGACGCCAGTTTCCATCACCCATCGCGCCGATGGCACAAAGGGTCTCTTCCCCCATCTCTCGCTCGATCGCGCAAAGCCCGGTCTGATTGCCGTCAACAAGCTTGGAAAGCGCTTCGTAAATGAAGCGAATTCCTACCATGACTTCGTGGAGGCGATGTTCGCCTCTGAGGGCAAGCAGGCCATTCCCGCCTGGCTCATCTGCGACACCGCTTTCATCCAGAAGTATGGCATCGGTAGTATCTACCCCGGCACAACAGACCTGAAGCCGTTCGAGAGGACGGGGTATCTGATTTCGGCTTCGACGCCTGAACAATTGGCCAAGCTCATCAATGTCGATGCGGCCGGTCTGTTGGAAAGCATTCGCCTCAATAACGAATATGCCAAGACCGGAGTCGACAAGGATTTCGGTAAGGGTACGACCGAGTTGAACCGGTTCAATGGTGACCCGGCAGTCGGCCCCAACCCCTGCATCGGACCGATTGGAGAGGGCAAGTATCACGCTGTCGTGGTCTGGCCTGGAGAAATAGCGTGCAGCACTGGTATCTCAACTGACGAAGACGCTCATGTGCTGAACGGCAAAGGTGAGCCTGTTCAGGGCCTGTACGCCTGCGGCAATGACATGTCTTCAGTGATGGCGGATTCCTATCCTGGCCCCGGAACGACATTGGGTCCGGCAGTGGTCTTCGCGTATCGGGCAATTCAAGCGATTACACGCGGAAAGAATATGCCGCGGCAGGCTGGGGACGCCTAATTCAGGCGGCAGGCAGGCATTAGAGACGGCGTCATTGGGGCCGGTCAGCTGAACGCTGCCTATCCGATGACCGGGAGGGACAAGAATGATTATTCAGGTACTCAACGGACTGGTCTATGGAGGAATGCTCTACATTCTCTCCGTCGGCCTGGTTCTGCTGTTCGGCTTACGGCGCGTCGTGAACTTCGCGCATGGCGGCCTGTTTATGCTGGGCGCATATGCCGGTTATGCCGCGAGCATGCAGTTCGGCTTCTGGGGCGGAGTGGTGTTCTCCGTTGTCGCCTTGGCCGTCCTGGGTGCATTGCTCGACCGCCTGGTTTTTCGGCCGCTGCAGAATGTGGACCACATGATCACGGTGCTCGTGACGTATGGCCTGCTGCTCGTTTTTGAAGACTTTGTGCACACTGTCTGGGGTGCGGACCTCATCAGTGTGCGTGTGCCCGCACTTCTGGCTGGGACCATTGGAATTGGTGACACGCAATTCCCGGTCTACCGCCTGGTTGTCATCGCGGTCGCAATTGCGGTAGCGCTCGGCCTTAGCGCCTGGCTGCACTTCAGCCGGGCAGGCCTGTATGTTCGGGCATCGAGCGTCGACTCCCTGACGACAGCCATGCAAGGCGTAGACACCGAACGACTGAGCATTGGCGTGGTGGCGCTGGGTACTGCGCTGGCCGGACTGTCTGGTGTCGTCGCTGCGCCCCTGATTGCCCTGTCGCCATCGATGGGCAGTTCCATCCTGATTGAGAGCTTCATCGTTGTCGTAACGGGAGGCCTCGGTTCATTTGTGGGGGCTTTCATTGCCGCCATTGTCATCGGCCAGGTCCACAATTTTGGCGTGGTCTATCTGCCTAACGTGTCGTCGATGTTGCCGCTTCTGCTGATGGTCGGCGTCCTGATTTGGCGACCGACGGGCCTGGCGAGGACTCAGTCATGAGCACGCCCGCGGCAATGGCGATTTCTGCGCCCACCCAGAAAAAGACAGCTGCACCGCTCATCGTGGCGGCAGTTGTGGCGGCCATCGGCTTCGCGTTGCCCTCGCTTGGCGTCCCGATGACCACACTGTCACTCCTGGCACAGGCATCCATCGTTGGCGTCCTTGCGACGGCGGTTGGATTCCTCGTTCGCCAGTCTGGCTTTGTCAGCTTCGGACATGCCGCATTTTACGGCGGCTCGGCCTACCTCATCGCGTTGCTGGCTGCTCACAGCAAGCTTTCTGCCGAAATCATCCTGATTGCGGCGCCGATTATCGTACTGGTCGCTGGTTTCGCCTTGGCGTTCATTATGCTGCGCACGTCTGGCGTGGCCTATTCCATGCTCAGTCTCGCCGCGGCGCAGGCCTGTTTCGAATTGATGATGAAGTGGCGCAGCATCGCCAATGGCGAGGATGGCCTGGCCATCAAGCTTCCCCGCGAAGTCTTCGGGTTACCGCTTTCCATTTTCCAACGGCCCGACAGCATGTTCATGGTCAGCTGGGCTGTGCTGGTTGTAATCGTTGTTTGCCTCTGGTTTCTGAGCCGCAGCCACTTCGGAACCTTGACGCTGGCCATCAAGAACAACGAGGAGCGTGTCCGCTTCCTGGGTTACGAAACCCTGCTGCCGCGGGCAATCATCATTGCCCTGTCGGCGTTCATCGCTGCCATCGGCGGTGTGCTTTTTGCCCTGTACAATGGCTTCGTCACCCCGATGGCGCTGCATTGGAGCCTGTCGGGGGAAGCACTGGTCATCGCCATCATCGGCGGCACCCGTGCGGCCTGGGGACCGGCGCTTGGTGCATTCATCTTCATTTTCCTGCGCGACATCGCGGGAAACAACACAACCCATTGGCAGGGCATCGTAGGCATCACGCTCATTGTCGTGACTGTCCTGCTGCCCAACGGCATTAGCGGTGCGCTGGTGACCCTCTGGAATCGTGCTCGGGGAGTTAGCAATGTCTAAAGCACCCAGCCTTGTCGCACGCGGCCTGACCCGTCGTTACGGCGGCTTTACCGCCCTCAAGGGTGTCGACATCACCCTGCAAAGCGGCGAGATCCGCGGTCTGATTGGTTCGAATGGCGCGGGCAAATCGACCTGCATGGACGTGCTCACAGGGCGCGGCCCAGACCTCATTGGCGAGGTGCAGCTCGAAGGTGTTGATATCTCGAAGCTGTCTGAACGTGCCCGGCGCCGTGCCGGTCTGGCGCGCTCGTTCCAGAAGACAAATATCTTCCCCGAACTGACAGTCCGGCAGCAGGTAGCATTGGCAGCCAGGCGGGCCGAATTCGACAATACGGAAGAAGTATTGTCCGAGCTCGGCCTGATGCCTCACGCCGACCGCCTGGCTGGCGACATTTCCTATGGCGACCAGCGGCGTGTCGACCTGGCTCTAACCCTGGTCGGCCGCCCGAAAGTACTCCTGCTGGATGAACCAGCTGCTGGCCTGACCCTGGAAGAATCCCTGTCGCTGGCCCGGATGCTCCGCGCCCTGGCTGAACAATGGAAGCTTACCGTGATGCTGGTCGAGCATGACATGGAGGTCATTTTCTCGGTCTGCGACCACCTTACTGTCCTGCATCTCGGTGAAATCCTGACCGAGGGAAGCCCGGAGGCTGTCCGGTCCAATCCAGAAGTCGTGAAGGCCTATCTGGGGAGTACCTTCGCATGAGCCTCCTTGAACTCGAATCTGTCGACGCAGCTTACGGGAAGGCCAAGGTCCTTCATGGAGTGTCCCTGAAGGTCGAGAAGGGTGAGCGCGTCGCCATCCTGGGCCGCAACGGCGTTGGCAAGACGACCTTGGTCAACACCTGTATCGGTGTGGCGCGTCTGAACGGCGGCCAGGTCTCTTTCGGTGGCAAGAAGGTTTCGACCATCCGGGCTTTCACAGCGGCGCGCTCAGGTCTTGCCATTGTACCGCAGGGACGTCGCATTGTTCCGGGCCTGACAGTTCGTGAGAATCTCATCCTGGGTTCAGCGCCGAACCGTTCAGGCCCGTGGAACCAGGAAGCGGTGTTCAACCTGTTTCCAATCCTGCGGGAGCGCGCCGACACGCTTGGCACGGCGATGAGCGGCGGTCAGCAGCAGATGCTCGCCATTGGCCGCGCGCTGATGGCGAACCCGGATTTGCTCATTCTGGATGAACCAAGTGAAGGCCTCGCGCCGGTCGTAGTCGATGAACTCGGCGACGCGCTGGTCCGGCTTGCCCAAAACGGCACCAGCATCCTGCTGATTGAGCAGAATTTCGGCCTCGTTCACAAAATCAGCGAACGTTACTACGTGCTGTCAAAGGGTTCCGTTGTGGAGCAGGGAAGCATGCGCGGGCTTTCCCTGGAGTCGTTGAAGAAACACGTCTCTGTTTAACCGCGCGATAACAAACATCAAAAACCCGGAGGAAATGGGCATGATTATCAGCAAACGTCAGCTTTTGAGTTTGGCCTGCAGCGTCGCGATTGTCGCGGCATGGTCGGTGCCTGCATTTTCGCAGAACAAAGACGCCATCAAGGTCGGCGTCCCGACCGCACTGACGGGTCCGTACGGCGACCTGGGCAACCAGGTGCGCCGCGCAGTCGAGTTCGCTGTTGAAGAAGCGAACACGAAGGGTGGCGTGGACGGCCGTAAGGTTGAAGTCCAGTTCCAGGATACCCAGGCCAAGGCAGACTCTGCCCGGCAGCAGGGTGAGAAGCTTGCCCTGTCGGGTTACAAGCTTCTGGTGGGCACCATTGCCTCCGGCGAGGGGCTCGCGCTCAACCCGATGCTTGAGCGTTGGGATGCCCTGTACATCTCGACCATCAACAAGGCCGATGCACTGACAGGCGAAAGCTGCTCCCCGCGCAGCTTCCGCGTCAACCATCCCGACTATTCGGACGCCTCCGCCGTCGGCACTTGGCTGAAGACGCAGCAGCAGGGGAAGTGGGCAGTCATGGGCTCTGATACTGCTTGGGGCCGCAACTCAGGAGCCAGCTTCAAGACCACCGCTGAGGGCATGGGCAAGTCGGTCGTGACTGAAGGCTATGCGGCGCTCGGCGCCAATGACTTCGCCCCTTACATCCAGCAGTTCGTGTCCTCGGGCGCTGAAGGCATTTGGGTCGCTCTGGCCGGTCGTGACGCCATCAACTTCGCCCAGCAGGCTGCCCAGTTTGGCCTCCTGAAGAAGGTGAATGTCGCCGGTGTCAGCTTCGTCACCGACAACACGGTTGCCACCCTGGGCGACGTCTCGAAGGGCATCTGGGGCATCATCAACTACTCCTCGACGCTCGACACGCCGGAGAACAAGGCCTTTGTGGCCGCGTGGGGCAAGAAGTACCCGGGCACTCAGCCGTCGAACTTCGAAGGCGAGACCTATGTGGGCATGCAGGTGCTGTTCCAGGCCGTCACGAAGGCCAAGAGCGTCAAGCCCGCTGACGTTGCCAAGGCCATGAGCGGTGGCTCGTTCGACACCGTCTTCGGCAAGTCCGAACTGCGTGCGAAAGACAACCAGCTCGTGGTGCCGAACTACTTCGGTCGCGTCGACACGCATGAGGGTGGCCTGCGTCCGGTGATTTCGCTGACTGTCCCCAAGGACGTGGCGACGCCGGGTCCGGACGCCAAGTGCAAGATGTAATGCCAATTGGCGCGGCTGCCTTAGGGTAGCCGCGCCATAGTTTTGAGGAGCATCGCCATGAATCAATTCGACCTGCAGGGTAAGCGAGCGGTTGTCACTGGCGGCGCACGCGGTATCGCTCGCGCTATCGCGGAACGATTGTTTGCTTCGGGGGCCGAAGTGATGGTGTGGGATTTGCGGACTCCAGAGCCTCCGACCACCGCATTTCACAGCCTAATCGTCGATGTGGCAGACGAAGCTCAGGTGAACGTGGCTGCAGCCGAAACGCTCAAAAAGCTGGGTGGCATCGATATCCTCATCAACGGTGCGGGCGTAACCGGTCCGACCGGCCCCACTGAGACGTACGGTTTTCAGCAATGGCGCCGCGTGGTTGCCATCAATCTTGATAGTGTCTTCCTTGTCAGTAAGGCGTTCATCCCGAGCATGAAGGCCGCCAAATACGGCCGCATTATCTCAATTGCCTCCGTGGCTGGGAAAGAAGGCAATCCCGGCATGACTGCCTATACGGCGGCGAAGGCTGGAGTTATCGCCATGACGAAAGCAATGGGCCGTGAGCTTGCCAATACCGGCATCCTGGTCAATTGCGTTACCCCGGCTTTGGTGCAGACGGAACTCCTCAAAGAGATGTCGCCCGAGGCGATTGAGCTGTCGCGTGGCAAAATTCCACTGGGCCGTTTTGGCACGGTCGAGGAAGTCGCGGCCATGGTGGCCTGGATGGCGTCCTCCGAATGCGGTTTTACGACTGGCTCCGCCTTCGATTTGTCCGGCGGGCGTTCGAGCTTCTAGGCGGCTCGAGAGTTTCAATCCGAAGAGGCTGCTATGCAAAACGACCACAAGGGCGGCAACATGGTGCTGCCGGAAGATACCCCTGAGCTGCGCAAGCTCTATAGCGACTTCGAGGCGGCCCATATCATGCCGCTCTGGACGCAGATAGAGAACCTGATGCCGATGGAGCCGTCGCCCAAGGCGCTGCCTCATCTGTGGAAGTGGTCAGACCTGCTGCCGCTGGCCCAGCGCTCTGGAGACCTTGTTCCTGTCGGACGCGGCGGTGAGCGTCGTGCGCTGGGATTGGCCAATCCCGGCCTTGGCGGCCGTCCTTATATTAGCCCAACACTGTGGGCTGCCATCCAGTACCTTGGTCCCCGCGAGACGGCGCCTGAGCATCGCCATGCCCAGAATGCATTCCGCTTCGTTGTCGAGGGGGAAGGCGTCTGGACTGTGGTGAACGGCGACCCGGTTCGCATGAGTCGCGGCGACTTCCTGTTGACGCCGGGCTGGCATTTCCACGGTCATCACAACAATACCGACAAGCCGATGGCCTGGATTGATGGCCTGGATATTCCGTTTTCCTACCAGAACGATGTCGGGTTCTTTGAATTCGGTTCGGACAAGGTTACCGACTATTCGACCCCGGACACCTCGAGGTCCGAGCGTCTGTGGGCCCATCCTGGCCTGCGACCGCTGTCGGGACTGGAAAGCACCGTCAGCTCGCCGATCGGCGCCTATCGCTGGGAACATACCGACCGGGCGCTGTCCGAGCAGCTCAAGCTCGAGGATGAAGGCCACCCCGGCACATTCGGGAAGGGCCATGCCGCCGTTCGCTACACCAATCCGACCAACGGCGGCGATGTGATGCCGACCATCCGGGCGGAATTCCATCGCATCCGGGCAGGGACAGCCACGCCGCCACGGCGTGAAGTTGGCTCGTCCGTCTTCCTGGTTTTCGATGGCGCTGGCGCTGTGGTGCTTAACGGCAAGCGTCTTCAGGTCGAACGCGGAGACCTTTTCGTGGTGCCATCATGGGTGTCCTGGTCCCTGGAAGGTGACCGCCAGTTGGACCTCTTCCGCTTCTCCGATGCCCCAATCATCGAGCGGCTCAACTTCACTCGCACCGACACCCGTAAGTAACAGCATTCGCAAGTTCATAAGGAAACAAGAAATGGAAGCCCTGCTTTTCCCCAAGCTTGAGTTGCCGACAGTTGAAGTTCTCGGCGAGTCCAAAGCGTACCCGATTAACCGGATTTTCTGTGTCGGCCGGAATTATGCCGAGCATGCGAAGGAAATGGGCGTCGAAGTCGACCGCGAAGCGCCGTTCTATTTCCTGAAGTCGGCGCTCAGCTTTGTGGCTTCGGGTAGCACCATTCCATATCCCCCTGGTACGTCGGACTATCACTATGAGATGGAACTGGTGATGGCTATCGGCGCGCCAGTATTCAAAGCCGACAAGTTCGCTGCGGCCAAAGCCATTTATGCCTATGGCGCCGGTCTCGACATGACTCGTCGTGACCTGCAGCTGCATGCACGCGGCAAGGGGCGTCCGTGGGACCTGGGCAAAGACTTTGAGCAGTCTGCCATCCTTGCGCCGCTGACACTCGCGAGCCGCTTCGGTGCCGTCGGTCCGCAGCGCATCGCCCTGTGGGTCGGTGACACAGTAAAGCAGGATGCCAGGCTGGCAGACCTGGTCTGGTTACCGGTCGAGTTGGTGTCGCACCTGTCGCATTACTACCACCTACAGCCGGGCGACCTGATTTACACAGGCACCCCTGCCGGTGTCGGGCCGGTAAATCCCGGCGACAAGATCCGTGGCACTATCGATGGCCTGACAGAAGTCACCTTGACGATTGGCAAGCCCGAGTAAATCCAACCGGCACCGATATAGGCAGATGAATATGAAGTTCTTCGGTTACTTCCGCTCGTCGTCGGCCTATCGGTGCCGGATAGCGTTCAATATCAAGGGTATTGAACCGGAGGAGTCCTTCGTCCACCTGCGCAAGGGTGAGCAGCGGTCCCCGGAATACCTGCGCCGCAATCCGCTTGGATTGGTGCCGACGCTGGAACTTGACAGGCGGACCCTTGCCCAGTCGCTCGCAATCGTCGAATGGCTGGAAGAGATGTTCCCCGAACCGCCATTGCTGCCTAGGAATCCCCTGGACCGGGCCTATGTGCGGGCCCTGAGCCTGACGGTCGCGTGCGAGATCCATCCCCTTCAGAACCTCCGGGTGCTTGACCACCTGAAGACGGAATTCGGTCAGGACCAGGAAGGTCTGAATGCCTGGTGCCAGAAATGGATTCGGACAGGGCTGGAGGCCTACGAGGGAATGCTTGCCCAGTCGGGGCTGGCCGGAGCCTTCTCATTTGGCGATGAGGCTACACTTGCCGACATTTGCCTAATCCCTCAGGTCTTCTCTGCCCAGCGGTTCAAGGTCGATATCTCCGACCTTGAAGCAATCCAGAAAATTGCCGCCAACGCAGAGCGCCATCCGGCGTTTTCCGCCGCCCATCCGGCAAAACAGCCCGACGCCGAATAGGCTGGGCGCCGACTGCGGTTGTTGTCAGCAGAAGGCGGCCTGTTTCCAATTTATGTTGTGCTGATGACGGCCATAAGCCGCCGCAGAAGACGGCTACGCAACTTAAGGCAATATTTCGGTATGGGGTTGCAAAAACCACCAAAGAGGTCTTTTGGCGATCTGGCTCAGTGATTCAGTAAGCCTCTAAATTCAAGACGCCCATCTCTCTTACGGGGCACCTTGAACTGAGTCCGCTATTTAGACTTTGGGCGCTGGGGTCTCTTCGGCCTTGGACACCAATGCCATAATGCGTGCGAATTCCTCAGCATCATTGTCCGCCCAGTAGACTCCAGGCGAGTTCCAGCCATCGCCAGTTTCCAAGCCTTTCATAAATGCGTTCTTCTCTGCCTCTGTATTAAACGGGATATCGATTTCATCGCCTGCAATTTCAAGGATGAGTTTTTTCTTCGTTTCTTTCAGGATTTCGTACTCCACGGCGTCGTTTACGGCGCCAATTCCATCATTAAATGCCTCTACTTCCTTGAGAGTGGCAAACTCAAACATGAGGGAGTTTTCGGGCGCACGGCCATTAGAAGCACGCATCTGGTCTTCTTGGGTTGGCAAAACAATAACGTCAATCATGAGAAATTCCTGATTCCATAGCGGGTCTTGATCTTGCCGATAATTCTAGCCCTGCACTCCGCAAGGCACATGCTAACCGTTCATATGAATTCTGTCCGGACGCAGAATCATGGAGAATCACAAGTCTGTATACATTTTTGGGGCAACGATCCCAGTCCTATGTATGCATTCGGCCAGGCAAAACTGCTGTGAAACCATTTCACGCAGGACAGCCAATGCGCCCACATACCGTTACCCGGAAGAGACAGACACGCCTGAAGCGAGACCAGTACGGCTGGTACATCGACGGCGACCTCTGCTCCGACAAGATGGCCGACCTGCACAGCGCCATTGTGGGCGCCGCCACGCGGGAAGATAGGCTGCGGCTGGCACGTCGGATTCTGCGCATTAATCCCGGCCACATCGAGGCCCTGACCATGATGGGCTTCTATCCACATCAACTCTCTGGTGGACTGCGCCAGTGGGTTGTCATTGCGATGGCCTTGATGTGTGGCCCGAACCTCATAATTGCGGACCCGACGAATCTGCCTCAAGGGTGTCATTTCGCGCCACGATGCGAGAGTGTCGCGCATGGCTGCACCGATATGCAGCCGGAGCTGGTTTGCGATGGGAGCGTCGATGTTGCATGCTGGCTCTATAGTGATCGGCCTCAGTCAAGATTATCTCTTGTGAACTGAGACGAGGCGAAGGTGTCGAAACCAGATGCCAGTGGTTCTGTATAGCTGTGGCATCGATAACTCAGCTGCAGGGCAGCTTTTGTTCGCCGCCTTGTCTGGGCGAAATCACTGGACAGACGATAATCGCGATTTTGCCTCCTGACATTTCTATGCCGGTTGACCGGCCAAAGCGGCGATGAAAGTCAGGCCACCTTGGCTAACATTTGCTTGCGCACATCTTCTTTGCCCAACGGTTCAAGGCTGGCGTCTGGGATTTGAAGCAGTCCAGCGAATTGCTGCCAACGCAGAGAAGCATCCGGCGTTCCCGGCGGCTAATTCGACAAAACAGCCTGACGCCGAATAGGCTGAGTCTTCCCGACTTTGTTGGCTGACAGGCCAGACAGCCTGTTCCCGTTACATTGCGACGATGGACCAAAAGCCGTCGCAGAAGACGGCTATGCAAAGCCGGGAGACTCAACTATTATCAGCTGGTCATTTTATCGATAAAAAAAGGTTTTGCCGTCAATGGCTACCCTGCCGAAGGTACGAAAAGCTGAGTTAGCCCCTTCAAAGAAGGCCGGTGGTGCAGTTGCCGTCATGTCGAAACAAGACACCGATGTTACGGACCAAGGCGCCGATGAAGATGCGTCCTTGCGGGTACATGCCGCCTGGGAAGCAATTCGGGACGACATCCTTTCGGGAAATCTAGCGCCGTCTACCCGCCTGCGCATCTCGATGCTGAACAAGAAATATAGCATCGGAGCAAGCCCATTGCGGGAAGCGTTGTCTCGGCTGGTGTCTGAGAACCTTGTTGTCGCCGTCGATCGCCGCGGCTTTATGGTGACGCCGATGTCGGTGAGCGATTTCCGCGACCTTACGAACATGCGCAAGCTCCTGGAGAAGGAGGCCCTGCGGTTGTCCTTCCAGCATGGCGGCGAGCGGTGGGAAGCTGACCTCGTTGCTGCCTTCTATCGCATGGGTCGTGTCCAGGAACGCCTGGATGCCGGAGACCCATCAACCCTTGCGGAATGGGAAGTTTTGAACCGCGAGTACCATGACAAACTGGTATCGGCATGCGGTTCGGAATGGCTCATGCGGACCCGCGAAAATGTCTATGTCTGCGCGGAACGATATCGCCGCATCTGTCTTTCGATTCGGAACGTGCCGCGGGATGTGACCAAGGAGCATAAGCAAATTCTCGATGCCGCAATCGACCGCGATGTACCGAAGGTGCACAAGTTGATTGACGAACATCTTGAGCGAACCTTCCAGAAGGTCGCGGAGAGCGGAAAGCTGCCGAATTAAGAAGCATCACCCGCAGCGAATTTGAAGAAGAAGGGGCGCGCTCACCTGATTGAGCGCGCCCCATTTCGTTTGCGCTGCTGTCTAAAACGGTCGATGCGCTGCATTTCCGGTGCCGCTTCCTATGGCACTTACTCGCGGAGCTAAATGGAGCTGCTGGGAGCGACAAGCAGAAATGCCCAATTTTGGTGCCGACTGCCTAATTTCATTTTACCGATAAAATGGTTGACAACCGGCAAAAAAAGAATGCATCGTTAGTTTGAGAATACAGGAATGCGTGGGGATTGAGGAAATGGACTTACGAAACGACTCTCTGGATCAGCTCCATGAAGACTTGGCGAACGCCAATATGGCGCCGACCTGGAAGTACGTTTCCGAGTTCGTGGCACGCGAGCCGAAGGTGAGCTATCGGCCCTGGCTCTGGCGCTGGGACGACGTCATTCCGCTTCTCATGCGCGCTGGCGACCTGATTACGCCGGAACGTGGCGCCGAGCGCCGCTCGATGGAGCACGTCAATCCGGATCTGAAGCCGTTCTACAGTACGAGCCACACCATCGCGACAGCCTTCCAGCTCGTCCGCGCGGGCGAGACGGCTCCGGCCCATCGTCACATGGCGGGCGCTATCCGTTTCGCCGCGCGGAGTAAGGGTGGCACCGTATACACAAAGGTGCAGGGCGAGCGCCTGATGATGGAGGAAAACGACCTCCTTCTGACACCGACCGGCACCTGGCATGAACATGCCAATGAAACCCAAAACGACATCATCTGGCTGGACGCGCTTGATTTCCCGCTGGTGAACATGATGCAGGCCAGCTGGTTCATGCCGGGCGAGGGTCAGGTCTGCCCTGACAAGCCGGACGATTATTCGCGCCGTCAGCTCGGTCTGTATCGACCGGTCGGAACCGGTGGATATCCTGAAAGCCATCCGGTCCTTCGATATCCCTGGGTGGAAATGAAGGAAGCCTTGCTGAATGCCAGCAAGGGCCCTGGCAGCGCTTTCGACGGCACCATCCTGGAATACGTGAACCCAATCAATTCCGGTTCTACGCTGCCCACCATGTCCTGCCGCGCACAGCTGCTGAAGGCCGGGTCCAAGACCAAGGCGCACCGGGCGACATCCAGCACTGTCTATTTCGTAATCGGTGGCGAGGGCGTCTCCATCATCAACGGAAGTGAATTCCACTGGGGTCGCGGCGATGTCTTCGTCGCGCCGACCTGGTCCTGGCACGAACATCATTGCAAGGGCGAGGACGCTTTCCTGTTCTCGATTACGGACCAGCCTGTGCTTCAGATGCTCGGCATGTTCCGTGAGGAAGCCCTTGAAGAGAACGACGGCCACCAGCAGGTCGCGTCACGCTTCACCCCGTAAAAAAACCGGCAACTTCGCAGTCAAGGCACCAGTTCATGTCGCTTCCCAAACTCAAAATCGTCTTCAACTATCGCAGCCCGTTCTGCGCGCTGGTTATCGACGAACTTTTCGCCCTGCAGCGCCGGTACCGGGTGGATGTCGAATGGGTCATCGTCAAAGACGTTCCGCGACCCTCGAGCCTGCCCATCACCGAGCAAAACCCGCGCTTCCCCTATAACCGCGAAGACTGCGAGCGCCGTGCGCGCTGGCGGGGCATCGACTGGGCGCCGCCGAAATGGCGCCTGACCGATGTCGTCGCGGCAACCCACATTGGCGTCTGGCTGCTCCGAAACAAGCCGGAGCTGTTCGAGGCCTACACGTTGCGCATCAGCCGCGCCTACTGGTCGTACGGCAAAAACATCAGCGATGCTGCCGTTGTCGAAGAGCTGGCCAGAGAAACGGGCGTCAGCGACGCGGATACTGCTGCTGCGAAAGCCGCGATACCGGCCGCAGAGATTGAATTGGCCGACAATGCCAAATGGTGCGAAGCCAACGGCGTTCTTGGCGTACCCTTCTTCATTGTCGATGGTCTGAAATTCTGGGGCTCGGACAGGGTCGGCGACCTGAAGCGTTACCTGAGTGACGCGGCGTACGGACCGGCACTTGCGCCAGTCGATAGTGGCATCCTGTTCAACGATGCCACGCCGGTTACGCTTCCCGTTGCCGGACGTGAAACCAGCGTCGCGGTGAACCGCATCTTCTGCGTCGGCCGCAACTATTCTGAACATGCCCGCGAAATGGGTTTTGACCCAACCCGTGAGGCTCCGTTCTTCTTCATGAAGCCCGCCGACGCCCTGGTGCGCAGTGGCGCCAGCATCTCCTATCCGTTGGCGACAAGTCGCTATGAATACGAGATGGAGCTGGTCGTTGTTCTTGGACAGTCGGTCACCAACACCACGCCGGAGCAGGCCATGAAAGCTGTCTTCGGCTACGCAGCCGGGCTCGACATGACGCGGCGTGACCTGCAGCTGGCTGCCCGCGAGAAAGGGCGCCCCTGGGAGCTCGGCAAAGCTTTCGAGAATTCCGCCGTCGTCGGTCCCATAAAGCCGGTCGAAGATCTGGCGGAGAATCCCGGCGGCCAGATTGTCTTGCACGTCAATGGCAAGGTTAAGCAGGATGCCAAAGTCGCCGACATGATTTGGTCGGTTCCCGAAATCATCGCCAACCTGTCGCAGTTCTACACCCTGCGTCCTGGCGACGTCATCTTCACGGGAACCCCGGCCGGAGTAGGGCCGGTTGTCGCCGGAGACAAACTGCATGGCGAAATCGCCGACGTAGGCGAAGTCGCAGCAGTCATCGTTCCCCGGCTTGAAGAGCAGGCCCTGGCCGCTGCGAAGGCAAAAGCCGAAAACGCGGACTGGGCTGGGGTATTACGCTGAAACCTCGACGAACAGGCTGCTCTCGACTGTTCATCTGAGTCCAAAACGGGGGAGCCAACTGGGGACCGGCCGCTAACGCGTGGCCGGAACGGAGAAGTATGCGCGACAAACTGCTGATGAAACTCCTGGGCGGCGCTCTCGGCGCCTCGCTGATGTCTTCTGCCTTGGCCGCTCCGGCACCTGAAATCAAGCTCGGTCTGGTGACCACTCTGACCACATCGGCGGCTGCCGGTGGCGAGGCCACCAAGGAAGGCATCGAGCTGGCAATCGAGCAGCTCGGCTCCAAGATGGGCGGCATTCCTGTCAAGCTGCTCGTCGAAGACGACGGCCTGAACCCGGCACTGGGAAAGCAAAAGACCGAGAAGCTCATCCTGCAGGACCGCGTCGACTTCCTGGTCGGCTACAACTACAGCAACGTCCTGCTCGCTGCCTATAAGGCAGCGGCCGACAACAAGACCTTCCTGCTCAGCACCAATGCCGGTCCGGGCATCCTGGCAGGCAAGCAGTGCAACCCGTACTTCTTCATTACGCGCGACCAGACTGAACAGGCGCCGCGCGTTCTGGGTGAAGAACTGAACCGCAAGGGCATCAAGCGCATCTATACGCTGGCGCCGAACTATGTCGCCGGTAAAGAAATGGTTGGCGGCATGTTGAGCACCTTCAAGGGCGAAACTGTCGGCCAGGACTTCACGAAGTGGCCGGACCAGCTCGATTTCTCCAGTGAGATTGCGAAAATCAAGGCTGCCAATCCAGATGCCGCCTACATTTTCTATCCGCCCGCTCATGCCTTGCAGTTCGTTGCGCAGTATCAGCAGGCCGGTCTCAAGGACAAGATTCCGCTCTATTCGAACTACACCTTCGATGGCCTGACGCTGCCGCAGCTGGGCGAACTGGCCGATGGTTCGCTGATGACCCTGTTCTGGTCCAGTGACCTCGACAATGCCGCGAACCGCCGTTTCGTCGACGGTTATAAGAAGAAGTTCGGCCGCGAGCCGTCCAACTTTGCCGCCTCCGCCTATGACGCCGTGATGCTCATCGACAGTGCGGTGCGCAACGTGAAGGGCGAGCTAGGCGACAAGGCGAAAATCCAGGCCGCCCTGGAAGCCGCGAACTTCGAGTCCGTCCGCGGCAAATTCAAGTTCGGCAAGAACCACTTCCCAATCCAGGACTTCTATCTGCTCAAGGTAGCCAAAGCCAATGACGGCACCTACACCACGAAGGTTGTCTCGACCGCCGCCAAGGACGATGTCGATACCTACGTGAACGAGTGCCAGATGAAGTAAGCCGACGGGTGGAGAGTTGGTCGTCAAAAACAGCTCTCCGCCCTCCGACTAACACCACTCCTTCGGAAACGACGATGTCAAACCCCGCTCTACTGCTCTTCCTTGAGCAGTGTCTCAACGGCCTACAGTTCGGAATCATGCTGTTCCTGATAACGGCGGGGCTCACGCTCATCGTCGGCATCATGGACTTTGTCAATCTCGCGCAGGGCTCGCTGTTCATGATTGGCGCCTTCGTGGCGGCCTCCTTTGCAGCAGCCACCGGAAATTATTACCTCGCCATCCCGATTGCGATTGCCGCCACTGCCATCATCGGCGCCATCATCGAGGTATTCGCACTTTCGCGGTTCTACCGTCGCCAGCATCTTGACCAGGTTCTCGCGACATTCGGCTTCATCCTGATTTTCAACGAGGTCGCCCGCGTTGTCTGGGGCTCGCAGGGCCTCTCCGTCAGTCTACCGCCGGAACTCAACCGTGCCATCGAGCTGTTGCCGGGCCTGACCTATCCGCTGTTCCGGTTCTCCTTCATCATCTTCGGCCTGGCCGTCGCATTCTTCCTGTACCTGCTTATCACCCGTACCCGCGTGGGCATGCTCATCCGCGCAGGCGCCAGCGACCGGGAAATGGTCCGTGGTCTCGGCGTGAATATCGGCTTGCTCTTTACCTTTGTCTTCGCGCTCGGCGCCGGGCTGGCTGGACTGGCCGGTAGTCTGTCCGCACCCATCATGTCCGCTTCCGTCGGCATGGGGGAGCCGGTTCTCATCCTCGGCTTCGTCGTCATCGTGCTCGGAGGTATCGGCTCCATTCGTGGCGCGTTCTGGGCGGCCCTGATTGTCGGTTTCATCGACAACCTTGGGCGCTCCTATGCCACCTACCTGGTCGGCCTGGCATTCGGCAAACATGCAGCCTCGACGTTGGGGCCGTCGCTGTCCGGCATGCTGATTTACATCCTGATGGCCACGGTTCTCGCCATCCGCCCCGAAGGCCTCTTCAAGGCGAGGGCGTCATGAGCAACCGCAAATATTGGATTAGCGCGGCCGCTCTGGTCGCCTTGTTGGTCGCAGTTCCAGTGGTGACCTATTCTATCGATGCGATTTTTGCGCTGACCTTCGCCACCCGCATCCTGATTCTGGCTGCCGTCGCGGTGAGCCTGAACCTGATACTGGGTTACGGCGGACTGCTGAGTATGTGCCACGCGACATTTGTCGGCGTGGGCGCTTATGTCGTTGGCGTCGGCAGCTACCATGCATTCAATGATGGCATGGACTGGATGGCGAATGGATTCCTCCAGATTGTCGTGACCCTGGTGGTCTCCGGCATTGTGGCCGCCATCATCGGGGGCATCAGCCTGCGGACCCGCGGGATTTACTTCCTGATGATTACCATGGCCTTCAGCCAGACCCTGTATCTGGCTGCTGTCGGCGCCTACGAGTATGGCGGCGATGAGGGCATGACCATCTTCCAGCCCAGTGTCTTTGCCGGGTTCGAGTTCAAGGGCCGGTATGTGATGTATGCCGCGGCTGCAGTCTTCTTCTGCCTGTCCGTGCTCGTCGTCGACCGCCTGACGAAGTCGCGGTTTGGCCTGGTGTTCCAGGCAACCCGGATGAACGAAGCCCGTGTGCGCGCGCTGGGTTACGACCCGGTCCGTATCCGCTTGGTCGCCTTCGTCATCTCCGGCGTCATGGCAGGCCTGGCTGGCTTCCTGCTCGCCAACAATGCCGAATTCGTCAGTCCGGTTGACCTGCATTGGGTCCGGTCGGCCGACCTGGTCATCATGGTCGTCCTGGGAGGCCTGGGGCTTGGCCTGGGGCCGCTGTTCGGCGCCGCCTTCCTGCTCATCGTCGAGGAGATGGCTTCGGGCATCACACCGCACTGGCCGATTGTCGTCGGCGTCCTGGTGCTTCTGGTCGCCATGTTCATGCCGCGCGGCCTGGGCGGCTTGTTACCGAATGAGAAACGCCATGACTAAGCCCCTGCTGAGTGCGGAAGGCCTGCGCAAGCGCTTCGGTGGCCTGGCAGCCACCGACAACGTCTCCCTGGTTGTCGACGAGGCCAGCATCCACGCGATTATCGGCCCCAACGGCGCCGGTAAGACCACATTGCTGTCCCAGCTGTTCGGCCAGCTGCCGCCGGACGAGGGCCGTATTGTCTTCAATGGCCAGGATGTCACCGGCCTGGATACGGCCGCGCGCGTTCAGCTTGGGATGGCCCGATCGTTTCAGGTGACGTCGCTTTGCCTGAAGTTCACGGTGCTGGAAAATGTCCTGCTGGCGAGCCAGCTGCGCCGGGGCGGCTGGAATGGCTTCTGGCGCGCTGCTACCTCGTCCAGGAGCGCCGTCGCCAGGGCAGACGAGGTTCTGAGCCAGATTGGTCTGGCCGGACGTCGGAACGCGTTGGTCGAACAACTGTCGCATGGTGAGCAGCGCCAGCTCGAGGTCGCCGTGGCATTGGCACTGGACCCGCACATCCTGTTGCTCGACGAGCCGTTGGCCGGTCTCGGGCCCGATGAAGCGGTCAAGATGGTCGAGCTGCTCAAAACCCTTAAGGGCAGCGTCACGATGCTCCTGATTGAGCATGATATCGAAGCGGTCTTCTCGTTGGCCGACCGCATCACAGTTCTTGATTTCGGCAAGGTCATCGCGTCCGGCCCCGTCGATGAGATCCGCGGCCATCCCGAGGTCCGCAGGGCCTACCTGGGCCATGGGGAGGATGAACATGCTTGAGGTCAAAGACCTGACGGCAGCCTATGGCCGGAGCCGGGTACTAGAGGGTGTCACCCTGAAAGTCGCGCAGGGTGAAGCTGTCACCCTGATGGGCCGGAACGGCATGGGCAAGACCACGACAATCATGTCCATCCTGGGCCTGAAGTCGAAATCAGGGGGCAATGTTCAGTTCGGTGGGCGGGACGTGTCCGATTGGCCCGCGCATAAGGTGGCCGCTTTCGGTATTGGCCTGGTCCCGGAAGGGCGCCGAATATTCCCCAACCTGACGGTCGAGGAAAACCTGATTGCCACCGCGCGGCCCGGCCAGTGGAACGTGGCGCGCGTGCTGAACCTGTTTCCGCGGTTAGGCGAGCGTAAGCGAAATCTGGGCACCCAGCTCTCGGGCGGTGAACAGCAGATGCTTGCCATGGGCAGGGCGCTTTTGACCAATCCCAAGCTTCTCATCCTGGACGAGGCGACCGAAGGGCTGGCGCCCATCATCTGCGACGAAATCTGGAAATGCCTGCACACGCTGAAGCAGGAGGGGCAGGCCATCCTGGTCGTGGACAAGCATCTCGACAAGCTGAGGCGACTGGCCGACCGACACTATGTCATTCAAAAGGGCCGCGTGGTCTGGGAGGGCAGCTCGGAGAAACTCCAGTCTGAGCGCGAGAAAGTTGAGACGTTCATCAGTGTTTAACTTGGTGTCCGGTTGTCACTGCAATTGTCGGCACTCACGTGCAGAAAGTGGCCAGATGTGAGTGGCCAACAATGCACAGCCAATAAGCAAGGAAGTTTTGGGATGGCAATTGAGGAAAGAGTGTACTCCCTGACCGCTAGCCAGGAAGCATCTTCGAAAGTGCTCGAAGAGTATACGAGGCAAAGCCTGGAAGCGCGGGAAAGGTATCCTACATATCTTGGTCAGCAGTACGGTGCACGACCGGAAGAGTGCATTGACCTGTTCGTGCCGGAGAAAAAAGGCTCTGTGCCTTTTGTGGCCTTCTTTCATGGGGGATGGTGGAAGGCGAACAACCGAATCTCCCGGGCGTTTCTGGCCGAGGAATATGTCAAACGTGGGATAGGGTTTGCATCGATTGGCTATCCGCTTGCCCCCGAGCACCAGATTGGCTCGATTGTCGCAAGCGCCCAGAGTGCATTGCGATGGCTCCATACAAACGCCAAGAGCTTCGGATTGGACGCTTCGAGGATTGTCCTGGCTGGCAATTCAGCGGGAGCTCATCTCGCGACGATGGTTGGCTCGGCTAACAGCTTGTCTCAGGCCGGTGTGCCTTCGGATGCAATCTCCGGAATCATCGCGATTAGCGGTCTTTATGATCTCCGTCCCCTGGCAGGGACCTTCGTCGAAGAATGGATGCAACTCGACGATAAGGTGATTTCTGATTTCAGCCCCATTCACCACCTCCCACCTTCGAGTGTCCCAATGATGCTTGTCGCGGGAAAACAAGAACCGGAGGGCTTCAACCAGCAGATGGCTGAATATGCTGGGGCGCTTTCCAACGCGGGTCACTCTGTGACGGCCAAGACAATGGACGGTCACTCACACTTCAGCATCATCGGCGAATTGGGACGTCCTGGCACGGCTCTGTTCGACTTCGTTCAAGCGCAGATTTAAGAAGAGAGGACAAAATGGCGATTAAGAATATCACTAGCCCTAAAGTTAAGAATGCTCCCCCGCGGACATGGACGAATTGCCTTATGGTTGGCAATCAGTTCTTCATCTCCGGAATGACCGCCCACGACTTCGAAGGAAATGTCGTTGGTAGGAAGGACATGTATTCGCAATCGAAGCACACCTTCGAGAAGATCCAGGCACTCGTCGAGGCAGCTGGCGGTACGATGAATGACATCGTCAAGATGACAATCTTCGTTACCGATATTGGCGAGCGCAAGGACGTGTGGCGGGCCCGCGAAGAGTTCTTCACCGGCGACTTCCCTGCATGCTCTCTGATTGGCATCAGCGCGCTGGCGACTCCGGAGCTGAAAGTCGAGATTGAAGCGACCGGCTTCGTCGGAGCATCCAAGTCTTCCTGAAGAAAGTTTGTCTTAGTCAGCGAGCCCGGGGCTTTCCAGTCCCGGGCTTTTTTATGTGAGTGCTTTAGTTTTTGGCACAGCTAGCGCGATAAAAGTGAAAAAAATCAGTAGTTTATGGCTGGGCGGCGGCGAGCGGCTGAATCTGAAAGTCTGTCCGAATGCGCCGGAGTTGTCGTTGAGTAGGGCGCGGTCCATATTACGGGCGCCCACAACGATTCCCCAGTGTGGCATGCATCGAAATCGCATGCTTTGCTGCCTTGAAAAGACTACGAAGAATGAGCGACAAACCAAGGCTATTTTACTACATCCTGCGGAACTATACGAAGATCAACGATATCCTGAACGTGTGCCTGGACGCCGAGGATATCACCGCTGGTCAGTATACAATCTTGAGCGTTCTGGCGCGTATTGAGCCCGCCACTTCAGCGGAACTCGCCCGCCGTCAGAAGATTACCTCCCAGACGATGGGGGAGACGCTCGGGATACTGGAATCGAAGGGTCTGATTGAGCGAGAGCTCTCCTCCGAGAATAAGAGAAACATCCTCGTCCGTCGCACAAAAAAGGGAGCAGCATTGCAAGCCCGATGCGATGCAATCGTGCGTAAGGCTGAGAAGAAATACGTGGCGTCGATGTCGCCCGATGAGGCGGAGCACCTAACAAAAGTACTCGCCAACCTCTACTACTCCTGAACGCCATGAGATCGGCTACGCAGGTGGCTTAGACGAGTTCGGCCTCCAAAGCCATAAGTGTCTTGCTGGGGGCGCTTGTGCGCGCTGCCAATGCGGTTAGCAGGGGCATCTCTCGCTCAAACCACAGGCGCGCGAGGTTGAGCTTTCGCCGAGCCTGCGCGTTGGAAATATTCTTGGCATCCCCGGTAAGAATCACGGCCGACATCTCGGCCCAAGCCCAGCCTATAGAGACAATTCCGAACATCGTCAGAACGTCGTAGGCCGCCGTGAATACCGCATTTGGGTCGGCCCCATGTCCACTATCAAGGCGTTCAATTGTGACCTCTAGAAGTCTTACAGCCTCCTTCAAGGGGCCGAGCAGGAAGGACATCCCAGGCACATCAGCAGTGGACGCAATGAACTTAGTCAACGCTCCGAAATACGCCCGGCGGGCTCTGCCGCTATTTCCCGGAAGCTTTCGGCGTACCAAGTCGATCGCCTGAATTCCGTTCGTGCCTTCATAGATTTGTCCGATGCGGGAGTTTCGAACAAATTGCTCAAGGCCAGACTCAGCAATATACCCGTGCCCACCTAGTACCTGGAGGCATGCATTTGTCGCCTCAAAGCCCTTATCGGTGAAGTAGGCTTTCATTACCGGCGTCATCAGATCGATAATGTCGGCAGCCTCGACCCTGTCGCTTTCCGATGCCGCATTGGATGCTACCGACTGCAGGAACGCCACCTTGAGGCCTAGCGCCCGGCCGCCCTCAACGAACGCTCGACTCGACAGTAGGAGACGTCGGATATCGGGGTGAACAACAATGGGGTCAGCGACGGCCGCTGGATTGGCAGTACCATCTGGCGCGCGTCCCGAAAGGCGCTCCCTTGCGTAGTCTGCGGCGTACTGAGCAGCAATTTCACCATATCCGACACCGAGCATGGCCGTGCCGACGCGGGCGTAATTCATGAGGAAAAACATCGGCGCCATATTGGCTGCGTTGCCCATGGCGCCAGGCCCAGACAGTCGGTAGGCAACAGCATCGTCGAAACGAAGGACGCAGGTTGCGTTTCCGGCGATTCCCATCTTGTGTTCAACGGAATCGACGAACACACCGTTCAGGTCCCCAAGGGCGCCAGTCTCTGTATTTATGAGCCGCTTTGAAACGAGAAAGACAGATACTGCAGAGATGTCATTCGGGATATCGCCGTTGGCATCTGGAACTTTGGCGAGGACGATATGGATGATGTTGTCGCAAAGATCGTGATCGCCACCCGAAATGAATACTTTGGTGCCGTCAAGGCGCCAGGTTCCATCTGGAGACTGCCTGGCCTTGGTTCGGAGTTGCCGAAGGTCAGTTCCACAATGACTTTCGGTCATAGCCATCGTGGCGGTCCACTCGGTCTCAACCAGGCGAGGGACCACATGTTGCTTCATCCACGGCTCGCCCAATCGGGACAGCATCTCTGAAACGGGGGCGCAGAAACTTGTGTACATCCGAAACGAGTGCGCAGTGGCGACACCAAACTCGCCCACCGGCACTGACATGACCGGTGGGAGGCCCATTCCTCCGATTTCGCTGCGGATGGCCATTTTCAACCACCCAGCTTCTTGATAGGCCGTCAGGATCGATTTGTAGGCGGTGGGGGTGCGGACCTGACCATCATGAAGCTGAGCGCTTTCTTCATCAGACTTTCGGTTGACTGGGTGTGTCAACTCCTGATGAAAGGAGGCGGCTTCGGTCAATATATGCCGCGTCGTATCCGGAGTTAGTTCCTCAAAGCCAGGGTATGAGGAATAGTCCTGAATGCGCAGATAGTCATGCAACAGGAAGACATAGTCATCTACCGGTCCAATGTATTTCATCGCCAATCGCCGATATGCTGCTTAAAGCGACGAAAACGTCTGCCCGCTCTTTGCCATCCGAGAGAGCAGAGGTGACGGTTCGAACGGCGCACCGTGGCGGGCAAAGAGATCGGTCAGATCCGTAAGCACGCTGGATACGCCAATCTGATCGGCATAGTACATGGGGCCACCTTTCCAGGACGGCCAGCCGTATCCGTATTGCCAAACGACATCGATATCGCTCGGACGCGCTACAATTCCTTCATCAAGAAGTTTAGCGCCTTCATTTATCATCGGGAGAATGAGCCGTTTCTCAATTTCGCTATCGGAAATCGGCTTTCTGGAAATCCCATAATGCTCAGAGGCCTGTTCGATAATTTCTGTGACTTCGGCATCCGGAATAGGACCGCGCTTCTCTGGATCGTATCTGTAGTAGCCCTTCTGCGTCTTTTGACCCAGGCGGCCAAGTTCAAATAGCCGGTCCACAAGGAAGTTCTTCTCGCCCGTTTCTTGGCGCCTTCTGTAGTTCAGCTCGATGCCGCCCGCCATATCCTGCAGTTCGAACGTTCCCATCGGCATGCCAAAGCGCTTCAGGACCGTATCAATATCCACAGGGAGCGCGCCCTCCAGAAGGAGTCGGGCAGCTTCGCGCTCGCGTGTCAGCATCAAGCGGTTACCGACGAAGCCATAGCAATTGCCGACAACAACAGGGACCTTTCCAATTGTCTCACCGAAACGAATGCACGTCGCGAGCGCCTTCGAGGTGCTGGTCTTACCACGGATAATCTCGACCAACTTCATAACGTGGGCGGGGCTGAAGAAGTGGACGCCAACTACGTCCTGTGGCCGCTGAGTGGCCCCGGCAATCTCATCGATGTCCAATGTTGATGTATTGCTGCACAGAACGGCATTCGGACGGGCAAACTTATCAATTTGCCCGAATATGTCCTGCTTGAGCTTGAGTTGCTCCCAGACCGCCTCGATCACCAGGTCAGCCGAACGAATGCTCTCCATGCTAACGGCATGGGTAAGCGAGTTCTTAAATGCCGTGGCAAGTTCGGGTTGCAAGATGCCGCGCTCGACGTCGCGTTCTAAAGCCGACGAAACACCGCTCTCAGCTTTCTGCAGTGCACTTTCATTGGAGTCTATAAGAACTACAGAAAGCCCAGACTTGAGACATGCCGTAGCAATGCCGGTGCCCATTGTGCCAGCGCCGATAATCGCAACTATTTTCACTTCATCTGGAACAGTGGCCGCCAGGTCCGGAAAGTTTTTGCTCGCTTTAAGCGCGCCAACGGAGTAGGCGCGCGCAGCCACAGCTGCGGCAGTCGTGAATGCCGGTGCCGGTGGGCGGCCTTCCATTTTTTCAAATGCAACAGTGACGCCGTCGCCAATTTTCAGCTGATTGACATCCGCGTCGAGAATAACGCTGGACAACCGGGGACCCTCATCAAGGTCAACAATCGCTGTAGCGGTCGGTCGCCGGGCGCCGGGAATGATGGAGAATGAATAGATAGTGCCTTTTCCGGTGGCGGCCAGCCATTCCGTCTGTGCGCTACCGCAGAGAGGGCAGCGAGAGCGGGGGTAGTAATGGTTCTCCCCGCAACTGCGACAGTGCTTTACCAGGAGTTTATTTTCCTGCGCCGCGGCCCAGAATTCCTGCGTTTCCGAAGTGACGAACGACTGTGGTGCTGCCTGTGTCTTTTTCTTCATTGGATTCACTCTGCCGCTAGGATTGCAGTGCCAGCCATGTGCTTGCTCGACATCAGACCGCCTGTCCCGTGGGCGAGGACGAGATCATGATTCTTGACTTGAACCGCAGGATGGGCTTCGCCCCGACACTGACGGACGGCTTCCAGAAGTTTGGTCATGCCGCCCTTGTTTCCGGGGTGATTCGAGCACAGGCCACCACCGTCCGTGTTGAACGGAAGCTTCCCAATACCGGAAATGAGGTTTCCGTCTGCAGCAAAGCGCCCACCGGCACCCTTCGGGCAGAACCCGATGTCTTCAAGCTGCATGATGACGGTAATTGTGAAGCTGTCGTAGAGAGAGGCGTACTTGATATCCGCAGGGCGGACCCCCGCTTCGGCAAAAGCGGCCGCCGCTGACTGGACCCCGGCGGAATACATAATGTCGTTCTTTCCGCCGTTGCTGTGCTTCATAGATTCACCAGAACCTACGAGCTTGACACGTGGCCGCTTAAGCTGCTTGGCGATTTCCGGCCGCGCTACGATGATGGCACCGCCACCATCGGTCACTACACAGCAATCGGCTCTGCGCAACGGGTCGGCAACGATCGGCGAGGCCAGGACATCCTCGACCGTCATTACCTGCTGCAGCTTCGCATGAGGATTGTATTGGGCGTGGTGAGAAGCAGCTACCTTAACCCAGGCAAGCTGCTCTGGAGTCGTCTCGAACTGATACATGTGGCGCCGTGCGACCATCGCATACCCAAAGGCAGGCGGGACCATGACGGGCGGAAGGAACGCGTTCTCGGGAGCTGCAGCGCTGTCTACGCCCGCCAGTACAGGCCCGGCACCAGAGGCGAGAGGGCGATCGGCCATCGTGATAAGCGCAACATTGCAATGGCCAGCCGCGATTGCCTGCGCCGCGTGGCTGACATGCAAAATGTAAGAGGAGCCGCCGGTTTCGGTCGTATCGATATGGCGAAGGTTCTGCAGGCCAATGTATTCGGCCATCGAAAAGCCGCCGAGGCCCGGAGCATCGGCGCCACAAAAGTAACCGTCGATGTCCCGCAGAGAAAGCCCGGCATCTTCGAGCGCGCCATAGGCAACGTCTGCATGCAACTGAGCAGTCGAAATTCCGTCTGCTCGGCGCGTTGGATGTTCGTAGATGCCGACAATGTAGGCGTTAGCCGTGCTGGTCAAAGCGTGTCCCTCTCCTGAAGCTCGAAAGCAGCAGTCACAAATCAAATTTGTATATAAGGGAACCTTATAAAGTCAAGGGCAGGAAATGTTGACGGATTTCTCCTGCCCCGACCGCTTTGTGCCAGGCCGCAATCTTCGGGGATGCCGAAGCGACCTATTGTTGTCTGATCGGAATTTTCGCCTTTGGCATCATCCCGCTGCGGCGCAAGGCCTGAATACACATGGAACGCAGCCACTTGTTCCGCTGGTCATTGTGAAGACGGCGGTGCCAAAGGATGGTGACGTAAGATGTCGGCATGGGAAATGGCGGCATTACCGTCTTTACGAGGCCCAGCGGTAAAAACTGGTCAGCCAGCTTATCGGCGACAATAGCGATCATATCGCTTTTGGCGATGAGCAACGGCAGGGTCAGGTAGTGCGAATTCCGGAGAGCAATTTTCCGATCGATCCGGTGCTTTTTGAAATATGCATCCAACAGCCGGACAGTTCGGATGTCCGTCTCGACAACAGCATGTTGGAATTCGGAAAATTGCTGTTTGGTGAGCTTTTTCCCCGCTAAGGGGTGGTCGCTTCGAACCAGGCACGAAAATGAGTAGGAGCCGATTGCCTGTTGCATGAGTGTCGCGGACTCGAAGTCTGAAAAATCGCCAAAAGCAATGTCCACGACCCCATCTTCAAGAGCGCGTGACACTTCGCTGGCCGCTAGCGACAACGTTCGGACGACGGCCAAAGGAGCTATCGACGTCAAAGAGGGCATTAACCTGGGGAGAAATGTTGTTTCGCCGACGTCCGTGAGGGAGATGCGGAATTCACCATGTTCCTTGGACGGATCGTAGTTCTCGCCGCGGAGCACGTCGCTGGTAACGGCGCCTAAGATCGCTCGGACCGCCTGCGCGAGACTCTGGGCCCGAGGCGTCGGCTTGAGCCCCCGTCCAGTACGGACGAAAAGCGGATCGTCAAGCTCAGTGCGCAATCGATTCAGGGATGTACTGAGACCGGATTGGCTCAGTTTCAAATGCTCAGCTGCGCGGCTGACGCTGCCGGTATCGAAAATAGCGAGGAAAATCGGGAGCAAATTCAGGTCCATACGATATCGTACACAGCGATAATGCAAATCGTCAATATCGTGTTGATAGATGACATAAATATGCCAACGATGGGATGGAGTGAACTTTTCAGCAGGGGAATACCAGTGAGCACCATCGAAGTTACCCGGTCGCAACCCAATGGCTCAGCGTACGGGCGTAAGGAAGCCCATCCGGATGAAATCCTCGTGGGAGTGGCGCAGGGTACTCCGTGCGGGGAGTATATGCGCCGCTACTGGCAGCCGGTTGGCGTATCCAGCAGCCTGACGTCAGATCGGCCCCAGAAGGTGAAAATTCTGGGCGAGGAGCTGGTTCTCTTCCGTGACAAAACCGGTCGAGCGGGCCTTCTCTATCCTCGCTGCATGCACCGCGGCACGACCCTCTATTATGGAAAGATCGAAGAAAAGGGCCTTCGCTGCTGCTACCACGGCTGGCTGTTTGACGTCGAAGGCAATTGCCTGGAGCAGCCGTGTGAGCCGGATGGCGGCAAGAACAAGGAGAATGCACGCCAGCCGTGGTATCCGGTTGCCGAGCGGTATGGGCTGGTGTTTGCCTACATGGGCCCCCAGGACAAAATGCCGGTCCTGCCGAAATACGACATCTTCGAGAATCTCACCAATGACGAAGAGTTTCTGGTTGAGGGGACGGGCTACTTTGGCTACGGCGCGCCCGTGGCTGACCCGCATGTCGGGTTCCACTGGCTGCAGAACTGGGAGAACATCGTAGACCCGTACCATACGTACGTTCTGCATTCGACTTTCAGCGCCATCCAGTTCTCCGACCCGCTCAAGGTCGCCCCGAAGGTCAAGTTCGAGAACATTCCCGGCGGCGTAATCTATCGAGCTTTCCGAGGCCTCGACGATGGCCGCATGATGGAGCGCGTAAATTCGGCGCTGCTGCCGAATGTCTCCGTTATCCCGGAAATCTCGGCCGCTGAAGGTCGGTCTATCATGATGGGGTGGCATGTCGCCGTTGACGACACCACCTTCCGGGCATTCCTGGTTCGCAAAATCAAGAAGGGCACGACCTACTTCACCGGCATCAAAGCTCACAACGGGAAAATCTGGACCGAAGCGACCGAGGAAGAACGGCGCGATTTCCCGAGTGACTACGAAGCGCAGTCGGGTCAGGGCCCTGTCACGCTCCATTCTGAAGAGCACCTGGCGACCAGCGACCTGGGCATCGTCATGCTTCGTCGGAAGATGAAACAGCAGATCGACGTTGTCGCCAAGGGAGGCAATCCGGAAGGCGCCATTTACGACGAGGGGCAGGCGCTGGTGACAACCCTCTCTGGCAACTACTACACGGCGCCGCAGAAGGCAGCCAGTTGAAGTAAGGCAAAGGTACCAGGGTGATTGAATGGCCTTCTCAGCAATCCCAATCACCCTGTTAGCCTTCATTTGGTTACCGGAGTCGTTGTTGTCTCCGACCAATCTTTGGCCTTGCTTGGATGTTGGTGTGGACCCCTCCCTGGCTGGCGCGTACGCATCTTGAGTAGTGAAATATATGGCTGTTGACCGCATCGAGGTTGTCGTTAGCGAAGTAGTCCAGGAGGCCGAGGGGATTCGGGCATTCGCCTTCCAGCGTGTGGACAAAAGCAGCCTGCCGGAATTCACGGCGGGCTCTCATATCGATGTGTTTATCCCTGGTGGGATTGTCCGCCAGTATTCCCTTTCCGGAAGTCCGTCTGAGTGTGACCGATACACGATTGGCGTGCTTCGGGAAGAAAATGGCCGCGGCGGATCAAAGGCTCTGTATGATCAGGTCCGGCCCGGAGATCGACTGTTCATCTCAGAGCCCAGAAATCATTTTGAACTAACGCGCAGTGCTAAGCGGTATTTGCTGCTCGCGGGCGGCATTGGCATCACCCCTATGATGTCGATGCTGGAGTACTTGGCCCCTGAAGGCCTGCCGTATGAGCTGCACTTCTGCACGCGGTCTAAAGCCGTGACGCCGTTCCGGAAGCGTCTTTCGGAAATCAAGGGTAACGGCCAGGTTCACCACCATTTCGATAATGGTAATCCCGAAAACGGGCTCAAGATCGGTGAGCTGTTGCGGGAATACGATGATGGAACGCATCTCTATTTCTGCGGGCCGCCGGGCTTCATGGGTGCCGTAAAGGTCGCATCGTCACATTGGAACCAAGAAACCGTTCACTTCGAACACTTCAGCGCTCCAGCACTAGACGCCGCAAACGATCAGGGCCTGGAATGTTTTTACGTGCGGATAGCCAGCACGGGTGCAACCTATGAGGTTCCGGCAGACCGTTCCATTGCGCAGGTTTTGCAGGAAAACGGCGTCGAAACCAACACCTCATGCTCTCAGGGAATATGTGGGACTTGCCAGACCCGCTATCTCAACGGCGAACCGCAGCACATGGATCTGATTCTGACGCCGAGCGAGCAGGCGGAGTATCTGATGATCTGCTGTTCGCGATCGAAGACAAAGGAACTCATTCTGGATCTGTAGAAAACGGGAGTGCGTCAGCACGCCTACAATTGTGTCGAGCCGATGGTAATCCGTTGACGATAAGGGACCCTTACAATACAGTTTTGCAACGGTGTCACATGAGGACGGTAAGTCGGGTTGATGAAACATCTGGAGAAACCGCAGAGGGGTGGTTTCCTGGGTATCTGAGGGACAGATCGCCGCTAACAGCAGGCTTGTGCAGGGAGGGGAAGAGGATGCTTCGTTTAAAACAATACCTATTCTTGATGGCATCGAGTGTGATGGTAATCCTGTGGGCTGGGACCGCAGTCGCAGGCAAGGCGGATAACACTCTCCGCATTGCCATGAGCGGTCCTATCGTGCCGTTGGACATCTACACAAATCCCTCGGACGAAGCCGCCCTTGGCGGCAGCGCGGTTTTCAATACGCTGGTGGCCTACAACACCAAGCGCAGCGCTTATGTCGGGGTCATCGCCGAAAGCTGGAAGTCGATCGATCCCTTGACGCTCGAAGTGAAGATCAAGCCTGGCCTGACGTTCCAGGACGGATCTCCGCTGAATGCTGAGGATGTTGCATATACGGTCAACTTCCTTGTCAATCCAGACACCAAATTCGTCCGCAAGGCGCGGTTCCTGGTGTTTTCAGGCGCGGAGAAAGTTGACGATTTGACGGTTCGGATCAAGCTGCGCGAGCCCTATGCCATGTTGATGGCTCGCCTGACGGGTATGCCGATCTTCCCGTCTGATCTGCACTCGAAACTTGGCGAGAACTTTGCCGACTGGGGCCGGGCGCCCGTTGGCTCCGGCCCTTATAAGGTGGTTCAGTTCGACCAGGCTAAGGGGATCATCCTTGAGCGCTGGGAAGGCTACAAGCTGGGCCCGATACCCGAAGTTAAGCGGGTAATCCTCAGGTCCATTCCGGATGCCCAGTCGCAAATGGCCGAAATGATGGTCAAGGGTATCGACCTCATGATTGCGGATACCCCGGAGATCGTCACTGCGCTAACCGCCAATCCGGACATTGCCGCGACTGACGTCGAGGATCTGACGTACCACTTTGCCTATGTGGACGCGGCTGGCCGCAGCGAGCTGAAGGTGTTCAAAGACAAACGCGTTCGCCAGGCGGTGTTCCACGCAATTGACCGCTCCGCCATCAAAAAGAAGCTGATTACCGGCGGCTCAGCAGTTAAGGACCTCGACAGAATCTGCTTCCCGTTCCAGGTTGACTGCCCGGACGATGCAAAGCCGCTGTCCTATGACCCACAGAAGGCGAAGGCGCTGCTCGCGGAAGCGGGATACGCAAACGGCTTCGACCTGCAGGTGTCAACCTGGGGCTTGTCGCGTCCCGTGGCCGAAGCAATCGTGGGGTATCTGCGCGCGGTCGGGATCCGGGCCAAGGTCGACATCCTGACGCTGGCAGCTTACCGGAAGAAGCAAGCAGATGGAAATCTGCAAATGCTGGTCGCCTACTACACGCACGGCGGCCTGCCTGATGCGGGCGTGGGACTGGAATACTATTATTCCGCTCCCAGCCAGGACTATTCTGGAGATGCCCGCCTGTTCGAGCTGACGACTCTCGCTAACAGGGAAATGGACGGCGCGAAGCGATTGCAGCTCATGCGGGAAGCGTACGACCGCATGCAGAATGAAGCTTTCATCGCACCGATTGCAAAGTCGCCCAGCGTGATCGTTCATAGCAAAGACGTTGTCGTCAACTCAGCGACCCGCGGTGATGTCCAATACGCGCAGTGGAGTTTCCTAGAGTCCTACGGCACGACTCCGCCAATTCTCGGTTGGGCAAAATAACGTCGTTGAAATACCTGATTTGTGGACAAGTAACGGCTTCGTCCATGGGCCAGTCATCGGAAAATGATCGGAGGTACCGCAGCGTGATTGGTGCGGTACCTCCGATCTGCAGTGATATAGGGAATATGAATTTGCATCATTCGGCGGACATAAAATTTCTACCTGTTCCCTTCATCGACCGGGAGATTGAGCTGGATCACCGGCCCGATGGCAGCATCATTGTCCGAAACAAGACAATTCTGAAGCCATACGAAGTGCATCTCCCGGCTTTGTTGCGGCGCGCGGCCGCAGCTAACCCAGATCGCAGCTGGCTCGCCCAGCGTCGTGGCGCGAACAGGGATTGGGTAAGGCTCTCGTATTCGGACGCGCAGCGCCAGGTCGACGCATTAACCCAGTATCTTCTCGATCTGGATGCCGCGAGCCGGACGGTCATGATTCTCTCCGGGAATTCGATTGAGCACGGAGTTATGGCGCTCGCGGCGATGCAGGCGCATATGCCGGTCTCCCCAATTTCCACCGCATATTCACTGCGGAGTAAGGATTTTGGCAAACTGAAGGACATGGCCAGGCTTCTGAAGCCGAAGGTCATATTCGTTCAAAGCGCGAAAGAGTATCAGCACGCTTTGAGCGCTCTGGCTTCGCCGGACATCAAAGTGATCTATGTCGAAGAGCCCATCGGTAACGTCGACGGCGTAGCGTTCTCGGACGCCGTCTCGACACCCGTAACAGCGGCTGTCGCGGATGCCGTCGGCCGCCTTACAGGAGACACGGTAGCCAAGTACATGTTCACCTCTGGCTCCACAAGTACGCCAAAGGCGGTCATCACCACACACAAGATGCTTTGCTCGAATGTCGTTCTGAGCGACATGGCAATCAAAACAGAGCCGGAATCACCGCCGCATGTGACTATCGATTGGCTTCCCTGGAGCCATGTGATGGGTGGGAACTCGATATTCGGAATGACGCTGCATAAGGGTGGCACTCTGTATATCGACGATGGAAAGCCGCTTCTGGAAGCTTTCTCTGAGACAATCAACAATCTTCGGGAAGTGTCGCCAACCAGATTTGCCAACGTGCCGATCGGCTACGCGATGTTGGCTGACGCGATGGAGAGAGACGACGAACTCGCCAAGAAATTCTTTAAGCACCTGCGGTTCCTGGGATACGCAGGCGCTCGATTGGCCGACGATACATATTATCGAATTCAGACGCTGGCGATTAAGCATACCGGGCACCGAATCTCATTCCTGTCGGGATTTGGGGCGACCGAAACTGGTCCGTTCGCAATGTATGTCTACTGGCAGACCGGCCAGACCGGCCTTATTGGGCTGCCGTTGCCCGGCGTTGACGTGAAATTGGTCCCCATCGACGCGCAGCGATATGAGATTCGCGCTCGCAGTCCAAGTATAACGCCCGGGTACCTTGAGAATGAGGAGCAGACTAAAAGCGCCTTCGACGACGAAGGGTTCTATAAGCTTGGAGATGCCGCCTCGTTCGTGGACAAGGATAATCCGGACGAAGGCTTCATCTTCGCTGGCCGGGTTGCCGAAGAATTCAAGCTGCAGTCCGGGACCTTTGTCAAAGTCGGCGCCCTTAGGGTCAAAGTGGTTGACGCGCTGGCGCCGCTGGCATCTGACGTTGTCATTGCGGGAGCGGATCAGGATTTCGTGGCTGCCTTGGTCTGGCCGAACCTTCAGGGGTGCCGTCAGTTCTTGAAGCGCCCGGATGCCACTCTTGCTGATGTCGTGGCTGACCCGGCGGTTCGAGACGAGATCAAGAAGAAACTGGCGGCACACAATTTGGCGAATCCTGGAAATAGCAACCAGGTTCGGCGTGCCATTCTGATGGCGGTGCCGCTGTCAATCGACACTGGGGAAAGCACCGACAAGGGCTATACCAACCAGCGGAGGACACTGGAGACGCGGAAGGACAGCGTAGACCGTCTCTTCCAGCAGTCCGCTGGTGTCGATGTTATCGAAGCCTAGTTTCACGAGTACGGAAGATTGCCCCAAATGGACACGGCATTTAAGCACCTCAACGCTACCCACAAAGACGGCGTTGCGTATGTTAAGCTTGATCGCAAGGAAAAGCGAAATGCGATCAACGACGTCTTGATTGGCGAGATTGCGGAATTCTTTTCCGCCGTCCCCGCTGAGACGAGAGCCGTCATTCTACACGCTGAAGGTGACCACTTCTGCGCGGGCCTGGACCTGGTCGAGAGAATGGAAAAGGCATCGCCAGATCCGCTCATCGGAATTCGGCATTCGCGCAACTGGTATGCAGCTTTTGACCGGATTCAGTTCGGTGAGGTGCCGGTTATCAGCGTTCTGAAGGGTGGTGTGATCGGTGGCGGCCTGGAGCTGGCCGCCGCAACCCATATCCGGATTTGCGAGGCCTCGACTTACTTCCAGTTGCCTGAAGGCCAAAGAGGTATTTTCGTCGGAGGCGGCGGGTCGGTACGTATTCCCCATATTATCGGACCTGGTCGTGTGATCGAGCTGATGCTGACGGGGCGAAAAATTCCAGTTGAAGAGGGCCAAGCGCTCGGCCTTGCCCACCACGTTGTTCCCGACGGTTCTGGCCTGCAGAAGGCAGAGGAGATTGCGCTCCAGATTATTTCGAACTCTCCCATGTCAAACTTTGCGATAATCAATGGAATCGGAAATATCGCCGAGATGGGTTCGAAGAATGGGTTCTTTGCAGAATCTATTCTAACCTCTGTCACGGCCCGGGCGTCGAACTCGAAGGAGCGTATCGACACGTTCTTTAAGGGGCGGAAGGACCGACAGCAGAGCGCCGAATAGGCCAGTCTGATTGAATTGACTTTGAACGCCGCGTGAATGGGAGGGGGCGAATTTGCTGAAATATATAATCAAGCGGCTGGCAATTGCCATTTTGGTGATAATCGCCGTCTCGGTGATTAGCTTCGCGTTGCTGCGTCTTTCTGGGAATTTAGCTCAGAGCCTCGCGGGCGAAGGAGCCACACAGCAACAGATAGCTGAGATTGAAAAGCTTTATGGCCTGGATAAGCCCCTGGTGAGCCAATACATGGACTGGGTGGTCAAGGTTCTCCAGGGCGATATGGGACGGTCACTCTTCACCAACGAGCCCGTCTTTCGGATGATTGTCGACCATATCGGGGTCACCGCTATCATCGCATCCCTTGCCCTGACGCTGGCCATTGTTATCGCAATTCCCCTCGGTGTATTTGCGGGCGTTTACAAGAATAGCTGGCTCGATCGACTTGCACTCGGAACGGCCGTATTTGGAAGTGCAATTCCGAACTTCTGGTTTGCGCTGGTACTTATCTATGTATTTGGTGTGCAGTTGCGCATGTTGCCGATTTCGGGCAATGCGACTTGGCAGCATTATATCCTGCCTGCCATTACACTTGCCACCGGCGTTATGCCTCAGATTATGCGGCTCACACGCGCAGGCATGCTGGATACGCTCGACGCCGAGTATGTGAAGATGGCGTGGGCGAAAGGGCTGAACCCGATGACAGTCTTTTTCAAACATGCGCTTCGCAACGCCATTCTCCCTGTCGTCGCACTGTCGGCCGTATCGCTTGGTTTCTTGCTGGGCGGGTCGGTTATCGTTGAGGCAGTTTTCGCTCTGAATGGAATCGGATCACTGGCATATCACGCCATCAAGCAGGCGGACTTCCCAGTCGTGCAATCAATACTTCTATTTCTGTCATGCATTTATGTGGTCCTCACTTTCCTGGCGGACTTGATAAACGCACGCTTGGACCCCCGAATTCGATTGAGGTGAGGCAATATACATGGCTAGCGCCCCCACAGCCACAAACACTCAGGAAATGGACTATCCTTCGCCCTGGCAAAATGCTTGGGAGCGATCAAAGACCCATATCGGCCTGCAGATCGGTTTCAGTATCGTCCTTCTCGCAGCGCTCGCTGCCATATTTGCTCCGCTAATCGCTCCGGCAGATCCATATGCTCAGAGCCTGACCTCGCGGCTGCTTCCCGCGGTATGGCAGCCGAACGGTAGTTGGGATCACATTCTGGGAACGGATGCGTATGGCCGTGATGTCCTGTCGCGCCTGCTCTACGGCACCCAAGTGACCATGATTGTCGGATTTGGCGCTGCCGTCGTTTCAGGCATCGTTGGCTCGGTGCTGGGTATCCTGGGGGGATACTTCGGGGGCAAAGTGGATGCCGTCGTCATCTTCCTCATCAATGTCAAGCTCGCGATGCCCGGCGTACTTATCGCGCTATCTTTGGTATCGATATTCGGCGGATCGCTGATTTCTATCACAGTCATCCTGGCATTGCTGTTTTGGGACCGTTTTGCCGTAGTCGCGCGGACAGCTACTCAGCAGGTATGTGCAAACGAATATATTGCGGCTGCCGAGTGCGTGGGGGCTTCAAGAACCTGGATTATCTTCAGGGAGATTCTGCCCAACATCGCCAACCAGATTATCATCATTGGGTCTCTAGAGATGGCGATTGCCATCCTGGTCGAGGCGGCATTGAGCTTCCTGGGCCTAGGAATCCAGCCGCCTACGCCGTCATGGGGAATATTGGTTTCAGAGGCGCGGGCATTCATGTTCCTGAAGCCGCATCTCATCGTGATACCGGGCATGGCTATTTTCATCTTGGTCATCGGAATCAATCTTTTGGGTGACGGGATTCGTGATGTCACCGCACCGCAGGGGAGGAACTGAGATGACCAGCAGTCCTGCCTCGGAAACCGTCCTGGATGTCAAAAACCTGAATGTCTATATCAAGACGGCAGTTGGCCCACTCCAAGCCACAAAGGATGTTTCCTTTCAAGTGCGTCGTGGCGAGACGTTGGCAATTGTTGGCGAGTCCGGGTGTGGCAAGACGATTACGTCCCTTGCCTTGATGGGATTGCTCCCTAAAGCAGCGTTTGTACAAGCGGAGAGTTGTAACTTCGCCGGAACTGAGCTGCAGGGGCTGACCAGGTCCCAGTTGTCCCGTATTCGCGGGAAGTCCATGAGTATGATTTTCCAGGACCCAATGACCTCGCTAAATCCGGTCTATACAATTGGAGATCAGCTTGCAGAGGTCTATGTCAAGCACGGGATGGGCAACAAGAGAGCAGCTCGTGAACGTGCGATAATGTTGCTTGAACGGGTCGGTATCAAAAACGCAGCTGAGCGACTGTCGTATTACCCTCACCAGCTTTCAGGTGGATTGCGCCAGCGCGTCGTGATTGCAATGGCCTTGATGTGCGGCCCGCAGCTGATTATCGCTGACGAACCAACTACAGCGCTCGATGTCACCGTGCAGGCTCGAACGCTTGCTCTGCTGGGAGAGCTGCAGCGTGAATTCGGCCTTGCCTTGATTCTGATTACCCATGATCTGGGTATTGTCGCCTCTATGGCAGACAGGGTGGCGGTGATGTATGCCGGTTGTGTCGTTGAGGCAGCGACCACAGAAGAGCTATTCCGTTCACCCCTTCATCCCTATACGCAAGGCCTGATGCGCTGCATTCCCGGGCGCCACAAGGCCGGAGATAGTCACCTTCACACCATTCCGGGCATGGTTCCCTCTCTTGTCGAAATCCGGCCCGGTTGCGTGTTCCAAAACCGTTGTGCCATGGCGATTGAACGATGCGGTGGAAGCGATATCGAGCTGCGTGACGTGGAGGAGGCACATTCCTTCCGCTGTATCATGCCCCAGGCCGAACTTGCTTCAAGCTGGCTTCATTCTTGAGGAATGGCGAGGATGGAACAGAATAATCAAAAGGCCGCTCTGCAGGTCCGCGATCTCAGCGTGACCTTCAGCCTTGGCAAGAAGCTGTTTGGGCCGTCGTCCAAGCTTCACGCTGTAAACGGAGTATCGCTGGACGTTTTCCGCGGCGAGTTTCTGTCGATTGTCGGAGAATCCGGTTGCGGAAAGTCGACATTCGCAAAGGTCCTCTTGGGTTTGCAAAAGCCCACGTCTGGTGCGATTGACCTCAATGGCCGTCCACTGGCGTCCTATTCGCGCCTTGAGATCGCTCGCCAGATACAGCCGGTATTCCAGGATCCATATTCGTCGTTGAATCCGCGGAAATCGGTGGCGGCGAATGTTGCCTTACCCCTGATTGTCGGGAAGGGTGAAGGTTCGGCCGATATCAGGGGTTCTGTGCAGAAGGCGCTGGATCTCGTAGGCCTTTCAAGGAAGCATGCGGGTGCGTATCCCAATCAGCTTTCAGGCGGGCAGCGCCAGCGCGTCGCAATCGCACGGGCCCTCATAACCAGGCCTGGAATCCTGATTTGCGACGAGCCAACATCAGCTCTCGATGTATCGGTTCAGGCGCAAATTCTGAACCTGTTACAGAATCTTGGCCGCGAGCTGAACATTACCTGCATCTTCATTAGCCATGACTTGTCAGTCGTAAAACACATGTCAAAGCGCGTGGCCGTAATGTATCTCGGTCGGATCGTCGAACTGGGCGCCGCAGAAGACGTCTTTAATCGGCCGCGGCATCCCTATACCAAGATGCTCATAGGTTCGATTTTGCCCGCCGACCCGGGAAAGAAGCTCTCCATTCCGACCAACGACGGTGGCTTCCCTGATCCGACCAATCCGCCGCCGGGCTGCCACTTCTCGCCGCGCTGCGATCAGGCAATGGAAGTCTGTTCGAAAGTGAAGCCTGATCTCTTGCGCGACGAAGCGGTGGAAGTGGCCTGTCACTTGTACTCCGGAACCTCCACTCAACGGCTGGCCAGCTGACCTGCGCATTTTAAAGGCAAAATGAAAAACCACCGATAAAAGACCTTGTGAACGATAAAAACCGCCAATATAATTTACGCGAGAATTGACGAATGGCGGGGTTAAGTCGTGGAAAATAAAGTGGAAATTGGTCGCGGTCGTACGATTCTGGTTGCTGGCGGCGGTATTGGTGGTCTTGCGGCAGCGAGCAGTTTCGCGAATCTCGGATTTAAAGTCCGCGTGTACGAGCAGGCCGAAGATTTCCGCGAAGTGGGCGCCGGTGTACAGATTGGCCCCAATGGCGCCCGAGCCTTGGAGCAGTTGGGTCTGCTGCCTCAGTTCGGGAAATGGGCGTGGCGTCCGCCTGCGCTGGCAATGCGCGATGCTTTCACCGGCAATGATATCGTTCGCATTCCGTTGAACGAACGCTTCATTCAACGCTTCCTGCACCCATACTCAGTCATTCACCGCGCCGACTTGCTCGGCATTTTGTTGGAAGCCTGCAAGGCCCATCCGGCAGTCGAGCTGTCGAATAGCGCCAGAGTTGACGCCATCGAGGAAATCGGCGGCAAAGTTCAGATTCGCCTGAACGACGGCAGCAAAGTCGATGGCGATGCGCTTATCGGTGCAGACGGCCTGCGTTCGTCGGTTCGGCGCGAACTCATCGGTGACGGCAATCCGCCACCCCCGAAGTACATTGTCTATCGCGGCGTCGTACCGCGTGACCGAATCCCAGATGAGATTTGGTCGCCGGAAGTGGTGATGTGGACCGGTCCCAATGCCGATTTCGTTCACTACCCGCTACGCTCCGGAGAGATTTTCAATCTCGTTGTGACCTTCAAAGCCAGCCGCGAATTGGACCCGACGGATATTTCGGGCAGCCGGGATGAAATGTGCGCTCCCTACGCTGATTTCCATCCGACCGTCCACAGAATGCTCGATCAGATGACGCCCGATCGCAAATGGATGGTCACGGATCGCGAGCCCAAACGGGGCTGGTCGAGGGGGCCCATTACCCTGATAGGGGACGCGGCGCACCCAATGCTTCAGTATATGGCGCAGGGTGCGTGCCAGGCTCTCGAAGACGTGGCCCAGTTAATTAGTGATGTCACAGCAAGCGCTGGCGACTTAACCCCTGCTTTCACGACATATGCCGAGAAGCGATACCTCCGCACAGCGCGCGTCCAGTTCTCTGCTCGCCAGATGATCGAGATGTGTCAAGTCAGCGGTGTCCTGGCAGATTTGCGCGCCAAATACTTCGGAGGCCGGACAGAGCAGCAGCTGTATGACGGCGTTGCCTGGCTGTATTCGCCGCATCAAGGCGAACGATTTGCCTGACCACCTAGCAGCAGGTGCGACTATGGGGAAAGAGCGGCGGTAACGTATCGCTGCATCCCGCACCTGCTTTTTTTGAGTTGTCAGTTCCGGTTCGGCGTATGTGTCCGGCCGACGGGGCCTCGAAGGATAAAGACCTCGGGCTCTGTCCGGCCGTTTCCGGCGCGGGGTGTAAAGCCCGGAACGACATCCCTCGTGAAATAGATACCCATCATCACCCCTGGCCCGGCGCGACGGACTTCGTCGACGAGGTCGTTTCTACCAGCCCAGTTCTCAAAGGCGGCGTAGCGCATGATGAGCGCTGGTTTACCGTCTAGGGAGGAGGCGCCGTATGACCAGCCAAACCGAAGGTGGCGGGTGGTCTTCCGGCCAACTTGGTAGACATTGTATCCGTGCCCCTGACATTCACCGTGCGGCTCGTTGATGTAGCCCTTACCCATCCGGTGGCCAATTTTCGCGTCAGCCAGGAAGGCACGCCATTCCGGCTCGATGTAGGCAGGGATATCGGTGAGCACACCCAGCTTACGACATCGCCAGAGATCTGGGCATGCACCGGGGCGGACAGGATAGTTGCTGAGCACAAGGCGGCACAGAATGCCGTGCGAAAGAGCATTTGCATTGCGGCGTTTCTCCCATTGCCTGCGGCTGCAGGCGAATTGCGCCACCTCTGTGTGCGGCGTCGAGACAAGCCTAAAAACGAAAATCGCCAGGCGTCAATTAAATTCCGATGACTCGGAATAAAATATTCCGGTTGTCCGGAAATAATTATGTGGTGTGGCCATTTACCCGTTGTCGCAACTGAACAGTGGCGGCAAACTGGTTCCGGAGTTTGCACTGCGAGACAACCATGGCGGCTAAAACGAAAGCGGCGGGCACGCGCAAGAAGGCGGAATCGGCACCTCGTCAGAAGGGGCGTCCCAGTTCCAATGCACCTAAGGTCGGCAGCGAAAAGGTGGTCGATACGGCGAGGCGCCTGTTGCGCCAGCCGCGGCCATTACAGATATCGCGTTCCGAGGTGGCAAAAGCAGCGGGTATCGACGAAAAGCTTGTTCGGTACTACTTCGAGAACTATGAAGACCTTCTCGACCAGGTGACAGACGCAAGCATTGCAGACCTGGAGAAGGTGATGAGCGAGGCTAGTAAACCGCAGAAAAAAGCCGCGCATGTCGTCCGCTCACGTGTGAACGCTTTGATTGATTTCCTCGCCGAGAACCCGACATTCTTTAAATTACTGGTGGATCGCGTCTACAGCGCGACGGGAAAAGCCGCCCAGACACGGCTGGAAGAGCTGAATACCCGAGCCTATGACCGGCACCTTGCAGCAATTCAGACAGGTCGCAAGGCAGGCGAATTCCGGGACGACTTCGACCCCCGGCTTCTCTACATCGCCATCGTCGGTATGTCGGAATTCTTTACCACCGGCCGTCCGGTTGTCGAGTTCATTTTTGGTGAAAGTGCGGACCAGGTCCGGGGACGCTACGAAAAGTTCGTGTTCGAACTCATCATGAGAGGCGTGGGAAAGCCATAAGGTGAAGGCTAGATGGCTTTTGGCCGATCGTTACAGCGGCATCTCATTCCCAAGCGACGGCCTGGTACATTGCCCCTGATGGGTCGGGGGCGTGAGGCAACGAATTTCTCACCACAAAAGCCACGGGACAGGATAGCGGCGGCTGTGGGAAAGGCAACTTCGGCAGCAGCCTGTGGAACTGACTAATATGGCTAGCGTCGCGGGAGCTCAACACCCCATAATTTTACCGCGCGGTAAAGTTATCAGTCCGTCTTAGCGCTTCTTGGGTGCCTTTGGTTGCCGTTTGGCGGCCTTTTCAAAGACAGCTGCCAGATCCTGGGCATCCACGGCCTGACCGGATTCCAGCATTTGCCGGATATTTGCGAGCGTCTGGTCGATTGCCGCATCTGCAGCGCGCTTCTTCACCCTGGGAACACCCGCCCAGAGTTCATCGACATTCCGGCCTACGGCCTGGCCAATCCTGTGCAGGGTCAGGGCCGACGTGAAATTTTCACCCCGCTCGATGTTGCCGACCATATCGACCGAAACGCCGACTTTGCCCGCCAGGACTTCCTGGGTCAGGCCTGCGGCCTTGCGGAAATCGCGGATTTTGGCCCCGAGCGCCTTGAGGATGTCGGCTTCCTTCATAGCCGGACCATGGGCCAAAGCTGGCGGATAAGTACATGGCACCGTGTTCCAGAAAAACTTGTAAAAATCAAAGAAAACTGGAATCTAATTCCAGAATTGGCGAGTGGTCATGGAGACCTGCTCGCGAATCGGGTTGGTCCAGGCAAAGGGGTATACCGGATGGCGTCACTGCGGGTGGTAAAAGGACGGCTTAGCGCGGCGAGCGAAGCTACGATTAAGAATAGTGTCGCGACCTGGGATTGGTGGCGCATCATCGATGACGATGGCCGGGACGTCATGATTAAGAATGTCCGCGCGCTGGAGTTCATGCGCTCGCACCTCATTCAGGACGAAGAAGGCACCTTCGTTTTCACAAAAGATGGCGCGCCGTGGTTTATCGGTTTCAGGTACCGTGAAAACGGCCATGTCGCTGACGGCTGGCAGGAGTGGAAGGACCGCAGGAGAGGCTTTGTTGGAGGCTTTTTCTTTGGCCTTCTCCTGGTTTCGCTGCCGTGGTTTGCAGTGACCTTCAACTGGGGACAGGGCGTCGGATTGTTTACTCTCTTTTTTGCACTCTTTGGGCTGCTGGTCATGGCCGTCTGCGGCATCGGCATGCTGGGCAACCTGCTGTCTTACAAGCCGTCCAAGAGACAAGTGGCGGATGCGCTGGGTGAGGCCACATAATCATCGTTAAAAGCTGAATTGCTGAAGGCCTGCCGGAGAAATCTGGCAGGCCTTTATCGTTTCGGCTGGGGCGACGCTTGAATCACTGCTGGCCTGATTGAAGGGAAAACGATAGCCTTACGAAAATCGTAATTCGTAATTCTGTTTCCTTGAATTCATTTGGCAACAGGCGGATTGAATGTCGGCCAAGGTTTGGTCAGCGAGCGACGCAAAAGTGCAATTTGACGCATTGGTGGAAGCCGCGTCGAAGGGTGAGGCGCAGCACATACGCGCTGACGACGGCTCTGAAGTCATCGTCATGTCGAAGGAACAGTTTGACCGATCGGTGAGCTCTCTTAAGATGGCGCTGCTGACTGGCGGAGCTGGTCAGTCAGGTGATGCACTGGATGACCAAGTCAAAGGCTCACAGTAGGCGGGCCGGAGGTGGCGGCTCCGGTTTGTAGTGCCGGAGCGTGCGAGTGTTCGTCCTCGATACCGACGTCGTGAGCCAACTGGCACGTTCCCGCCCGGACCCGAATGTGGTCGCCTGGCTGCAGGCGCATTCCCCCAGCAAGATTTACACGACTACAGTGACCATCGAAGAGTTGCGGGCAGGCATTGAGGCTGTCCGGCGCCATGATGCGGACAAAGCGGTTGTGTTGGACCGATGGCTGATGCGGATTGTCACCTTCGGCCAGCCCCAGATTCTGCCAGAGACGGCTGAGGCCGCCCTGACATTTGGGGCGATGCGCGAGACGCCAGCTCTGCGTAATCATGTATTCACCGCTCCAAAGGCACGCAAATTGGCCTTGGGCAACGACTTGAGGATAGCGGCGATAGCCATCGCGGCCAGGGCGACCGTGGTGACTGGGAATGCACGACACTTCCGGGAGATCCATAAGCATTTCCCGCTGACAGGGCTGTATGACCCGTTCCGAGGGGTATGGGCCGTCGAGCCGGGTCAGGAGAACCAGTTGACGTTGGTGTAGGCTGAGCGGATTTAGGGTACAGACATATATAATGTGAAGTCTGGGACGGCCGAAGGCCGGCATGCGAAGCATGCCGGCGCCAGCCAATGATTGACTGGCTATCCGGGTTTCATGGTTTCCAAATCTAGTTGAGCGGAGACCAAAACGGCCGATAGGCCGGCAGGCGTAGCCTGCCGGCGCCAGCCAAGAACGAAATCGCCAGCCAATAATTCAGGTCAGCCATCAATCTTGGATGCCAGCCAGATCTGAGCTGGCGTCACCCGACCCACCGGCACACACATATATATACTGTCTGCCAGCAGCCCTTACCTGGGGGAAGGTAGGAAGTGGTACGCCAGATCCAGGAGCGGGAGCACTTCGTCCCGGTATCCGAGCCGGTCGGCCATATCCCGGACTTCATCCAGCTCATTTTTATCGGTGTATGCCTTCAGGGCGCCGAACGCGATGGCATCGGGAAAGCTGGTCGCGTTTTCCTTCTTGGGACGCAGAACGCGGTTGCGGAAAACCAGCAGGTCGCAGACCGTCCTGGCCGGGGAGGTCACCAATACTTCCTGTCCATAGACCACGTGCCGGTCGAAGCCATAGTGCCTCTCCGTCAGCTCAAGGTCGCTGATGACCCCATGCCAGTACCCATCCGCTACACCCGGGACGCAGGCGTCCGGTTCAGTTGGCGGCTGCATGGCCTGCCAGTTCACAGCGACCGGCACAAACCCATCAATCGATTTCGACAAACGTCGTCCAGCCGGGGCGGCAAGCCACAGTTCCTCGGTGGGCTGACTGCAGATGCCGTGAAAAGCGGCAGCCGTGTTGAAGCAGACGGCGAACTCGGGTCCGTGCGCCCGGATGGCCGCTATGGCGAGATGAAGGGGATCATAGTCGCCGGGAAGGCAATAGAGACCATAGAACGGACTCCAGAGTCGCCCGTCTTCCACCATTTGCCGGAGGATGACATGCTCGATTCCCGCCTTGATAAGGTCAATCGACCGTGCCGGACCCTGCTTTTCGGCAAAGTAGGCGAGAATTTGCTCGAAATATTTTGAACGTCGACGAGCGATGCGCTCCAGCCGTTCGTCGCCGACCTGAGACGACGGGTCAGGCCGTTGCGTGGTATTTCGTGTTATCGGAGGCTCTGTATTGAGAGCCAACGCGCTCGACATTGTTGACGTCCATAATCCTTGTTCCTTGGGAGATAATCCTTGCAGTCCTTGCAAGCGACCAAGGATTTCAGATTTCGATGTCGCGGATCTTCAATCGTGATGTTGTCGCTTCGACGAAACTAGATGATCGCAAGTTTTGAATGATGTGAGTTTCTGCTTGCCACAAACTGCTGCGCCTAAACAGGTTTGACGCGCGAGCGCAACGCCTAATGTGATTTTTCTCTTGACTTTTTGACAATGATATGTGATTGTCCGTTTCGAAATGAGCCACATGAATTTCCATACCCTTCTCCCCAATGCTTGGATGTCACTCCAGGCAACGGCTCATTACATCCCCACCATATCCTAACGGAGCTACTCATCTACGACCGTGCGAGCCTCTTTTAAGCTCGCGTGCGTCGATGTGCGTTCTGAGTACGAGTGAGTAGTGCGTTAGGTCAAAAAACTTGGTCTTGAGGCGGTTTCCTCATCGACCAAGAGCCGCCGGGTTCAGACGTGGAACCGGCGGACGGGAAAGCTTTGTCCAAAATCCGGACAGCGCATTCTTGGGCGACCATCGAAGAACGAAGTTCTGTTTCAATTTCCGCAGGAAGCCGACGATGGTCGCCATGCCACGTATTTCCAAACGATCGAAATTCGTTTGGCTGTGATGCCCACCCAATAACGGGTGGGCGTCCGCCAGCCAACGAAAGCCTGAGGCCCCGGAGGGCCGACCAATATGCGTACTGCAAGCAACACGCTCTTGAGCGTGAACGAAGAAACTTGGCCTGTTGCCAAGCCCCGAACTGCCGGTGCCGCCGGTGGTGGCGGTGACGACACGAACCCGCCGACCTTCCCTGATGCCCTGTTCTGGGACCTGAAGGCTGAGGTGATTCAGCTCGACGAGTACCGGCCTGGCGCGAATGCCAAGCGTCGGGCTCGGCAGGGCAAGCAAGGCTACCGCATGGTGCTGATGTCGGGGGCGCGTACTCGCGGCCTGCGGTCACGGCATGCGGCCCGCCATGACCTCCGGGCTATGGATCTTACCCAAGACCCGTTCGCCCGTCGCCGTCGTAAACCCAGCAACGATAACTAAGGAGACTGCCACATGCGTACACACAGCCGTTTTCGTCGTAACGACGAGCTCACGATCGATGGTGTCGATCACACCGTTCAGGGCCGCGTGAATTGCGGGAACTTCATGGCGCTCATGCTGCGTAAGCGGGGCTCCAGGAAGGTCCGGTACTTCCCGGAGAGCAGTATGTGGGACATGGAACTGCAGGGCCGAGTGTTGAAGTGCCCTGCACCCGAGTACGCCCACTAGGCCTGGACATCTGATGGTTTGCCCGACGGCCGGTGTTATCCGGCTGTCGGGTAAGCCCAACTCACCACTCCTGAAGAGGACTTCGCTTTCGAATGCGTACATATCGAATAAGCGGCAGTCCGGTCTGATGCAGTAGCGCTGCAAGACCGGTTGCCAGAACCGGCAGCCGCCACTCAGGAGGTCCACGGCAATTCCAACATGCTGCTCAGCAGCGTGGTCGGCAGGCTTGTGTCTTTTCTCTGGGTGAGAATTCAGAACCGAAACAGAGACAGAGGCCATCATGAGATTGCGAGCAATGGCGTTGCGGGATGAAGCCCGGAACCCATCCAAGCGAATGAAGCACGTGCTTCCGATGTTGAAGCGGCAGTTCCCAAATCGGCCGGAGCCATCACGTCCCATCGTGACGCGAGCTCCGCATCGGCCGGTCGGACGGTTCGCCAGCGACAAGATGCACGGACCACTTGAATGGGAGTCGTTCCTGGAATTGGACAACTTCCGAATTCTTGAGACCGACAACTACGTGAAGGAGTACCACCCGCAACCGCCGCCTATCGACTATCCGCTGGATGGTCGGACCCACTCATACACAGCCGACGCCCTGGTCCACAGAAGGGACGGAAGGCGCGTGTATGTCGAGGTCAAATACGAGGTAGACGCCAAGCGCTCGGACAACGTGGCGAAATTCAAAGCCATCAAATCCGAATGCCGCAGACTCGGTGCCGAATTCCATGTCGCCACCGAGAAGGAAATCCGCCGTCAGCCGCGGCTCAGCAACGCGAAACAGTTGCTGCGTTACCGGCGGGTGGAACCGAAGGGGCGTCTGGAGCTCGACGTAATGGAAGCCGTGACCACGCAGCGGCTTGTGACAGTGCGTGACCTGATGGTGGCCATCCGGCTGCCGGACTCCCGGCTGGGCGAGCTCTATGCGCTCGCTCTCCGGGGGGACATCAACATCGACCTGGAGACGGCGCCCCTGTCACCCGACAGCAAGGTTTTCCGTCCTTACGCCTAAAGCCCTGGGAGGGGCTACTGCATGACTACCATCAACTTCGTGCGTAACGAACTGCTCGAAATCGAAGGCGAGCAGTTCAAGGTCTTCAACCGGACGCCACTGGGCGCGCTCAATCTTGAGCATGTCACCGGCGGTTTCATGGTGACGAAGACCGATGAGGAGCTGGCCAAGCTTTGGCGCGACGGCGACCTCATTCGTGTGCCGGACAACAAGGAGGGCACGATGTCGGACAAGGAACGTCAGGTTCTGATGGCCGACTTCACTTCCTTGCCGGACAAGACCAAGGCGGCTGCCGAACGCAGGATGCACTACGTCCGGGCTGTGATGCTGGCCAACCCGCTCTTCCATACGAGCGAGGCCCTGGACCCCATCATCTTCCGTGTGGCCGCGGAAATCGGCGACACCGTCGTGCCTAAGGCACGCAGGGTGTCGGAATGGGTGAAGCTGTACGGTCGTAACGGTACACCAGACCAGAGCAATATCCGCTGGCTGGCGCCCCGTTACCACCTGCGCGGCAACTCCAAGAGCCGGTTCTGCCGCGAGGTCGTCGACCTCAGCTGGGACATCATCGACCGGGAATTCCTGAAGCGGAAACCTGAATCCGCCAAGGAAATCCACTCGATGATTGAGGAGGCGGTTGGGAAAATGCGGGTGGATGGCATCCACCCCATGTACCTGACCGGGGATGGCAAGGCTCTGCTTTTCCCAAGCCTCATCACGCTGCGCCGCTGGCTGAAGTCGATCGACAGGGAAGTCGTGACACGCACCCAGCGGGGTCCCATCGAAGCGAAGCGCCTGCACGAACCCGTGCTGCGTGGGCCTCAAGGCGACCGTCCCTTGGCCGAGGTCGAAATCGACCACCATCTGCTGGACATCATCCTCATCGATGATGACCGCAACATGGTGCTCGGCCGCCCATGGCTGACGCTGGCGCTCGACAGGTACTCGCGTGAAATCCCGGGCTACCATATCGGGTTCCATGCGCCGAGCGCCTATACAGTGGGTTTGTGCATCAAGCACATGTGCACGCCCAAGGACGAGGTGGACGAAGACGGGAATCCGAAGGCACCCCATCCGGTGTTCGGGGTCCCTGAGACCATCATCGTCGACAACGGTCCGGAGTTCGACAGCGCCCAGTTCAATGGGGGCTGCTACGCACTCGGGATTGATGTCGTCCGGGCGCCGGTCCGCACCCCGCAGTACAAGGGCAAGGTCGAACGCCTGTTTGGCACGGTCGCCATGGATGTGGTCCAGAAAATCCCGGGCTACGTCCACTCGAATGTGTTCAAGCGGGGCGACTACAAGGCCGAAGAGGAAGCGGTCTGCACCCTTTCCGAATTCCAGGCGGCCTTCGACCTGTGGGTCAGGAAGATTTACCGGGTCCGCGACCATCGTGGCATCGGCATGTCGCCTGCTGAGAAATGGGAGGAGGGCACGAAGAACCATCCGGTTCGCCTTCCCTCGGATGTCAGCCAGCTGAACCTGCTGCTGACGCTGACGGCGATGCGCGCCCTGACCAGGAAGGGCATCGAGTACCGGGGTCTCATCTACAATTCCAAGGACCCCGAGTTCCGGAAGATGCTCAACCGCCCGGATAAGCCTGCGAAGGTCACTATCCGCATCGACATCGACGATATGGGTTCGATCGTTGTCGAGGACTGGCGGGATGGTACGACGCATGTGGTGCCGTCCATCGACCCGGAATACGCGGTTGGCCTCAGTCTGGAGATGCACGAAATCCTGACGAACCAGGCCAAACTGAAGCGCAAGGCGCATCAGCGCGTGACGGTGCGTCAGCTCCAGCAGGCTCGCGAAGAGTTCCGTGCGTCCGTTCAGGACATGAAGCGAAGGAAGAAACTCGCCAAGCGCCTGTTCTCGGCAATTGGTGAGGAAGTGGCGAAATCCGGCAATCCGGGCTTGCCCATCGCGCCCAAGGCCGTGGAGGTTCCGGTCGAACTTCCGCAGGCCGCCAACCAGGCGCCTGTACCGCCGACTGCCGGGAACGACGACATCGACTTCGCGTCGATTGCCGCCGCCCGCGGCCTGAAGGCGGCCTGAGTATGAGTAGCGTTCAGAGTGCGACGTGCGTTCCATCCATCCCGACAACTACGAATGAGGTCAGCATGAATACTCCCGTCAACGGCCCGTCGGCCAACGACAACAACAACCCACCTCCCCTGTACGGGGAGGTGGTGCCTATGGCCGAGCGTATCCCGCTCATCCGGGAACTTCGGAAGGTCTATATCGACTCCGACTGGACCAACCGGATTTACGATACGCTCGACCAGATGATGGAGCATGCCCTGTCAGGGGCTTCGGAAGGCATTTCCGAACAGACACTTCTGGTGTCTGGCCCTCCTGGCAGCGGTAAGTCCCGTCTGCTCAAGCGGTATGCGAACCGGCATCTTCCCGTCATCCTTCCCGACCGGACAACGCTTCCTGTATTCAGGGTGAGCATTCCGGCGACGGCGACGGTCAAGGGGCTGGTCGAGCATTGCCTCCGTGCGCTGGGTGCAATCGGCGGCAAGGGCACGTCCGGCAGCCTTTCGGCGATGGAATCGCGGATGCTGTACTTCCTGCGGGAGCGGCAGGTGAAGCTCATCATCTTCGATGAACTTCAGCATCTGGCGCACAACGCCAGGTCCCAGGCGGCGATTCCACCGGACTACTTCAAGGCAATCCTGAACGACAACGTCTGCCCGGTGGTCTTGGCAGGCAGTTCGCCGGTTGCCGAGGAGTTGTTCAATTCTTGCCCCGAGCTCAGCAGGCGTGCCATCGCGCAGCTGAAGCTGGGACGCCTGGACTGGAACAACAAGGAGCAGCGCGACCTCTTCCGGACGATGCTGAACCAGTTCGAGGGGCATATTCCTTTGCCCTACAGGTCATCGCTCAGCGACGTCCGGACGGCGCTTCGCCTTCACATGATTTCCGACGGCCTGTTCGGCAAGGCCGTTGATTTCATCGTCAACGCCACGCAGCGGGCGTTGGTTTCGGGCGCCCAGTATCTGCACTGGGAAGTGCTGCGGGACACGCTCGAAGGGTTCCGCCAGGACCGCCCGGACTGGTTCAACGTCTTCGATGTCCAGGACGACCAGGCCCTTGGCGGGTTTGTCGCCCAGAAGGACACGAGCCGGGTGACCCGCCTGCACCGGAAGAAGGCGACGATTATTCTGCCAGATCGTGACGCGGCGTGAGTATGAGCCGCGCCATGTCAGATGCTTTTGAGGTGGCGCGGCTCCCGTTTCCCGTGACGCCAATCGTGGGGGAAAGCCTTCTCGGCCTTCTCCTGCGGCTGGCGGAGCGGAATGGGGTGCATGACCCTGTCGCTTTCCTCGTGGAATGCGGCGGAACGCATACAACTGTTTCATCGCTTGCCCTCTCTGACAGCGATATCTCCCGGCTGAATGCACTATGCGGTATCCCGGAGGGCACGCTTGAGCCCTTGGCTTACCGCCCGATCGGGAAGGGACTCCTCAACTTCTTCGGTACCGGTCTGCGCTGCGAAGACCTTGCGCTCCAACATCGCCGTTTCTGTCCCGCCTGCTCAGCTGAAAGCGCGCATCATCGCGCCATCTGGGACCTGACAATTTCCACGGCCTGCCTCAGGCATGGTCTCGCCCTGCAGGATACCTGCCGGTTCTGCTCGCGGCCCGCTGACTGGTCATTTGGCAGCGTCGCGCTTTGCCCCTGCGGGAAACCATATTCAGCTGCGGCCTGCATTCCGGTTCCGGTCGAGGAATTGCGGGCGCTGAGATACGTGCTGGGACGCATCGACGGTGTCGTGGGCTCCCTGGACTTTCTCGATGGTCTCGCGCCCGTTCATGTCATCGAACTATTGCTCGGGCTTGGCACCATGGCGATGGGGCGCACCCATCGACGACGCCGCATCGCAAGCCTGCGAGATGGGCGGATTGGCGAGACCTTGAATGGCGGTTTCGATATCTGTCAGCGATGGCCAGATGCGTTCTACGACTGTCTCGGTCGCGAGCAGACCGGCCGAAAGCAGGCCGGGCTTCGCTATGGACTGGGGCTGGCCTTTGGTCCGGTAGCCTCCTGGATTAAGCATCCCGGCACATCGGATGCTGTCCGCGCCGTGCTCACAGATGCGATGGGGCGTCATCCCCACCTTACATATGCCGCGTCGTTAAGGTCGCCGCGGGTCGTGGCGAATGATGACGGCAGTCTGCTGACGCTGGATGAGGCAGTACAGGCGTTGCGGCGCGCGCATGGGAAAGTGCGCAATGTTCTGACGCGCCATGGCCATGTGGTGCGCGATGATTTTCTTGGCGGCGGAGCGCCGGTCCTGGTGAATGCGCGCGCAGTGTGGCGTCTGCAGATGGAGCTTTTCGATTTCGCAGATGAGAAGACCCTGCGCGCGCTTCTGAATTGCTCACGTGGCGCCTTGAAGGTGTTTTTGCGAGCGGGCTGGCTGGCACCGGCCACTGGAGCCGCGGCTGAACTTGCCGGGCGACCGGTTTGGAGCAAGAAAGCTGCGCGCGCTGTGCTCGATGATATGAAGGCGGCAACAGCTGGAAACCGCAGGCCGAGGAAGGTCGCGCCGATGTCGAAGGCACTCAGTGACGGCCGCTTTGCTGACGTCGACTGGAGCCCGGCTGTGATGCGGTCCGCATTCCAGCACTGCAGCTGGGATAGCGATGCTGAAGGGCTGGCTGGTTTGCTGCTGGATGAGCAGGTGTTTCGGCGGACGCCAGCGGCTGGGCCATCGACCATTCCGGAAGCCGCCGTGAAGCTCGGGGTCAAGGAACAGGTTGCCTATCACTTGGTGAACAGGGGGCTTCTCGGTTGTGGGCTTATCTCAGGATTGAGCGGACGGCGTGTCAGTGACGCAGACATCGCCGCTTTCCACGCGGCCTATGTCATCCCGAGACTGCTAGGTCTGGACGAGGGGCGCTATCGGGGCTGGACGTCGGAACAGCTGGTTGCGGAAGGGCTGGTGCCGGTATCGGGGCCGGGGGTGGATGGCGGTCGGCAATTTGTGTTCCGGCGCGAGGATGTCGAGCGCAGTTCGCTGTTTTCTGCTAATTTCTCTGGGTTGGGTGGACCGAATGCCGATGGTCATCGGAACGCCTGTTCTCGATTGGCATGATGGACGACATGGCGCTACCCGAACACGACCAGAAGAATGTCGATGCGTTTTTTGCTGCCGTGAAGGCGCTGGAGCCTGCCTTCAAATACGACTCTTTCTCCTATATCGCTGTGAAGCACGAAGGTGCATTCATTCTGCTGCAGGCAGCGTTGCAGCGTCATGTGGCGAAACCGGCGCTGCCCTATACCGTGTTCTCGACCGAGCATGTCCGTGCCGGAAACTGTCTCCTCAAAGACATCGGCCAATCACCGCGCCAATTCGTGGAGGCGCTGTTCGCCGGGTCGGTCAAGGTTCACGGTGCGGAACTGAAATTCCCTGGTGACTATTCGAACGCGCGCTCGACTTACTTTTCGCCTTTCTGGGCGCCTGCGCTCCAGGGGCAGAGCCGCGCGAATACCTTGCAGATATCCGGTGCCCAGCAGGCGACGTTCATCCGGCAGCCCATGCTCGACTGGGAGCTGCGCGCGGCGACGACACCTTACGACAATATCCAGGAGCTGATGAACGAATTCCAGCTTGGCACGCTCCAGGGAAGTGGCGCAGTTCATGTACTTGTCATCGCGCACACTGCCGCAATGATAAATGGGGCATCAGGGGTAAATGACGACAGTGCCGATATCGGCATCCGGCTCGCGCACGACCTCAAGAAGAAGGACGCAGCCATCGGCATCAGGATGCTGACGCCTGGAAGCCCGATTAAACGTATGCAGATTGCGGGCAAGGATCTGAAGTGGGCGAAGACGCCCGAGTGCAACCTGGGCACCATGCGAATTCAGGTTCCAAAGGCCTCGATACTGCAATGCTTCGCCATCTACGGCGGCGACACCCAGAGCTATTACTGGGTCAGCGACCCTGCCACGACACACAATGCTCGGCGGACCGCGCTGCATGCCTATGACCCTCGGTTGGATAAGCTCAGGGACATCCTTATTCGTGACAGCTATCGCGGCTCCGACGCGCGTGACTTCGAAGTCGGAATCTCGTGGCTGGTCTGGCTGCTTGGCTTTAGTGCTGCGCATCTGAGTGCAACGAAGACGAGCGATGCGCCAGATATCATCGTCAGCAGCCCGAACGGCAATATTGCCGTGGTGGAATGCACGACCGGTTTGCTGAAAGCCGAAAACAAGCTCGCCAATCTACACGACCGGGTGCAAGCGATGCGACGGTCTTTCGAAGCGTCGGGATACAGCAATATCCGTATCCTGCCAGTGATTGTTACGGCAAAGAGCAGGAACGACGTTGCAGCCGACCTGGAGCAAGCTGAGAAGCTCGGCATCCTGGTATTTACGCGCGAGAACATCGAAAACGCGCTGAACCGGTCATTCGTGCCGCAAAACGCAGAGCAGCTCTATGCGGAGTGGGAGCAGGCGGTCAGCATGGCGCTGGCCAAATACAATAGCCAGGGCGGACTCCCTCCGGGCAGCTGACCGCCAGTTCGGTGTGATGCGTCACGCCAGGCGTGCGTGTTTCGGCGGCCGCTCCTCGTAGGCGCGCTCAATACACTCGGCAATCAGAGGCCGGGGTGTCCAATGGGCGAAGGCAGGGCGAATGCGGTCGATGAAATAGACGGCCTTGGTTTCGCGGTTGGCCATCGCATAGGTGATGCCAGCCTCGAAGGTATCGGGGTCTTCCGACAGGATACGCAGACCTGCGGTCAGGAAGAGGCTGCAGTGCAGGTCGCTGATATCGGCGCGCTGCTGCAGGTCTTTTGGGCCATCGAGCTGCAGTTGCTCGATATGCCGATGGAAAGGATCGGCCGGATTGATGCCGCGCGAGAGATGGGCGAAATAGCCGAACCGGCTGATGAGGAGCCAGAGGTCCTGCGGTTTCATGCCCTGGAGCAGCGGCGGCTCGTATTGTTCGATGCCGTTCATCGCGTTGAGGAGATAGGTCTGGCCTTCGAGAAGCACTGGGTCGAGCGGGTCCTGCTGGATTGCGGACAAGTCGATTTTCTCGCCGCAGATATTTTGTGCTCCGGTGTCCCAGTTCAGCAGTGTGTCGGTGTCGGGCACATGGCAGATGAGATGGGTTCGGTGTTCCGGGCATATGCGCACGAAGCGCATTTCGGCGGCCGCCTTCGTAAAGCCATGCTCGCGCAGACATGCCGGGCAGACCCGTCGCTTTATGATGACAATGGCGGGCTCCGCGACGCGGTCACCGACCTGATGGGCGCTGCCGAGAAGAAAATGGTGTTCCTGCATCAGGTGCAGGCGGGCCGCCGGGATGCCGGAAGCTACCGAGATGCGATGGATGGCGTCGTCGGAATAGGTCTCCGTGGCGAAGTGGATGCCGAACGTGTTGGAGGCCCAGATCCTGATGTTGGACACCCCGTTCCGGGTGCCGAGGCGGGCTATGAAACTGTTGAGGCTTTCGTCATGGCCGGGATTTTCGATGCGCAGGGGAAGCAGGGATATCGGGTCGGCCACAGCGGTTTTCTTTGAATTCGGGGAGCGTTTCTTTGATTTGCCGAAGGATTTTCGGGGACGGCCGGGGCGATATCAAGGATTTCAGGGTGTGGTGGGGCGGGTTTCTGCAACTTTGGCGGCGGGAAGGGGGCTGGATTTGGCGGCCACGCGGGTTGCGGCCGAGGTCGAAGTGGGAGAGGGGCGCTGCTAGTGGCGCGCCCGACGACGCAATCCGTCCGCGAGGCGGTCAGTCGGGGATAAGGACCAGGCCTTCCATGTCCGCGGATATCCCGCCGGGCACGCTGGCTACTGTGCAGATGACCTCGTCCTCATCGACCCACGGGCTGGTTGGGATGGGCTGGCCCATCGTCCTTGCGACCGCGATCCGGAATTCGTTGCTGGCAATCCGGCGGGCGGCGCGCTCATCGCGGGCGAACACGGTGCAGCGGGAACGGTGAGTGCTGGCCGACCAGTTTGGGCTGGTCAGGTCGATGGGGCGGAGGACGAAGGCTTCGAGGTGATTCATGGAATCGGGTCCGGGGCCAATTCTATTTCTACCAGCCCGAACGGTCGAGGTGCGATTAGGGACTGGGGGGCCGATGGTGTGGGTGACGATTTAACTGGCGTCCGATGGATGAGGCGGGTGACCATTTGTGAAGGCCCCCTCGCCGCCCCCGTGCCGGGGGCTGCATGGTGCTAGGGGGGCTGCATGGTGCTAGAGGGCTGCGAAAGCCGGAGTCACCAATCGTGATTACTCTGGCGGAGAAAGCAGGTAATCGCTGCCATTCGTGTTCGATAATGATGATCGCGAAATCGGCTAAGTTGTTGACTTCATGTGGGGTGGGTGACGGTTATATGTGGTGACGGACAAAAAGCCATTGAGGATCAGTACCGAGTCGAATACACACGCCATGGCCAAGCTCAGATGCTGGAGCGCGGGTTAGATCGCGGCGATGTGGAGAGGGTGATTAGGCAGGGTTCTGTCGTGGGAGCAGACATGGACCCTCGCCATTCGGGCGAAACCTGGAGGGTTGAAGGCTCGACCCTCGATGATGAGCGCCTAATCGTGGTAGTTGCTCTGTATGAAGATCGGATGGTGATCAGAATGGTCACTGCATTCAAATAGGAGGTTGTCATGACGAATCTGGTGAAAGAAAACACCTTGGTCAGCTATGAAGAAAATCTCCTGGGTTATCCCGTGCTGCTTGAGAATGTCGTGATCGAGCGCCAGTACGAGGATGGCGAAGTGACATATGAGATCCCTGATCTAGACGGCCTGACAGCTGCTGTAGCGGTCGCGCGCGCGTTGCTCCCGCTGCAGTTAAGCGGACCTGAAATCAAGTTCCTGCGGAAGGCAATGGGCAAGACAGCCAAGCAGCTGGCTGACGATATGGATAGTTCACCGGAAACGGTTTCTCGTTGGGAGCGTGACCAGCAAATGGGTGGCTATGCAGAGAAGCTGCTGCGTGATCTTGTGTTTGCCGAACTGAAGGACAAAGCGCCGGGCGTCCCGGTTCCTGACCACGCTGTGGCATATATGAAAGTGAAGCGGCGCGTTGAGGGTAATACCGAGATGCCCAAGTTTGTTTTTACAAGGCATCTTATGATTACTAAGGGCGACGGGATAGAGCGTAAAGAGACGTGGGATTGCCTGAAAGAAGCAGCTTAACGCTAGCGTCTGGATCGGCCCACGCAATCTTAAAAGTAACTTTGATAAATGGGTTTAACCGCGTGATCCATTTTTAAGTGAAGCGGTCCACGTTGGCGAGACTAGCTCAATTACAATAGTGATAATTGCCTTGCGGATTGAGTTCGCTGGCAAGCTTGCACCGATACCGTCTGTTTGCAGCAGGGTCGCGCATGTTGTGGAATGCGCCGGCTGCACATTCCCAATCACCGCATTGCCGGCGAAGTTCATTCAGGTAGAGCTGAGCGGCGCGCATGTTGGCCAGTGGATCTAGCATGTCTTCGGGCCGCTCGAAGCGCTGCAGGTGCCATCGGATATTCATTTGCATGCAGCCCACGTCGACAGATCGTTTCTCTTCGATCATGCGTCGGAGATAGATTGCAGCCTGGCTCTTGATATTGAACCTGCGTGGTGTGCCTTCGGTGTTGAAAGCATAAGGATTGAACGCTGACTCTACTTTGGAGATGGCATTCAGGATGTGCAGGGGGGTCTTGGTTTCCCAGGCGACATGGATAGCGGCGGTCTTGCACGGATTGGCCTGTGCGGGCTCCTGCAGGATCAGGCAGGCGAGCGCCACGGATGCCAGAACCTTTGCTCGCCAAAGATTTTGACGGCTTAGGACTTTGCTGAAAGCTGGACCAAGAAATCCCTGAAGCCTTCCATTTCCTTTTCGGAATTTAGGAAATGCGGGGTAGCCCACAGGAAAAAGTCTTTGATCTGAACCTTTTCGCCTCTCTCGACAATGATCCTGGCGAGTTCGGTCCTGAACTTGGCGTCCAGCTGGGGTTCGATGCGGATGATCATGAGCTTGTAGGGCTCGCGGGGCGGCTTTTCCCCATCCAAATAGGCCTGAAAACCGGCCTTTATGTCGTCCCTTTGCACAAAGCTTTCGCACACGAACTGAAAGAAGTTCTGCAGCGATGCCGGCAGGCTCTTTTCGATCTTTAGATAGAATAAGGCCTTCTGCAGCTGTGTAATTAGTGATTCTGACAGATTGACCGGAATTGTGTGTCTTTTGGTCATTTGGGACAGCGGTTTTGTAAGATTCGTTGTTTATCCGAGAGTTATAGCATAGGGCCTCCCGGATGCGAACCCGGAGAAACATGGCCATTGCCCTCCTTTGATATTTGCGGCAAATTACTTTGCCGCGTATATCTAAAACCCACAAGGAGGGGAACAGAAATGAAAACGCGATTCAAGAAAACTGTGGCGGCGGCGGCGGTAACGCTCGCGGTGGTCACAGTCTCCGTGCTTCCCGTGAGCCAGGCACATGCCGGCGCCGATACGACACTGCAGCCGATCGAAAACTGGGTCGAGAACGTGGTGTCGGGTTCCGGTGGCCGTACTGCCGCTGGTGTGGCCCTGCTGTCCGCTGTGGTCGGGAGTGCCCTGAAGTTCAATCCCTGGCAGTTCGCAGGAGCCGTCGGTGTCGGGATCGCAGCCGGTGCCGGCTGGGAAATCGTCACGGCCGGCGCGACCGCCGAGATCTGACGCTTCGATCCGGTTCATTCCGAGGCTCCCATGAACGAGTACGAGACCTTCTACATTCCCCAAACTCTGGATGAGCCGGATCGAATCCTCATTTTCGAGCCCGATGAAGGCATTTGTTTTCTCGGGCTTCTGTTTTACGGCCTGCTGTTCAATCAATTCATCATGGGCCTGGTGTCGGCTTCTGTTTGCGTCTGGGCGCTGAAGCGTCTCAAGGGCAGCGAACAGCCGAACTTGCCGCTTTATGCGGTCTACTGGTTTCTGCCGCGGTGGATGATGCGCCTGAAGGCGACGCCACCTTCATTTATCCGTTTTTACATAGGGTGATCACATGCGCAGTGTCGTCGGTGTGCGCAAAGCCCGTCGTGCTGCGCTCGCGCGCAACATCCTGATTGGCTTTTGCATCCTGCAGCAGGTGACGATTCAGTATGTCGTCTGGAATGCGAGCAACAGAGACCGCGAAATAATCCTGATGCCGCCGATGCCTGGCGAGTCAATGAGTGCCGGTGCCGCTAAGCCGGATGCACGGTACATGACGCAGCTATGTTCGCTCGTGTCGTCGCTCTGGCTGGAAATCTCGCCGGGCTCAACGGACTTCAACAAGCAAAGCCTGCAGTCTATGGCGAGGCCGTCGACCTATGGCGACCTTTCCAAGGTGATCGAAGACGACATTGTCGCGGCCAAGAATGACCGCGTGTCGACTGACTTCATCACCTACGAGACCGAAACCAATGTGAAATCGCTGTCCTGCCTCGTGGTCGGGGAATATCGCCGCTTCCTGGGTAAGGAAATGGTCTCGACCAGGCAGCGCGGCTTTGAGTACCGGTTCGTCAATGCAGTGAACCGGCTTTGGTTGGACAGCATTCGTGAGCTGACCGACGAGGAAATCAAGAAGAAGGCAGGCAAACGATGAACGCTAAAATGGCTATGTATGGTCTGGCCCTGGCAGCTGTGCTGGCTGTGACTGCGTCCGGGGCCTCGGCACAGATCAAGCAGGTTACGAACAACTCTGAAGTGGTGGTCAACCTGTCGCAGAAAGACCCGTCGCGGTTCTCTGTGACGGGGGATCGCATCCAGAGTCTGGTGATCGAGCAGGGACGCTTCACGGTCACGACAGACGATGTGATCGGCGATGCCTTCGTGAAGCTGGCGTCGCTTGATGCCCAGTGCTGGTCGACGGAGAAGCCGGCCGTGGATCAATCTAAGCCGGTCGCGCAGGGCAAGCCTGAAGACAATGTCGCGCCGCAGCGCCGGCCAATCATTTGCCCGGCGACCTTCTATGTGAAAACAGAGAAGGGGTTTACCTACAAGGTGATCGCCAGTTTTCACGACATTCCGGGCGCGCAGGTGACGCTGGTTAACCCTGAAGTCAGCGTTACGACGGAGTCAGACGACTGGGAGCGCAAGACTCCGTACCAGGAGACGATCATCCGTCTGATGCAGGCGATGGCCAATGATCGGCCGATTCAGACCTATGAGAGCTCCTTTGCCGAGGTGAAAGTCTCGTCTGGCGCGCTCGATGTGACCTCTTTGGCCCGCCATCGCGGGCGCGCTTTCGAGGGCGAAACCTTCCTCACCAGAAATACCGGCCAAAAGCATGTCGTGCTGAAGGAAACGCAATTCTCCAGCGGCAAGGTTGCGGCCGTCTATATCGAGCAGCCGATGCTGGCGCCTGGCCAGCAAACCCGTGTGCATGTGGTCATGCGCCGGGGCAAGGGAGGCAACAATGGCAACTGACAATACTGCGAAGAACAAACGCAACCAGATGATCGGCGCCGCTGTCGTTTTGGCGCTGTTCGTTCTCACGGTCTATCTGTTCCTGGCACCTGAAGGGAAGACTTCGAGGGCCAAGGCTGAACAGTCCAAAGTGTCGCTTGTGCAGAAGCGCGATATCCGACCTGAGCAGGAATGGACAAATCGTGGCGAAAAGCGCCTAGAGACCATCGAAAAGCAGATGGGCGATATTCTGAAGGCGCGGGAGACCGGACCGAATGCTGAATTGCGGCGCCTTGAGCAACGGATTGCCGAACTGGATCAGAAGCTGAAAAGCAATGAGGCTGATGGCAAGAAGGTCATCGACGCATACTCGGATGAAGTGAAGCGTCTGGCCAATGAGAATGAGACCCTGAAGCGCACTGCCAGCGCGGACAAGCTGGCGTCGGCTTCTACCGATGTGACCGCACAGGGCGATTTTATCAATCGCGGTCAACCCGGACCCCGCAAGGCTAGTGCCACGGTTCCGGCCGCCAGTGAATCGCGAGCCGCGCCAAAGGGAATTGAGACGATCAATGTGGCTCTGAAGCAGCCATTGCGGGGCCGTACCACCGGTAAGAACATCGAAAAGTATGTGCCGGTCAATTCGTATGTGAAAGCGAAGGTGCTGTCTGGCGCGGATGCTTCGGCTGGTGTCGTAAGCCAGGCAGAGCCCCGGCCTGTCCTGTTCCGTATTCAGGGCGATGCGATTGCGGCCCTGCATAACGGTGAGGAACAGCGCATCGACCTTGATGGCTGCAGCATCGGCGGTTCGGCTTATGGCGATCTGTCGAGCGAGCGCGTGTATGTCCGCACGCAGAATATGACCTGCGCCCGAGACCCGAAAACCGTCATTGAGCGCAATGTGAAGGCGTATATCGCTGGCAGCGCCAAGGCGGGTGTCCGTGGTGAGGTTGTGTCGCGTGAAGGTGACTTCATTACGACCGCATTGCTCGCCGGTGTCGTCAGTGGCTTCGGTCGCGGATTGTCCCAGTCGTCGTCCGGTTCGCTGGGAGGCATCACCATTCAGCAGGGCACGCAGGAACGGTCCACGGGCGATGTCTTCCAGCAAGGTCTAGGCGAAGGCCTGAGTACCAGTTCGGACAGGATCTCCAACTATCTCATTCGGCGTGCGGAGCAGTATCAGCCTGTGATCATGCTGCAGGCCGGCCGGGATGATGTGGAAATCGTCTTCCTGGAGGGTGTCGACCTTTCGGACAACTACAAGGCATCGGCAAAGGCGGAAGAAGCGAAGCCCGCCAGTAACTCCATGCCGAATGCCCGCAATCCCAATCTCTAGTCCACTTATCTGTAGAGGTTCCCACGATGCGTAAACTTGCACTGTCGATGATGTTTCTCCTGGTTGCCTGTCAGACGGCTCCTCAATCTGCCAGCAATCTGCAGGGCGGGGCTGGCGACCCCCCGACTGCAATCGGCGGCCCCTGCACAGATCAGGACGCCCAGGAAGTCAAAAAGCGCGTCACGACAAAGTACCCAGAGAATGGGGTCAGTTCCGTCCAGTGCGGTCCGATGGACGGCCTGTATGAAGTCGTCGCTGGCAAGAACGTTTTCTACATCGACAAGTCGGTGACGAAAATGGCCTTTGCCAAGTTCTACGACCTCACGACCCAGCAGGAAATTCAGACGGCCGCAAGCGAGATTTCGCGCGAGGATGACAAACCCGCTGTGGCGCCGCGTAGCAAGAATGTCCAGCGCGCGGACTGGTCGCAGTTTCCACAGCAGCATGCCGTCGTCACCGGGAAAGGCCGCAAGCACAAGGTTGCGATCTTTACCGATGTGACTTGCCCATACTGCGCGCGTCTTCATGCCGCCCTCAAGACCATGTCCGATGTTGAGGTGCATGAATATGCCAGCCCGGTACTCGGCAACAGTTTGAAGCCGACAATTGGCGCGCTCTGTTCCAGGGATAAGGCAGCTGGCCTGGATCTGGCTTATGCCGGCAGCGAGGGCAACCCGGCGCCGGGTTGTGACGCCAGCGAGGCGATTGGCGCGGTGCAGGGCTACATGAAGAAAATGGGTTGGTCGGCGGTTCCGGTGATCGTGCGCGCTGATGGCCAGGTGATGAAGGGGTTCCCGTCGCCTGAGCATCTTCGCAAGTTCATGGAAGGATCGCTCTGATGCGCTCGGCATTCAAAATTGCCGCTTTGCTTGCGGTTGCTCTGGGCACGGCTGGGTGCTCGACCTGGAGCCGAAATGTCAGTGGCGACTGGGACTGCCCGGCCCCCCAGGGGCTGGGTTGCATGACGATCTCGGAGGCTGATCGCGGACGCCCCTCGGGAAACGTGGAAACCTCGGCGCCGATTCCGGTGGCCGAGGTAGTCGACTCATCTGCAACTGAAACGGCAGCGGCGCCGGCAGTGACCAATCCGTCAACTGAAGCCCAGACACCGGCCATTTTCACCAAGGCCTTCTGGTCGAAAGTTTTCGCGCCCAAGGCCACGACCACGGAACAAGTCAGAGTGGCTGACCCGGCGGGAATGGAGACGATTGAGCGGGCACCTCAACCTCAAGCCGCAGCGGCCGATAAGACCGTCGTGGCTACCCAGCCGCCCGTGCCTGTGATGCCTGCTCCTGCGCCGGAGCCAGTTCTGGCGGCTCGCAAAACCGAAGAAATCATGATGGTCAGTGCTGCACCTGCAGCTGCGGGGGTTCGCGGCAACACTCTGGCGATCGGCGCCACGGATATCCAAGGGGACAGGGTGAACTGGACTGACCGTGTTCGTCAGCCTGAACGGCTGGGACGCCTTTGGCTCAATCCGTATGTCGATGGCAGCGGAAACCTCCATGACGGGGGTTTCATCTTTTTCGTCGTATCGCCCGCGCGCTGGAAGGTGGAGTAAGCCATGGATATCGACCTGTCGTCCTATCTGAAAAAGAACTTCTGGTATGAACGCCTGCGCTCGATGTCAGAGCACCTGTTTGGTGATCGGGCATTGTTAGATGAAGTGCAGAGCGGAATGCCTGACATTCATACCCTGGGCGAGCTGCTGCCCTATCGGTGGTATGACGACAAGTCGAAACTCTACATCAACAACAACTCATTTGGTTTCATCGTAGAAACGTCGCCGCTGATCGGTGCGGATGAAAAGGTGGTGAAGTCCATCACGTCGCTGATTGCGGACATTCTGCCGCCGCAATGCTCCGTGCAATTCATGAATTACCCTTCCCCGAAGGTGGGGAATATCCTCAATCACTGGTACGCGCCGCGTAAAGCTACGGGCGGCATTTTTGAGGAGATTGCCCGTCGCCGCTGTGAATTCATGGCCGGCGGTGTTTACAAGCGGCTTTACAAGGAAGAGCCATTCTATCTCCGGCACTTCCGGCATTTCATTTCAGTTAGCCTGCCTGGTGAGCCAGTTGACCGGCTGACCGCGCGTCTGGAAGAGGTCAGGCGAGCCTATATGCCCACGCTGCAGGGTATGGGCCTCGCTACTCGCACTGTTGAGCCGAAGGACTTTATCCAGCTGATCCGCGAGCTGGTCTGGCCTGAAGTGGACATTTATCCACGGGACGCGGGCTATAACCCCTATCAGCCCTTGAACGAACAGATTTCCGATTCTGAGGCTCAGCTGGTCGTTCTGGCCAATTCGCTCATGCTGGCCAACGACACGCAGGTTTTGAACTTCAATGTGCGCCGCCTGCCGGAATACTGGGCGCAGTGGATGAATCAGAAGCTGATCGGCGATCCAGAGGACGTGCTGCGCCAGTTTGAGGGGCATTTCGTCCAGCATCTGACAGTGACAACGCAGGACAGTACGAGCGCGTCGAGTAAGGCGGCAGTTAAGGCCGTCACGACCGGAAACCGCGTGGAAGACCGCGAATATGCGAAGTTCTTCCCGAATATCGTCCAGAAGAACCGCGACTGGAAATTTGTGCGAAAGCATCTCGGCCAAGGTCAACGGCTGAATGATTGCTATTACGGGCTGGCACTGTACACGCGGCCGGACCGGCAGGAGTCAGCTGAGCGGCATGCGCGCGATCTTTACAAGTCGGTAAACTGGGAGCTGTCGAAAGAGACATTTGTTCAGCTGCAGTCCTTCTTAGGCATGCTGCCGTTTATGCCCTCCGAAGGCCTGTCGGTGGATATGAAGCGGATGAAGCGGACACGGACATGGGTCAGCTTCACGGCCGCCAATCTCGCGCCGATGCAGGGGGAGTATTCGGGCAACGGATCTCCCGGTCTGCTTCTGATCGGCCGCCGTGGTGAGCTAGTTCTATGGAACCCGTTTGCCAATGATGAGGGCAACTACAACGTTGCCTGCATCGGCAAGTCGGGCTCCGGCAAATCTGTTGCTATGAATGAAATGGTGACAGGCCTGCGCGGGACTGGCGTCAAGGTCATCATTCTGGATGATGGCGAGTCATTTAAGAACAACGTTCTCCGTCTGGGCGGCCAGCATGTGAAGTTTAACTTCAACAGTGGGCTTTGCCTGAACCCGTTTTCGCTGATCAATGTCGGGGAAAAGGAAGACTTGGACTATCTCAAGGAAGGCCTTGGGATGGTCTGCAAGATTTTCTATCAGATGGCGCGGGACGGCGAAAAGCTGGACGCCTTTGAGCGGGCTATGATCGAGCAGTATGTCATGGCGGCCTGGGACGCAAAGGGTCGCCAGTCATGCGTCCAGGACGTTATCGACCTGCTGAAGGAAGACCCGGATCAGCGCGCGAAGGATCTGTCGCGCATGTTGGGCAAGTACGGCCGTGGCGGTCTCTACGGCGACTTCTTCGATGGGGATTGCAATGTCGATCTTCGCGGCGATCTGGTCTGCTTTGAACTCGCAGAACTGAAAGAGAAGAAGGAGCTTCAGCAGATCGTCATTTTCCTGCTGATGTTCCTTGTTTCCGAGGCGATGTATCGCGGAAACCGTAAACTGCATATCTCCCAGGTGATTGACGAGGCCTGGGATTTCCTTGGCGGTGAATACTCCTCAGAAATCGTCGGCGCTTTCGTGCGCCGTTGCCGCAAGTACCGCGGGAACCTCATTACCGGAACGCAGTCGATCAACGACTACTACACAAGCCCGGGCGCCCGTGCGGCGCTTGAGAATAGCGACTGGAAAATCCTGCTTTCGCAGCTGCCAGAATCAATCGAGGCCATGCGGAACGATAAGAAGATCAGCATGACGGAGCAGCTCGAAAATGACCTGAAGTCCCTCGTGATGCGGGACCGGATGTATTCCGAAATGGTGATCAAGGGGCCACGCGGCTACCACATTGGTCGCCTTGTGCTGGATAGCTATTCGGCTGCGCTTTACTCGTCCAAGGGTGAAGACTTCGCACTCATTAACGATCTGCTCGCAGATGGCAAGACCATGGATGAGGCCGTGGCTGCTGTTCAGAAGAAGTTCGATGATCGGCGAGCTGCGGCATGAGCAAGTGGTGGGTATCAGCTGTGTTGGAGCGAGCAGGGCTATACCTGTCTCGCTTCCGTCCGCTTTTAAAGGCGCTGTTTCACGTTGGCTATTCTGTGAGCGTTGGCCTCTCAGGCGCTGCGCTATGGGTCTACACGATTTTTGCGCCTGGCTCCTATGGCTATGACCGGCTGATGGCAGAGCCTTTTCGTCTGGCTGAGATTTTCGACTACGCGACCAATTACGCCCTGATGCTAACCATTTCATATCTGGTCTTGGTGTCGATCTGGTACGGCATCCGCTGGGCACTCACGGGGGTAAGCAAGAATGATGGACGGTAACAACCCTTTGCGGCTCCTGGTGGGCTGCTTGGTGATTTCGCTGATGGTGTCGGTATGCGTGCAGCTGGGCACACGCCGGTATTTCCCTGAGCAACCCCGCGTGGCGACTGTCGAAGTGAGTACGATGGTCGAGGGGTTTATCAAGGATCTTGCGAAACAGGGGCTTGAACTGGACGAGATACGCCGGCGATCTGAAATCTTCGCCAAAGCGATCAATGATGCGGCGGAGGATCTTGGCGCTGAGAACGGCATGATCGTCATGCCGGCGGAGGCGGTTCTGTCTGGACGTGTCGACATGACGGCGACGATGAGAGCCCTGGTCGAGGAGCGCCTTAAGTAATGAGCTCTCGCGGTATTCGTCTAGCGTTCGTCTCGATGCTGGTCATCGGGATTTGTCTTTTAGGCGTGGTGCTGTCTGGCAAGTACAGCCTCATGCTCAACAAGACTAATAGCCTGCCCGGCTCGGTCTTCCTGATTGAGCGCGGTGTTCTGCCTGGTCGGGGTGAGCTGGTGTTTTTCCAGCCGCCTCCGAGTTCCTTCATCCATATGCGGATGCTCAAGGAAATAGGCGGAGTGGCCGGAGATGTTGTCGAAATGCGGGATCGCGTTTTCTCGGTCAACGGGCAGCTGATCGGTCGCGCTAAGGAAACCTCTGTGACCGGCCGGCCGCTGTTGCCGGGCCCAGTAGGCACGATTGAGCCAGGCTATTTGTTCGTGGTTGGCAGCAGTCAGGACAGTTACGACTCTCGTTATGCGGAAATCGGCTGGGTCTCGTTGTCCCAGGTGATCGGCCGCGGCCACAGACTGTTTTGAGGCTGACAGATGATGCAGAGCGTCAGAACTCTAACTGCAGCAATGGCCGTGTCGCTGACAATGGCCAACGCAATGGCCGCTGACTTGGGCCAGATTGGCACTGTCTACCCGCTGTCTGAGCCGGACTTGATGGCCTCCATCATGGGTAAGCTGAAGGAAAAAGAGGCCTCGGGGGAAATCAAGCAAATGCAGGACGAGCTGGTGAAGCGTGCTGAGAAGCATGTGCGCCGGCCGCCGCCAGTGGCTGGCCTGGGCAAGGTTATGGAGCCGCGAAGCTGGGAGTTTGATCCAACCGTCGTTGTCCAGCGCGACCTGGCCGACCATAGGGGGCGTGTGTTTGCGCGTGCTGGACAGGTGGTCAATCCGCTCAATCACATGGATTTCAGACGTCAGCTTCTGTTCATCAATGGGGATGACCGTGACCAGGTGAGTTGGGCGCTCAGGATCGTGAACGCCAATAGCGAGACCGCCAAAGTCATCCTTGTGAACGGCGACATATCAGAAGGTGTCAAGGCCTTCGGCCGTCCAGTTTACTTCGATCAACAAGGGTTCTTGGTCCGCCGCTTCGGCATCGAGAATGTCCCTACCATTGTGCATAAGGTAGATGGCCGGATCATGGTTGAGGAAAAGCTGCCATGATGAAGCTGTTGCGCCGTATGGCTCTGGCTGCCGTTCTCAGTGTCGTGGTGGCTTTCGGCGCGAAAGCGGAGGGAACCTGCGAGGGAACGTTCGTAAATCCCATCACGGATATCTGCTGGTCCTGTATTTTCCCGATCTCCCTGGGCAGCTTCGAGCTTATTGGCGGCCGGCCGGACACTGAGAACCCAGGCAATCCGCTCTGCTTCTGCAATAAGCCCATCCCGATTCCAGGTCTTGCCCTCGGCCTATGGGAGCCTGTCCGGCTTGTTGATGTGAGCCGCACGCCGTTCTGCTTTGTGAATCTTGGCGGGCTTGAAATCTCGCCGGGCGGCGACTGGGGACAGGGGAAGACCTCGCAAAATCGAGGCGCGTCCTCGAACACGTTTTTCCATGTTCACTGGTACATCTATCCGCTGATCTACTGGCTTGAAGTGCTGATCGATTTTATCTGCCTTGAGCAGGCAAGTTTCGACATCGCCTATATCACTGAAATCGATCCGCTCTGGGCGGATGATGAGCTGACGTTCTTCCTCAATCCGGAAGCCGTGCTTTTCGCCAATCCAATTGCTCAGGCTGCCTGCGCGGCCGATTGCGGGGCGGCCTCTGTAGGGCTGCCGCTCGATCCGCTGTTCTGGTGCGCGGGTTGCCAGGGTTCCATGTATCCGCTCGATGGCAATATCCATGGCCATGTGGGCGGCGTTCAGGCTTCCGTTTTGGCGACAGAGCGTATGGCCTACAAGCTGCACCGGGAGCTTATCAACTGGGGGACTGCCGGCGAGGCAGCACTTTGCGAAAAGTACCCAATGCCGGTGATGCGGAAATCTCAGTACCGCACGCAAATGACCAATCCGAATCCGACAACGAGCGGTGAGCATGCCTGTTCTCCAATGGGCCGTAGCTCGACGCTATACGAAACCAACCGCGAGATACCGGTGATTGGCGAGGATTTCGGGTATTTGATCTGGAGGAAGAGAAATTGCTGCGCGCTGTGACAGGTATAGCTATTTGCCTTGCAGCATCTGGCGTCATGCCGGCCGATGCCTTTAGCCAGGCCACAAACCCGCCAGGCAGCAAAAGCCGCTCGGATGCCGAAAGGCTTGTAAATGACGTGCTGCGCCAAGGGAGCAACCAGTCCCTGCAGGACATCGTTCGGGAAATGTCTAAAGCAGCAGAAAAGAACAAGCCGCCGGCGTTACCGTTAGATGATGCTGCCGGCGTCGATCTTGGCCATATCATGAAAGAGGCGAGCAAGATGTCGGGCGCTTCCGGAATGTCCGGTGAGCGTCTGATGGTCTTCGTATCGCTCTCGATGCCAGAGAAATCCCTGACGGATCTTGCAAAGGAAACAGCTAAGGCCGGTGGCGTCTTCATCCTTCGCGGCATGGTCAATGGGAAAATGCCGGACACCCTGAAAGCGCTGATGCCGCTTTCACAGACCGGTATCCGGGTCGCCATGGACCCCACACTTTATCAGACATACGGCGTGGTGGCGGCGCCGACCTTTGTTTTGGCAACCCGCGAGACTGCGCCCTGTGAGACGCAGTCCTGCGATCGGCCGCTACCTAGTCACGACAAAGTATCCGGCAATGTGCCGCTTAAAGTCGCCTTGGAGCATATCGACCAGGCGAACGGTGCGGCTGCATCGGTTGCTCGTGAATATCTGAAGCGCATGGAGCCGTAATATGGCAGCTGCTCGACAGTATCGTGCGCTTTTACTCTGTGGGGCGGCCATTGTCGCCGGCATGTCGATGTCTTCGCGCGACAGCATGGCGCAGATGTCGTTCTCGGGAGCGAAGGAAGAGGGCAAAGCCCTTGGGACAGCGGGTACAGGTGCTGCACAGGGAAATGCGGTCAACCCGAACCTCGGCGAAATACCTGGCTATACCACGTCCAATCCCCCTCAGACCGGCTACAACGACGCGAATATGTATGATGCCGGCGTTGTGGAATCGCAGACCAATGAAGCTGCCCAGCTGCTGCACGGTAGCTTTGCGAACAGGCCACATATCATTGTCGAAAAGACCGATCCGTGGTTGCAGCAAGGTTGGGATACATCGGCCAACCCTCAGGACGTTATCAACGACTTTACCGGCAGCTATGAGGACTGCGAGGAACCGACTTCGCAATATCCCGGTCAGACAGAGTATCGGACCTGCACTGTTTGGGAGAACTTCGACCAGGAAACCTGTCGTCTTGGGCGTGAGGTTGATGTAACGGCTGGGACTGGGTACGCCTGCTATTCAGGCCGCGGCTATGCCCAGACTCAGTGCGATATCATCAAACAGATTGAGGTGATTGTGGATGGGGTCGCCTGCACGGGCGGCACACTGGCCTCGAATAGCTGGGGTCCAAGTGATTGTAGGCCAGGTAAGGGCACCAATTACCGTTACTATAGCGGTTCGGTTTACTGCAGCGGCGGTCTTCCTTACCTGTCAGAGAGTGCAAGCGCTTCTGGCCAGTGGCCCTGGTCGACCTCGAACAGTCGCCAGCTCTCTATGGTGCCAGGTATTAGCACAGTGCCCAGTATCGGTGGCGGTTCCTATACTCTGAACTGCAGCCCGACAGGGGCATGTACGCTATCCGGCTCCACAGGTAGTCTTGCCTATCATAGCCAGGGAGGGGGCACTTCCTGCCAAACAAGCCTCGGTTGGACTTATAGCTTCCAGCTGCCGGCAACGTACCAGATCGTAGAGTCTGAAGTGAATCAGTGTACGACGCTGGAGGAATTGGCGTCATGAGGCTGATGTCCGCTCTCGCCGGCGCGATACTGCTTCTTGGCATTTCAGCAGCAGCGCATGCCCAATATGAGAAATGCCAGTATACGGGTATGACCTGCGTCGAGCCTGGCGGCACTCGGTATTTTAGTGGTGTGCCGGTCTATAAGGACTGCTGGCGGTATCGCAAAACCTTCAATTGCCTGGCATCGACGCCGACAAACAACTGTGCTGGCCTGCAGGCGGCGCCTGAATGTATCCAGGTCAGCTCGACTTGTCAGGAAACCGACCATGAGACCGGCAACTGTGTTCGGTGGCGCAATATTTATGGCTGTAATGGGACGCAACCGACAGACGGCAATGTGGTGGATGTAGGCCCGACCTACACTATCACCCGCGATGAAGTGGTGTCGGAGTGCCAGACGGAAGAGAACAATCCGAATTGCCAGCTTTCGTCCGAAGTCTGCACAGAAGGCCCTGAGACACGCATCATCAACACGGTGCCTGTCTACAAGGAGTGTTGGGCCTGGTCGCGGAGTTACATCTGCATCACTGGCGGAACCTCGAACGATTGCGGTCAGCTGCCGTCGCAATGCACGCACGTTTCACAGACCTGCATTTCTGAGAATAGCCAGGGCGACTGCATGACAACGGATCACCTCTACCGCTGTACGACGGCCGGTACGGGTGAAGGAACCGGCACGATCGCTTGTGGTGGCGCGGTGTATTGTCTGAACGGTGATTGTGAGACCATCACGCGGCAGCAGAACACAGAGTTTTCACAGGCTATGTCCTGGCTCGCGGCGCTTGATCAAATGGCCGACGAGTTTGATGAAGGAAGCCTGAGTGTCTTCAAAGGGAAGGCGGAGTTTTGTGAGAAGACCTTGGCCGGCTTCTCGAATTGCTGCAAGGACACTGGCTGGGGCATGGATTGGTCGCTGACCGAGTGCAGCGAGGACGAAAAGGCGCTGGCGATCAAGCAGCAGAATAAGCTCTGCAACTTCAATGGTACCTTCTGCAGTTCAAAGGTGCTCGGCGTCTGCCTTGAGAAGAAAAACAGCTATTGCTGCTTCAACAGCAAACTCAGCCGCATCATCAATGTTCAGGGGCGGGCTCAATTGGGCCGTGGCTATGGCGATCCGAAAAGCCCGGATTGTTCCGGCCTGACGATCTCCGAGCTCGAACATATCAATTTCAGCAGCATCGACCTCTCCGAGATTTATGCGGACCTGAAAGCAACGGTGCCGAACCAGGCGCAATTCACTTCGGAAATTGAAAGCCGTATCAGGGACTTTTACCAATGAGACAGCTGGTTGGAATCCTGTTGCCCGTCATCCTGCTTGCGACCTTTCCGGCTGTGGGGGCCACGGAGCGTCCAAAGTGGTGCGCCTGGGGCAAGGATCAGGGTTATGTGGGCTGGGACTTTTATTGCGAGGGTCAGGCAGAGCCAGAGGAGCCGGAAGCGCCAGTCACGCCAACTCTTCGGACCCATACGCCACTTCCGCCCGAGCCAGATCCTCGTGAGGAATTGAAGTCCATCCAGGAAGAACTGGAGAAGCGGCGGGCCTTGGCGATCCTCAAGCCCACGCCTGAGAATCTTGCCAGCTATATGGCTTATCAGCAGGAGCAGGTGGAACGGGCAAGCGTTTTTAGCGATCAGTGGCGGCGGGTGCTGCTGGACCAGCCTGAACTTGATTACACGATTCGCCGACCTGTGAGCACCCTGGGTAAGAGGGTCTGGCAGGATACACGGCGCGAAGATACACGGCGCCTGCTGACCAGCCTGAATGACCGCTACGGGCTGTTTTTCTTCTATACGAGCAACTGCGCGTATTGTGTCGCCTATTCACCCATCTTGAAGGCCTTCGCCACCCAATATGGCATCCATGTGCAGGCGGTAAGCCTCGACGGCGGCAGACTGCCGGAGTGGCCGGAGGCCATGGTGGATAGTGGCCAGGCCATGCGCCTCGGGCTGCTGGATAAGCCCGTCCCTGCCACTTTGCTATTCGACAAGGAAACCCGTCAGGTTGTGCCGGTTGGCTACGGCCTGCTCAGCCAATCGGATCTGGAGGAGAAGATCTATGTTCAAACCGGCATCGAGCTTGGCCAGGACTACTAAGGCTGCTGTAGCGGCTGTCTGCATCTTTGCACATCTGGCAACGCCGGCGGCGGCCGGCGTTCAGTCGGAAATGCAGAATTTCATGAATGATCTTGGCAATTTTGCCAACGTAACAGGACCGGGTGCGCATACTGGCCAGGAAGCCGGTTTCTATACCGGCGGCAATGTCTTTATGCGGATACCGCAGAGAAACACGCAGCTTGCAGCCCTGCAGATGCCGGGATTCAGGGCGGGCTGCGGCGGTATCGACGTGTTCGCCGGTGCATTCAGCTTCATTAATGCCGGCCAGCTGATCCAGATGATGAAATCTATCGCTTCGTCCGCGGTGGGTTTTTCCTTCAAACTGGCGCTTGAAACCATATCACCTGTGATCGCCGAGACACTTGGCGAACTGAACGACCTGGCGCAGCGGATCAATCAGGCGAACATCAACTCCTGTGAGGCCGCTCAGGCGCTTGTCGGCCAGGTTTGGTCTCGCACCGACCTCGGCACTGGTGCGCTCTGCAGCGTCTTTGGCAATTCGGCCGGAATCTTCTCGGATTATGCCGAAGCAAAAAATAATTGCGGGAGTGGCGGCCAGCGCACGTCGACCATCAATTCTGCTACTGGCTTCGAGAAGGCTTTTGTGCCGTACAACAAGAACCTGAGCTGGGAGGCCATCAAGAATAACGTCTATCTCAACAGCCTGACCACGGAGGAAAAAGAGCTGTGGATGACGCTGGCCGGTACGGTCATTCTGCGCCGGCAGAATAATGACGATAATCCGACGCTGGTAAATCAATCGTCGCCCAAGGCCGACGATCCGGCATATATCCAGGCACTCATGGGCGCCGGCGATATGCAGCTGGTTGTTCACTCCTGCGGATCAGACACGACGGACTGCCTTGATATGCAGCCGTTTGCAAAGACGATCACTCTTTCGGAATCGAGCACCTTCCGCGGCCGGGTTCGTGACATGCTGACCCAGATGGTGAACAACATTCTGACCGATACCCCGCTGACGGAAGAGCAGCGCGGTATCCTGAATATGACGCCGCTGCCGGCGTACAAGTTCCTGAACGTCTACACTACCTACAGCCAGCAGATGGCCCTGGCCGAGATTCCGAAAATGTCCGATATCGTCGCGCTTGATGTCGTCACAGCATGGGTAGGGCAGGGGCTGCGTGAAGTAGAGAAGGCAGCGGCGCAGGTCCAGGGTGTCGACTGGAACATGCGCGAAGAATGGCTCGGGAAGATCAACAAGGCCAAAGAGAACCTTGCCCGGATGCGTGATTCCGCGTCGGCCAGTGTCGCAAACGATATTGCCTATATCGAGCGGACACGGGTTATCGAGGGCATTTTGAATAGCCGCTTCTCTGACACGGTCGGCGGCTCGATTGGCTTTGCCAAAGCGCTCAAGCGGGGGCTCTGACTATGTGGGAAATCTACACCATTGGCGGTGGCGGGCTTCTTGTAGACACGTTTAATGCCGTTGCCGCACTGACTGGTAGCGGATTTATGATTACGGGCCTCAACATCATGCTGGGGCTCGGTCTGCTTTGGGCGCTGCTGAAGCAAGGCATGGGTGGAACCCTTGCTGAAACCCTCAAGTGGTGGGGTACGACGGTTGTAATCATCCAGGCGCTACTGGTGCCAAAGGTCGAGGTTTTGATTATTGACCGCCTGGTGCCATCCAATCCGGGAGTGTCGGTTGCCAATGTGCCGCTCGGTCTAGGGATTGTGGCGTCTCTGGCCAGTAGGGTTGGCGACAGAGCGACCGAGGCCACGGAAACGGTATTTGCCTTGCCGGACGAAATGCAGTTTCAGGCGAATGGAATGCTTTTTGGCAATGGCGCTCTGGCTGCCATGCGACAGTCACGACTCCTGGACGGTGTAGCCGCGGCCAATTTGCGGGAGTTCATGCAGCAATGCGTGTTCTATGACCTGCAGCTTGGGCGGTTATCCTATACTGAGCTGGTGAACGCGCCCGATGTGTGGGGCTATCTCACAGTTGATAATTCGCCAAGTGCTGCGCGCGCCATGCAGTACGACCATGGCACAGGGACACAGGAAATCCTGACCTGCCAGGCTGCGGCCGTGCTGTTAAATCCGGTCATGAATGCTCAGGCGGATGAGGGTATTCGTGTCCTCGGCCTTAACCTCTTCCCGACCAAAACGACTGCCGAAGCACGCGCAGCGGTCCTGGCCTCATTGCCGGTCGCGCATGAGTTCCTGATCGGGTCTTCGCGTGCCGCCCTCGATGCGGTCAAGCAGTCGATGATGATCAATGCGTTTTACAATGCGATCACTGGCAACAATGCGAGTTCGGGCAATATGGCTGCTCTGGAAGCCCTGTCTCAGGCACGGGCCGATATTCAGACGGACAAGAGCTACAAGTCGATCGCGCGCATGGCGGAAAAGTGGGTTCCGATCTTCCGCGTGCTTTGTGAGATGATATTTTATGGCTGCTTCTTCCTGGTCATCTTCCTGAGCATGTTGCCGGGAATGGGTCTGATGATCCTGAAGAACTATTTCTTCGCCTTTGCCTGGCTGCAGAGCTGGGCCCCGCTCTATGCCATTCTGCATCGAGCCATGATGGGGTCCAGTGCTGAATGGATCTCGCCAATCGGCGCCATTGCGTTTGGTGACCCGGCCCTGACTATCGCCACGGATGGCAGTATCGGCACAATTGCCGACGATGTGGCGGTGCTTGCTGGCTACTTGACCATGTCCATCCCCTTCCTGTCCTTCTTCCTGGTCAAGGGGGCAGCGGCCATTGCATCTCAGGGCGCTCAGGTTCTGTCGGTTGGCGCCCGGGCCGCCACAGAAGCTGCTGGCGAGGCCACAACTGGCAACCTGAGTTATGGCAATACCTCGCTGGACAATCACAGCTGGCAGAATCTGAGCGGCTTTCGCATGCAGACCAGCCCCTACGAGGATATGAGCCGGTTCACCCGTGTTGGTGGTGACGGCATCACAGAGCGCATGTACGCCGGCGGCAGATCCATCCTCGATGCCGATTCCTCGAATATCGGCTCAAGTGTGGATCTGGATAGGGCCCTTTCAGGTGGCCTTCGCAGCCAGGCCGCTAAAACGACGGAATCTGCGCGTGCGTCAGAACTTCAGGCTAGCCAGGTGCAATCCGCCGCTTTGGCGAAGTCTATCGACTTTGCCTACAGCCAGGGGGCTCGGTTCTCGGATACGACAGCGCTTGACCGCGAGACTGAGGTTGGTACTGCTCAGGCAATGTCGAATGCCAGGCGTACAGTTGATGAGCTCGCTGACAAACATGGTATATCGCGTACTGATGCACAGAAGCTTACTGAACTTGCGTACAATAGAGCGGGGGTAGGAGCTGAAGGATCAGCTGGCCTAAAGATTTTCGGCACCGGTGCAAGTGTGACCGCATCGACGGAGCTTGGTAGCCAGAGAGAAGATACACGGAGTGGAGAAGCTAACAGGCAGCGCTTCCTTGATGACCTCAAGCAGTATTCAGAGTCGGCCGAAGGCCGGCGCGATCTAAACCTGGTATCACGAGCGGCAACCAAACTAGGTTCGTCGTCGGTTGATGACCATGGAAAGAGCCTCCAGGAGTCGATACGTGCTGACCTGCAGCGGTCGGAGAGCCTGAGCCAGACTGCCTCGGCTCAGTATCGCCAGGCGGACTCCCTGACACGGGAAGCCGAGGCGATAGATACCAAGTCTGTTGGTGCGCGGACGAGCGTTGTTGAGCCCTTCCTGCACGACCTGCGTAGCCGCCTGGGTGATACCGAGGCACGCAGGCTGATATCCTCTGACGATCTGCAGAGTAAGGAAAGGCTGCAGCAGGAAGCCGAGACGTTCGCGAGCAGGGTGGCCAGCCGTTATGATGTTCCCATGTTCAAACCAGAGGAACGCGCCGAAATCCAGAATCTGCGGACGCAGTCCCCAGCTGCATTGAATGACAATTATTTGTCGAACGGAGCCGACATCCGGGCGACAAGCGGCACTGCTACGCTCTATGCAGCTGGGCAGCGTGAAGTCGAAGAGGGATATGGAAATAGAGGCGTAGGCCAGGTATCCCCGGATGCTCTGGATAAAGATATTCAAGGGGCCAAGGACAAGCTCGATGCCTTCGATCGCAAGGCGGCTGAGACCAAGTCGGATATGGAAGGGCAGCAATCGTCCGCATCGGATAAGTTCAAAGAGGACGCGCAAAGTATGCTGGGCGGCCGATTGTTTACCGGAAAGGAATACGCACCCGTTTCGACAGAACCGCCTCGGCCGCCAGATATGCCGGCGCCGCAAGTCAAGCGCGGTCGCTAATACAAAGCCCGGCTATCAGCCGGGCTTTTTTTGTGCTGTTCTTCAATCGGAGGGAACAGCCATGTGCAACCATTACCGCAATGATTTTCGTAAGGATTTGCCGGTTGTCGGTATGCCTTACGATGATGAATACCGACAATCCCGAATCCGTTTCGATAATCTGCAGATCGACGTATATCCAGACCGCGTTGCGATGGTCGGCCGAAGAGATAGCGTGGGCGGCCTTGAGTTCGTCCAGATGCGCTGGGGTTTTCCTCCCCCTGATGGGGAGAAACGCCTTCGCAATAATACCCGTCGCCTGCATCTGCCGTTTTGGCGGCCGTGGTTAGAACCTCAGAACAGATGCCTGATACCATTCACCAGCTTCGCGGAATGGGTAGAAGGTTCAGACGGCAAATCGGTTGAAGCCTGGTTTGCACCGGCAAATGGTCAGGTGGGATTCGTGGCTGGCATATGGCGCTCGTGGACTGGCACCCGTGGGCCAAAAGCTGAGCAAATCACCGGCGATCACCTTGTCTTCAGCTTCCTAACAAGTGAGCCGAACAAGGTAGTCGGACGAATCCATGACCGCATGCCGGCAATCCTTCCCGACCAGGCGGCACAGGAGGCATGGCTTACAGCACCGGCTTCGGCGGCTAAGAGTTTTCAGAAGCCGGTTGATGATGACTGGCTGGTGCGACTAGATCCACAGACAGAATAAGCCATGCTCTTACGCGATATCCGGGGGCGGTTAGTGCTCTCGCTCAAGCACAGGTGCTGGCGGTGTTGTAGAGGTGACATCGAAAGCCTGCAGATCGTCGCGCCGGCGTTGCTCGTGATGTTCCGACTTCTCGATGCTGGCCGCTTTTGGATTATTGACCGCTTCAAGCGCTGATAGTTTGGCGCCAGAAAGCTCCTTCAGCTTGGCTATCGTCTGCTTTACATCATAGACGAAAAGCTTCGTGTTGTTCACGGCCCGCGAGATGGTGACGTAGAAGTTCCGCTGATTGGTAGTAAACTTCGCTGTGCCGGAAAACACACCGAGGGCATTATAAAATGTCATACCCTGCGCGCTGTTTGCCGTTCGCGCATAGGCATAATCCATAAAACGCAAAACCGGATCGTCGGACTTAAAAACGGCAGAATTGCCGTCCGCCATTTTCAAAGTGATCTCGCCGTTCTTCACAGATTCGACATTGGCGGACTGGGACTTTTCAATCCCCCTGGACTTGTCGGTGAAAGTCCATGTGATCTTGGCTCCTGCCTGTAGATCAATCTTTCCGGGCTGGTATACCGATAGGCCGTGGTGCTTCTTTTGAACAAAGGCCTGAGGCTGAAATTTGAGCTTGCTGCGGCCGTGTTCAAGCACCAGTCGGTTATTCTTCTTGTCGACGGCCGCTACTCTGTATTCGGCGCCGGCGCGAATTTTGAACGCCTTGTTGGAACGGGTAAATATCAGCTGATCGCCGACATCGTAGTATCGGGCATGTGACATCTCAGCTGTTGTCAGGTCTTTCGGGACCAATGTTCGCTGCTTGTGTTGATTGCCTCGAATCTCGCCGGCAGCTCGCAATGTAGAAACAACGGTTTCGTTTGCCGTGGCTCGCTGGTTTTTGTTCTGCGTGATGATAAGTGTACGATCGCGTTCTGCAGGTTCCAGCCTGGCCCAATGCAAAGCGGCCTCGGCCGCGGGCGAGAATGTGGTTTTATAGTCACACTCAAATATGTTATTGGGGCCGATTTTCTCGAACGCCTTTTCAATGTCCCGGTTCGCCGCCGCGTACACTGCTTCTCGCAGGTCGGGGCTATTCTGTTGCCGGAGAATATCCGTCATGCGGACGGCATTATGATTTTTATCTAATACCTTGGAGAAAGGTTTTCCCGCTTCTACTGCTCCTAGCTGCAGTTCATCGCCGGAAAAGATGACACGCGAATAACCGAGTGACTTGGCTATCTTCATGGTGTCACGCTTTTGGGTGTTGCCGAGCATACCGGCTTCATCGACAAGCAGGATCGTTTTTGCATTGTCGGCGCGTGCCTGTTCTAGTCGTTTGGCATCTGCGTCTGGGCGGAGCACCCAATCATTTTGGACCAGGAAACTCTGAATCGTACCAGCTGGAAAGCCAGCTTGGTCTTGCAGCACCCGAGCTGCGGCATTAGTAGGAGCGCGCCCCTCAATCTTATACTGATTTAACGGGTTCTCAGCGCCTATTTTGTCGAGCAGAATTTTCACGTCGGCATACATGCGCGTTTTACCGACGCCGGCGAAGCCCTGCAGGTAATTGAAATAGTCATTTGAGCTAACGAGCGAAACGGCGGCACGCTGCTGATCTTTCCGCAGTGTCGACGCTTTGAATGATTCTTTCGCTGTCGCTTCTGCCAGAATAGGTTCAACTGTGCTTTGGCCGGCATGGAATAGAGCGATGATGTCCCGCTCGATGCCGATGCTTTTCCCTGTGGTATATGTGCCCCTATACCGGGTGAAGTGTGTTGTGGCTCGGATCAGTTCGCCGGCATCCGCCAGCTTGTCGATCGTGCTGGCGAGTTCGGTTGGCGAGAACCGGCCAAAGCTATGTTTTATGGCTGCATCGACCAGGTCTACTCCCTTGAACGCAGCCTCGCGTTCTGACAAATGGTCAATCGCAAACCGGATTGCGCCTTCAGCGTCGCGCAGTGTTCCAGGGGATGGTGCTCGCGGGGCAAATATTGAATCCCAGAACTTTCCAATGCGCTCAACGAATGTTGAAAAGCTGGATGTCGTCCAGGGATTATCGGCATATCCCAAGCCGCGGGCATCCGTATGGGGTTCGGGCAGGCGAGTGGCCGCAATGTCGAGGCCATGTTCTTTGCATCGAGCGATCCATTCCGTCTTCAGATCCGCGGTTCCGATTTCCTTCTTGGTCTGACGAGTCATCAAGGCGGCGTTCTCGGCCGTTTTGGCATTCTGAAAATTGTAACCGGCTAGGGCCTCGCGGATCTCCTGCGCCCGGGTACTCATGGCTTCGATGACTTCCCGTGATACCCCCTGGATCTCGAACAAGCCGTCTTCCCGGGTCTGTTCCACGACGTAGCCCATTTTCTCAAGACGTACCGCGAGTTCGCCCCGGTAAAACCGACCCAGAGCCATTTTGTGATCGTAAAGGGAGGAGTTATCGACAGAGCGCCACTTGCCATCCTCGCCAAGAACCATATTGGCAATGACGCTATGCGTATGGAGGTCCGGGTCAAGATTCCTCGATGTGTCCTGCTGAAACAGGGCTGCTACCATTTTTTGGCTTCCGACCTGGTTGACCAGCTGCTTGTCCCGTATGCGCGTCTGCAGGATGTGAGATTCAGCATAGGCGAGAGTGGCCTTGACCGCTTCGGTATGAGCGTCAATCAGGCGGCGATCGCCGGCGACCAGTGCCATGATGCTGACCGACTTTGGGGCGGAGAATGTCAGGTCTGTGCCAGGCCTATGTTCTAGCTGACCTTCGCGCATGGTCCCCAGCTTAGGACCGCCCGGCACCTGGCCAGACATGACCCCCTTGAAGTCGCCGGGATCAACTTGCCCCTCCAGTCCGACCTGAGCTGCTCCTTGGCCAAACCAGGTCGATGCAGCTTTGGATTCCGCTTTGTCCTTAGCGTAATAGTCCTCGCCCCGAGTGTAGTATCCCGGGTCCGAGACATTCTGCATGGAAAGCATGGGTTATACCTCCCAAGGGTCGGTCGCCCTATCGATGTCTAAGTCCGCAGCGACAGCGTCATTGGCAACCTGGCTGCGTTCTTTGGCCTGCTGATGCTGTTGTTGGGCCTGAGCCTTGTCCTTGGGCTTCTTATTCTGGGAGGGCTGCTGGCGTTGCTCTGGGTGGTCTGTGGGATCATCTAGGCGGTCTGGGCCGTCACCAGGCGCTAATGGCGCGGGAGTGGCCTTACCGCCGCCCTTTGGCTTCTTCGGCTGGGGAGGGGGTGAGGGTTCGTCGTTGTCCTCGATGTCCATTTCAATCGGGCCCGGCCGGGCTATGAAAGCAGGCTGGTTCTCTGGTGTAGGGGACCACTTGAGCTGGAACTTTGCCGGGGGAATATCGTCGGGAAACTTGATGTATCCGGTCAGTTTTTTCAGGCTCTGGATCTCACTTGGCATCACAACGAGCTCTTTCTGCTCTCGTTCGTGAATATTGACGCCATCGCGGGCAGTGCTGGCGCCGTATGACAGGCCTTCATCGTACCGGGAGTATTTCTGCTCCCCGAGGTTCCTGGCAGCCCATTTCGCCATGCCTTCTTCAGGAGTGCCAAAATAGACGCGGGTGTTGAAGGATGAAATCAGGGCATCAGCGCCATCGCTGCCATATATCTCCCGCATCTTTGCAAAAGACTGGAAGGAGACGGCCATGCAGCCACCGAACTGTCGGATTTCATCAGCCGCCCCGAGGATCGATTCAAGCCGCTGCAATGAACCGAGCTCGTCAATGACAACCCAAACTCGGCGGGTGCTGGATTGATTGAGGCTCTTGATGGACTCGATAGTGATGTCCAGCCAGCAAGATATTAGCGGTTTAAGTAGAGTCGCCTGATCTGCGCGGTTCGGCAGAAATAGAATGCCGCGTTTTTCGTCGTCCGTGACCCATTTCCTGATCGAGAAATATGATTCCCCGTCTTTCAGGATACGCAGCGCGCGCAATCCAATGACATTCGTAAACACCACGGAGGCGGCCGTCCTTGGCGAAGCCTCGGGCATGACGTTATGTGCGAAAGTCCCTTCGAGAAACTTGCGGGTCCGGGAGAAATCCGACTTCACCAGCATGTCTATAATCATTTTGTTGCTTGGATAGAGCGACAGGCGGGCCATCTTTTTCATTGTTTCGGCAAGAGCTAGGCGCGCTGCTTCTGCCCATGTTGGATCGCCAGTGCGTGGCAACTCGATTAATGAAGCCGCAACTTGATCCGCCTGGTGTGGATTTAGGACTTCATAGAATGGAGCCCAGCAAGGCGAACGTTGATCTAGTGGATTGAGGATGATGTCAGTCTGTGGATTGTAGAATTCCTTGGTATAGCTTCCCATCCGGTCGTAGATGATCGCCTTATCGCCATTTGCGACGATCTGTTTTACCAAAGCCCGCATTGCGATAGTTTTGCCGGTACCTGACGTACCACCAAATGCCGTGTGCCGCGTTTCGGCGCTTTCGGGGTATGACACACCACATATCGAGTAACGGCCGTGGCCGGAACGATGGCGACGGAGGCCCGGGAACTGCCACCAGCTGCCAGCATCATTTCGCCGCTGTACAATTGATCGTAGCTTTTCAATCGTTACGACACCTGGCGAACCGGTCTCATTGAATCGCTTATTGAAGCGGAGACCACGAAACACAAAGTAGCAGCCAAGCAGGGTTGCTACGGTGCCCGCCATCAAAATCCCTGCCGTCAGTGAGTTTGCAAAAGTCTGGTCGACCTCTGCGACTGCTTTCTGAACGACGGGGCTATTCAGTACGTCTGATGATCTGGCGGAAAATAAATCGCCTTCAGCGCTTCGATAGTTGAACTTGGGATTGCTGGCCGGGGAGAGATTGTAACCAAACCAAGCTCGCAGATAGAGATAATAGATATACCAGTGATAATTCGGGACCGTGAAATAGACCATCCCAGCGACAACAAAGGCGCCGGCTATGACTCCTGAAAGAACCATCTCCCGCATGACCTGGAATGCCATGCGAATGGAATGCAGAGTGCTTTGACCGCCCCTGACAATTGAAGAGGAGCGAGTCATTTCTTTGGCTCCTCGAACTTGCGAAGCCGTGATCTGAACTTATCGACCTTCTGCTCTGCGACCTGGAGAATGTCGCCGTGACCGGCCTGCTCTATAAATTCCTTGAGCATGACGATCAGGAAAAAGAGCCATTCGTGATTCTTCACGGTCAGGTCTAATTGATCCAGCTCCACCAGCATTCCCTTGTTCACAAACGCTGCCTTCTCCAAGGCTGCGGTGCGAACAAACTCGCTAGGTGATACGCCTATGCGACTGGCTGCCAATTCTATTGGCTGATGATCTTCAGGGTTAATCCGATAGGACTTGGTCTGCGTTCTCATGATTTGCCGGCAAAGTTATTTGCCATGAATATCTAGCACGCAAGCACCTTAAAGTCTTGAGTTTAGAATATTGGCTGGTACGGCAAATGAATGACAGGTGCTGCTGTACCGTATGGCAACCGCCACACTCTGAAAGCCAACAAAAACAATAAGATAGCAAGTGGCAGCCCACGCGGCGGAACACAATCGTAGGACACCATAAAACATTGATAGTAAACACAAATTCACATGCTGCACCCGTGCGTCGGGTGTGAGCGGTGGAGCAGCCAACGCCAGTTGGGACTGCTCCACCAAGATTGCAGGGTGATGTCTCATATTCGATATGAGGCGAAATTGGAGCCAAGCGGCGATTGAGCGACCTTGCCATTAGGGCATGATGTCGATTATGCAGAAGCTGGGAATGCAGAATGGCCGATATAGGAGAAGGGCCAGCAATGAGTGGTGATATTCAGATCAAGGATGACGGGCTATCGAAGCTGGAGAAGCAACGGCAGCAACTCGATAAGCAGATCCAGGAAGCAAGGGATCGGCGAAAGATGGAAATTGGCCGAATCTTCGAGAAGATGGGCCTAAGCGAATTGAGCGATGAAGTGTTTTACGGGCTCTGCGATGAACTGAAGGCGGCAGGGCTATCGAGCCCGCGCCTGGTCGAACTGGCGAGAAGGGGCGTCGAAATCGCCCCGAAGAAGCCGGGCCGAAAAGCCCAAGGCGATTGAATCAGCAGGAATGGAAACAGGGCCGGGGGTCGATCCCCCGGCCCTGTTTCTATTGGCGAACAAGGTAACGGCGAAGACGCCGGAGGCGGGGGCTATTGGCCCCCGGCCGCGGCGCGGATTGCCTCGGCAAGCTCCATCTCGATCTGCTGCCGTTCGGCGCGGTCCGTGCAATTCTGCAGTTCGGCCTTGAGCTCGTTGATGTGATCGGTGTTGGTCATCGTGTCTCTCCTTCTGTTTGAAGACGCGATGCGGCGACCATGATGGGTAATGTCGGGTCAAGGATCGCGTAGCGACCGGCTTGCCGGCGAACGGGGGAGCCGATTTTTTCGGACCTGGCCGAAAAAATTGGGGGAACCGTTCGTCCTTGAGGCGGCATTGCCCATCATGGTTTCATGGGAAGTCTGAGAAGACAGGCCTGTCTCAAAAATCTCGGGCGCGACATTGCAATTCAGGCCGGCTCGATGCCGGCATGAATTGCACACCGGCATTGCCGGGCGAATTGCCCGGCCAGCCGATCAGCGTGGATCGGGAACGTACCAGAGTATACCTGGCTTGATCCGCCGGACGCCATTGATGCGCGTAGCAGCATCATAGGTATCACCGGTCAGCAGAGATTCACGGCCCTGGGCGCGAAGTATCTCAATGACTGTGGGATTGAGTACCGCTGCTTTAGCCAGGCGATCAAACTCGTCCCAAGGTCCAATATTTTCGTGAACGTCGTCGGCATCTTCAGGATAATCGCAGCCACCAATGTACTGGGGGGCATAGAACATATGCTGGAATGCCTGTTCGAGCTGTCGGATCTGATTGAAGGCGGCGGCGCGGTCCTGCCAGTAGGTATTCATCTGAGCTCCAATTCTGCCGCGGCTCGATTGCTGCGGTAGGGTCGGGCTGCCACGGACGGACGGCGCGTCAATCTGGGAATAGGGGGGGGGGGGTAACTCCCACCGGAGCGCGATAGCGCGGAGGCGGCCGGGCGTGCCGACAGGCACAGCACGACCGGCCGATATTTTCGGCATGCCGAAAATATTGGGGTGGGCCCCTATTCCCAGATTGACGCAAAGCCGGCCGGGAGTGGCAGACTGACCCTACCGCCTTAAATCCGATCTGTAGTTTTGGAAGAGATAGCAGCAGCCAGGTTCAGTGAACCGATGCCGAGGAAAAGAACCGCTAAGCGATCCTTTCGCTTAGCGGAGGTTGTTGCGATGGATCATGTTTGCGCTCGATCCGGGATAGGTCAGATCACTATTCCGATGAGCAAACGTGTTTCCAGGAGCAGCAGGCGCTGTAGTGACCTCGACCTTTGCCAGGCCTTCGGCCACACGCTGGGCAGCTGCCAGCAGGGTATCGAGGATCTTCATGAAAACTAACTTCATAAAGACCCTCGATTACTTGTGAGGGACGTACTTGCGGTCGTAATGATACGGACCGCGCTGAGCACGGTTCTCGCCGGTAGTGACCTCGACCTTTGCCAGGCCTTCGGCCACACGCTGGGCAGCTGCCAGCAGGGTATCGAGGATCTTCAGAGCAAGGGTCTTCATATCGGTGGTCCTTTCGAGAAAGCGGCTTCTGCCTCTTCGGCCAGCTGCATCTGGTTGGCGATGCGGCCAGCGAACGATTGTAGCCCGTGATAGGCGACTGCGTCCATCGGGAAGCTGAAGCGGGTCGGCTCCTTGGCCCAGGCGATCAGGAAATCGGAATCGCCCAGCTTGAAGGTCATGTTGCCCCTGCCCGTGGCCGGTTCTGGCTGCCAGTTGACCAGGAAGGGCACATCGCCTGCCCAGGCAAGGAAGTCGGCGGTCTGGTTTACGTCGTGCATAGCTGCTCCTTTCGCTGCGTAATCAGTGCTGCGCCGGTCCTGGCGCGGTCACACCCCGCCGCAGGCGCGCTTGCGCTTGGGGATTGACCGCGTGAGCCAGTGCCGGCGCGAGACTGAGCGCAGGCTTACGAAAGGGCCTATGCCACGACCGACCAGGTAGCCCGCCCCCTTGGGCGGGAATGCCCTTTGCTGGCGCCTGGTGCGAGCTGGGGAGGGTGAGGGGACGGCCGGGGTGGGTCGGGCCGCCCCCTCGATCACAGGGCCCGAGGGTGGGACCGCTGCGAATCTCCGCTGGAGCCGTCATGGGCGCCGGCATGTTGGGCCGGGCTGGTGGCCAGCCAGGCGCGTCGAAGCGCCAGCTGGGGCAGAAGATGCTCGAAAGGCGATATGAGGCTGCGCTGAAGTTCAGCGGCGATCAGGGCGTTCGGTTTCGCCATGGAAAGGTTCAGATACGGGGTCGAGCTGCCGAACGGCAGCAGGCCCCAGTCTGCGAGGGTGAAAATCTGGCCGGTAGCGATGGCGGCTGCAGGCATGGCCTTGATCTCGGGCCATGCATCGAAATGGATTAGGATCAGCGCGTAGCCGTCCTGGCGGATGGCGCGGTACTGGGTCGGGCTGATTGCCACGAGGCTCCAAGGGCCCGGCAGGGCCTTCAGAACGGCACTGAGGCGCGTATAGCGTTCGGACTGTGTCAGCCTGGCCGGATTCATGTGTGCTTCTCCTGCCGCCCGCGGCGGCGGGCGATAGCGGCCTCCAGCTGCTCGGTGATCCAGGCGTCGCCGATAGCCTGGGCGCCGGGTAGGGACGCAGCTGGGACGAAACCGACGCGCTCGCCGTCGAGATAGAAGATCACCGGCCAGCTGATCGGTTGCCCCTCGACCTTGCGTCGAGGGCGGCCGACCAGGACGTAAGCCTTGGCGGCTGGGCAGTGCTTGAAACAGGTATGTTTCTTGGCCTGCCACCAGGCGAGGCCGGCGAGCTGGATCTTCGCCGCCTCGTATATGGTCAGCTGCATCATCTTGGCCGGAGCCTTCATCAGTCGGTGGCGCTAGCGGTCCATTTGCGCGCTTCGGCGTCGGCGCTCGGATCGCGGTTGAGATAGAGGAGCAGGACGCGGATCAGATCGGCCGCCTTGTCGATGAACTGGGCGCGGATCAGGTCAGCGGTTCCGCAGGGCTGGCCATCCTTGCGACGGATCGTAATTGAGCCGTCGCCGGCCAGCTGCACGTCGTAGCGCGCGCCGCGCTTGAGCGGTGCGTTTGTGATGACTTCGGGTTTTGCAAGTGTGCTAGTGGCAGGCATGTATGGGCTTCCTTTCAGTATCCAAGCCAATTGAGAACCGTCGAACCGCGATAAGTCGGCTGATCGCCGGCATCGCGTATAAATTCCTCGAAGCTGCAGCTATGACTCTCGATCTCCCTGCGCGCTTCTTCGCGCGTAACCGTTGCCTCGCATGCGTCCTCATAATCCATGTATTTCACCTCCGCTTACCAATGGGCATGCAGGCTGAACTGCATGTAGGCCTCTTCTGAAATCAGTCCGGCATGTGCGAAGGGCACGGAAATCGCGGCACGCGCGAGTGTGCCTGCAGGTGACGGGCTGGAACCGACTGCGAGTATCGAGACGATGAGAAAGACCGCGAACCAGTCGATGCGATCGAGCACGGCCGCAAGCCGGGGGTGGCGATAGCGGAAGCGCAGGCGGCGCCGGCGCGGGGTGGCTTTGTCGATATGCTGGATCATGGTTCCGTCCTCGATGTGCCGGCGAACCGCTCGGCGTCCTGCAGGGAATTGGTGATCGCGTCGGCCTGGTCGACGGCCCAGAGCGAAATCAGGTGAGCGAGCGCGCTGCGCCAGCTGGCCGCGGGGAATGCGATGTCGAGCGGGATCACATCGACATGACCGCCAGGACTGCCAGAACCTGACGAGCTCGTGGCAATGTCGATGCTGTAGTGATCGCCGGTGAAATAGAGCGTATAGCGGCCGAGCGAGAACGCGCTGTCGCCTTGCTCGATGTAGTCGCTCTGCAGCTGGGGTTCCGCGTGGAAGCCCTGCAGGGAAAATTTGAGCGACGCCAGAACCTGGTCGCGGCCGGCCGGCGGAACGGCTGGTAGATCCGCAGTCGCGCCGGCGTCGGTGATGGAGGCGAGCTTGTTCATGATCGCCTCAGAAAAGCGGGGGCAGATTGTCGTAAGCGGGGAAGCGCGGATCTGCGCCGGGGACATGCCAGCCGAACATCGAACCGATGTGCATGGCTTCGGCTTGGCGCGGAATAATGCCGTGGGTCCGGTTGAAATACCGGACGTATTCGGAATTTGTGCCTTCGCGCTGATAGAAGCCTTCCTCGCCCTGGCGGATGAGGATGCCGTGTCCCGTCACCTGATCGAAAACCATGCAGTAGTCGGGCAGCAGGTCGAACCGGCTGACTTCGGCGATGCTGATGTCATGTTTGAACGTGGCGCGAGCAGCTGAAAGCGCCATGAGCCAGGAGGCGGCCTCGCGGCGGTTCATCTCGCCGGCAACGCGCTTCGAGCTCGAGCGCACGATGATGCGGCGCGCGCCAGCTGTTGCCTCGCCGCGATACTCGTAGCCTGCAGCCCGAAGGTTGTCCTCGATGGATGCGTGCGGATCGTAGATGAAGCGATCTGCCGGCATCGGCTGAGAAATCACGGTGCTATTCATCGTCTTGCCCTCAATGCGCCGGCCCACCCGGCATTTGCTAGCAAAGTCGCAAAGGACTTTGCTAGTTATATAATAGATAGCAAATGCTATCTGTTCAAGCGGAAACACGCGAAAAGGCGCATTTCATCTATGTTTTTTTGATGCCGAAATGAAAAAAGCCGCGATTGGCGCGGCTTTCTATTCACGGAGAAGGCGAGTCTGGCGGGTCAGTAGCGATAGACGACCGGAAAGGCCTTCAGTTGGCAGCCTTCGATGTAATTGCGGGCGGCACGCCCTGCCAGGATTGCAGCATCGGCTGACTCAAAGAGCGCGAGTTCTTTGTCCACTGGGAAATCGAAATGCGCGTCGGCGAAGAGAAGTTTATGGATGCTTCTATCGACCATGACCGCGCACCATTTGCCGGTCCAGGACGGATCGCAAATCTGTTGCTGTGGATCTGCACCGGTTTCCGAGGACATGGCATACCCCTTCATTCACGCTGAAAGCAGCGCGCTGCTTTCCTGACCCACTGGCGAAGTGTGGGGGGTAGCAACCGAAAGGGCGACAGGGCAGGAGGGGTATCACCCAGCCGCAAGGCCCGCGGGCGACGGTCAGTCGCTCGCCCGCGAGTGATTTTTCATTCATGAAAAATTATGGGGACACCTGCCCTGGCGTTTATCGAAGACCCTTTTGGGCGCGAGGGGGCAAGGCCCCCTTAGCAAGACCTGGCCAAGACAACCGCGATGAAATCCCGGATCGCACCTGGCAACAGGTGAACGCCGCGCGCCGGCTCGATGCCGGCGCGCGGCGAACCATGCGCGGCCAGTCAGCTGGGCGGCCGGAGCAAACGAAAGCCGCCCGGGTTATCCCGGGCGGCTGAGTGGTGGGAGTTAGCGGCTCCAGAAGAGGAGGTATTCGTTCGGCGCCGTGTTGCGGGTCTTGGAGAGCTTGCACCAGATCGCCTTGTCGAGCATCGGCGTGTCGACCTTCACGCTCAGGTACTTGTTGCCGCTCGATTCCGCGATCTTCTTCCAGGCCGCGCCGATCTGAGCGCTGCCATCCAGCAGCAGGTAATCGGGCTTGGAGTCGTCGGCCTTGTTCTCGCTGTCCTTGTCCGGGTTCGGGACCAGCTTGGCGTCCGCCTTGAAACCGCCGAAGTTGATCCGGCCGGTGTAGATGTCGTTCTGGGTGTCGTGCTGGAAGTTGCCGTAGGTCGCCATGGTAGTGTCTCCTTGTTTGCAAGACCGCCCATTGCGGCCTTGATGGGAGTTCACTGCTCCGGCCGGCTGCAGATGCACGCCGAGATCCGCGGCGCGCGCCGTGAGGCATAGCGCGCGACGTGGATCGAAGGTGCTGGATAGCTGAAATGGCCGTGGTCTAACGGCCACCATGAACGCGCGCCGTCAGGCATTGCGCGCGTGAAATGGCACGCGGGCACTTTGCATATGCCCGCGTGGTTTTATTGCCTGCAATAAAACTGGGGTGACGGCCAGTTCAGCTATTGCATCGCCCGCAGACGGCCGGTGCATAACTCCACATCAAAAAAGGCCGTATGGGTGTCTTGGAAAACGACAAGGAGATGCGTCTTCCGTGGCCACCGAAGCAACGCCTGTGAAACGTCACCTCTATATCGAAACACGTTCCGGTCATTGGCAGTCGTCATGCAACGATGCCGAGCCCCGGATCTGGCGGGCCGCGTCTGTGCAAGGCCTCTCCAAGGTGATCCTCTGAGCTGGTTGGTCGCACCAGGCGCTGATTGTCCTGGAGAGGTCGTGGAACCGGCCCGGTGCCGTGTGCCAGGTTGAAGGTTCCGCAGCGGCACTCGATCAAGGTTTGGTGCCGGCACCCAGACCGGCCGGCGCAGCTGATGCTTCCGCTCTGGGGGGTATTTCCGCAGTCAGCAGCTGGTGAAGCGGGCGGCGATCGGCGGCGGAGGCCGCCAGCTGTGATATGCCGGCCGGCCATAACGCCGCGCATGGAAACTGTTGGATTTCGCCACTGATCGCGGGTGATCGCCGGCCAGGTAGAATATCCTTCGTCCGCGTAAGCGGCCCGCACGCGCATAGCGCGACCGCGCGGCCGACGGCGCCGAATGGCCGAGACCCGCGAAGCGGGGCTCGGGTGCTTGCACCGCCTGGCGGCTTTCCCGAAGGGACGCGCCCGCGTATTTACTTTTACGGACGGTTGGGGAAAGGTACTGCCCCAATAACGAGTGGGGGTGCGTTCCGAGAATCGGACGTATCGGATTGGCCTGATAGGAGTTTGCTCGGCCAAAAAGTTGGGGACTATGGCGGAAAACACACGGCAGCCGAAGTCGCCGCGGAGTCAGAGCGAGAAAGAAGTCGACCAGGCGGTAGGGCATCGCATCAAGAGCTTGCGGGAGCTGAAGGGTGACAGTCAGAAGGACTTAGGCGCCAAGCTGGGGTTGTCATTTCAGCAAATCCAAAAGTACGAGAATGGCAAAAACCGCGTCAGCGCTTCGACGCTGCAGCAGATCGCCGATCTCTATGATGTCGATGTCGAATATTTCTTTGGCGATTTCGCTCAACCGCGGCTTAGCGCGTATGAGCAAGAATTGTTAGACGCGGCAGGGCCGGCAGGGTCGGCACTGGCGCGGCGCATTTTTGCAATGGTCAACAATTTCGACAAGATCAAAGACCCTGAGATGCGCGAGGGTCTGCTGAAGATTGCGCGCTCATTCGCCAAGGGCGAAGAGGACCGGCGCCAGGCCGGCGGGGTCGAAGATCCCTACGCCGGCGACGGGACTGAAAGCGACGACGGCAAGCCGTGAGTATCACGGCGGCCGGCAGTCGCGCGGCGCGGCCGACGCGATAGCGACGCAGCGCCCGCCCTGGACGCGGACTATTCCGCCTCGACGTTGCGCCAATCTTTGACAATGCGCTGAAAGACCGGCTTGTATCCGAGGCTGTCAGGGTAGCTATGAAGGCGGGCGATCAGCCCGCAAACGGCAATCATATCGTCGGCTATCGTGGCATCGACTTGCCAAAGCGTGGTGAGGTCGAAAGCGCCGCAGTCCTGGGCGTTCCACCATGCCAGCAGAAAATCCGCAACCTTGCGGCTCTGCCCCGTGTCGCTCTTGGCAATTTCTATCAGCCTTTCGAGGGCAGCGAGTTTGTTATCTACGTCCGGGATGCGTTGCAGCATCTGTAAAGTGATTTCCTGAACTTCGCCCGTGCGGTTCTTGCCGGGCTTGATCGCCGTCCCGTTGGCGATGCGCTCGCGCCGGTCGAGTTCATGATTCAGGGCATCGGACAAGTCCTGCGCAATGTCTTGGACTATGGCTTCGCGCGGGACTCGGTAGCGCTTTGCAAGGTCGCCAATGCGCTCATCTTGGAACTCGGTGATAGGAAAGCCGGTCATCATCTTTGACATAGCTGCAGCGCCTCCCTCACGCGGCTTTCTTTACAGTAAAATCGACATGGATAGCGTCGAACGGAAATTCATACTTTGAATTTTCGTGCTGCTCGATGATGCGGGCCTCGGCCAGTGCCTTTAGATCGGTGTGAACGCCGCGCATGTCACGGTCAACAAGGCGGGCGATTTCGCGCAAGCCGAGTTCGCCCGCGCCTGTCATCGCCTTCAAAATCTGGAACCGTTTCGGTGTCAGTCGCTTCCACAACAATTCTTCGGTTGCGAAAGTGATATGCGACGACTGCTTTTTGCCGCGCGCTGCGGCAAAAGTGCGCTGCTTGACTTCATCAATGCTGGAAACCCCGATAGTAACCGTCCTCATGATTTGTTCCTCCATTCGTCAACTGCGGTCCAAAAATCGACCAAGAGCGTTTCAAGGTCGGTAAAGCGGTATTGGCTTTCGCGGCGGCCGATATGTTTGTGATCGCCTTTGCCGGCTTCGTTGTCGTAGCGGATTACGCAAACCTTTCGCTCGATGTAGGCAAGGCGATATTTGAGGGCGTGGCTGGAGCCGGCAAGTGGTTTTGGCACGCGCCAAACAACAAGCTCGGCCTTTGCGCCATCGCTAAATTCGTGGTTTTCGTCGATGACTGGTTCGGCCTTCATGATGAAATCCATTTCATCATATTTCCGGAGTGATGTAAAGCACTTCATCACCCCAGAAACACTGATTATTCGGGTTTGTCGATAACGAGCATGGCCACGCTTATGTCAGTGCCCTGCTCTCGGAAGCTGCCGGCCGGCAGGACTTCCCAGCTGCTGGCCAAGGGTTTCAGCTGCTCATTCTGGCGCGGGCCATTGGCGCAAAGCGCGACGATGCGCCCGCCCGGTTTCAGGTGCTGGATGGCTTGCCGGATATGGGCAATATCGGCGGCATTGCCAAAGGGCGGATTCATTATGATCCGGTCATAACAAGCGGCCTTCGTCATTTCGAGGAAGTCCATGGTTATGATGCCGATGACTTCCACGCGGTCGCGGAAGCGGGCGCGCAAGGCATCGGTGAGCCGGATATTCACCTCGACCAGGTCGAGGGCTATTTCGCCGCCCTGGGCGTTGCCGGGGCAGTCGAGAATCCCGGCCGCTAGGTCGCCCGTGCCGGCGCTCGGTTCAAGAACGCGGTCTCCCGGCACGATGCCGGCTCGCTCGATCATCTGGGCGATGATGCCGGCCGGTGTCGGGAAAAGCTGGGGTGCGGCGACAACCTGCACCCCGGCTTTGAGGCTCGCTTTCATCGCCTCGATGTGGTCGGGCTGGTCGTTGACCGGCTTGGCGGATTTCGCCGGCACTGCGCCGGCATCGGCTGGTTCCGCTGCCGGCGAGCGGTCCTCCAGATAGAACCCCACGCCGTTGTCAGTTTCGATCAGGCGATTTTCAGCGCGCGCCGCTGCAACCTCGGCCGCGCTCATAATGGCCGTGACTTTGTCAAAGGGCATTTTGGCGCGGAAGATTTTATCGCTATAGCTGGCTTTTTCGTGAATCGTCACCGTCACCTTGTTGACCTTCTGGATATAAGCCCAGCCCCGGCCGTGGCCCGGCGAAGCCCAGCAACGGATTGCGCCGCCAACTTCGGGTTTGGTCTTGTCGGTTTCGATGCCGCCCGATTCTGCTAGCATCGCCTTTTCATAGGCCAGTCGGTTGTCATAATGCGCGATCCAGCGGGCATTGTAGGCTATCTGCCGTTCATGGATCGGAATTGCGATGTCGCGCGCCTGCTCGGCTGTGATTACGTCGCCGTCAATCGCGGACCAAAGCGACATGGGGCCTTCATACTGCGAGGCCGGCGCTTGGCGCGGGTATTTACTGAGCGGGAAAGACAGAGAGATGTAATCGCGATTAGCGATGAACAACCCGCGTTCCTTGGTGTCGGGTATCTTTCCGTCTTGCGGTTTCCATTTTGCGTCATCCATCAGGTTATTCCAAACCCGGATGAACATGGCGGCATCCTTGCTGCTTTTCTCGCGCTTGCGCTTGTCGGACTCAATCGTCTTGATGCGCCGGGCGCGAACCTCGGGCAGTTCCTTATATTTGGCGTGGCCGATAGCGCCGGCTGCGCGCTCGGTCCAATACTTTGAGGTTTCCCATAGATTGACGGCTTTCCGCATGCCGTTTTGGATGCGTTCGGCGTCCTTGCGCGCCCGCTTCTCGCTGTGGTGTCCGACTAGGATCGGCTGGCCGAACGGAATCGCGTCGGCAATCTCGCGGACGGCGGCATGAGCATGTGACGACTCAGCCGCGCGCTTCTCGCTGTAATCCTCGAAACGCTCGGCGCGTTCCTCGGCGCGCTCTATCAGGCTTTTATCCTCGTCCTCGATCTCGCCGCACAAGGATTTAAGAAAATCCTCGCGGCCGGGCGTCCACATGGGCGCTACGAAAAGCTCTTGTTTCGGTGCCCATTTGAAACCGGCCGCTTTCACGCGGGCATAGGTTTCTGGGTCAAGCCGTGTGGAAGCATACAGGCGCAGCTTGTTATCATCGGGGGAGTAAGTCGCGGTCAGCATGTTCACGCCTCCCGCACTTTGACGATAGAGCGGGCCGGGCAGCGTTCGGCGGCCATGACGCAACGCGCGGCGGCGGTCTTGCTGGTTGCCCATGTGGTGATATTGATAATTCCGGCGTCGTGTTTGACGCGGACGCGATAAGCGCGGACGGTATAGGAAGCGGTCATTTCAAGCGGTCTCCTTGGCTCTACCAATCGCCGCCCCATGATCTGCGGGCGATCTGCTGCGGAGGTTCCACAGCACCGATCCCCAACCATGTTTTCCCCGCTAAGCGGGGGATGGACGACGCAGAGCCCGTAAGACCCGTCGAATAAGGCGGGACGCGAAGCGCCGGAATCGGGAGGGGTATCGCCCACCACGGGGCGCGCGCACCTGGCGCATTTGCGCGCGCCCGTGGCCGCGGGCACCTTCGCTTATGCCCGCGCGTGATTTTTCGCTTGCGAAAAATTATGGGGAAACCTAATGCCGGCGCTTACGGCCTGCCGCGACGGGTCTACAAGGGCGCGACGGCCAGATCCCGCTGCTGGGAAAATGTCAGCCTGCCGCCGCGAATGCGGCGACCGATCAACCGGCCGGCCCCAAGGGCGGCCGAAGCGAAAGAGAGGCGGCCGATTAGTCGGCCGCTGCCGGTATGTCTACTGCGTCCGCTATTTCAGCCTGTTCGGCGCGCTCGAAGCTGCGCGCGATACCTTCGACCAGGGCAAAAAATGCCGTCCTGAATTTATCGTCCTCGATGGACTTGAAATAGCGGACGAGTTCAAGCGTCTGTCGTGTCGAAACATCGCTAGACTTGGCTTGCAAAACTTCGTTGCCATTGGCGGCCGAGAGGACGGCTGCGACCGTCGCAGCACCGTCCACATTCTGAATGCCGTCGAAGAAATAAGATGGCGGCACATTCAGGATATTTGAAAACTGCTGCAGTCGTGACGCGCCGATGCGATTCAGGCCTTTTTCGTATTTCTGGATTTGCTGGAAGCTGAGCCCAACTGTTTCGCCAAGGCGCTCCTGACTAAAGCCGGCAAGCGTCCTGCAGGCGCGCAGGCGCGAGCCGACAAAGGCATCATATGGGTTCGGCTTACGGCCAGGTTTGATAGCATTCATGCCAATACCGTCAGTTCAGATAGATCGGATGCTCGCGTTTGATCTTGAGCGGGAAGGCAACAATGGTGTGGTCATCGACCGGCACGGTGACGCGGCGATAGGTGACGGCGCCGTGGGCCGTGATGACGTAGGTGTTGATACGTTTCGATTGCAGGGTTTCGTGCATCTGCTCGTGCAGCAGCAGGCCGAAAGCCGGCTCGCCGTGCATGGCGCGAATATCGCGGAACATGATGGAGGCGGCGAAATTGATCGGAATGTCTTCGCCAAGGTGGAATGGCCGTATCGCGTGACCGTCCGAAACGAGGATATGAGCCTGGCCTAGCAGGTCATGGCGTTTCAGAACTTCGCGGCATGGCTCGGATGTCGAGCGGAGATACTGCCCGAGTGAAATGAGCCGGGCTTCGTGGGCGTTGCGCCGCATGTCGGGCTCCGCGAGCTCGCCGATCCAGGCCATGCCGGAGGGCGGCATGGCCTGGTGCGATGAAATTTCAGCAATCAGTCCCGGCAGGAATCGAGGGGCGGCGGCGAACCAGGCGTCGATGGCGCGGATCATGCGAAAGCTGAAATCGCTCTCTCCGCGAAACCATCTGCGTAGCCCGTCCTCGCCGATCTGGTAGCCCATCTGGGCCAAGCCTTCGGCCAAAGGTGTCAGGCTTTGCCCATAGCCCAGCTGCACGCAGCGCCAGCGGACGGCCTCTTCGAGGCCTTCGGCCAGTTCGGCTTGGCCGGTCTTTGGTCCCTTGGCGGCAGAATGTGCAGGCATTCAACACAACCGTTTGGTACAGGTGGCAGGGATATTTCCGCGCCATAATGTACAAACGGTTGTGCTACTGGTCAACCAGCCTTTCTTAAGGCGAGTGGATTGGGAGCGCCCGGTATCTCGCTGATCCCTTCCGTTCGGAACTGGGGCCGCTGATTCCCGCCTAGGTGTTCCAAGGCGTCGTCGTGGGTGGAATAGACGAAAATGAGCTGTTCGGCAAACCCGGTGCCGGTGTAGTAGGGGGCGCGAAGATCGGCGGTCCTGTGGAAGCTGTAGCCGGCCTTGGACAGGGCCAGGTTCACATGATGGGGGCGGACGAACCCTATCAGGTGGTTGGCCCTGAAATGCTCTAGCAGATGGGCTTGCACAAGCTGGACGCAGAATCCGATCAGGCCACGGTCACGCCAGCCCGGATGGCCCTTGTCCTTGGGGCCAAGGGTGCGGGCTTTGCGTTTGGGCATCACCCATCCGCCGCCGACATAGCCGAGCCGGCCGGACAGTTCGGCGGCGGGGCCTTCGATTTCGATTTCGGGGGACCAGAGTTGCGCGGCCTTGTCGCCGAAGATCCGTTGATTGCGGAGGATGCCGACCAGGCCGCCCTGATCGGCCGGAGCGTCGATCAGGCGGCCGGCGCACATGGCGATAGTGTTGCGGTGCGCGTCGAGAATCTGCACCCAAAAGAAATTGGTGTTGTCTAGGTGGCAGAATGCCGGATCGAGCGGCGATGCTGGATCGAAGCCCTCGACCTGGCGGAAGAACCTTGCGAAGGCGTCGGGGTCGGAATGGAGTTTGACGCCGAAGCCGAGGTCTAGCAGGTCGGTCATCAGGGCTTGGATTCTGGCGCTCAGGATGGAGCTGCTCGCCTTGGGAATCAGTGGCTGAACTGTCATGGCGGGTTCCTTCTATGGCTGGTCCAAATCGGGCCGCACCAAAGGAACACCGCATTGCGTTTCAGATGAATAAAAACCCGCGATTGCCGCCGTAAAATCGAGATTTCGCGGCGGCCGGTGCGGGGCTCAGGTGGTCGTTATACCCGTCCGGGCTGAATTGAACTGGCTGGCCAGCTTTCGGCAGATCATTGTCAGGCGATGCGCGACCGGCTCTGAGGCCATGGGCAGCCATCCGGGGCCGTAACAGGCTTTACAGTGGAGAATACTGAAATCGCCGCTGCCGTCATCCTTGGCGTCAAGCAGGTCGAGCGGGGTGGTTCGGCCGCAACCGTGGCATGGTTCGGTATCGGTCATCGCAGCGCGCTCCTTCAAATCGCCAGTGCGAGTTGAGCGCGCTGCGCGCCGGGCTTCTGTTGGAGGCTGGGCAGATAGCGGGCGAGTTCGGGCAGTTCCCGCAGGTAGAGATTTTCGACTTCGGCCGGCAGACCGCAGTTGAAGTCGTTGTCGTCGTATTGCGTCCACATCTTCGAGCCGTGCCACAGGTGGCTATCCTGCCGCCGCCATTCGTATTCGATGAAGTGGCGGTCCTGCTGCGGGTCGAAGTAGACCACGGCCCGCCAGTAGTGCCTGTCGATCTTCATGCCTTTGGAGGTGTAGCGGATCGGCCCGATATAGGCGGCGGTGCCGCAGGCGGTACGGAAAATGAGCATGGAGCGTTCCATGGTGGCGGTCCTCGATCTGGAATGTCCTGGGGAGGGGTGGTGCCCCGCGCGGGGACGCGGGGCACCGTGGGTTGCCGGGCTAGCGGGAGACAGCGCCGCCCGGCTGTGACTTACTCGGCCGCTTCGGCGTAGGCCTCGGCGTCGTCGTGGTCGAAGTCGTCGCCTTCGCCCTCGTCCTCGCCGTCCTGATCGTCGTCATCGTTGCGATACGGCTCCCGCACATCGGGGCCGGTTGCGGGGAACTGCATGGCACCGGGCAGCCAGTTGCGAGTTTCCTCGGCCTCGCCGGCAGCAAAGCGCGCGGCGGCGATGGCGACGATTTCGCTTTTCTTGGCCTGCGGCATTACGCCATTCATGCCGGCTTCCTTCATGATCGCTTCCAGCTGGGGCCGGTTGCGCTTGGCGAGGAAGTAGCTGTCCGGCCGCCAGCATTCGACCATGTTCACCCCGAGGTCGTTGGCGACACGGTTGAACAGGCTGTTGGGATCGCCATCGAGCGCGGTCATGCTTTCCGCCCCGAAGGTGAGAGTGGTCAGGAACAGATGCAGGGCTTCGAGTTCTGCATCGGTCAGCGGCTTGCAGCGGTCGTAAATGGCGGCTTCGTTGTGGTGGGATAGCAGCCACTCGATGGCGGAGCCGTTATGCTCGATGGCATCGGCCTCGGCACCAAGCAGTTGCGCGAAACCGCGCGCCTGCTGCTCGATCATCTGGTAGCTGGCAGAGGTCGTGTCGGCATTTTCGTTGAAAAAGCCGATGCCGGCGCTGCGCGTCAGCGAGACATTCATGTTCTCGCGGGTCGCCATCATCCCGACGATAGCGAGCGTGCGCGCCGTGCGGGGGCTGGCGAGGATCGCGGCCTGAACCGCTGCGGTCTTGTGAGCGTTGATATAGCGCTTCACCGGATCGGCGTATTCGGGACGGACGCGGGCGTTATCTTCCTTGATCGCCCGGCTGACAGACTTTGCCACCTGCTCGATGCGGCGCAGGCCTTCGTGGATTTCGACCTTGCCGTTCGGGGTCAGATGGATGACCACGCCGGTTCTCTTCGCCTTGCTGGTGGCATAGAGGCTGGACGGGAAATGCCAGTCCTCGAAGATTTCCACGAACGTCGCGCCGTCCTGGCGGAAGGCCTCGGCCTTCTCGGTGACGGCCTGCTTCTGCAGGGTCAGGAACTGCTCGGCGTCATCGAAGTAGGACGTGGTTTCCGTCTGGAAAAGGTCGCTGGCGATGCGGCCCTTGTACTGCTCGATGGGGAAGATTGCGTCAGCCACGCATGCCCGGTCCTCTGTCAGGTGATCGCGGACCTGATCGGCGGTCATCCACGAGCGGCGCTGCACGAGCGCGAGCACTTCTTTCTGCTGTGCGACGGTGCCGATGGTCATGGCCTCTGCAACGGACAGGGTGATTTCACCCTTACGCAGCGCCTGCTTGATCGGAGCGCAGAGCGAAGCGACTGCGAGGCGGCGGCGGACGGTCATTTCCGACTTGCCGGCCTTGGCGGCAATGTCGGCAAGTTCCATGCCCGACTTGGCGAGGTCGGCGTAAGCGTCGGCCTGATCGACCGGGTGCATATCCTCGCGCTGTTCGTTCTCGACCAGTGCCATGGTCTTGGCCTGCTGCTCGGTCAGGCTCTCCGCAATGATGGTCTGCACTTCGGTATCGAGGGTCCAGCCTTCGGCCTCGATCTCAACAAGGTGCATCATCGCGTGGTAGCGGCGGCTGCCGTAGATGGCCTCGCGCTTGTTGCCCTTGATCTTCTTGGCGCAGATCGGCTGCAACAGGCCGTTCTCTTTGATGGTCTGCGCCAGTTCGATGATGCTGTCCTTTTTGTAGGACTTGCGCGGATTGTTCGGGTTGGCGGTCAGGTTACGCAGTTTCACGGGAACGATAAGCATGGGTCTATCTCCTAGTTGGGTTGGGTGGGTACGCACTGAAGGAAAGGGTGCCCGGGCGGGCGCTCACCGCCCGGGCGAAGGCGTCACGCTGCCTTGTCGAGCAAGCGCTTCGCCTTGGTTTCGAGGTCGAGCCGGGCGTCCTGGTGGGGCTTGGTCCGGGCCACGGCGGTAATGCCCTGGACAAAGTCAAAGATGCTCTCGGGCTTGCGGCCTTCTTCACGCAGAACTGTTTCGATCACCTTGGCGGTATCGCCCTTGGTGAAACCGCGCTTCCGCATGAAGTCCTCGCGGTCCTCATCGGTGTGCGCGACGATCCGCTCACGCGCGGCCTTGATGCCGGCGATGAAGGGGGCCGGGCTGCTGTTTGCGAAATTCGCAAGGGCGGGAGCGGCCTGATGGGCGAAGCGGCTGGCGGCAAACTTGCTATGCCGGATGGTGATTTCCTCGAACTGCTCCACGCCCCAGAGATTGCGGTTCTGGCAGACGCCACGCAGATAGAAGGAAGCGATACCGAGGGTCTTGTTTCCGACTTCCGAGTTCCAGCAGTAGAAACCACGGAAGAACAGGTCAGGCTCGCCATTGGCCAGCTTGCCGGCTTCAATCGGGTTCGTGTCATCCACGAGGAAAAGGAACACGTCACGATCGGAGGCGTAGAGCGTCGTGGTATCCTTGGTCACGTCCACGAACGGGTTGTGCTGCAAGGTTGACCAGTCGATGACGCCGGGAACCTTCCAGCGCGTGTCTCCGATGCCGTTGCCGGCGATCTTCTGCACGGCGGCGACAAGTTCGTAATCCCAGATGCGGCCATAGTCGGGGCCGGTGACTGCGCGCAATTCAACGCGGCCCTGCTGGGTTTCGAGTGTCTTGATCTGCTCGGCGCGGTTGCTGGTCAGGCCGTATTGCAGGTTGATGCCGGCAAGCGGAGCGGGGAGGTTTCGCAGATAATTGGCGGGTGCGCCGATCAAGCTGCAAAGCTGGCCGAAACTCCAATGTGTGGGGGCAACGGCGTCATCCCTGCCGGGCATCTGCAGGGTCAGCGCGTCCGGGTTGTCGGCGTCGGCGGTGACGCGGACTTGCGATGAATGAACAATGTGGGTCTTGGCTGCGTCGGCGCGGCTGCGGACGGCGGAATACAGGTCCGTCAGGCTGGTAAAACGTTCGTCGGCCGGTCGGTTAAACCATTCGGACGAAACGCGGCCGATGCGCTGGCCCTTCGTCGGGTCGATGGCGTAAGCACCGCTTGCGGTGCGGGTGGTGTCGATGGTGATGGCGTTCATGTCTGTCTCCTTTGGCTCTACCAATTTCCGCTCACGCAATCGGATGGCGAGTAAGCCGGCTCTAGCCGGTCCCTCGATCCGACCCCCGCGTTCTTTCCCCGGAAGCGGGGGGTGGACGGCGAGAGAGCCCTGGCAGGCCCGACGACAGAGGCGGGGCGCGAAGCGCCGGCGAAGGGAGGGGTATCGCCCACCTGTGCGCGCGCACCTGGCGCACAGCGCACGGGCCGAAGGCGGCGCCCAGTCGCCGCCTGAGAGTGATTTTCTGCGTCAGCGGAAAATTATGGGGACACCCTAGCCGGCGCTTCCGAACCGCCGCGGCGGGCCTATAAGGGCGCGACGGCCAGCACCCGCGGCCAAGGAAAGAAAATATGACCAGCTGCGCCGCGGTGACGCGGCGTCGGCACGGCCGCTGTAGCGGCCTATGCGCGGCTGACGGCGCCGAATGGCCGAGACCCGCGTAGCGAGGGCTCGGGTGCTTGCACCGCCAGGCAGCTTCCCCGTAGGGGCGCGTCCAGCTTCTTCTGCGCGCAGCGCGTCAGCTGGTGATATAAATCTGCGATGTCGGGAACGGAGGACAAGTCATGCCAAAAGGCAGCTTGATCGTGATCGAAGGCTATAACGGTCTAGAGGAAATCTATCGACGTGAAATACCGTCCGGCGCTGTCACCACCGCGAAGCTGGAAGAACTGCTCCGCTGTTTGGTGGCCAAACACGCGCTGTCAGACGACGAAATAGTGTCGGCCTTTCAGAAAGGTCGCACCAAAGGCTCTCGCAAGGAGCTTCTGCAGGTGACTTACGATCGGACTAAACCGGTTGCCATGTGCGGCGACTCGATTCACTTCACGGCCCGGTATATATCCCGACCGAAGACGGCACGGCCTTTACGCGAATGATCGGACCATGCTGCACTCCAAAACGCTATTCGCGGGGCCGGTCAAAGAACCAAACGGGCGTTAATTTCAATTTGATTTCGTAGGCCTGCGCTATATACTGATCGGCGAACCGTGCCGGGGCCGAAAGCTCCGCACATCAAATGGCTGAAACCATGTCCCTCTCTGAAAGGAGGCGCAAATGCACGTCTATTCCCCATATTTCACCACACTTTACGACCAACAGGAGCCTGTCGGCGACTTTGGTCGTGGAATCCACTATTCGGTGCTGCGCGCGGTAAGCTGGCACTCTCCCCACGATGATATTTCCAAGCGCCCCTATCATTTCGATTTTGCGATTATCTGGGACGAAGATCACGATACCCGTGTGATCGCCCCGGTTGAAGAAATCTATCTTGCTGGCCTGCTGTCGAAGTTCATCTTCTTTGGCGAGCGCAAGGCAAACTTTACGGCTGTGCTAGACCACAACGTCAATATTCATCCTGGTGATCGGGAGTTTAATCGCAAGATCAGCAATATCGTGGAGCACTCGGCAGAGGGGGATTTTTGGCACACTGAGATTCAGCAGTATGCAGAAGTGCCGCGCGACCCGTGCGACGCAGAGTGGATATTCCATTCAAATATCAGGATGCTCTGGAAACTTGGTGGCAAGCCTATAGCGCCACGCGGCGCGGCAAAAGCAGACACCCCGCCACCCCCGCCCACTTCATCAAGACCGCCAAAACGCGATGAGCCGCCACAGGACATGACGATGGATACCGGGACATACGAGGGGACATTCCCTTGGCCCAAGTCGAAGTCGCAATGATCGTGAAGCAACAGAAAAGGGCCGGCGTCAGCCGGCCCTTTGATATTCTTCCTGTAGCTTTCCTTAATGCAGGTCGGCTGCGCGGTCGCTGACCATCCGCAGGAACAGGATCTGGGTACTGACCGCGGCCAGGCCTTCGCCAATCTTGACGGCTCCGGGCGGGGAGAGACGGAGTTTCATTTCCAGATCGGGCGTGCGATCGGCGGGATGGTTGCCGGTATAGGCATGGGAGAACACGACATCGCCATTGTGATTGCTAATGCGGTTCTGAGAAACGAGCGTTTCGACCACGCTTTTGTTGTCCTGGTCAGGTGCAAAACCGATTTCAGCATAGGCGGCATGCAGCGCTAGGGCCTTCGCATTCTGGCCGGCTTCATCTGGCGTCATTTCGCAGCTGAAGCTTTTCTTGCTGTCTGAAGACAAATGCTCGAGCACCACGATTTCATTATTCTTCGAGTAGATCGACGTGATCGAGTGGTTTGCGTGATTGATGCAGAATCGGCTCGCCGCCGAAGTAGCTAACAGGTGTACGTCCATAACCCACCAAGACAAACGTGTTATCACTGCGCCAGGAGCTAAATCTGGCGGTATCGTCGTCGACCTCGCGCGGCCTGCATCGTCACGGCCTGCCGGCGTGAGCGAGTAAAGCGTTGCGAAGTTGAGAAGATCAGCGCGGGCGGCGCCGAAACGACTGCCGCGCTGCTGGTAACATAGGGAGGCCTGGCATCCGGTCGGTTGCGGTTCGCCAGTTGGGCATTTCCCAGGGGGGTAACAATCCTTGGAAAGCGCGAATTCAAACTTTGGAACATGAGCAACCTAAACGGGAGGCTTTTCTTCTCGTCGGAATCAACTGCATACGACTTAATGTGACCATACCCTACACGTTGAGATAATCCACCTCTTTTGGGGTGAGGTAGTGTGGCGGGAATATTCGGAACATATCAGAAACGGATAATCTATCTTATGGAAAATTTTTCATATATTTCAATTACTAAGTAGGAAGTTAGTAATGCGTGTAGTGCCACTGCCTAATATTTACTCAAGCTAGAAATCTGTGGATAACTTTGCAACGTATATCTCCTCCGCCGCGCTGTCATGTGGGTGGTTTAGTGGTTTTCCACAAGCATAAGTTTCGATGACTAAACCTGAAGTTGGCATAATCGACAAATTACCGTGGCGGGAACAGCGAACTGGTTGGGAAAATAAGCGGATCTCGTCTCAACGAGAATCTGTTGATTGCGTTCGGCGTGGTGATGGGCGGAGCAGTCGGCTTCCTGGTGTCAACCTATTTCTACGAGATGAAGCAGGTCGAAGGCATGGTCAACAGGATAGACGGCCTGAAGTAAGGTGTTGGCGACAGTGTCGGCGGATTGCTCGGTGCCGTGATCGCCTCCCTCACTGCTTATTTCACAGAGCACTGGCAATTCGATCGCGATGAAACCAGTCGGGCCGAAGAAAACAGACCGCTGCCGAAAGGCTAATGATGGCGGTGACGGCGTTGGTACCGGCCATAGAAACCATAGATGCAGCGATGGTAGGAACCACGCCTGAAGACACGCTTATCTTTCATAAAGAGCCCTGGATCTTACCTCTAATGATGGATATCTGCGATCGCTGGCTACCTAGGAGAACCCAAACGCAGTCTTGGGGCGAGAGATTCGCTTGTCCTGTTCTCCTGCAGACCTCCTGCACCAGAGATTGACCACGATCATATACATCGTTTCATCCAGAAATAAGGTGGGAGCGGAGCCGGGACCCCTCCAAGCCCCGCTCCCGGGATGGCGGCAGAAGGGACGCTGCCGCCTGCCATCATCGTGTGTCAGCGTCGATGATGGCCGTCTCATCGTTTAGTCGATCACAGTTCAAACCGGCCGACAGTCAGTGTGATCCGCTTTTTCCGGCCATCGGCGAAATCGAGGCAACCCTGCACGGTCTCGCCATACATCAGATCGCGACGCAGGCCAGTCAGCCTGATCCAGGCGGTATCCTCAAGATCAAGGATTTCCCCCGGCCGGATCGGCAAGGATCCCATCGGCACTGCCCGGACAGGGGAAACCTTCACCTCTATCATGCTGCCGGAAGCGACGTCCGCATGCAGACCCAGCAATTGCCGCGTGCTACTGCCCTGGTTTTCCAGGCTCAGCCGCGCAATCGCATCCCCGCCACTGCGGCCCGCCTCAAGATAAGGGTGCGTCACCAGGATAGTGCCGATCTCGTCCTGATGCGCATGAGCTGGCTGGTACATCAGCACACCAACAAACAGTGCCGCGCCACAAAGCAGCCAAGCCAATCGAATCACGTCAATGCCCTGCAGGTTAATCCAAGTCATCTTGCCACCTATGCCGAGGGCCACGAACTCCCCTGGCACCAGGCTCGCGGTCATGGTCCTGGTGCAGCGCCCTGGCAACGCACTCTTCAAACGCCCTTGTTTGCTCCGCGAGACCTTTTGCCCTGCATTCCCGGCGCAGGCTTTCCTGGTACTGCTCCGTTGTATAACCGCACCCGCCTAGTCCGATAACAGCAGTAAGCAGCATGACAGCCGCAGTCGCATTCATGGATGCCTCCTATTCTGCCGGATGGCTATGAGGTGTATGGACGGCCATCTCATCTACCTCGTCATCCGCCCGGCGACGACCGGCGCCAAACCGCGCATAGAGCGCAGGCAAAACCAGCAACGTCAGGATGGTGGAGCTAATGAGGCCGCCAATAACGACGGTAGCAATCGGTCGCTGAACTTCGGCGCCTGTGCCGGTGGCAATTGCCATCGGGACAAAGCCCAGAGAAGCCACCAATGCGGTGATCAGCACCGGCCGCAGGCGAACTTCGGCGCCTTCAATAACCGCAGCAATCTTCTCGACACCTTCGGCCAGTTCCTGCTGAAACCGTGTCACCATTACCAAGCCATTCAGGACGGCGATGCCACTCAAAGCGATGAAGCCGACAATGGCCGACACCGATAACGGCATGCCACGCAGCGCCAAGGCCAGGATGCCTCCGACCAGAGCGAAAGGGATACCGCTGAAGACGATCAGCGAGTCCCGCACGCTGCCCAATGCCATGAATAGCAGGAAGAAAATGGCGGCAAAGCACAGCGGCACCACCAGGACCAGGGTGTCGCGGGCGGCGAGCAGGTTCTCGTATTGCCCGCCCCAACCCAGCCAGTAGCCGGATGGCAACTGCACCTGCGAGGCGATGCGCGCCTGGGCATCCTGGACCACCGAGCCGATGTCACGGCCGCGCACATTGGCCTGAACGACGACACGTCGTTTGCCGTTTTCGCGGCTGATCTGGTTCGGACCTTCGCTGATGGCGATGTCAGCAAGCTGGCGTAACGGTATGGTGACGGCCTGATTGCTGTTGGGCAGGACGACCGGCACCGGCAGATTACGAAGGACTTCTAGGTCGCTGCGGGCGGCATCTGACAGGCGCACCACGATATCGAAACGCTTGTCGCCCTCGAACAGCACGCCCACCTCGTTACCGCCGATCGCGGTGGCGATGACATCTTGCACGTCGGCCACCGACAGGCCGCGCCGGGCAATTTCGCGCTTTCTCAGGTTGATGTCGAGATACGGCAGACCGGCGGCCTGTTCGACCTTGACGTCACTGGCGCCTGGCACGCCACGCATGACCGAGGCCACGGCATTCGCGGTCTCCAGCAGCGTGTCGAAGTCGTCGCCATAGACCTTCACAGCGATATCCGAGCGGACACCGGCGATCAGCTCGTTGAAACGCATCTGAATCGGCTGGGTGAACTCGTAGTTGTTGCCCGGCACCTGTTTCACGGCGCGCTCGATTTCAGCAACAAGTTCAGCCTTGGTCTTGCTCGGGTTCGGCCACTCCTTCTGTGGCTTCAGGATGATGAAAGTATCCGACACGTTCGGCGGCATCGGGTCGGCCGCTACTTCGGCCGTGCCCGTCTTGGCGAATACCGTGGCCACTTCAGGGAAGCTGGATACGGCCTTCTCGACCAGAAGCTGCATCTTGGATGACTGGTCCAACGAGGTGCTCGGGATGCGCATCGCATGCATGGCGATGTCTTTCTCATCCAGTTGCGGGATGAACTCCTGCCCGAGCTGGGTCATGACCAGCAGCGAGGCAACGAACAACCCGGCCGCGGCGATACCCACCCGGCCCGGCATATGAACCACCTTCTCAAGGATGGCTCGATACCGGGTCTGGGCGGCCAGCATAAAGCGGCTTTCCTTCTCCTTGACCGGCCCACTCACAAACAGGGCAATCATGGCTGGCACAAAGGTCAGGGAAAGCGCGAAGGCACAGGCCAGTGCAATGATGACCGTGAGAGCCATCGGCTCAAACATCTTGCCCTCGACGCCCGTGAAAGTGAGCATCGGCACATAGACAATGATGATGATGGCCTGTCCGAACACGGAGGGCTGAATCATCTCCTTGGACGCAACCATCACCTCCAGCATGCGCTCACGCTTGGTCAGCGTCCGCTTCAACTCATGCTGCTTGTCCGCCAAATGGCGCAGGCAGTTCTCGGCAATAATCACGGCGCCGTCGACAATCAGGCCGAAGTCCAAAGCGCCCAGGCTCATCAGGTTGGCGCTGATATGGCCTTTCAGCATGCCGGTTGCCGTCATCAACATGGTGATGGGAATGACGGCTGCGGTAATCAGGGCCGCTCGGATATTCCCTAAGAACAGGAACAGCACCACGACAACCAGCAGCGCGCCTTCAGCCAGGTTTTTCTCAACCGTCGCGACCGTGGCATCGACCAGCTTGGTCCGGTTTAGCACCGGAGCTGCTTCCACGCCCGGCGGCAGTGAGGCGTTAATCTGGCTTAGTTTCTTGTCCACACTCTCGGCGACTGTGCGGCTGTTGCCGCCAATCAGCATCATGGCAGTTCCGACCACGACTTCCTTGCCACCCGAGCTGCCGGATCCCGTGCGCAGTTCATGTCCGATATCGATGGTGGCAACGTCGCGCACGTATACCGGAACGCCGTCCCGGGTGGTGACCACGACTGCGCCAATGTCGTCGATGTTTTCCAGACGGCCATAGGAGCGGACGACCAGTCCTTCGCCATTCTGCTCCATGAAACCGGCGCCGATGGCCGTGTTGTTGCGCTGGATGGCAGTGGACAGATCCGACAGCGTCAAGCCTTGGGCGACGAGACGATCCAGCTTCGGCTGGATATGGAATTCCTTGGTGTAGCCACCGATGGAGTCGATACCGGCCACGCCCTGCACGCTGCGGAGCTGCGGCTTGACCAGCCAGTCCTGTACCGTGCGCAGGTAAGTGACCTGCTTCATCTCTGTGTCGAGGATTTCGCCTTCAGGTGTGCGGAAAGTGCCATTCGCCTGCCAGCCGGGTAGCCCCTCGGCTGCGACCTCGCGCGGCTCCTTGTAGCGCACCAGCCACATATAGACTTCGCCGAGACCCGTCGTGATCGGGCCAAGACGCGGCTCCACGCCCTCCGGCAGCCCCTCCTTCACCTCGGTCAGCCGTTCGGTGACCTGCTGGCGCGCGAAGTAGATGTTGGTTTTCTCCGAGAAGATGGCCGTGACCTGTGCGAAGCCATTGCGGGACAGCGATCGCGTGTTTTCCAAACCCGCGATCCCTGCCAACGCATTCTCGATGGGATAGGTGACCTGCTTCTCGATTTCCGTCGGCGACAAAGCAGGCGCCAGGGCATTGATTTGCACCTGGTTGTTGGTGATGTCGGGAACGGCATCGATGGGCAACTTCAGCAAGGACTGAACACCCAGGATGCAGACGCCGACCACCAGGATGAGGACGACCAGTCTCTGCCGGATCGATAGGCGAAGAATATGCTCAATCATTGTTCTGGTTCCGCCTGCGACAATCAGTGAGCGTGCTCGGCTTCAGCTTTTTCAAGCTGGGCCTTCAGGACAAAGGAATTCTCGACCGCGACGGACTCGCCTGCATCGACGCCGAAGCGGATTTCGACTTGACGGCCATCGGCACGGCCCAACACGACCTCGCGCTTCTCGAAGCCCTCGTCGGTGCGCACGAACACGACCTGGTCCTTCTTGATGCGCTGGATCGACGCCTTCGGCACCAGAACGCCGGCCTTCTCGGACGAGCTGTTCACCGTCACCGAAGCGAAATCGCCAGGACGCCAGTTGCTGCCGTCATTCGGAATTTCGACCAGAACCTTGGCCAGCCGGGTCTCACGGTCGATCACCGGGCTGACGAAGACGACCTTGCCTTTGGTTGGGGCGGCCTGACCTTCGATGCTGACCGTGTCGCCTTCCTTGACGAAGGCGAGGTCACCCGGCGCCACGGATGCCTCAACCCAGACAACTGACAGATCGGCAATGGTGAAGAGTTCGGTCTCGGCCGGCACGGAAGCACCGATGGCGCCACGACGCTCGACCACGCGGCCGGCAATGGGACTGCGGATTTCCAAAATTTGCAGACTAGAGCTGCTGCCATTCATACGGGCGAGGTCGGCGGGGTTAATCCCAAGTGCTGCCAGCTTTTGGCGCGCCAGATCGACTCGGATACGGGCCTCTTCCAGCGCGGTCCGGGCCGTCAGGAAATCCTGCTCGGACGAGATTTTCTTTTCCCAGAGGTTCTTTTCCCGGTCATGGGTAGTGCGGGCCAGTGCTTCGGTACGCTGGGCAGCCAGCAACTCACCTTTCACCTCGGCGATTTCCCGGCTCTCGATGGTCGCCAGCAACTCACCCTTGGCAACGGTGTCACCCAGCCGCTTTTTCAGGTCGATCACAACGCCAGACGCCTTGGCCGCCACAATCGCCATGCGGTCGGGATTTGCCGTCACGGTGCCCGGGAAAGTCGTGGTCCGGACCAGGTCACCCTCGGTGGCTTCAGCAACGGTAATACCGGACTGCTGGATCTGCTCTGCCGTCAGCTTGAGCGGGTCGCCTTCTTCCTCGCCTTCGCCGTGACCGCCATGGCCGTCGCTCTTGCCGTGACCGTGTCCACCAGCTTCTTCCTTATGATGACCGCCAATCAGGTCAGTCTTCGTGGCTACGACCGAGCCGCCGATGCCTAGAGCGATACCCACAATTAGGGCGATGATGGTATTGCGCATGGTGTTCTCCGGGGGATCAGTAGGTGCGGCCGACAAGGCGCATCAGCTCGATGCGGGCCAGGTGATAGTCGCGCAGCGCAGTGGCATGCTGGGCTTTGACGTCGAACTGTGTCCGCTGGGCATCCAGCAGATCGAGGAAGCCGAACTTGCCTGCTGAGTAGCCTTCGCGCGCAGCAGCAGCAGCCTCGTCGGCGGCCGGGACAATAGTCTTGCCCATGGCGTCTGCTTCGCTGTGCGCGGCCAGCAACGTTTGTCGGGCGCGCGCCAGATTGCCCAACAGCGTCAACCGCATGGCATCCGCCTCGGCTTCGGCGCGGTTGAGGTCCTGGCGGGCACGCAAGATGTTGCCGCTGTTCTGGTCGAAGACCGGAATGGGAATGGTCAGGCCCACGACGAGGGCATTGCTGCCGTCCTCGCGATACCGGCGCATTCCAGCGCTAATCGTTGGGTCAGGCACACCCGCTGCGCGCTCACGGTCAACGCCGGCGCGGGCCTGCGCGATTGTTGCACTCAGCCGGGCAAAATCCGGGTTCTCGGCCAGTGCGGCTTCGTCGGGACTGACGTCGGGTACATCCCCAATGCGGTCAAACCAGCCGGAATTCACCACCAGTTCGACATTCGACACGCCCAGTATTGCTGTCAAAGCAGCTCGGTTGCCCTGCAGCTCGCGCTGCGCCTTCTGGCTGGCGACTTGAGCGGCAGCCAACGTGATATCGGTCTTGCGCGACTGGACGGGAGACTCGCGACCGTTCTGGACACGCTCACGGATGGCACCCGCCAAAGACTGGGCGTTCTTCAGCCGGTCATCTTCCAGGGCCACCAGGCGAGCCGCATAGAGTGCGCCGACATACGCCTTGGCGACCTCGTCCCGCAGGGCGAGCTGGTCGGCATTGCGATCATGGGCGGCGAGCGTCAGCCCGGCTTCGGCTGCGTCAATGCGCGCCTGTCGCTTGCCGCCGATCTCAATGCGCTGGGACAGGCCTCCCGTCAGCTCGATGTTGTTGGTGCCGCGATACTCCTTGCTGCCCGCAAAGTTCTCGGCGTCAACAAATAGCTCCGGGTTCGGCCAGGCACCGGCCTGCATCCGGTCGCCGGTCGCGCCTTCGCGCCGGGCATCGGCCGCGCGGATGCGGGGTGAATTGGCCTCGGCAATGCGCAAAGCATCATCGAGCGTGCGGATTTCGACCGTCTGCGCAGTGGCAATTTGCACATAAGCAGTGGAGGTCAGCGCCACGCAGAGTGCGAGCGCGGGAAGGCTGTAGAAGCGCATGGAATCCTCGGACAGACACAGGTTTCCCGATGCGGATGCATCAGGTCGTGTTCAAAGTCGAAGGATCAGGCTTTGGGAGGTTCCAGGAGGCCGTCAGGCTGCGCAACGGCAAAACCGTTGTCGCGAAGGGCCAGGAGCTTGGGCGCCGTGGGCATGGAATGAGCCAAGCTGGCCACGGAATGCGGCAGGCCACGACCATGCTGTTCACAATGGGAAGCACAGTCCTGGCTTCCATTGGCACCTGGCTTGGATTTCTCGATATCGATCTGCGACGCACTATCGCCCGTCTGGAATGCCGATACCGTCGTTTGGTCATTTAAACCGGCGACCATAACCGGATGCTCTAGATGCCAGGCCCCCACAGTCGCGCAGAAAAGCATGCCAAGCACAGTGACAATGACGGCGAGACGCCGACCTGTCGAAAAGTGCCTGAAAATGCTGATTTTCATTGCTACCGTATGCCTGGGGATAGGCTTACTTGACGTTCAGACTGTACTGCGCCTTGCCGACTTCCTTACCACCATCGGCAAGGGTTGTCATGGCCCGAACATTGCCGGTCGCCGGGCTTGCGGCCTTGCCTACCAGCTTATCGCCCTGCGGCTTCAGCTCCACTGTGCTTTCCGCGTTGTTCACGAAGAGACGCACATTGGCCGACATCGAGGCTGCTGGGTTCATCGGCTTATGGTCCTTGATGACATAGAGATGGACGTCGCTACCCTTGACGACCAGCTCGCCTTCGTAAGAGCCGATTTTCTTAACCTGGCCACCGTGTTTCGCCTCATCGGCCTGCGCCGAAACGGCGAAAGCGAACAGGCCTGCAGCGACCAATGCACTCAGTTTCCTCATTCGACACCTCCTTGTTAGGGACATACATAACTAGCGACGGAAGATTACGCTGGCAAGTCACGGGGTTGTCAGGCTCCTGCGACGCATCGCCGCCGTAATACTGTTACATCCGCTCTTGCGGCCGAGGGCGCATTCCATCCCAAAGAATACAGGCAACTCCGCAGAAAATGGCGACGTCCGCGAGATTGAACGCGGGCCAATGCCAGCCGAAGGCATGGAAATCCAGAAAGTCGGTCACGGCCCCGTGCCGATATCTATCCAGAACATTGCCCACGGCACCGCCAATGATAAGCCCAAGCCCCGCGGATGTGATCCAAGAGGCTTCTCGCCAGAGCCACCACAGCAGGTAGGCGATGACCGCGAGAGCAAACAGCGACAGTGCCCACCAAGGTACATGGCCGCCGAGCAGCCCAAAGCTTACGCCGTCATTGCGCACCAGGACCAGATTGAAGAATGGTGTCACCTGAATGGCCCAGGTGGAATCACCCGAGCCCGCGGCAAGGGCTCCTGCCTTACTAGCCTGATCCAGGAGCAGGGCGGCGGTGCCCCATACAAATCCTGCAATACGCGGCGTCACGGCGATGTCTTGCCAGCTCTGGCCAAGTCACTTCGCGCGTCCCGCACAATCGACCAGGCCGATTGCAGGAACAGCCCTGCGATGACGACAGCAACGACCAGATCCGGCCATGGCGAATCCGTCCAGGCGACTACGCCAGCAGCAACGACAACAGCGGCATTGCCGATGGCATCATTCCGGCTGAATAGCCAGACAGCTCTGACATTGGCATCGCCCGCACGATGCGGCACCAGGACAGCGGCAGCCGCGACATTTACGGCAAGTGCGATAAGACCGAACAAGCCCATCAGCTCAGCCTCCGGCGTATGCAGGACCAGGACTCGATAGGCTGTATTGGCAAGCACTGCGAGCCCCAGCGCGCCAAGAAACAGGCCCTGGATGAGAGCCGAACGCGCACGCCACGCCAAACTCCACCCTATAGCCAGTAGCCCGAGGAATGTAATGAGGCCGTCGCCCAGGAAATCGAGCGCATCGGCCTTCAGTGCCTGAGAACCAGACCAGAAACCGCCCACCGCCTCGACGATGCCGTAGCAAACATTCAGCATCACAACAATCCAGAGCGCGCGCCGATAAGCTGGCGTAACATGCGACATATCTTTCGGCAGCTCATCGTTTTCGCCATCCGCTTCGGTATCAAGGCGCTGAAGGTGATAGCCCAGGCCTGTCACCGCCCTCTCGACTTCTGGCAACTGTACGGCGGGTTCCGCGACATCGAGCGTCATGACCTGAGACGCGATTGATACCTTCACCTCGTTGACCCCGGATATCTTTCTTGTGGCGCCCTCAATCTTGGCGGCGCAACTGGAGCAGTCCATGCCGGTGACACGGTATTGGATTTCAGAAACCTTCGGTGCAGTTGTGGTGGACATGATTTACCTGATGATTGCGTTGCGGATGCGGGCGACATTCCGGTTCATCACATGCCGGATGTAGTGGATGTAGAACCATCTTTTCCAACCCCTGATATTCGTTCCGACCTTGGCATAGAACTCGTCAGGGGTATTGAATAGGCCAAAATCGCAATTGATGCCCTTATCCTGGATATAGGTATCTTGACCCGTCCATGCCGTCTTCGGATTGCGGAAATCATTGGTGGACACGCCGTATCCGCAGAAGCTGCCGGAGCAGTCAGGATTTTGCGCCTGAAGCTTTCGCAGATATGTGGTGTCGAGAATGAGGCCTTCTAGATTCAGCCACCGGCCATCAAGTTGCACCTCTACCCAGCTATGCAGGATGTTGGCAGGCGCTAGCAGATAGAAAAGACCGGTTACCGCACCTTTCTGAAGGCGCTTATGAATGGTGAAGCCGTGGAATCGGCAGGGAATGCCAACCGCGCGCAGCAGCGCCATGAAGAGGGTCGCCTTGGTGTTGCATTGACCGTATCCGTCAGCCAGCACGGCTGACGCCGGAATATCGTCATCGGTGTTGTAGCCGAACAGGATTTCGTCACGGACAAACTCATAAATTGCCTTAACGCGGTCTTCGCGAAGCATGTCGCTCCAGCCGCGCTCGACAATCAAGGCGGTGATGCTTGGGTGGTCGAAGTCGAGCAACGGCGAGCGCTCCAGCAATTCGCACTCGCATTCGGCTTCGTTGGGCGATACGGGCTGGTGGCCGCGGAACGCTATGTCGGTCGCAAGCATAATGTGCCAGTTGATTTTGATTTCACTTCTGACACCTTACAGCCTACAACTATTGTAGGCTCAAGCGTTGATTTCACCTGCCATAGACGAGCTCACAATATGGAAAATCAATCACTTACGATTGGACAGCTCGCCGACCAGAGTGGCTGCTCTGTCCAGATTATCCGTCACTATGAAGCGGAAGGCCTGCTACCAGAGCCTCCCAGGACGGCAGGCAATCAGCGCCGATATGGCGCCAATCATCTCCGACGCCTGCAATTCATCAGGCACAGCCGGGATCTTGGCTTTTCGCTCGGGGATATCCGGGAAATCATCCGCATCTCAGACGAGCCGGACCAGAGTTGCGATGCAGTCAATGCAATCGCGCAGCAACATCTCGAAAACGTCGAGCGACGCATCTCGCAGCTCAAGGCCTTGCGCAAAGAGCTGAAGCGGATGGTTGGTGAATGTGGCTCCGGCAAAGTCGCTGAATGCCGAATCATCGAGACTCTGGCCGACTTTGGTCATGCCCATTGCCGTCATGATCTGGCATGAGTTCGATCTCAAGGGAGGAATTGCAGTCCCGCTCCCTCGGTCTTGAAGGCTCTGGGTTGCGACAGCAGCCAAACGGCCCTTGCGCCGGGGGTACAGAGGGATTGAGCGGAACTCCAGTTGGCGCTGGTGCCCGCTATTCAGAATAGCGGAAAGGAGAACCGAAAATGTTGTTGTACCATTTCGTCACGTTACTCGTGGCGACCCTGCAGCTGGTGATCGATCAGATTACGCTTCTGCTGTATGCCGTCAGAAAAGACCAAGAAACAACAAACTGCTTAAATAATTTCACATTCTAAGACCCGCAGCGCTGCACCTCGACTGTGACATGCGACATATGTGGAATCTGCAAGAGCTTCTGCCTGTAAACGTCCGGCTCCAGCGGGTGATCGGATACCAGGGCAACAATGGCAGCCAGGTGTCCTGGGCCTACCCGCCACAGATGGAGGTCGCTCACCCGGTCGCCGTCTTGCTCGAGCATTTGCTGAATCTGCCTGGCAGTGTCCCCTGCCGGCACGGCATCGACAAGCACCGCACCGGAAACGCGCATGAGACTCCAGGCCCAGCGGGCGATCACAATCGCGCCCAATAGCCCCACGACCGGGTCCATCCAGAGCCAGCCGAAAAAGCGTCCCGCCAGCAAAGCAAGGATGGCCATGACCGACGTCAGGGCATCGGCCAGCACATGCAGATAGGCCGCCCGAAGATTATGGTCGTGATGGTGGTGATCATGATCGTGGTCATGCGCATCGGTTTCTTCATCCCGATGCAGGAGCCATGCGCTGAGCAGATTGACGATTAAACCAAGCGCCACGATCGCGATCGATTCATCGAACCTGATTGGTGTCGGCGCAGTCAGGCGAAGGGCGGATTCATATCCGATCAGCACTGCTATGACGGCCAGAATCAGCGCGCTTGAGAACCCGGCCAATTCACCGATCTTCCCCGTTCCAAAGGTGAAACGCCTGTCGCCGGCATGGCGTCGGGCAAATGCATATGCCGCGGCCGCAATGGCGAGCGCACCGGCATGGGTTGCCATATGGATGCCATCCGCCAGAAGCGCCATGGAGCCAAATATCAGGCCCGCGGCAATTTCGCCAACCATCATCACGGCGGTCACGCCAACCACGATCCACGTCCGGCGCTCGTTCCGGTCATGGCCGACACCGAGGAAAACATGGTCGTGCTGCCAGTCAGACAGGGAATGCGTATGCATGAAACCTCCGGCGTTGGACAAATTCAGTGGCCCTTGGCGCCAGGGCTACTCCGCTCCACTGAATGCCTTCAGCGGATGGATAGCACAAACACACATGAATTTAATCCGATCTAATGCTAAGCAGATGGCTAAATAGACAGTCTGTTGACCAAATATCCCAACTGTTGAAAAGAACAATGGCCCAGGACAAAACCTTTCCGCAAAACCTCGCGCAAGCCTTCAGGGCATCCGATCTTGAAAGCGAGCGGATCGCATCGATCATTCGCGCCATCATCCTGGTTACCCTGCTTGCCGCAGTTTTTACGGCGCGCACGCAGGAAGCGGATCATCGCCCACTGGAGCTGGCCGTGCTGGTTTACGGCCTGGGAACCATTGCGGGCCTGGTGGCGGCCTGGAGGAAATATCATCCTGTCGTTCTGCCCTATTTCCTTGTCGGTTTCGACATTATTACCCTGACCATCGCAATCGTCATGATTGGTGCGGAATTTGGCATTGCACCCATAGACGCATTCACGCTGCCGATTTCGGGCCTACTTGTCGTGGTCTTTTTGCACGCTTCGCTGCGCTATGATCCTTGGCTAGTGGTGTTTGCGGCCAGCATTCTGGCGGCAGTAATCCTGATCGCTTCCATGGTCAGCACCGTCGACGAGTCCGTCTTCCACACGGAAGCAGCAGAGCATCTGATGCATTTCAGGGTGTTTCCGATCATCATTTTCCTGCTGACCATGGGCATTCTCGCGGTAACGACCGCGCGAACAAGGCGATTGATCGCCAATGTCTATGTTAGCACCAGTCGGGCCGCCACCTTGTCTCGCTATTTTTCCCGCGACGTCGCTGAAGAGCTGATGAACAGGCCATCTGGAACAACAGAGTTTGGCGATCGCATCCGCGCCGCGGTGCTGTTTGCCGACTTGCAAGGCTTCACCGCTATGGCGGAAGCGATGGATCCAGGTGAACTTGCCAAGTTCGTTTCGGACTTCAGGGAGAGGATTTCCAGACCGGTATTGGCCAATGGCGGCGTGGTCGATAAATACATCGGCGACGCGGTCATGGCGGTCTTCGGTGCACCACGACAAGCGCCGGACGATGCGGAGCGGGCCATACTCTGTGCTCTGTCGATGGTCGATGAAATTGACGCATGGTCCCGAGAACGCATAAAGCTGGGCAAGCCGCCCATTCGTATTGCGATTGGCGGGCACTTCGGGGATGTGTTCGCAGGCGTGATCAGCGACGGGACACACCTAGAATATACCGTCATTGGCGACACGGTGAATGTCGCAAGCAGGCTCGCGCGATTACCGCGTGCCCTGGAGACACCGCTGGTTCTCTCGACTCCGCTAGTCGAGGCGGCAGGTTGCCACGATGTCAGGCTTGTGGCGCTGCCGCCTCAATCGCTTCCGGGCCACCCCAAACCGGTGCCAGTGCATAAGTTAAAAGCTAAATTCGAAAGCGCAGTAAAATAGCCACTTGAGCTTCCCATCGCTGGAAGCCGTATTAGTGCTGCCATCACTCACGGGAGTTTAGTGTGATGGCTATCGCAGAAGCGTTGAACTTGGCAGAAAACCCAGGATTTGGAATCCATTCGGTCGACCTCCGGGTGGAGGGTATGACATGTGCTTCCTGCGTAGGCCGCGTCGAAAAGGCGCTAGCCAATGTCCCCGGCGTATACCGGGCGGTTGTCAACCTGGCAACAGAACGCGTTCACGTTGAAGGTTCTGACTTGAATTCGGTCGACCTGATCGAGGCGGTCGGAAAAGCTGGTTACGAATCTCATCAAATCCTGGAGGCATCACAAATGGGGTCCGTCGACGCGGATCCTGCCAAGGCGCGCAGCCGAAGGGAACTACAGCACTTGCTCTTAGCGGCGGTGTTATCTGCGCCGCTCGTTGCCGGGATGATCGGCGACCTGCTCGGGTTTGGAATGATGGTGCCCGGTTGGCTTCAGTTGCTGCTTGCCTCAACCGTCCAGTTCTGGTTAGGCGCCCGGTTCTACAAGGCCGCCTATAAGGCAGTTCGCAATGGCTCCGGGAATATGGACCTGCTAGTCGCACTTGGCACCACCGCGGCGTGGGGCCTGAGCGTCTACATGCTGCTCGTCCAGTCGCATCCTGGTCATACGCCGCATCTATATTTTGAAAGCAGCGCCGTCCTCATAACATTCGTCCTGCTTGGCAAGTGGCTGGAGGGGCGCGCCAAGGGGCAGACCGCAGCTGCCATCCGGGCGCTCATGAACCTGCGGCCTGCGATTGCGAGGGTCCGGCGGGGCGCTGCGATTATCGAGGTGTCGGTCGACCATGTCAGCACCGGTGACATCGTTGTTGTCCGGCCCGGTGAAGCTATCCCCATCGATGGCGAAATCATATCCGGTTTCAGCAACGTCGACGAAGCAATGTTGACAGGCGAGCCTCTCCCGGTAGCAAAACCGGTCGGCGCCCGGGTGACCGGTGGCTCAATCAATGTCGACGGTCTGATCGAGGTGGAGACTACCGCCACTGGCGGGGACACCATGCTGGCCAAGATAGTCAAAATGGTCGAGGGCGCTCAGGCAGCCAAGGCCCCAATTCAGCGCGTTGTCGACCGCATCAGCGCCATCTTCGTCCCCATCGTTCTCCTGGTTGCCGCCCTGACCCTTCTGGCGTGGTGGTACACCTCGGGCGACATCGAGATGGCTGTCGTCACTGCGGTCGCGGTGCTCGTCATCGCCTGCCCGTGTGCGCTGGGGCTCGCGACACCGACCGCCGTAATGGTTGGCACAGGGGAAGCGGCCCGGCATGGCATTCTCATCAAGGACGCTGAGGCGCTCGAACGCGCGCATCTGGTCACTGTAGTTGCCTTCGATAAGACCGGTACGCTGACTGAGGGAAAACCGGAGTTGACGGACGCGATTGCCGCGACCGGCATATCGAAGGCGGATATTCTGACCCTGTCTGCATCCCTGCAGCAAGGCAGCGAGCATCCGTTGGCTAAGGCGATACTCGCGCGTTCCAAGGCGGACGGCCTCCCTCAGCTTGCCTTGACTGATTTTGCCGCCATTCCGGGGTTCGGCGTATCTGGTCTGGTAAATGGGCGCAAACTGCTGCTCGGCGCTCGCAGGCTCCTTGAGAAGCACGATCTCCTCGACACGGATTTGGACTCACGGGCTGTCGCGCTCGAGGCTAGCGGCCGGACCGTGTCCTGGCTTGCTGAGCTTGCTCCGGAGCGGCGAATTCTAGGCCTTCTGGCCTTCGGCGATTCCCTGAGGGTCTCCGCAAAGACTGCTGTGGCTCACCTGCAGCAGAACGGCGTCGAGCCGGTGATGGTAACTGGGGACAATTCGGGGGCTGCCAATACCGTGGCCGAGCAACTCGGCATCACGCAGGTTTTCGCTGAAGTTCTGCCGGGCGACAAAGCGGATATTGTGGCCCGATTAAGGTCGGACGGCCGCGTCGTCGCGATGGTGGGTGATGGTATCAACGACTCGCCTGCTCTGGCCGCCGCCGACGTGGGTATTGCCATGGCAACCGGTACTGATGTCGCCATGCATACGGCGGGCGTCACTTTGATGCGCAGCGAACCCACGCTGGTCAGCGGCGCTATCGATATCTCCAGGCGGACGTACGCGAAAATCCGACAGGGCCTGTTCTGGGCGTTCATCTACAACCTAGTCGGAATACCACTTGCAGCGCTCGGATATTTGAGCCCGGTCATCGCGGGCGGCGCCATGGCACTCAGTTCGGTCAGCGTTGTCCTGAATGCGCTGTCACTCCGCGGCTGGAAGCCGCCGACAATTGGAGGTCAGAAATGAATATTGGACAGGCAGCAGCTGCGAGCGGAGTCACCGCTAAGTTGATTCGCTACTATGAGCAGATCGGATTGATTCCGCAGGCTGGCCGGACGGCTTCCGGATATCGGGTCTATACCGACGATGAGGTGCGCACACTTCAGTTCATCAAGCGGGCGCGCACCCTGGGCTTCAGTATTGAGCAAATCGAGCACCTGGTTGGCTTGTGGCGGGACCAGGGGCGGGCCAGCGCTGAGGTGAAACGGATAGCGCTCCAGCATATCGGGGAACTCGAGCAGAAAATCGCGGAGTTGCTAGGCATGAAGCAGACGCTGGAAGAACTGGCCTATGCCTGCCACGGAGACCATCGCCCGAGCTGTCCAATCCTTCGTGATCTTGAGAAGCCGCTTGATGAGGAGACGGCTGCGAAAAGACCTGCTTCAGCGCTGATGAATTCCGGGCCGTAACCACTTGGTGCAGAGCTGCCTTCATGTCTGGGAAACTGAAATGCAGATAAACGGAAAGAACGAAACGACCAGACGACCAAACAGTTGACCTTCCAGTCGCTGGAAGCGGCACAATGTTTATTGGACGAAACTTTTGAGGAGCAAAGAGATGCTTAAGCTGAAAATACCCGACATGACCTGTGGGGGATGCGAAAACAAAGTCCGGAAGGCCCTGGCTCCGATTGGTGGCATCGAGACGGTCAGCATTGACCGGGGTCAAAAGCTGGTGAGCGTGGACGGATCAGCATCCGAAGGAGCGGTTATTCAGGCAATTGAGAACGTCGGCTTTACGGTTGAGAAACTCGCTGCATGAAAGCAGTATGCCTTGGCCGGGTTCGTTCACATTGCCTGGCCAAGGCACTTTCAGGATGGCGAGGACAGCGTGAGCAGCAATGAAATCGGCCGGATCATCTTCGGCTTGCCGGGGAATGAAGAGTTTGCAAGCAAAGTGGCCAAACAGGGCGGTTGGGAAGATGGAAAGCTTGAAACCCGACGCTTTCCCGACGGTGAGAGCTACGTCCGACTTCAATCCGATGTGTCGCACAAAGAGGTCATTCTCGTCTGCACATTGTCACGACCGGACTCGCAATTCCTGACCTTGATATTCACGGCAGACGCCGCCCGGGAACTGGGTGCGGCGAGCGTAACCCTGGTCGCGCCCTACCTGTCCTATATGCGCCAGGACCGCCGGTTCAATGCCGGGGAAGCCGTCACGTCAAAAACCTTTGCGGCGCAGATATCGTCAGCTTTCAATCGGCTGATTACCGTCGATCCCCATTTGCACCGCTATCCAAACCTATCCGCAATCTATTCCTGCGAGACGATTGTGCTCCACGCGGCACCGCTCATCGGTGACTGGCTGGCTGCGGAAGTCACCTATCCGTTGGTAATTGGTCCCGATGAGGAGAGCGAGCAGTGGGTCGCAGCTGTCGGGGCCAAAGCCAAGGCGCCTCATGTGGTGCTACGCAAGACCAGATTTGGCGACCGCAGAGTGGAGTTGAAGGTTCCGGATCTAAGTCAATGGCGAAACCTTAAGCCTGTTTTGGTTGATGATATTGCGTCATCGGGCCGTACGTTGATTGAAGCCAGTAAACTAATACAGGCGCAAGGACTCGCCCGCCCCATCTGTGTGGTGGTTCACCCTCTCTTCGCAGAGGAATCCTTCGCCGAGCTGAAATCAGCTACGGACAAGGTTGCTTCCACGGATGCCGTGCCTCACATCAGCAATCGCATATCATTGGTGCCCCTGGTAGCGGGTGCGCTGCAAGGTCACCGATGACACGAGTTCCCATTATCAACATGGGGTGGCCCGGCAGACACGCCCCAGTGACGCAGCTGCTGCGGCATTGATCCAGCGCAATGTCTTTGTATCACCCCCGGGCGAGGATACGCACCTTCTCTTGTTGAATCCTACCCTGCAATCATTGGAATGGGGTGCTGTGCCGGAGGTTCACTCATGCTGTCAATGACATTCCTGGGCGGCGCCGGTACGGTCACCGGATCAAAACATCTGCTGGAGTTCAACGGACATCGTTTACTCATCGATTGCGGGTTATTTCAGGGTCTCAAAAACCTTCGTGAGTTGAACTGGGCGGACTTCCCTCTGGATCCAGCGAGCATTGACGCAGTGATACTCACCCATGCTCATCTGGACCACTCGGGTTATATCCCGAAGCTGGTTCGAGAGGGCTTTCGGGGGCCTATTCTGGCTAGCGACGCTACAGCGCAAGTGGCGGACCTCATCTTGAAGGATAGTGGCCACCTGCAGGAAAAAGACGCCGAGTATGCCAACCGAAAGGGCTTTTCAAAGCACGCACCCGCGTTGCCGCTATATGGCATTAAAGACGCTGAGAGGGCGATGGATTCGTTCAAGGCAGTCCCGATGCACAAGGTCTTGGACGTGCCTGGTGGGGCGAAGCTGACCCTCCGGAGGGCGGGGCACATCCTGGGCGCGGTTACCGCGGACATTGCCTGGGGTGGCAAGCGTGTCGTTTTCTCTGGGGACCTTGGCCGATACAATGACCCGGTCATGGTCGACCCGGAGCCCGTCATTAATGCGGACTACATTGTCGTCGAGTCCACATATGGCGACCGGAAGCATGCGCATTTGGATCCAATTGAGGTTCTCGGGGAAATAACGGAGCGCACGATCGGACGCGGGGGCACGGTCGTCATACCGGCATTTGCGGTCGGGCGAGCGCAGTCCCTTCTCTATTACTTCTCCTGCTTGAAAGGAAAGGGCCGCCTGAGAAATGTACCAATATATCTCGACAGCCCAATGGCCATCGATGCCAGCAAGTTGCTCTGCGACCATCTTGACGACCACAGACTGTCCCCGGACGCCTGTCACTCTGCCTGCCGAGTTGCGAAGTATGTCCGCGACGTTGAGGAGTCAAAGTGGTTGACAGCCAGCCAAATGCCGAAAGTGATTATATCGGCAAGTGGCATGGCGACAGGGGGCCGGGTTCTGCATCACATAAAGACGTTTGGGCCGGACCGGCGCAACACCATTCTGTTCTCAGGGTACCAGGCAGCCGGAACTCGGGGACGGTCGATGGTTGAAGGTGCCGCGGAGGTTAAAATTCACGGAGAATGGGTTCCGATCCGAGCTGAGATTCAGGACTTGCCGATGCTGTCCGCTCACGCCGATTCTGACGAACTCTTGCGGTGGCTTCGAGGCTTCGGCGACGCACCCAGTAAGGCTTTTGTGGTGCACGGGGAGGGATCGGCTTCCGCTGCAGTCCAGCGGCGTATTGAGGACGAACTGTCCTGGAATGCTGTCGTGCCGCAGCAGGGCGAAAGCTACGCATTATGAGCGAGACTTCCCAACTATCCGTACGCCGCGGCGTGCCTGCCCTGAGAGCACGTCGACTGGGGCTCCATACGCAGCACCAGGCTGTGGTCGTCATGCGCACGGACTGCCATGTGTGCCGTGCCGAAGGCCTGGCCGCTCGGTCTCAGGTTCTGTTGACGCTGCGCGACCGCCAGGTTCAGGCGACTCTGTTCCAGATCGACGGAGACCTTCTGAGCCATGGCGATGTGGCTCTGTCCGAGGCAGCATGGAGCCTGTTGGGCGTGACGGATGGGGAGCAGATTCATGTTTCCCATCCTCCTTCCTTGGACTCCCTCTCCAGCGTCCGGCGCCGGATTCACGGCAATCGGCTCGATGAGAGCAGCCTGACCTCGATCGTTCGAGACGTCGTCGCTGGCCGATATACAGACGTGCACCTCGCCGCTTTCCTGACGGCAAGCTCCGCCCTGCCGCTTGACCTTGTCGAAACAGCGGCGTTGACGAAGGCAATGGTAGCAGCGGGTGACAAGCTCGACTGGGGCAGAGCAGTCGTCGTGGACAAGCATTCCATTGGTGGGCTTCCTGGCAACAGAACAACGCCTATTGTGGTAGCAATCGCGGCCGCCTCCGGCCTTTTGATGCCGAAGACTTCGTCCCGCGCCATCACTTCGCCAGCCGGGACAGCGGACACGATGGAGACCCTGACCAACGTCGACCTCGACATCGCCACGATGCGGCGCGTGGTCGAGGCGGAGGGTGGATGTCTCGCTTGGGGTGGAGCTGTTCGGCTCAGCCCGGCCGACGACATATTCATACGAATTGAGCGCGTTCTCGATATTGATACCGAGGGGCAAATGATTGCCTCTGTCCTGTCCAAGAAGATTGCGGCCGGATCGACACATGTCGTCATCGACATTCCCGTAGGAGCAACCGCCAAAGTTCGTACGAAAGAAGCCGCTCTGGGCCTGTCAGCACGTCTTACCGATGTTGCGGCACAGTGCGGTCTGACTGCCGTATGCAAACTGAACGACGGCACTCAGCCAGTCGGCCGCGGTGTTGGCCCTGCGCTGGAAGCAGCCGATGTACTCGCAGTGCTTCAGAATCTTCCGGATGCCCCCAATGACCTTAGGGAGCGCGCTTGCTCGCTCGCAGGAGCCGTGTTGGAGTTGGGTGGTGTTGCCGATGTGGGTGCCGGATATCAGCAGGCCTTGGCTGTCATCACCGAAGGGCGTGCCTGGAGGAAATTTCAGGCAATATGCGACGCGCAGGGAGGTATGCGAAGCATCCCGTTGGCCGCGCACTCGCAGCCATTTACGGCTCCTCGGGATGGCCGTGTCATCAACATGGATAATCGACGTATTGCCAGGCTGGCAAAGCTGGCGGGTGCACCGGACGCGAAGGCTGCCGGATTGAGGCTCGATGTCCGACTAGGACAGGAAGTTCAGCGGGGGCAGCCGCTGTTTACGATGTTTAGCGAGACATCTGGGGAGATGGCATACGCGACCGAATATCTGGAGCGGAACCCCGAGATCATAAAGTTGGGAGATTGACGCTTCCGTTTGACCGACGGCCAAGCAACTTACGCTATTGGAGCGTCTGTTAGTCCAAGGGTGTGGTGTCGGAACATGAGCAGATTTCCCGGCTAGTAGCCGCCGCTGGACATCATTCAGAGCCGAGGAGAAATCATGGAAATTGGAATGGTCGGACTTGGTCGCATGGGCGCCAACATGACCCGCCGCCTGCTTAGACATGGGCATTCCTGTGTGGTCTATGACCGCAACCCCGAACCTGGCCGTCAGCTCGCGAATGAAGGGGCCGTTACGGTAACCGACCTCCCCGCTCTGGTACGTGCACTTCAGCCCCCCAGAATTGTCTGGCTCATGCTTCCTGCGGGTGAGATTACCGAGGCGGCCATCCGGGCGCTGACTGTGCATCTCGTGCCAGGCGATACTATTGTCGACGGCGGGAATACCTTCTGGAAGGACGATATACGCCGGGCAGGCGAAATCGCTTCTAAAGGTCTGCACTATGTTGATGTTGGGACGAGCGGAGGCGTATGGGGCCTCGACCGCGGATACTGCCTGATGATCGGAGGCGACACGGCTGCTGTCGACCGCCTCGACCCTTTGCTCAAGGCCCTATCGCCAGGAATCGGTGAAGTCGGCAAGACCCCAGGACGGCCCGATGCGGACCCGAGGCCAGAACACGGCTACGTCCACGCAGGCCCGATTGGCGCCGGGCACTTCGTCAAGATGGTTCACAACGGCATAGAATACGGACTCATGCAAGCCTATGCGGAAGGCTTCGAGATTCTGAAGCATGCAAGATTACTTGAGCCACGGACGGGATTAAGTCGCGACCTCAATCTGGCCGATATCGCCGAGGTCTGGCGGCGGGGCAGCGTTATTCCGTCATGGATCCTGGATCTTACGGCCGTGGCATTGGCAGCTGACCCGCAATTAGAAGAATTTACGGGACATGTATCGGACTCTGGTGAGGGCCGCTGGGTTATTGGCGCCGCTATTGAGGAAGCCGTGCCGGTTCCGGTACTGTCCGCGGCGCTCTATGCGAGATTTCGGTCGCGGCAGGGCAACACATTTGCCGACAAAATGCTTTCAGCAATGCGTAAGGCCTTCGGAGGTCACGAAGAGGCGATAAAGACATAAAGCAGCCGCCAGTCATGGATAATGTCCGGTGCTGCTCACAAAAGTGCTGGGCAGTTGGTCTGCGCCAACTGCCCAGAGCATTAGCCGATATCCTCAGCCCAGTTACATATGTTTCATGCCTTTGCTTGCGGGCGGCTGAGCCGAGTGCGCGGGCGGATTGGTCGGATTGGCCGAAGGGGCATGCGCAGCACCCGGATTCGCCGGGTCGGCTGGCTTGGCCGGGCTTGCATGGGGGTCGGCAGACTGTGGGTTGCCGCCGGGATGAGCGGGCGCAGGCTGCTGCGGAGCAGGCTGTTGCATATTGCCCTTCATGTTATCCATATGCTTATGCATATCGTCGTGCATCGCAAGGCGGTCGGTACCGATGGACGAGGATGCGACCGGCGCCAGATCCCGGAAAGCAGTCAGTTCTGCGGCGAACAGCGAGCCGGAAATGCCCAACACGAGGACTGCAGCGGTGGAAAGCGCAAAGCGGTACATGTCAATTCTCCTTGTTCATCTAGAACCATAGTCGACTAGAACCATAATCGATGATCAAGCGGGATTGCTCATTGATGTGGGTCAATCAGCCGATTTATGCGGGATTTGCAGGCGATCAATGATGTTTGTGCCAACCGATGTCCTTGATGTTGTTCCAGGAATCGGTCTGGTGGCACGCGCCACATTGTTCGACACTGGCATGCTCCTTACCGGATACACTCTTTGAGACCATTTCGAAATGCATCATGTAGTGGCTGGGTGGCGCCTGGTGGCACTGAACGCACTCAGTTGAACCAGAGGCCGGGTGCCGGTATTCGGGAACTCTCCAGCTTTCGGTGGAATGGCAAGACGCGCAATCACGACCGAACAGGGAGCCAACACTGGAGAATCCACTGACTTGAATCTTTGAACCATTGTGGTGAGGATTGCCGCTGCTATGGCAGCTGAAACAGTCAAGCGACGCACGCTCGGCCTGATTTTCTGAACTGCGCCTAGCTAGGGCGGTGAGCCGCTCGACTAGGCTAATCTCCTTCCTATCGGACTCAGCTTTCCTGACTGCTGCCGCCAGCATGTCGTGGTCCATGGCGGTGATCCTAGGTACACCTCGGTGTTCAACGTGGCACCCGGTGCAATTTGGGATGTTGAAATGAAACGCCGTAGTCTGCCTGCTCAGGAGGTTAGTGTTGGTGGCGTGGCAGGTAACGCATGCAGATCTGTCCACTCCGAAGTTCGGTGTATGGCACGTTTCGCACCGATCGCCGATGCTGGCATGTTGCTCGGAAAGAGCTCCCGGTTGAGTTAGGCGTTCGAAACCTGGAATCCCGCTCGATCCCCCACGATAAAGGTGCCAAATAAGCCCTGCGCTGCCGACTGCGAGGGCGGCGGCCAAGGAAACATAGATTATGCGGGTGGTATTCACTGGAGCCACCGCAAGCCGAGATAAATCTCAAATCCAATATGAATAGTGAGTACCGCATACAGCAGGATTGCCGATATTACGTGCGCGACCACCCAGTAAGACAGCAGCCGCTTAAGGGTATCGCGTGCACCGATGCTATGTTCCAGGTCGGCAATCCCTTCGACAAGCGCCAGTATCGGTAGTCCGCCTGGTCGCCGTGTCGGCTGCTGCCCGGACATTGTCATTGAGACAGCGTCATACTCGGTGCGAAGCCGGTTGAGTTTTTCTCGCTCCGCATTCAGATCCGAAGCAACCATTCCCTGGTACCGGCGGCCAAAAAAACCAGTCAACACCGTTAACAGAGTGAGGATGACAAGTGCTATCCCAATTGGGCTCTTGTAGGAATGCCCGGAATGGATGATACCCGCGAGCGCTCCTAGCAGACCGGCATAGATATGGAACGAAAGTATTGCGCCCAACGAGCCGTATTCACCGAGCCAAATCCGCAAGGCGGACCAATACTTTACTAGTGGATAAACAAGCAGCGATGCCATCAGGACAGCCGCTACTATTCCCAACAGTCCCCCCGCAAAGCTGCCGGGGAATTGCGGGGAAATGTGAACTACGAAAGCAGGTGCCAGCAGAATTAGCAGCAGCACAAGTAGGACTATGAGTGACTCGCTGTCCTTCACCTTGGTCACGCCTCTACAACGAGGTTGCCAAGCGACTTGGCCTGGCACGCAAGAATGATTCCACGTGCCTTGTCTTCGGGGGTTAACGCCTCGTCAACCTCCATTGTGACAGCTCCCTCCTGCAGGTGAACTTTGCAGAGACCGCATATCCCGGTTCTGCAGGAGTAATCAATCGGTACTTCGTTGGCCTCTGCGACTTCAAGAACCGTCTTATCGGGCGGCATTGCAGCGGTCTTATCGGAAATCGAGAATCGGACCCTGGCGGTCGCTGGGCCAATTGTTGCCGCGGCGGCATGTTCCGACACTGGCGCCTCAGCGGACTGGTCCGCCGCCGTGTTGCCGGAGGTAGGCCGAACTGGCGATGAACCCGTCGGCGGCGGAAACGCGCCCTTCGTCGGCCCGAATGCCTCGGTCTTGATCTGGTCGGCTGGTACGCCAAGCTCGAGCAGGCATTTCTTGGTGGCTTCCATCATCCCTAGCGGTCCGCACAAATGGACTCTGCGGTGCACGATATCCGGCACATTCTGTACAATGAAATCACGGTTGATTCGGCCGCGGTTGCCCATCCAAGGAGATGACTGCGGCTGCTCGACGATGACAACGACTGTAAGGTTCGGGTGACGTTTCTGCAGGTATTCAAGTTCCTCCCGGAAGATGAAGTCAGAAATCGTCTTGACGCCATAGAGCAGATGGATCTCTCCCTTCCAGGAGATATCCAGAAGATAACGAACTATGCTCATTAGTGGAGTGATGCCGACTCCGCCGCCTATCAGGACGATACTGTTCGCCTCCTGGCCGCGGAATACGAATGCGCCGGAGGGCGCAATAACCTTGAGCTCATCTCCTTCTTGGATGGTGTCGTGAAGATATCGGGAAAAAATGCCGCTTTCTTCCCGTTTGACCGTCACGTCGACATACATCATCTCGGTCGGCGAGGAAGCGATGGTATAGGAGCGCCGTTCCGGCTTGTCCCCGATTTCGGCTGCGAAGGTCAGGAATTGGCCAGGCGAAAATGTGAACGGCAAAGGCTGACGATCGCCCGCCGCGAGCCGGAACGTGCGAACCGTGGGCGTCTCCTGGAATATACGCGCTACACGCAACTTGCCGGACCATGGCTTCGTGGTGCCGATAGCGTTTTCCGCCTTGCCCGATGTGGCACCGCTCGTTGCCTTTACCGCAGCTTCAGCAGGACCAATCGCCCTTCCGGGTGCTATCGCAGGCGTCGACGTTAGCCGCTCAAGAAGCTCCTCTACGCGACGTCGCCGGGCAAAATGGAGTGTCAGAAAAGCCAAGATTAGTGCGGCGGCAAATGCCATAGAAATCACGTGGGCCACAGAAAGCCCAAAAGGCAAGAAGGCGCCGTTCGCCGGATTCCTGGAATCAGAAGCGATTGGAAGACTTAATTGTGACCTGTACCAGGTAAGCCCAACCGCTGACGCACTTTGCCCTTCCATCAAGGCGCGAAGTGCCGCTGTTCCACTGCGAGCTTGGTCAATGCCAGAGCGTACTACGCTTAAGGCAGACTCAGCTTCACCGAACCGGCGTTCGGCAAGAGCCCGATTTGCGGCGGCCTGGCCATCCACGATAGAGCGCAAGCCCTGCTCAACTCGAATTCGGGCTTGCTCGTCTATCGTGACGCGATCCTCAGCAGAAAGCTCCGGAAGGTTCATCAAAGACGGGAACAACTGCGGAGGCGGCTTTCCCATCATCTCGGACATTCCCGGCATGCTCCCCATCTTATCTGACGATGGAGATGGCTTGACGGGAATTCGCTGATCCAAGGTTGATTGCAGGTTCGGCTCATTTGAGTCTGAACCTAAGCCAGGAGGATGATGTACAGTATGGTCCTGGCTCGCAGCCTGGGCATATGCTCTGTTTCCATGCGGGTTCCAGGACACCTGCGGGAGCCCAAATCCCAAAACCAACCCGCTTAAGAACATTGCCATATAACCGGTCATTCTTGTTTCCTGGGATAGCCGGTTGAACGTTGTTCAGTTCTAGCCTATCCCGATTAACCGGGTAAATGATGCGAGAGACGCGAACCCTACTAACCTGGAGCAATTTCCATCGGACATTCCAGGCTTTGGAAGCAAGTGACTGGTTTCTTCCCTGCGGTTGTACTGTCTATCTCGGAACTCTGGATTACGCGGAACCGGTCCAGCCACGGCGGGTACGAAGTATTTTACGGCTGGACCGTCCGCTCAGTTTGATCTGCGAGACTTACTTCTGCTCGTATCGGCACACACCTGTGCGGAATGCATGGCGCACAACCGCTCCGCTATCGGTCACGAAGCGGTAGTTGCACTGATGATGAATGCTGCCGCTCTTGGAGCCATATGGCTGGTGCGACGTATGATGACCTGTGGCGTAAAAGAGCTGTTCGCTGCCGTCAGGTGCTGTCTTGAGAAGGCTCGGCTGACCAAACTTTGCAATCACCTCAGTCTTCGACTTGCCGACCCATTCATCGAAGTCATGCTCCTTACTGAGGTCGGGGCCGGCGCAAGCCGATAGAGCACCGATAAGGAGAAGCGCAGATAGTATTTTAAATCGCGTCATGTTTTGTCCCTCTGGGTATGATGTTGCTAAGTGACCAAATAATATGGCGTCACGTCATGATTTGTATCAAGTCGAAATCCAGAACCATTGATGCTGATCAAACTCGAACAACAGATATCAAAGAGGACTTAGCGTTCCAGCCTCCATTCGTTGTATGGTGGTTGCAGCCTCAATTTTATACGGGAAGCACAAAAAATGGGCAGCGCAGAAGGTACTAAGCATCATGACAGTGATCACTCGCAGAGACATCAACATGCCAATGCGCAGGCTCCGACACCGAACGATACGCTCGACCCCGTGTGCGGGATGATTGTGCAGGCATCTTCTGCCCATCAGCACGTTCATGAAGGGGAACGGTACTACTTTTGCAGTAGCAGATGTAAAGGGAAGTTCGTGGTCGAGCCTGGAAAGTACATTGCGACCGGGTCGAAGGAGCCTCAGGAGGCGCGCAAGGCGGGAACAATTTACACCTGCCCGATGCACCCGCAAATTCGACAACCCGCTCCGGGCAACTGCCCGATTTGCGGAATGGCTCTTGAGCCGGAAACTGCAACTCTCGACAGCGGGCCGAGCCCGGAGCTGGTCGACATGACCCGCCGCTTCTGGGGCGGCTTGATTCTCAGCGTGCCACTGCTAGCGCTGGAAATGGTTCCTCATATTTTCAACGTGCACCTCGTCAACCCGCAACTCTCAAACTGGGTGCAACTGGCAATCGCAACTCCGGTGGTACTCTGGGCAGGCTGGCCGTTCTTTGAGCGCGGCTACTCTTCTGTGGTGACGCGCCGTCTGAACATGTTCACCCTGATTGCGATGGGGGTTGGCGTTGCCTGGATCTACAGCGTGGTTGCAACACTCTTCCCGCACATCTTCCCGTCCGCGTTCAGAAGCTCGGAGGGGGCGGTGGCGGTATACTTTGAGGCCGCCGCAGTCATTACCGTCCTTGTGTTGCTTGGACAGGTTCTTGAGCTGCGCGCCCGTGAGCAGACGTCTGGTGCCATCAAAGCCCTTCTCGATCTGACGCCAAAGATGGCGCGGCGAATCAAGAGTAATGGCGAAGATGAAGACATCGCCATCGAGGCCATCACCGTTGGCGACCGGCTGCGGGTCAGGCCCGGTGAGAAAGTTCCAGTAGACGGTGAGCTGCTGGATGGGCGTTGCAGCGTGGACGAGTCGATGGTGACAGGTGAGTCCATGCCGGTCACCAAGACACCGGGGAGTAAGGTCATCGCAGGTACAATGAACCAGACCGGAAGTTTCGTGATGCGTGCCGACAAGGTCGGCCACGACACCATGCTGGCGCAAATTGTCCACATGGTCGCCCAGGCTCAACGCAGCCGAGCCCCAATCCAGCGTCTGGTGGACGATGTCTCTGCGTGGTTCGTTCCGACAGTAATCGTTATCGCGGCGCTGGCATTCGCGGCTTGGGCAATCTGGGGGCCAGAACCCCGTATGGCCTATGGCCTTGTGGCTGCCGTGTCCGTCCTCATCATTGCCTGCCCATGTGCCTTGGGGCTTGCGACCCCGATGTCAATTATGGTCGGCGTGGGACGCGGCGCTCAGAACGGCGTTCTAATCAAAAATGCCGAGGGTCTGGAGCGCATGGAGAAAGTCGATACCGTTGTAGTCGACAAAACCGGCACCCTAACGGAGGGCAAGCCGAAGGTAACCAAAGTCGTCAGTCTCGGAAGCTACGGTGAGGACGAAGTGTTGCGCCTCGCCGCCAGCCTGGAACGGGGTAGCGAGCATCCTTTGGCGTTGGCGATCGTTGCTGCTGCGAATGAGCGACAGCTACCGCTTCAGGAGGCCACGGACTTCGACAGCCCGGTCGGGAAAGGGGTGCTGGGGCGGATTGGTGGCCAGAGCATCGTGATCGGTAACGCTGCGTTTCTGGTAGAGCATGGCGTTGACATTGGCGCCCACCAGGAAAAGGCAGATGCTCTAAGGCAGGATGGCGCGACGGCGATATTTGTCGGTGTCGATGGCGTACTTGCTGGCATCGTAGCTATTTCGGATCCGGTCAAGCAAACGACACCGGAGGCACTTGCCGCGCTGAAGCGCGACGGAATCCGGGTGGTAATGCTTACCGGCGACAATCAGACTACCGCTAAGGCCGTGGCTCGGCGCCTGGGCATCGATGAGGTCGAAGCAGATGTGTTGCCGGACCGCAAAAGTGAAGTGGTGGAGCGTCTCCGGAGTGAGGGCCGGGTGGTGGCTATGGCGGGCGACGGGGTAAATGACGCCCCCGCACTGGCCGCCGCGGATGTCGGAATCGCGATGGGGACCGGAACCGATGTCGCCATTGAGAGTGCCGGAGTGACCCTGCTCAAAGGAGACCTTCAGGGCATAGTGAAGGCTCGCCATCTATCGGCGGCGACAATGAGAAACATCCGGCAGAACCTCTTCTTTGCTTTCGTGTACAACGCGGCCGGTGTACCTGTCGCAGCCGGATTGCTGTATCCGTCATTCGGCATATTGCTATCCCCGATCATCGCCGCGGCTGCGATGGCACTTTCATCTTTCAGTGTTGTTGCCAATGCCCTTCGACTTCGAGCCATCGACATCAAGTAGTCCTGAACGGGATTGCCTGCGGTCTCGGCTTCTTGACCTAAGTCAAGGAAGCCGGGACAGTGACGAGGTAGATTGCTCGTCAGGGCCAGAGCGTCCGGTTCTTGGCGCTCCTAGAACTAGGCGGAAGACATGAATTCGCATGCTGATGTGCCGTGGTGGCGAAGGTTTAGCACAATCGTACTGTTTGGCTTTCTCGCCGTCGGAGGATTCTACCTCTTCACGGAGCATCGGGCGCATCTATACGGAGCCCTCCCTTATGTGCTCCTCCTCCTTTGCCCCCTGATGCATCTCTTTCACCGTCACGGTAACAATCAACATTCACACCAAGGTCAATCCTCGGACCAGGTGACTACCCGTGAGAACGGGGGCCGGAATGTCTGACCACGGCAGTTCAGCCTATGGTCTCTGGTTTCTCGTGATAGCCAATAGTGCCGTCTTTATCCTGTTTGCATTGAGTTTTGTTAAACCGGAAACGCCACGGGACTGGCGGTCATTCGGAGCATTTTCGGCATTCATTGTTGCCTTGTTTGTGGAAATGTACGGGATCCCGGTCTCCATTTTTTTGCTCTCGGGATGGCTTCAGACCCGCTACCCGGAGCTCGATCCATTGTCACATGATGCCGGTCATCTCTGGTGGACCATCTTCGGATTTCAGGGAGACCCGCATCTCGGGATTCTCCATATAGCCAGCAGTGTCTTCATAGGGCTTGGCTTCTTATTGCTTGCGGCATCCTGGTCAGTCCTTCACAAAGCGCAGAAGGACGGTCGCCTGGCCACCATGGGCCCGTATGCCGCCATCCGGCATCCTCAATATGTCGCATTCATAGCCATCATGCTTGGCTTCCTGCTGCAGTGGCCCACAATCCTCACATTGGCAATGTTTCCAGCCCTCGTTCTCATGTATGGCCGCCTCGCAACAGCCGAGGAACGGGATGTCCGGGAGAAGTACGGGGATGCCTATGACCGCTACGCCGCGGTTACTCCAAGATGGATTCCAGCGCTAGTGAGCTGGCGCCGATTGGATAAGGGCAGTCCGAGCAAATCGTAACGACCGGTGAGCGCGGTCACACCGGTCGTACACTTCATCCTTGTCCCAGGGCAGGCGGTACCTTAATCATATAAGCAGCTAGTAACCGAAGAATATCTTGACCTTCCAGCGCTGGAAGGTTGTAGGATTTGAACATGGAATGCCGGGTTCCCCTTCATGTGCCTTTCAAGTGGCGCCGTATGGCGGCGCTGCTAGCCATGCTCGGCCTGATGTTCGCAAGCACGGTGGCATCCATCTCGCATAGTCTGGCGATGCCGTTGATGGGCGTGGCAGGTGTTTCCACCGACCATCGCCACCACGCGTCGTCGAACGAGCCTTCGGATGATCACCATCACTCGAACGGCCATAGCCATCCCAATGCGGAACAGGTTTTGGCCGACCAGGGACAGAATCCGGATGAGGGCTCCTGCGGCGAAGGATGCCTCCTCTGCAAGGATTGCTCCCTCTGCAGCTATGTGGATATGGGACAACCACAGCTCGGTGGCCCGACCAATCGAGACGCCTTCGAAGCTGTCCGACACATTCCTTTGCTAGACACCTTCCTGCCTGCAGCTATCGAGCCGCCTCGCGTCTGAACGAATCTGCTTTGCATTCCGCAGCACAACTTGCGGTGTGTACAGAATGGATCTGTTCAACTTAGAGGAAAGTCATGGCTCATATTGTATTCGGGGGTGCAGCAGCACTGGCGCTGCTGCTTGGGTCGGCATCATTTCAGGCGAAAGCTCAGCAGCCAAATCCCGCGGACCCGTCCGCGGCGGTACCGGTAACGGAATATCAGTCGGCGTTCACCGGCTATCGCAAGCCTCAATTCGAGCAAAAGCTCGACTGGCGTCAGGCGAATGACACGGTCCGTGATGTCGGCGGACACGCCGGAGCGCTAAAGGACCAACCACCAGGCAAATACGAGAGTGCGCCGGGAACTGCCGTTAGCGCGCCTGGCGCCAGTCATCAGGGGCATCGTCAATGAAAACGGTGGCCTATCGCCGATTGGCATTCTCAATCGTCCTTGTCTCGATCCTGGGCGCATGCGCAGGACCGGTCGCAAACCGTGCCTTCGAGGAAGTGGCCTCCACTTCCGAGCAACGCATTGGCCAGCGTCCGGCCTGGATCAAGTCACCCGAGGACGAACAGGCAGTCAGGGAAACCCTGAACCGTCTGCTGTCCAAACCTCTGTCGCCGGACGAAGCAGTTCAGGTCGCACTGCTCAACAACCGGCGCCTTCAGGCCGGATTCAGCGAACTCGGGATCGGGGCAGCGGACCTAACCTCCTCATGGCGTCCTGAAAATCCCGGCTTCTCGTTTGGGCGCTTCCGGAGAGGACAAGACATCGAGATCGAGAGAGCTGTCTCTATCGATCCGTTGCGCCTCCTCCTCCTTCCGATCTCCGCGGGGATAGAGAGCCGTCGTTTCGAAGCGACCAAGCTGCGGACGGCCAGTGAAGTCATGTCGCTGGCAGCTCAGACCAAACGGGCCTGGTACGAAGCCGTAGCTGCCGAGCAGACAGCAAAGTACGTGCAGCAGGTCCGGGACTCTGCAGAGGCGCAGGCCGAACTTGCCAAACGGATGCGTCAGGTCGGGAACTACTCGGTTCTGGATTACGCCCGCCAGCAGCTATTCTATGCAAGCGCTACAGCGCAGCTTGCAAAAAGCCGTGTCGTCGCAACGGTCGCAAGAGAGCGTCTGGCGAGGTTGATGGGGGTGTGGGGCCGTGACACCAGCTTCCGGCTACCCGAAAGGCTCCCCGACCTGCCGCAGTCGCCCAAGACAATGGCAAATGTCGAGGCCACGGCTATCGCCGACCGTCTGGATGTCCAGCTTGCGAAAGCCGAACTGGAGAGCACGAGGAAGGCCTATGGCCTGACCAATGCGACCCGGTTCGTCAACGTTCTTGAGCTCGGATTCCAGCGGAACAGCGAAAGCGGAGAAAAAGATCAGACCGGTTATGAAATCAGTTTCGAAGTGCCAATCTTTGACTTCGGCGATGCCAAGGCAACGCGAGCCGAAAGCATCTACATGCGTTCGGTGAATAACCTCGCGGACGTTGCCGTGAACGCCCGCTCAGCGGCGCGGGAAACTTACCTCCTGTACCAGGCGGCGTACGATCTAGCGCGGCACTATAGGGATGACGTGATCCCGGTCCGGCAGAAAGTCGCCGAAGAATCAGTGCTCCGCTATAACGGAATGCTCATCTCCGTCTTCGAGCTTCTGTCCGACGCGCAAGACCAAATCGCTGACGTCACCTTTGCGCTGGAAGCCCAAAGAGACTTCTGGATAGCGGACACCAATCTGACGTTTGTCACCATTGCACCTGTAGACGGCGCCATCGGATCGCCCGGCGGCGGCCGAGTCGCGATTACGTCCGGCCCAAGCGCAGGACATTAAGGAGAATACCATGCTTACCCGTCGCAATCTTATCGCCGCCGCAACCGGAGTAGCTGCAGCTGCCGTTGGTCGGTCAGCACTGGCAGCTTTGCCCGAACCAGCTTACTCGCCAGGGCCGAAAATGGTACCTCCGCCGCAACCCAGCACGGGGCGGCCATTTTATCCGGTGGTCACTCTGAATGGCTGGTCAGCGCCTTGGCGCATGAACGGCAAATGGAAAGAGTTCCACCTGGTTGCGGAGCCTGTAGTCCGGGAAATGGCCCCCGGTATGAAAGCCAATCTTTGGGGCTATAACGGCTCATCGCCAGGGCCGACCATCGAAGCCGTTGAAGGTGATTTCGTTCGTCTGTTCGTAACCAATAAGCTTCCAGAGCACACGACGATCCACTGGCATGGCCAGCTATTGCCCAGCGGGATGGACGGCGTGGGCGGATTAAGCCAGCCACATATTCGGCCGGGCGAAACCTATGTGTACGAGTTCCAGCTGAAGAAATCCGGAACCTTCATGTACCACCCGCACGCGGACGAGATGGTCCAGATGGCGATGGGGATGATGGGCTTCTTTGTCGTGCATCCTCGTGACCCGAACCAATACAGGGTCGATCGCGACTTCGTGTTCCTGATGGCGTCGTACGACAT
>Ga0208492_1000027_pt1 | contig 189540 bp, 148 predicted proteins | sample Subbioar_CSW14AB_FD_184820 | JGI IMG/M metagenome (GOLD analysis project Ga0208492, IMG submission 184820) | Serpentinite rock and fluid subsurface biosphere microbial communities from McLaughlin Reserve, California, USA - CR12Mar_CSW14AB (SPAdes) | ecosystem: Environmental > Terrestrial >...
GTCGTCGTCGACACGTAACTCCGCCAGCCCGAAGGGCTTCGTCTTGCAGTCGGTGCCCCGGACTTCAGTCCGGGGGATTTTCCGACAGATCTTCAGCGCCACATCGCGGCCGCGCGCGCGGCCACGAGCCCTCGCACCCGGACGAAGCGTGGCTCGTTTCGCAGGGAGTCGAGGCACACGCAGCGATCCATCCACAGCACGTCGACGAACGGGAGCGACTCGGCGCGCTCGAACCACTCGAGCGCGAGGTCGGTCTTGCCCATCACCGCGAAGTACTCCGCCGCCGCCTCGAGCATGCGACACGAGTTGCGCTCCGCGGCGCGCATCGCCGCCATGGCCCCTTGAAAGAGCTGCGGTGCGCCGGGGAAGTATTCGCCGCGCGCGAACGCACGCAGCAAGGGGGCGGCGATCTCCCATGGAGCACCGGTCGCCGCACGCTCGAAGGCGTCGGCGAGCTCGGCGGCGCGCGCGCGATCGTTCCACCACACGACGAGCCGGACCAGGAGCGAGTGGCTCGCGACCTCGTCGCCTGCGCGGAGATCGGCTTCTGCGGCCTCGCGATCGCCAAGGAGCGCCCTCACGCGTACGCGTTCGAACCGCGCCGCGGCCGAGCGTGGATCGAGACGGAGTGCGACGTCCAGTCGACGGAGCCCTTCGTCGACCAGGCCGGTCTCGGCGAGCAACAGCCCGAGCGCCGTGTGCGCGTCCGACAAGAGCGGCGCACGCGTGAGCGCCTCTTGGAGTGCCTGCGCTGCGGCGCGCATCTCCCCCTGCTCGCAGCGAAGGAGACCGACCGCGAGGTACGCCTCGCCGAGGGTTGGATCGGCCGAGAGGGCACGCAGCGCCACCTCTTCGGCGCGCGCCCCGAGGTCCGCATCCATCGACCCGGTGAGGCCGTAAAGGCGCACTAGGTTGGCCGCGAGATGTCCGAGCAGCCAGGGATCGCCGGGAAACTGCGCGAGCCCCTCTTCGAGAATCGCCACGGCCTCGCGCACGCTCGGCACCGTCCGTCGATCGGTCGCGTCGCGCGCGCGATCGTAGAAGGCGCGTACCGCGGGCGCGACCACTCTGCTGTCGCCGAGTCGTTCGCGCAACGCATCGGTCACGACACGAACGAGGCGGTCTTCGAGGGCGAACGTCTCGCCCGCCGCGAGGTCGATCGGTTCGGCCGCCCAGATCTGCGTGCTCGACGCGACGTCATGAAGGCGTGCCCGCGCCCGTGCTCGACCGCTCTCGGCGCGCAACGAAGTCTCCAGGAGCCACTTGGCGCCGAGCTCGCGAGCGGCCACACGAAGCCCGCGCTGGTCGATCGCGTCTCGCACGACTGCGGGCGCGAGGACACGCAAGCCCCGGAGCGACGAAGCACCATCGGCGAGCGCGGCCCCGAGATCGTCGCCCGTCCCACCGGGGTTCGCGCCCACGTCCACCGGCGCGACGGCCAACGTACGTGTCTCGAAGCTCCCGGTCGTCGACGCAGCCTTGGGGCTCGGTGCGTGGTCGTGCCGCTCGCCGCCGCCGCGAAGCCGTTCGATCGCTTGGAGCATCATCTCCGCGTCGGGGCGGTCCTCGCGGTTCTTCGCCATCGCCTTCATCGTCAGGAGCGCGACGGCCTCGGGAATTCCAGGATCGTGCGTGCGAGGGTCGGGAGGATCCTCGGCGAGACGCGCGGCGACGATCGCGAACACCGAATCGCCGTGAAACGGCAGGACCCCGGTGAGCAACTCGAAGAGCAGCGTTCCGAAGGCGTAGACGTCCGTGCGTCCATCGATGGCCTTGCCGGTGAGCTGCTCGGGTGCCATGTACGCCGGGGTGCCGATGATCTGATTCGCGGTCAGGTGTAGATCGACCGGCGCTCGAGCACCCTCGGCGAGGCGAGCGATCCCGAAGTCGGTGATCACGATTCGACCGTTCGGCCCCGGGCAGCGCATCACGTTGTCGGGCTTGAGATCGCGATGGACGACGCCCGCGGCGTGCGCGGAAGAGAGGCCTCGCGCGAGGTGCTCGGCGATGCGCAAGGTCTCGACGAGCCGCGGTCGAGCGCTCCGCAACAACGAGGCGAGCGATTCACCGACCACGAGCTCCATCGTGAGGAACAGCGTGTCCTCGTGACGACCGAGATCGTAGGTGCGTGCGACGTTCGGATGGGTCACCCGCCGTGCGAGCTTCACCTCGCGACGGAAGCGATCGATGGCCGAGGGATCGCTCGCGAGACCGACGCGCAGCACCTTGAGCGCGACCTCCTCGTCGAGCTCGCGGTCGAACACGCGGAACACCGCGCCCATGCCGCCCTGCCCGAGCAGGGCTCGCACCTCGTACCGATCGGCGAACACCTCCGGCGGACGCTCGTCGGACCCGACGGCCGGGAGGGTCGGCTGGTGGCCGAAGTCGGACATCGCGCGAGGTTATCAGTTCGCAGGCGGAGCGATGGAGCCGCCGAAGCGTTTGCGGAAGCGGAGCTCCTCTGGATACGGGAACAAGTCGCGCTGCTCGCCTTGGCGACAGTTCTCCTGCGCGCCGATCCAGAACGTCGGATCGGCGAGATCGCCGTGGTACTTCATGAAGATCTGGCGCGGCTTGCCCGGCGGCAGGAGGAACGTGGGGAACTGCTCGGGGAAGACGTCGTTCGGGGCGACCGAGAACCAGTCGTTGCTCTGCATGTCGTCGTCGTCCGACACGGGCATCCGACGGAAGTTGTAGTCGGTGAGGTAGCCGATCTCGTCGTAGTCGTAGAACACCACGCGCCCGTACCGGGTGACGCCGAAGTTCTTCAGCAGCAGGTCGCCGGGGAAGATGTTCGCCGACGCGAGCTCGCGGATCGCGGCGCCGTACTCCTTGATCGCGGCCTCGAGCTGCTCGTCGTCGGCCTCGCGCACGAACATGTCGAGCGGGATCATCCGGCGCTCGACCCACATGTGCTTGATGATGATCTGATCGCCCGCTTGCTCGACCATCGAGGGCGCCTTCTTCTCGAGCTCGTCGAGGAGCTCCTGGGAGAAGCGCGACCGAGGGAAGGCGACATGCGAGTACTCGAGCGTGTCGGCCATGCGACCGACGCGATCGTGGTTCTTCACCAGCATGTACGCGGCGCGCACCTTGACCGCGTCGGTGTCCTTCGGTGGCTCGAACCAGTCGCGGATGATCTTGAAGACGAAGGGGAACGAAGGGAGCGTGAACACCAGCATGACCATGCCCTTGGTGCCCGGCGCCGCGACGAAGCTGTCGCTCGAGTGCATCAAGTGCGCGTGCAGGTCCCGATAGAGCATCGTCTTGCCCTGTTTTTGCAGGCCGACGATGGTGTAGAGCTCGGCGTCGCGTTTGCTCGGCATGAGCGAGCGGAGGAACGCCACGTACGCCGACGGCACCTCCATGTCGGCCATGAAGTACGCCCGCGCGAGGCTGAAGATGCGCCCGATGTTCTCGGGCTTCATGCAGATGGTGTCGACGTAGATGGTGCCGTCGTCGTTGCGGAGGATCGGCAACACGAACGGGTTCTCGTTGTTGCCGTTGACCCATTTGCCGACCAGGTACGCGGCTTTGTTCCGGTAGAACAACGACGAGAGGACCTGGATCTGGAAGTTCGGGTGACGGGTGAACTTCTGGGGAAAGAGCACGGCGATCGCGCGGTTCACGTACTCGAGGTCCCGCTCGAGGTTCTCCCAGGGGCACGTGAGCCCGAAGCTCTCGAGCACCTCGCGAAGGATCGGGGTGAGGTCGTCGCCCTTGGGGTAGAAGCAGCGGTAGGTCGGCTCTTTGCCGAACAGGTGCTCGGTCGAGATCGCCGGTCGCCAGAAGATGTACTCGTTGCGGTAGTAGTCGCGGTGGAGCACGCGACACGCGACCGAGTTGTAGAACGTCTCGGCGCACTCCGGCTGCATGTGCTCGTAGAGCAGCGTGATGTACGAGAGCTTGATCGCCTGCCAGAGCGTCTCGTCGACGCTCGCTCGCGGGAAGCGCTTGAGCACGCTGTCGACGGCCTCGGCCACCCGCAGGTCGTAGAACTGGATGCGCGCCTTGCCCGCCTCGCGCACCGCCGCCCAGTCTCCCCGCTCGAACCGGCTCTTGGCCCCGGCGCTGATCTCACGGAACAGCCGATAGTGGCGGTCGAACCCTTCGAGGATGGTCTTGGCGATCTCGAGTGCCTGTTCGTTCATGGGGAGTCGTCGGTGGAGTGTAGGGTCGAAATCAGCGCGACGGGTGGCCTGTCTCGCCAATGTGACGCTCCCTCGCTGCGTGTGACAGAGGGCCGCGTGTTCCCCTGCGGAAATGCCGAATGGCAGAGCTGGCACGAGCCTCGCTCGGCCGCCTGCCATGCGCCTCGCCGCGTTCTCGTTTCCGCTGCTTTTTGTGCTCGCATCGAACGCCGGATGCGTGGTCGCCGAAGGTGACGAGGTCACGCTGGAAGAAGGCGCCGACGAGAGCGGCGACGGGTATGGCGCGGAGAGCGTCGTCGGATCTCCCGCGGTAGGCTCGGTGCTGCGCGCCACGACGTCGGTCAACCTCCGGAAGGGCCCGGCGACCAGCTACGCGATCCTCCACGTGATTCCCAGCGGTGCGACGGTGACCGTCGTCACGTCGGCGCCTCAGGGCGGCTTCTACCAGGTGAAGCACGCGGGGGTGACCGGCTGGACCTACGGGCTCTACTTCGACAAGGTCTCGTCGCCCGCGCCCGAGCCCACGCCCACTCCCGGAGGCGCTTCGCTCGACGCGATCAAGACCATCGCCGGAGGCTCGAGCTGTTACCGCTACGCGTGGAAGGACCGCGGGCAGATGCCCAAAGGCTTCGTGAAGGGTGTGGCGCTCGTGTATGCGCGCGCGGTCTGCAACCAGGGGCGCTCCGACGTGGCGCTCGTCTCGAAAGCCGCCACCACCGACGACGCACGCGACGCGTTGTCATGGTACCGCTCGAATTACTCGGCGCTCGGGATGTCGAACGCGAGCGCGGGTGTCGACACCCTCCGCCACGTCTACACCCTGATCCTCGGCCTCGGCATGCGTGAGAGCTCGGGGGAGCACTGCACCGGGCGCGATGCGTCGGCCTCCAACGTCTCGGCCGACAGCGCCGAGGCCGGCGCGTGGCAGACGAGCTGGGACTCGCACGGTGCGAGCGCCGAGCTCTCCAAGCTGTTCGCCAAGTACCGCGCGAGCTCGAGCGGCTGCTTCCTCGAGGCGTTCCGCGAGGGCGTGAGCTGCAGCGCGTCCGACTGGAAGAACTGGGGAAGCGGCACCGATGGACTGGATTTCCAGCGGATCGAGAAGGCCTGCCCCGCCTTCGCCGCCGAGTACGCGGCGGTGATGCTCCGGGTTCAGGGCGGCAAGAACGGCCACTACGGCCCGCTCCGCACCAAGGCTGCCGAGGTGCGCCCCGAGTGCGACTCGATGCTCCAGCAGGTCCAGAGCTACGTCGCGAAGAACCCGTCGGTCTGCGCATCGCTCTGAGCGACCCGTTGTACGCTTCGCGCGATGGGCGACGTCGCGCGCGCGATGATGTGTGTCTGCCTCGTCGGTTGCGCCGCTCCACCACCACCGGCCAAGGCACCGCCCACGCCCGCCGTCGTCGCGCCAGCCGAGCCGCAGCTGCCGAAGGGCTCGCTGTTCGTCTACACGCACGCGTTCGGCGCGCTCGAGTGCGAGCAGACGTGCGTCAGCCTCGAGCGCCCCGGCCTCTCGAAGGCGAAGCGCTCACCGCGCCGCATCGCGCCGCATCGCTACCTGCTCGACGAGGGCATCTTCGATCTGGAGAACCACGCGCTGTCGCCGCCTCCCGCGCACCTCGACCCGGCCACGATGCTCGAAGAGGGCGCCTTGTGGGTGCTCGACGACTCCGTGATTCACATCGAGTTCCGCAGCACGCACGACGTGCTCCGCGTGTCGCATGGAGGTGGTCCCTTCAAACCGCTCGCCGAGCCGATTCCGCCGAAATCGTACGAGTTCGCCTTTCTCCGCGACGGTCGGCACCTGTTCAAGACCGCGCCGCTGATGGGCGCCGACGAGTCGAAGTACTTCGTCGACGTGATCACGGGACAACAGGTGACGCTCCGGTTCGTGAAGGCGCTCGGCGCGGCACCCAAACCGCTCGTCACACGCCCCCAGACCATGCACGCCGACTTCGTCCTCGATGGCGCGTCGGTGGTCTATTGGGTGCCCGGCACCGTCGACCTCGCGAACAACGTCCGAACGCTGCGACTCGAACGCGTCGACGTCGCGACCGGCGAGACGACGAACCTGGGGGAGGTGACCACACCCGCCGTCACGACCCAGGGCACGACCTGGCGAGACTCGCCGTGGACCGTTCACCACACCCATTCGCGGTTCGTGGTGCATGACGCCGGCTTCGACGCGGCGGCCAAGCCTCACCTCGCACGCATCGTCGACGTCCTCTCGGGGAAGCCCCTCGACCTTCCCCTCGCCTCCAACGAGGTGATGGCGCAGCCGCTCGACCCCTCGCACCCGTTCGTCACGAGCTGGTCGGCGCGGCGCGACGACGACGTCCTCGTGCTGAAGCGCCCCGTGCCCGGCGGCCTCCGCGTGCGGGTGCTCGCGCTCCCGAGCCTCGAACCCGTGCTCGTCACCACCCTCCCCTTCCCCGATGTCGCCGCGATCGACTTCGTCCGCCACTGAAGAAACCGTAGACCTCGCAGCTCGAGCAGGTAATCTCGCGGGGATGTATCGGACTTGTGGTGTCGTGACCACGGTCGCATGCGTCTGCGCACCAGCGGTCGCGCACGCCGTGGAGCCGCTGACCGGCCCCGAGGTCGTCGACGTCGTGCGCAGCAACGCCGACGTCATGCGCGTCCATCAATGGTTCATGCGAACCGCGATGGATGTCGACTCCGCGCCAGGGTACGTTTCCGACGGCATCGCGCGCTACATGCCGGGGAAGTTCCGCACCTCCAACGGGCAGGTGTTCAACGGAACGCTCGTGCGCATCACCGGCACCAGCTCGGGCGGCTGGGGCCAACCGCGGACCGGGCGCGCGCTCTTCGGCGGCTTCAGCGGGGACGTCGCCCTGGTGGACGCTGCGAGCGGAGGATACCGCGCGCAAAACATCGATGGGTTCTTCTTCTTCGGCGGCTCGTACCACGGCGTGATGGCGACCGTGGGGGTGCGCTTCATCTCCGGATGGACCAACCTCGATGCCGCGCATCGCTTCACCTTCGGCAGCAGCGGTCCGCAGGTGCTCTTCCGCCCCGGCACGCCGGACGAGGTCACCCGCACGGAATCGACCGAGGCGTTGAGGCCAAAGCAATGGGCGGCGCCGCTCCTCAACATCCATCACGCCGAGGGCGCGACGCTCGGCGGCGCGTTCGAGGTGGTCGAGCGTCAGCTCCCCGACGGCACGTACACGGCGGGCCGCACACTCTCCGCGTTGCGCGGATTGCTGGAGCCGGAGCCGTGGATCCGTCGGATCGGCGCGCGCTACCTCGGCGTGCCGCTGGTCGGTCTCGAACGCTACGCGGCCGGCGTCGATCGCTGGGGCGAGCACGGCAAAGAGGCGCGGATCGCGCACAACGAGGGCCGCACGCCGCCTCCGTCGAGCGACAAGGCGCAGTACGAGATCCCCTTCGGCGCCGACGACGTGATGTCGACCGGGCTGCGTCTGGTCGGCATCGTCGCGGTCTACCCGCAGTCCTTCCTGCGCGAGGTCGAGGCGGCGTGGGCCTACTCGACCGGCCCTCTCGAGGCGGGCGCCAAGGCGTTCGTGTTTCGCCGATCGGGCAAATACGAGACGGCCGCGGAGGCGTTCGCGGCGTGGGCGCCCGGCCCGTACTTCCGCATCGCGCTCTCCTACAGCTACAACGTGCCCGAGACGACGACGTTCTTCCCCATCCCCAACGCTTCGGTCTTCGGGATGCAGTTCACGTTCGGCGACAACCGCTTCGCGCGCCCCATCGTGCCGCTGCTCGCGTGCGCCAAGGCGAACCGGGCGCGCGTGCAGGCGATCAAGAACTCGAAATGCGAGGACGGCACCGGCGTGCAAGGGTCCTCGCGGGAGGAGGAGCCATGAAGAAGCTGCTCGTCGCAGCGCTCTTCCTCGGCTGTCAGTCGGGTGGTCTCGAAGGGGACGCCAACCGTCCGCTCGACATCACCGAAGTGACCAGGCGGCTCGACGCGCTGCTCCCGCGCGGATCGGTTCGCCTCCGCGACTTCTCCTCGATCGACGTCACCAAGCTGCGCCTCCTCACCTGGCCCGTCGAGGGCGGCGGAGAGATCGCGGAGATCGTCTTGCCGCGCTTCGGTAGTGGAATCGGCGGCTTCGTCGCCGTGCTCGCCGCCGCGGACGGACGTCTGCTCACCATCCCGCTCGCCCGCGAAACGACCGCGAGCTCGCCGATGATTTCAGCACCGATCGGACCTGCGGGGGCGGTGCTCGCCGGGTGTCCCTCGGCGACCGTGGACGGCGCGGCGGTCACGACCACTCCCTCGGGAGCGATCGCGTGCCGTACCGAGTTCCCCACCATCCTCGGGCGCGCAGCCGCCGATGGCGACTACGTGCAGGCGCAAGGCGCGAACTACTCGCTCAACATCGAGACGCGCGTCGCCGCGAACCCGGCGGGCGATCCGAAGGCGCGGGTGCACGTCGACTATCCGATGCAGGGCCCGGTGGTCCCGCGGTTCGTCCGAGAGCTCACGCCTGGCGTCTTCGAATGGGTGATCACCGTTGGCTCCGGGAGCACCGCGCTCTACGGGCGCAGCGACACGACGGAGACGAAGACCACGACGGCGCTGCAGTTCCCCCCCGGCAACGAGAAGGACGCGTTCGCCGACTGGGCGCGCGGCGAGAAGTCCGGGTCGATCCTCTTCGATCGCGGCGGCGACTCGAACGGCACCATCGTGCGCTGGCACGTCGAGAGCGACGGCAAGGTCGAGACGGTCGCGACCAGCGAGGCGGCGCCGTTCGGTCCCTGGGCCTCGTATGGGTTCGGCGCCGCGGTCTCGGTGCAGACCCGGCCGAACGAGGACGACCCCAGCCACCTGCTCACCGTCCCCGTCGCGGCGCGCGCGCGCGCGTTCGTCGGCGGTGCGCTGAAGACGATCGACGTCCCGCCCACCCCCTGCATCGACGGCGACGCCTGTCGTCGCATCGGCGAGAGCACGCTGCTCGGAGTGGTGAACGTCGGTGCCGTGCCGGTCGCGGTCTACGCGGTGTGGGCCTGGCTCACCGACGGCGGCGGCAGCAAGTACGTGACGTTCGTGGCCGCGCCGGTCGATCGCACGACCTCCGGTGCGATGGTGTGCACGCCCAAGGCCGCGCACTGCGCCGATCGCACGAGCCGTGAGGTGTGCCGCGCGGACGGCACCGCGTGGGAGCCCGCGTCGTGCGATGCGTCGGCGCCGATCTGCGACGGCGGAAGCTGCGTCGCGTGCACCGACCCCGCGAGACAGTGCCCGGCCCCGACCGGTCCCTGTCTCGAGGCCGCGTGCACCGGCCCAACGTGCGGCACCAAGGCGAAGGCGCCCGGCGCCCCGTGCGTGAACTCGCTCGGCAATCCGAGCGTATGCGGCCCTAGCGGCTGCGGCTTCTGCGTGCCGGGCGACTCGCGCTGCGGCACCGCGGCGATGGATGCGATCTGCAGCGCCGAGGGCGTGCTCGTCCCGACGAAGTGCCCGGGCGGTTGTGCGCTCGGCAAGTGCGTGACCGTCACCGCGATCGCGGCCGGGAGCGACAGCACCTGCGCCCTCATGAGCAACAAGAGCGTGCGTTGCTGGGGGCGCATCGCGGGCGGCGCCAAGAAGCCGATCGAAACCACCTCGATCCCCAACGCCGAGGGCCTCGCTGTCGGAGGCAATCACGCGTGCGTGCGCACCCCGAAGGAGACGCGCTGCTGGGGCGTGAACGACAAGGGTCAGCTCGGGATCGGCTTCAGCGACACCACCGTGCACGCGACGCCGGAGCTCGTCCCGGGAGGCCTCGCCGATGGGGCGACCGACATCAGCGCGGGTGCGACGCACACGTGCGTGGTGGCAAAGAACGACGTCGTCTGCTGGGGCGGCGACTCCGATGGTCAGATCGGAAACGGCGTGGCGGCGACCGCGACGACGTCTCCGGTCAAGGTCCTCTCGATGGCGAGCAAGGTCGCGGCCGGCGGGTTCCACACCTGCGCGATCAAGACGACCGGCTCGCTCGCCTGCTGGGGGCGCAACGACGTCGGTCAGGTCGGTGCCGGCATGGGCACCTTCCTCACGCCCACGGATCTGACGGGCACGAGCGCCGCGCAGGTCTCGCTCGGCCTCTTCCACGGCTGCGCGCTGAGCCCCCTCTCCGGCGTGTCCTGCTGGGGAAGCGGCGGCGGCGGTCAGCTCGGTGACGGAGGCTTCGGCAACGCGTTCACGCCGACGATGCCGATCGCAGGTCTCTCGGCGGCTTCGATCTCCATCGGCGGCAACTCGAGCTATGCGCTGAAGACCGACGGCGCCGTGATGGCGTGGGGCCTCAACGACAAGGGCCAGCTCGGTGTCGGCGTCGCGACCACCACGTCTGCGACACCGATGCCCGTGACCCTCGGCGGCAAAGTCGTCCAGCTCACCGCCGGCGGAAACCACGCCTGCGCGCTCCTCGAGGGCTCGGTGGTCCGGTGCTGGGGCTTCAACGATCAGGGCCAGCTCGGGGACGGAACCAACACGCAGCGCGACGCGCCGGTCGACGTCCTGTTCTAGCTGGCTCGCAGATCGACTTGCGTCATGTCGATTCCTGACAGCTCGCCCGGGGCGGGCTAGAAGCATCCACAGAATGAGACGGGCCCTCGCCTTCGCCGTGCTTCTTACGGCGTGTTACCCCGCGCCGGCCCCGCAGCCAGCCTCGCCGGTCGTGTACGTGAAGGCGCCGCCCCCGCCGCCTCCGCCACCCCCGCCGGTTTCGCCGTTTCACGTCATCGGCTGGACCGAGCACCAGTCCGACAAGACGGCGAACCCGACCAGGCTCTGCGGGATCGCGGGCGCGCTGTTCGTCTGCGGCATCGAACGGGTCATCCGCCTCGAGGGCGACGACCTCATTCGCGACGAAGCGCTCGAGAAGGGCCTCCTGCACGACGAGGGTGGCGGGCTGCACGGCCGAATCCACGAGATGCTCGGCCATTTTCCCGACGATGCGTGGCTCGTGATGAAGAGCGGCGTGAACACCGGCACCGAGGCGCTTTACCGCTTCGCCAAAAAGGATTGGGCGCTCTCCAAGAAGTGGCAGATCGCGTCGGTCGCCGGCTCGGTGCAGCACGTGCAGTGGAAGACCGGCTTCGTCGCGGTGCTCGCGCAATCGCTCGAGGGCGACGGCAAGATGACCGTTGAGCTCGTGACCAAATCGAGCGCCGCGCCGTTTCCACCGCTACCTGTCGATCCGGCGTGTGGATCGTGGCTGGCCTACGGCACGCTCGGCGTCGCGAAGGACGGCGCGCTCGTCGTCGCAGGGCCGCGTTGCACAGGGGGCACCGCCGGCTGGCTCCGCCTCGCGCAGGGCAAGGTTCCCGAGAAACACGACGGCGAGCCGAGCTATCCCGAGTCGCCGAAGTCTGCGTACTCGATCGCGAACGGCATGCTCGAACGACGCCTCGACGACGGCGAGCTCGAGGAGGTGGTCATGCCCCCGCCGCCGGTCGCCGACGCATCGACGCTCGTGCCGTTCCAGATCGTCGTACGCAGCAAGGACGACGTCGTCGTCGCCGCGAGCTTCCGCAAGGACCACACGACCGGCGTCGCGATCCTCCGCACGATGCCCGCCAAACACGCCGCCAAACTGTGAAATAGAGAAAGGCCGCGCCCCTAAGGAGCACGGCCTCTCTCGCTCACTGACGACTGACGACTTGGTGTAGCTCTCATCCTGACGGCACCGTCGTCACTGCTGCCCGAGAATTTCACCACGGAGGCACGGAGACGAGGAGGTCGAGATTGTCTGCCGATGCAGACGCAGGCCTCACGTTCGTGCCGCGAGCGCACACCTCGACGAGGTGCTGGTCGACGAGAGTCCAATCTCGTTCGGCGCGAAGCGAGCGGCAGCACTGCTCTCGAACTCCGTGCCTCCGTGCCTCCGTGGTGAGTTCTTCTCTTCGGCACGACGCGAGGAGTCGGCGTCAGGATCAGGTCTACACCCTGACGACTGACGACTGACGACTCACATGTGCGCGATGATGTTGTCGGCGAACGCGCTGCACGCGATCTCGGTCGCGCCTTCCATCTGGCGCGCGAAGTCGTAGGTGACCTTCTTGCTGTGGATGGCGCCGTCCATGCCCTTGATGATCAGGTCCGCGGCCTCGATCCAGCCCATGTGGCGGAGCATCATCTCGCCCGAGAGGACGACCGAACCCGGGTTGACCTTGTCGAGATCGGCGTACTTCGGCGCGGTGCCGTGGGTCGCCTCGAAGATCGCGTGGCCGGTCGTGTAGTTGATGTTGCCGCCTGGCGCGATGCCGATGCCGCCGACCTGCGCGGCGAGCGCGTCGGAGAGGTAGTCGCCGTTGAGGTTCAGCGTCGCGATGACGTCGAACTCCTTCGCGCGCGTGAGCACCTGCTGCAGCGTGATGTCGGCGATGGCGTCCTTGATGAGGATCTTGCCCTTGGCCAGCTCCGCCTTCTGCTCGGCGTTCGCGGCCTCTTCGCCCTTGGCAGCCTTGGTCTTCTCCCACGTGCCCCAGGTGTAGACCTTGTCACCGAACTCGCGCTCGGCGAGCTCGTAGCCCCACTTCATGAAGGCACCTTCGGTGAACTTCATGATGTTGCCCTTGTGGACGAAGCAAACGCTCTTGCGCTTCTGCACGAGGGCGTAGCGGATCGCCTCGCGGACCAGACGCTCGCTGCCCTCTTTCGAAACCGGCTTGATGCCGATGCCGAGGTTCTCGGAGAAGCGGATCTTCTTGAACTGCGAGGGGTACGACTCCTTGAGCCAGGCGACGAACTTCTTGCTGTCCTCGCTGCCGGCCTCGAACTCGATGCCCGCGTAGATGTCCTCGGTGTTCTCGCGGAAGATCACCATGTCGACGTCGCCCGGCTTCTTGACGGGGCTGGGCACGCCGGCGAACCAACGCACGGGCCGCAGACAGACGTAGAGATCGAGCAGCTGGCGAAGGGCGACGTTCAGCGAGCGGATGCCGCCGCCGATGGGCGTGGTGAGCGGGCCCTTGATGCCGACGAGGTACTGACGGAACGCGGTGATCGTCTCGTCGGGGAGCCAGTTGCCGGTGAGCTTGAACGCCTTCTCGCCCGCGAGGACCTCGTACCAGGCGATCTTCTTCTTGCCGCCGTAGGCCTTCTCGACCGCGGCATCCATCACGCGAACCGAGGCGCGCCAGATGTCGGGACCGGTTCCGTCACCTTCGATGAACGGGATGATCGGCTGATCGGGGACGGTGAGCTTCATGCCCTCGCCCATGGTGATGGGCGAACCGAAGTTGGGGAGCGGCGTTCCTGACATTTTCTCGATCTCCATCGTGCGCGGCGGACAGGTGCCGGCGGGGCCGGGACCTTACCACCTACCGGCGGTACACGAAATCGAGCATCGGCCAGATGTCCACGTTTCGGACGCGCTTGCGCTGCCACCGCCCGTCGTCGCCGCGGACGACCTCTTCCCGGTGCTGATCATAGTCATAGAGGACCGCCCCCAGCGTCACGGTCGTGCGCTCCGAGGTCCTGAGATCGAGCGCTGCGGAGCCGCCGAACAGGACCTGCGAGCGCGGGGGCTCGCTCGGTCCGATCATCCACCCGTCGAGGCTCACCCGCCCCCGCATCCACGTGGTCAGCGGGTGATCGAGACCGATCATCAGGTGCGAGCGCCACCCGGTCAGCGGCGGCGCGAGCAGAAGCTCGAGCGGCGCCCAGGTGTCGAGCGGCTTGGCGTCGTTGCGCCCGATCGGAATGCCGATGGCGGTCTCGAGCCGACCGGTCACCACCGTGCGCTCGCCGTGCGAGACAGCGAGCCCTGCGGACGGGACGAAGAACCAACCGACCCGGTCGTCCGACGTCTTCCACGAGGGGAACAGGTACCCCGAGGTGAGCCTCATCGCGACCGTGGGCACGGAGAACCCGTACTCGCCGGTGACGCGTAACGACCCCGACCGAACCAGGAGGACGCGCGCCTCGAGGTTCGGCGAGAGCATCAGATCGATCACCGGATGGGTGACCAGCTCCACGTCCTTGGTCACGCCGACGCGCAGCGGGTCGATGACCCCAATCGACCAACGCCCAGGCTCGAGCACGTCGGCGGTGCTCCGCGCCGGCAACGCGTGGGCGGACGGCACGGCGAGCAACACGGCGACCGCAACGAGGAGGCGCTTCACTTGGGGAGCTCCCACGTCCCCGCCACGGGTGCGTGATCGGAGAGCCAATTGGGATCGCTCTTGATGCCGAGCCTCCCCGGCGACTGCAGCACGTCGGTCGTTCCCGGCACCCAATCGCCCGCGTTGACGAAGAGGTGATCGAGCTGCCGCGTCCAGAACCCGCCGTGGTTCGGACCGCGAATGGAGTGCGAGTAGAACTTGCTCTGGCTCTCTTCGGTCGTGCCGATCTGCGCGAGGGTGATGGCTGGCTTGTACTTGTCGAAGAACGGCTGCATCGCCTGTGGCGTGTAGGGCGGCTGCTCGAACTCGGTGCCTTTGAGGTCGGGGTGCTCGTCGGCGAAGTCGCTGGTCTTCACCGCAGTCGGCGGGAGCTCGTTGAAGTCGCCGCCGAGCACGAACGGCAGCTTCTCCTCGGCGACGATCTGCTGCAGATGGACGAGCTGACGCTGCTTGGTGCCATCGGTGTCGTACGCCGACACGTGGGTCACGAACGCGGCGATCTCACGTCCGCCGAGGTTCACGTGCGCGCGGCCGACGACCGTATGCAGGTAGAAGATCTCGTGCAGGACATCGAGGTCGGTCTGGTCCTCCTGCCGGATGCGCTCGGCGAACGTGATCGGGTACTTGGAGAAGATCCCGACGCCCATGTCCATCCGGCCGACACCTTCGGACGCGATGTACCGGCTGTTCCACGCCTGGAAATACGCGCCGTAGTTGAGGCTCGTGTGATCGAGGAGGTGCTGCACCATGTCGACGTAGGCCGAGCGGCGCGAGTTCACCTCGATCTCGTTGGTGAAGAGGATGTCGGGGTCGACCTCGCGGATCAGACGCTCGATCGCGTCGAGGTTGCCGCGAACCTCCTGGGTGCTCATCTGCGTGCGGTCACCCCACCCGTCGAACCAGAAGTCGATGCGACATGCACCGTACTTCACGTTCCAGGTCATGACCTTGAGGCGCGTGGGCGCGGCGTCTGGCGCGATCTTGCTCGCGCGCTCGAACACCGGCACCTCGACGCGATCGGGCTCGATGGGATCGGCGAACGGCTCGCACGAGCCGAGGAAGAGCGCCCATCCGAGGAGGAACCACCGAGACAAGACCGCTCGAGGTTACAACGGTTTGAGGATGCTCGCCGTGCTGTGTCGACCATCGAGGAGGATGCGGAGCGGACGTTCGAGGCGAACGTGTCGCACCTCGCCGGTGTCGGCGACGGCCGGCTGCGCATCGAGCCAGGCATGGTCGATGATCCGAGGGTGGGTGGCCGCGCGCCGGTCCACGCTCGAGATCGTCAGGTAGCCGATGCGGAACGAGGTGACGTTGTGGAAGAAGTGCGCGCCTTGCGAGGGCTCGACCTCGCGGTCTTGGAACACCGTCTCCACGATGACGCGCGCGCCGGCGATCTGCGCCCACTTCACCGGCACGCCCAGCCGCGGATCGCTCGAGCCCCATCGGCCCGGACCGATGAGCAGGTAGGGAACGTTCTGCCCGAGCAGGCGCGTATTGAGCGAGGCGACCTGCTCGGCGACCGCCGGCGTCTCGTTGGCCTGCAGGTCGTTGCGTTTGACGTAGACGATGTCGCGCACGCCCTCGATCACGCCGTGCCCGAGGGAACGATCGGTGGAACAGAGGATCTCTTCGACGGCGAAGCCGCCCGTTTCGACCTGACCGTCGAGCGCCTGGGTCGCCTGCGGCCGCACCTGCAGGATGTAGAGACACGGCTCCCGGCGCGCGCGTCCATTGGGTGGCGTGCGGCCCCAGTCACCTGCGTCGACCGCGAACTCGATTTCGACCGGACAACCGAACCCCTCGCGGAGAAGCCTGAGCAGCTCGGCGAGCGCCGGAGCGAGCGGGAGGGCGCCCCACTTGAGCACGTTGTGGAATGTGACGACGCGCGGCCCGCGGGTGCCGAGGTCGTCCCGGATGAGGTCGTCGTCCGGCGAGTAGACGCTGCCTGCGAGCGCCAACGTTCCATCGGTCTCGGCGTCGGTCAGCTCGTAGTCGCGCGTGCCCGCGGCCCCGAGGAGGTCGGGCGAGTGGTTCTTGAGGTCGAGCGCGGCGAAGCGTCGTTGGGTGTAGCGAAGGTAATCCTGCGCGGAGCCGAACTGCGGGAGCACGGCGGGCTCGGCGGGTGAGAACTGCAGCGCAGCGCCGCCTTGCGCGATGGTCTGTCCGAGTCCGAGCGCGAGGTACGCGAGGCCGTCCTCGGCGCGCTGGTGGCCGACGGGGTAGTAGTTGTACGAGACCGCGACGCCACTGATGTGCGGGTAGAAGCGCCCGTTGCGCGCCTGACCGACCACCTCTTGGACCAGGACGCCCATCTTCTCGTCCTCGACCGAGTACTGCGTGCGCGAGATGTACGAACGCGCGTCGTCGGAATACGTGGAGGCCCAGACCGCCTTCACCGCGCGGCACAGCTGCCCGAACCGCTCCTCGGGATCGAGGTGGTTGTTCGGCAGCATGAACGTCGAGTAGATGCCCGCGAACGGCTGCAGCTGCGAGTCCTCGAGGAGGCTCGACGAGCGAACCGCGAGAGGACCGCCGAGCGGAGCCACCGTGCGCCGCAGCTTGTGACGGAGCTCGTCCGAGAGGCGCGCCTCGCGGCAGCGTTTGAGGATCTCGTCCTGGGTGAGCGTGCCCAAGCCGCCGGCGAGGATCTTGTGGGTCTCGATGAACTTGTCGAACTCGTCGGTCGGCACGACCACCGAGTAGGGGACACGAATCGCGAGCCCCGGGAAGCGATCGGCGAGCTGGTTACGCGCGATGATCGTGCTGACGAACGCGAGGCCTCGAGCCTTGCCGCCGATCGAGCCCTTGCCGAGCCGGATGAACTGGGCCGCAGGCGGGCGACGCGACGTGTAGTCCGAGATCGCTCCCTCTTGCTGCCGCGCGCGCTCCGCCGCGAGCGCGTCGATGAGGAACAGCCGGATCGCCTCGGGCCCACCGAACTCGTTGGCCTTCTTCTTCCGGAGCTCGTTGGCGATGGAGAACATGCACCGCGCGGTCAGCCAGTGCGAGAAGTGATCGCGGCTCGCGTGATACGCGATGGACGCAGCCGGCACGCCGCGGAGCACCTGCTCGAGCTCGTACGCGTGACGCGCGCGACCGACCTCGGAGCGATCGGGGAGGCGGAACACGAAGTCGCCGAAGCCGAGGGACTCCTTGACGAATTGGCCGATCTCCTTGAGCAGCTGCGGCGAGTTCTTGTCGGCGTATTTGACCGCGAGCGTCTCGGCCTGCTTGGCGTTCGCGGGCTCTGCCGACTGCACCATGATGGCGAGGTCGGGCGCGAGCGCGCGGATCTCTCGCACGAGGTCGAACCCGGCCTGCGGATCCTCCTCGCCCTTCTTGGGGAACCGCACGTCGCTGATCACCGCGATCGTCGCCTCCTTGAACCGCTCGAAGAACGCCATCGCCTGCTCGTAGTCGCGGGCGAGCAGCACCTTCGGGCGCGCGCGCATACGCATCAGGCGGTGCAGATCGTTGAGCCCCTCGGCGACGAGCGACTCGGACTGCTGCATCAGCTGCGTGTAGAGCAGGCTGAGGAACGCGGAGTACCGCCGGACCGAGTCCTCGACGACGATGACGACCCGGACGCCTGCCTCGGTGTCGTGCTCGATGTTCAGCGCGTCTTCGATCAGCTTGATGATCGCCAGCATGATCCGGGCGTCGCCCGTCCAGCTGAAGACGTGATCGACGCCCGAGGTGTCGAGCCCGCCCGAGAACTGCATCAGGTCTGCCTCGGTGCGGACGAGGAGCACGACCGGCATCAGCGGGTGCTCGTTCTTCACCGATCGCGCCAGGCTGCCCGCGTCGGTATCACCGATGCGGACCATGGTCATGACCAGATCGAAGCGGCGCTCGGCGAGGATCTCGAGCGCTCGCTCCCCCGACGCGACGTGGGTGATGCGCGGCGCGTTCGACAGGTTCAGCTCGGAGTACTCGGTGAAGATCCGATCGGTGAGGCGACCGTCCTCCTCGAGGATGAACGCGTCGTAGTGGGAGCTGACCAGCAGCACCTCGCGAACGCGGTTCGGCATGAGGTCGTGGAAGACCTCGTCCCACGGAGCGCCGGTGCGTGCGGGGACAGGCGGAGAGTGGAGATCGTCGCTCGCCATGTGGACCTATCTATAGCCCGTCGACACATGATCTGGCGCAGGGCATTGCCATCTTGACGCAGTGCGCACGGCGTCTTGCCGAAGCGACGCGTCCTCGGTCGTTGGACCCACGAGAACCAGGCGCTCTCCGCAGGATTTGGCCGTGGTGCACATGTTGCTCAGGCGGCCCGCATGGCCACTCGGCTTCATCTCTTCCTCTCACTGCTGATCTTCGCGGCAATCCAATCCTTTGTCTCTGCGGCGTCGGCGCTCACGATTTCGACGGGATACCCCCAGCGAACGAACACTCAACGAACGGCCCCAGTGCCGGGCACGTTCGACCTCAAGGCGCCCAACGCAGGGATCAACCGTGCCGACTGCTTCGACACCACGCAGAAATGGCAATTCTCCGTCGGCAGCGTGCCGGCCGAGACGACCCACGTGGAGATCTGGGCACGTGGAGACGAAAAGACCTGCGCGCCTGCGGCCGAGCGCTCCGGCGCGACCAAGGACGGCACCCCGCATTGTTACCTCGTTGCCAGCTTGACGCCGGAGGCGGTCGCCGATGGGAAGGTGTTCGAGATCGACAACACCGCGATCATCCAAGCCGCCGACAAGAAGACCAACGTCGACGGCTCGAAGGCGCTCGAGACGGCTGAGGTCTGCGCGAAGAGCGGCCACATGTCGCCGACCCCGATCTACCTGCACGTGATGGCGTTCAAGGCGAGCGCGGTCATCGGCTACGACAGCAGCACCGAAGGCGAGAGCGATCCCGAAGAGGTCGTCTACAAGACGCTCTACGATCTGATGGGCCCCCCCCCTCCGTCCGGGCTCGAGATCGGAACGGGCGAGGGGATGATCACCGCTTCGTTCAAGGCGTCGGTGGCGGACGACTTCGCCAAGTACCGCGTGTACTGCTTCCGAGCGGTCGCGACTCCGACGCCGAGCGACACCGGCGTGACCGACTCGGGTGGTGACGGCGGTGGGGCCGATGCTGCAGATGCGGGCAGTGGAGACGCCGGAGCCAAAGCGTCGAGCGACGCTGGCGACGCGGGGAAGAGCGATGCCGGCGAGGCGCCGAAGTGCCCAGCGGGATATCCATTCAAGCCGGGAGCTCTCCCGACCGACGCGCTCGAAGCCTATGTCTGCGGCGAGTCGAAGAGCCAGGGGGCCGACATCGTGCTCGAAGGGCGCGACAACGAGGTTCCGTACGCCGTCGCGATCGCCGCCGTCGACAAGCAGGGCAACTACGGTCTGTTGTCGGAGGTCGAGTGCGGCACGCCGAAGGCGACCAACAGCTTCTGGGACGAGTACAACGCCGCCGGTGGGCACGCGGGGGGCGGCTACTGCTCGATCGGCGACGCAGGATTGTCCACCTCGGGGTACGTCGCACTCGGCGCCATCGCGCTCGCGGCTTCTGCGTGGCTGACGCGACGTCGACGCGCCGCCGCGGTTCCGCTGGTCCTCGCTGCGCTGTTCTGCACGAAGCCGAGCCTCGCGCAGGAAGCTCCGGCCCTGACCGACTCTCAGGCGCAACCATCGATCGTCACCATCGAGGCCCGGTTCGGTCCGTATCGCCCGCAGGTCGATACTGCTTTCGAGAAGGGGACGCCGTACAAGAACGCCTTCGGCGACGCCCCACGCGTGATGGCAGGCGCGCAGATCGACGTGGTGCCCATCCACATCCGACACCTCGGATCGATCGGCTTCGGCGGGATGTTCGGTTACACCTATGCCTCCGCCAAAGCCGACTACGCGGACGGCAGCGGTGCCAGCGCCGAGAAGACCTCGTTCGACCTCTGGCTGCTCTCGGTGCTGACCACGGTGCGGTTCGACGTGGTCGCGCGCGAGACCCGCATCCCGCTCGTGCCCTACGCGAAGGCCGGCTTGATGTGGGGCCTGTGGAACAGCACGGATGGTCGAGGCGTCTCTCACAGCGCCGACGGAAGGGCTGCCCGTGGCCGGACCAACGGTTTCGTCTACGCGGTGGGCGCCATGTTGCTCCTCGACGCATTCGACCCGGAGGCGGCCAAGACCTTCGCGTCCGAACGCGGCGTGAAGCACTCGTACGTCTTCGGCGAGCTCACGATCGCCGACCTCCGCGGCTTCGGTCAGACCGATGTGATGCGCGTGGGCGACAAGACCTGGACGGCAGGAGTCGCGTTCGAGATGTAGTGATAGGTTCGAGCCATGCGCAGCACGCTCGTTCTCCTCCTGCTCACCACGCTCCCGACGCCAAGCGCGCTCTGCTGCTCGAGGAGTTGGATGCGAAGATGCTCGCTCAGCTGAGCGCGCTGGGTACGTCGAGCACGATCACCTCGAGCGTGCTCAGCGGGGGAACTGCGCCCGTGAGCGTCCTCTCCGGACCGAGCGAAGGCAGCAAAGGCGGCGGCGCGATCATGGTCGGTGGCGGGAGCGGGAAGTCAGCGAAGGTGCCCTAGCAACATGGTTGCTGTCAGCGCCTTGTTTCTCGTCGCGCTCGTCGTCCTCCTGCTCTCGACGGCAGCGGGCGCAGCCAGAGAGCGCCTTCGGCAGATCGACGTGACCTGGCAGGAGTTCGCCGCAACGCGTGGGCTCGGGTGGTTGCCGGTCAGCGGTCCCTGGTACCGGCGGCTGCCAAGCCGAATCAAAGGCCGAATCGACAACGTCGACGTGACGATCGACAGCTACACCGAGACCAACACCGACTCCAACGACAACACCACCAGCACGACGTTCACACGCGTGGTGGCGCGAGCGATCGAGCCGCTCGAGTTGAAAGCCCGGGTCTATCGAACCCACGCGTTCGCGGGGCTCGGCAAGCTCCTCGGATTCCAAGACGTCGCGGTCGGCGACGCGATCTTCGACGACGCGTTCATCGTGAAGGCCAGCGACGAAGAAGCGGTGCGTGCGCTCCTTCACGAGCGTCTACGCACCGCCTTGCTCTCGTTCCCCAAAGAGCCGCACCTGGTCTACGACCACGGTGCGCTCACGCTCACGTGGCTCGGACACGAAACCGAGCCACGGGTGCTCGATGCTGCGACCGACATCGCCCTCGCAGCCTGCGGGAGCGACGCGGCGGCATATCGCTAGATCAGACGACGCCCTGAGCGAGCATCGCGTTGGCAACCTTGATGAAGCCGGCGCGGTTGGCGCCGTTCACGTAGTTGATGCCGTCGCCTTCCTGGCCGTACTGGACGCAGGTGGCGTGGATGTTCTTCATGATCTGGTGGAGGCGCTGATCGACCTCTTCGCGCGACCACGAGAGGTGCATCGCGTTCTGCGCCATCTCGAGGCCCGAGGTAGCGACGCCACCAGCGTTCGCGGCCTTGCCCGGCGCGAAGAGGACCTTCGCCTGGAGGAAGACCTCGATGCCTTCCGGCGTGGTCGGCATGTTGGCGCCCTCGACGACGCAGTGACAGCCGTTCTTGACGAGCAAGCGCGCGTCGTCGCCGTTGAGCGTGTTCTCGGCGGCGCACGGGAGCGCGACGTCGCAGGGAATCGCCCAGGGCTGCGCCTTCTCGAGGAAGGTCACGCCCTTGAAGCGCTCGACGTACTCCTTGAGGCTGCCGCGTCGGTTGAAGACGAGGTCCTTGGTGAACGCGAGCTTCTCGGCGTCGATGCCCTCGGGATCGTGGATGGCGCCGTCGTAGTCGCAGATCGAAACGACCTTGCCGCCGAGCTCGGTGACCTTCTCGACGACGTGCAACGCGACGTTGCCCGCGCCGGAGACGATGACCGTCTTGCCCTCGAACGACTCGCCGCGACGCGCGAGCATCTCTTGCGCGAAGTACGTGGCGCCGTAGCCGGTCGCCTCGGTGCGAATGAGCGAGCCGCCCCAGTCGAGCCCCTTGCCGGTGAGCACACCGGTGAACTCGTTCTTGAGCTTCTTGTACATTCCGAACAGGTAGCCAATCTCGCGCCCCCCGACGCCGAGATCGCCAGCGGGGACGTCCGTGTCCGGACCGACGTGGCGGTACAACTCCGCCATGAAGGCCTGACAGAACCGCATGACCTCGTTGTCGCTCTTGCCGCGAACGTCGAAGTCGCTGCCGCCCTTGCCGCCGCCCATGGGGAGGCCGGTGAGCGCGTTCTTGAACGTCTGCTCGAAGCCGAGGAACTTGAGGACACCGAGCGTGACGGTGGAGTGGAAGCGGAGGCCGCCCTTGAAGGGACCGATCGCGCTGTTCAACTGGACGCGGAAGCCCTTGTTGACCTGGACCTGACCTTTGTCGTCGACCCACGGAACTCGAAACAGGATCGCGCGCTCCGGCTCGACGATGCGTTCGAGGATCTTCGCCTGCCGATACGCAGGGGTCGATTCGACGATGGGCATCACCGACTCGACGACTTCGCGCACCGCCTGATGGAACTGCGGCTCCACCGGGTTCTTGGCGATCAACTCCGCCATGAAGGATTGGACAGCCTGACTCATGAAACGCTCCCTGTTCGACGGGATCGGGCCGCGCGCGTGGGGGAATCCGCGTTGGTAACGGGCGCGATCGCGCGCGCAGCCTAAGCCGGCGACGCGGCGGCGCAACCACCATTCGCCATGATCTTCGTGGCGCAATGCGTCGCCGACCCAACGAAGGACATGATCGAAAGCAGGGATGCGCACGAGCGCGTCTGCTCACGCCGCAGTGCGTCTCACACGAGCTCGATCAGCCGATCCAACAAGGAGAGCTCGGCCTTCAACGCCGCATCCCCGAGCTCGGTGACGTGTGCCGCAAATGCCACACGGGTCGCGGCGAGCTGCGTACGCGCCGACGCGGTGTCGCCCCGCTCGCGCATGGCGAGCGCCTTCTTCACGCCGAGCACCCAATTGCTGAGCGCGACGGCCTTCCGCACGCCGACCTGCTGATACCAGGCGAACCCCGGCGTCAGCGGGGCCTTGCCGCCGTAGGTGGCATCGAGCTCCTGGTGGATCGGAGTGCCGTCGACCTTCACGTAGTCGATCGACAGGTGCGCGATGGCCGCGTCCGGGTTGTCGCCACGCGGGGCGTAACGCAGCACGATCGCGCCCTTGTTCTTGGAGAGGAACACCGTCGGCACGTCGAGCGCGAGCTTTCCATCCTTGATGGACGCGCTCGGCACGCCGTAGCCGCTGGAGAATGTCCAAGACGACTGCGCCCCGACGGCCACCTTCATGTCGTAGGCGAGCGGAGTGACCAGGTAGTCGAAGTCCTGGTCGAACACCTTGCTCAGCTTCGCCTCGTCCTCGAGGAAGAAGTAAGCGCCGCCTCGGACCTGCGCGATCTGGTGAGCGAGGTCCTGACCGAAATCAAGGCCGATCCCGAACGCGGTGAGCCCGATGCCCTTGGCCGCGTTGGTCTTGGCGAGCTCCACGAAGCTGCCCGCATCCGTGCGTCCGGTGTTCGGCTGCGCGTCCGTGAGCAGCATCACGCGGTGCGAACGTGCCTTGCTGGTGACGTCCTGGTTGACGAGCTCGAACCCCTTGGCGAGCCCCTTCTCGATGTCGGTCGACGCGCGTGGCTGGATCCCCGAGACCTGCTCGAGGATGCGCTCCTTCACCGCGCCGGTGACGAACGTCGGGGCGACGAGCACGTCGACCTGATCGTCGAACAGCACGATCGACAGGCGATCGCGCTCGCCGAGCTGCGCGACCAGCTTGCGGAGCGCGGCGCGCGCGGCCTCGATCTTCCCGCCGGTCATCGAGCCGGAGCGGTCGACCACCACCGCGAGATCGAGATCGGGACGCTTGAAGGTCGTGGCCTCGAAGCCGGTGGAGAACCCGAGCTCCACCCAGGCGGTCTGCTCACCGTCGTCGGCCCCGGTCGCGATTGCCGTCGCCGCGCCGAGACAGAGCGCGCGGGTGCACGGCTCCGAGATCACCGGCAGGTCGTGCTCGGCGAGCATGCCCTCGACGGTCAAGTCGCTGGCACGCGGGACCTCGCCGCGCGCGATCTTCGCGCGAAACAGGCCCGAATCCTGGGCGCCGCCCGGGGTCGCCCCCAGGGCCCCATCCATCGACGCGCTGCTGCAACCGAACGCGAGGCCAAGGGCGAGGAGGACACCGAGTCGGGCCAGGAGCGAGCGCTTGCGCGTCATCGGGAACCTCCGAAACAGGCGAGAAGAAAAGTAAGCGAAGGAAGGACGGAGCCCTCGTAAAGACCAAAGGTCGTGCCACCGCCGGGGTCGAACGCATCCACCGCGAAAACCCGTGCAATCCGGCGGTTCCGCATGCCCGGTCCCTGACATCCGCGTCGCGGTCGGCGTGGCGGCGTGAACGACGGAGTACGCTCCGCCGCGCCATGACGATGCGCGAGCACGAGAAGCCCTTCGCGGCCCTCACGGTCGACGAGCTCTACGCGATCCTCACCCTCCGCCAGGAGGTCTTCGTGGTCGAACAGGCCTGCGCCTATCTCGACTGCGATGGACACGACGCCGGAAGTCTCCACCTCTGGACCACCGACGGTCCGAACGTGGTCGCCTACACCCGCGTGCTGCCGCCGGGAGAGAAGTTCGCCGAGGCGAGCCTCGGTCGGGTGATCACCTCGAAGAGCGCGCGCAAGACCGGCGCGGGGCGAGCGATCGTCGCCCGCGCCATCGACGCCATCTCGCGGAGGTACGGCGCCGTGCCCATCCGTATCTCGGCGCAGCGCTACCTGCGGCGGTTCTACGAGGATTTCGGCTTCCGCCAGGTGGGGGACGAGTACTCGGAGGATGGCATTCCGCACATCGAGATGCTCCGCGCCTGAGAGCCTGCTGCTGATCCCTCGCGCCCCTCCCAGCCCGTGATATACGGGCCGCCCCGACGGCAAAACCCGCGGGAAACTGCACGCGAGGAAGGGTCACCACCATGGTCAAGCGTCCGAAGATTGCGATTATCGGTGCGGGTGGAAACGTCGGCGCGGCCGTCGCTCACTGGGCAGCGGTCAAGGAGCTCGGCGAGCTCGCGCTCATCGACCTCAAGGGCAACGTGGCCAAGGGCCGCGGGCTCGATCTCACCCAGTGCAGTGCCTTCGAGAGCTTCAACAACACCTCGTTCGTCGCCGGCGATGACGCCGCGCTGATGAAGGACGCCGACGTGGTCGTCATGACCGCGGGCGTGCCGCGCAAGCCGGGTCAGAGCCGCGAAGAGCTGATTAATATCAACGCCGGCATCGTCCGCGACATCTGCGTCAACGTGAAGACGCACGCGCCGAACGCCGTGCTCATCGTCGTCAGCAACCCGCTCGACGCGATGGTCTACGTCGCCAAGCAGGTCACCGGCTTCCCGCGCGAGCGCGTCATCGGCTCCGCCGGCATCCTCGACTCGTCGCGCTTCCGCACCAACATCGCGCTCGCGGTCGGCGCCTCGATCGAAGACGTCAACGCCATCGTCCTCGGCGCGCACACCGACAAGGACATGGTCCCGATCGTCAGCACCGCGACCGTCGGCGGCGTCCCGCTCACCAAGCTCCTCTCGGCCGAGAAGCTCGCCGAGGTCATCGACGCCACCAAGAAGGGCGGCGCGACGCTCACCGGCCTCATCGGCACGAGCGCGTGGCTCGCCCCCGGCGCCGGCACCTCGCTGATGATCGAGAGCGTCGTCCGCGATCAGGGCCGCCTCCTCCCCTGCTCCATCGAGCTGCAGGGCGAGTTCGGCGTGAAGGACTGCTTCGTCGGCGTCCCCGTCCGCCTCGGCAAGGGCGGCGCGGAGAAGGTCTACGAGTTCGACCTCTCGCCGAGCGAGAAGGACGCGTTCGCCGCTTCCGTGAAGGCGAACCAGGAGCTCATGGGCATCGCCAAGGGCTTCCTCTGAGCGACCACCGCTAGCGTCGATTCGCTGGCGAACGAAGGCCCGGTGCACCTGCGCTGGGCCTTCGTCTTTTGCGAAACTCACGGTGCGCGGGTCCATCCGACACGCAAGAGCCATGAGCCAGGCGCGGACACCACGTCGCGCACGACGGCCGACGAGAACCGATCCGCTTCCGCCGTCGCTCCGTAATGGTGTCGAGCGTTCTGCAGGACGTACCGCACCGCGTTCCGCACCAGCAGCTTCGGCATTGCAGGCGTGTTCTGATCGACGCAGCCGACCGCGGGTGCGCATCACGCGTCACCGACGGCGTTCGATGTGTTACGCCCTCGGTCCGATGAGCCAATACGTGATGGGGCACGACGCCCGCGAGCTCCGTCGACTCGAGGTCCAGGCCCGCTGGTACTCCGAGCAGACCCGGAGCCTGCTCGTGCAGGCGGGGATCCAGCGCGGCATGCGCGTCGTCGACTTCGGCTGTGGCTTGGGCGACGTGACTCGCATTCTCGCGGAGCTGGTCGGCGTCGCGGGGGAGGTCGTCGGCGTCGATCGAAGTGAGGTCGCGCTCGGCAACGCTGCGCGGGTGCCGCCTTCGGATGGTGCGGGCGCCGTGCGCTGGGTGTGCGGGGATCAGCACGCATTGAAGGACGAACCTGCGGCCTTCGACGCGGTCGTCGGACGCATGGTGCTCATGCACCAGCCCGAGCCCGTGGGCACGCTTCGACAGCTGCGGGGCCTCGTCCGGTCCGGCGGGCTCGTGTACTTCGAAGAGCCCGACGCCGAGCTCGGAATGGCATCGTGGCCCTCGGCGCCCCTCTTCGAGAAGATCGCAGGGTGGTTCCGCCAGGCCGTGCGAGCGGCGAACGTCCACGCGACCGTCGGGCGCGAGCTCCCCCGGCTGTTCCACGAAGCCGGGCTTCCCATTCCCGAAGCACGCTTTGCGGGCCGCCTCGAGACCGGCCCCGAATCGGATCTCTACTTCCTGGTCACCGAGGCCATGCGCGGGCTGCTCCCCATTCTCGAACGAGCAGCAATCGCCAGTGCTTCGGAGGTCGACCTCGAGACGCTCGAGGAGCGACTGCGCGCCGAATCGCTCGCACACGGCGTGTCGTACCGGCCTGCGCTGCACATCGCAGCGTGGACCAGGGTCGGCTGACTTGGCGACGTGGGCTCACGTATCGGTGCTGACGTCGTCCCACGCCTGGTTCTGATACCCGTACAGCCAGTTGAGCGCGTGGTGTCTCTCGACGACGACCTCGCAATCGATGCCCTTGGGCGGCGCTTTCTTCGACACACGCGCGTCGACGCAGGCCCAGTCGTATCGATAGACGAGATCGGCCTCGTCGAGGATCTCGTCGATCGACCTGGGCTTCGCCTCCGCGCGATACCGAGCCGGTCCGGGCTCACGCAGAAGCTTCACCATCAGGCCGGCGTCGACGATGGCTCCGGGTTTCTCGAGCTTCGCGACGTAGCCGAGCGCCCAATGAAGCACGCCCACGCCTTCGTAGCGCCACGAGAACTTCGCACGCTGATGTTCGTTGGGGGCCGCGAGCGCGACGAACGCGGTCTCCTCGGGGCTGAGGAGTGGCGCAGCGCCCAACTCCGCTTGGAACTTGATGACGCGATCCTGCTCGAGCCCTTCACCCTTCACCGCGACGAGGGTGAGCGCAAACAAGCGGTCGACGATCGCGTCCTTGGTACGGAGCTTCGCCGTCGTCTTGTCGGCAATGACCGGCAACCCTGCGCTGACCGGTACTCCCTCGGCGCGCAATCGCGCTTCCGAACGTTCTTTGCGCGCTCGTTGCTCCTCGCTCGGGTTCGCGTACTCCGGCGGTTTCGGTGGAATCGCGCTGCTCTCGGGTGGCGCTGTCGTCTTCGACCTGCAGCCCGTCAGGAGAACGACCGCGAGCACTCGAACGACGTGACGCATGAAGCCGACACTCGTTCGGCGCAGGCACGACAGCAAGGGGGAGGTCGGGCGCTGGTCTCAGAGCTTCACAAAGTCGCCGTCGCGGAAGACCCACTCCGTGCGGTCGCTGCCCTCGACCCGCGTGACCCCGGTGACGCCGCCGGGTGCGGTCTTCCATTCGACGGTGAACGTGCCGTTGGCGCCGTCGATGTCGAGGGTGTGGGTGGCCCCGCCGTGGATCGCGCAGCCCTGACGGAGTTGTGCTGGAACATCCCCGCCATCCACGCGCGTGCGCGAAAGTCGCACCCGGTGTGATCCCGGGTTCACGAGCGCTGGCCCTTCGATCGACTTTGGCCGCCCAAATCCGCTGGTCCGAGCATTGCTCATTGCCAAGCAGCCGCGCGTTCGCAGTCTCGCCTCACCCCCCTCCCTCCCACCCTCGGTAACGGGGCTGCGAGCGCCGGCTGACCTTTGCACCGTTTGCACGCGTGACCGGCGCCGGAGTAGATCCGTCCCGCGGTCGATGAAGTACCAGCTCGCGCAAGCCAACGTCGCGTACGCGATCGCCGCGCACGACGATCCGCGCCTCGTCGACTTCATCGCCAGGCTCGACGAGATGAACGCGCTCGCCGAGCAGAGCCCCGGCTTCGTCTGGCGTCACGTCTCCGACTCGCGCGATCCGGAGCAGCGCGAGTTCGACGACCCGCTCGTGCTCTTCAACATGTCGGTGTGGGAGTCGATCGAGGCGTTGCACGCGTACACGTACCGGACGGCGCACGCCGAGGTTTACGCAGCCCGCAAGCGCTGGTTCACCGGCCCCGAGCAGGTCGTCGGCGGTCACGCGCTCGCGATGTGGTGGGTGCCCGAGGGTGTCCGACCGACTGTCGCGGACGCCAAGTACCGACTGAACCTCATCGTCGAGAAGGGCCCGACCCCGGAGGCGTTCTCCTTCAAGGCGCGGTTTTCTCCGCCCGAGGGTTGAGCCGTCCGTGATTCGTGCGTGGGAGTCCGCGACCAGCGCTCAACGCGCGCGTGTCGCGACCCACGACCAGTGCCAGTAGTCGTCGGTGCACTTGCTGTCCCATGCCTGAACGTTCTCGAACGTGAGGCTCCCCATGAGCGCGCGTTGTCCCATGCCCACGCGCATCATCGGCAGTCCGGGTGTGGTCACCTCGTAGGCGTACGCTTTTGCCCACGCGCAGGTCGACGTCTCCGCGGGCGCGGGACAGTCGACCGCAGCCTTCGTCACGGTGAACGGCGTGCCGGGCAGAGGGTCGGGGCGACCGGTGTTGGCGGCGAACAGAAACTCGTCGCCGGTCTTCAGCGGGTTGGCCATGCCGCCCCAACTCGCAATGCTGCGCATGACCACGCGCCACGTGTCGCCCGCCCACCCCGTCGGTGAGCGCTCCCATTCGAGTCGCACGAACCCGGTCACCGGGACGATCGGTCCGAGGTTCATGCCCGGCCCCACCAGCGACACCCGGATCAGCATTGGCACACAGTCGGCTGCCGGATGGCACGCATCGAGCTCCACCACGTCGCCGGACACGGCCTTCACCATCGCCTCGATCGAGCCCTTCGCGGGCGTGGTCCCCTCGCGCAGGTACCGAACGTCGATCGCCAGGGATCCGTGCGAGGTCGGACACGCGCTGGATTCGGCGCCGCCATCGGCGGGCCCCACGCCCTCCGGCGACACGGCCCCACCACAAGCGACCACGAGTACGAACGGAGCGAGGCAGACCAGGCGGAGCATGGGCCCGAGCATCAGCAAGGACCATGCGCGCGATGAACGCGGGAGGATCGCTCCTCCCGCGCTCCGTTTCACGTGCCCCTTCGCTCGTAGCCGTTCGGCTTCATCGAGACCGAGCCGCGGCCGTGGGTACGACCGCGGAGGCTCGATACGAATCCGAACGATGCAGCGAGCGGAACTCGGGCCATGACCACGCGGATCGCTCCGCGCGGTTCGGTTCGAACGATCGCGCCGCGTCGCGAGAGGAGCTCTCCGAGGGCGTCTCCGACGTGCTCTTCGGGGACCGACACCTCGACCGACAGGATCGGTTCGAGGGTGACGAGCCCCGCGAGCCTCGCCGCCTCGACCACGGCGAACTGCGCCGCGACCTCGAAGGCGAGCGCCGACGAGTCCTTCACGTGGTGTGCGCCGTCGACCAGCCGAACGACGAGATCGACCAGCGGAACGCCCTCCCGAGCACCACGGAAGCACGCGTTGCGTACGCCCTTCTCGACGCCGGGGACGTAGGCCTTGGGGACCACGCCGCCCACCGTCGCGTCGGCGAACTCGATTCCGCTGCCCGGTGCGCCGGGCTCGATCGCGAGGGTGATCTTCGCGAACTGTCCGGCGCCGCCGTTCTGCTTGTCGTGTTTGTATTCGACCATGGTGGCCCGCGCGAACGTGTCGCGATAGGCCACTTCCGGATCGGATACGCGGAGTTGCAATCGATGGTCGCGAGCGAGACGACTCACCGCGATCTCGATGTGCAGCTCGCCCATCCCGCGCAGCACGGTCTGCCCCGATTCCTCGTCGATGCGGGTCTGCAGCGACGGATCTTCGGAGGTCAATCGGGCCAGCGCGGGCCCGAGTCGCTCTCGGTCCTCGGAACTACGAGGCTCGAGCGCGACCTCGAGGACGGGCTCGGGGACGCGAATGGTCTCGAGGACCACCGGGTGCTCCGGCGCGCACAGGGTGTCACCGGTGCGGGTGTTCTCGAGGCCGAGGATCGCGACGATGTCGCCCGCGGACGCCTCTTCGATCTCTTCACGCCTATCGGCATGGAGGACGAAGAGACGACCGAGGCGTCGCTTCTCGCCACCGGCAAGGATCACGTCGCCGCGCCGCATCCTTCCGGAATAGACGCGAACGAACGTGAGCGCGCCGTTGCGATCGACCTGCGTCTTGAAGGCGAGCGCCGTGAGCGGCTCGCTCTCCCGCTCGGCAGGCGAGGGTAGATACGCGACGACGGCGTCGAGCAAGGGTTGGACGCCCTTGTATCGATACGCCGATCCGCAGGTGACGACCTGCAGACGACCCTCGATCGTCCCCTTGCGGAGCGCACGTTCGATCGCCTCGATCGACGGCTCGTCGCCCGCGGCGAACGCTGCGAGCACCTCGTCGTCGACCTCGGCGCACGCCTCGATCATCGCAGCCCGTGCCGCCCGCGCGCTTTCCACGTCGGGAATCGCGCGCGAGACGATCGTGCGACCGCGATCGGCTTCGTCGAACCCGAACGCTTGCATACGAACGAGGTCGACGACGCCGGTGAACCCGCTCTCTTCGCCGATGGGCCACTGCACGGCGACCGGGTTTGCACCCAGTCGTTCGCGCAGTTCGGTCAGGCAACGACCGAAGTCGGCGCCGACCTTGTCCATCTTGTTGACGAAGGTGATCCGCGGAACCGCGTGTCGGTCGGCCTGGTGCCAGACGGCCTCCGACTGCGCCTCCACGCCTTGCGAGGCGTCGAGGACGAAGATCGCGCCATCGAGCACGCGCAAGGAACGTTCGACCTCGATTCCGAAGTCGACGTGGCCCGGTGTGTCGATGATGCGAATCTCGTGTCCGGTCCAAGGGACGGTCACCGCCGCAGCGTTGATGGTGATTCCGCGTTTGCGCTCCTCCTCGCCGAAGTCGGTGGTCGCCGTGCCTTCGTGCACGTCGCCCGGCGTGTGGACGAGGCCGGTGTAATAGAGAACGCGTTCGGTGCAGGTGGTCTTGCCCGCATCGATGTGCGCCATGATTCCGATGTTGCGGACGCGTGTTCTTGGGATGTCGCGTGGCATGAGGGATCTCCAGAGCTGAAGACAAAGGAAAACCCCGGCGATTCGCCGTGAGGCGATCGACAAAAGCACCGAGGCCGGTTCGCTGTTTCGCGGAACCGGCCTCTTCACAACGTCAAACGCGACGCCGCCTCAGAGATCGATCCCGCGGATCGAAAACACGAGAAGGGTCGCCGTAGACATGGTGCGACGAAACTAGTTGCATATGGGTCATTGTCAAGGCTCGCGCGAACCAACCTTCTCGCCGCCCTCGCGCTCGCAGCGACGGGATGCGCGCGCCCGCCGAGCAGCACGCCAACCCCCATGCCGGTGTGCAGCGCAGCTCCTTCGGTCAGCGTCTGGTCGACACCTGCGCCGATCCCCACCTTCGCCTACGAGATCAAGGACACGAGCTGTTCGGCGTTCTTCGACGACTGAGCCCTCACGGTGCCCGAGTCCACCCGACGCGGAGCAACCAGGAATCCGGCGCCGACACGACATCGGTCGCAACTGCGGACGAGAATCGGTCCGGCGCCGGCGTCGCGGCGTAATGGTGCTCGTGGTTCCGCAGCACGTATCTCACTGCGTTCCGAACCTCGCTGGGGGTCCGCAGCACCCGCTCGTGAAAACGATCGGCATAGACGCCGCCATGTGTGCCCATCACCTCATTGAGTCGCTTGGCGACCCGAATGAGGAGCGCACGGAGGCCTTGGGTCATCGAGGGACGGTCGCTCGCCTCCACGACGAGGTGAAGGTGGTTTCCTTGCACCGAGAAGTGGACGACCCGAAAGCCCTCCCGACCACGGACCTTCGACAGCGCCTGCGCGATCGGACGGAAGCAGCGCTGGGCGCGGAGGTTCCACACGCCGCGACGCATGCGAACGGTGACGTGGTGCGGATGGCGCGAATCGACCGCCGGGCGCCGCCGATGTGATTGCCCGGCCCCAGGTTTCTTCGGTCGGCCGCGCCGCGGGCGCTGCTCGAGCTGTTTCTTCGTCAGCGCACCACCCACTCCTCGAGGCGTGCCTTCGCCGTCGCGATGACCGCTTCGCCCGGATCGTCGCGAGAGAGGAACTCGATCCACGCGAAGCAGTCCATGAGCGCAGCGGCCTCGCGCCAGTGCTTCGGCAGCCACCCGCCCGCAGCGCGATAGCCGTCCGCGACAGCGTCGGCGAAGCCCTCTCGTCGGCCGAGCGGCGGGCGGAGGAGGTTGCCGAAATCGGCCGGAGGCATGTGCGCCACCGCGAACTCCCAGTCGAGCACCGCGGTGACGCCCTTGGCATCAACCAGGATGTTGGTCGGACCGAAGTCACAGTGAACGAGCCGCGGAGGGGAGGACCACGCGTCGAGCAACGGCGCCTCGCGCCGAACCGCGGTGCGCAATCGGGTCACGGCATCGGCTCCGAGTCGCTGCTCGGCTCGCCCCGGAAGCAGCGCGTCGATGAATGCATCCACGCACGCGCCGCCCATCGGCCACGCCTGGGTGATCCCGAGATCGGGCCCGAGATCTCCGGCGATTGGAAACGTGAACGCGTGGATTTCGGCCAATCGACGTCCCACGTCTCGGGCGATGCGCAGGAGCTCGTTGCCGGCGTAGGCGTCGAGACGGTCTCCCTCCATCCACTCCAACACCGCGAACACCTGGCCGTCGCGGTTCCCAGTGTGCAGGAATCGAGGAACCGGAACGCGCACGCGAACGAGCTCGTGGAGCGCGCGCTCCTTGGCCATCTGGGCCGGATCGCGCTGATAGAGACGCAGCAACACCCGATCGTCGCCCTCGAGGTCGACGCGCAGGTTGGTGTTTGCCAGGCCACCCGTCAGCACGCGAAAGCCGGTGACCCTCGTATGCGGAATGGCGGCCTGCACCATCAATTGCACCGCAGCAGCGGCGGGCGAGAGCAGCGGAAGACGCCGTGTCCAACTCTCGCGCATTTCGATCATGCCTTCCGCGTGGGTACTCGACGAAGCACGCGCCGATACCACGGTAGCAGCTCGCTCGGGGCGGATGCGGCAACCACCGTGCGGTAGGTGCCGACCGGCTCGAGGCTCGCTTCCTCGACGATGGTCTTCTCGGCGGCGGCTGCCTCCATGAGGAACTGCGCGACGACGTGATCGCGTTCGAGCGGCGATCGCACCCCTGTGGCGACGAAGAACGGACCGCCGGTGAACGCGAACGCGAGCCCCACCAGGCCGAGCAGCAAACCGACGATGCCTCGCGGCGCCGTGCGCTCTTCCACGAGCTCGGCCACCCGATCGAGGCGCACCTGGAGATCTCCGTTGGGCGCTCGCACCGGATCGATCCACTGCCCGTACTTCTCCTCCCATTGGAGCGGAGTCATTGCGCTCACCCCTTCACCGGCGGGGGTGCCGGAAGCGAGAGGGTCTTCACGTCCTGTTCGTATTTCGCCTTGTCGTTCGCGAACTCGTCGATCATCGCGTCGACCCCCGCGCGAAACGCAGCGTTCTCCTCGTAGGCCTTCTTGAATTCCGGGTCCTTCATCGCCTTCTCGAGCTGCGGCTGCGTGGTCACGCCGAAGTGAACCGCTGCGCTCTTGCCCTGCTTCAGCTCCAACGCGATCGCCTTGTCGGCCCCCGATTCGGCGGCGAGCTTCTTGTACTCGGCGACCCGATCGTCGAGCGAGCTCGTGCCGTAAGCGAACTGCTTCGCGCCTGGCGACATCTTGGTGACCGCTGCGTCGAACTGCTTCTGCGAGATCAGCCCCTTGTCGAGCAGGTACTTGTTGACGGTGATCTGTGCGTATTCGTTGTGGATGACTTGGCGGAGCTTGTCGCCGTCCTTCGCGGCTGCCGCGGTGACGTCGGCCGACATCTTCGAGAGGCCCACGACTCCAGCGGCGATCGGAGGCAGCGGAACGCCGCCCACGCTTGGCCACGCCTTGAGGAAGGTGAAGGGGTTCTCCTTCTTCAAGGTACTGGGCGCAAAGAGCCCGCCCACCAACTTCCCGTACGAGACGACGAAGTCCCCCGCCTTCTCCAGGTTCTCGAGGACTCCGTTCTGCTTCTGCCAGCCCTCCCAACTGTCCTTCGTGGTCTTCAGCCCATCGGGCGTGACCTTCTGACCAGAGGCGTCGGCGACGCTCGTGGCATCGTCCTGGAACGGGTACTTCGGTTTGCTCGACCCAATGGCGTCGGTGCTCGACATGTCCCAGGTCGACCGGCGAACGCCGCCAGTTGCGTGGTTTCTGCGTTTGCTAGACTCGGGGTGTGCGCGCCCTCGCGTTCGCTGCCGTTCTCCTGGTTGGCTGCGTCGATGGCGGCGCGGACGACCTTGGGAGCGTCGATGCGTCGGTCGACGCGCGGGTCGGCGAGAGCAAGCCGCCGTGCGACCCGAAAGGCAACGACTGCGGTGCCGACCAGTACTGCAACCCGACCACCAAGAAGTGCACCGCGGGGTGCAGCACCGACGCGGGCTGCACCAAAGGTCGGTGCGAGGTCACCACCCATACCTGCGTCGACTGCCTGGGCAACGGAGACTGTCGCCCGGAGGAGATTTGTGTCGGCAAGGTGTGCGTCGCGGGCTGTACGCCGACGCGCGCGTGCCCCGACGGGCTCTCGTGTTGTGGCGGCGGGTGCATCGATCCCACCACCAACCTCGATCACTGCGGCGCTTGCGGCAAAGCGTGTGTGGTGAGCAACGGCACGCCGGCGTGCAACTCCGGCAAGTGCGCCATCGCCGGCTGCTCTCCTCCGTTCGAGAACTGTGACGGCGACCAGGCGAGCGGCTGCGAGACGAACACCGACACCAGCGGCGACCACTGCGGCGGCTGCGGCAAGCCCTGCAAGCCCAACAACGCGAGCGGCGGCTGCGTATCTGGCGTGTGCAAGATCGCGAGCTGCACCGCAGGGTTCGGCGACTGCAACGGCAACCCCAGCGACGGATGCGAGACGAACCTCGCCACCGATCCGAGCAACTGCGGCGCCTGCGGCAGCAAGCCCACGGAGAGCTGCAATCTCCGCGACGACGACTGCAACGGCAAGTGCGACGACCTCGATGGCTGCCGCGTCGCCGTGCACCGGTCGTCGTCGGGGGCCGATCACTTCTACACCACGAGCGCGAGCGAGGCCGCGTGCTGCGGCTACGCGGTGGAGACGCTGAATTACTACTACCTGTACTCCTCGGGCGCGCCCGACACGGTTCCCTTCTACCGCTGCTACAACAAGACGATCGGTCGGCACTTCTACACGACGAGCGGCACGTGCGAGGCCTGGGGCGTGGGCGCGCTCGAGGCGCCGATCGGCAACATCGCGACCGCGGCGAATTGCGGCTCGGTGCCGCTCTACCGACTGCTCTCACCGACCGGCGGCGACCACATTTTCACGATCGACCCGGCCGAACGCGCGGCGCTCCTCCCCAAAGGCTGGAAGGACGAGGGCATCGCTGGCTACGTGTGGCGCGCTCCCCGCGGCTGAGCATGCAGCCGGATCACCTGCATCACGTAATCGCGGCGATGCCGGCGAAGATGCAGAACATGGCAGCGACGATCCACAAGACGACGGTCGCCACGTACTTGTCGAGGAAGCTATCGATGATCGCGCCGTAGGGATTCGACGGGTCGAAGATGACGAAGACGCGATCGCCGACGCGGTAGCGTGGTGGGTTCGATTTCACCGTACCTTCGATTTGGAGCGGCCGGCGTGCAGGTAGCACGCCGGCACTTTCTCCCTCCGAGTCGATCGGGACTGCGCCGGGCGGGACGAACGTGAGCACCGGGAGGAAGGCCCCGCTGTCGTCCTCGCGAAGAGCAATGACGGTGGCCTCGCCGCGAGCGCGTGGGAGCTTCGCGCGCCGGCGAATTCCGACGACCACCCCGATCACGAAGAAGATCGCTCCGATCGTCCCCAGGATCCACATGGCCCAGCAGCCTACCTGGGGAATGGCGTTCGAGGTGTGGCGCGGTTCACACGCTCAGGTGGTCAGCTCGACGAAGCCGTCCCATGTCGCGCCCGGAGCGAGCGTGATCAGGCCCTCGCCCGTGTTGAGCGCGTCGCCCGGGCAGGTCCACGGCTCGAGGCACACGAACGGCTTCTCGGGCAGCGTCCAGATCACCCAGCGTCGATAGTCCGGCGAAGCGCGCACGCGCACTCGCGTGGTCCCCGCGAACCACGCGAGCTCGCTCTCGGTGCAATCGTGATCGAGCAGGTGCAGATCGACCTCGCCGGCCGCCAGATCGATGCCGTGCAGGTCGATGTTCGCCTTGCGAACGTTGTCGAACGCGCGCGTCGCGCTCGTCTCGATCGTGGTCGCAGCCTTCTCGTCGACCGGCACGGCGAAATATGGATGGAACCCGAACCCGAACGGCATCGGCTCGGTGTTGCTGGTGGCCGCCGTCACCCGCTGCTCGAGGCGGAGCGAGCGTTCGCCGAGCGTGACCGCGAGCTCCGCGCGAAAGTCCCACGGGTACTGCGCGCGGGTCTCTTCGGAGGACGAGAGCGCGAGGCGCGCGGACGAAATATTCCGTTCGACCACCGTCCACGCGACGTTCCGTGCGAACCCGTGTTGCTTCATCGACCCGCGCGGGTACCGATCGCCGGTCAGCTTGCCCGGCGAAGGGAACAACACCGGGATGCCGCCGCGCACGTTCTTGCTCGGATCGCGGAACGTCGCCTCGTCGAGGTAGAGCAGCTCCTGTTCGGAGAACCACCGCGTGACGATGGCGCCCCGCTCGGGAGAGATCGTCGCGCGCGCCGCCCCGCTCGAGAGCTCGATCATGCCCCCGAAGGTACACCACCGCTCGCCCGCCATGCCGCGGCGAACCGCCCCGAGAAGACGAACCGCGGGAACGTGACGAACTGCTCGACGAAGATTCGCACCACCGCGTCGAGCGGCGAGCGGAATGGGTGCGGCGCGTTCACTTCGCGGGCGTGACCGCGTCCCTGCGCTGCGATGGCGAGCGCGGCGGCCACGACGCCGGCGAGCGCCAGCCACGGTCGGAACGGGCCGAACGCGAGCGCGGAGAGAACGCCGACGACGAACAATGGATTGGTCACCGCATGCAGCACCAGGTTGCTGCGCGAGCGGTGCGCGCGGTCGTAGTCGTTCCATTGCCAGCTGATGACGTCGGGGGTGATCACGATGCACCCACCATTGCGACGCACCGGTCCGCCGTCTTGAACGAACTTGCTACGTTCTGCGGAGCGCCGAGGGCGCCATCCCGAACATGCGTCGGAACGTCCGGGTCATGTGCGCCGCGTCGGAGAAGCCGGCGAGCGCGGCCGCCCGGACCAGCGACTCGCCCGAAACGATCGAGAGCGCAGCACGCTGCAATTTCAGCCACAGGACGTAGAGCCGCGGCGGGATCCCCACCGACTCGCGGAACGCATGCGCGAGCCGCCCCTCCGAGAGGCCCGCGATCTCGGCCAGCGCGGCAAGCGACGTGTCTCCTTCGGCGGGCAGCGATTGGAGGTGTTTGAGCAGCTTCCGCACGCGCGGGTGCACGGTGCGTGAGGACGGGTCCAGCCCCGCGAGGCGATCGACGGCGTCTGCCCCCCATCGCAGCACGTCCGCGGAAGCGGCAGCGAAGATCGCCGTACGTTCGTCCTCCGACAGGGCGCGGACGGACGCAGTCATCCCTGCCTGCAACCGCAACCCCGCGGTGCTCTCCGGATCGACGAACACGAGCAAGACCTCCCGATCCGTCGCGTCGATGGCATGCGGGACATCGGGCGCAGTCAGGACACCTGGAGCGAAGACCTCGTCTTTGCCCACCCGGACCCCGATCACACCGCCGCGCGCAACCACCAGATGCATCGCGTGGTGTGAGTGCCCGGCGCTCGCCCCGCCCTGCCCGACAGTAGCGAGGATCGCTGGCCAGGCCGGGCCGAGAGGCGTCGCGACACGCGGAAGCCGCACGCTTTTGGTTACCACGGGCCGCCGCACTCGCCCAGGAGCGGTGCCGCCGGGCCGCGGTCGTGGTAGGTGGCCCGCCCCGCGCGCGCGCAGCGCGCGAACCGACGGCAGTCGCCGTTTCCGCCCGCTAGAGAGGCTCAAGAGCGATGAAGATCCACGAGTATCAGGGCAAGCAGATCTTCGCGAAGTACGGCGTGCCCATCCCCAAGGGCATCCCCGCCTTCACCGAGGCCGAGGCCGAGGCTGCCGCCAAGCAGCTCATCGCCGAGACCGGTAGCCCGATCACGGTGGTCAAGGCGCAGATCCACGCCGGAGGCCGCGGCAAGGGCGGCGGCGTCAAGGTCGCCAAGACCGCGGCGGACTCCCTCGAGGCAGCCAAGAAGATCCTCGGGATGCAGCTGATCACGCCGCAGACCGGCGCCAAGGGCCAGAAGGTCCGCCGTCTGTACATCGAGCAGGGCCTCGACATCGCCCGCGAGCTCTACCTCGCGATGCTCGTCGACCGCGACGCGCGCCGCATCTGCGTGATCGCCTCGACCGAGGGCGGCATGGAGATCGAGAAGGTCGCCGAGGAGCACCCCGAGAAGATCCTCAAGTGCTGGATCGAGCCCGCCGTCGGCATGGCCGCCTACCAGGCGCGCAACCTCGGCTGGGACCTCGGTCTCGGCAAGGAGTCGATCGGCAAGTTCGTCAAGCTCCTCGCCGCGGTCTACGAGGCGTTCACCAAGGAGGATATGAGCCTCCTCGAGATCAACCCGCTCGTCGTCCTCAAGAGCGGCGACGTGGTCGCGCTCGACGCGAAGATCAACTTCGACGACAACGCCGAGTTCCGCCACACCGAGTGGGTCGGCCTCATCGACGAGGCCGAAGAGGACCCGGTCGAGCTCGAGGCGAAGAAGTCCGGCCTCTCCTACGTCTCGCTCGACGGCAACATCGGCTGCCTGGTGAACGGCGCGGGCCTCGCCATGGCGACCATGGACGTCATCAAGCTCGAGGGCGCCGAGCCCGCGAACTTCCTCGACGTCGGCGGTGGCGCCAACGAGGAGCAGGTCAAGAAGGCGTTCGGGATGATCCTCCAGTCGCCGAAGGTCAAAGGCATCTTCGTCAACATCTTCGGCGGGATCATGCGCTGCGACGTCATCGCCAACGGCATCGTCGCCGCGGCGAAGGGCCTCGACATCAAGGTTCCGATCGTCGCCCGCCTCGAGGGCACGAACGTCGAATTGGGCAAGAAGATCCTGTCGGACAGCGGGTTGAAGATCACCCCCGCCGACACGATCGCGGATGGCGCAAAGAAGATCGTGGCTGCGGTGAAGGGAGCCTGAGAGATGGCGATTCTCGTCAACAAGAACACCCGAGTCGTCTTCCAGGGCATCACCGGTTCGACCGGCGCCTTCCACGCACGCGGCTGCAACGCCTACGGCACCAACGTCGTCGGCGGCGTCACCCCCGGCCGCGGCGGCGAGGAGTTCGATCTCGGCGCACGTCCCGCGGTCCCCGGCACCAAGGCGGCCGAGGGCGCCGCTTCGATCAAGGTCCCCGTCTTCAACACCGTCAAGGAGTCCGTCACGAAGGCCGGCGCCAACGCGTCGTGCATCTTCGTCCCGCCGCCCGGCGCGGCCGACGCGATCCTCGAGGCGATCGACGCGGGCATCGAGCTGATCATCTGCATCACCGAGGGCGTCCCGGTGATGGACATGATCAAGGTCCGCCGCGTCCTCGAGCAGAAGCGCTCCGAGGGCTCGAAGATCCGCCTCGTCGGCCCGAACTGCCCCGGCGTGATCACGCCCGACCAGTGCAAGATCGGCATCATGCCCGGCCACATCCACAAGGCCGGCAACATCGGCGTCGTCTCGCGCTCCGGCACGCTCACCTACGAGGCCGTCGGCCAGCTCACCCGCATGGGCATCGGCCAGTCGACCTGCGTCGGCATCGGCGGCGACCCGGTCAACGGCACCGACTTCATCGACGTCCTCGAGCTCTTCGCCAAGGACGACGACACCAAGGGCATCATCCTGATCGGCGAGATCGGCGGCGGCGCCGAGGAGCGCGCCGCTGCGTGGATCAAGGCCAACCTGAAGAAGCCCGTCGCGGCGTTCATCGCCGGCGCGAGCGCGCCTCCCGGCAAGCGCATGGGCCACGCCGGCGCGATCATCAGCGGCGGTCAGGGCACCGCCGAAGCGAAGTTCAAGGCACTCGAGGCAGCCGGCGTGAAGATCTCGCGCTCGCCCGCCACGATGGCCGAAACCCTCGCGACGATGCTCTGAGACTGATGCGGGGCCCGTGTGAAAACGGGCCCCTTCAGGGCGCGCTCGGTCCGACCGCTGCGGCGGTGAGCGGAGCGCGCTCGATTGCGCTCGTCGACAGCTCGTCGGCGCCGATGTCGGGCTGATCGTCGCGCGGCTGGCCATCGGAGTCGACGGCGATTGCCGGGTATTTGCCCTCGGACCGACCGATGGCGTGGATGCTCGCGGGCCCGAGCACCGAGAGCTCACCGCGCGCGACGAAGCTCGGATCGAGGTCGCGGAAGGCGGTCGTCCAGAAGGCACCGGCGACGCCGAGCTTGGCGGATCCGAGTGGGGCCAGGTTCGCAGCCGCCGTCATGCCGGGCGGCGTGCCCGTGCCAGCGAACCGGATCAGGTTCCCCGAAACGCCCGTGAGGATGTTGTTGGCGACGACGCAGTCCTTCGCGTCGGCGCCGACGTAGAGCCCGCTCGCGCCACCGAGGAGCGTGTTGAACACCACGAGCGCGCTGTCGACCGCGGGGTGGGTCGGATCACCGGCGTGGAGCTCCAGCGTGTAGCCCTGGACGCCTTGCACGTAGTTGTCGAAGACCTCGTGCCCCTTGCCGATCAGTCGAATGCCCCCGGAGCAGGCCTTTCCTCCGCCGAGGATGAAGTTGCCACACACCCGCGCGCGGTCGCCAAACCGCGCCGTGATGGTCCCGGCGGTCGAGCGAAAGGTGTTGTAGCGAACGACGTTGTCGCTCGTCTTGCTGGAGACCGTCTCGGGATCGCCGTCGCAGCGCTCGAAGAGATTGTGCTCGACGACGGTGAACGAGCTGAGCGTGGCAAGACTGCTGACGCCGACCCGGATCGCCTCGCCGCCGGGGTTGAAGCCACAGCCCTTCGACGGGTAGTCGCCCCCGGTCTGCAGGTCGTGGATGTAGTTGTGGTCGATCCGGGTGTGCCGCGCGACGGACCCGCCGGCGCCGAAGATCGAGATCGGATTGCCGGTGTGCCCCTTGGGCCCGATCTCGTTGTGATCGATCCGCACGTGGTCGCTGTTCGTCAGGACGATCCAGTCCATGTCTGCGGTCTCGGCGAGCCGGAAGCGATTGCGCGTGAGGCGACAGTGATCGCAGCCGTTGATTCGCAGCCCTCCACTGCTCGTCCAGTCGAAGCCCTCGAGCACGAGGTACGCGGTCTTGGCGCTCGTCGTCAGCGTCCCCGCCGAGATCACCGCCTTTCCGCGGTGCAACGCGCGCACGACGATGGGCTTGGCCGCGGTGCCTGCGACCCCGATGGCGCCGAGGGTGTAGTTGCCGTCGCCGACGACGATGCAGTCGCCAGGAGCGGCCTTCAGGAGCCGCGCGTCGAGCTGGGCTTGGGTGGTGACGTCGTGGGTCGCGAGACACGCCGGCATCGGATCGCCCCACGGGGCCGTCGTGGTCGTGCCTCCGGGATCGTGATCGCACGAGCTCGTCGCGGGTGACGGCGCGTCGAGAGGCGCATCCGCCACGGCATCGACATCGCCTCGGGCCTCCGCGTCGATCGGGCGGGCATCGGGCCCCGGAGCCGGCACGTCGTCGAATGCAGCGTCGGCTTCGTCAGGCACAGCAGATTCCGCGGCCGTGCACGCCGAGAGCATCGTCGCGAGCAGGAGACACGTGGGGAGCAGAGTCCCCTTCGCCCGAACGGGAACAACGCGTCGACACGCGACTCCCACGGGTTTCTCGATCATGGGCGCGCTCCAACCGCACCAATCGTGCCGCGCCGGATCGGAGCCCGACTTCGGTGCGCATGTCAGTTGCTTCGAAATGGCTGCATGCGCATCCTCGCGTTCGCAGCATCACACCGGTCGGGGTCACTGAACCGACGACTCATCGGGCTCGCAGCCGACCTGGCTCGCGCGCGGGGAGCAGAGGTCGACCTCGCGGAGTTCCGTGAGTTCGACATGCCAGGCTACGACGGCGACGGCGACGCAGAGCACGGCTTGCCCTCCGGCGCGCGCGAGCTGGCACGCAGGGTCTCGGCCGCGAGCGCGCTCATCCTCGCGGTGCCCGAGTACAACTATTCGATCCCGGGAACGCTGAAGAACGCCATCGACTGGGTATCCCGAGCGCGGCCCATGCCCTGGCGCGGCAAGAGCCTCTATCTGATGTCCGCGTCTCCCTCCGCGATGGGCGGCATTCGCGGTCTCTGGCAGACCCGCATTCCCTTCGAGGGTTGCGGTTCGCTGGTGTTCCCCGACATGTTCGCGCTGCCGCACGCGCATGAAGCGTTCGACGACGCGGGCCGGCTCCGCGACGCAGCGCTGGGCGAACGGCTCGATCGCGAGATCACCGGATTCGTGCGTCTCGCGGAGGCCGTCGCGCCCATCTGCGAGGGCACGGCCACGCCGAAGGAGAGGGCGCGTCAGCACGCGATCGTCGCCGCGCTCGAGGAAGAGTCGGAGCTGCAGGGTGCGGCGGAATGAAAACCCTCGACACGCCTGATTTCGGCGCTAGCATGCGCGCGCGAAAACCCCCTAGGAGCACGCAGAAATACCATGGCGATCGAGCGCACCTTCAGCATCCTCAAGCCCGACACCGTCGAGAAGAACAAGATCGGCGAGGCGCTCGCGATGCTCGAGGCCGCAGGCCTCAAGCCCATCGCGATGAAGATGATGCACCTCACCCGCAAGCAGGCCGAGGGCTTCTATCACGTGCACCGTGAGCGCAAGTTCTTCGGCGAGCTCGTCGAGTTCATGACCCGCGGCCCCGTCGTCGCGATGGTCCTCCAGGGCGAGAACGCGATCCTCAAGTACCGCGAGGTCATGGGCGCGACCGACCCGGCCAAGGCTGCCGAGGGCACCGTGCGCAAGAAGATCGGGTCGAACGTGGGCGAGAACGCCATCCACGGCTCCGACGCGCCCGAGACCGCGGCCTTCGAAATCGGCTACTTCTTCCCCGGTTACGAAGTCGGCTGACCGACAGCACGGGACCCGGTCCCGTGTCCGTGTCATGTAGTCGGAGCAGTGTCGTATCCCGGGGGGGCATCGTGGCGCGATCGGCAGTACCAAGAGCAGAACGATCCGGGTCGCACCGGGTCATTGACGTCGAGGTCGGCGATCTCCGCGAGGCGATCGCCACCATCGCCGGCGTAGCCACGCTCGCGCGCGCGCAAGGGGTGGGGCCCAAGGCCCTGCGCGACCTGTTGCCGGGGTTGCGTTCGGCGTGTGTCGCCGTGCCGGCGACGGTCGCCTCCGCGCTGGTGCAGGCGTGCGACGTGGTCGCCTTGGCCACCGGACTCGAGGTCGATGCGCGCGCTGCGCTCGACGCACTGGTCGCCACCGCGCGACGCAGCGCCGACGAGGTCGTCGCTGCGCTCGATGCGGCCGAGCAGAAGGGCCTGGGCGCCCGCACGCGTATCGCCCTCCAATCGGCGTGCGACCATGCCGTCGAGACCCTGGCGCGCGTGCGCTACGCGGTCGAGCTCCTGCAGCGTGCGTCCCTGGGCGAGCCGCTGCCGGTCGCGCTCGACGACCTCTTGCGCGAGCTCGACGGTGGCGAGCTCGACGGCACGCCGGTCGAGCTGTCGCTGCAAGGCGAGTTCGAGGACACGGTGGCGGTGCACCCGCGCATCGGCATCGCCGTGCTCCTGGGCGCGCTCACGCGCGTCCGGACGCTCGCGGGCGGCACCGCCTTCGTCGCGTCCGCAAAGAGCAGCGAGAACCGCGTGGCAGTGTCCTTCCGTCGAAAGGCCCCGGGCGACCCCGATGGCCCGACCGTGCGGGTCACCGTCCCCGACGAGGTCCCGTACGACGAGCTGGTCCTGCGGCTGGTCGCCGCCACCCTCGCCGCCCCGCTCGTGGTCGAGGGCCGGACGATTCGTCTGGACCTTCTGCGCGCATGAGCAGGCCCGTGGGTTGCACCACCGGGGCGTAGCTGTTAGTCACATTCCTCGGAAATCCTGTTCGGATTCCCTGATTGCCCGTGCGCGCCGCTTCCGCAGATCCCTCCAACTCGCCGTCCTCCCCGGGACAGCTGCCGTCGTCTCCGCCGGCCGAAGGCACGGGTCCCGCGCCCGTCCGGCACCCTGCGCAGTTCGACGAGTCACGGATGGACCCTGACGCCGTCCGGGTCGTGCGTCGCCTCACGGCCGCTGGCTTCGAGGCGTACCTCGTGGGCGGGGCGGTCCGCGACCTGTTGATCGGGCGGCAGGCCAAGGACTTCGACATCGCGACGAGCGCTCGGCCCGAGGACGTGAAGCGCGTCTTCCGGCACAACTGCCGCATCATCGGCCGCCGGTTCCGCCTCGCGCACGTGTTCTTCTCGTGGGGCGGCAAGACCTACGAGGTCGCCACCTTCCGACGCAACCCCGGCAGCATGGTCGACGGCGACGCCGAGACCGACGCCGATCCGCGCTCCGACCTGCTGATCAAGAACGACAACGTCTTCGGCGACGCCCACGAAGACGCGACTCGCCGCGACTTCACGATCAACGGCCTGCTCTACGACTACGACCGCCAGGAGATCCTCGACTGGACCCACGGCGTCGAGGACGTGCAGCGGCGCGTCGTCCGCACCATCGGCGACCCGGACGTGCGCTTCCGGGAAGACCCGGTACGCATCCTCCGCGCGATCAAGTTCGCCGCGCGCCTCGATTTCGGCATCGATCCGGACGTGTACGACGCGATGGTCGCCCACCGCGAGGAGCTCCACCGCGCGGCACGTCCGCGCGTGTTCGAAGAGATCCTGCGTCTCCTCCGCGGCGGCGCCGCGCGGCGTTCGATCTACCTCGCCTGGGACACCGGCACGCTCGCGGTGGTGTTGCCCGAGCTCTCGGCCTACCTCGACGACGCAGGCACCGACGACGACGCAGGCAGCCGCGTGTTCCGCGCGCTCGCCGAGATCGACCGCATCACGCAGGAGCGCGGCGCTCCGCCGGACGACTCGGTGCTGCTCGCCGCACTCTTGCGCGAGCCCATCCGCGAATGGACGCAGGGCGCCCGGACGCGCGAGGAGTGGCGCGCGGCGCTCGACCACAAGGTCGCCGAGATCGGCGAACGCATGGCCATCACCCGACGCATCGGTGAGGGCCTCGCGAGACTTTATGCGGCAGAGGTTCGGCTCCGTGCCGGCCGAACGGGAGGGTTCCTCGCCACCCCGCTCGGACCGCTGGCCGTCGATCTCGCGACCATCACCGCAGCTGCGGATGGTGCCTCGCAGCGCGAGATTGCCCGTCTCCGCTCCATCCCGATTCCCGTTACCGAGCAGCGCCAGGCCCACGGTCACCCGGCCCCGGCGCATGTGCACCGACGCACCCGCGATCGGGCTCCGCGGTTCTGAGCGCACCCTCACCCACGTTCTCCCCGTTGATTCCGATCGAGGGGTTTGGCCTACTCGTGGAAACGAGGTGTCCCGATCACGGCGAACGTGCGCCGGGGACGGGTCAGCTTGAAGACTGGTTGCGGTCTCGTACTGTTCCTTTCGTTCTTTGGTCTTTCGTGAAACCGCTCGCCCTGACTGACAGTGTGTGGAGGACTGCGGCGTGAGCCAGCGGTTCATTCGTTGCGCGCACTGTGGGCTGCCGCATGGGCTCGAAGAGCCGATGTGTCCGATCACCGGACGCCCGATCGAAGCGCGCAAGGCACGTGCTCCCGCGCTGGGCTCGCCGCCGACTCGTCCGGGCGAACGCGCGCTCCAGCCGCAACCGACCCGTCCTCCCGGTGATCGTCCGGCGCAACCGCGCCCGTTCGATGGCCCGCCGCGCGCGGCCGCCGCCATCGCTTCGCGCCCGCCTTCGAGCAGCCCTCCTCCGTTCGAATCACTCGGCACCGCGCCGCCCCCGCCGCTCATCGGGCAGGTGCTCGGCGCCAAGTACCGTGCGATTCGCGTACTCGGCGAGGGTGGCATGGGCACCGTCTACGAGTGCGAGCACGTCGCGCTGCACCGCAAGGTCGCGGTCAAGGTACTGCACCCCGCGCAGGCCAAGAAGAAGGCCTCCGTCGCGCGCTTCCAGAACGAGGCGCACGTCGCGGGCGCCATCGGTCACCCGAACATCTGCGAGATCTACGACATGGGCGAGCTCGAGGACAGCTCGCCGTTCCTGGTGATGGAGCTCTTGCAGGGCGAGACCCTCGCAGATCGCATCGCGAGCGAGGGCGCGCTGCCCTTCGACGACATCATCGATGTCGTGGGCCAGGTGCTCTCCGGTCTCGTGGCTGCGCACGAGAAGGGCATCATCCACCGCGACATCAAGCCCGAGAACGTGTTCCTCACCAGTCGCGCCGGCTTGCCCCCAATGGTGAAGCTCCTCGACTTCGGCATCTCGAAGATGGCGGGCGCCGACGAGCTGAATCTCACACGCACCGGCATGGTGATGGGCACGCCGTTCTACATGTCGCCCGAGCAGGCGCGGGGCGATCGCAACCTCGACAGCCGGGTCGACCTCTATGCGACCGGCGTGATGATGTACGAGTGCCTCACCGGGCGCCGGCCGTACCACGCGGCCAACTACAACGCGCTGCTGATGCAGATCCTCACCACCGATCCGCGTCCACCGCACGAGATCCGGCCCGCGGTGCCCGACTCGTTCGAGGCCGTGGTGGCGCGTGCGATGGTTCGCGATCGCGAGAAGCGTTATCAGACGGCGTCCGAGTTCCAGCGTGACGTGCAGGCGCTGCGCGACCCCGGCACCATGCGGCGCATGCCGTCGGTGCGGCCCGAACCGGTGCCGCTCGTCACCCAACGTCGCCGCGAGGACATGCCGCCGTCTCGCCCCATCGACGCACGGCCCGCGGCGTCGCCGAAGCCCGTGGCTCCGCCGAAACCCGTGGAGTTGCCCGCCGTGTCGATCAGCCTCGAGGGGCGCGATCTCCTCGACAGCGGCCTGATCGACCATCTGCCCGACGAGGGCGACTCGGGATCCATCGAGATCCCCATCGTGGCCGAAGCGCCCGTCTCTTCGCGCGAATCGCGTGCGCTCTATCGCCCCGACCCCGCGCTCGAGGCGATGGCGCGCTCGAAGTCGATGCCGCCCTCGGCGCCGCGACCGTCGCAACCCGGCCCTGCCTCGTCGGTGCCGCCCCCGAGTGTCCCACGACCGATGCAGCGTCCGTCGATGCCTCCGCCGCTGCCCAACGTGGTGAGGCCCGCCGCGCCCGCGCCCGCGCCCGCGCCCAAGGCACCGGCCGCGGTCGCACCCAGGGCTCCGATCCCCGCACGGGTCGCCGCACCGGCGCCGAAGACACCAGCGGCGATCCCGCCGCGCGAGAAGGTGCAGCAGCCGCCCATCGGGAAGATCCCCAAGGCACCCCCGACCGCGCTCGACGCTCCGTGGCTCGACGATCACGACGCCGATCCGACGGAGATCGGTTCCATCTTCGGAATCCCGCGCGGCGTGAGCGACACGCCGATCGACGCGGATTCGACCGAGCGCATCCCGCCGGAACGACTGCAACGCCTGCAGAACAACCTTCCGCGCGGCGCACAGAACCACGATCCGCGTTCGGAGCCGGCCGTTCACTCGCCGGCCGAGCGTCTGACCACCGACCGATTCGATCTGCAGCACGAGCGCGTGTCCGAAGACGAAGCGCCGACCACGCTGTTCGATCGCGCCGCGCTCAAGGCGAAGCTCAACAAGAAATCCAAGTCGGGGCCGAACCCTCCCATGCGCACCTCGCACACCACGGAACGCGCCCCCGCTCCGGCCCAGTCGCCGGGTCCGACCCCCGTCGCTGCGCCGCTCAAGCCCCCGCCGTTGCCTCGCCTGCGAGGCCCGCGCGACTCGTGAGGCTCAGTCTCCCCAGCCGATCGTGCAGGTGAGCTCGGTCTTCCGTCCCGTCGCCGATGTCTCGGGCAGCTCGTAGAACAGTGCTTTGCCGCTGTGTGGATCGAGCTGGAACGACGCTCGCTTGAACAGCGCGGTCACTCGCTCGAGGCACGCGTCGCTCGCGCCCATGCGGGTGCGAAGCACGCCGGCCTCGGTGCGGAGGAGATGGGGTGTGCCGTCGATCGTGAGCGAGAGCTTGCGTCCGACGGTCGCGTCACCGTCGTCCCAACCAGGCGTCGCGCTGCCGCAGGCGTTGGCCGGCCGAACGACGTCGGGGGTCGACGCGGCCAGGAGCTCGAACGCCCCAGCAGGGTGCGCGTCGACGCCGATGGGCAGCACGTACCCGGTGCCGTGGGTCCACGCCGGTGACGTGGTGAGCTCGAGGACACCGACCGCTCCGCGGATCGGCTCGACGCTCATGGCCATCTGCGACTCCGAAGACCAGCTCGCGCGCGCGAGGAACGATGCGGTCGTTCCCTGGGGGGAGGCGAGCGCGACGAACGGTCGTGGATCGGCCGTCCGGGCGCCGTCGATCGGCCAGCCCATCCCGAGGACCGCGAGCACCGAGCCGAGCTCGCGCACGCCGAGGATCGATTGCGCCACCACCACACTGCCCAGATCGATTCGCTCCGGAGGCACCGACGGCGATGCGCGCCACGCGTCGCAACGACCGTAGCTGCACAGCGCAAGGACGACACGTTTGGGGCCGAGCGCCCACGCGATCGGCCGCAACGTCCACCCCGCGTTCGCAGCGGCGGCACGGTCGGCGAACAGCGCGAACGGCGCCGTGTCGTTCACGGAGCCGAGCGAATCGAGATCGCTCGAGAACCGCAGCACGGTCCGTGCACTGTCTCCCCACGGGCCGGCCGTCGGACCGGTGCTGATGAGCCCCCCACGCACGTTGCGACCAATCGGCGTGAGCACCTGCGACTGATCTTTGGCGAGCTTGGCCGCCGGCATCCCGAGCAGGACGTCGTTCGATTGGAACGGATACACCGTCGGCGCGATCGGCACCTGCGCGGGCGGAACCAACTGCGGCGTGCCGACCGACGAGCACTTCGCCACGATCGTCGTCGCTCGCGACGTGGGGCTCGGTGCGGGTGGAATCGGCGGGGCGCTCGAGAGATCGAGGACCGAATCGTGAACGGCGACGGTCGGCTGCCAGCCGAGCCGCGACCAACCGAGCGTGCGACATCCGATGGCGCCGCATTCGACCCGCTTGGCGGCGGCCGAGGTGTCCGTTGGGCCGACGTCGGTGGGCCACGCTGCGTACGACCACTTGCGGCCACCATCTACGGTCACCGACGCCTCGACGTGCATGTCCTTCTTCGCAGGACCGTCGGTGAGCGAGAACACCATCGCTCGATCGCCCCACGTGCCGACGAACGCCTTGCCGTCGAGGACGGCGCGCGGAAGCGATTCGACGACGCGAATGGTGGTGTCGTCGACCGCGATGACGAGCGCACGCAGCTCGGTGATCGTCCGAAACCAAGCCATCAAGCGGCCGGGCGCGATCTCGTCGATGGCGATCAAGTCCCGTGCGCGTTCGCCGAGGCGCACCCGCAGAGGAGCGGTCGTCGCGGCGGCGCCGCGCGGCAGCGCGAGGAGCTCCACGGCTCCTCCAGCGTCCTCGCGGACGACGGTCACACCACCATCGGCCCGCGGCACGACGTGACGACGGCCCGAGACCGAGCCGATACCGAGCTCGGTCCACTGGCCCGAACGATCGCGCACACAAACCTTCGTGGCCGACAGCAGGTCGAGACCGCCCTCGCTTCCGCCTACGCACGATGCCGCGACGGCGACGGCCGACGACACCGAGAATCGATGACCGGTGCCGAACGCGAACGCCTTCTCTACGTCCAGCTGCGGCCCTCCCACACCAGCGTCCAGACCACGGAGCGCGCCGATCACGAGTTGACCGCCGGTGGCATAGGCGCCCTGACCGTGGCGCGCGCACGCGGCGAGCACCTCGGTCGACGCCGCCGAGAGCTCGCACCCGCCGAGATCACCCGCGCGCGACAACCGCGAAACCCGCAGCGGATCGCGCAGCACCACGGCGAAACGTCCCGCGTCGGCGACGAGGATCTCGTCGACACCGCCCGGGAGCGGAACCCCGAAGGGCGCGATCGACTCGACGCGAATCGTGGCGATCTCGGGGACGAGCGGCGCCTTCGCGAGCGGCGTCGGCGCGCCGAGCGTGCCCGAAGAGCCGACCAACGCCGCGCGATCGTCGCTGGCAAGCGCGACCTGCGTTCCGTCGCGCACGATCCGCTTGGGGCCGCCGTCGGGGAACGCCGCACGCACGAGCGCCGGGTCGAGCGGCGACCAGGTGTCACCGCCGTCGCGCGAGAGCACGGGCCCGAGCAGATCGACGATGGCGAGCGCCGTGGTCGGACCGAAGTACTCGGGGCCCGCCGTGAGCCCGCGCCCGGAGACCGTGCCGGCGGACGACCATGCGGCGAGAATCGGCGCGGCGATGGGCGGTGCCGTTCGCTGTAGCTTGCCCCCGAGGTCGATCCGCAACCAGTCGTTGCTCACGCGCTCGCGGGCCCACACCTCGTGTGCGCCGATCGAGAGCGAGGTGAGCCTGCCCCGCAGGACCGGACGCAACACACCGTTCGGCGCGGCGAAGGCGAGACCATCGTCGAGCACGTACGCCACACCACCCCCGAGCCAGGTCGGCAGCGCGGTGGCACTCGCGATCGGTTCGGCCGTCACCTCGCGCAGGCGTGTCGCGCCGCCGTCGGCGTCGAGGCGCCATCGCACCCGCCCACGAACGACGTCGGCCGTCGTGCCCGACACGACGAATGCAGGCGAAACACCGGGAAGCGCGACCAGCACGGCGCCGTCGAGCGTCGGATGCTTGGGAGCGCTCGCCGTCGGCGGACGGGCGGCCCTTCCACCGCACGCGACCGCGCAGAGCACGGCGAGCATGCCGGAGGCGAGGCGCGCGTTCACGACCTCATTGTGTCAGGGCGCTGCGATGGTCGCCACGTCGTCGGTCAGCAGCGAGCTGCAGAACGCCATCGACTGCGCCGTGGCCTGGGGCACGCGGAACACCACGAAGTGACCGTCGACGCCCTTGGGCGGGGCGAACTGGGCGAGCGCGACGGTGACCTTGCCGCCGGCGGCGTTGCCCTTGAGAGGCACCTTGACCGGCGCGACGCCGTCGAGCTTGGTGATCTCGGGGATGTCGAACACCGTCGGCATGAGCAGCGGGAACCCGCCCGCGATCGCTCCGGCCTCGATCGTGCGGGGCGGCGCGTAGTTGTCGCCCGAGCCGTCGGCCGCGACCCCCTCGGTCATGTACACGCTCTTGGGCGAGCGTCCGGCAAAAGGCGCGCGGGCGATCGCGGGGTAGTAGTGCAGCGGATCGGCCGGATCGACGATGGTCTGCACCAACGCGATCGCAGGGTGCAGCGGTCCGAGCTCGTCCTCGTTCTCGGGCGTGATGCCGAGGAACGACTTCACCAAGGCGGCGACCGACGGTTCGGGCTTCACCTTCAGGAGCAGCGAGTACGAGATGGCAGACCCCGCGCCCGAGAGAACGCCACCCCGGGTGGTGTCGTCGATCGCGAACAGGAGCGCGCCGTTGAGCCCGCCCTGCGAGTGGCCGAAGAACCCGATGCGTTTGGGATCGAAGGTGATCGCCTTGGTGGTCGCCGACACCTCGGCCGGAATGGTGAGCCCACCCGTCGCGATCAGCCGCGCCCGCGCGATCTCGTCGAACGCCGATTGCCGGGTATTGGTGCGTGCGGCGATGGCGTTCGAGAGGTTGAAGAACGCGAGGGAGATCTTCGAGTCGCGATTGGGATCGTCGAGCGGCGGCGCGCCCGGGCGCGTGCCGTGGAAGATCTGGTCGACGCCCATCGACGCGATGCACTTGGCGACGAGCCCGTCGGAGGTGCCGTCTCTGGTGAACGACGCGTAGTCGCCCGTGGTGCCGTGCGCGTACATCACGATCGGGTACCCGGCGGCGGGCATCGGGCACTTGGTCGCGTTGGGCACGACGAGCTTGAACCGGAGCTCGAAGCTGCGCTGCAGCACCGGCTTGCCCTCGGCGTCGAACACCAGGCCCCCAGCCTCGTTGGCGAACGGCGGCGTGCCCTCCTGGTAGTCGGGCGAGCCCTCGTAGATGCCCTCGTACCGATCGTACTCCGCCGTCGAGGCCTTCTCGTCGGCGATGGTCTTCAGCTTGGGCGGCGGGAGCGTGCGCACGTGATCGGCGACCTTGATGGTCTCGGCCACCGGGTCGCCGGTGGTGAACACCGAGAGGTGCGCGATGCGGTCCTTGGCGATGCCCGCCTTGCCGAGCGCGGCGATGGCGGGGGCCCACGACGTGCCCAGCGCGCCCTTGCCGTCGAGGACCGACGAGAGCTCCGTGTTCGGCGCGGCAGCGCCGCCGGGCCCCGCGAGATCGCGGGTGACGACGATGGCGTAGCGCGTGGCGCGACGCATCGCGTGTCCGAGCGACGGTGCCCACGAGAGCGTGTTGGCCGTGAGGTAGTAGTCACCGACGCGATCGCGGAAGCTCCAGAAGATCGGCACCCGCTTGCCCAGCTCGGGGCTCTTGTCGTCGATGTCGACGAGCTGCAGCGCGGACTTCGCATCCAACGACGCCTTGGCGTCGGCGGGCAGCAGCGCCGAATCGATCGGGCCCTCGAACGTGAAGTAACCCCCAGCGGCCGGCGAGAAGCCGTCGATCTTCCCGCGCACCTGATCGAGGTACTTGCCGATCAACTTCGACGAACGAGGATTGGGCCAGCCGTCGAGGTGAATGGGACCGAGCGCAGCGCCGGCGCCCGGGTCACGACGTAAGTCGCTCGGCCACGGGTGATCGAACCAGTGCTCGGCGCCGAGGTCCGGGAGCGTCGCGGGCACGACGAACCGCGCGAGAGGCGCGGAGGCAGGTGCGACGTCCTCGGTGCCGGCATCGACCGGCTCTGCGTCAGGGCTCTTGCTGCTGCACGCCGAGAAAGCGCCGACCAGGAGAAGGAAGATCACGCGACGGGCCATCGCGGCGAGCTTAGCGCGCAATGGTGGAGTACGCCTCAACCCGGGGACGTCGTCCGCTCGCGTTCCATCTCGGCGATCACCTCGGCGATCCAGCGGCGAATCGCCCTCGGAAAGGGCCACATCCAGCCGTAAGCGCCCGAGGTGAACTGCCGGACGAGGTACTCGTGGAGCGCGGGATCGCGCGCCGCGTCGAGGCCGTGGACCTCCGCCGTCGCGCGCAGCGTCTCGGTGTACGCCTCCCACTCGATGCGCGCGCGACCGTACGCGAGGCCGAGGGGAAGGATCGGCAACAGGTAGAGCAGCGCCATGCCGATCATGCCGTAGCGCCGACGTTGCCTCAGGTGCACGCGCTCGTGTCGCAAGAGGATGTAGCGCGCGTCGTCCGGCGAATCGGGCCACTTCGCGGGGAGCCAAAGCGTGTAGCCGAGCACCGTGTGATAGCGCGTCAGGTACTCGTGCTGTGCGCCGAAGGTGATCACCTTCAGCACGACGTCGATCGCACGTTGCAGCGCGCTCTCGGACTTGGGCCTCAAGCGAAAGTCGGGGAACTCCCGCGTGATCTCGGCGATCAGCGCCTCGCTTCGGGACGTCGGGCTCACGGCCCCTGCAGAATATTCGGAACGTCCGGCCAAAGCGCCACCCGAGCGGCCTTCTCGCATCCCCCGCGCGTCCGTGGTTGAACGCGTCGAATATCCGTCGGGCTCGCCCCGTCCCATTGAGAGTCCCGCCGCGAGCGCGGCGCCGGAGGAATTGCCATGCTGAACCGCATCGTCCCTGCCGCCTTCATTCTTGCTTCGCTCGGCTTCGCGGCCTGCACCATCGAGAAGGCCCCCGCGAACCCGCCCCCCGCGACCCCCGTCGCTGCCGCCGAGCCCCCGCCGGCGCCGACGGTCCCCACGCTCCAGGACTGCAAGCCGCTCGGCATGTGGCACGTGTCCGGCCCCGCCGGCACCCAGGAGGTCAAGGTCGTGGGCAGCCCGACCAAGCCGGGCCAGTACGACGTGGCCTACAAGGGCGCGACGGTCGGTTCGGGCACCGGCACCGCCGACGGCCAGAAGTTCACCGTCGACCTCGGGAAGGCCACCGGCGGCCAGTACAACTGCACGCTCGGCGCCGACTGCAAGACCATGAGCTGCGGCTTCGCGGGTCAGCAGCCGCAGGTGTTCACCAAGGCCGGCGAGTAGTCGCCCGAGGTCTGGAGTCTAGAGTCCGCGAGAGAGGGGCGACGCTCGAGGGCGCGCTCCTCTCGGCTTTTTTGTCCCCGGAGTACGATCCGGAGGTGACCGAGGACGAGTTGCTCGCGGCCATGCGAGGCGATCTGGAGAACGAAGACCTGCGTCTCGTGTACGCCGATTGGCTGCTGTCGCACGGCGACATCCGGGGCGAGCTCGTGATCCTCGACCATCGCGAGCGCACGGGCGCGATGTCCTCGCTCGCCGAAATCAATCGCCTGCTCGAGCTCTCGGCGGAGCATGGGTTCCCCCGTCTGCCCGACGATCCGTGTGCGCGTATCCTTCGGTTCACCGGAGGCGGCTCGTTCCCGACGCAGTACTTCGTCCACCACGAGGGGCACGAGTACTACCTGCGGTATCGCTACGGGTTCAGCATCGACGTCGACGACGTCACCGTGCTCGAGTGCGACCTCGACACGTTGACGGGCAACGAGTGGACCTTCCGCGAGACGAACGTGATCCTCGCGATCGTGAGCGATGCCATCCTTCGTGGTGCTCCACTGTCGAAACTGGAGTTCCCCAACCAGGCGGGCATCCAGGCGCATCCAAGCTACGTCGTGGGTCGTTCGCCGCTGTATGGATTGCCGCACGGAATGCCGCCCGAACAGACGCTCGAGCTCCGCGATTGGGCCCGCTGGAACGCGCTGTGGGAGCGTCGTCAGCGCCTGCTCGGAATCGAACCCCCCAAGCCGGTCCGCGTGTTCGGCTGCGCGTGTGGGGTCCCCGGAATGAGCTGCGGTGTCAGGGGCTGCGATCAATCAGGTCGATAGATGGGTCGGGAAGATCACCAAGAGCGTCCGCAGTTGCCCGGTGAGGAACCGGCCAAGACCACCGCGCGCGCGCACGAGATCGTGTGTGCACGGTGCGGGGCCGGGATCACCCACGAGCGCGAGTCGATCGCCGTGTCCGGGCAACACGTCCACCAGTTCGTCAACCCGTCCGGAATGCTCTTCCGCATCCGCTGCTTCGGCGCAGCCCCCGGCGTCGCCGCCGTCGGCGAGTCCTCGGCGTTCTTCAGCTGGTTCCCCGGACACGCGTGGCGCGCCGTCGTCTGCGCCGCGTGCCAGACGCACCTCGGCTGGCGATTCGAGGGCGACTCGACGTTCCACGGCCTCATCGCCGAACGCATCGCCTCGGGCGAAGTCTAGTGTCTAGAGTTTAGAGTCTAGAGTCCGAAGCAGATCCGCGATCACCTCGACGTCATCGTCGCCTCGGGCTCCATGGTCAAAGGTCCAACGTCCAAGGTCGAACGAGACGATTCTTCGTCGGTCTCGCCTTCGACCTTCGACCTTCGACCTTCGACCTTCAAGAACGAGAACGAGAAGAGGGCTGCAGCGTTCGCCACAGCCCTCTCGTCTCGCTCTCGGGACTCTAGACTCTAGACCCTAGACTCTGGACCCTCGCGAGGATCAGACCGGGTCCTTCCGACGCAAGACCATCATCATGATGATCAGCGTGACCAGCGTCATGCCGCCGAGCACCGCGAACGGCAGCCACTGCGACTGCCACTCGACGAAGCCCCACGCCCCCTCGAACGGGAACTGCGGGCCGACCGAGTTGGTCCCCTGCACTGCGCCCATGTACGCCTTGGGGCAGTTGAACTGCAGGTGATCGCCCACCTCCTTGAGGAACAGGCGGTCCATGATGTCGGGCGGGAGCGCTTCCTTGCCCTTGGGCAGGTTGAACAGCCACTCCTTCTCGACCGAGTTGAGGACGCGCTCGGGGGCGATCGCGCCTTCGAAGCCCCAACGCGCGGGCACGCCGAGCATCGGGTACTCGAGGAGCGCGTTGGTGGTGACCGGCACCAGCGTGCCGCCGAGGACGACCTGCGGGATGAGCGCGATCGGCGTGAGGGCCATCGCTGCCTCGCTCGAGGCGACGACGGTCGAGAGCAACAGGCCGATGGCGACCGCGTCCATGGCGGTGACCACCAACATGCCGAGCTGCTGGAGGAAGACCTCGGGGTGACCGTTGGTCAGGCCGCTGTACCCGAGCGCCGGCGACACGATGCCGAGGAGCAGGAGGCACTGCACGACGCAGACGACCGACAGGAGGATGTACTTGCTGAAGACGTAGTTCGTCAGCCGCAGGTTCACCATCCGCTCGCGGAGGTAGATCGAGCGCTCGCTGACGATCTCGCGCGCGGCGTTCGACGTGCCGAACCAGATCGCCGAGACCACCATGAAGAACAACGAGCCGGAGATGTCCTTGACGTTGTGGTTCTTGGTGATGTCGGCCGCCATCTCGGCCGCGACCTTCGGGTCTACGCCTCCTTCGCCACCCGCGAGGCTCTTGAGCCCCTGGAGCGCGGCGAGACACCACGGCGGCGCCTGCGGCCGCTGCGGACCGAACACGAGGCAGAGCAACGCGCCGATGATCGGGGCCTGCAGCAGCATGATCGCGGTGCCCGCGCGATCGCGGATCTTGACCTTGTAGTACCGCGCGATGAGCAGACCGAGTTGCCGGAAATACGGCGGCAATCCACGGTGGAACGAGCCGCCGGACTTCTGCCCCTCGGCCTGACCGATGGCACGGTTGCCCGTGTACATCTTCTGGTAGGTCGCGTTGCCGTCGGCGAAGAACTCCTGCCGCCACTGCTTGGCGGCGGCGAGGCGAGCGGTGGCGCGCGGCGTGTTCGGATCGCGCGCCTTGAACTCGTCGAACACCTTCCCCTCGCGCTGCTTGAGCATGTCGAACATGTCGCGCGGGTTGTCGATGTTGTTCTGCCGGCCGTTCATCTCGTGCCAGCGACCGAAGAACTTGTAGCTGTCGATCGCCGTCGGCCCGTAATAGATGGGCACGCCACCAAAACCCATGATGAGCGCGAGGTTGAACTTCTCGTACTCGTCCTTGGCGGGCTGGTGGATGGTGACGATGATCGTCTTGCCGGTCTTCTTCGCGAGATCCGAGAGCAGCGTGATCAGCGCGGTGGTGTCGTCGGCGGCGAGGCCGGAGGTCGGCTCGTCGAGGAACATGATGACCGGATCGGTCACCAGCTCGAGCGCGATGTTCACGCGTTTGCGCTGACCGCCGGAGAGGACCTTCTTCTCGGGCTTGCCGATCTCGAGGTTCATCACCTGCTCGAGACCGAGATCGCGCAGCGTCTGCATGACGCGCTGATCGATCTCGTCGTCGTCCATGTCGGGCGGCAGGCGGAACTTGGCCGAGTAGCGGACCGCCTCGTAGACGGTGAGCTCGGGGTGGACGATGTCGTCCTGCGGGACGTAGCCGATCGACCCGCGCAACATGTCGTAGATCTCGTAGAGATCTTCGCCGTTGATGCGGACCTGACCGCTGGTCGGCGCCTGATACCCGTTGAGGGTCATCAGGAGCGTGGTCTTGCCGGCGCCCGACGGACCCATCAGCGCGATCAGGTCGCCCGGGAGCGCCTTGAAGCTGACGTTGTCGAGCAGGACCTTCATCGTCGCGGGGTTGTCGCGATCGGGAACCTCGAGGTAGAGCGACCACGCCTCGATCGAGCAGGTGGGCTTGCCGGCCCACGCGTTCGAATCGACCTCGACGACGGCCTGCACCTGCTGACCGGTGGTCTGGATGACCAACGGCATCGGGCCGATGTAGACCTTCTCGCCGTTCGAGACCTCGACCCGTTGGTTCGGCGGGATGCGCTGGCCACGCACGTACGTGCCGTTGGCGCTCCCCTTGTCCATGAGGAACATGCGACCGTCGGGCTCTCGGAAGAGCACGGCGTGCTTGCTCGAGACCTGCGCATGCGAGACGGCGATCTGGTTGTCGGGCGTGCGGCCGATCGAAATCGCGGACGAGCCGGCGCCGAACACCGCCTCGCCGATCATCGTGCGCGCCTTGCCACCACGCGGCGCTGCGCCCGGTGCGGCTTGCGGCGGCTGCGGAACGCCCTGCGCCGGCGACATCAGCGGCTGCTGCGGAGGCACGTAGCCGCCGGGCGCGGGCTGCGGAGGCGCGTACGCGGTGCCGAACTGCGGCGCCGGCTGGGCGAGCGCGGCGAGCTGCAGGGCCGGCAGCGTCACCGGACCGAGCTGCACGATGCCGTCGGGACCGAGCGGCGTCGGCGTGTTCGGCGGGATGCGCTGGCCGTTGATGTACGTACCCGACTTGGAGTCGTGATCGGTGATCGTACGCGCGGTGAAGTCGATGGTCGCGTGCAGACCCGACACCGCGGGATGCACCGCGGCGACGTTCACCCGGGTGGCCTCGCGGCCGATCGAGATGCGCCCCGGCTGCGGAGGAGCAGTGCCCTGCGTCAGCAGCATCAGGCCGATCGCCGGGTGGTTGAGCGGAACCTGCGTCTGCCCTGCGTACAGCGGCCCTTGCGGCTGGATGGGCGTGGGCACGCCGGGTTGCATCGGCACGCCTGCGTGTGACGAACCTCCGCCGGTCCCCAGATCGGTCGCGACGAGCGTCCCGTTCTGCATGGAGATCGACAGGTGGTTCGGCCCGACGCCGGGACCCTGGAGGACGATGTCGGCGGTGGGAGCGCTGCCGACGGTGATTTGGGGCTTTCCGATTCCGGGGATCATGTCGGCCAATCAGTGGCCCTCTCGCAGAGGAGGGCCGAGTGAGGGTACGGCACTAGGGGCACTTCTCTTTGTCTGGATCGCAGGGCGCCTTCGGCGCGGGATTGCTGCCAGCCTGCTTGGGGGGGCGCGGCCCCGCCGAGTGGCTCGGTGAAGGCACCGCGGAGACGCTCGGTTCCTCGATCACGGGAGCGATCGGCTTCGGGGCCACCTTCGCCGATTTGACTGCAGGTGCGCTCGCCGTGTCGTCGACGTCGACGCTCGACGAGGTCGGGACGTCGGCCTTGTCGTTCTTCTTCTGGAGGAAGATCGCTGCAGCCACGCCCACGACGACCAGCAGGATGACGACGACGACCGCGACGACGAGGCCGCCGCGCGACTTCTTCTGCGGGACCTCGAGGGGCGTGCCGCCGTACGGCGGTGGCGGCGCGAAGGGAGGCGGCGCGGCGAACGCGGGGGCACCTGGCGCCGATGCAGGGGCCGCTGCCGCAGCCGCGGCGATCACGGCGGGTTGCAGGATCTCCATCTCGGCGGTCGAGGTCGCCGCGACGGGTGCAGCGGCGAGCGACGCGGTCGGCGTGGAGACACCGGGCGCGCCGGGCGTCCCGACCGCGAACGGCACGCCACCCGGGAAGCGCACGAGGACGACCGTGATGTTGTCGTGCCCACCGCGCGCGTTCGCGAGATCGACGAGCTGCTGCGCCGCGACGTCGGGGCTCGGCATCGGCGCGAGGATCGCGAGGATGTCCTGCGGACCGACCTCGTCGGAGAGGCCATCGGAACAGAGGACGAAGGTGTCGCCCGCGGCGTGCGGGAACGCCTGCGGCCGGACCTCGACCTCGAGCTCGGGACGCTGACCGAAGGCGTTGGTGATCTGGTTCGCGTTGGGGTGATTGGCCGCCTGCTCGGGCGTGAGCATGTTCGCGTCGACCAGGCGCTGGACCAACGAGTGGTCCTTGGTGACCTGATAGACCTGACCCTGGCTGAGCAGGTACACGCGGGAGTCGCCCACGTGCGCGACGTCGGTGCCGCCCGGGTGCACGAGGATCGCGACGCAGGTCGAGCCCATGCCCTTGAGCTCGGGCGATTGCAGGCCACGACCGTAGACCGCGCCGTTCGCCTGCGTGAGCGCGTCGCGGAGGAGCTGCTGCGGCGACACGCCGGGCGGGGTCGCGTCGAACACGCGGAAGATCGTGTCGATGGCGAGGTGCGAAGCCTCGCGCCCACCGACGTGGCCGCCCATTCCATCGCACACCACCGCGAGGAACCCGTGCGGCGTGTCGCGCGCGAGCATCGCGTCTTCGTTGACCTGCTTGTTCGGGTCGCGACCCGGATCGGTCTGCATCCCGACTTCGAGCGCAGGAACGCCGGCAATGCGCTGCACCGCCATGACGACGGAGGGCGCGAAAGACGAGGCGTTGCCGTCAGGATTCATGGCGTACGACGAATTCGACGGGCCCGAAGCGTAGCTGAGAGCCGCCCGGTACGGGGGTCCATGTGCCAGGGGCGATTCGGTTCCCGTTCACGAAGGTACCGTTGTGGGATTGGTCGTCTCGCACGAAAAGGAGCCCCCCATCGAGCTTCAACGTTGCGTGCACGCCGGAGACGCGAGGCTCGTTGAGGGCGATGGAGCACATGCCTCCGTCGCGCCCGACCCGACTCTCGATTCCTGCGAGCACCCGGAACGTACCCGAAGCGCCCTGCAAGATGATGCTCCGAACGTTGGACAGCCCCTGTTGGAGAGCGACCGTCCCGCCCACGGCGGATACCGCGGCCACGGCCGCCGCCGCCGCCGCCGCCGCGCTCTCGGAGGCCGCACCGGTCAGCCCGAAGTTCGACGGTGCAGGAATGTCCGACAGGGCAGCGCCCGTCGCGTCGACGAACGTCCCGCAGAACGCGCACTGCGCCGTGCCCCCCGGAGGGACCAGCACCTGCTTGCGGCAGGTTGGGTTCGGGCACGTCGTGGGGAAGGACGTGCCTCCCTTCTGCATTGCCTTCAGGCCTGCGCCCGCTGGCGTAAACGTCGGCTGCGGCGGCGCAGGCTCGAAGGCCGAGGGAGCAGGCTGGGGGGGCGCGAACGCCGTCTGGACCTGCGCGGGCGGCGGTTGCGGAGGCGCGAACGCCGTCTGCGGGGGCGCGAACGCCGTCTGCGGGGGCGCGAACGCCGTCTGCGGGGGCGCGAACGCCGTCTGCGGAGGCGCGAACGCCGTCTGCGGAGGTGCGAACGCCGTGGCAGGCGGTTGCGGAGCGGGCGCGAACTGCGCCGGCGCGCCCCCGAAGGAGCCCGCCGGGGCGCCTGCGGAGACGACCGGCCCGGGAGGTGGTCCTGGAGGTTGTCCGGGCATCGGCGCCGGTCCCGGCGGCGCTCCGCCCGCGCGGCGCTTGGCGCGGCCACCGCCACCACCTCCACCACGCGCGAGGATCGCGATGAGGAGGATGAGCACGACGCCGCCGCCGACGGCGCCGATGATCAACAGCTTGTTGATCGGCGCCTTCTGGGCCTTGAGCACGAGCAAGCCCGACTTGTCGCGGGCGCTCACGCGCAGCGCCTTGGTGTCGAGGATGACGACGTTGAGCGAGAAGCTGTCGGCCTTGTTCTCGAACAGCGACGCGGTGCTCGGCACCTTGAACTTCGCCGAGAGCGGCGCCGCGGCGATCGTCTCGGCCTTCTGGCCCTTGGCCGCGAGCGACTGCAACAGCGCCTTGGCAGCCTTGCCGGTCTTGTCGGCGGAGGCCTTCTTGACCTCGGCCGCGTCGGCCTCGGTGACGAAGTACGCCTCAGCGGCGCCCGTGTTCGAGCCCCAACAGAAGTCACCGAACACCTGGAAGCTCTCGCCCGGCTTGAGCGGGTCCTTCGACGCGGCCTCCTCGGTCTTCTTCTTGTCGATGTCGAGGAGCCACTTGGTGAAGTTGAACGCGATCGGAACCTTGTCCCAGGTGTCGGGGACGATCTTCGACTTGGTGTCCTCGAACACGAGCTTGAACTTCTGCTCGCCGCTCGTGTCGAGACACGAGGCCTTCGCCTCGACGTAGTGCATGTTGTCGAAGCGCGCGCGGACGACCTTGGCGATCTTCGTGCCCTTGCCCGTCTCGCCGTCCTGGATGATGTCGAAGTAGCCGCCCACCTCGGGCGTCGCCATGTTCGACATCCACTGGTACTCGTTCTCGCGTTTGGTCGCGGCGAGCACGCCGTTCCACTCGTTCTGCGGGAACCAGATGCTGATGACGGGGATCGGCAGCCGCATGTCGGCGATGCCGAGATCGCCCTTCACCAGCTTCTCGTGGATGACCTGCGCCTTGGTGCCTCCCGCGAAGCCTGCCGCCGAAGTGTCGCCGCCGTCGGAGAGGATGACCACCGACTGGATGAGGGGCATCACGCCCTCCTCGGATCCCTCGACGCCGTCCTTGAACAGCGCCTGGAACCCGCCGACGGTCTCCTTCTCGATGCGGCTGATGAGCGAATCGACCGAGGCGCCGCTCGCGAAGGTGGTGGTCACGCCCTTGATGGTGTTGAGCGCCTTGGCCTTGTTGCCCGCCGACAGCCACTTGGTGCTCGAGCGCACGGACTTGTCGTCCATGATGCGGATCTGCACCGCGTCGTTGGGGCCCATCGCATTGACGAGCGCGGTGGCGGTCTCCTGCATCGACGCCCAGCGGTGGACGAGCGACGAGGAGGCATCCATCAGGATGAGCCAGGCGACGCCGGCGTTCGGCGCGGTCGCATCCTTGAACGGCACCGCGTCCACGATCTCCATCGGCCGCGGCTCGCCGCCGACGATCGAGAGGACCGACGCGTTCTCCTTGGGGAACTCGAACTGCTTGGCGTAGCCGTCCTTCTGGATCTTGTTGGACATGCAGGTGATACCGGCCTGGTTCACCTTGTTGCCCGTTCCACCCGCGAAGCAGCCCTCCGCGAACGAGTTGATCGGCGTGGGGACGCCGAGCTCGACGATCATCGGGATGACCGGCGTGCCCTTCTTCTCGTCGGTGGTCGGCTCGGGGTCGATCCGAATGAACTTCGAGATCATGTTCTCGGCACGCGCCGACGACGCGACCGACGTAATCGCCAGCGCAATCAACGGAGCGAGTCGCAGCGCACGCGACGACCTTCGACGTTCGACCTTCGACATGACGCTCATTCACTCCTCCGAAAAGGGAACCCTCAGGACCCCGCAGGGTACGGCACCTGGACCACTATCGTCTCGAAGCTTCCGAACTTGATGCGATCACCATGGGCGACCGGGACGCGGGCCCCCGCGGCCAGGGGCCGACCGTTGACCGACGTTCCATTACGGGAGGCGCGATCTTCGACCGTGATCCCGCGTGCGTCGACCTCGATCAGCGCCTGCTCGGTCGACACGGTCGTGTCGGAGATGCCCACGTCGAGGTCGAGGCGGCCCGCGCCCGCCCGACCGACGAGGTTCTGCCCGAGTCCGAGCGGCCAGAACGTGCCCAGCGGCTCGTACTGGTAACTGACGAGAAACGCGCCGAGCGGGCGGTGAGTGCGACCGAGCGACACCGAGGGGGCCACCGAAGGCCGCTCGTCGGCGATGGTCTTGCTCGCGCGCGACAGGGTGCGTTCTTCGCGAACGGGCACCACCGCCGCAGTCGAGGTCGCGGGAGGAAGCTGGCCCGAATCGAGGGTGCGCACCATCGTGGCCCCGATCTTCGACACCTTGGACAGCGCAGGGGCGGGCTCGGGCGGCTCGCGTTGGGACATCGCCTGCAGCATCGCCGACGAGGCCGGGAGTGTTCCCGCGTACTCGACCGACTCGGGCCGAGCGAACGGCATCTGCACCGGCGGGGGCGCAGGCATCGCGACGGGCTCCGCCATCGCGTGCACGACCCAGGTGCCGCACTCGCTGCAGAAGCGCGCGTGCGGCGACACCGGAGCGCGACAACGAGGGCACGGGGTCACGGGGGCCCGAGCATAGCCCAACGTCAGGGGGGCTTTCGCCCCCCCGACACCCCCCGGCGCGCGTGGCTCCCGTCGCGCCGCTCCGCACCGCTTTGCCGTGCTTCGCGTCGCCGCTCGCCAACGCTCGCCTCGAAAAGAGCCTCGATCGGTGACTCGTGTGACCAACGCGACCGCTTTGACTGCCGTGTCTACGGTGTCGCCGCACTCTGCGCGGAGGTCTGCTAGGGTCGATCGGGTCGTGATCCCCGAAGGGCTCCTGCGCTGCCCGTCGTGCGGGCGCCTCGCGGCGCAGGGGTACCGTGCGTGCCCATGGTGTGCCGCGCCGATGGGAACGCCTCCACTCGGCAACGGCGTGGGCGTCGGTGCGCAGCTCGATTTCGGGTGGGCGGTCGCGGTGCTCGACTCGATGCTCGGCGAAGGCGGCATGGGCGTCGTATGGCACGCGTGGCTGCACCCGCGCGGAGCAGGCGGTGTGCAGCCGCCCCTCGAGGCCGCGATCAAGGTGCTCCACCCGACCTTCTCGCACCAAGGTCGCATGCGCGATCTGTTCTCGAACGAGGCGCGCATCCTCGCGTCGCTCGCGCACCCCAACGTCGTGCGGTTCTACGGCCTCGCCGAGCTCCCCACCGGCGTTCTCGCCATCGCCATGGAGTACGTGCGAGGAGAGACGCTCGGGTCGCTCATCGAGCGCAAGATCAAGGAGGCCGCCGCCAAGCGGCAGCACACGCCGGGTGTGCGCATCCTCCCGTGTCTGCCGTTCGATCGCGCGTGGCACTACTTCCAACAGTTGCTCGGCGCGCTCGCGGCCACGCACGCGCTCGGGATCGTCCACCGCGACGTCAAACCCGACAACGTGCTGCTCCGCACCGACGGCGTGGCCAAGCTGACCGACTACGGCATCGCACGCATCCCGACGAACCTCTCGAAGTCGACCGGCAACATGATCGCCGGAACCGTCGCGTACATGTCGCCCGAGCAGATTCAGGGCAAGCCGCTCGACGGTCGGAGCGATCTCTACGCCGCGGGCGTCGTGATCTTCGAGCTGCTCACCGGCCGCCTTCCGTTCCCCACCGAGGATCGCAGCGACTGGCTCGTCGCGTGCGATCACGTGCAGACGCCGCCTCCGATGCTGCGGCAGTTCCTCCCGCAGGCGCCGTTCGAGCTCGAGCTGCTCGTCGCCCGTGCGCTCGCCAAGGAGCCGGGCGATCGGTTCCAGAACGCGATCGAGTTCGGCGACGCGTTCCGCGGCACACTCGGCATGCCTCTCGATCAGGGCTGGCGCGCGCAGCAGTTGCTCGCCCAGCAGGCAGGTCGCTACGCGAGCGCGTTCGCGCTCGGCGCGGTGCCGTCCGAGAGCCCCGATCTGGTGAGCGCGCGCGAAGCGGTCGTGAACGCGTACGTTCGCCGGTGAGCCGACAAAAATGAACGAGCCCCCGACGGTCAGTCGAAGGCTCGTTTCGGTTGCGGAGTCTCAGCCGCCCGTGGCGACGTCGACAGCGACATCGGCGACGGCCGTGTCGGCGACGGCCGTGTCGGCGACGGCAGTGTCGGCCGCGCCGGTGTCGGTCGCGCCGGTGTCGGTCACGCCCGCGTCCTCCGAACCGTCGGGCTGATCGGCCTTCGCCCAGCTGCCGTTGTCGCGGCAGGCGCCGCGGTAGAACGTGAGGAGGTCCGTCTTCGCGCGAACGAAGCAGTAGGTGAACTTCGCGTCACCCGAGCACGCCGCGTAATCCTTGACCGCGACGTCCCAGCACTGGCCGGTCGGGCGGATCGAGGAGCCGGGCTTCTGCTGCACCGCGCGGTAGCAGTCGTCGAGCTGGCTGCGCGTCGAGGTGCTGCCCGAGCCGGGGGTGTCGTCGCACTCGTCAGAGGAGCAGGTCATGTCGAGACACGCCTGGGTGCAGCCGATGGTCTTGCCGCAGGTGCCGGTCGGGTCGATCTTCTTGACGCAGCCCGCGACGTCGATGCGGCTGTCGGCGAGCCAGTCGGTGAGGATGCAGGTGTTGCACTGCGGGTACTTGGTCTGCGCGGCGGTGCACTTCTTCGAGTCACCGTCGGTGCCGAAGCAGTTCATGAACTCGTTGATCATGACGTCGGTACAGACCGTCTTGCCGGCCTTGACCGCGGGCTCCTCGCAAGCGAACGCCTTGTCGAGCTTCGCCTCGCAGGGGACGAGCCCGGTGTCCACGGGCGGAGCCGTGTCCTTGGTGGCACCGGTGTCGACCGGGGCGGAGTCCGCCGCCACGCCCGAGTCGGTCGGTGCGGGAGCGGCTTCGTCGCTGCTGCTGCAGCCGACGAAAGCGACGCCGCCGGCAACGCCAGCAGCAAGAAGGAGTGCGAAGGTAAAGGCCCCGTGCTTCATGGCGGGCGGTCTACGCTCAGATGAGCCGGAGTGCAAATCGAGCGCCGGCGGGCCGAACCCGACCTGATGGAAATCCCATGGTTTCCAACAGTTACACGGTTGCGCACGGTTTGCGTGATTCGACCACGGCCGAGGCGAACGGGCATTTCGGACCACCGGTGTGGGCGCTACACCCCTCGAAGATGCTCCCGTTGCTCGTCTACGTGCACTTCCCCTGGTGCCTCGAGAAGTGCCCGTACTGCGACTTCGTCAGCTACAAGACCACGCGCGAGGCGATCGACCACGAGGCATACGCCGACGCGATCGTGCGCGAGCTCGACGCACGACAGCCATGGCTCGAAGGCCACGGGCTCTCGAGCATCTTCCTCGGCGGTGGAACTCCGTCACTGTGGTCACCTCGGGCGATCGCGCGGGTGCTCGAGCACATACGACGGGCGTTCCCCACTGTGGGTGACGTGGGTGACGTCGAGGTGACGGCGGAGTGCAATCCGAGCTCGCTCGATCGCGACCGCGCGCGCGACCTCGTCGCCGCCGGTGTCTCGCGGCTCTCGATCGGCGTGCAATCGCTCGACGGCGAGCAGCTGAAGTTCCTCGGTCGCCTGCACGACGCGCCGCTCGCCATCCGGGCGATCGAGGCGGGCGTCGCCGCGGCCCCACGCGTGTCGGCCGACCTGATCTTCGGGCTGCCCGAGCAGCCTCCCGAGGTAGCCGCGCAGCATGCAGCGACGCTGGTCGATCTCGGGCTCTCTCATCTCTCGGCGTACTCGTTGACGATCGAGCCCGGGACCCGATTCGGTGAGCTCGCGCGTCGAGGTCGGTTGCCGATTGCGACCGAAGACGCGCACGCCGACGCGTTCCTCGCGATCGAGGCCACGCTCGCCGAGCGCGGTCTCCAGCACTACGAGGTGTCGAACTACGCACGCCCTGGTGAGGAGGCCCGTCACAACCTCGGCTACTGGCGAGGAGCGAGCTACCTCGGGTTGGGGGTCGCCGCGTACGGCTGTGGCCCCACGCCAGACGGTGCGATTCGCTACCGCAACGCGACGGATCCCGAGCGCTACGTCTCGGGGACGCGGGCGATCCACCGGGGTGCACCGACGCTCGACGACCGCGTGACGGTGAGCGTCGAGCCGCTCGATCGCGAGACCCTCCTCCGCGAGCGCATCATGCTCGGCCTTCGCCTCGCCGAAGGGCTCGATCTCGCCGCCGCAGCGGAGGAGCTCGGCCTCGATCCGAGCGAGGTCTTTCGCACCCGGGAACGCGCGATCGAACGGCTACGGCGTGAGGACGCGCTTGCCATCGAGGGCACGCGCCTCAGGATCCCCCCGGCGCGACGGCTCGCCACCGACGGCATTGCCGCGCGCTTGTTCTAGGAGATTCCGTGCACCGTTCCCTCCAGGTCCAACTCCTCTCGTGGCTCGCCGCGCTCGCGATCCTCGGCGCCGCCATGCGTCCGACGTTCGACACCATTCTCTTCGCGACGGCCTTCGTCGTCGGCACCGTGATGATGCACGTGGGGGAGCGGCTCGCGCACCCCGAGACCCGCAAGGCGTCGCAGGTCGGTCGCCTCGCCGGCCGTCTACTCGGCGCGAGCGCAGCGTGGGGGTTCGTCGCGATGCGGCACTTCACGGCCCTCGGCCATCGCTTCCCGGCTCGCTTGTCGACGGCCGTGCTGATCGCCGCGGCGGTGATTCCCACGGGAATCGCCCTCGTCGAAGGGATCTTCATGGTCGCGACCCGTCGCGCCCGTCCCCGGTCTGCGCACGAAGAGAGCTGATCGGCTCAATCGGAGCCGGTGGAGACTCGCTCGGCGCCCTCGGGCACGGTCCAGCCCGCGCTGATTTCGATGTCCACCTTCACTCCGGCCGCGCGCAGCACCGGCTCGATCACCTCGGTCGAGGTGATGCGAAAGCCCGGGCAACCGGCACACGCCCCCGCCAGATGCAGGCGGACGGCGCCGTTCGGTTTGCGCACGAAGTAGAGAACACCCCCGTCGGCTTCGACGAGCGGGGCGATGACCTCGCGCAGGGTGCGGGCGACGATGTCGGGAGCGTCGGTCAAGGGCGCCCCCAAGCTATCACACCCTACCCGGGCGTACCGTTTCGGCTTCGTCACGGTCCAGATCGCTCTCCAGATCGAGGTCCGCCTTTACGCGCAGAGCCCATCGCCGCTAGCCTCGCCCTCAGGACGCCGCGTGGCACGATACCGCCTCCGCCTGTTGCTGCAGGAGTTCGACCTGCCACCTGGAGAAACCCTCCTCGGGCGCAGTCCGGAGTGCCACGTCACGATCGATGACCCGCTCGTGTCGCGGGAGCACGCGAAGATCCTGTTCGAGGGCGACAAGGTCATCCTCCGGGATTTGGGCAGCCGTAATGGCCTCAAGGTCAACGGCAACCGCCTCGTGGGCGAGGTCGCGCTCGAGGACGGCGATCGCATCCGCATCGGCAACCAGGAGATCGTGTTCTCCCGCGTGACGGTGCCCCGCCGGCCCGGTCGGCCGACCGGAAGCCTGCGGCACTGCCGCAAGTGCCAGACGCCCTACATGGCCGAGGCCCCGCTCTGCCCGAACTGCGGCTACTCGCCGGGCTCGGACGACACCCTGAGCGGCGTCGCACCGGTGAACAACCTCGATCGCGAGAGCTGGTCTCTGCAGATGCAGGTCGAGCTGCTCGACAAGGCACTCTCGTTGCAGCGGCAGCCCGACGCCGATCGGGTGCTCGCGCGCATCGCAGTCGCGGTCGACGAGCGCATGACCGCGGGCATGCCGCTCGACCGGGCGCAGCTCGATCCTGCCTACGCGGGGGCCGTGCGGCTGTCGGCTGCGCAGGGCGACACCCAGTGGATCCGCTGGCTGCTCTCGACGGCGCAACGCACCGGACACCCGCCGGGACCGGCCATCGTCGCGCAGATCGCCCAGCTCCCCACCGTGCTCATCGACGGCGCGCTGCGCCACCTCGAGGAGGCAGTCACCGTACTCACGGAACGTCGCGAGGCACTCGACGACGACGAGAAGCTGGCGCTCGAAGGGCTCGTCTCCCTGCGCGCCCGAGTGCGCGAGCACGTCGCGCGCACCGGCGAGGGCGGGTGAGTCGATGCGCTTCAGACTGCGCTATCTGAAGCACGATCTCGAGCTCTCTCCGGGGACGTTCGCCATCGGTCGTTCGGCCGATTGCCAGCTCTCGCTCGACGATCCGCTCGTCTCGCGGAGGCACGCGCTCCTCCACGTGCACGACAACGAGGTGCTGATCGAGGATGCAGGCAGCCGCAACGGTGTCCTGGTCAACGGCCTCAAGATCGAGCAGCGCACCCGCCTCGGCGACGGCGATCACATCACCATCGGCTCCCAGGAGATGACCATCACGGTCATCGTCGAGAACGAGCCGGGCAAACGGACGATGCGCCAGACCCCGGCGAGCGCGGGGCCGGTGACGCTCGTCACCATGCCGGTGGCGCAGCCGGTGATCCAGCAGATGCCCGAGCCGCTGCTCGGCGACGAATCGACCATCGCGCGCCCCAAGCGCGGCGAGGCGCTCCGCCTGCTCGGCGGCGTGGCCGAGAAGGCGCTCGCCCTCGGCAACCCCGAGAGCGCCGAGCGCTTGCTGCAGAACGGTCTCCAGGAGCTGCTCTCCGACGTTCGCTCCGATCGCGCCGTCCCGCCCGACTCGATCGAGATCGCCGCGCGCTTCGCAGCGCGCCTCGCGTCGGGAACGGGCAAGGGCTCGTGGGGCGACTACGCGATCGAGCTCTACATGCGCACCCAGGCCCTGCCGCCCGCGCCGATCGTCGACGAGCTCTACGTCGCCGCGCGGAAGATGAAGGGCTTCGACCTCGCCCGCTTCCGCGCGTACCTCGACCAGTGCCGCGCACGCGCGACCGAGCTGTCGCCGACCGAGAAGTTCGTGCTCCAGCGTCTCGAGGGCCTCGAACGCACGCTCGCCACGCGCTGATCAGCGTTGACGGAACGCGGCGATGAGCGACTCGGCCGCCGAGTACGGATCGACCGTGTGCGCCTGCACCGCTCGGGTGGCTTCGTCGATCCGCGGACCGAGCTCGCCGAGGGCGGCCTCGATGAGGGTGTCGCGGAACAGCGAGAGGAGCTGATCGTGCTCCTGGCGGGCGCGGCGCTGTTGGCCGAGCTCGGTCTCGCGCCACGCGCGGTGTCTGGCGATCTGCTCGCAGAGCGCGTCGACGCCCTCTCCCCGCGCCGCGATGGTCTTCAGCACCGGCGGTGACCACGTGCCGTCGTCGGCAGGCGCCACGGGCATCACCGCGCCGTGGACCACGTGCGCTTGCCCCATCGCGCGGCGACCCGCGCTGATCTCGTGGCCGAGCGCGATCATCGACTCGAGGTGCCGCACCTGCGCGTCGGCGCCCTCGCGGTCGGCCTTGTTCACCACGAACACGTCGGCGACCTCGAGGATGCCCGCCTTGTTCGCCTGCACGTCGTCGCCGCCGCCGGGGGGAACGACGACCAGCGTGGTGTGGGCGGACCGGGTGACGTCGAGCTCGTCCTGGCCGACTCCGACCGTCTCGATGAGCACCACGTCGCACCCGTACGCGTCGAGCACGCGGGCGACGTCGATCGCCGAACGCGAGAGCCCACCGAGCGCCCCCCGCGTCGCGACCGAGCGGATGAACACGTTGTCGTCGGTGAAGTGCCGCTGCATGCGAATGCGATCGCCGAGGATCGCGCCGCCGCTGAAGGGGCTGGTCGGATCGACCGCCACCACCCCGACTTTCTTGTCCAGCTTTCGGTAGTAAGTGATCAACCGATCCACGAGTGTCGACTTGCCCGCCCCCGGCGTGCCGGTGATCCCCACCACCCACGCCTTGCCCACGTGCGGGTACAGGTCCTTCAAGATCGCCACGTGGTCCCGCGCGCGATCGTCGATGAGCCGCATCACCCGCGCGGCCGCCCGAAGGTCCCCATCGAGAACACGCTGAGCCAGCGGATGCATCCCCCTGCCCGTGCCCCATCTCGCCCCGCGCGCCAACCCCTTCCTCACCGTTCCAAACGTCGCTTGCGGCTCGGACAACATGCGCCATAATTACGGCACGCGCATGGCACCGCTCGCCGAAAAGCCCCGTCCGGGCCGACCGAAGAAGCCCGGCGCCGGCCTTCCACACACGGCCCGTCCCGCCGTGGACCCGCGCCGCCCCCACCACGTCACCGTGCGCATGCGCCGTGGCGCGTGGAACCTGCGGAGCCAGCGCTGCTTCCGCCCCATCGTGCGTGCCCTGCGCGCGGTCCGTCGCGAGCGCGAGGGCTTTCGGGTCGTTCACTTTTCGGTGCAGGGCAACCACATGCACCTGGTCACCGAAGCCAGCGATCGCCGCTCCATGACCAACGGCATGCGCGCCCTCCTCATCCGCATCGCCAAACGGCTCAACCGCGTGATGGGCAAAACCGGTCGCCTGTACGCAGACCGGTTCCACGAGCGCATCCTCCGCTCGCGAAACGACACGTTGAACGTGGTGCGCTACGTGCTCGGCAACCACGCCCGTCACCTCGCGCAGGTGGGCAAGGCGCATCTCGCCGCCGTTATCGACCCATTCTCCTCCGCCGACGCCTCGCTCGACCACCCACGCGAGGGCCCGCCCTGGTCACGCGCCGAGAGCAGGTTGCTCAGCCTCGCGGTCGTGCGTCCGCGTCACGGAACGCACGCCGCATCGCACGGTCCCCCGCCAATATCGTGACGAGTGCGACAGCATTCGTCGCGGTCCGCGAGAATGCGCGGGCAAGATGCGTGGATCGCCGATTGCAGCGCGTCGCGACGCATGCGTCATGCGTGGCTTGCACTGCTTCTCGTGAGCTGCGGCGGGAACACGCCGTCGAGTACGTTCCAAAGCGATGCAGCGGTCGATACGGCGAACGACACGGCCGTAGACTCGGCGGCGGCGATCTCCGCGGCGTGCGCGGCGCGTGCGAGGGAGGTGTGTCGCGGGTTCGGCAGCTGCTCCGACCTGTTCCAACAGATGTGGTACGTCGACAAAGACGCATGCGCCGCGGGGGAGCAGCGCATCTGCGAGCGCGACATCACGGTCCCCGGCGTGGTCGACGCGCTCGGGCAGGTGGAGGCGTGCACCAAGGATCTCGCCTCGATCCCGGCATGTCCTCGCGGCCTGGCCTTCTTGTTCTGCGCAAAGGCCCGGCCACGAGGCACTCTGCCAGACGGCACCTCCTGCATGTACGACGAGCAGTGCGAGGGCGGAATCTGCGCCGGTTTCGGGCCAGCGTCCCTGGACTTCCCCAAATGCGGACATTGCGCGCGACGGCCGCAGGAGGGGGACCCATGCTCGGACAAGAAGGACGAGTGCTCTCTGGCTTCGACGACGCTGCGCGATGCTGGTGATCTCACCTGTGACAAGGTCGCCGGCAAGTGCGTCGCCCGCCTGCCCCTCGGGGCTTCGTGCTCGTTCGCCGACGCCTGTTCGTTTGGCACGTGCACCGACGGCAAGTGCGTCGTGCCTCCGACGGGAGGGATGGAGATAAAGCTGCTTCCGAAGGGAGCTGCTTGCGAAGGTTTCACCGAGGTCTGCTCGGGCGGCCAGTTCTGCAAGCGTACTTCGACTACGGAAGCTGGCGTGTGCACCGATCCGTATTCAGGAGGCGAGCGCTGTTACGGCCCATCGCAGTGTGGACACGTGAATCGCTGCGCGACGGTGCCGGGAGAGGCATTGTCGCGCTGCACCGATGCGAGGCCCGCATGCGCAGGATGAATCGACGCTGGGCGTGGATTGCAGTGACACTCGTCGGCTGCGGCGGCAACATCGCGGCGGATCCGGCCGCGGATGCTTCCCTCGACGCGGGCGATGCGCGCGATGCCGTCGCCGAAGCTCCGGTGACCGCCGCGGTGGCGTGCGAACGGCGCGCCGTCGAGGTCTGCAAACTCCTCGACACCTGCGATCCGCTGCTACGCCGCTGGTATGTCGATCGGAGCGAGTGCATCGCGAGCGAGGGCAGCACGTGTCTGCGCGACCTCGACCTTCCCGGCGTCGTCGATCCCATCGCGCAGGTCGAGGCCTGCGCGAAATCGCTGCAAGAGAGCACGACCTGTCCGGCGGGTCCGGCCGTTCCCCTCTTCTGCGCACCCGCGCGCCCCAAGGGGACGCTCCCGGACGACGCGATCTGCCTGCACGACGAGCAGTGTGCCGGCGGGTTCTGCTGGAACATGTACGGCGGGTTCGACCCGGAGCTCCTGCAGTTCCCGCAGTGCGGACGCTGTCGCACGCGCAAGGCGATCGGCGAGGCGTGCACCTTCGGCTCGAACCAATGCGACGCCACCTCGACCTCGATGCGCGCGAGCGGCTTGGCCTGCGATCGCGCGACGAGCACGTGCCAGCTCCGCCCGCTGGAAGGCGAGCGCTGCACGGGCGCCGGAGACTGCGACGGCACCTCCTGCTTCGACGGTCGGTGCGGACCGCCGCTGGTCGGCCCGAAGATCCCCGCAGCGCACCCGAGCCGTTTTCTCGCACCGGGGGCGGAGTGCAAAGACGACGACGTCGGCACCCGTTGCGGCAGTGGGCACTACTGCAAGGTGCCCGATCCAGTGAACCCCGGCGTGTGCACCGCGCCCCTTCCACCCGGCGAACGCTGCTCCGTGGGCACGGAATGCGGCCACCTGCACCGCTGCGCGAAGTCTCCCGTCGACGGGAAGATGCGGTGCCTCGACGTGCGGGCCGTGTGCAAGGCTTGAGACGGGTTGTGCCGGTCTGACAGGCGCGTCGCCGTCAGGATCCTATCGACCCTCGAAAAACAGCGAGGATCTGACGGGTTCGGTTCTTGCTGAGCTCGCGCGTCGATGCGCAGCCTGGTCCTCCTCTCCCTCCTGCTCGTGGCCTGCGGCGGCAAGGTCGCCGGCGATCCGTCCCTCGACTCCGATGCCGCGGTCGACTCGGCGAGGCCCGATGGCGGCCCCATTTTCGACGCCGCCCCGCGACCCGACACGCGACCGACGCCGGTCGACGCCGGGCCGCCGCCGCCGCCTCCGACCTGCGCCACCCCGCTGTCGTCGGGCTTCGCCTGCGTCCCGCCCACGCCGAAGAAGGGACAGACCGTCTGCACCGAGGAGGCGATCAAGGCGATCGTCGGCGGCTGCTTCGGCGACAGCGCCACGGAGTCGACCTGCAACAGTGCGCGCAAGAAGTACCCTGCCTGCGACAACTGCATGCTCCGCGATTGGCTCGACAACAATCGCCTCGACGTGGCCGCGTGCGTCCTCGGGGTCACGCCAGGCAACCCCTGCGCGAAGACGATCAAGTGCGGCTACGACTGCCTCGACGACGTCTGCAGCAGCTGCGATCCCACGCCCGGCACCGGCACGGGCGGTGGCTACAGCGAGATGGACGACTGCTTCAACAACGAGAGCGAGCCGACCGGCAAGTGCTACGCGATCGCGATGAAGGACTACATGGAGTGCGCGGGCGATCCGAAGCTCTCGATCTGCTTCCCCGCCACGGTCGAGGACGTGTTCCCGTTCTTCCGCGGCGCCTGCCGCGACGGCGGCGACTGGAGCAAGTCGTCATCCCCCTGACCCGTGGTGACATTGACGATTCGTTGTCATTTATCCGGGCGACGTTTACCTTTTCATCACCGTGGCGTTGCGGCGAGCGAAAGCGAAGAGACCGACCCCAGCGGCGGCAATTCAAGCCATTCTGCGGCGCAACGGCTTCGTGACGACCGGAGACGTCGTCGAGGCTACCGGCCTCACGCGTCAGGCCATTCACCGGCACCTGCGGCACATGGTCGACGCCGGAACCTTGTATGCGGAGGGTGCCGGCCGGGGCGCCCGCTACGTCGCGCGACGGTCCCACGTCCGATGGCGCCGGCGCTGCGGCGGGCTGGACGAGTCGGTGCTCTACAAGGAACTCTCGGCCGAGCTGCCGGAGCTCTCCAGACTTCCTCCCGCCGCCGAGCGGATCGTCCACTATGCGTTCACCGAGCTCGTGAACAACGCGGTCGACCACTCGGGCGCTGACGAGGTCGAGGGGCTGGTCCGCCTCGCCGAGCGCGGCGTGGAGGTCGAGATCGTGGACGAAGGCGTCGGGGTCTTCGAGAACGTCCGCGCGGCGATGAAGCTCGAGAGCCCGGTCGAAGCGCTCGCCGAGATCTCGAAGGGAAAGACCACGACCGATCCCGAACGCCACAGCGGCCAAGGCATCTTCTTCTCGTCGAAGGCCGTCGATCTGTTCGAGCTCGAGAGCGGCTCGGTCCGCTGGGTGGTGGACAATCGACGCGGCGATTTCGCGGTCGGCGCCGCACCGAATCGACGCGGCACGCGTGTTCGTTTCGAGGTCGATCGCGATACCGCGAGGGAGCTGCGAAAGGTCTTCGACGAGTTCACTACCGATCTCGCGTTCGACAAGACGCGAACCATCGTCCGGCTGTTCGCCCACGGGACCACGTTCGTGTCCCGTTCGGAGGCCAAGCGCCTGCTCCATGGGCTCGAGAAGTTCCGCGAGGTGGTGCTCGACTTCGCGGGCGTCGACCTCGTCGGCCAAGGCTTCGCCGACGAGGTGTTCCGCGTCTGGCACAGGGCGCACCCCGGAACGAAGCTGATCCCTGTCGACATGCTCGAACCCGTCGAGTTCATGATCCGCCGCGCTCTTGCCGACGCGTGAGCGGCCTGACTAACGTGCGGTCGCCATGCCGATCCGCCTTCACGTCAACATCGACCACGTCGCCACGCTTCGTCAGGCCCGCGGGACCTCGTACCCCGATCCGGTGCTCGCCGCGCAGGTGTGCGAGCAGGCGGGGGCCGACGGGATCACGCTGCACCTGCGTGAGGATCGGCGGCACATCGTGGATCGCGACGTCGACCGGATGCGCGAGGCCGTCACCACGTTGATGAACCTGGAGTGCGCGGCGACCGACGAGATGGTCGCCATCGCCCTGCGGGTGAAGCCCGACGTGGTCACGCTCGTGCCCGAGCGGCGCGAGGAGCGGACGACCGAGGGCGGTCTCGACGCAGTGGGTCAAGAGCGGCACCTCGCCCCCCGCATCGAGAAGATGGTCGACGCAGGCATCAAGGTCTCGCTGTTCATCGCTGCCGACGAGGCCCAGGTCGAGGCGGCCGTGCGGCTCGGCGCACTTCAAGTCGAGTTCCACACCGGCCCCTACGCGCACGCACGTCCGGGCAACGAGCGTGACGCGGAGCGCGCGCACATCGCGCAAGCTTCGCGCGTCGCCGCTGCGCGCGGGCTCGAGGTGGCCGCTGGACACGGTCTCACGCGCAGCAATGTCGTCGACATCGCGTCCATCCCCGAAGTCGAGGAGTTGAACATCGGCCACGCGATCGTCAGCGATGCCGTGTTGATGGGCATGCCGCGCGCGGTTCGGGCCATGCGCACCGCGATTCGGCGGGGTATCCGCCTTCGCTGACGGCGACCCGCTCGCGTCGGCTCGTCGTGCAGACGGTGCGTGGCGCGCGGAATTTGCGCCGACGTGTTTCCCGCCGAAACCACGCGACGCGCAAAAACTCGCTCGGCACGTCTGTTGCGGACGCGCTCCGTCAGCATGGACGATCTTGTGATCGGAATGGCCGGGTCCGGCGGAGATGGCATCGTCAGCGCGGGCGAGTCGTTGATCGCGGCGGCAGCATACGAGGGATATCACGCGCTCATGACCAAGAGCTTCGGCTCTCAGGTCCGCGGAGGCGAGTCTTCATGCCGGGTACGGCTGTCGACCCACCGCGTTCACAACCCGGGCGGGGCGCTAGACGTCGCCGTCGCGTTGAACTGGGATGACTTCCTCAAGTTCGGCGCGGAGCTCCCGGTCTCTGGCGACACCGTCGTCATCTACGACAGCAAGAGCGGCGTTGCGCCGAACGCGCTGCCGCTGGTGGGGGTGTCGCCCAAAGAGGTGTTCGCCGTTCCCATCGGAGACATGGCCAAGGCGGCCACTGGCTCCGACAAGGCGAAGAACACCGTGGTGCTCGGCCTCATCGCCGGGTGGTTCGACATCGCCCGCGAGTCCATTCTCCGCGGCTTCCGAAAGAAGTTCGCCAAGAAGGGCGAGGAGATGGTGAAGGCCAACGAGAAGGCCTTCGCGCTCGGCGAAGAGTTCGCCCGCGCCCACCCGCTCGAGAGGACCCGCAAGTTCGATCGGCCCGAGAGCAACCAGGGCAACAAGCTCCTGCTCGACGGCAACGACATGTGCGCGGCCGCCTCGATCTTCTCGGGGTGCGAGTTCTTCGGCGGGTATCCCATCACCCCGTCGACCGAGATCATGCAGTTCTACACCCGCGAGGTGTGGAAGTACGGCGGCGCGGTGATGCAGGCCGAGGACGAGATCGCCGGCATCGGTGCCGCGCTCGGCGCTTCGTTCGCGGGCAAGAAGGCGATGACCGCGACCTCGGGTCCGGGCCTCTCCCTCAAGACCGAGATCATGGGCCTCGCGAGCATCGCGGAGCTCCCGCTGGTGATCGTCGACGTTCAACGAGGCGGTCCCTCCACGGGCCTGCCGACCAAGCCGGAGCAGTCCGACTTGTTCGCGGCGGCGTTCTCCGGTCACGGCGACGTGCTGCGCCCGGTGCTCGCTCCGACCTCGGTCGCCGACACCTTCGAGGTGACGGTCGAGTCGTTCAACATCGCCGAGAAGTACCAGACGCCGGTGTTGCTCCTGAGCGATCAGGAGATCGCGCAGCGCAAAGAGACCGTCGACCCGATCGACACTTCGCGGTTCGTCATCGAGAACCGCAAGCTGCCGACCGCGACGGATCTCCAGGACTACTCGCGGTTCAAGATGACCGAGGACAACGTCAGCCCCTTGAGTCACCCCGGCATCCCCGGCGGCAACTACCAGGGCGCCGGCATCGAGCACAACACGAAGGGCAACCCGACGGCGAGCGGCAAGATTCACCAGCAGATGAACGAGAAGCGGTTCAACAAGCTGAACCCGCTCAAGGCTCGTCGCGAGCTGTTCAAGCTCGAAGGCAACGCCGACGCGCCCCTCGCGCTCGTCGCCTGGGGCTCCATCGCCGGTGTCTGCCGCGAGGCGTTCATCCGTGCGAAGGCCGAGGGCCTCGACGTGAAGCTCCTCGTGCCCTGGCTTCTCTACCCGATCGCCGAAGAGGTCTATCGCGACTTCTTCGCCAGCGTGAAGGCGGGCTTCTTCGTCGAGCTGTCGCACCAGGCGCAGCTCCACAAGATCGTCCGCATGTACGTCGACCTTCCCAAGGGCATCACCGCGTTCTGCCGCGGTGGCGCCAATCCGATTCAATCGGGTGAGGTGGTGGCCGAGCTGCGCAAGGCGTCGCTCGCGCTGCAATCGCCCGCTCAAACCGTCGCCTCGGAGGACTGAAAGCCGTGACATCGCTACCGACCTTCCAGGCGAAGGACTTCAAGAGCGACCTCAAGCCGATCTGGTGCCCGGGCTGCGGCGACTTCGGCGTCGTGCAGGCGATCTACCGCGCCCTCGCCGGCATCGGTCGAGCGCCGCACGACATCGCGTTCGTCTCCGGCATCGGCTGCTCGAGCCGCATCCCCGGCTACACCACCGCCTACGGGTTCAACAGCGTGCACGGTCGCGCGCTGCCGATCGCCCAGGGCATCAAGATGGCGAAGCCCGATCTGCTCGTGCTCGTCGCGGGCGGCGATGGCGACGGCTTCTCGATCGGCGGCGGCCACGTGGCGCACGCCATCCGTCGCAACCTCGACATCACGTACATCGTGATGGACAACCAGATCTACGGGCTCACCAAGGGTCAGCTGTCACCGACCTCGCCCAGGGGTCTGAAGACGGTCACCTCGGAGTACGGCTCGCTCGAAGAGCCGGTGAACCCGCTGCTCTACGTGCTCGCCTACGGCGCGAATTTCGTCGCGCAGGGCACGCCGGCCGACATGGCGGGACTCGCCGACGTGATCGAGCAGGCGATTCGGTTCCCCGGCTTCTCGTTCGTCAACGTGCAGTCGCCGTGCGTGACGTTCGGCCAGGAGGAGCAGCAGGTCAAAGCGCACCGCGCGAACATGAAGTCGCTGCCGAGCCTCGAACACGATCCGACCAATCGGCTCGCGGCGATGGATCTCGCGCAGCAGTACGGCCGGTCGCTGCACACGGGTGTGTTCTACAAGAACCCCGACCCGCCCCCCACGCTCGACGCGCAGGTGCGCGAGCGTCAGCACAATCTCGAGGGCAAGGCCATCCCTCGGGAGCGCATTCTCGACATGTTCGTTCAGAAGTGAGAGCTCCCATGGAGAAGACTCGCTCGATTGACTTCAGCAAGCTCACCCTCTGCGACGCGCTCGACCTCGCCACCATCGTCGAAGAAGAGGCGAAGGAACGGTACGGCGAGTTCGCCCACCAGATGGAGATCCATCACAACCCGGACGCCGCGGGGTTCTTCAAGTTCATGCTCAAGATCGAGGCCCTCCACGAGGGGCGCCTCGCCGATCGTCGAAGGCAGTTGTTCGGCGACGCTCCCCGCAAGGTGCGGCGCGAGATGATCTTCGACATCGAAGCGCCCGAGTACGACGAGGTCCGCGCGAACATGACCCACCGTCAGGCGCTCGAGACCGCGCTGAACGCCGAGAAGAAGGCGTTTGCCTTCTTCGACGAGGCGGCCAAGCACGTGAAGGATTCCGAGGTCCAGGCGCTGTTCGTCGAGCTCCGCGAGGAGGAGATCGAACACGCAGGGCTGGTCGAGAAGGAGATCTCCAAGCTCCCGCCCGACTCACCCACCGACGTGGACGACGAGGAAGAGCCTGTGGCGCACTGATCGGGGAGGTGTCCGATGACCATGTCCGCGAGCAAGATTCGAACGGAGCTCCTCGGCCAACACGGCGAGATCCGCAAGAGGATCGAAGAGGTCCGAGCGGCGATGGACAAGCTGCGCAAGGGCGAGTCGGCGCGCGATTTGTTGCGCACGACGCTGGCCCACCTCGCGGACGCGGTCCGGCGGCACAACCACCGTGAAGAAGAGCTGCTCAAGGACGTGATCCCGAACGTCGACGCGTGGGGCCCTGCCCGCGCAGAGGTGATGGTCGAGGAGCACGGCAAGGAGCACCAGGAGATCTACGCGGCGTTGGTCGAGGCCGGCGCCACACCGGACGGCGACGTGGCCGCCGGCATCGTCGCCAAGCTGCTCGAGAGAATGAACGAGCACATGGCCGTCGAGGAGAAGGTCCTGCTCGGCGAGGACGTGCTCCACGACGATCTGGTCCCGCGCGAGTACTTCGGCGGCTGAAGATCTGTCGGAAAATCCCCCGGACTGAAGTCCGGGGCACCGACTGCAAGACGAAGCCCTTCGGGCTAGCGGGGTCACGTATGGCCGACAACGCGGTTGTCGGCGAGCGTCGCTTCGTTCCGCTCGAAATCGGGTTCGAGCAAGGTTCGTTGATCGCGGAGGTACGGCAGTAGGCGTCCGAGCGACTCGGTCTGGATGGTGCGCGCCCAATAGCCGGACTGCCATCGCAACGGCCTGGAAGGGTCCTGTAGGTTCGATTCGCGGGCGCCGCGCTTGCTGTTGCGAGCCGTTCCTCGCCAGCCCGGAGGGCTTCGTCTTGCCGTCGGTGCCCCGGACTTCAGTCCGGGGGCAAATCTCCGACGGCTCTTGAGGCTCATCGGGTCGGAGCGCTGCACAACGAACGGAGACGACGCTCGTGCTGCGGCCTGTTAGCGGCACGCATGCACGAATGAACGGAATCAACCGCGATTGATTCGATTTATCCGATCGATCTGACGCAAGCTGGAAGGCATGCGGATTGGACGCACTGCTTGCGGAGTCCTTCGACGACTCGGCGCGGCATCGCTCTTCGGACTCGTGTTGGTCGCAGGATGCGGCGGGGACGATGACATCGTCGGCGCTGGCGAGCAGGACACCGGCGCGATCGACAACGACGCCAACCTCGAATCCTCCACGACCGACTCGGCGATCGACAGCGGCGCAACGACCGACAGCTCGGTCGAAGCCGACTCGACGACCACCGACACCGGGACCGACAGCGCTGCGAGCGACTCGGCGTCGGGCACCGACACCACTGCCGACGTCGTGGTCCCGGCCGACGCCGGTCCCCCCACGCTGACGATCGCGACACCGACGGCAGGGGCCTCCATCGCGTTCAATCTCACGAGCGACGCGTGTCAGGGGAGCCCGTTCTCGGTCGCATATACGGCGCCCGCCGGGTTCGCCACGATGAAGTGGACGTTCTTCGTACCATCGAGCGGCACCGGCGCGAGCTGCGGTGTCGCCGCAGGCGGCGCGCCGAAGGCGGCGTACGGCTACTTCATGGACCCCGCCGTCTACGGCGGTTCGGTCACAGGGACGCTGAACGAGAACGTGTCGATCGCCGGCCTCTACGGCACGGGCACCCGATGGTGGTGGTGCACCGCGCCGACCGCGCCGCAGGGCGTCGTCGCGACGCCGCCGGCACCGGCCGTCTCGCTCAATACGCTCTCCAATTATTGCTATTCGAAGACGAATGGGGGCACGCCGACGAATACCGCCGAGCAGTGGATGCTCGAGGTCATCCTCACCGACAAGGCGGGGAAGACCGTCACCGCGACGCAGAAGTTCTGGATCCACAACTGATGCGAGGTCCCATGCACGATTTTCGACGGTTCGTGGCTCCGGCCCTCGTGTCCTTCGGAGTCTTCTTCGGCGCGAGCGCCGTTTCTCTCGACGCGTGGGCGGCCCCCGGAACCTGCAAATGCAACAACGGGTGTCACGCCAATCCCGGGCAGTGTCTCCAGGGCAATGCTTGTTCGATCGGTTACGAGCCGACGTGCGGATTTCGTGCAGCCGACGGCGGCGCGCCCGTTTGCCCGAACATCAGCTACATCTCGTGCAACGGGAGTTGCGCGTGTGCACCCGTGCCTGGGTACTGCGAGGTGATCGGCGGCGCCGAGTACTGTGACGCGGGCCCCAAGGACAGCGCGGTCCCCGACGGCACGACCCCCGACACGACGGTGACCGATAGCGTGACCCCCGACGTGGTCACGCCCGACGTGGTCAGCCCCGACGCCCCGACGGACGCCCCGCCGTGCGTGCCGCTCGCGTGTCCGGCCGGAACCAAGACGCTGGTGGTCAGCGGTTACTGCGACCCGTACTGCGCGCAGCCGTGCAGCACCAGCGAGTTCAAGTGCCCTGGCGCGCTGAAGTGCGTCGATGGCTTCTGCATCCCCGGCACCGGCACGGGTGATGGCGGGGTGAGCTCGTGTCTGCTGCCGGGCGCTCCTCCGTGCGGCACGTGCAAGCTCTGCAGCTTCGGAGACGGAACCTGCTTCGACGATCCGGCGTGCACCGACGGTGGCACGGTCGACAGCGGCGATGGGGGCGGAGACGACAGCGCGCTGGTGTTCGACACCACGGTGGACGATGCAGGCGCCGACGACGCGGATGCCGGCACGACGCCCGAGGGTGCCTCGGAAGACGACGGCGGATGCAACTGCTCGGCACCGGGCAATGCCTCGAAGACCGATCTCGCGCTGATCGCGGCGGCCGGGACCCTGCTCGGAGTCATGCTCCGACGACGCCGACGCTGACCAATTGGCCGGCGTGCAGGTAGCACGCCGGCACTCCCTCCTGCGAGTCGATCGCGCTACGGTCGCCGCATGGCGAAACGGAACGCGCTCTCCGGACGAACGCTCGACCAGCTCGTGATCGAGGACGAGCGTTCGTTCCGACACGTCGCGCTGTACGCGGATCTCGCCCGGATCGTGGGCGAGTCGGGCTACCGGTTTCGGGTGCTGCCCAAAGGCAAAGGCACGCGGGTCCAACGGGCGCTGCTGCTCAATCTGACGTTCTGGGATGGTCAGGGCGGCGACGTGCTCGTCGACGATCACCTCGCGGCAGACGTGGTGACCCACGTGGCCTGGCACCACCTCGGGACCGCCGCGCTCGGGGCTGCCGCCGCGACCGCGGAAGGCCTGATCTTCAACGAAGCGATCGCCAGCGCCTTCGACGTGTACCTCGTTGGACGGCTGCTCGGTCACGCGCCGAATTCGAGCTTCCTCGAGACCCAGGTGCCCGCGATGGCCGAGGCTGCGAGCGACGCCGGCCTCACGGGTGCGAAGTTCGACGCCCTCCTCCGGCGGATCGCGCGCTCGCCCGAGCGTGCGTTCGAGGACCTGCGCGAGCTGCTCCTCGACGTGACCACGGCTCTGCTCGCGTGCGACGGCGTCGATGCCGCATTCGAGGTGCTGGGGCGATTCGATGCGCACCCGTTTGCGTCGCTCCTTCACCACTACGAGGTGTCGAATTGGGTGCTGTTCGCACGCGCGTACGGCAAGGGTCGACCCGGTCCCAATCGCAAGGTGCGGGCCCTCGATCAGGCGCTGCGTGATGCTGAAGGCGCCATCGACTGGCTCACGGAGGAGTGGGTCGAGCCGCGCCTGGGTTGAGGGTGCCCTGAGACGCGGTCTCGTGCTCGACGTGTTGCAGCAGCCATCCGAGGTACTCGTCCTTGGTCAGCGCGCGTGAGACATCGAGGCTCCGCCACAGCGGTTCCCGAGCCGCGGCGGCGTCTTGGGTCTGCACGACGATCGGCAACGCGCGGAACGCCGGGTCGGCCCGAACGGCTCGAACGAGCCCGCGGCCGTCCATCTCCGGCATGTGAACGTCGGTGATCAGGAGCGACACCGGCGTCTGCTTCAGGATCCGAAGGGCGTGAACACCGTTCTCTGCCTCGAGCACGACGAACCGCGGCTCGAGGATCAATCGGTAGGTCATTCGGATGTCGGCGTCGTCGTCGACCACCAGGATCGGCACGTCGCGCGCCGAGCGTCCGAGCACTCGATCGACCGCCTCGCGGAGGTCTCCGGCGGTGGCGGGCTTGCGGAGGTAGCCGCTGGCACCGGCGATGACCGCCTCCGCCTCGCGCTGCACGACCGAGATGACGAGCGAGTGGATACCGTATCGACGCTCCAGATCGGCAGCGAACGTGAGGCCGTCCACTTCCGGCATGAGGATGTCGGTGACCACGAGATCAGGACGCCACGCCTCGACGACGCGAGTCGCCTCCCGTGCGCTCGCAGCCGCACGCACCTCGTGCCCAGCCGCTTGGAGCGCGACCCTCATCCAGTCGTGCTGCTCCACTTCGTCATCGACCACGAGTAGCTTCGCCATGTCCGTCCCTCCTCAGCCGCACCCAGAACCGTGCTCCCCCACCCTCGGGCACCTCGTGACCGATCGCTCCTCCCCACCGCTCGACGGTGATCCGACAGAAGTACAACCCGAGCCCGGTTCCTCCACGCGATCCGCCGGTGCGGGCGAACTTCTCGAAGAGGTGCTCCGCCACGTCGGAAGAAACGCCCTGGCCGTCGTCCTCCACCGTCAATCGCGCCCAGGAGACGTCGTGAGAGAGCGAGATCGCGACGCGCTCGCGAGCATGGCGCAAACCGTTCTCGAGCAGGTTCGACACGACCCGGAGGAGACGCGAACGATCGCCGAGCACCTGCAGGGACTCGTCGCGCACCAGGTCGACGGCGATTCGGATCCCCCTCGCCTTCGCGGTTGGTTCGACGAACGACACCGCCTCGTTCACGACGTCGACTGCATCCACGGTGATCGTCGGGGTCGCAGCGGCGGGCACGAGAGCCTCGTGCTCGGCGGCGAACACCTGGAGGATGTCGCGAATGAGATCGCGCTCACGGAGCGCCGCACGCTCTGCGGTCCCGGCCAGCCGCGTGATCTCGGGTGGAAGGTCGCGCTCCTCGAAGAGCGAGAGGGTGCCGAGGATCGTGTTCAGCGGGCCCTGCAGGTCGTGGATGATGCAGTGCACGAGCACGTCCTTCTGCTCGACCTCCCGGGCGAGGGATTCGTGCGCCATCCGGAGGTCGCGGGCGCGTTGCAGCAGTTGCTGCTGGGTGTCGTGGAGCGCGTCGGCGCGCGCGACGAGGAGGAGCTCGGCGCCCGCCACGCTGAGTGCCGTTGTCTGGAGGTGGAGCTCGTCGCCCCGCGCGTCGAATTCGGTCCAGATCTCCGAGGAGACCGGGAGAGACGCCGGAAAAGGATCGCGCGCTTCGCGCCTTTCGCGGAGGAACGCCTCGACGAAGGGAAGCGAGTCGAGCGAGAGCTCGCCCTCGCCGCCGAGCGAGAGCTCGCGGCACCACTCGGGGACAGCCCCCAAGCGGCGAAACGTGCCCGAGGACGTTCGTTCGAGGACGAGCGTGCCCAGTGCCGCGAAGACGGCGAACGGATCGGTCATCGCACATCCCTCGCGTCGTTCTCGGCGGCGCGCTCCGCGAGGATCGCCTCGACGAGCGCCCCGAACGCATCCTCGACGCCTGCGCCCGTCTTCGCGCTGGTCTCGAAGACCGCCTGCGCGGCGTTCGCGAGCGGATCGAACGTTCGGCGGTCGAGATCCCAGCTCTCGATCAGGTCGACCTTGTTCAGCGCGAGGACGAACGGCACGGGCCCCACGACGGAGAGGACTGCGGCTTGGAGCACCCGCGCGGTCTCGAGCGTGGACGCGCGCGTGCCGTCCACGACGAGCAGGTACCCGGACGCGCCCTGCACGTAGTTCGTTCGCACGTGCTGGAACTCGTCCTCTCCGCTGAGGTCCCAGACGACGAGATCGACGTCCTGGCCCCTGCGCCGGACCTGCTTCCTCTCGATCACCACCCCGACCGTCGTCCGGTACTGCTCCAAGAACATCGAGCGCACGAAGCGCCGAACGAGGCTGGTCTTGCCCACACCCGAGGCGCCGAGCAGACAGACCTTGTGCTTGATGCTCACCGCGTCACCTTCACCTTCGACCGCACGTTGCGTCCGCGGTCCGGGCTCGCGTCGTCGGAGAGCACGCCAGCCCCGCGCGCGGAGAGGGTCGCCGAAGACACGCCGCGTGAAAGCAGCTCCGCCTTCACGGCGTCGGCGCGCGCCTCGCTCAGCGATTGATTGGCCGATTCCTCCCCCGTTTGATCGGTGTGTCCCTCGAGCTCGAAGAGGACCGTCACCCCCGCGCGCGGAGCATCGTCCGCGATGGCCTTCAGTGTCTGGGCGAGCGCGTCGAGGCGCGGAGCGTCCCGTGGATCGACGACGGCAGACCCCGGTCGGAACGAAAACCTGAACTGCTCGGCACGAGGCACGGCCGCATCGATCGCGGCGATTGCCTCCTGCTCGCGAACCGCGTGCACGTCGAGGGCGGACACGCCCGGCACGAGTCCCGCCGCCATGCGGAGCCGCTGCAACCACTCGCGGGGAGCCACCCCGGAGACCGACACCGTGCCGCCGTCGACCGCCAACGTGACGGTCGGGGGTGGTGAGAACGTGGTGCGCAGTCGTCGCTCGAGCAGGCGCGGATCGGGCGCGTAGTACGGTTGGAACTGCAGGCTCGCCCGCGAGACATCGAGCCCGCGCGCGGAGAGCACGGCGGTCGGGTCGCGCGCGAGCGGGTCGCGGAGGCCGCTCAGTCGCATGCGCTTGCCGTCGCGGGTGGCATTCGTCACCACGATTCCGGGCTCGCTCACGAGCGCAGCGACGTAGTCCTGGAGCAGCCGCTCTGCCCTCCGCGAGGCGGAGACCCAGACAGAGACCAGGACCATCATGGCGAACACCAGCAGCGCGATCGCGATCCGCGCGGCCGAGGACCGCTGACGCTCCCGTTGTCTGGTGATCAGACAGCTCTCGAGGACCGGCACGCAGCCCTCGAACACTTCGGTGTCGCCGCCGCGAAACCCGCTCAGCTGCTCGCGATGGGAGAGCTCGATGCGCTCGACGGCATCGCGGAGCTCGGAGGTGAGCGAGGGCGGCGCGGTGCCCCGGATCAGCGCGACGAGCATCGACGAGGGACCGTATTCGATGCGCCCGACGAGCTCGCCGACCTCGAACTGCGTGAGCGGCTCTCGCTCGGGGAACGTCTCGCGAACGAAGCCTTCGATGACGCTGAACATCGCCGCCACCATCTCGGGGTCGGGCGCGGTGGGACTGCCGGACGCAGACGCGGCGGAGGCGCTCGCGAGCAGGAGCCCCGTCTTCCGATGCAACAGGAACACGTGCTCCACGCGGAAGAGCAGGTTGTGGCTGAGAATGACCTCGGCGAGCGGCCTCTTGCAGCGCCTCGCCTCCAGGCGCCACCGAAGGCCCTGCACCGTGAACGTGTGCTCCATCGCCGCAGAGAGGCGCTCCATGATGGCAGCGAACGCCGCGCTGACGGCTTTGCGCACGGCCCGTCCGACGATCGGGAAGAGAGCGTCGGAGAGCATCTCCGGGTCCTTCCGGACGACCTCGTGCAGCGCATGAGCGACGAGCGGCTCGGAGGCGATCTGCAATTGCCTGTCGCCGAGCGTCCGTGCGGTGACCGCGCGCGGAAGCGCCCGTGCGACCGCCTCGACCTGCAGGTCGGGATTGCCGAGGTTCGTCTCGAGCTGGTCGAGGCGCTGCGTCTCGGGCCCGACGACGAGTCGACGCAACTCCGACAGGCTCGCGCGGGGCGACTCTGCCCTCGCCTGGGAGCTTCGGATGATCGCCGCGCGGGCCATTTTGTCACCAATCTCGGTGGGCGGTCAGTGCGCCGATGCGCGCTCCCCCTCGGCGATCGACTCGGAGGGAGAAAGTGCCGGCGTGCTACCTGCACGCCGGCCGATCGATACCGGCGACTCGCGGGCAGACTCCGGCTGACGCTCGGGATCGAGGAGCGCGAGGAGCTCGTCGCGCGTGCGGCCGACCTCCTCGAGCAGTGCCTTCGACTGATCGAGGAGCTGCTTGCGGAGCTCCCGCAGACCGCGAGAGCCGGCGTCATCGAGACGATTGGTGCGCAGCTCGAGGTTGGCGAACGTGTCGCGCGTCTCCTTCGCCTGTTGGGCTTGCGCCTGGACTCGTGCGTTGCGCTCGTCATCGAGCCGCGACGAGAGCGCCTCGACCTCGCCGCGGACGTACGCTTCGAGATCGGAGAGCCTCCGGCCGACCTCCTTGCGGACGTCCTCGACGTCTCCACCGAGGCGCCCTTCGAGGCGTGCGAGCTTGCGCTCGAGCTCTCGGAGCTGCACACCGAACAGGATCTCCCGAACCTGGTCGATACCGTTTCGCGCCTGCTGGGGCGTCGGGTCGTTCTTTTCGGCAGCGCTCATCACTCTCTCCTCGTGCCCTGCCGACGCAGGGCGGGTGAGCAATCCGGACACGTCTCCGGGCACCGTGGCGCCCGAAGCGAGCACGGCAACCAACTCCGGACTCGCGAGAGGGTCCGGCTTCCTGGGGCGTCTGTGGGCCAAGCCCACGGTTGGAGCAAATGAGCTGCCACCCTGTCAGACGCTGACGATTCGAATCGACGGGCTCGTCACTTTGGCCCGGTCAACAGTCGACAGTCGACAGGCCAGACGAAGAATCTCACCACGGAGGCACGGAGACGAGGAGGTCGAGACTGTCTGCCGATGCAAACCGAGGCCTCACGTCCGTCATCCGAGCGCACACCTCGACGAGGTCATGAACGACGAGAATCCACTCTCGGTCGGCGCGAAGCGAGCGGCAGCCCCACTCTCGTACTCCGTGCCTCCGTGCCTCCGTGGTGAACTCTTCTTTTCGGGGCGACGCGAGGAGTCGGCGTCAGGAGCAACTGTCCCCGAATGGGTTCGACTCACAGGCCCATCTGCTTGGCGATGATGATCTTCATGATCTCGTTGGTGCCCGCGAAGATGCGCTGGACGCGTGCGTCCATGTACGCGCGGGCGACCGGGTACTCGAGCATGTAGCCGTAGCCACCGAAGAACTGCAGACAGGTGTCGACGACCTCGGACGCCATCTCCGACTGCCAGAGCTTGGCCATCGAGCACTCTTTGACGAGGTACTTGCCGGCGACGTGCTCGGAAACCAATCGATCGAGGAACGCGCGACCGACCTCGATCTTCGTCGCGCACTCCACCAGCTTGAACTGGGTGTTTTGAAACTTGCTGATCGGCTTCCCGAATGCCTTGCGATCTTGCGTATAGGCGATGGTGTCGATGAGCACCTGCTCGGCCGCCGCTTGGGAGGCGATCGCGACGCACAGGCGCTCCTGCTGCAGCTTGCGCATCAGCATCATGAAGCCCATGCCCTCCTCGCCGAGGCGGTTCGCCGCCGGGACCCGACAGCCGTCGAAGGCGAGCTCCGAGGTGTCCTGCGAGGCCATGCCCATCTTCTCGAGCTTCTTGCCCTTGATGAACCCGGGCGTGCCCGCCTCGACGACGAACAGCGTGATGCCCTGGTGGGCTTTGCTGGGATCGGGGTCGGTCTTCGCCGCGACGATGCACAGATCGCAGAGGATGCCGTTCGAGATGAACGTCTTGGCGCCGTCGATGACATAGTGATCGCCGTCGCGCACCGCGCGCGTGCTGAGCGCGGCGAGGTCGGAGCCGGTGCCTGGCTCGGTCATCGCCACCGCGGTCACCAGCTCACCGGACGCGCAGCCCGGGAGCCAGCGCTGCTTCTGCGCATCGTTCCCGAACTCGGCGAGGTAGGGCACGACGATGTCGGAGTGCAGCGGGATGGCGAACCCCGACTCGTACGACTTGGCGAGCTCTTCCATGACGACGACCGAGTGGAGGAAGTCGCCGCCGGCTCCGCCGTACTCCTCGGGGAGCCACGGGCAGAGGAGGCCCGCCGCGCCAGCCTTCCGCCAGGCCTCGCGGTCGACCATGCCCTGGGCGGCCCACTTCTTCTGATTGGGCAGCACGTCGGTCTCGACGAACCGCCGCACGGTCTTCCGAAACAGCTCGTGGTCTTCGCGAAAGAGGGTTCGTTCCACGAGAGGCATGAGAACACGGATCGCTCCGAGGTTGGACACCGGTCATGGGATCGCGCGAAGATCCGCGAGTGCCGAGCCACCGCGCGCCCACGGCGACCCAGCTGAGCGCGGAGCGATTCCAGCGCGCGCTGCTCCGCGGCGATGCGCGGCAGGCGATCGCCGTCGTCGCCGTCATCGCGCTGGCCACGGTGCTCTACATCCGCAACGACCTGCTGCTGCTGCGAGGCACGAACACGCTCGCCGTCGTGATCGGAGTGCGCGCGGTCACCGTCGCCGTCTGCATGGTCGCCATCGTCGTGCTCGCGCGCGCACGCCGGCCCTCCGTGAAGGAGTGTGCGGTCGCCGTCGCGCTCGCCGCGATCACGATCACGACAATCGTGGTCACCAAGACGCGACAGGGTGAGCTCCAAGGAGCAGTGCTCGCAAACATCGCGTTTCTCGTCGCGATGTACTTCGGTTTGCGTGGCAGCCTGTGGACCCGTGGGCTCGCGGCATTCGCGGTCTCGGTCGCGACGATCGTCTCCGTTTCGGCCCCGGTGGCGCGTCTGTCCCGAATCGGCCAGAACTCGACGTTCATCGCGGTCATCGCGATGAACGTGATCGGCCTCTACTCGGCCCGGACGTTCGAGGAGGAGCGAAAGAAGCGTTGGGAGGCCGAGCGCAAAGAGCGGCGGCTTCGCTTCGAGCTCGCGCAAAGGGTCGCCGAGCTCGACGAGGAGAAGGAGCGCGCCTTGGCCATGTCACGCGCCAAGAGCACCTTCCTCGCGACGATGAGCCACGAGTTCCGCACGCCGATGAACGCGGTGATCGGGCTGTCCGATCTGCTCGTCGGCGCGCCGATTCCCGGTGAGCCGCGGGAGCACGCGCGCACCATTCGCGAGAGCGCGCGGGCGCTGTTGTCGCTCATCGACGACATCCTCGACTTCACCAAGAGCGACTCGGACGAGCTCACGCTGTTGCCGCGTCGCTTCGACGTGCGCGCGCTCGGGGCCTCGGTGATCGACATGCTGCGACCACAGGCCGAGACCGGATCGCTCGCGCTCACGCTCGAGATCGCACCCGACGTGCCCGCCTGGCTCACCGGCGACGAAGCTCGATTGCGCCAGGTGCTGGTGAACCTCGTCTCCAACGGGTTGAAGTTCACCGAGCAGGGCAAGGTGACCCTGCGCATCGGCGCCCGTTCGCATGTGAATCGGGCGGAGGTCGACTTCGCGGTCGAAGATACGGGAATCGGCATTGCTGCCGACGCCGTCGAACGTCTGTTCCAGCCGTTCGAGCAGCTCGATCAGGGCATCACTCGGCGCTACGGAGGCAGCGGTCTCGGGCTCGCGATCAGCAAACGGATCGTCTCGGCGATGGGCGGCGAGCTCCGCGTCGAGAGCACGGAAGGACGCGGCTCGGTGTTCTCGTTCACGGTGGGGCTGCCACTGGCCGATCCGCCCTCCCTACCGCCGCGTGCGACCGCGCAGGAGCTCTCGGGCCCGGCCCCGTTGTCGATCCTCCTCGTCGACGACCACGCGCTCAACCAACGCGTCGGGCTCGCAATGCTCCGCAAGCTCGGGTACTCGGCCGACCTCGCGTCCAACGGGCTCGAGGCGATCGAAGCCACTCGCCGCAAGGAGTACGACGTCATCCTGATGGACCTGCAGATGCCCGAGATGAGCGGCGTCGATGCGGCGCGCATCATCTTGCGAGATGTCGGAGGTCACGCACCCGAGATCGTCGCGATGACCGCCGGCGTGCTCGAGGAGGACCGCGCGGCCTGCCGCGAGGTGGGCATGACCGGATTCATCCCCAAGCCGGTCGATCGGGCCGAGCTCGCGCGCGTGCTCGAGCGAATATCTCTCAGACGAGGCGCGACGACGTCGGACGTTGGCGTCGCAGAGCTCGACGGCAAGCGGCTCGACGCGCTGCGGGAGCTCGAACGCGCAGGCGAGCCCGGGCTGGTCGCGGACGTGATCCGCGACTTCGGCCTCGACACGCGGGCACGCCTCGGAAGAATGGTGCGCGCCAGCGATGCCGGTCGCGCTCGAGATCTCGAACGAGAGGCGCACACCGTGAAGTCGGCGAGCGCGTCGCTGGGCGCGACGGAGCTGGCTCGTCTCGCCTCGGAGCTCGAGGTCGTGGCCAGGACCGCCACCCCAGAGTCATTGCGTGCTGGTACTGCAGACACCCGAGCACGAATTGGGGCACTGGCCCGAGAGTTCGAACGGGTCGCGCGGGCTCTCGCCCGAGAACCGTAGCGGCCGCTCGACGAGGTTGGACCCCGGCTCGCGCGCGCTGAACACCTGCTCGAGGCGCGCAATGCGGATCGTCACGAGGTGGGTCTCGCGCTGGGGCGCTGCCCGCCGTTGACTTGTGCGACGCGGCACAACACGATCGTCTCGACCGGGAGGAAGACATGAACGTGAAAACGTTGGGTGCGTTGCTGGTGCTCGCGAGCGCGACGTGGGTCCTCGACGCACATGCGTCGGACTGCAAACCGGGGACGTTGAATGCTTCGGGCACGTGCGATTGCCCCCCGGGGTTCTCGAGTCACGGCAGCCCGGGCAAGTCGACGTGCATGAAGTCGAACGTGGCCCCCCTGCCGGCGACGACCGCGGCGACGACGCCGGCGAAGCCCAAGGTGAAGTTCAGCATCGCCTGTCCGACCGGGACCGTCCCGGTAGCGGGCGGCTCGTACACCAACAAGCGCGGCAAGCTCGTCGAAGTCGCCGACTTCTGCATGGACAAGACCGAGGTCACCGTCGCGAGCTACGGCACCTGCGTCGACGGCAGCTCGTGTACGGCACCGGCCACGTACGACACTGCTGCCACGTGGTCGTTCCAGAGCGCGTGCAACTGGAAGCACCCCGACGGGCGCGCCAAGCATCCCGTCAACTGCCTCACGGTCGGCCAGGCGCGCGACTACTGCGCGTTCAAGAAGGCCCGGTTGCCCACCGAGTGGGAATGGGAATGGGCAGCACGCGGCAAGGCCAAGGAGAACAAGTTCCCTTGGGGCGCAGCCGCGCCGGAGAAGAAGCACGCGAACGTGTGCGGCTCCGAATGCCTGGGCAACGCGAGCAAGAAGTGGGGCTCGAAGTGGACCACCAAGTTGGAGTACGACGACGGCTTCCCGGAGACCGCGCCCGTCGGCAGCTTCTCCGCGGGTGCAGTCGACGGTGTGCTCGACCTGTCCGGGAACGTCGCCGAGCTGACCATGAGTTGGTTCGACGTGTACGGCGCGAAGGTCGTCGCGCGCGGCGGGGCGTGGACCGACGGCACCGCGGACGACTTCTCGTCGTACCTGCGCGAGAAGTTCGATGCGACCGATCGCAGTCCGCACGTCGGATTCCGCTGCATCGTCTCCAATGACGTCAAGACCATGCCGACGCCGGCGAAGAAGGCCCCGGCCCTCGGCTCGCGCGTCGCGCGCGGTCCCGATTGGAAGTGGGGCGATCAAGGTGGTGGCAAGGGCGGCACCGTCATCCGCGAGGCGAACGAAGACGGCTGGGTGCAGATCCGCTGGGACAACGAGGAAGAGAACGACTACCGCTGGGGCGCCGACGACAAGTACGACCTCAAGGAGGCGAAAGGTTTCCTCCCGCAGCTCTGTGACAAGAGCGCCAAGGTCGGCAGCGCCGAGATGGGCGCGATGGTCATCCTCACCAAACACCGCGCGGTGACCGACGACGACAACTGGGCCACCAAGATGAGCGACTACGTCGGCAAGCAAGCCGTCGTCACCAAGGTCAACATGTACGACAACGCGGGTTGCGCGGTCGTCCGCGTGAACATCGACGGCGGCGCATTCGTCTGGCGCGTGCGTGATCTCGGGCTTCCCTGATCCCGTCGAGGTTCAGCAGGGCGGGCTGATGCAATTCCACCGAGCTGCTCCCGCAAACGCATCGCAGCGACAGGTCGTGGGACAACCGCGGGGATAGACACAGACTCGGTCGATTTCCGACAGGGGGCACGGCAGCGAGGCTGGTGTCCGCGCGGGGCAACTCTCGACGCAGGGGTCGCTCGCGCAGACCCAACTGCCACGCTCGCACACGCACTCGACGCGACACGCGGTCCCGAACAGACAACTCTCTCCTTCGAGCGACTCGACGCAGGATTCGCCCTGGATCGGACGATGCAGAGGACACGCCGGGGGCACGTCGAGCACCTCGGTCGCGTCGGAGCTCGCGTCGATGAGGGCGTCGGGGGCGTCGACGACCACGGCAGCATCGTCGCTGGTCACGAAGCCGGTCCGCGCCCCGCAGCCGGTGAGGACCAAGACCATCAAGCAGACGCAGCGCATGGAGCAGAGCCTACCGTGCTCGCGTGACGAGATCTCGTGACCCATGATCACGAACCTTCGTGAAGACCACCCCGATTGGCTTCCATTCGCTCGAGAATCGTCCTCGCGCACGGTGGCACCGCCTTCGCATTGCAGTGCAACGGAAGGGTGGTAGGACGCCATGATGCTCCGTCGATGTGTCCTCGCCTGTCTGCTCGGGCTCGCCCTCTTCGGGTGCGGTTCCAGCGACGACACCACCACGCCTGCCGCGAACACCGCCGCGCTCGTCGGCACCTTGGCGGGCACCGACGCCCGTATCGGCCTCGTGCTCGACGACACCAAGGGCGTCCTGTACGTGTGCGGCGGTGACTCGACGCGCGCAACGCTCACCCGCTGGTTTCGCGGAACGCGCACCGCAGCGGGCATCGACTGGACGACCGACGATCTTCGCGTGGTAGCCGCACCGCGAGGAGCGACGTGGGTCGGTGAGCTGAAGAAGAGCGACGGCACGAGCTCCTCGTTCGAGGTCACGCCCACTGCGGCGGGCACGATCGCGGGACTGTACGAATCGGCGCGGGCCGAGGGGCGAGCGGGCGTCGTCGTGTTCCAGCCGAGTCCGTCCGGACCAGCCACCATCCTCGGCGCGTTCAAGACCACCGCGGGCAAGCTCGAGCAGGTGCTCCCAGTCCGCGAGGTCTTGCGCACGCCGCAGGGAATCGAGGTCACGGTCGCCTCCGTCTCGACCGCGTTCTTCGTTCAGCCGGTGTCGCCCTGAACGTAGGGACGCAGCGTCCGCAAGATCGTTCGTAGATCGTCGGAGCCGGACGCAGCCTCCTCCGCAGCGAGGCAACGCAATCGCGCCGCGTCCCGGTGTCGTCGCGCGAGATTGGGATCGTCGCGTGCGGCGTCGGCGCGCGCCAGATCGACGAATGCGCGGAGCAACTGCACGACGCGCAAGGCGTTCGGATCGCGGCGCGCGACGAGGCGTTCGGCGCGCGTGAGCTTGGCGTCGGCTTCGTCGACGTTCCCGAGACGCGCGAGCGCCGCGCCGAGGCGCGCGAGGCATAGCGCTTGTGAGCGCGCGTCTCCCGTGAGCGCGAGCAACCCCTGCGCACGCTCGAGCCTCGGGCGTGCGCGCTCGACGAGCCCCTCCTCGAGATCGAGCGCCGCGAGATTGCCGAGCGTGACGCCGAGCAGGCGCGGGTCGTGGTAGGCCTCGAGCTCGGCGACGGCCTCCTCGTAGTGTTTGCGTGCATCGGCCCGCGCCCCCCGCTCCTGTTCGAGCAACGCGAGGTTACCCAGGAAGATCCCGTGCAATCGGAGATCGCCGACGGCGCGGAGGAGCGCGATGGCCTCGCGATAGTGCGACACGGCTCGATCCAGCTCCCCCGAGTCGTGGAGCAACGCGCCGAGGTTGCCCAGCGCACGCGCCTCGTCGCGTTCGTGACCGAGCTCGGCGAGCGCTTCGATCGCCGCCTCGTAGCATACGCGCGCCTCGCTCAGCGCCCCGCACGCATGGTGGAGCACGCCGAGCTCGAGGACGAGCCCGCCGAGCGCGGGGCTCGCGTTCGTGCGCGCGTGCTCGATGACCGTGTGCAGCACCGTGCGCGCATCGGCCGCACGACCACGGGCCGCGAGCGCGCGTGCCCGCAGTCGGTGCAGTCGGTACGCGGACTCGTCGCTGCGGGCGAGCGCGCGTTCGATCAGCATGACCAGCTGATCGGTCGCTCCACGGGCGGCGAGCGGCGCTTCGAGGCCAGCCAGGAGCGTGACCGCGGCGGGGTGGTCGAGAGGGTCGCGCGACAACAGGTGCTCGAGCGCGAGCTGCAGATGACGTTCCTCACGAATGAGCCGCTTCTGCGCTGTGAGGCTTCCGGAGCGTTCGAGCTCCGCGGACAACTGGCCCGCGAGATCCGCGTGGAACGCGGCGTATCGGTCGAGCGCTCCGCGACGCTGCTCGGCCTTCGACTGTGCGAGCACGAAGGCGCGGATCGGGGCGAGCATCCACAGGCGGACGTCGCCGCCGGGCTCGGGTGCCTCGATGCCGAGGAGCGACTTGGCGCGCAGCCTCGCGAGGACTCCTTCGGCGTCGGCTTCGATCACGGCGGTGGCCGCCGCGAGCGAGAACGAAGCGGGGAAGATCGCGGCGAGCGAGAGGCCCCGGGCGGTCACGTCGTCGAGCTGCGACACCGACCACCCGACCGCGTCGCGCATGACCGACGCGAGGTTGTCGTTCTGCTCTGCGCCCTGCGACCGCGCGCGCAGGCCGTCGAGACCGAGCACGTCGATCCGTCCGGCGGCGAGCTCGACCGCGAGCGGGATGCACGAGACGAAAGCGACGATCTCGTCCACCGCGGCGTGATCCGCGCCGTCGCCAAGCGCGGGCCGAGCCCGATCGAGGAACAGGGTCGCGGCGTCACGGCGGTCGAGCGGGCCGAGCTCGAGGCGCTCGACGTCTTCGAGGTCCAGCCGCTCACGCGAGGTGAGGAGCAGGCGCAGGGCCGGCGCGCGCGCCTGCATCACGCGCCGGAACGCGGCGAGCTCGGGCATCATGTGATCGACGCCGTCGAGCAACAGGATCGTCCGGCTGCGTGCCGCGAGCGCCCGACCGACGGCCCGTTCGGCCTCGATCGGATCGGCACCGAGCTCGAGTCCGAGCGCGCAGCCGACGACGCGGGTGAGCTCGTTCTGGGTCCGCAGCTCGCGCAGATCGCAGAAGATCGGCGCCGACTCGCGTCGGCGCGAGAGCGACTCGAGCGCGAGCCGGGTCTTGCCGATGCCCGGCGGCCCCCAGAGGGCCACCGTGACGCGCGAGCCATCGAGGAGCGCATCGAGGTCGCGCAACACGGCATCGCGGCCGACGAACGTTCCGCTCGGTCTCGGGAGGTTCGATTCGAAGTGGGCCTCCTCGATCGCCGGCTCCTGCGGATCGGAACCGAGGCTCGGGACGACCGAAGGAACCCGTCCCAGGGAATCGAGGGGCGCCGACTGTGGACCGGCGTCGAGCAAGTCGAGCATCGCGAGCGCCTCGGCGAGCTCCAAAGCCTGGGGACGTGCGTCGGGGGATGGCTCGAGCGCTGCGTCGATCCAACGCGCGAGCGCGCTCGGCACCGTCGGGCACGCGTCGCGCACGCGTGGCGCGCGCTCGAGGAGGATCTTCACCATCACGCCCATCGCCTCGTCGCCGGTGAACGCCGGCTTGCCGGTCGCACACTCGAAGAGGATGCACCCGAGCGAGAACACGTCGGCGCGACCGTCGACACGCCGGGCATCACGGATCTGCTCGGGCGCCATGAATCGCGGCGTCCCGAGGCGGGCTCCCGACACGGTGAGCGAAGCACCGGCGGAGAGCCGGGCGAGCCCGAAATCGACCACCGTGGGGAGCTCGATGTCTCCCGCGCGGAGCATCACGTTGCCGGGCTTGAGGTCGCGATGCACCACCCCACGCGCATGACAGGCAGCGAGAGCCGAGGCGAGCGAGGCGCCTAGGGCCTGCACCTCGCCGAACGTGGCGGGTTCGCCCTCGCGCAGCCGCGCCGAGAGCGTGATGCCCTCGATCCACTCCATCACGAGGTAGGGTGCCCCCTCCTCACCGAGTCCGTGTGCAACGTAGCGGACCACGCCCGGATGCGAGACCTCGACCAGCACGCGCACTTCGTGAGCGAACCGATCCGTTGCTGCATCGACCGTCGCGTCGAGACGAAGTGTCTTGAGGGCCACGTCGATGTTGCTCGACAGGTCGCGGGCGCGATAGACCGTGCCCATCCCTCCAGCGCCTGCCTGCGCGAGCACCATGAATCGATCGTCGAGGCACGTGCCGACGCGGATCACTCGTCGCGGCCTCCCCGCCGCGGATCGAGCCCCAGCGTCTCGAGTCGGCTGACCAGGGTCGAGCGTGGCAACGAAACGGCGCGCGCAACCTTCGAGATGACACCGCCGTGCTCGGCGACGAGCTGTGCGAGGACCTCGCGCTCGGTCGTCTCGAGGAGGGCGCGCTCGCGCTGCACGACGGCCCAGCGATCGGCGCTGCTCCGCTGAGAGCTCCTCGGAGCCTCGGTGCGGGACGCGGTCCCGAGGTCTCTCGGCTCGACGTGCTCCAGCGAGAGCTCGTCGGCCTGTGGATCACGGGAGCGGGCACGATCACGGGCACGCAGGATCACTCGCTCGAGCTGGCGCATGTTGCCGGACCACCCGAGGTCGTCGGCCACGAGCCGGCGCCGGAGCGCGAGGTCGAGCGTCCACGGCGTGCTCGGATCGAGTCGGCGAAGGTAGCTCTCGGCGATCTGTGGGATGTCGGCGCGGCGCTCGCGCAGGGGCGGGACGTGGATGGTGACCGTGGCCAGTCGGTAATAGAGGTCTTCGCGGAAGCGACCGTCCCGCATCGCGGCCTCGAGGTCGCCGTTGGTCGCAGCGACGATGCGCACGTCCGAGCGTTTGGGCTCGGCGCGATCCCAGCCGAGCGGGCGATACGTGCGGAACTGCGTGAAGTCGAGGAGCAGCTTCTGCGCGTTCGGCGAGAGGTTGAGCACCTCGTCGAGGATCAAGGTCCCGCCGTTCGCGAGCTCGACCAGCCCGACGCGTTTGGCGACTGCACCCGAGTACGCGCCGCGCTCGTGGCCGAACAGCTCCGAGGTCACCGTGTTGAGGTCGTCGCTGCTCCCGAGCATCGCGCGGACGATCGGCCGTCGATGGCTCGCCTGCGCGATGGCGTGAGCGAGGAGCGTCTTGCCCGTGCCCGACTCGCCGAGAATGAAGATCGAGGCATTCCCCTCGAGCGACGACTCGATCTCGCCGCGAATCGACGCCATGGTCGCAGGCATGAGCAGCTCCTCGAGCGTCGCTTCGGTCGGTGCGTCGACCGCGCGTGCATCACGCAGCTGCTCCTGGGCTTGCGCGAGCCGGACATGGTGGGCGGCCAGCGCGCCGAGCAAGCCCGCGAGGCTCTCGAGGAACTCGACGTGCATCTCGTCGACGAACGCGTCGACGCGCCGCCAATCGACGTAGAGAACGCCGTCGACGCTCGACGACGAAGCATCGCGATCACGCAGCGGCACCGCCAACGCGTGGGCGATCCCGAGCACCGCCATCGAGCCGTCCGCCGGCCCACCGCGGACGTCCGAGAACACCGCGGGCTTTCGCGTCTTGCGCACCTCGCGGAGGACGGTGCGGCTGATCTCCTCGCGCTCGACGGCCGAGAGCGCTCGTCCCTCGCCCCGCGCGTGCACGACGACGTCCGAGCCGTGCGGCAGCGAGAGGATCAACAGGCCGCGATCTGCGCCCACCGCCTCGACCACCAGGTCGAGCGCGTCGTCGATCGGAGCGCAGTCGCTCCAAGCATGGGCAAGCCGTCCGAGCACCTTTCGTGCGGCGGCCCAGATGGCGCTGGGGTCGGGCTTGGGCTGCATCTCTCGAGGCCATCATCGCACAGAACGGCGCGCGACCTCTTCACGAGGGCTCGTGAGCCTACGGCGTTCGGTACTTCGCGAGCAGCTCGTCGAGGCGCATCCGTTCCGCCGGAGCGAGCACCTCGCCGAGCCACTCCTCGAGCTCGTCGGGCACGCGGAATACCTTGCGCTCGGGGTTGTTGGCCTCGCGGATCATCCGCTGGATCTGGAGGCTCATCGTCGGGCTGGCGTTGAGCAAGGTTCCCGTTCGGCGGAGCCGCGGCTCGTTCCTCATCGTCGTGACGTAGGCGTCGACGACTTCTTGGGGGAACACCGTCGCGTCCACCAGATCGACGAAGCACACGTACGGCCCTCGCACCGCATCGATGACGGCGTCGTGATCGCGCGCCCAGCTGCTGGTCTCCGCGAGCGACACCGGCGACCAGATCCGAATCTCGACCAGCTTCCCCACCCGGTTCTCGACCCGATACACGCCGTCAGTCTGCCACGCTTCGGCCCGACGATCGCATCCATCCTAGACAAAGCGAGAACGCGAGCCGTCGAACAAACTCGCTCTTCGTTGCCGATGCCCAATTCGGGATGCAACTCTCGAGCTGGTCGCGTCGCGCGAACGCGCTTGCCTCTGGGCGAGCTGATCGCTGATCGTGGATGGGATGGTCGGTCATGACAGCGCGTTCGAGCCGTACGTAGTTCCCGGTTCCATGTCACTCGCAGCCGACGATTTCCCCGACGCGCGCTGGTTCAAGTTGATGCTCGGCAGCCAACTCCGAGGCGCGGTGGGTGCGGCGGCGATTCAGCTCCGCGACAAGTCCCCCTCGTGGTTGCGCGCACGCATGGATCGCTGGACGGACGCGGGCCTGCGGCTCGTCGAGGATCAAGCACCGGGCGGCATCGCCGGAACGGGAGATGCCGAGCTCGCCTACCTCCGCTTTGCCGGCACCAACCCCTTCAGCATCAGGCGGGTGCAACGGCTAGACGAGCTCACGGCGGCGTTGCGCCTCGACGACGCGCTCCTCGCGCGGCTCCTCGGCCCCGGCACGACGCTCGACGAACGACTCGCGCGCGGCGACCTCTTCGTCGCGAGCTTCGACGAGGTGAGCACCTACTCGCGTGACGATCTGCAGGCCGACCGGTACGTCGCGCCCGTTCGTGCGCTCTTCTGTCACGCGCCGGAGATGACCGCTCCCTACCCGGTCGTGCCGCTCGCCATCGAACGTCCCGCGGGCACGCCGAGGAGCACCGCGCACGTCTTCACGCCGCTGGACGCCGAGCGATGGGTCCGCGCCAAGCAGCTCCTCGGCGTCGCCGACGTCAACGTCAGCGAGCTCTGCGTCCACCTCGCGCGGGCACATTTCATGACTGTGCCTTTTGCACTGGCGTTGCGACGGGCGTTCAACCACGAGCATCCGCTCTATCGGTTCTTGCTGCCGCACCTGCGCTTCAATCTGTTCGTCGATCGCATGGCATGGCTGCAAGGGCTTCGCACCAAGAGCGGCGCGCTCGTCCGCAGCCTCGCTGGCACGCCGGCGTGGTGTCAGCGCGTGGCCAAGTCGGTCCACGCCAGCCACTCTTTCCGCGAGCAGCACTTCGAGCGTGATCTCGAGGCCCGAGGGCTCTCGAAGCCGACGTTCGACTACCCCTACCGCGACGACGGCCGCTTGCTATGGGCCGCCCTCCGCCGCTTTGCGGGTTCCTACATGCGCGTCGTGTACGCCGACGATGACGCGGTGCTGGCGGACGCCGAGCTGCAGCGGTTCGTCGCCGATCTCGTCGATGTGCGGAGCGGCAACGTGCGCGGGCTCCTCGCGGGCGAGCGGCTCGACTCGCGCGACGAGCTCGCCGAGATCCTCACGCAGGTGATGTTCGTCGCGGGACCGCTGCACGCGCTCGCGCATTATGGCTCGGCAGCGCAGCTGCAGCGCGTCGACAGTCAACCGTCGTGGCTGACGGCGGACCCGTTCTCGCACGTAGGCGACGTCTCCCCGGGAGAGGTCCGCGGGCTCGCTCAGTACCACAGGGTCGCGAGCACCAACCTCCGCTACGACAGGCTTGGCGATTTCTCACGCCACCCGCTCCACGCGGACGCACGAAGACACGCGTGCTTCGCCGAGCTGCAGGCGGAGCTCGAGGCAGCGGAACAAACCATCCGCGCGCGGAACGAGCAACGGTTCGCTCCGTTCGTGCACTTTCTCCCATCGCGCATCTCCAACGGAATCACGGTGTGAACATGGCGTTGCGCTGGACGAACGGTACTGGAAACGTGGCGGCGCGCCCCTCCGAGCTCGCGGAGCCGCGGTCGGTGGAGCAGGTCGTCGACACCGTGGGACGGGCCCGCTCCGAGCGACGCGCGGTCCGGGTGATCGGTGCGGGCGCAGCCTGGAGTCCGCTGGCGACGACGGATGGGTGCTTGCTCTCGCTGAAGCGGCTTCGCTCGATCCGACAAGTCGATACCCAGGCCCGGCGGATCACGGTCGAAGCCGGCGCGGACCTGCTCGAGGTCGTCGAGACGGCTGCGCAGCATGGCATGAGCGTGATGAGCCCCTCGATGTACCTCGGGCTGAGCGTTGGCGGGCTCATCGCGACCGGCTCTCACGGCACCGGGCGGCGCTCGGCGACGGTGGGCGACGCAGCGGTGGCGATGGAGCTCGTGACGGCGGCCGGCGAGGTGCGACGACTCGACCCGAGCCACGGCGAGCTGTGGCGCGCGGCAATCACGAGCGTTGGCACGCTCGGCGTCGTGACCGCCGTCACGCTGCAGTGCGAGCCGCTCTACAACGTTTTGGAATCGCACCTCGAAGTGCCTGTCGGCGAGGTCCCATCGGTCCTCCCGACCGTGCTGCGGGAGCACGAGTTCGTCTCGTTGTTCTGGTACCCGTCCGCACGTACCGCCCTTTTCAAGCTGGGCAACCGGACCGAGCTCCCGGCGGGCCCCGTGAACGGCGGGGTCCGTCCCAACCCGGTGCAGCGGTCCACGAAGTGGATCGGCCCTCTCATGGCACCGCTCGCCGCGAGAGTTCCCGCGCTCGCGGAGCCGGTCTGGGCTCTGATGCGCTTCTTCCTCGGAACCCCTGGCAAGGTGCTTCCCGAACCGCAGTTCGCCCATTATCAGCAGGTCTATCCGCCGGTCATCAGCGCGGAGCACGGCATTCCGGTGGAGCACGCCAGCGAGGCGTGGCAGTGGTTGTCGACGCGGCTCCAGGCGTACTGGCAATGCGGCCTCCGCCCCATCGACATGGTCGTCCACGCGCGCTTCACCGGGCCGAGCCGAGCCTTGCTTGCCTCCGCGGCGGACCGCGCTACGTGTCATCTCGAGGTGCTGTCGCACGCCGGCAACCGCCAGCGCCCGCTCTTCCTCCCCGAGTTCGACGAGAAGATGCGTTCGGCGTTCGACGGCCGACCGCATTGGGGCAAGGAGCTCGTGGACCCCTCGCGCATCGCTGCGTGCCACGGCAACAACGTCGACCGATTCCTCGAAGTCCGCCAGGATCTCGACCCCGAACAACGGTTCATGAACCCGCTTCTACGCGACCAGGTGTTCGGGCTCGCCCGTCGACGACGCGTCACCGAATCCATGGCCTGACGGCCGCGTCCAGCAAGACGGAGCGCGGACCAGCGCATCGATCGTTCATCGCGCCATGGTCGCAGAAGGATCGGACATCCATCGCACGTCGGAGGTGACGCGCGTGACGCGCATCCTCGACGAGCCCGAGGAAGGCCTCTCCATCGTCGCGATCAGCGGCGCGGGCGGCGTGGGGAAGACTTTCCTCGTGAACCACGTCCTCGAGATGTCGGTGCCCGAGACCTCCGGCTACATGGTCCTGCGCTCCGATGCGTCGAACGCGCAGGCGCGATCCGATTTCTTCGGCTTGGTCGAGGGCCAGCTCTTCCGCCGAAGCATCCCGCGCCCCGCCGATCCGCGGAAGGACTACTTCCCGAAGCTCCGCGAGGTCGCGGCGATCCACCGCGCCCTCGTCGAAGCGGCAGCCAGCGAGATGGACAAGGAATCGGTGCCACCCGACGTCAAGCGCGTCGCGATGTCGCTCCTCGCCGCGGGTCGCTTCGTGAACAAGATCATGCCGGTCACGGGACTCTACCTCGACGCCACGTCGATCCGAGAAACCGACATCGCGAAGGCCGCGAACGTGGCGACGGCAGTCCTTTCGGGGCTCAAGGTCTTCCGTGAGTCGACGAAGATGCCGGGACCGCTGCGCGACCTCCTGGGGGTCACACGGCGGAACCGGGTTCGCCGTGATCTGTTCGCGCTGACCGCGGAGGAGATCCGCGCCGATCTCTCGGCGGCGCTGGTCGGTTGGGAGAGGAAGGACGTCGCGCGCATCTCTCACCCGCGTATCGCCGGGCTCGACAAGCTGTTGATCGTCCTCGACGACTACGAAGCGACCCAAGCGGTGATGGGTGACTTCCTCGTGGGCGCGCTCGTGCCCGAGCTCGCGTCCGCGCCGTTCCAGACCGTGCTCGTGATCGTGGGCCGCGACGACCTCGAGAGCACTCACCCGGGCTGGTCGCAGCACGCACGGAAGTTCATGCGCGATCAAATCAGGCTGCAGCCGTTCGACGAACGCACGGCGACGGATTTGTTCGCGAGCTCCGGCATCCCAGAGGAGCGCTGGGATGGGCTCTACGAGGCGACGCAGGGGTACCCATTCCTCCTCAGCCTCGTGATCGAGGAGGCCGCCGAATATCGGACCGGCTCGGTGGTGTTCCTTCGTCGCTTCTACGACCGCACGACGCGGTGGATGACCGAAGAGGAGCGAGAGTGGTTCGTGCTCCTCTGCTACCTGGACAAGGTCAACGAGGACACGCTCGCGGCGCTGTTTCCCGCTGACGCCGTGCCCGTCATCCAGGATTGGTTCGAGAAGGAGCCGTCGGTCCGAGATCCCACGGCGCCCTATTTCCGCGTGCGACCGCTGATCCGCGACAAGATGCTTCGGTACCAGGAGATCCGCGCACCGAAGCGTCATCGCGAGCTCCTCGCGATCGCGAAGTCCGTCGAGACGGAGGAGCGAACGCGCCCGAGCCTGGTCGGTCTCGGGAGCGCCAGGGAGTCCACTGCATGAACACGACAATCGGCTTTCTCGCTGGGTTCGTCAGCGGCTGGGCGGTGCGCAGCAGCGTCGATTCGCCCAACGGTCTCGCCATCAAGACACTGGAGCTGATCTACCGGACGAGATCGCGACTCGTACGCTGGGCGGCGGTCGAGCGGGAACAGATCGCCGATCTCGTGGCGGAGGTGCAGTCTCGGTACGAACCAACTGGGGCAGCGAAGAAGAAGGACGGAGCCTCCTCTGGGAATGGCGCAGGGGGGCGCGTCCCATGACGGTCCCCCGTCACGGAGAACCACTGCGCCTCGTGCATCACCACCCCGGTCTCGTGCGCGCGCGCGCGAATGTCTTCGTCGACGTGGGCGAGGAGCATCCCGCCGTCGCGAGCGCCCGTGCGACGGCCGCGGCCGCGCCGATCCGACGCTTCTCGCATGCCCCGACCACCGGGAGCATCCTCATCGAATACGCGCCCGGCACGGTCGATCCCGACGAGCTGCTCGAGCGAATCGCCAAGGAGGTCGGGCTCTCCGGGGTCGTCCACGACGCGTCGGACAAGGCACACCGCGCCGAGCTCGTCGACACGCTCCTCGAGGCGTTCAAGACGATCAACGAGCTCGCGCTCGAGGCAACCAAGGGACGCGCAGACTTCCGCGAGTTGGTCCCCGGCGCCCTCGCGCTCACCTCGGTCGCAGCGTTGCTGTCCGGCGGTGGGGGCCGGGGGTTCCTACCACGCTGGGAGGTCGCGCTCTGGTTCTGTCAGACGTGGTTCGTGCAGTGGCACCACGCGGAGATCGCACGCAAGAGCGGCGAGACGGACGCGTCGTCGCCGTAGCCATGTCCATCCGCGTCCGCTTCCATGGCCTCGGTCGCGCGCGGATCGTGGGCGCAGAGGTGGGCTCGGCCCTGGCCGTGGCGCTGTCGGCGTGGCTGAGCGGGCGCGCCGAGGTGCGACGGTTCGTGCAGAGCGCGGCCACGGGTGTCTTCACCATCGACTACGACGACCGCGGTTGCCTCGCGGGACGGTTCGCGCGCGCGCTGGACGAGGAGCTCGCGGGCATCGCGCGGGGCTCCGACGACCTCGAGCTGTTCGACCTCGAGCGCGTGCACTCGTTGCCCGGCCGCGTACGCCTCCGGTTCCGAGGCCTCGACGGGTTCAACATCGAGAGACTCGCCGCCTTCGCCGCCGTGCTCCAGGGTGTCGAGCACGCAATCGCGTCTGCGAGCGACACCATCCTCGTCGAGTACGACACGTTCGCTGCAACCGAGGAGGGCATCGTCGAGCAGCTCTGCCAGAGCCGCTCGGCCGATTGGCCGGCCGAACCACCTCGCGCGACACACCGTCGCCTGGGGGGCGCCGTCGTGGACTCGATCGTGCTGGTCGCCGCGCTCTCGGGGGCGTTCTCGTATCCGGTCGTCGCCGCTGGAGTCGTCGTCTGCATGGCGCGACCACTCCGCCGCTCGCTCGTCTCGCTGGGCAAGGGGAAGATCAGCATCGACCTGCTCGACGTGGTCGCGACGAGCGCCGCCCTGATCACCGGGCTACCGGGCACGGCTGCGTTCATCATCTGGATGGTCGGCGTAGGCGATCTGCTGCTCGACCTCTCGGCCGACACCGCGCGCGCTGCGCTGGCCAAGGTGATGCAGCTGCAGGAGCGGGACACGTTTCGGGTGTTGCCAGGTGGGGAGGTCGAGCGCGTGCGCGTCGATCGACTCGAGGTGGGTGACCGCTTCCTCACGGGCGCCGGTCACAGCGTTGCGGCGGACGGCGTGGTGGTCACGGGCGCAGCGGCAGTCAACGAGGGCGCGCTCACGGGTGAGTCGCGCTTCGTCGACAAGGTCGAGGGCTCGCCGGTCTACGCGTCGACCGTCGTCGTCGAGGGAGAGATCGTCGTCGAGGTGACGCGTCCGGGGAAGAGCGGCGAGGCAGCGAAGATCCTCGGCGTCATCAGCACCGCCGGGGCCAAGCCGCTGACGCTGCAGGACGACGCATTGCGGTTCGCCGGGAGGTTGGTCGCTCCGACATTCGGTGTCGCAGGACTGGCCGCGCGGGTGTCGTCCGACATCCATCGGGCGACCTGCGTGCTGATCACGGATTTCGGCACCGGCATCCGCATCGCGGTGCCGACGAGCGCGCTCACGTCGCTGACGTTGGCCGCCCGCGAGGGCGTGCTGGTCAAGGGTGCGCACTACCTGGAGCGGCTCTCGAGGACCGATGTCGTCATCTTCGACAAGACCGGAACGCTCACCCACGGCGTACCGGAGCTCGTCGCGCTCGTCGCGACCGAAGGCTTCACGGAGTCGGAGGTGCTCGTCCTCGCTGCCTCCGCGGAGAGCCGGCACGACCACCCGATCGCCAAGGCGCTCAAGGCCTACGCAGAGGCACGCGGATGTCCGTTCCTCGCAACCGAGCTCGGCAGCGAGGACTACATCGTCGGTCGGGGACTCCAGACGAGGGTGGACGGGCACGAAGTGAGGATCGGAAGCGCAACGTGGATGCAGAGCCTCGGGCACGATCTCTCGGGTCTAGAGGACGCTCTCGAGCGTTTCGCCGAGAGCGAGGTCTCCGCCGTGTTCATCGAGGTGGACGATCGGCTCGCCGGCGTGGCCGGCTATCGCGACGCAATACGCCCCGAGAGCGAGGGCATCGTGAACCGCTTGAAGGCAGGCGGAAGGCGGAAGATCATCGTCTTGTCGGGTGACACCAAGCGCTCGGTCGACTGGGTCGCCAGCAAGGTCGGAGTCGACGAGAGCGAGGGACCGCTCTTGGCGGCGCAGAAGGCCGACTACGTGCGGAAGCTGCGCGCCGAGGGGCACGTCGTCGCGATGATCGGCGATGGCATCAACGACGCGCCGGCGTTGGCCCTCGCGGACGTCGGTATCTCCATCGCGGGCAGCACCGAAGTCGCGGTCGAGATGGCCGACGTCGTCCTGCTCGAGGGTGGTCTGATCCAGCTCGCGGAGGCGTTCGACATCAGCGATCGGGCGATGGTCGGCGTGCGCCGCAGCCTCGGCCTGATCATCGCGCCGAACGCCGTGGCGATCGGGCTCGGTGCGCTCGGTCTCATCCGCCCCCCCTTGGCTGCAATCATCAACAACGGCGCGACCATCGTGTCCGTCCTCGTCGGGACCGCGCCGCTCACGATCGCGCCGGCGATGCCGCTCACCCGTCGTCAGCGCGACGAGGCGATCGCAAAGCACGTCCACCGCACGACACTGGGCACGGCGTCATTCGGCTGGCTGCCCTTCCTCCACGACTCGATCCTCTTCACGCTCTACATGAGGCTCTTCCGACGTCTGGGGCGCGACCATCGCATGACGATGGCGCAGCTGCCCGTTCGACGCGTCGCGAAGTCCATCGTGAACGCACTCACTGCGCGGCACGCGGCGGTGTTGCCCATCCAGTGGGTCCCCGGCCTCGGGGCGTTCGCGCGCATCACCACCGCGGCCGCCCTCACCCAGATCCTGGGTCGATACATGGTCGCCGCGTGCCGCGATCCGGAGAACGTCCCGGTCCTGCGCGTGCGAGACATGTTCCGCGCGCTACGCGCGATCGTTCGAACCCCCGCTCCACGCCTCGGCTGAATTGAAGATCTGTCGGAAAATCCCCCGGACTGAAGTCCGGGGCACCGACTGCAAGACTAAGCCCTGCGGGCTGGCGGAGTTACGCGTCGACGACGACCTTGTTGTCGGCAAGCGTCGCCTCGTTCTGCTCGAAGTCGGGTTCGAGCAAGCCGGAACCGTGTCTGGTTCGTTGATCGCGCAGGTAACAGCAGTAGGCGACCGAGCGACTCGGTCTGGATGGAGCGCGCCCAATAGCCGGACCGCAACTGCAACGGCCTGGAAGGGCTCTGTGGGTTCCATTCGCCGGAACTCACGCCCTCGAGCTGCTTCATCAAGGCTGCGAGCGCGGTGGTCGCCGGTGCTCGCGACGATCGGCGCGAACATCCTTCAGCACGCGACACGTACCCGAAAGTCGCGCACCGATCGCGACTACAGGCGGCTGCTGGCCCGTAGGATGCGGCCTCGCGGTCGCCGCGCTTGCTGTTGCGAGCTGTTCCTCGGCAGCCCGGAGGGCTTCGTCTTGCAGTCGGTGCCCCGGACTTCAGTCCGGGGGCAATTCTCCGACGGCTCTTGATTTGATTTGCCGGTGCTCAAGCGAATTCGAGCGAGGCCGCGAGACCGAAGTGATCGGACGCGAACGCGCGCGCACCGATCGGTCGGCGTGCAGGTAGCACGCCGACACTTTCTCCCTTCGAGTCGATCGGTCGGTCCAAGATGCGCCCGACGCTGCGGGCGCGAACCTGCGCGCCGCGGCGCGCGCTGCGCACGAACAAGTAGTCCAGACGCTGCGCGCGCGAGTCGGGCTCGACCTCGTGCGCGAGCGAGTTGCGCTCGGGGTGTGGGTCGAACGTCGGCAGGTTGCTCGCGGCGCCCAGGTCTTCGAAGTCGGGGAGGGCGCGGCAGAGGCTCTCGTATTCGCGCTCGTTGCTCTCGAGGCCGCACACGTTGAAGTCCCCGGCGACGATGAACGGGCGCCCATCGCTCCCGAGCTCCGCCACACGACGGCCGAGCGCCTCGATTTGCCAGGCACGCACGCGGACGGCGGCGCTGTCGTAGCCCGATTGCATGTGAGCCGTGAGCACGTCGATCTCGACTCCGTCGATGTTCATCCGTGCGTGCAGCGTGCCCTTCCGCGCGAGTCGGTCCCAGCCCACCCGCGGGCCGCCGAACGGCGCGAGGCGATGGCTCGAGAGTGGGTGGCGCGACGCGATCCCGAGACCGCTTCCGCGCAAGGTCGCGCTCGCGAGGTGCGCGCCGTTGTGGTCGCGCACCCGCGCGCTGCCGAGACCGTCGAAGAAGGTCTCGGCGTCCTTGCTCAGCACCTCTTGGATGCAGACGACGTTGGCGCTCGCGAGCGTGGAGGTCACCTCGTCGTGGCTCAGCCGCTCGCCGTAGGGCGCGCGATTCGCCGTGAGCGCGTCGAGGAATCCCTGTCCTTGCCCGAAGCAATTCCAGGTGGCGATGACGAAGGACCCGTTCATGCTGCGTGGGACAATCTGCGACACGATCGGCACGTTTCACAGTCGTACCGCCTGCGTCTGACCTGATCATGACCGAATGACGCATCAAGTCGCGAGGTCGACGGCGGGAAACGCGGCGGAAGCGGTCCCAGCCGCGCCGGCGGAGAAAATGTGTTTGGCAATCTGCGGATGAGGCCGTTTAGTTCTCTGGCAGATGGGAGCGCGAGCACTGGCATTCTTCGAGGACGCGAATCGCATCGGCGGCCTGATGGCCAAGATGCGCCTCGCCTCGCTGTCGCGCGTGACGTCGATGCAGGCGCTCACCGGCGATGATTCACCCGACGTGATCTCGCGCCTCGAGGGCGCGATCGAACAGGTGCGCACCGAGCTCTCGCGGACCGAAGGCGAGAAGGCGCCGCTCGTCCATGGCGGCGAGATCGAGGTCCTGCGCGATCAGCTGCACACCTTCCTCGACCTGATGACCCAACGCGCGCTGTTCATCGGCGACGTCGACACGACCGTTCGCCGCATCGACGAGGCCGCATCGAGCACGCTCGGGGTCGAGCGGGTGAGCACTTGGTTCCTCGACCCTGCGCGCACCAAGATCACCTGCGTCGATCTTTTCGAGCGCAAGATCCGCAAGCACTCGAACGGAGTCGAGCTCTTCGCGAAGGACTTCGCCCCCTACTTTCGCGCGCTCGAGAGCGAGCGCACCATCGCCTGTCACGACGCGCGCAAAGATCCGCGCACCTCGTGCTTCGCCGAGTCCTACCTCGCACCGCTCGGCATCACGTCGATGCTCGACGTGCCGATCTGGGCGGGCCAGCGCATGGTCGGTGTCATCTGTCACGAGCACATCGGCGCGCGACGCACGTGGACGAAGGACGACGAGACGTTCGCATACCTGATGGCGAACTTCGTCGCGCTCGCCCTCGAGCGCACCGGCAAGACCTGATCCGCTTCCGGAACTCAGTCGTAGCAGAGCTCAGCGACGCGACAGGCCGTCCGACGCGTCAAGGCCGAGAAGGGGTCGCCGCATTTCTGGTCTTGGATCTCTGCCAGGCATTCTCGCAGCTGTTGCTGATCGATCCCGCCTTTGCACTTTTCGATCGGGAGCCCTTCGATGGTCTTTCCGCGCATCACGGTCAGGCACTTGTCACGGTTCTCGAAGTCCTTGCCTTCTGCCACGTTGCCGCAACGCTGCTCCCGGTCACAGCGCTCGAGGGCGATGCGATCGACTGCGGAGTCGATGCTGGCTTGCGCGGCGGAAGGTCCACCGCCCGTCCCCGAAGGCACACTGTGGTGTGCGCAGCCGATGCCGAGGGCAACGAAAACGCCGCCGGTGATGAGCAGGTTTCGCAGGTGATTTCGCATGCGTGCTCATCGAAGCAACGCGCGCGCCTTCCATGCACGAGTCGAAGCTCAGGGGTGCGCGCGAGGACCGGTCACTCGACCTTGACCACGTACGAGTTCGCACCGAATCGACGGACCGGCTCGCGATCGGTCGGGGTCGTGTCATAGATGTCTTTGGCGTACCCGACGAGCGCCTGATCCTCCCAACGGAACGAACGATCCATGTTCACCTCGGTGACGAGCGTGAGGTCGCTCTTCGGATCGACGGTGACCGTCAGATCGATGGGCATCTCGTAGTAGCTCTCGGCGCCCTCGGCCTTCAGCGTGAAGCCACCGGTACCGGGCGAGGTCGGCAGGGGCGCGCCCGTTCCCTCTTGGGGATACGACATGCCCGCCGTGGTGAACACGTATCGATACCAACCCATCGGGTGCGTCGCGCCGTCGAGGGTGACGTCGTTGCTCAGGGTCTGCACGCAGTCGAACGTGCCGGGGTACCCGACACCGCCGACGTGCAGCGTCGACACGACGCGATACTTCGAGTGCGTCACCGTGATGCGCGCCAGCGTGTATCGCGCGGCGGGGATGGTCGCGAGCTTCGCGGTGCCGACCAGCGTGTCGTTGCCGTCGTCGTAGCCGGCTTCGACGAAGCCCTTGCCGTGATCGAAGACCGTCACCGGCGCGCCGTCCGAGGCGTCACGGTAGATGCGCAGCTTGCGGATGCCCTGTTTGGTCTGCGAGGACGTCTGCCCGGCGAGGCCGTCGGCATGGGCGAACGGCTTGGTGTTGGTGCGGACGCGGAACAGCAGCGACGAACCGCTCGAGGTCTCCGCAGCAGTCGCCGTGTCGCTGGCCGTGCCGGAGTCTGCCGGGTCGAACGAGGTCTCGGTCGACGCAGGCGAGCAGGCGAGGAAGAGGAGCGGAGCGAAGAGCAGGGCGCGCATTGGCGACGCGCTGAGCAATCGTCGTACCGAGCGAATCACCGCCAAAACTGGCGGGACTGTGAACCCGGGTACTCGCTGGTGTGCTGATCGACTAGCTATCCGCGCCACCGCGTGAGGGATGCTTCGGCCGCCTCGAGCGCCTCCTTGGCGAGCTCCTTCTCGAAGTCGCTCTGCGGTTGCAGCGCGCGCACGCGAACGGCGAACCGTTCGACGCTCGCGGCGGCGCTCTTCGCGCCGAGCGCGTCGAGTGCCTGCACGATGCGGGTCTCGAGGAACAGCGGATGGGTGGCCGAATCGAGTGCGGCCACGAGCGGCGCGACGGCCTCCTCGGACTTGGTGTCGGCGAGCGCGTCGACGAGGATGGAGACGTTCCCCGCGGCGTCGTTCGTCTTGCGCAGGCTCTCCTCGCGGAGCCAACGCGCGAGCGTGCGCACCGCCTCGCGCTTGTCGGCCGGAGGAGCGATCGCCCCGAGCTTGCCGACCGCGTCGATCGCCGAGGCGGCCAGGTAGCCGTTCACCGTCAGATCGGTCTTCTCGATCTCGGGCAGCGCGCTCAGGTCCTTCTTGGCGATCGCCTCTTCGATCGCGGCCCGACGCACGAACGGGTCATCGGCGGAGGGAGGAGAGGAGTCAGCTGAGACCACGGACGGCGAAGGTTTCGCGATCGTCGTCGGCGTCGGCGCGATCGGCTGTGTCGTCACGATCGGCGCGAGCGGTGCAGTCGCCACCGGAGCGGCACTCGCGGGCGCGACGGGATCCTTCATCCGGACCGCGGCGACGAGGCACCCCACCGCGACGATCGCCCCTGCGACGAACAGCAAGCTTCGCGGCTGCATCAGCACCCCGCGATCTTGCAGTACTCGGTGCGGAGCTGCGACATCGTGCGGATCGGCTGACCGTACCGGCCGGGCGGCAGCGACGCCCATTCGTAGGAGATCTTGCTCATCACGTTGGAGAACTCGGTCGCGGTCATCGCGCGATCGGCGGGGATGGTCGCCTTGCGCCAGGCCATCAGCGTCATCGCACCGCGGGTCTGGTTCTCGGGGCGGAAGTTCGGAAGACCGAGGCCCTTCCAGGTGGTGTTGAGGAACTGGTAGCGACCCGCGGCGCTCGAGCAGTACGCGCCCGAGCAGATCACGCGGTTCGGGTGCTGGTTGCAGTCGTCGATGGTGCGGTACGCGTAGAGGATGTTGTACCCGTCGTAGCCACGTCCGCGCGTGCCCTCGGCGAAGGCGATGGTGTCGAGGAGCGCCTTTCGCTTCGAAGTCACCACGCCGGTCGCACGCGAGGGCGAGCACGACGAAGGACCGACCACGCCGCTCACCTTGTCGAGGTAATCGCCGTGCGACCACCCGTCGACGCCCTTGTGCTTGATGTTGTACCAGCCGTTCTTCGGGGTCGGGCTCACCACGGTCACCAGATCGCCGTCGGGGATGACGTGGAGGATCTTCGCGGTCTTCGAGGGCGACGCACGCAGGTTCAGGGCGGCGTTGGTGCGCAGTTGGCTGCCGGCGGACACGGTGCCCACGAGCGACTCCGCGTCGCGCGCCTCGGCATCGTCGTCCGGCTCGTTCACGCCCACGAGCTCGTCGCTCTCATCGCCCGTTGCGTTCGCGCAACCGGAGAGCGGCAGCACGAGCGAGAGCGAGACCGCGGCGAGGAGGCGTGCGAGCGAGGGGACATCGAGGGGCATGCCCTCCCCTCTTCATCGAACGTGCCACGCGCACCCACGCAAATCGCCCGAGAAACTTCGCCGTATCGCACCCGAGCCCACAAAGTGATTGGCGTATCGAGTGAGTGACAGAGTCACCCTCGTCGATGAAACCAGCCCTCGTCGATGGCATCCTCGCGGGATGCCTGCGGGCGAGCAGCCCCGCGAGCGCCAGCAACAACGACTTCTGGAGCTGCGGCTACGAGCGCACGTTCACCCAAACGGGCACCAAGCTCGCGTGCCTGGACCTCGCGCAGTGTCTGCAGAAATGCCCTGCCACCGACGCACCGCGTTTCCACCCTGGAGGGGTCGACATCGGTGCGTGCTGGCAGAAGTGCGTGGCGGACGGCTGCCCGCAGTCGCTCGGCAAGGTATTCCCGCTGAGCAGCTGCCAGCAGTCCAAGTGCGCCGAGGAGTGCAAGGCGGGAGACTGCGTCTCGTGTCTCACGACCAAGTGCGCCGACGAGTTCAACACCTGCGCCGCCCACACCTGCCCGACGGGCGGCTGACCTCATCCCTTCACCGTGCACAACGGCCAGAGGCGCGCGACCTTGTGAGCGATGTGCCCCTCTTCGACTGAATCGACGACGGGCTCGACCGACTTGTAGGCATACGGTGCTTCCTCGATGTCGTTGCCGATCGCCTGCGGGATGCAGAAATGCCGAGCCCGCGCGACCGTGCCGACCGGCACGAGCGAGCCCTTGTGGAAATCGGGCGTGAGCACGACGCGGTCGAGACTCGCGGGTGCGTCCCCGAAGATGCCGCGACGGCGGATGTCGTCGACCGCGCGGGCGACGTCGAGGAACTCGAAGAGTTGCTCGAACGACTCACGCTCCAACGGGACGGATTCGTTGGCGAACAATCGGACGTCGAGTCCGAGAGGGTTCTCGACGTAAAAACACGCTGCGTCGGCGCTCCGACGCAAATAGGGGAACTTGCCCATTACAGCCGCTTTCGACAGAGGACGCACGAGCGCTCGCCCGTCGAAACGAGCCGAGCCCCGCAGTGAAAGGTCCTCGAAGAGACCGGGGACGATCTCTACGACAGCAGCGTGGCCAGGGTGGATCGCGGATGCGGGATCGTCAAGTCACTCGATCGCGTACGAGTTCGCACCGAATCGGCGGGCCCCCCTACGATGCGCGCATGTGCCCGCTCCGGACCGCCACGCTGCTCGCAATCTTCTTCGCCATCCCTGCGGCGCGCGCCGATACGACCTTCGCCGTCCGGCCGGAGCTCGGGGTGCAGGCCGGCTACGAGACCTTCGAGCTCGGGTACGAACTGCCCCAGACCTCTGGCGGCGCGGTGTACGAGGTGTCGAGCGAGCTGACGTACCCACTCTCGGCAACCATGGCCGGAGGGGCCTTCTCCCTCGACGCCGGGTCGATCGCGTGGTTCGGGTCCGCGCACACCAACCTGCACGATCCGTGGGGCGAAATGGTCGACTCGGACTTCATCACCGCGCGCTCCGGCACCGCGTCGAGGAAGATCGAGTTCAGCCACACCCAGTCGCGCAACGACGCGCGTCTGTGGACGGCGGAGATGGCGCTCGGCGTGCGGATCGCACAACTCTCGTCGACGCGTCTGCTCATGCTGTTCGGCTTCCGCCACGAGTCGATGTCGCACCGGGTCCACGGAGCCAACGGTTGGCAGCTCGACGCCTCCGGCCGGCAGGTGCCGGTCAGCCTCCCGAGCGAAACCCTCGGCATCGAGTACGACACCCGCTACCGCCTCCCCTTCGTCGGTGCACGGCTCGACGGGGCGCTCGGGCCGAAGACGTTCTTCGCCGCCGAAGTGCGCCTGCTCAGCTCGTTCTCGATCCACGAAGACGACCACGTGCTGCGCCACAAGCGGGCGACAGCAAAGCCCTTCGGTCTCGGCTTCGCGCTGAACCTCGCCCCGTCGTACCGGGTGACCGAGAGCTTCCACGTCGGCCTGAACGCGCAGCTGCAGTACCTGCACGCGGTGACCGGAATGCTCTCGCAGCAGTACTACGCCGACGATCCATTCATCGACGGCGATCAGACACGCACGACCATTCCTGACAGCGACTTCTCGTTCGCCTACTTGCGAGCAACGATCCTCGCGTTCGGCGAGCTGAGGTTCTGATCAGCGCGCGGCGGTGACGTTCGGTGCGATCGCGGCGGACGGGCTCTTCTCGTAGAGCGACTTCGCCGCGGCGAGCGAGCCGTCGATCAGCGGGCGCGGCCAGAGGCCGAGACCGACGACCGCGAGGACACAGATTCCGATCGCGAGCCGGAGCGGCGCGCCGAGCACGGGGGCTCGGAGCTCGCCGGGCTCGGTCATGTACGCAGCCTGCAACACCTTCAGGTAGTAGAAGAGCCCCACGATCGCGAGCACCACGCCGGCGAACACGAGCCCGACGAGCCCGGCGCGCCAGGCGGCGAGGAACACGTAGAGCTTCGCCCAGAACCCGATCACGAACGGAATGCCCGCGAGCGAGAGGAGGAACGCGAGCATCGAGGCGGCGAGCCCCGGCGCGCGCTGCGCGAGACCCGAGAGCGACTCGAACGAGTGATTGCCGCTCGCCTCGGCGGCCGCGTGCACCACGAGGAACGCGCCCATGTTGGTGAACACGTACGCCGTGAGGAAGAACAGGGTCATCGCCGCAGAGAATTGATCGTTGGCGGCGACCGCGACGAGCACGTAGCCCATCTGCGCGATGCCCGAATAGCCGAGCAGACGTCGGAGATCGGTCTGCGGCACGGCGAGGAAGTTTCCGACGGCCATCGAGAGCAGCGCGATGAGGCCGAGCGCGGGCGCCCAGTAGCTCGGCTGGCCGCCCATGCCGAAGATGAACACGGCCGACATCGCCGACACGCCGGCCGCCTTCGGCGCGACCGAGAGGAACGCGACGAACGGCGTCGACGCGCCCTCGTAGGTATCGGGCACCCACATGTGGAAGGGCACCATGCCGAGCTTGTAGCCCATGCCCGCGAGCACGAACGCGAGACCGACGGCGCCGAGTGGCGTCATCTGCGTGAGGCCGATCGCGTCGAGCCGGGTCGTGCCGGCCATCCCGGTGAAGAGCGCGAGACCAAACAGCGTGATCGCCGTGCTGGTCGCGCCGGTGAGATAGAGCTTGAGCGCAGCCTCGGCCGCAAAGCCCTTTCCTTCCACGGATCCGCCGGAGGCGGGACGTGGGTATGTGACTGCACCCTTCTCCGTCTTGGCGTAGGCCGCGAGCACGTAGAGCGGAACGCCCATCAGCTCGAACGAGACGATGAGGAACACGAGCTCGCGCGCGCCGGGCAACAGCAACATGCCGACGAGGCTGAAGAGCATCGCCAGCCAGTACTCGCCGACGCGCATCGGGGTGCGCTTGGCCACGTCGTCGAGGCCGCCGAGGGCAGCGACCACGCCGGCCGCGAGGAACAAGCGCTGGAACGCCACGGTCCACGCCCCGCCGACGAACACGCCGTGCCCTGCGCTCCCCGAACCGTCGATGAGGAACGTGCCGGCGAAGATGATGCTGAGCGCGGCGGCGACGAGCCACCCGAACGAGCGGCGCGAGGACTCCGGCGGCGACATGACGTCGACGAGCAGGAGCATGATCGCGAAGGCGGTGACGGCCAGCGGCACCCACAGCGTACGAAGCTCGCTCACGGCTTGTGCCCTCCCGCGAAGGTGACCTCGGGTAGCGCCGGTGCTGCGACGACCTTGGGGACGACCTTCTGCAGGTACGTTCCGCTGCTCGGATCGATGTGGTCGAGCAACACGCGCGGCCACAGACCGAACACCACGAGACAGGTGCCGAGCACGATCGGCGCGGCCCACTCGGTGCCCTTCGCGTCACTCAGCTCGTGGAACTCCTTGCTCGGCCCCGGACCCCAGAAGATCGCGCGGGTGCCGCGGAGCACGTAGATCGCGGTGACGAACGCACCGAGCACGCCCGGGATCGCCCAGAGGTAGTGACCGGACTTCCACGCCCCGAGGAACACCAGGAACTCGCTGACGAACCCCGCCGTGCCCGGCAGTCCGAGCGACGACATGCACGCGAGCGTGAAGAACGCGGCGACGCCCGGCATCACCACGGCGAACCCGCCCATCTTCGGGAGCGCACGGGTGTGCGCGCGCTCGTAGACGAGGCCGACGAGCGAGAAGAACAGGCCGGTCATGATGCCGTGGGCGACCATCTGGAAGACCGCGCCGTTCCACCCCTCGGGGGTGAGCGTCGCGGCGCCGAGCATGACCACGCCCATGTGCGAGACCGACGAGTACGCGATGATGTACTTGAGGTCGGTCTGGCTCATGGCGCAGAACGCGCCGTAGAGCACGTTGACCGCGGCGACCGCGCCGACGACAGGAACCCACACCTTCGCGCCCTCGGGCAACAGCACCATGCCGATGCGCATGACGCCGAACGCACCGAGCTTCATCAAGACGCCCGCGTGGAGCATGGAGACGGCCGTCGGCGCCGATGCGTGACCGTCGGGCGACCAGGTGTGGAAGGGGAACACGCCGGCGAGGCTTCCGAACCCGAGCCACACCAGCGGGAACAGCACCACCTGCAGATCGGGCTCGAGCTTCGCGTGCTCGAGCGCCACCATGTCGAACGTGCCGGTCTTGGCGTAGACGGCGAAGATCGCGACGAGGATGGCCGCGGAGCCGACGAGCAGCATCAGCGTGAGCTTCATCGCGGCGTACTGCTTGTCGCCGACCTTGAAGAACTCCCACGCGCGACGGAACGGCCCGTCGGCCTTCACGTCGTGGCTCGCGCCCCAAATGCCGATGAGCAGGTACATCGGCAGCACGGCGATCTCGTAGAAGAGGAAGAACACGAGCAGGTCCTGCGTGACGAACACGCCGAACACGCCCGCGACGAGGATGAGCAGGAGCGCGAAGTACTCCTTGTCGCGCTTCTTCAGCGTCCAGCTGGCGAGCACGCCCGCGAAGATGATGACGCCGGTGAGCAGGAGGAGCGGTCCGCCCCACCCGTCGAGCGCCAGCGTGATGTTCACGCCGAGCGACGGGATGAGCGGGTAGCGCTCGATCATCTGCTGGCCGCCCTTGACCTTGTCGTAGCCGTTCAGCGCCATCACGGAGCCGATCAGCGAGAGGGTCGCGGCGACGAGCGAGACCCAGCGGATGGCCGCCTTGGACTCGGCCGGCAGGAACATGACGATCAGCGCGGCGACGGCCGGTGCGCCGATGATGAACGAGAGGAGATGCGAGGTCATCGGAGCACCGCCCAAGCAGCGAGGGAGGCCACGCCGACCACCAGGGCCAGCACGTAGTCCGGGGCGAACCCCGTCTGCAGCGGGCGCATCGCGCGTCCCGCCTCGATCGTCTTGTAGCCGAGCAGATTGATCAGCCCGTCGACCACGTAACGATCGATCCAAGCCAGCAAGTCCGAAAGCACCAGGGTGACCTTGCGGAAGCCGTATTCGTAGAAGCGATTGACCGCGCGCGATTTGGCGATGCCATCGATGGCCGTGATGGCAGCAACCTCACGCGGACCCTTGTTGAACATCGCCCAGGCCATCCCGAGACCGGAGAGGCCGAGTCCGATGGCCACCATCGCGCCGAGGCCGAGGTGGAAGTGATAGTGGCTGCCGTTGAGGTGGGCGAACGGCCCGGCGAAGTAGCCGGTGACCACCGAGAGGATGGCGAGGCCGACCAGCGGAAGCTTCATCGACCAATCGGGCTCGTGCGCGTGTTTGGCGTGCTCGCTCCGCGGCGTGCCGAAGAACGCGAGCACCACGACCTTGCCCATGTAGAACGCGGTGAGGAACGCGGTCGCGAGGAGCATCACGTACGGGATCGACCCGAGCTTGCCCTCGACGGCCTCGAGCACGAGGTCCTTGGAGAAGAAGCCCGAGAGACCAGGCACGCCCGCGAGGGCGAGCGCGCCGATGGTGAAGGCACCCGCGGTCAGCGGCATCTTCTTGGCGAGGCCGCCCATCTGGCCGATCTCGTTCGAGTGCACCGCGTGGATCGCGCTGCCGGCCGCGAGGAAGAGCAGCGCCTTGAAGAACGCGTGCGTCGTCAGGTGGAAGAACCCGGCGAACACCGACCCGGCACCGAGCGCGGCGACCATGTACCCGAGCTGCGAACAGGTCGAGTAGGCGAGGACCTTCTTGATGTCGGTCTGCACCATCGCGAGGAGCGCGGCGAACAGCGCGGTCCCCGCACCGAGGACCAACATGACCGTGCGCGTCGTCGGAGCCTGCTCGAACAGCGGGTTCGCGCGCACCACGAGGAACACGCCCGCAGCGACCATCGTCGCGGCGTGCAGGAGCGCGGAGACCGGCGTCGGGCCCTCCATCGCGTCGGGCAGCCACACGTGCAGGGGGAACTGCGCCGACTTGCCGACGACGCCGAGGAAGAACAACAGGGTGACCGCCGTCGCGACCTCGGGGTCGAGCTTCGCCGTCCAGCCGAACGAGCCGCTGGCGACGAACAGCGTGAGGAGGCCGAAGAGGAATCCCATGTCGGCGAACTTGGTGACCCAGAACGCCTTCACCGCCGCGTGCGCCGCGCTCGGCTTCTTGAAGTAGAACCCGATGAGCAGGTAGCTGGTCACGCCGACGAGCTCCCACCCCACGAACAGCTGGAGGAGGTTCGGCGCGATGACCAGCGTGTTCATGCTGAAGAGGAACAGCGCGTGGTAGGTGAAGTACCGGCCGAAGTCCGCGGGCGGCTCGTCGTGCATGTAGCCGAGCGAGAACACCTGGACGCAGAGCGCGACGAAGCACACCACCGCGAGCATCGACGCCGAGACGCCGTCGACGTGCACGCCGGCCTCGGCGGCGATCTTCCCGCCGGTGTGGATCCACGGGACCACGAGGCGCTCGGTGCCCTCGCTGTGCAGACGATCGAGAAACAGCATCAAAGCGGCGCCGAACGACACGACGGAGCCGAGGATGGTGATGGCCGCGGCCGGCTTCCCCTGCCGACGGATCATCGGGGTCGCCGCGAGGAACAGCGCGGCGAAGGCCGGGGTGAGCAATGCGACGAGCGCCAGTGTCACGGCGTGACTCATGACTTCATCTCGCTGGCGAGGTCGACACGCGTGTCGCCGTGAGTCCGGTAGAGGAGGATCACGAGCGCGAGACCCACGGCGACCTCGGCGACCGTGAGCGCGAGCGAGAAGAGCGCGAAGATCTGGCCCTGCGCGCCTCCCTTGAATCGACTGAAGGTGACGAACACCAGGTTCGCCGCGTTGGCCATCAGCTCGACGGAGAGCAGGATGGCGACGACCTGCCGCCGCGTGAGCAGACCGTAGATGCCGACCGAGAAGAGCGCGGTGGCGAGCAAGAGACAGTGAGAGAGGGTCACGGCGACACCTCCTGCGAGCCCGCGGGGACTTTCCGCCGAGGCATGAACCCGATGGGCGCCTCACCCGGATCGCGCCGACGTGCGATGACGATGGCCCCGATGACCGCAATCAAGAGGAGGAACGACACCACCTCGAACGCGAGCACGTGGTCGATGACCAGTCCGCGACCGAGGTCTTGGATGGTCACCACCGGGGGCGTCGGCAGCGGCGCCTCGAGCCCCGGGGTCATCTGGATCGCGCCAGCGACGACGCCGAAGACCGCGCCCGCGGCGAACACCCCGCGCGGCACGTTGACGGTCTCGGCCTCGACCACGATGCCCTCGTGGCGCCGGGTCATCATCACACCGAAGACCATCAGCACGCTGACGCCCCCGACGTAGAGCAGCACCTGCACGCCCGCGAGGAACGAGGCATCGAGCATCGCGTACAACGCCGCAGTGGCGAGCAACGTGACCCCGAGCCACAGCGCGGCCCGAATCAGCTGCTGACTGCGCACGACGAAGAGCGCCGACAGCAGCGTACAAGCCGCCACGAACCCGAATCCAACCGACGCGCTCACGGCGTCCTCCCTTCGACAACGACCTCAGGTTTCGACTCGGCCTTCGCAGCCGGCTCGACCTTCACGACCGGCTCGGCCTTCGCCTTGCCGTCCCCATCCGCCTTCGCGTTCGGTTCTGCGTTCGCGTTCGCGTCTGCGTTCGCGTTCGCGTTCGCGTTCGCGTTCGCGTTCGCGGGAGCGGGAGCGGGCTTGGCAGCGGGCTTCTCGGCCTTCTCGGGCTTCTTCCCCTCCTGCATCTCCTGCAGGACCGTCCCCCGCCCCCAAGCCGCCGTCTTCTTGTTGGCGTTCTCCCGCAACCGCGGCAGATCGAGCACCAGGTCCTCGCGCATGAACACCGGCTGCTCCGGCTCGCGAATCATGAAGATCGCGTCGCTGTTGCAGACCTGGACGCACAGCTCGCACTGGATGCACGCCGACAGATCGAGCACGAACTCGTCGACGTACTGGCGCTTCTTGCCAGTGACCGGCGACTCCTTCTTGCCGGTGCTCTTCATCTTGATGATCTGCGAGGGGCAGATCTTCTCGCACGCGAGGCAGCCGACGCACGCGAGCTCGCCGTGCTCGTCGTCGGGGAGCGCGAAGCTCGCCTTGTAGCGCTCGGCGCGCGGCCGAATCACCTCGGGGAACTCGACCGTGACCGGCGGACGGAACGCGTTCTTCAGCGTCGTGCGCATGGCCTTGAAGGCGTCGAACAAGTAGCCCATCACCGACCTCCAGGCACGAACTGCACCCAGGCTGCCGCGGCGAGCACGAGGAGCACGCCGATGGGTACGAGCTTCTTCCAACACAGCTCCATCAGCTGGTCGGAGCGGAACCGAAGGAGCGACCAGCGCACCCAGTACACCGAGGCGAACAAGAGCAGCGTCTTGAGCACCATCCAGTGCAGGCCCGGGGCGAACGGACCATCCCAACCACCGAGGAACAGCGCGGCGCCGACCGCCGAACCGACCAGCGTGTGGACGTACTCGGCCATGTAGAACAGGACGAACTTCGCGCCGGTGTACTCGGTGGTGATGCCTGCGACGAGCTCGCTCTCGGCCTCGGGGATGTCGAACGGGATGCGGTTCGCCTCGGCGAGCATCGCCAGGTAGAAGATGACGAACGCGGGCAGCCCGGGGAAGACGGGCCACACCGCGAACCAGTGGTGGTGGTGCTGCCATTCGACGATGGCCGACACCTTCATCGAGCCCGAGAGGATGACCGGCACCATCACCGCGAGCACCAGCGGCACGCCGTAGGAGATCGACTGCGCGACGCCGCGCATGCCGCCGATGAGCGCGAACTTGTTGTTGCTGCCCCACCCGGCGGCGAACGTCGGCACCACCATCAGCGCGCCGATCGCGAGGATCCACAGCACGCCGATGTCGAGGTCGGCGGCGATGGCGGTCGCCGAAAACGGCACCACCGCTGCGGCGCCGAGCGAGAACAACGCCGCGAGGATGGGCGCGAGATCGAACAACGTCCGATCGGCGTCCTTCGGGACGATGTCCTCCTTCTGCAGGAGCTTCACCACGTCGGCGAGGGGTTGGAACAACCCGACCGGGCCAACGATGGTCGGGCCGAGGCGCGACTGCATCCGCCCCGCGAACTTGCGCTCGAACCAGATGCCGATCGCGATCGTGGCGAGCAGCGCGGAAATGACGACGGCGCCATAGACGGCGCCGTGCACCAGGCCGTTCATCGGTCTACCTCCCCCATGATGGGGTCCAGCGATCCGAGGATCGCCACTGCGTCGCTGACCGTCGCCCCGGGCATGATGTACGGGATGGCGGAGAGTGCGTGCAGGCTCGGCGACCGGATCTTGAGTCGATAGGGGCTCGTCGGCGTGTCGCCACCACCGATGACGAACGTGCCGAGCTCGCCACGCGGGGTCTCGATCCCCACGTAGACCTGACCGCCCGTCACCTTGACCATCGTGGCCTGGCGAATCGGCTTGTAGCCGTTGATTGGCCCCTCGGGCATTCCGTCGATCAGCGCGCGACAGAGGCGGATGCTCTCGGTGATCTCGGCGAACCGCACCTTGGCGCGCGCGAGGCAGTCCCCGCCGCTCTCGACGGCCACCTTCACGTCGAGCTCGTCGTACGCGCCGTAGGGCGCGTCGCGACGCAGGTCGTGATCGATACCCGACGCGCGCAACACCGGCCCGGTGATCCCGAGCTCGAGGGCGAGATCGCCGTCGAGCACGCCGACTCCCTTGGTGCGCGCGACGAAGATGCCGTTGCCGAGGCTCATGTCGACGTACTCGGGCATCCGCGCCTCGATGACGGCGAGCGCCTTCTTCGCCTTCTCGCCGAAGCCGGCCGGCAGATCGTGACGGTTTCCGCCGATCGTGTGCGTGTTGTAGTGGAACCGCGAACCGGTGAGGTCCTCGAACAGGTCGAGGATCATCTCGCGCTCACGGAAGCAGTGGATGAAGAGCGTCGATCCACCGCCGAGCGCGCCGCCGAGATCGAGGGTGAAGGTCCCGAGCCACAAGAGGTGCGAGGCGATGCGCTGCAGCTCGGCGAGGAGCGTGCGCATCCATTTCGCCCGGCGCGGAACCTCGACGTTCAAGAGCTTCTCGAACGCCATGTTGAGCGCCTGCTCGTTGGTCATCGGCGCGACGTAGTCGTTCTTGTCGACGATCGGCGTCTGCTGCACGTACGTCAGCTTCTCGCAGAGCTTCTCGACGGCGCGGTGGAGGTATCCGACGAACGGCGTCGCCTTGACGATGATCTCGCCGTCGAGGTGCAGGTCCATCCGGAACACGCCGTGGGTCGACGGGTGCTGCGGCCCGAAGTGCAGCAACATCAAATCGGCTTCGGGGTCGTAGTGGCGAATCGACAGGTGAGGATCGATTCCCACACGTCGTGCGCTCTGTAGCTCCCCGCTCGCGTGTGACATCGTCTATCTCCAGGGCGGGCACGCCGCGTCGGCCGCAAAGTCTTTGCGGAGCGGGTGCCCCGGGTAGTTCTCGGGCATCATGATTCGCCGCAGATCGGGGTGGCCCTCGAAGCGGACGCCCACGAGATCGAACTGCTCGCGCTCTTGCCAGTCGGCGCCCGCATAGAGGCCGACGAGCGATGGCGCGCTCTCGCCCGGAGCGAGTTGCAGTCGCCATGCCGCGAGCTTGGAGCCCTTGCCGATCGAGCGCAGCCCGTAGGCGACCTCGAAACGCTCGGGAGAAGCCTTGGCCCCCGTCTTCGCCGCATAGTGCGAAGCGACGACGTAGACGAGCGAGCGATACCCGACCGCGCGAAGCTTGCGCGCGAGCTCCCAGTGCTTGTCGACGGGGACGACGGGCGCTGCGTCCTTCGGAATCTCGGTGACGCCGAGCTCGGCGAGGATCGGCTCGAGCTCGGAGGAGCCCTCGTCACGAACGAAGGGCGGCGGCTCCACGCCGTCACGGTCTTCGCCCGACTCGTCGGAGCGATCGAACGACGAAGCCTCGAGCGCCGAGGTCACCTGCTGATCGCTCAGCGTGCTGTCGCGGGTCGGATCGCACAGTCGGGCGATCGACGGCTGCGTGTTGGCGAGCAGCGCCGGGTTCGTGTCGCGCGGCGGCAGCTTGCCCGCGCGCATCAGCTTGACCTTCTCCTGCAAGCGCAAGAGCCCGTGCATCAGCGCCTCGGGGTTCGGCGGACATCCGGGGATGTACACGTCGACCGGGAGCACGGTGTCGATGCCGGGAACCACCGCGTAGAGGTTCCGGTAGAAGTCGCCCGAGATCGCGCACGAGCCCATCGCGATCGCCCACTTGGGCTCGGGCATCTGGTCCCACAGCGCCTTCACCCGAGGAGCCATCTTCACCGTGATGGTGCCGGCGATCACCATCACGTCCGCCTGCCGCGGCGTGGCGCGGACGATGGTGCCCATGCGATCGAGGTCGACCCGGCTCGCCGCCGCGCTCATCAGCTCGATGCCGCAGCAGCTCGTGGCCATGGGAAAGACCCACAGGCTGTTGCGCATGCCCCACTCGAGGAGCTGGTCGAGCGCGCCGGTCGCGACCGACAAGCCCGGCACCGCGAGCATCGACTTGTACAGCGGGTGCTCGTACGGAAGATGACTCTCGTCGACTCCGTGTCCTTCGCGAGAAGGAACGACCGGAAGCCTTCGGCCTGCGTCACTCACTGCCATTGCAGTGCCTCTTTCTTGATCGCGTAGAGCCACCCGAGCATGAGCACGAGGACGAACACGACCGCTGCGACGAACCCGGCGTGCCCGAGCTCACGGAGCACGACGGCCCACGGAAACAGGAACACCGCCTCGACGTCGAACACGACGAAGAAGAGGGCGACCACGTAGTAGCGCGCGTGGAACTGCATCCACGCCATGCCCGCGGGCTCTTCGCCGCACTCGTAGGTGCGGGTCTTGAGCGCGTTGGCCTCGGCGCGTGCCCTCACACGGAGGACGCGCGCGGCGCCGAGCATCCCGAGGCCCACCAGCGTGGAGACCACGAGGAACGAGAGTGCGGATAGCCAGGCCGACTGCATTGAGAGGGTCCTCCACTTGCGCTCGCACGCTCGCCGCAATTACTGCGCGAAGGGTGCAGGGCCTTCGCGCCAATTTTTCGGCGAGTCCTGCGAGCGCAAGCACACGCAGTTCTTTCGCCTCAGTTCCGGAACCGCGACGGGAAGTCGCCGCTCTTCGCCTTTGCCGCGAGATCTGCGTCGTCCGGGTGGAGGGCGAGCGCGCGCGCGATGAGCTGCGCCTCGGTTTCAGGGGCGCCCTCGTCAGGAATGCAGCACTCGACCGGGCAAACGCCCTGGCAGGCCTCTTTCTCGTGGAATCCCACGCACTCGGTGCAGCGATCGTGGTCGATGACGTAAACGTCCTCGCCCTGACTGATCGCCTCGTTCGGGCACTCGGGCTCGCAGGCCCCGCAATTGATGCACGCGTCGGTGATGTGAGTTGCCATGTCGACGCCGGACCAAAGCAAGGGACCGGCCAGCGTTCGACACCCCTCACTCCGGGCGCGGAGGGGCCCCTATGGCACCGTCAATCGACCTTCACAGGCACACCACAACCGTTGGTCGACTTGGAGACCACGAGGATCGCCGTCTCTTCGTGCGTTCCCCACACCGTCCGCACGCGTACGAGCATGTCGTCACCGGACGTGGCCAGCACGATGTCGCCTTCCTCGGCCACCCGCTGATCGGCGAAGTTCACCGCGGGGTCCACGCGGACGGAGATCGCGCTGCTCGCACTCAGTTTGTGCGGAACGATCCGATATGGAACGCCGGCCAGCATCCGGGGGACTTCGACGGCAAGAAACACCCCAGGCCGCGCAGGAGATTCGTCGGTGACCGAGACGCGCGCCGTAGGCGGGACCATGCCCTCGCCATCCCACGCGACGATCATGCAGCGGTGCCCCTGATCGGTCTTCACCTTGCGGGCGACGACGTGATCGGGCTTCACGCAGAGCCCGCCGATGCAGGTCGAGGGCTCGGCCGCGCCAGCGCTCGACTTGGGCGGAGGCGACCCGCACCCCGCGATCGCGAGGGCACCGAGCACGAGGGAAAACCAGCGAACCACGCACCATGGGTGGCCGCCGAGGCCGCCCACGTTCAAATTCCGAGCGCGATTGCCCCGCGGCGGTCCCCCTCCTACGACGCTCGCCCTGTTCAGGTTTGTTCAGTCACTCCGAGGAGACCCCCGCCCATGACCACGTGGAACGAGCCGTCGCTGGATCAAGTCGACCCCCAGATCGCCCGTCTCATCCACGAGGAGGAGCTCCGCGAGGCCCGCACCATCCGCCTCATCCCCAGCGAGAACTACGCGTCGCGCGCGGTCCTCGAGGCGAGCGGCTCCTGCCTGACCAACAAGTACAGCGAGGGGTACCCGGGCAAGCGCTACTACGAGGGCCAGCAGTCGATCGACCCGATCGAGATCCTCGCCCAGGACCGGCTCAAGGCCCTGTTCGGCTCCGAGCACGCCAACGTCCAGCCGTACAGCGGCAGCCCCGCGAACCTCGCGGTCTACCTCGCGTTCTGCAAGCCAGGCGACACGGTGATGGGCCTCGGTCTGCCCGCCGGCGGCCACCTCACCCACGGGTGGGGCGTCTCGATCACCGGCATGTACTTCAAGAGCGTGGCGTACGGCGTGCGCGCCGACGACCACCGCATCGACATGGAGCAGGTGCGTGCGCTCGCGAAGGAGCACCGTCCGAAGGTGCTCTGGTGCGGCGGCACCGCCTACGCGCGGACCTGGGATTTCCCCGCGTTCCGCAGCATCGCGGACGAGGTCGGCGCCATCCTCGTCGCCGACATCGCGCACATCGCGGGCCTGGTCGCCGGCGGCGCGCACCCCTCGCCGGTCGGCATCGCCGACGTCGTCTCCTCGACCACCCACAAGACGCTGCGCGGCCCGCGCGGCGGCATGATCATGGCGAAGAAGGCGCACGCCGCCGCCATCGACAAGGCCGTGTTCCCCGGCCTCCAGGGCGGTCCGCACAACCACACCACCGCGGCGATCGCGGTCGCGGCGCTCGAGGCGTCGAAGCCCGAGTTCAAGCAGTACGCGCACGCGGTGGTCGAGAACGCCAAGGCGCTCGCCAGCGCGATGACCGAGCGCGGCTTCAAGCTCATCACCGGCGGCACCGACAACCACCTCTTGCTCGTCGATCTCACGCCGCAGGGTGTGAGCGGGAAGATCGCCGCCAAGGCGCTCGATCGCGCGGGCCTGTCGCTCAACTACAACTCGATCCCGTTCGATCCGCGCAAGCCGTTCGACCCGTCGGGCGTCCGCCTCGGCACGCCGTCGATCACGTCGCGCGGCATGGGCAAGGGCGAGATGGCACGCATCGCCGAGTGGATGGACCGCGTCGTGAAGCACCACGCCGACGATGCCGTCATCGAGACGGTGCGCCGCGAGGTCGAAGAGCTCTGCGCGAAGTTCCCGGCGCCGGGCATTCCCGTGGTCTGATGACCACGGGATGACGGAACGGGCGCCGCTCTCGCCGATCACGCTCCTCGCGCTCGGGATCAACGGGATCGTCGGCGTCGGCATCTTCGTGTCGCCTCCGATCGTGGCGCGCGCGTTTCCGGGTGCTCTCGGCGCGCTCGTCTATCCCGCGATCGCCATCGCCTGCCTCCCGATCGCGCTCGGGTACGCGAGGCTCGCCCGCGCGTTCCCCCGCGACGGCGGTCCCGCGTTGTATGCCGAGCGCGCGTTCGGTCCGCGCGTCGCGTTCTCGATCGGCGCGCTGGTGTGGGTGAGCGCGCTGTTCTCGACCGCGGCGGTGACCCGTGCGTTGGCCGAGCGACTCGGCGCGCGAGTCACCGTCATCGCGATCGCGCTCTGCATCGGGCTCGCGCTGATCAACCTGCGAGGCCTGCGACTGTCTTCGTGGGCCTGGACGCTGCTCACGATCGCGAAGCTCGCACCGATGTTCGTCCTCGCGTCGCTGGGCGCCTTTGCCGCGAACACGCAGCGGGCCGCGGCCCCGACGGGGACACGCGGCGCTGCGCTCCTGTCGGTGCTGTTCTCGCTGCAGGGTTTCGAGATCGTGCCGCTCCCCGCAGGGCAGGTCCGCGATCCGGAGAAGACGGTCCCACGCGCGACCGTCCTCTCGATCTTGTTCGCCGGTGTGCTCTACGCGCTGGTCCACCTCGCATGCGCGCGCGCAATCCCGGCCCTCGGAGCCTCCACCTCGCCGATCCCCGAGGCCGCCGCCGCGCTCGGGGGCAGCGCGCTCTCCCGCGGAATCGCCGTCGGTGTGTTCGCCTCGATCGCCGGGATCGTCGTCGGCATGCACGCGATGACGCCGCGCTACCTCGATGCGATCACCCTCGGCGACCGACCGACACCCGCGCCGACGCGCGCCATCGTGGTGACCGCGGTGCTCGCAGCCCTGCTCTGCTCGACGTCCTCGCTCGCGCAGTTGCTCAACCTGTCGAGCATCGCGGTGCTGGTGCAGTACGCCACGACCGCGTTGTCGCTGCTCGTGCTCGCGAGGCGCCCGAACACCGGTCTGCAGCCGCGCGACGCTTGGACCGTCCCCTTCTCCCTCGCGGTCTGCGTCGTGTTGATCGCGCAAGCATCCAGACGAGAGCTTCTCCTTGCGGCAGGCGTCGCGGCACTCGCAGTGCTGGTCGCGCTCGTCATGACCCGACGCAATCGCGCGCCCAACTAGAGCAGTTCTCGACCCCGTTGATTCTGGTGACCCGTTCCCCCCGGCTTGAAAAGCCGGGGCCCCTTCGCGAACCTCACGAACGCACGCGTCTTCAGCTTGAAGCCCTTACGGGCTCCTGGCGTGGACGCAGCGGCGAATCGCGACTCCGCTGAGGACCTGCGCAGAAGGAGCCCGCGGGAGCGGGCTTCCATCGAAACGGGCGATAGGGCCCCGGCTTTCGAAGCCGGGGGGAACGGGAATCCCTTCGGATCGACCCGGGTGAGAAGTGCTCTACATCTAACGCGCGCGCGTTGCGGCGAGGTGCATGATCGACGCCATCCGGTCGTGCACCGGCAACGTGACCTCGAACGCGGCGCCCGGGTTGCCCGCATACTTCATCGCGCCGTAGGTGCCGCCCATCATGTCGAGCGTGTTCTTCTGCTGCGGATCGGACATCCGGACCGAGTCGGGGACGACACGGAGATCGACGTACGAGCACGCGAGCAACGCCTGCTTCAAGCCGGGGTCGGCGAGCACTGCGCGCACCGCGTCTTCGTGCTCTCCGTAGACGACGAAGCGGGCGTCGAGCTCGCGGTCACCGGTCTGGATCTGCTTCTGGAACGCCGGCTTCCAGTTGGTCGTGACGTTGGTGAACATCTCCTTGGCGACCTTGCTCACGGTGCTCGCGAGCGACGCCTCGGCGACGTGGAACACCGTGCGGGGCATCTGCGCGAACGGCGCATACCAGCTCTGCGACATGACGAACGCGTTGTCGCGTTGACCGGAGAACTGCTCCCAGTGGACCTCGAGGCCCTGGTAGTCGCGCACGAAGTGGACGTCGTAGGGACGCCCCTGCATCGACTCGGCGTAGGCCCGCTGCCACTTCAGGACCTGTGCGTCCGGTCCAGCGTTGCGGGCGTCGGCGAATGAATAGCCGGTGCGTTCGAAGAACGAACGCATCATCGGCACCGCGTCGTTGATCGCCTTCTCGGCGTTCCCCCGGCCGAACTTCTTCATGTAGAAGAACGCGACGAGCGCGAACGCCACGAACAAGAGCGGCGTGAGCATCTGGAACGGGAAGTCCATTTGCGCAGCATCGCCGCGTCAGCGCCGCGCACGCAAGACGGTGATTCCGCGCGGTCCATCGAGACAGACACGCAGCCCGGCGAACTTGGGCAGATACCCGGGCGGCGGCGGATCGCGACGACTGCCGCTGACCATGCGCAGCATCACCTGACCTTGCTGCAGATCATACTCGGCCTCGTAGCGCGCATCGCCGACGTTGATGCTCCGCGGGTACTCGCGTTCGAGCTCGGAGCGAACCTCGAACGGGAGGTCGGGCGCGAGAAAATCGGAGGCCGAGAGCATCGCGAGATCGTCCCCGCTCTCGACACCGAGCGTCTCGAGCCGTGCCGCGACCCACTCGGTGAGCGGCAGCACGGGCTCCTTCCGATGACCGGTCTGCACGGCGAGTGCGGCGAGCGCGAGGTGCTCGCGCGTCTTTGCCAGCGCGTCCTTGAAGATGCTCCCCCGGAGGAACAGCGTCGCGATCGCTTCGCGCGCGGCTTCGCCGGTCGGCACCTCTTCGCGGGTGGAGACCACCCGTTTGGCGTAGACGCGTTCGAGCTTGGCGAGCACCCGTCCCCTCTCGAGGTGCACCGATTCGACCCGGTCGCGACCGAGGCCAGCCCGTGCGATCCACGAGAGCGGGATGGCCGACGCACACGTCACGAGCACGCGCGTGTCGCGCCCGGAGCCGAACGCGCGGGTGTCGAGCACGACGATGGCCTCGACGTTCCGCACGTTCTGCACGGCGCTCTCGCGCGCGAGCTCGAGCTCCGTGCCACCGTTGCTGAAACGACCGTGTTTGCGGGCGACGTGGACCACGCGAGGGTCGGCCGCAATCGCCGCGTGCAGAAGTGCATCGCGATCGAACGGCTCGCTGGGCGAGCCGAGCAGCCGTCGCAACCGCCCGCGAATGCGGTTCGCCTCGGCCAGGACGAACGCGGAGACCGGGGTCTCTTCGGGCCTTCGCATCGCGTTCACCAACGCGGTCGCGTCGCACTCCTCGGTCCGGGCTCCCGGCAGGAGCAACGGCCGCCCCACTGCGAGCACCGACACGAGATCGATCGCCGCAGCGAGACAACCTCGCTCCCGGGCCTCGATGAGCAGTCGTGCCTGCGGGGGATCGATCGGCAACGCGAACAGCTCGCGGCCGCTCTCGGACAACGAGGCTTCCCCCGCGAGCGCACCCCAGGCCGCGAGATCGGTGCGCGCGGACTCGATGGCGTAGGGCTTCGGCGCATCGAGCAGCGAAAGGTCTTCCACCCGCTCGCCCCACGCCGAGGCAGCCATCACCAAGGGAACGATCGACTCGCGATGGATCTCGGGCAGCGTGCTGGTCGCGAGGCGTGCAGCCGCACCCCACAGTCGAAGGCAGACCCCCGGCGCGGTGCGGCCGGCGCGACCAGCTCGCTGGCCCGCACTGTCTTCCGCAATCGGAACCAGCGTGAGGAACCCGCGACCGTCGTGATAGCGCGTCTGGCGAACGAGCCCGCTGTCGATCACGACGCCGATGGCGGGAATGGTGAGCGAGGTCTCGGCGACGTTGGTCGCGAGGATCACCTGTCGCCCGTCGTGCGGCGCGAACACCCGACGTTGCTCGTCGAGCGAAAGCCCCCCGTGGAGCGGCAGCACGCGCATTCCGGTCAGGACGCGCTCGCACGCGTCGATCTCGGCCTTTCCGGGCAGGAAGACCAGGACGTCTCCCGGCTCGTTTCGTGTGGCGTCGACCGCGGCCCGCACGCGAGCGGCGAGGTTCTCGGGGTCGGGCAGATCGTGACCGACGTACCGCACATCGACGGGAAACGTTCGCCCCTCCGCGCACACGTGTACGCCGCCCACGTGTTTGGCTACGCGCTCGCCGTCGAGCGTGGCCGACATCACGATCAGCGCGCTCTTGCGGCGTCGAAGCAGCAACGCGAGCAGCAGATCGACCTCGAGGCTCCGCTCGTGGAACTCGTCGAGGATGATCGTATCGGCCGAGTCGAGGAGCGCTCGACTCCGGAGCGCCACGCCTGGGGTAGCAAAGACGATCCGTGTGCTCTCGGACGCGACGTGCTCGTCGCGCACCACGTACCCCACCTCTTCGCCGAGCCCTGCCCCCTCGAGGTGGGCGACCCGCACGGCGAGACTGCGACACGCGATGCGGCGCGGCTCGATCACGACGACCCGGCCCGCTTGCCACCGCGGCACCTCCGTCGATTTGCCCGATCCGGTGGGCGAAGACACGACGACCGGTCCGCGAGGGAGGGCGGCGAGCAACGACGCCTTCACCGCGTGGATGGGCAGATCGGATGGAACCACGGTCATGGGGCCGCGACGGGTTCGAGGCCGGTCGACTGCGCTCTGCACGACCCACCCAAACCACAGCCGCACCAGGTGTGACCATCGTCGGTCAGCGAGAACGGGTGCCCGATGCCACCGCCGACGGTCGACTCGGCGTCGAGGTCGATGCCGTTGCAGCTGAGCTGCGAGGTCGCGATGGACACCGTCGCACCGGCGATAACGAACCCGGCGCGCGAGGCACGGCGCACGAGTACCCGCGTCACCGAGGCGGTCGCGTCGACGATCGTGCCGTCCTTCGCCACGAACGCGCCGACCCCCACTCCATCCCCAAACGCACCATCGGCCCGCGGCGTCACGTCGAGCACGAGCGCGCCGACCAGCGTCGCTTCGCCGCCAATCGCGAGGATGCCGACCGTACGCACGCGACGAACCCGTGTTGCGGTGATCGACGAGGTCGGGGCCGAGAGCGGTGGGTCTTCACCGCTCGGACGCGAGAGCACTCCGAAGCCCAGCTCGCCTTTGGAATTGGGTTCGACGTCCTCGATCGAAGTGCGGTCGACCTCGAGGGTGCCACCATAGGCGACCACACCGGCCGTGTGCGTGTTGCCGACCCAACTCTGCGTGACGCGGACCATGGGCGCAAGACGGAAGAACAGCCCGATCACGCCCTCCCCACCGAGCCCGTCTTTCGGTCGCGTGCCCACGTCGCGAACGACGGTCCCCTCGAGCACGAGGCTCGAGCCCTGCGCCAACATGCCACCCGTGAGATTGTGCTCGATCAGCGATCGGCGAACCGTGACGCTCGCCGGCGTCTCGAGCGGCTTGTCCGGGGGACCGAACAACTCCGAACGAACGCCGTAGCCCCAGTCGCGTCTCGTGTCTGCGCGCGTGTCGCGGACGACCGACCGATCGACGAGCAACTCCCCGCTGCCCGAGCTCACGCCGGCCCCGGTCGCACGTTCGACGAGCGATCCGACGAGCGTCGCAGAAGCGCCCTTGCCGCCGTTGGCGACGTACACACCGCCCGTCTTCGTGTCGTGCACCCACAGACGATCGAGCAGCACCTCCCGCGCGTTGGTCACCACGACCCCGAAACCGGAGCCCGTCACCGCGATCTCGTGCAGCTCGGCGGGTTGGGTGATGTCGACGCTCGCGAACTCGCCCGTCGCGCCGGCGATCTCGACGGTGCTCGGACAAGCCCCGTGCAGCGCGACGCGTTTGTTCACGCGAACCGTTTCGGCGTATTTTCCAGGCCCGATCGCGATCGTCGCGCCGACGGGTGCCGCGTCGATGGCGCGTTGGATGGTCGGCCACGGTCGGTCGAGCGATCCATCGGGCGACGGGGTGGTCGACGCGGCATCGACGAAGATGGTCCCCGCGGAGGTGGGTGCGTCACCCCAGCGGCCCTCCTTGCAACCGACGATCGGACGGCAGCTCGCGTCGCCAGGGATGGCCATCGTGCCGACCCCGCAGCGCTCCGGAGGCAGCACGGGCGCACAGCCTCCCGCGCCGTCGTGCTCGAAGCCCTCTGCACAGCCGGAGGCCGGTACCCCAACCGGAAGACAGCCCCCGTCGGTCCACACTGCCGAAAGGCCGCACGCATCGAGATCCGGCAAACACACACCGTCGCGAAGCACCATTCCGGCCTGACAACGGGTGGCCTCCGGCTCGCTGCTGCAGCCCATCGCCCAGGCAAGGGCGAGAAGCCGGAAGATGGGCGGGTGCGGCGAGGTCACCAGGCGAGCTTACTCGCGGTCGGCTGACCGGAGCCGTCCGTCCAAGGCGCCAGACCGACCTCTGTTGACCGCCCCCGGAGCCAGAACCACCCTAGCGCGCGGAACAACCGCCTGTGTCGGGGGTTCAGCTAGAACCATCGAGCCCCCGAACGCATCCACAACCAGCCCGATGCCCGCGAAGCGCCCGTCGAACACTGCCGACCCCGAAGAGGCCGTCGCCCCGTCGCCCGCAAAGGCGCCCAAGCGTCCTGCGCGCCCCCGTCCCGACAAGACCGCCAAGGCCCGCTCGGCACAGTCCGAGCCCGCGCCCGGCGGCTCCGAGGCCGACGAGGACCGTGACGAGGAGCGCGACGACGACTCGACCGAGGTCGTCGCCGAGGTCGTGCCCGAGGTCGTGGTCGACGACGAGCCGACCGACGATGACGTCGAGGTCGACGAGGACGACGAGGACCGCCCGCGCCGCAAGAACGTGGTCGCCTACGCCGACGACGTCGAGGCGAACAAAGAGGCCGCCCTCTCGCGCTTCGACCCGATGCAGGCGTACCTGCGCGAGGTCCAGCGCCACCCGCTGCTCGCGCCCGAAGAGGAGCTGTCGCTCGCGACCAAGTACTTCCAGACAGGCGACGTCCGCGCCGCGCACAAGCTGGTCACGTCGAACCTGCGCCTGGTGGTGAAGATCGCGTACGAGTACCGCCGGGCCTACAAGAACATCATGGACCTCGTGCAGGAGGGCAACGTCGGCCTCATGCAAGCGGTCAAGAAGTACGACCCGACGCGTGGGGTGAAGCTCTCGTCGTACGCCGCCTGGTGGATCCGCGCGTACATCCTCCGCTACATCCTCAACAACTGGCGGATGGTCAAGCTGGGCACCACCCAGGCCCAGCGCAAGTTGTTCTTCAACTTGAACAAGGAGAAGCAGAAGCTCCTCGCGATGGGCATCGACCCGTCGCCCAAGTTGATCGCCGAGCGCCTCAACGTCGAGGAAAAAGAGGTCATGGACATGGACGTCCGCCTCGGTGCGAGCGAGGCCTCGCTCGACGCGCCGGTGGGCGACACCGATGGCAAGCTCACCCCGCGGGTCGACCTGATGGCCGGCAGCGGCGAGGCCGCCGACGTTCTCCTCGCAGAGGCAGAGCTCAACTCGAAGCTCAAAGAGAAGCTCGCGTCGTTCAGGCTCACGCTCAAGGGCAAGGACCTCGAGATCTTCGATCTGCGCCTGGTCGCGCAAGACGAGCCGCTGACGCTCCAAGAGCTCGGCGACAAGTTCGGGGTCTCGCGCGAGCGCGTGCGGCAGCTCGAGGCACGCCTCGTGGGCAAGCTGCGTGCGCACCTGCGCGACGAGCTCGACGAAGCCGCGCGTTCCTGAGCTCACACCAAAGCTGACGGTTGTCAGCCCGCAGCGAGGGTCGGGCTGAAGGTCCAGGCTGCTACACTGCGGCGTGGCGTTCCACTCCTCGGGAATCCGCGCCTTGGGGCTCGTCGTCACCCTCGCGCTGTTTTCGGCCTGCTCGGGGGACGAGGAGCTCGAGTCACCGAGCGACACGGGCGCCGATTCGACGCTCGAGGATACGTCCGACGCGGAGTCGGACGCGCCTTTGGTCGAGCTCGATACGGCGACGGACACGCAGCTCGAAGTCGCGGTCGACGGTGACGTCGACGCCACGAGCGACGGCGAGCTCGATGCCCCCGCCGACACCGCTCTCGACGCGACGCTCGACACGACGCTGGACGGGGACGGAGACGCGAGCGCCGAGGCCGACGCGGCGACCGACGTCGCCGCCGATGCGCCCGGAGAGGACACGCTCCCGGTCCTCCCGCCGGTATGCATCCCCATCGACGACGCGGGCCTGGAGGCCGACGTCGCGATCGACGCACCGATGGAGGTCGACGCAACGCTCGACGACGCCGAAACGGCCATCGACGCCTCCGACGATGCCGAGGTGGCGACCGACGACGCCGAGGTGTCCGAGGTGGCGATCGACGCCTCCGACGATTCCGAGGCGGCGACCGACGTCGCCGATGGGAGCGATGCGCCCGTTTCCCTCCCGCCCCCGACCTGCGCCGCCACGCGCGTGCGCATCGTCAGCTCGAATCTCACGAGCGGAACGCTCCAGAGCTACGAGGCGCCCGGGATTCGCATCCTCCAGGCGCTGCACCCCGACATCGCGATGATGCAGGAGTTCAAGTACGCGGGCGGCGTGCGCGCGTTGGTCGACGAGGCCTTCGGCAAGACCTTCCAGATTGCGCTCGAGCCCACTCCCGGTTCCATCCCCAACGGCATCGTCAGTCGGTATCCGATCCTCGAATCGGGCGAGTGGGACGACCCCGATCTCACGGATCGCGACTTCGTGTATGCGCGGATCGACGTGCCCGGCCCGGTCGATCTCTGGGCGGTGAGCGTCCACCTCCGCACCACGAGCGCGACGGCGCGCGAGACCGAGGCGAAGAACCTCCTCGCGTACATCCGCACGTTCGTCCCTGCCGGTGCGTTCCTGGTCATCGGCGGTGACCTGAACACCGCCGTCGAGACCGAGCCCGCGCTCGTGCTCTTCTCCGAGCTCGTGCTCGTCTCGTCGCCATTCGCGGTCGATCAAGCCGGCAGCAACAAGACCAACGCGCCGCGATCGAAGCCGTACGACTGGGTGCTCCCCAACAGTCTCCTGTTCTCGCGGATGATCCCCGTTCGCATCGGCGGTCTCTCGTTCCCGAGCGGCCTCGTCTTCGACACGCGGGTATACGCGCCCCTGACCGAGGTGCCGCCCGCGCTCTCCACCGACTCGGCCGCGACCGGTATGCAGCACATGGCCGTGGTGCGCGACTTCGCCCTCGGCGGCTGAGAGAGGCCCCCGGACTGAAGTCCGGGGCACCGACTGCAAGACGAAGCCCTTCGGGCTGGCAGAGTTGCGAACGGAGGAAGTGGTCTTGATAGAGGCGTGTTCGTGCTGCTCGAAGAGCGTCACATCATTCCGGACAGTGTGCAGTGCTCGGTTGGAACGCCTCGGGTGAAGACCGACTTCACGCCACGCGCATTGAACAGCCCTTGCACTCCCGAGCCGCCGCCAGCCCGCCGTGGCGGGCTTCGTCTTGCTGTCGGTGCCCCGGACTTCAGTCCGGGGGAATTCTCCTCTTGGCGGCTGAAGGCTCACTTCCCACGCGAGCACGGCGGTGGTTCAACGGCGACGTGCCGGGCACCCTCTACGTCGTGTCGACGCCCATCGGAAACCTCGACGACCTCACCACGCGCGCGGTGAAGGTCTTGCGTGAGGTCGACGCGGTGCTCGCGGAAGACACGCGACGAACCCGGCAGCTCCTGTCGCATCTCGGACTGTCGAAACCGCTCCGCCGATTCGACGCGCACGCGGAGGCAGGCATCGTCGATCGAGTCGCCCGCGAGATCGCCGAGGGCGCGACCCTGGCGCTGGTCTCCGACGCCGGCACGCCCGTCATCAGCGATCCGGGCGCCGAGCTGGTGCGTGCGACGGTGGACGCGGGAGGTCAGGTGATCGCGATCCCAGGCGCGAGCGCCGTGCTCACTGCGCTGGTCGCGTCCGGGCTCGCCGGGGGGGGATTTCGTTTTTTTGGATTCCTTCCGCGCAGCGGCGAGGCCCGGGCCGAGGTGCTCGCGCGCATCGTCGAGACACCGGAGCCGGTCGTGTTCTACGAGGCGGGCAACCGCACCGCCGAGACCATCGCCGAGCTGGCTGCGCGCACGCCCGATCGACGCGCTGCCGTCGCGCGCGAGCTCACGAAGCTCCACGAGGAGTTCGTGCGCGGCACGCTCGCGGAGCTCATGTCCCGCTTCGCCGAGTCCGAGCCGCGGGGCGAGGTGACCATCGTGCTCGGGCCGGCGGAGATCCGCACCGAGCTGGTCGACGACACCGCCATCGACGCCCGCATCGACCGCGAGCTCGAGGCCGGACGCAGCCCGAAGGACACCGCGGACGTCGTCGCCGCGTGGAGCGGTCGTCCGAGGCGCGAGGTCTACGCCCGCGTCGTCGCCAGGAAGCAGAGGCGATGAAGGCCTCTCCGATGGCGCAGCCCTCCGTGCCCGTGTCGAGCCCGACGGCGGGCTTCGTCGGAAAAATCCCGTGAAGTTGCACCGCAAGGGTTGACTGGGCTCGGCAGCCGCCGGGAAGGCGACCGCGGCCCGGAGCATCCCTGTTTGGCACGGGCGCGCAATCCGCGGCCTTGTGCGGCTTCCGACTACCTGTGAACGCCCCGAAGTCGCTCGCCCCTCGCACGGCGGAAGCCGGCGTGATACCCAAGGTCCCTGCGCCACCTGCCGGCGCAGGTGGAAAGATGCGAGCCCCCGACCCGCTGATTGGCCGAGATCTCCTCAACGGTCAGTTCCAGATCGTCAGGAAGATTGGCACAGGCGGCATGGGCGCCGTCTACGAGGCGTCACAGCCGTCCGTGAACGGCAAGGTCGCCGTCAAGATCCTGCACGCGAAGCTGGCCAATCGCAAAGACCTCGTCTCGCGGTTCCACCGCGAGGCGGCGGCGATGAGTCACCTCACGCACCCCAACACGGTGAAGGTCCTCGTCTACGGCGAGGACGAGAAGGACGGCCTTCTCTACATCGTGATGGAGTACCTCGAGGGCAAGAACCTCAATCAGACGGTGCGCGCCGAGGGGCCGCTCCCCGCCGAGCGGGCGATTCCACTGCTCGTGCAGGCGTGCCACGCGCTGCAGGAGGCCCACGAGAAGGGCATCGTCCACCGGGACCTCAAGCCCGAGAACATCTTCGTCTGCACGCACGGCGGGATGAAGGACTTCGTCAAGGTCCTCGACTTCGGCCTGGCGAAGGTGACCGAGCGCGAGATGCGCCCCGGTTCCATGATCCTCACGCAAGAGGGCATGGTCTTCGGCACGCCCGAGTTCATGTCGCCCGAGCAGGCACAGGGCAAGACGCTCGACGCCCGCTCCGACATCTACTCGCTCGCGGTCATCCTCTACGAGGTGCTCACCGGCAAGCTGCCCTTCGATGCGAAGAGCCCGATGGAATACATCCAGCTGCACGTGCAGAAGGAGCCCATCCCGCTCTCGCAGCGCGTGGCCGGCAAGACGTTTCCGCCGGGGCTCGACGCCGCCATCGCCAAAGCGCTCTCCAAGGAGCGCGACCAGCGCTACCAGACCGCGGCCGAGTTCGCCCAGGCGCTGCAGCAGGCGCTCGGACAGCAGCCGACCTCGCACCAGGTGAGCCCGACGGGAATGTCCCCCGTCCCGCCCGCGACCCCTGCCCCAAAAGCACCTGAGGCCGCGGGCCCTCCGCCCTTCTCGCAGGTGCAACCTGCGTCCGCGGCCGCTGTACCCACGAACAAAGGCGTCCCTCTCGCGTTCGTCGTCGTCGCGTTCGTAGTTGGCATGGCGCTCGCGCTCGTCATCGCGTTCGTCGCCTTCAGACGTTGAGGTCAGGGGGAGCGGCAAGCGCTCCCCCCGACACCCCCCCGCTCCGCAACGCGCCGCTCCGCACCGCTTCGCCGTGCGTTCGCGTCGCAGCTACGCCAGCCCCACTCACGCTGAGCGGCGCCGATACGGCGTCGATACGAATGAAGGCTGACGAGCGACGCCATGAGCGGCGACGCGAAGCGCGGCAAAGCGGTGCGAAGCGGCGCGACGCGAATGCGGCGCGAGAGGGGGTGTCGGGGGAGCGACAGCTCCCCTGACGTTGGGAAGAGCCTTGGCCGCCCGTGCGTTCACGCGCTAAGCCCGTGACCGTGTCGAGCGCCTCTGGGAACCGTCGCGTCCAGAAACCGCTCGCCCCAGCGACGACGCCGACCGGCACTGCACCGGAGCGCAAACGGAGCGAGATGAGCACGAAGGACGAGCGTCCTCGTCGTGGTCGTCGCGTGGCCTGGCGCTGGTTCCGCCGCGCAGTACTGGCCGGCGCGGTGCTCGCAGCCATCTCTGCCATCGCCGTGGCCGTCTACATCCGCGGAGTCGAGGCCGACCTCCCGAGCACCACCGAGCTCCGCAAGGGCTACCGCCCGCCGCAGGTCACGCGCGTGCTCGCCGCCGACGGGACCGTGCTCGCCGAGCTCTTCACCGAGCGCCGCACGGTGGTGAAGGTGAAAGACCTCCCGCCCCACGTGAAGCTCGCTGTGCTCGCGGCCGAAGACGCAAACTTCTACGAGCACACCGGCCTCAACTACCTCGGCATCGCCCGCGCGTTCTGGGTCAACCTCCGCAACAAGAAGACCAAGCAAGGCGCGTCCACCATCACCCAGCAGGTCGTGAAGAACCTGCTCCTCGACAGCGAACGCACCTACAAACGCAAGGTCCGTGAGGTCCTGCTCGCACGCCGCATCGAGCAGGAGCTCACCAAGGACGAGATCCTCGAGCTCTACCTCAACCACATCTACTTCGGGCATGGCCGCTACGGCATCGAAGAGGCGGCGCGCGGCTACTTCGGCAAACACGCGCGTGAGCTCACCATCGCCGAGTCTGCGTTGATCGCCGGCCTGCCCGCTGCGCCCAACGCATACAACCCGCGCAACGATCTCGATGCTTCGGTGCGCCGACGTGGGTTCGTGCTCGGCCAACTGCGCGCCAAGGGGTTCATCTCCGCGGCGCAGTACGACGCGGCCGTCGTCGAGCCGGTGAAGCTCGCCCCTGCCGCCGAGGCGAACGACGAGCTCGCGCCCGAGGTCATCGACATCGTCCGCAAGACGATCAAGGACGTCGCCGGCGAAGAGGCGGCCCGACGCGGCGGCTTCACCGTCGAGACCACGATCGACCCGAAGCTCCAGGCCGCAGCGCGCGCGGCCATCCGCGACGCCACCAACGCGTACGACAAACGTTGGAAGCTCAACGGGCCCTTCGTGCCCTATCCGCCCGACGGCCGGGATCCGAAGACCAAGAAGAAGCTCCCGCCACCCGAGCCGATCTTCACCGGAACGCCCAAATACGGGCACGGCGACGCCTACCTCGGCATGGTCACCGGACACGACGACGAGGCGCACACGGTCGAAGTGCAGGTCGGAACGGTGAAGGGCGTGGTCAAGCTCGCCTCGCCGAGCGACGGTCCGCACGTCTTCGCCCGCTACAACCCGAACGGTCTCGCGCCGTCCGTCTGGGCTCCCATCGGCTCGCGCGTTCGGGTGTCCTTGCTCGCTCCGCCACCGGCGGTTGCACCCGATGCCCCGAAAGAGGCGAGCGAGGTGAAGATCCCGCTGCGCCTCGAGCTCGGTCCCGAGTCCGCGCTGGTCTCGATCGACGTGCGCACCCGGAAGGTCCTCGCCATCGTCGGCGGAGTCGAAGGCCAGAGCGGCGCGCTCGATCGCGCCACGCGCGCACATCGCCAACCCGGCTCCACGTTCAAGCCGTTCGTGTACGGAGCTGCGCTCGCCGCGCACAAGGTCACGGCGGCGTCCCTCATCGATCCCACGCCGGCGAGCTTCAACGGCTACACGCCGAAGAACTTCGAGCCGTGGACGAAGGACGAACCCGTGCGGCTCCGCGACGCGCTCGCGGCGTCGATCAACATCGTCGCGGTGAAGGTCGCCAACGACGTCGGCCCCAACGCCGTCGTCAATTTCGCGCGCGCCGCGGGCATCACCGCCAAGCTCGACCCGCACCTCGCGATCGCGCTCGGCGCGTACGAGGTCACGCCCTTCGAGCTCGCGGGCGCCTACAGCACCATCGCCGCAGGCGGCGTGTACGAGGCGGCGCAAATCGTCACGCGGGTGGTCGGTCCCGACGGCAAGGAGCTGCCGCTTCCCCCCCGAGCGCCTCCCATGCGCGCCTTTGGCGAGTCCGAGGCGTACGTGCTCACGAGCCTCATGACCTCCGTCGTCGAGAAGGGCACTGCCACCGGCGCCAAGGTGCTCGGTCGACCAATCGCGGGAAAGACCGGCACGAGCAACGATCAGAAAGACACCTGGTTCGCGGGCTTCACCCCCGACGTGGTGACGGTCGCGTGGGTCGGGTACGACGAGCCGAGGCCGCTCGGCTCCGGCGAGTTCGGCGGTCGCACCGCGCTGCCCGCGTGGGTCTCCTTCATGAAGGAGGCGGTGAAGAACAAGCCGCGCATCGAGTTCCCGCGTCCGAGCGCTGGTCTGGTGGTCGTGAAGATCGATCCGCGCACCGGCAAGCTGCCCTACCCCGGCCAGGAAGATGGCATCGACGAGGTGTTCCTCGCGGGCACCGAACCGACCGAGACGGCCGAGCCTCCGCCCGAGGCCGTGAAGAAAGAAGACGCCCCCGAGGATCCGTGGGCAGTTCCTGCCGTGGCCTCGTCCGGCGCGGCCGCCGCATCCGTGAGCTCGCTCCCGCCGTTGCCGTCCGCGACCACGCCGTAGAGCCGCATCCGTGGAATTGGGCACCTCGATTGCACGACGACCCCTCATCCACTGAGGAGAGTCTCATGCGCAATCTCGCAATCGGCCTCTCGGTTCTCGCGCTCGTGGCAGCGCCGCTTTCGTGCAAGAGCAACGACCGCAGCGACCAGCCGATGGATCGACAGAACATCTGGCCACCCGCCGGGGTCGGCGGCGGACCGAGCGACGAGGACAAGAGCGCCCCGAGCACCGACAACAGCGGCTCTACCGAGTCACGCCCGCTGGGAGGAATGAGCGGCACCGGCATGGGCGGCGGCAGCGTCGAGGGCGCCAAAGACGGTGGCACGCAGCCCGACGCGGGCAAGACCACCGACGCCGGCAAGAAGAGCAGCGCGCCCAGGCCTTACCTCGAGTGATTGGCGTCGGCGCTGCGCGACCGGCGTGTACGACCAGCGTCGCACTTTCGAGGTACGATCCCGGCCATGGAGCTCTCCAAGATGCTCGACAAGTGCCGCCGCGAGCAGTGGCGGATCGACGACCTCGATTGGAGCGGCAAGCCGCGCGAGATGTCGCGGGAGGACGAGATCGCGATCGTCCAATACTTCACGGACATGGAGCAGATCGAGCGGCTCGCCGGCGCCTTGTTCCGCGAGCAGGAGCGCAAGGTCGAGGACGACACGCTGAAGAAGATCTTCCGCACGTTCGTGGCCGACGAGGAGCGCCACGCGCAGACCGCCGCGCGGCTCGCGCGCTACTACGACGTGCACCACTACCAGCGCTATCGCGTGAACGAGAATCTCGCGGCGTTCACGCCTCACTTCCTCGAGACGGTCCACTTCATGCCGCCCGACATCGCCAACGTGTACATCACGACCGGTGAGCTCGTCCTCGACGTCGCGTTGCTCCGTTCGATCAACGACTACGTGCACGACTCGATGAGCCAACGCGCGATGGATCTCATCAACCGCGACGAGTCGCGGCACATCGCGGTCGACTACCACATGATCGAGTACTACGCGTCCGACGAGTACGACCAGAAGCTCCGCTCCCAGGCGTCGCCGCCGCTTCTCGAGCGCGCCCGGGCGACCAAGGCCTTCGCCGGCATGTTGTGGCGGGCCGGGCCCTTCATTCGCGATGTGTTCTTCAAGCCGATGGACGTCGTCGACCCTTCGGGCAAGCGCATGAAGGAGGTCTTCAAGCGTGTCCAACTGCTCGGCGCCAAGCCGACCGTGCAGCGGCGACCGTTCGCCAAGGTCATGATGCGACTTCAGGACCTCTATCAGCGACCTACCGTGCGCGCCGTCTTCGGCCCCGTCCTCGAACGTGCGATCGGCGTGCAGGGCAGCGTCTTGGTGCGGCTGATCAGCGACGAAGAGGAGGCGAAGGCGCGCGCGATGTCGTTCGACGAGCTCGCGGCCGACGCGCTGAACGCGAAGAACCTGAACTAGAGCACCGAACGGTGCTCTAGCCGACGCCGCCGACCTCGAGATCGAGGCCACCGTACGGGGCCCGCGGGATCCACACGTGGGAGGCCTGCGCGCCGATGAGCGCGATCTCCCAGCCGAGCGCCGCGGTGCCGGCGAGACCGACGCCGCGCGGTCCCGCTCCTGCAGCAGGCGCGTTCTGCGCACCGTCGAACGTCGCGAGCGCGATGGCCGCGCCGTCGGCGGTGTCGTCGATCGGCCGCACCACGTCGAGCGCCAGGGGAAACCGGCCCTCCTTGAGGGCTTTGTCGAACGTCTCGTCGTCGACCATGCGCGCGATGCCACCGAGCTCGCGGGCGAGGATCTCCGCAGCCGCCACCGCGATCGGCATCGATGCGCGCACCATGATCGGCACGTTCGGCGCCAGGCTCGCGGCGTCGCGCTTGGGTGCGTCCTCTGCGCGCGCGACGTGACCGCGTCGGAGCAGACCGAGGTGCCCCATCCGATCGGGGGCGATCGCGTCGACGATGCCGAGCACCGCGCCAGGGCGTTGCAGCTCGGCGAACTCCTGTCCGGCGCGCAGGGCGAGATAACCGAGCGGACCGAGATCGATCGCGCGCGCCCCTGGCCTCGGCGCGAACAAGCCGTCGGTGAGCCAGGCGATCTCGCTCTCGTACCGCTCGAATGCGCGGAGCGAGCGACCGAGATCGACCGCGCCCTCGAGCTCGAATCGGGTGATGCGCGTCGGGTGCGTCGCGGCCGCGAGTCCGACCGCCGGAGCGCTCGGCCTCCGCGTGAACCGCACCGTGGTGACCGATTCCTTGGTCTCGACGTTCGCGTCCCACGGACCCGCCGGCAACACTCGACGCGGCTCGTAGCGCGCGATCCCCGCCAGCGGCGTCGCGAGGCGACGCATCAGCGCATCGTGATCCGCGAGCCCGGGGAAGATGACGCCGTGCGCCCCGTCGACCCGCGGCACCGGCAGCTCACGCAACGCGAGCCGCGCACCGCTCGAGCGCGCATCGGTGATCGACGCGACCACGTCGCTCGGTCGCACGCCCGGCGCGAGATCGACCCGGAGCCCCTTGAGGGTTCCGACCTTCGTCTCCTTGGGCGCCCCGACCGCAGCCCTGGGCTCGAGCATGCCGTCGATGGCGCGCACATACAGCGGCGGGAACAGCGTCACGCCGAGCAGCGCCGCCACCAGATCGTTGGCTGCGTGGGGGCTCGGCGCGCGCACCGGCCACGGCCACCGCAACCGCACCGCGTGCGCCGCGGCGTTCGCGCGTGGGAGCGCGAGCGTGGCGCCGAGCGTGAGCGCAGCGGCGGCAGCGAAGAAGGAGCGACGGTGCACGGGGGGATCGGGATGGTAATCGCGACCCCTCCCCCGCGCACGTCAGCTCACTTCTTCGGCTTCGCGCCGTCTTTTGCCGCTTCGTCCTTGGAGACGTGCTCGTTGTCCCACTTGATGCCAGCGTTGGTCTCCTCGATGGCGTCCTTGACGAGCTTGATCGCCTTGACGCGGTGACCACCCTTGTCCGGCGTGGCCTTCTCGAGCTTGTCCTTGGCCAGCTCGAGGTGCTCGAGCGCCGACATCATGTTCGGCTGCTTCTCGACCTTCTTGTCTTCGTCCTTCTTGACCTCCTTGGAGTCGGGGGCCTTGTCCTTCTTGTCGGCGAAGGCGGTGCCGCCGACGGCGACGGCGAGGGCGGAGCAGAGGACGTAGGTCGAGATCTTCCAGGGGTTCATTGGGGACTCCTCGTGTGGGTTCGAGCGAATTCGACGACCGCTCGGCGCCGGCATTCAACCGGAATGTTGGAACGCTGGCGCGTCTGGGGCGACTCACGCCCGCCCCCGCCAAGTACCCGGATTTCCGGAGCAATGCCATGGATGAATCCGCTGCCGGGTCCCTCCGTCCAACCCCCGCCGTCCGTCTGCCCGCTGGACACGCGACGATCCCCCGCTGATCTTCCCGAGCGAGCCATCCAATGCGCACACCCTTCCTGCCTCTCCTCCTCATTGCCTTCGTTTCCGCAATCGGTTGCGACCAGCACAAGAAGAAGACTGATGCGCCGACCGAAGGGGAGGCCGAGGGGCGCAGCAGCAAGGGGTTCGCCGGTGGCAAAGGAGGCGGCAAGGAGAAGGACCCGAGCTCCCTCGACGGCAAGAAGCTGGTCGCCGATCTCGGTTTCCGCCCCAAGCCCAACGGGTTCGCGTTCCCCAATTTCCGCCTCGACGACCCGGACAACGTCCCGCTCGGTCCCAAGGACCTGAAGAAGATGTGCGGCGAGAAGGCCGTATGCGCGGGCGGCGACGACGACGACGAGTGCCAGCTCAAGGCCGGCGCGCAGGCGTACCTCGAGTCCACCGCCCGCCTCCTGGGCGGAGGTCACTGCGAGGGCTTCAGCGTCGGCAGCCTGAGGCTCTGGGCCGACGAGGACAGCATCGACAAGCTCGGCAGTGACAAGACCTTCGATCTCGATCGCCAGAAGAAGGTCGAGCGCTATCTCGCGTACTGGGCCGCCTCGCAGATGAGCCCGTCGGTCGCGAAGGCCACCTACCGCGCCGCGCCGAACAAGGTCCTCGATCGCCTCATCACCTCGATGAAGAACAAGAGCGAGACCTACGTCCTCGGCATCCACCGCGCCGACGGCAAGGGCGGTCACGCGATCGTGCCGTACGCCGTCGAGGACCGCGGCGACGACATCTACTGGGTCTACGTCTACGAGAACAACTCGCCCGGCAAGCTTCGCCACGTCGAGTTCGACAAGAACGAAGGCACCTGGCGCTACGACGACGCCGCCACGATGACCGACGAGAAGGCGTCGACCTACGCCGGCACCGCGTCGCACCCGGGCATCGAGCTCATCCCGCAGTCGTCGCGCAACAAGATGGCCTGCCCCTTCGCGCCCGGCGCGTCCTCGAGCGACTACGACGACGACGACGACAAGCCGGCGGTGGCCAAGAAGAAGAAGCCGAAGGACGACGACGACGACGAGGAGACCAAGGTCGCCAAGAAGAAGGAGGCCGAAGAGGACGAGGAGGACGATGAGGTGATGCTCATCGGTCGCGGCTCGGCGACCCTCTCGGTGCAGGACGACGATGGCCACACCCTCGGCGTCAAAGACGGCTTCCTCGTCAGCGAGATCCCGGGCGCGACGTACTCCATTCCACGCGGCGAGTCCGACATGCCGCCGATCCTCTACGTCCCCGCCAAGACCAAGGTGAAGCTCACCGTCCGCGGCGAAGAGGGCAAGAAGAGCGACGTCGCGATCATCGGTCGCAAGTTCGCCGCGACCCTCACCGGCGTCGCTGGCGAGAGCAAGCCCACCAAGCAGGTCGAGATCGACGGCAAGGGCAAGCAGATCGCATTCGTCGGCGGCGCACCCGCCGCGCAGAAGGTCGCGCTGTTCTTCGACTCCGGCAAGAAGGTGCAGAAGCTCGAGCTGCCCACCGGGATGGCGCCGCTCGCCGTCGGCCAGAAGCTCTCGCTCGATGGCGGCAAGGGCAAGCTGCTCCAGCTCGACGGCAAGGGCACGCTGATCAAGCCGATCGTCGCGGCGCCCGTGATCGTGGCCAAGCCGATCATGATCGCGAAGAAGCTCGAGCCGATCGATGCGGTCGGCGCAGGCCCGAAGGCCGGCGCAGTCGGAGGAAAGATCACGGGACCCAAGATCGGTGGCCCGGCGATCGGCGGCCCTGCGCCCGAAGCTCCGAAGCCCGAGATCCCCGCCGGCAAGCCGATCGGCATCGCGCCGATCAAGCCCGCCGAGCCGGTCAAGCCGACGGAACCCGTGAAGGGCGCCGAGCCGATGAAGCCCGTGCCGGTGCTTCCCAAGCCCGCGCCGGTCGACGCGCCCAAGGTCGCGCCGAAGCCCGGCCCCGCCCCGGCCCCCGTCGCTCCCGCCACGCCCACCGTGACGAAGAAGATCGGCGGCCTCGGAAAGCTCTAGGCGCAGGCGCGGGCGCAGGCGCAGGCGCAGGCCCCGAGTTGATCGGTGTGAGACTCAAGTGATCGAAACCATTTGGCTTTCGGAAAACGCGTAGAGGCAACTCTATTTTGTGGTTGCATTGCATGCCGCTTCGGATGCGTATTTGTAGAGGCAATGCACCTCCACGTCGCGCGCGTCCGCCGCAACGGCAAAGTCTACGAGTACGCCCAGCTGGTCGAGAGCTACCGGCGCGCCGACGGAATGCCCACCCAGCGGGTCGTCGCGAAGCTCGGGGCGATGCCACCGATCGCGATCGCGAATCTCCGGCTCTCGCTGCAGGCAAGCAGGAGTGAGCAGCGCGTCGTCGTCGCGGGGACCGCCGCGACCCCGCCGCGGCCACTGCAGAACCTCCGCTATCTCGACGCCGCGCTGCTGCTGGAGCTCTGGAACCAATTGAAGCTCGGCGAGACACTGGCGCACCTGCTGCCGCGCGGCGATGCGGATATCTCGCCCAGCGATGTGATCGCGGCGCTCACGATCCAACGAGGAGTGGACCCTGGCTCCAAGCTGTACGCGGAGCGCTGGTTCCCACGGACAGCACTGCCGGAGCTTCTCGGCATCGCGCCCGCACAGTTCAACAACTCCCGCGTGCATCGCGCTCTCGATCTGCTCGACTCGGCAACGGAGCCGCTGATGAAGCGCCTGCCCGCACTCGTCGGAGGCGGTGCGCCGTTCGTGTCACTCTTTCTCGATGCCACCGACGCGCGGTTCGTCGGCCATGGCCCCGACTTAGTCCAAGTGGGCAAGACCAAGGAGGGGCTCATCGATCGGAAGATCGGCATTGTCTTGCTCTGCAGCGACCGAGGGTTTCCCCTGCGTTGGTCGGTCATCTCAGGCAAGCAGGCCGAGACCGCCGGCATGCACGACGTCATCGGCGACGTCGCGGGCCTGAGTTGGGTCGGCGACACACCGGTGGTCATCGATCGCGCGATGGGCGCGACCGCGGAGATCGAGAAGCTTCTCGGCAAGAAGATCCGCTTCGTCACGGCGCTGAGGGCTCCGGAGATTCCGTCGTACACCGACCGCATTCCGCACGAGCAGTTGGCAGATCTCGGTGCTGGCCTCGATCAAGACGCGACGGAGAGGGAGGCGGCTCGGCGCGTGACAGGCGCTGGTTTCCAGCAGGTCTCCGACACGATGTACGTGCTGGACGTGGGGGTCGTCGAGAAGGATCCGAAGCTCACGGTGGCCTCGGCCTCGCGCGAGACAGCCAAGGACCTCGTCAAGGCCGCGTTGATCGCTGGACGCGAGATCGCCGAGGTCGCGAAGTCTGGAAACGCAGGCGGCCTCGCGGCTGCGGCCCGGCGGCTGGGCATCAGCAAGCACAACGCCCCTCGCTTCAGTCTGCTCGTGCGCCTCGCACCTGAGCTTCAGCAGATGATCCTCGAAGACCGCGCGGTCGGCTTGTCGATGCGGCAACTCGAGCCCATCGCGCGGATGAAGGACAGCGAGGAGCAGCGACAGGCTTTCGCGCGGCTCCTGGCTGCAGCCTCTCGACCACGTCAGCGTCCTCCGCGGAGACGCTCGGCAAGGGCCGCCGTCAATCCAGCGGAGCCGACGGAACCCATTCGGGTACGCGCAGCGATCAGCTTCAATCCATCGCGATTCGCCGAGGAGCGAAAGAATGCGTTGCACTCGCTCGAGCGCATGCAAGCTGACTTGGTGATGTTGAATGCGACGCTCGCCCGAGCGCCGAAGAATGCCGGTGCGATAGAGCGAAAGCTCGAAGACACCCTGCGCCGCCGCCATCTGTCGGACCTCTACAAGGTCTCCATCGAGAAGGATGGCGTCACCGATGAGGGAGCCGAGCGTTTGCAAGCGAAGCTCACCCTCGATGTCGAGCGGTGGCGTCGCCGCCGTCGCTACGACGGCTTCTCGCTGATCATCGCTCATCCCGAGTTGGCGATGTCAGGAACCGATCTCTGCAAGCTCTATCGCACGCGGGACGCCGTCGAGAAGGACTTCCAGGTCATCAAGAGCCTCGTCGAGTTGCGCCCGATCCGGCATCACACGGACGCTAAGATCCGCGCACACGTGACCGTCTGCATGCTCGCCCTCCTGCTCGAACGCGCGCTCCGGGCTCGGTTGCGTGACGGAACGGCGGCAAGTGCACTCGAGACCCTCGCCACCTGTCACCTCAATCGGTGTCACGACTCCGTGTACCTACTGACCGAGCCGGATGCCGCCCAGCGGAACCTCCTTCGGCAGCTCCGGCTCGAGCACCTCGTCGAGGACGACGACGTCGCCGCGCGCATTCACCCCCGCCCAAACGTCAGCGTTGCCTCTACGGCGCAACGATCCAGTCAGCAAAACGCGTAGTCGCGCGAACGGGGTGGTCAATTAGGGGCAAGCGTAAGCGCAAGCGCACGCGCACATGACACGGACACGGCTACGGTCACGATCGCGACGACGGTTACGGACGCGACGAAATTCACGAACACCTTCGACGTTTCGCCGGCGACTTCGTGTCGGTCACCTCGACCATCCGCAGAAGCCCGCATGGGTGAGCACTACGCGCCACACTGTCGCCGTCGAGCAACAGCGCGAGTCTCTGTGGAGCCTTCAACAGCGCAGCCAGCGACCGGCGGGGGCGAGCGCGACCCTTGCAAAGGAGACCCTCGAACCAGCCGGGCGCTCCCAGCGTGGTCCCAATCGAGGAACCGTCGATGATCGGTCGAACTCGTGTCGTCACAGCCATGTTGCTGTTGGCTGCTGGATGCGGCGCCAAGGAGGACCTCCCACGCGCAGCACCAGATGCAGAGGTGCCGTCGTGGCTGCGCACGCGTCCACCACCGCATCCAGACACCATCGTCGAAGGAGAGACTCGGTGGCTCGTCGTGAAGTCGGTTCATCTCGGTCTCACCCATCCAATCACCGGCAACGCCGACCCGGTGGCGTGGAAGTACTACGGATTCGATCTCGATCGTCGCGTCACCACCGCAGAAGACTCTCGACACGCGCGGAACACGTGCTCTCGCGCGCCCGGCGCGTCGATGAAGATGCTCCAGGATGGTGTCGGCGGGATCGACAACAACTTCGGTCAACACGTCATGGCCGTCGCCAAAAGCGTGAAGAGCGACGTAGAGGACGCGGCGAATCTGGAAATCTCCAGCGGCGGCTACACGCTCCTCCTGCGGCTCGATGGCGTCGGCAAGGGCGACAACGCGCTCGCGCGTGGTGCCCTGTACGCAGCAGGTCCACACCTCGACGCGCCCACGTTTCGCGCTGAGGATCGCTGGCCAGTCTGGTCCTCGACGCTCGAGGACGGCGCGACGCTCGAGAAGCCGCTGCGCACCTTCCCCGGCGGATACGTGCGCGATGGCATCTGGGTCAGCGGCGAAATCGGCGGTCGCCCCGATCGCTTCTGGCTCCCAGTCTTCGGAAGCGTGGAGATGCGCGCGAGCATCGTGCTCATGGTCGATCTCGCGAGCGGAAAGGGGCTACTCGCGGGTGCAATCCCGGCCGAGGAGCTGGTCCGATTCGCTACGCCGTGGGCGGCGAAATGGGACGTGTGCCCATTTGGGGCCACACTCGACCAGTTGATGGACGCTCTCACCCAGTCGGTCGACCTCGTGATCGACGGCCGCGATTTCCAGGATCCCACTCGGCCATGCAACGCAGTCTCGGTCGGGATCGGCTTCGACGTCGTGCCCGTTGCGCCGCCGGTCGAGGTCGTCCCGCCGCCACCGCCGCCTGCCAGTTGCGATGCGGGCACAAGTGGTTGAGCGCCGGTTCGGCACGCAGACGTCTGCGCGTGGAGACGCAGACGCCTGCGTGTCGTGAACTCACCGTCGCAGGTTGTTCACCAGCGTGCCGATCACCTGCCGCGAGTCGATGGCGTGCTGCGACGTGGCACCTCTCGCGCCGATGCCCACCGTGCGCGTACGCGCCCTCGGCAATGTTCAACGGCACCGAGCTCGACGCCCTCTTCAACTGCCGCGCCAGATCACGGTCGCAGCGCTCGATGCGCAGGATGACCGCCCGCAACTCCGCCACCACCTCGAGACTCACATCGTAGATACGCAACATGGGACGCTCCTTCGTCCCGAACGCGACCCTGCGCTCGGGCGATCGTCCCGCGCCCGCGCGCGGAGACCGGGTCAAGGGCGCCCTTGGCGGCGCGGCTCCTGCCGCGCGAACCCTTGAGGCGGTCGAGCACGCGGGCACACTCGCGAGCCCGAGCGAAGGAGAGCTCTTCCTCGATCACCGCGCGTCGCGTGCCGTAACCAAGCCTGCGCTTGCGCTTGCGCTTGCGCTTGCGCTTGCGCTTGCGCTTGCGCTTGCGCTTGCGCTTGCGCTTGCGCTTGCGCTTGCGCTTGCGCTTGCGCTTGCGCTTGCGCCTGCGCCTCAGATCGCGCGAACGGGCGTGGGCCGCTCGTCGTCTTCGAGGTGCTCGCCCGCGAGGAACCCCTCGATCACCGTGAGCGCGCTCTCGTACCTCGCGCCGTTCGCCCCCTTGGGCAGCTGCTCGAGGTGGTCGCGCAGCTCCTCCGCCGCGCGCTCCGCGTGCGCCCGTGCCTGGTCGCGCGTCTCTGTGCGCTTTGCCTTCGCACGCGCGAGCGCCCAGTCGGCCGACCACAGGTGGTGCAATCGCTGGGTGACGAACACCTCGCGCGCCTCTTCGAGGACCGAGATCGCCCGCTCGTGCTCACCCTTGACCATCCACGCCTCGCCGAGGTGGAGCCGCGCGAGGCCGCCGTACTCGCCGCGACCCGCGGCGTCGCAGAGGACCAGGCCGTGCTGGAGCCGCTCGATCGCCTCGTCGACGTGACCCATTGCGAGCAGCGTGCGACCGACGTTCACGCTGCAGTCGCCCTCGCACGCGCGGTCGCCGATTTCGACGAAGATTCCGAGCGCCTCGGCGGACCAGGCGATGGCCTCGTCGTGACGGCCGAGATCGAACAGCGCGAGACCGAGGCTCGCGAGGTCGATGGCCTCGTCCCGGCGGTTCGAGAGCGCGCGAGAGATGGCCAGCGCCTCGCGGAGGAGGGGAATGCCCGCGGCGCCGTCGCCGCCCTCGGCGAACGCTGACGCCAGCGCCGACAGCGCCTCGCGCTCGGCGACCGGATCGCGCGCGCGGCGAGCGAGCTCGAGCGCCTCGCGGGCGTGCTCCTCGCCATCGCGGAACGCGCCGCTCTTGATCGACTCCCAGGCGAGCGCCCGGCGGGCCATCGATCGGAGCGACGGCGAGGCGGACTCGTCGAGCTCCTCGACCACCGCCCGGAGCGCGGCGAGCGCAGCGTCGACGTGGCCCACGCGCGACTCGAGCCCAGCGTAGAGGATGCGAGCGAGCTGCATGCGCGCAACGTCGCCGGTCGTGCGCGCGAGGCCGATCGCAGCCGACAACTGCTCCATCGCGGCGTCGACCTCGCCCGTGCCGAGCAATACCTGCGCGAGCTCGAGACGCGCCTCGAGACGCACCTCGGCCGCGGGCGGCGGCGAGCCCTCGAGCACGCGACGCAGGGCGGTCCTGGCGCGCTCGTGCAGGCCGAGCCGGCCGGCGACGGTGCCGTCGACGAGCTCGAGCCGGGCGAGGAGGCCGGGATCGATGGCGGAGCGATCGGCGCGGAGCGCGATCTCCGCCTCGCGTGCCCGGCGGATGGAGGACTCCGCGCGATCGACGTCGTGCGCGCGCAGATCGTCCTCGGCGGCGAGCACGCCGAACGAGAGCGCCTCGGCGAAATCGCCGACCGCGTGATGGTGGTAGCAGAGCACCCTGGCCATCGGGCGGAGCGCGGCGGCGTAGCGGACGTGCAGCGCATCCACGACCTTGCGGTGCAGTCGTCGTCGACGGCGCGGAGACATGGCCTCGTAGAGCACCCGGCGCGTGGTGTCCGAGCCGAAGCGGTAATCGTTGCCGCCGGTGCAGCCCTGCTCGGTGAGCAAGCGTCGACGCACCGCCCGTTCCAAAAGCTCGTCGAGCGTGTCTTCCTCGATCTCGGTCGCGGCGCGGAGCGTCTCGAAGCGCATCTCGTCGCCGATGACCGCGGCGGTTTCGAGCACGTCGCGGCTCTGTGCGCCGAGCGCGTCGATCTGCGCGCGCACGACGCTTCCGAGGGTCGGTGGCAACGTCACGTCGTCGAGCGGCTCGAAGCTCCACGACTGATCGCAGGACTGATCGTCGCGGCGCAGCCGGCTGACCGAGACCAGGTGCCTCAGCAGCTCCTCGAGGAAGTAGGGATTGCCGCCCGTCGCGCGCTCGAGGCGGCGCAGATCGGTCGGGCGGATGCGGACCTCCCCGAGCGACGCGTTCAACCACGCGCGGATCTCGTCGGCGGAGAGCGGTCCAAGCGCGACGTGCGCCAGCGTGCGCCCCTGTCCGAGCTGCGCGACGAAGCGCGAGAGCTCCGGGCTCGCATCGCTCCGCGCAGTGGCCACGATCAGCACCGACTCGCGGGCCAGCGTGCGCTGGAGGTGGACGATCAGCTCGAGGTCCTGTGCGCGCGCCCAGTGCACGTCCTCGAACAAGATGATGGTCGGGCCGCTCGAGCGGCCGCGCACGAACAGATCGGCGAGGCGGGAGAACGTGCGCCACTTGTCGCCCGCGGGGGCGTCGTCGGTGAGGGCGACCTCGTCGGCGCCGAGCATGTCGAGGAAGGTGGCGAACGGTCGGGGTTGGCTCCCCTCGTAGTCGAAGAACACGCCGCGGCGCACCGAGGCGCCCTGCGTTTGCGCCTGCTCGAGCAGCTGCCCCACGAGGCGGGTCTTGCCGACGCCGGCGTCGCCGGTGACGAGCGCGATCTTGCCCTCGCCGCGCAGCGCTGCGTTCCACGCCTCGAAGAGGGCGTGGAGCTCCGCCTCTCGCCCGACGAACGTTTGAGGGGGAGGTGCGGCACCGGCAAATGCAGGAGCTTCGGGGCCGAGCGTGTGCTCGATGCCCGGTGGGAGCGACATCACCGCGGCGAAGGGGCCGCTCTCGTCGGCATCGGACCAGCGCACGTTGGAGCGTCGGCTGGTGGCGTCGATCGATGGCAGGGGCATGCCGAGCGCGGCGGCCAGGTCGCGTGCGCCCGGCCGTTGCGCGGGATCGCTTGAGAGCGCGCGTTCGATCGCGTCGTCGATCTCGCTTGGAATGTCGGGCCGCAGCGTGCGCGCGCTCTGGTGCTCCGCCTTGGCGATCGCGAACAGCGTGGCAGCGGGATTCGAGCCCGAGAACGGAAGCCGTCCTGTGAGGATCTCGTAGAGGATGACGCCGAGCGCCCAGACGTCGCTCGTCGGGTCGGCGGGCTCGGAGCGAAGCTGCTCGGGCGCGAGGTACTGGAACGTACCGAGCACCGTGCCGTCCTGCGTGATCGGGTTGTCGGTCGACTCCAGGCGCGCGATGCCGAAGTCGAGGACCTTCGCCGTCTCGCGAACGTCGCCGGGCTGCGCGATCATCACGTTGCCGGGTTTGAGATCGCGGTGGACGATGCCGCGCCGGTGCCCTGCCTCGACCGCGGCGCAGACTTCGCCGAACAAGCGGAGCGCGCGATCGATGTCGAGCGGACCCCGGGCGCGGAGCTCCTCGGCGAGGGTCGGGCCCTCGACCAGCTCCATCACCAGGTACGGCGTGCCCGTGCCGGCGGACGCGTTGCCGAAGTCGAACACCTGCACGACGTTGGGGTGGCGGATGCTCGCCGCAGCCTGTGCTTCGCGGAGGAACCTGCGACGTGCCTCGACCCCGTCGATGCCGGGCAAGAGCGTCTTGAGCGCGACGACGTCACCGAGCGCGAGGCGGCGTGCGGCGTAGACCGTGCCCATGCCACCGGCGCCGAGGGTACCGAGAATACGGTACTTGCCCTCGAGGACGTCGCCCACGGCGAGCTCGCGCGGTCGCGGGAGCATTCGACCCAGGCTAGCGGAATCCGGGGCGGTGTGCCGGTCTCAGCTCGCCCCTTCGCGACGCACTTGGTGAACCAACAAGACGCTCTCTTCGTTGGGCACCCCGAGCCGAACCGGGAATCCGTAGTGACCGGTTCCGCGGTGCACATACAGTCGATCCCGACCGCGCGCCCAGAAGCCGTGGTCCGGCATCGAAGTGCCAAAAAGGCGGAGGAACGTCCATACTCCGCCGAGGCTGATCAAGCCGACCTGCCCGCCGTGGGTATGACCCGAGAGGACCAGGTCGCCTTCGCCTTCGGGGACGTGGCGGAACGCGCCCGGATCGTGCAGGAGCACGAGTCGGAACGCCCCCGGGGTGCGCTCGATGCGATCGAAGACCGCGGGGATGCGCTGGGCGCGATCGCGGAAGTGGAAGTCGAGCCCGACGATCTGCACGGGACCGACGGGGGTCTCGACGTCGGTCGCCTCGTCGACCAACAGACGGACCCCGTTGCGGGCGAGCGCGGTGCGCACGATCTCGGGCGCCTCGTGATCGTGATTGCCCATGCAGGCGAACACCTTGCCTCGCAGCGCCGACAGCGGCGCGAGCGCGGTCTCGAGGTGTCGCACGTCGTCCTGCGATTCCATGGTGAGGAAGTCGCCCGTCAACAGGACGAGATCGGGATCGCGTGCCACCGCGCGCTCGCAAATCCGATGCAGACGCTGGACCGACATGAACGGGCCGAGGTGCGGGTCGGTGATTTGCACGAGGCGAAGCGGCCGCTGCTCGCGGTGTCGGCCCGGACGATGAGGAGCGAGCGCGGCGACGTCTCCATCGCCGACCACAACGTCGACCTCGTCTTCGCGACCGAACAGCGACTGGAGCAGGCCCACGGCCGCGACGGCGTAGGGAATCCAGTAGCCCCACGGGTGCACCACCGTGCCGACGATCGCCCAGGGAAAAGCCATGAACGTACCTGCGACGAAGAACGACGCGGGCATGCTGACGAGCACCCGATAGGCGAGCGGCCGGAGCCGCGGCCGGGCGAGCAGGAGGAAATGTACGTACACCGTGGCGTGCAGGACCGCGTACACGGGCAGCAGGCGGCCGACGTGTGGGGCCACACCGAGGGCGACGAGCGAGTGGATGCCGACCATCACGCCGACGAACGTTGCGTAGAGCCGGCCTCGCGCGAGCCGGGCGACCACGACCACCGCGAGCCAGCCGAGAAGGGTGAGCAGGGAGAAACGAGACATCACGCCTCGGCATGGATGCCACGGAAGGGGCGCCGGATGCGAGCCTCAGCGCTCGCGGCCCCCCTCGCCCGATCCACCTGGGAGCCGGAGGATCCGCTCCATCAGGACGAGGTTGCCGATGGCGATCGACAAGAGCCGTGCGTCCCGCCACACGAGACACACGAGGTAGCCTGCGACGTAGGTCGCGACGGCGACCGCGAACCGTCTGTGCACCGAGATGGCGAAGAACGCGGCGACGAGCGCCAGCGGCACGTGAACGAGCAGCTGCGCCTCGGGTGGGCCGAGACCGAGTGCGAGCAGTCCGACGTTCAACAAGAGCTGCGCAGCGAACGCGAAGAGGATTGCGGCGAACAGCCGCCGGTTCGGTCCGGTCCGACGAAGCTCGTGGCGCAGCGCCAGGCCGAGGAGGACCGTGGACGCGAGCGCGACGCTGGGGATGACGATCGCCTCCCAAGGCCGCTGTGGGTGACCGAGGATTTGGATGCGAACGATGCCGACGACCGGCACCGCTGCCCACACCGCGCCGAGCACCAGTCCGAAGGTTCGCCGAGCCTTGGCTGCGCCCGCGAGGTCGTGCTCCTCCCGCAGGCGCTCGATGGATGCGCGGCGTAGCCCGTCCTCGGCGAGGGCCGACTCGACCTCGGCGAGGAGTGCGGCCGGTGGGTCGTCGAAGTCGGCGAGCACGCGTTGCGCAGCGATCGCGTCACCCTCGGCGATTTCGAACGCGACCAGCGAGCGCACCGCCTTTAGCAACGTCTCCCGCGCGAGTGTGCCTTCGGGCCAACCCCTGCTCGACTCGAGGCACCCGAACCGGACGGCGCCATACTGCTTGTAGATCGCGGTGCGATCCCGCCGCGCGAGCGCCGCTTCGAGCTCGACGAGGCGCGACGCGCTGTCGGCCGCGAGCTGCGCCGAGGCGCGGTGACGGAGGAAGTCCTCGATGCGCTCTTGGAACTGGCCGACGTTACGGATGCGCGCATCGGGCTCGCGAGCCATCGCCTCGCGGATGAGCCTTCCGAGCTCCCCAGGGACGTTCGCGGGGAGCTTCGGCTCGGAGGCGAGAATGGCGCCGATCATCTCGTCGACGCTCGACCGGCGGTGGGGCGGGCTCCCGCAGACCAACTCGCAGAGCGTCGCGCCGAGCAGGTACACGTCGGTGCGCACCGAGATGCGGTGCCCCTCCGAGCCGCCGAGCATCTCGGGCGCCATGTACGCCGGTGTCCCTGCCATCGCCCGCGCCTCGCGCGCCATCGGCAGCAAGCCCGCGTCGTCCGCGCGGAGGCTGACCGCGACGCCCCAATCGACGAGGTAGACCTCGCCGAGCTCACCGAGCATGACGTTCTGCGGCTTGACGTCGCGGTGCACGATGCCACGGCGGTGAGCGAACCGGAGGGCGCGGCACACTTCGACGAGCACGCGAAGGTTCCACACCAGCGGATCCTCGCCGCGTCGTGCCTCCGCGTGCGCGTCCGGGTCGGCGAGCAGCTTGCTCCACGCGACCCCGTCGATCCGCTTCTGCACCAGCAGTGGGAACCCATCGTCGTCGAGCCGCAGATCGTGGATGGGAACGATGTTCGGGTGCTCGAGGGCACCGACCACCCACGCCTCGCGTAGCAAGCGGGCCGCGTGGAGGGGATCGCGCATGTCCTCACGCAGGGTCTTCACCGCGACCTCGCGCGCGAGCACGACCTGGCGTGCTCCGCGCACGACGCCCATCCCGCCGACCCCGAGGCGTTCGCCGAGCTCGTAGTGTCTCCGCGCGGTCGCGTGCGTGTCGCGGAGAAGCCCGAGCACCTCGGAGTCGGCGCCTTCCTCGGGTGAGGGGGTGTCGAGCTCGTCATCGTCGGGACGAATGGTCTCGGTCGGGCGGCGGAGCATCGCCTCGAGCCACGGCGCGACCCGAGGGAACCGCGCGAGCAGTCCAGCGTCGACCGTTACCTCCTCCCCCACCGGAGCGAGTCTACCTCACCGTGAGATGCGTTCGACCGTCTCGTCGCGGGGAAGCAGGCGGGTGAGTGTCTGTTCGAGAACGTCGAGATCCACGGGTTTGACGAGGTGCGCGTCGAACCCGGCGGCGCGAGAACGCTCGCGGTCTTCGCGCTGGCCATAGCCCGTGACCGCAACGAGCCGCAGGTCCGGGACGCGCCGCCGGAGCTCGGCCGCGAGCTCGTAGCCGTCCATCACCGGGAGGCCGATGTCGAGCACCGCGATCGCGGGCACCTCGTGGGCCGCTCCGTGGCTGCTCCGGGCATGATCGATCGCGGAGATCACGCTTGGACCGTCGTGGAACGTGCGCACCTCGAATCCGCCGCTCTCGAGGGCGATCGCCAGCAGCTCCGCGGCATCGGCGTTGTCGTCCACGAGGAACACGAGCGCCCGGTTCGGTGCGAGGCCGCTGACGCGGTGCTCGGAAGACGCCGGTTGTTCGTCGCCCTCGAACGCCGGCAATCGCACGATGAGCTCCGCCCCGCGGCCGAGCCCTTCGCTGCGTACCTCCACCGTACCTCCGTGCATCTGGACGAGGCTGCGAACGATCGCGAGTCCGAGCCCGAGTCCGCCAACCCCCCGATCGAGCGACTGGCGTCCTTGCGTGAAGAGGTCGAAGACGCGGGGCAGCAGGTCCGGGGCGATGCCGACGCCGTCGTCGCGCACCGAGACGACCACGTTGGGTCCATCGCGCGTGGTGCGGACTTCGATGTGACCACCGGGCGGCGTGTACTTCGCCGCGTTGGTGAGGAGATTGGAGACCACCTGCGACAGGCGCGTGGCGTCGCCGCGCACCCGGAGCGGATCGCCCGTTCGCGACACGGCCAGCACGTGGCGTCGCTGCTCGATCAGCGGGCTCGCGGTCTCGATCGCGCGGGCGATGACGTTGTCGACGTCCACGACCGAGAGCTCGAGCTGCACGCGCCCGGCGGTGATCCTCGAGACGTCGAGCAGATCGTCCACGAGACGCGAGAGATGCTTGACCTGCCGATCGACGATCGACAGCTCACGGCTCCCCGGTAGCCGCGGCGAAAGGAGCTTCACCGCCGTGGCGATGGGCGCGAGCGGGTTGCGCAGCTCGTGCCCGAGCATCGCGAGGAACTCGTCCTTGGTCCTGTTCGCGCGCTGCGCCTCTTCGCGCTGTTGCTCGGCGTGGGCCCGGGCGGCGTTCGCCTCCGAGTACAGACGTGCGTTGTCGATGGCCACCGCCGCGCGTCGGGCGAGCTCCTCGAGGAGGGCGATGTCGCTCTCGTCGAACGCACCCGACTTCTTGCAGACGGTGATCGCGCCCATCGCCCGACCCCGCGCGAGCAGCGGGGCGGTCAAGCACGAGGAAGACCCGCTCGCCGCAGCGAAGTATTCGGCTCCGGGTCTGACGCTCGATTGCTCCGGCACCGACCCGGGGTATCGACGCAGCATTGCCTTGGCGATCGGGGTGTCGGCAGGATCGGCGTGCGCGACCGCGACGCGATCGAATCCGCCGTCCGCGCTGACCAGATCGACGAACGCGAGGTCGCCGCGATCGGGCGAGAGGAGGTGCGGAAGGCGCGAGATGATGTCGGCGGCCTCGAGCGAGCTCGAGAGCTCGACCGACGCCCGTGCGAGGAGCCACGCGTCGTCCGCCGCGCGACGGCGCTCGGTCACGTCCATCGTCGTCCCGAGCACCCGGACCGGGTGGTTCTCGTCGTCGAAGAACGCGCGTCCGTAGGCGAGGAGCCAGCGCTGGACGCCGTCGGAGCGCACGATCTTGTGCTCGGCGTGGAAGCTCCGCGTCCCTTTGGGATCGAGCGCGCGTTGGACCTCGCCCTCGAGCAGCCGAAGGTCCTCGGGCGGGAGCATGGAGGCGTATCGCTCGTAGGTGACAGGTGCGTCGACTGCCAACCCGTAGATGCGTTTGGTCTGATCGGACCACTGCAGCTCTCCCGTGACGACCGACCAGTCCCACGTGCCGAGGGCCGCGGCCTCGGCCGCCAGCCTCAGGGTCTCGTCGGCTGCGAGCGCCTGTTGCCGCTCTTCCGCCCGGATGAGCGCGGTGGCGATGATGTCCGCCACCGAGCGAAGGAAGTCGACCTCGAGGGCACGGAAGGCAAAAGCTTGGGTGGAGTGCGCCGTCAGGACGCCGAACGGCTCGGCGTCGCCGGTCTGGATCGCAACGCTGATTCCGCTCCGGACCTTCTGGTCGCGGATGAAGCCGGGAAAGGCGAAGCGCTTCTCCGCGGCGTAGTCGTGGACGACGACCGGTTGGTGGGTCTCGATCGTGACTCGCGCCTGCGACTCGTCGGAGAGACTGAGCACCGGGCGGCCGCGCGCCTCGGCGGGCCATCCGACGAGCGCTCGGGGGACGAAGGTGCGGTCGTGCATCAACTCGGAGACCGATACCAATGGCGCACCCAGCGTCTCGGCCACGAGCTCGGTCGCGCGATCGAGCAGCGCTTCGACGGCGGGAGCCGAGATGGCGATCCGACCGAGCTCGCTCACGGCCGCCTGCTGACGCGCGCGTTGCAACGCGTCGGCTTTGGCGCTGTGCAGTGCGAGCGCCGCGGAGGCCCTGGGGGCCAGCGCTTGGAGCAGGTGCTCGTCGTCGGGCGCGAAGCGCGCGAGGTGGACCGAGCCGATGCACAGCACGCCCAGCGTATGGCCGCGTCGCACGAGCGGCACGCCGTAGAGCCCCTTCACGCCGCGCTGCCTCAGCGCGTCGCTCATCACGCATGGATCGCGCGTCGCGTCGGTGATGCCGACGGGCTCTCCCCGGAACGCGACGAGCCCAGCGAAGCCCTCCCCGACGCGCATCCCGAATTGCGTCTCGTCGAGTCCGTGCGTCGCCTTGACGTGCAGATGGTGTCCGTCACGTAGCGCGATCTGGGCCGTGTCGAGGCGGATCGCCTCGGACACCGTCTTCAAGATGCCTGCCAGCACCTCGTCGAGGTCCCGGGCCTCGAGGACGAGCGTGGCGAGCGAGTCGAGCGCTGCGCCGATGCGGTCGTCCGCTGTGCTCGCACGGTCCTCCGCCATCGATCCGAAGGAGCCTAGCGACGCATGCTCGCCTACAGAAGGTGTCGGGTGCGCGGCGCAACCGAAAGCGCTCACCACGAGCGCTCTCAGCGGGCGACGCGGACCAACGTGACGATGGGCTCACCCGTCTCGCGTGCGCGGGCGAGGTCGACACGTGCCTCGAGGAACCAGTCGTCGTCGCCGTCGGTGTCGGGCAGGATTTGCTGCACGACCCAGGCGCTCTCGCCCTTGTCGATCCGGGTCAGCGTGGGAGCCCGTGCGCTCGGATCGCTGCGGAGCCCGGGGTGGTCGGCGTCGAACGCTGCGCGCTCGGCGAGGAATCGCTCGCGGGTCCAGGGCGCGCCGTCCGCGTCTTCGGGCGCGATGGCGTCGAGCACGCCTTGGGTGTTGCCGTGGGCCATCGCCAGCACGACGCGGAACATCGCGTTGCGCACCATTACCGTGAAGCCTCGCTCGTCGCGGGTGACGTCGCTGGTCTCGACGACGCGCTCTTCGATCGGCGGTGGCACGTACGTGGGGTCGCGCATGCGCTCCCACTCCTCGAGCAGGCTTGCGTCGGTCCCGCGGACGATGGCGCCGAGGAACGCAGTGATGTCGTCGACGGCGTCGCTCTTCGCCATCGCGGGGACGGTCTGGACCATCACCTTGTAGACCTCGGAGAGATAACGCAACAGAACGCCCTCGAAGCGCGAGAGGCCGTAATCCTTCACGTAGCCCGAGAACGTCTGCATCGTCTCGAACATCTCGCGCGCGATGCTCTTGGGGCGGATGTTCTCGCCGACCCACGGGTGCAGCTTCGCGAATGCGTTGTAGGTGTCGTAGACGAACTCGCGGAGGGGCTTCGGGTACTCGAGGTCGTCGAGGGCCGCCTTGCGCTGGTCGAACTCCACGCCCTCGGCCTTGAGGCGCGCGAAGGTCTCGGTCTTCAGCTTGTCGAGTTGGGCCCGAAGGATGGCGTCGGGGTTCTCGGCGATCGACTCGGCGAGGGTGAGCACGTCGAGCGCATACGTGTCGCTCGCGAGGTCGAGCCGCGGCAGCGTGTCGACGAGCCACAGCGAGAGCGCGTGGTGGAGCGAGAAGTCCTCCTGGAGGTCGACGTTGAGCCGGACCTTGCCCTCGTCGTCGCGCTCCACGATCTGCGCCGTGATCAGCGACTCCCACAGCGCGATGCCATGCCCTCGCAGCTTGCGCTTCTGCGCGGGCGTGTCGTGGCTGTCGCGCACCAGCTTGACGATGGCCTTGCAGCCTCCGCCTCGAGGTCTCTCGAGCACGTTGAGGATCATCCCGTGCGTCAGCTGGAACTGGGAGTTGAGCGGCTCCGGTTGCCCGGTGGTGAGCTTGTCGAACGTGCTCCGATCCCAGTGGAGATAGCCGAACTCCGGCGGCTTCTTCTTGACCAGCTTCCTCTTCTTGCTCGGATCCTTGGCGGCCTTCTCGTCGATCTTCAGGTTCTCGATGACGTGTTCGGGCGCCTGCGCGACGACCCAGCCCTTGTCGTCGAACCCCTTGCGACCGGCGCGCCCGGCGATCTGTTGGAAGTCGCGGACCGGCAGGAGGATGGTCTTCTGACCGTCGTATTTGCACAGGCGGGTGAACAACACCGTGCGAATGGGGATGTTCACGCCGACGCCCAGCGTGTCGGTTCCGCTGATCACCTTGAGGAGGCCGCGCTGCGCGAGCTTCTCGACGAGCAATCGATACTTGGGCAAGAGGCCGGCGTGGTGCACTGCCACGCCCTGCCTGAGGAACCGCTGCAGCTCCTTGCCGTAGGGGGAATCGAAGCGCACCTGGCCGAGCACCTCGGCGATCGCGCGCTTCTCGTCCTTGGTGGCGAAGTCCTGCGAGAGCAGGTCCTGGGCGACCTCGGCGCACGCGCGCTGGGTGAAGTTCACGAGGTAGATCGGTGCGCGCCCATGCGTGACGAGATCGGCCACCGTCTCGTGCAGCGGAGACTCGCGGTACTCGAACTCGAGCGGCACCGGGCGGTGCATGCCGCGCACGACCGTGGTCTCGACGCCGGTACGCTCGTCGAGATCCGTGACGAAGCGGTCGACCGGACCGAGCGTGGCGCTCATCAAGAGGAACCGCGCGTTGGGCAAGGTGAGCAGGGGCACCTGCCACGCCCACCCGCGATCGCGGTCGGCGTAGTAGTGGAACTCGTCCATGATCACCGCGTCGCAGTCGAGATCGGCGCCCTCGCGGAGCGCGCGGTTGGCCAGGATCTCCGCGGTGCAGCAGATGATCGACGCGTCGGGGTTCACCCGCGCGTCGCCGGTGACCATCGCCACGTTCTCGGGGCCGAAATCCTTGCACAGCGCGAAGAACTTCTCGCTGACGAGCGCCTTGATCGGCGACGTGTAGTAGCTGCGCCCGCCGTCCGCGAGCGTCTTGAAGTGCATCGCCGTGGCGACGAGCGACTTGCCCGAGCCAGTGGGCGTGTTGAGGATGACGTTCTTCCCCGCGAAGATCTCGAGGATGGCCTCCTCTTGCGCCGGGTAGAGCTCGATGCCGAGCCCGGCGACGTACTCGAGGAACCGATCGAGCAGCTCGCCTTCGGAGGCGCCGGGCGGGGGGGCAGCAAGCGGGGGAGTCGACATGGTGTAATGGTCTGAGACCATGGGCTTCCTCGGACGGCTCTTCTCGGGCAGCAAGCCCTCCGACGCGGCGATCGGCGCCGCGGTGTTGCTCTCGGAGCGCACCCCGGTCGATCTCGACGAGGTCGCGCGCAGGCTCGCTTCGCGAGGACGCGAAGTCGGCTGGGAGAACGGTCTGCTGACGCTCGGCGACGTGCAGGTGACCATCCTCCAGGGCTTGCCCGCGATGCCCGCACCATTGCTCGATGAGCTCGCGAGCAGCGCGTGGTGGTGGGAAGACGCCAAAGAGGCCTGTCGCGGCCACGCGCAGGTCGTCGCGGTTCAAGTCGCCGAGGGCAGGGGAGATCGGGTCACCCGTCGTCGTGCGGTGAGCGACGTCGCCGCGTTGGTCGCGCGCGTGGCGCCAGCGGTCGCGGTGGTGTGGAACGACGCGGCCGGTCTGTACGAGGCGCCGGTGTTCTGCGAGCACGTGGAGGCCGCCGCGGCCGACGAGGCGCCGACCGCGTTCTGGATCTCGCTCCGCATCGCCGAAGTCGGGCGGCGTCGGGTGTTCGTCTCGACCGGCCTCTCGGCATTCGCGCACCGCGAGATCGAGATCGACGTCCCTCCAAGGAACGCCGAGGACTTCGCCCGCGTCCTCCACGATCTCTTTCGCATCATCGTGCTCCGTGGCGGACGGATGACGGTCGGTCAGACGTTGCAGCTCTCCGAGCAGCTTGGTCTGCGGGTGGTCGAGGTCGGGGCGTCGTCCTTGCCCGGCCGTCCCGACGTCATCCAGCTCGCGGTCGTCTGACTCGATTAAGCGCTCAGTTAAGCGGTCCGAAGGTAGCAAACGACCGGCTCGCCCCACTCACAGGGCATGAAGGTCGCGATCATCTCGACGTACACCCACCCCACGCGCACGCGGGTCAAGGAGCCGAGCGTCATGCAGTCCTCGGTGCCCGAGCTGCTCGCCGGGCTCTGCCCGGAGCACGTGGAGGTCGAAATCTTCAACGAGAAGGAGGCTGACATCCCGCTCGACCGCGACTGGGATCTCGTCTTCTTCTCCTATCTGCACTCGTATTACGAGCACACCAAGGTGCTCTCGACGCTGCTCCGCCGACGCGGGGTGGTGACGGTGGCGGGCGGCCGACACGCCGGGCACTTCGTCGACGACGTGCTCGAGCACTTCGACGCGGTCGTCACCGGCGAACCGGAGCCGAACGTGCCCGCGCTCATCTCCGACTTCGAGCGGGGGGAGCTGCGGCCCGTCTACGACCTCGAATCGAAGGGACCGTCGGCGATCCGCCCTGCGCGCTACGAGCTCATCGACTTCTCGCGCAATCGGGTTCGCCTTCCCGGCATCGAGGCGTCGCGCGGGTGCCCGTTCAAGTGCAACTTCTGTGTGTTGACCGGTCACGAGCGCTATCGGTACCGCCCGGTCGCAGAGGTGATCGACGAGATTCGGCTCAAGATGCGCTGGAACCCGAACTGGCTCGGGTTCGCCGACGAAGCGTTCATGTTCCTCGACAACAACCTCGGCGGCTCACCGAAGTACCTCCGCGAGCTGTGCGAGGCGCTCATTCCGTTGAAGAAGACCTGGGGCTGCGCGCTCACCTTCAACATCCTCCAGGACGAGTCTTTGGTGAAGCTGATGGCGCAGGCCGGGTGTCGCTACATCTACACCGGCCTCGAGTCGCTAAACCCCGACTCGATTGCCTCGATGAAGAAGGGGCAGAACAAGCTGTCCGAGGTGACGAAGGTGATGAATCGCGCCTACCAGAACGGCATCTTGCTCTCGTTCGGGCTTATCGTCGGCTCCGACGGGGACACCAATGACTATCTGGTGAAGCTCCCCAGCTATCTCGCCGATCTGCGCTCGTTCTCCATCACCTTCCTCGGCATCGTTTGCCCGTATCCAGAGACGCCGCTGTACCGGCAATTCGCCGCAGAAGGCCGTCTTCTCCCGGGCACCATCAGTCGCGACTACGACGGATACACCCTCTGTCACCGTCCCAAGAACCTCTCGCCGTCGGAGATCGTCGAGCACTACGAGCGACTGTGTCGCGAGCTCGGCACGCTACCGAACCTCGCGCGGCACTGGTCGAATCGCCTCCTCGACAGCAACCTGCCGAACTACCGGAAGATCGTCCTGTTCTCGGGTCCGGAGCTGCTCAGCGTGCAGAACCCGGTGAAGAACCCCAAACGCACGTACATCGGTGGCCGCGATCCCATCGAGGCATGGGACGCCGAACAGATGCGGAAGCTCGGTCTCTCCCCGCAGGTCTTGAGCTGAAAGGAACCTTGGTCATGCGCTCTCTTCCCGTCGTTCGCCTCTCGTCTCGCAAGGTTCGTTCGCCTCTCCCTCGCGTGCCGCGCTTCCGCCTGCGCACGGTCGACCTCGACGGACCAGTCGCCTACGCCGAGCTCGGGGAGCGTGGCAAAGGACCGACGCTGGTGCTCGTCCACGGTCTCGGCGGCAACCACCTCAACTGGCTGCCCGCCGCCTCGCAGCTCGCACGCCAGCACCACGTGCTCGCAGTCGATCTCTTGGGGTTCGGCCGCACGCCCGAGGCGGGGCGCGGCCATGGCCTCGTCGCGCAGCGCACGATGCTCGCGCGGTTTCTCGCGGAGGTGGCGGGTGATCCCGCGGTCCTGGTCGGCAACTCGATGGGCGGCCTCGTCGCGTTGATGACCGCGGCAGAGGTTCCGAAGCGGGTGTCGGATCTCGTCCTCGTGTCCCCCGCGCTGCCACCACCGCCCGGCCCGCTGCACCTCGAGCCCTCCCAGATCGCGCGGCAGCTGGTGCATCTGTTGCCGGGCGTCGGTGAGCTCGCGCTGTGGCTCGACGGGCGACGCGGCGGCGCACGCAAGCTGTTCCTCGACCTGCTCACCCTCGGCACCAAAGACGTCGACCGCGTTCCGTCGGAGGTCGTCGAGGCGAACGTCTCGCTCATCGCCGATCGCATGGAGCGCCATCCCTTCGGCCACGCGAGCAGCTACTTGGACGCGACGCGCTCGATGCTGTTCCACCTCGCGCAGCCCGGCCTCGTGCATCGCTGGGCCGAGTCCGTGGAGGCGCGGACGCTCATCTTGCATGGGAGCCACGATCGGCTCGTCCCACCCTCCTTTTCCCGCGCCTTCGTCGAGCGTCATCCGGCGATCGAGCTGCAGATTCTCGACGACGTCGGGCACGTGCCGCAGATGGAGGACGCGCCTCGGTTCGTCGAGCTGGTCACGCGTTGGCTCGCAGCCGGGGGCGAGGCGCTCGTCGAAGAGTGCCCGCCGTCGCGCGCAGCGTGATTCGCGCGTATACCGCTCGCATGACCGACGATGCCCCTTACGCCCCGGCGGCGTATGCGAAGCTGCTGGTGGGCGATGCCGTGCGGGCGACGAGCTTCTACACGGCGCTCGGCTTCGAGCTCGTCCACCGCGATCCCGTCTTCGTCCATCTGCGGTGGGCGCGGCACGCAGAGCTCTTCCTCGTCGCCACCCCGGCGGGACTCGGTCTCGCCGGTCCACGGGGCGTTGGCGTGATCCTCTGCTTCGACGCGCGGGAGGTCCTGCTCGAGACGATCGCCGAGCGCGCTCAGAGCGTGGGCGCTTCGGTCGATGGGCCGCGATCACAGCCATGGCACACCCGCGAGCTGATGGTGGTCGATCCCGAGGGGTACCGTCTGTCGTTCTTCAGCCCGGACTGAACGTCACCGAGACGCCGCTGGCGATGCGGTAGCCCTGCTCGCCGCTCTCGATGATGCCCGCGAGGCCCATCTTGCGCAGCGTGCTGAGCGCGACGTGCACGCGGTTCTTCGCGGAGCGCTTGCCGATGCGCTCGTCGGGCCACCCCGCTTGGAAGACCGCGTCGGCGTCGAGCGGGCGTTCGGCGCGCACGACCGCCTCGAGCACGCGCCAGAGTCGCGGGTGGCGCGAGAGGTCGACGACGTCGCCTCGCTCGAGCCCGATGGACCGTGTCGATGCGTCGATCCTGAGCGACGCGGGGCGGCGCGAAGTCGGGAAGCCCTCGCCGAGCGCCTCGGCGAGCAGCTTGATGGCGAGTCGCACGTCGCCGTTGCGCTCGGCCTCGGGTGCGTCGCGCGCTTGTTCGAGCCGCCGCTCGGCGTCGCCCTGGTGGCGCGCCCCTGCCGCACGGTCGCCGTTCCCCGCGGCCGCTCGCGCGTGCGCGAGATCGAGGAACCCGCGGAGGGTCTCGATCGATGCGCGCTGGGCGGGGCTGGGCGCCGCGGTTCGCTCGGCCTCGGCGAACGCGTCGGTCGCTGCCTCGCGGCGGTCGCGCATCGCCTCGGCGGCACCGAGCGACGCGAGGAACTGTGCTGCGACCAGCGTGTGTCCGACCGCGCGCGCCTCGGCGATCGCCCGGTGGAACCGGGTGACCGCGAGGTCGAGATCGCCCGACACCTGGTCGAGCCAGCCGAGGTTGCCGGTGATGCACGCCGCGCCGGCGCGGAAGCCGAGCTCCTCGCAGATGGCGAGCGCCTCCTCGAAGCACGCGCGTGCCTCGTCGGGGCGTCCGAGCTCGAAGTGCAACAAGCCCGCGGCGTCGAGGGCAGCCTGCTCCATCCAGCGATCGCCGGCGGCGCGCAGCCGCTCGAGCGCGGCCTCGGTCGTGGCCAAGGCTGGCTCGAGGCGACCGCGATCGTCGTGCACGAGGCCGATGGTCAACAGCGCTCGGCCCTCGAACAGGAGGTCGCCGGCGGCGCGCGCCGTCGAGAGAGCGCGCTCGGCGTGCGTGATCGCTTCTTCGAGCTCGCCTTGGCGGCGTCGTAGCGTCGCGAGCGCGACGTGGACCTGTGCCTCCTCGCGCGGCGCGCCGCGTTCGCGGCCGAGCGCCCACGCGTGCATCAGAGCCTCGGACGCCTCGTCGAAGCGACCTTGATCGCGGAGCACGACGCCGAGGCCGCGCTGCGCGCGTGCGGAGAGCGCGGGCTCGCCGAGGTGCTGTGCGTGCGCGAGCGCTGCCCGGAAATCCTCGCCCGCCGCTGCGAGGTCGAAGCGTCGGCGGACCTCGCCGCGAAGCTGGTACGCGCGCGCGGACAGCGCGTCGTCGACGACCCGCGCCGCTGCGTCGACCGCGCGGTCGGCGAGCCTCAGCGCGAAGTCGTAGCGCCCCGTGACCGCGAGTGAGTGTTCGAGCGCGATCGCCGTCCGCGCGGCCAGAGCGGGCGAACGCTCGTACGCGCGATCGTGCGCGGCGACCAGGTTCTCGGACTCGATGGCGAGACGCGCGAGCGCGACGCGGTCCTCGCGGGCATCGAGCACGGCGGCGAGCGCGTCGCCGAGCCGGGCGTAGTGTTCGGCGTGCGCGGCCTCGGCGTCGGCGCGCTCGCCGAACCGTTCGAGCGCTTCGGCCGAGAACACGCGGATCGAGTCGTAGAGCGCGTAGCGAACGTCGCCGTCGAGCCTCGGCTCGGCCGACGCGCGCAGCAGCGAGCTGTCGTGCAGCGCCTCGACGAGCTCAATCGCCGAGCCGCCGCCGAGCACGGCGGCGGCAGCGTCCGCGTCGAAGCTACCGCGGAACACCGACAGTCGGGCGAGCGCGCGACGCTCGTCGTGGTCGAGGAGCTCGAACGACCAGGCGATCGTGTCGCGCAGCGTCGCCTGCCGCGCCGGACGTCCGCGGTCGCCCGTGCCGAGCTCGAGACCGCGCGACAGCTCGGCGAGCATCTGTCGTGGCGAGAGGACGCGCGCGCGCGCTGCGCACAGCTCGATGGCGAGCGGGAGCCCCTCGAGACTCCGAACGAGTTGCGCCACCGTCGAAAGGTCGTCGGCGCGCTCCGCGTGGGCGAGCTCGCGTCGGCGACCCGCCGTGCGGGCAAGGAACAACCGGACGGCCTCGGTGCGTGCGATCGCCTCGGCCGGATCGTCGGTGCGCGGCACGGTGAGCGGAGCCACCTCGAGCGCGAGCTCCTCGGGGAGTCGCAGCCGCACGCGGGAGGTCACGAGGAATCGGGCCTCGGGCGCGCGAGCGAGCCAGAGGCCGATCGTGCCGTCGGCGTGCTCGACGACCTGCTCGAAGTTGTCGAGCACCACGAGCACGCGCCCCGCACCGGCGAGCGCCTGACCGGTGGCGAGCGCGGCGTCGCCACGCGTACGCAATTCGAGCTCGAGCGTGCGCGCGAGCGCATCTGCCACCTCCTCCGCGTCGCGCGCTGCCGAGAGATCGCAGAAATACACGCCGTCGCCGCGCTCGTGCTCGTCTGCCGACACTCGTACAGCGAGCTCCGTCGCGGCGCGGGTCTTCCCCACGCCGCCGGGGCCGAGCAGCGTGACGAGTCGCGTGCCGCTGCGGAGACTCTCGTCGATTTGTGCGAGGAGCGCGTCGCGTCCGAAGAAGGCGTCTCGCGGTCGCGGCAGTGGGGTCGAAACGGGAGCGGGTTCGGGGTGGCCCATGCGTCGTGCCGGTCCCCAGTATGGGGGGCCGTCGACGTAGGCTGACACTCCTCGCGGCAGGGCGGTAGCGCTCGCGCGCGGCAGCGGGACGATCTTCCGCGCGTTCACTTGGCCGGCGTCGCTCCGAATGGCGGAGGTGAGCCAGGGGCGGGGGCGAGCTCGGCTGCGACGGGGGCGCTCGTCGTGTGCACCCGGACGATTCCCTCGTCGGTTCCGAGCAGCAGCGTTCCCTCGTTGCGCGAGAGGATTCGCCAGACGTGGCCGACGTCGCCGACCCACGCGTGGAGCCCGCCGAGCGTGACGGTCGCGCCGAGGTCGAAGCCGGCCCCGTACTCGGATGGGCCGCCGGCCCACACCGCGTGCGGCCACGCCCCGGGTTTCACCTCCGAGGGGAGCGCGACCACCTCGAAGCCTGTCTTCGTCTCGTGCAGCAGACCACGCTCGAGATCGAGCACCCACAGCGTGCCGTCGGTCCCGCGCGCGATCGCCTGCGGATCGGGGGCGACGGTGGCATCGGCGAAGATCTCGAGCGTTCCGTCGCGCTTGATCCGCGCGATGCCGCCTCTGCGGCGCCCGGCGGCGCCGAGGTACGGACCTTCGAGCGTGCGATCCGCGCTCGTCGGCGAGTGCAAGCGTTCGGTTGCACAGGCGACGAGCGCGCCACCGCTCGGCTCGGGGAGGATGGAGGTGATCTCGCTCGACGGCAGTCCTGCGACCTCGTGCGGATCGAGCCCACTCGCGGTGCGCACGTAGTGATACGTGTTGCCGCCCTGCAACCAGAGCAGCCCCCGCGGCGCCTTGTCGTCGTACGACTCCTTGTTGTCCAACGGATCGTGCGTTGCACGTCCGCCGACGAACAGGCTCTCGAGCGCGGGTTGCCGCACGTCGAGCACCCAATTCGACACGGTGAACGTGCCCGCGAGGTTCGTCAGCTGCGCCTTGTCGAGATCGCCCGAGAGCATCTCCTCGAAGAACCCCGCCGCCGCGACGTGGTCCTCGTCGATCACGTCGACCGCGGTGAGGCCGGCTCGGAAGGTCCGGTACGACGAGAGCGAGTCGACCTTCGCCTCGAGCACCTCGCCGGCGCCGTTCGAGAGCAGCTTCACCAGGCCTCCCTGCACGGTGTAGCCGCTGCAGGCTGCCCCCGGCCCCTCGTCACGCAGCGCCGCGTAGGTCGCGTCTTTGCCGCGCGAGAGGCCGCGGACTCCCGAGAGGATCGGGCGCTCGAGGCGCAGCGAGCCATCGGCGCCGAACGACACCGCGGTCAGGCCGCGGCTCGCGAGCTTGCTGTCGGAGCACTGCTCCATGACGCTCGTGAACGTGCGCCTGGTGAGCGGATCGTAGGCGAGTGCGCGTACATGCTTGCCGGTGAGCCCACGGTCGAGCGTCGATCCGTAGAGCGCCGCCGCGCCGGTCTTGGCGAGGGACAGCCAGACGAGCCCGCCGCCGAGAGTTGCCGCGAGCGGCACCGGCCGCTGTCGGCCGCCGACGATCAGCAGATCGTCGTCGTCGTCGAGCGTCAGGTTGGTCGCGCCGAAGGCGACTTCTGCGCCCGTCGCCGCAGCTGCCAGCGCTCCTTCGGTGGCGAGCGAGCTCACCGCGTCGCCCTTCCAAGCGACGACGCCGCCGCTCGACGGAGCGAAGCTCGCGAGCGTCGCGAAGGCGGAGTTGCGCTTCTTGGAGAAGACGACCTCGGAGAACGAGCCGGCCGGAACGCCGTCGCTCCCGGGCGTGAGCGTCTTCTTCACGACGCCCTCGCTCGATACGAGCACGAGCTTCGCAGGCGCGCCCTCCCTGGCGACGACGGCGTAGGCGTCGCCACGTTCCGTGTCGACTGCTAGCGACGACACCTGGGCGCCCTCGAGCTCGATTCGGTCGACGACCGCAAGGTTCGTCGCGTCGAGCCGCACGATGCCCGCGGCGGTCCCGACCCACACGCGTTTGCGCGCATCGTCGACCGCGGCCGCGAAGACTGGGACCAGCGCGCCCGCCGCATCCTTCATCGGGAGGTCGGTCACCGTGTCGGTGGCACCGGCGATGTGTACGAGGCCCTCGGGGTAGATCGCGAGCACGCCGCCTTGGTAGGCGACGACCCCCGCGGTCGGGACCGCGCCGCGTCCGGTCGACGGTCCCGCGTAGTCGCGCTGTGGCAGCTCCGATTCGAAGGTCCGGACGGCGCCGGAGTCGAGATCGAGTCGGTGCAAGCCGCCGCGCACGCGCGTGTCGGAGGTCGGGTCCTGCACTGCGCCGGTGCCGATCCAGAGCGAGCGTCCCACGCGGGAGAGCGCGAGGATTGGGCCCCAGATGCGCCTGCCGCGCCTCTCGATCGCGAGCGACGCCGTCGCGGTGTCGGGTGTGTCGGAGACCTCGCCGCTGTCGGTCACCCCCGAGTCGTCCGGGGTGGCATTGTCCGACTCGCCACAGCCGGCGAGCGTGAGGAAGACCGCCAGCGGGCCGAGGCCGAGAAGCGCGGAACGGAGCAACATGGGAGGAACCTCGCAGGAACAAAGGGCGCGGGAGCGCGCGCTCCTGCAACATGCGTTGCCGCCAACTTTGCTGCGCTTAATCGACGCTTAAGCGCGCCCGGCACGTTCACGAGATCGTCTCGCCCTGCTCACCAACTTGTCGCAGCGTCTGGCATCGCACTCACTACGGTGCCCGTCATGTCGCTGAGGATCGCTGCCATCGGCGCGCTGCTCCTGCTCGGCGGGGTCCTGGCGTCCGAAGCGCCCGCGTCGAGGTGTCCCGATCGCTACCGCTTCCCTGCCGCAGCGTGGCGCAGTGCGCCCGCCAGCGAGGCGCTCGAGACCCGACACGGCCGTTGAGCCGCGCGTTCGCGCAGGCGGGGAGCCTCGGCCGTTTACGCCCCGATTTGGGCTCTTTGGGACTGCGCCGCGCGCGTCCTATATGCTCGCAGACGCGATGAACCGACGCTCGTGCATCGTCCTCGTCGCCGCCGCTCTCGGGTTCTCGTGTCGATTCGACGCGGAGGGCTTGGGCGTCTCCGAGTCGCTCCTGCCCGACGGCGCGCTCGCAGACTCGGCTCTCGGTGACGCAGGCCTCGATTCGGTCGTACCCGACGACACCTCGATCGACGACACGTTCGTCGCGGACACGTTCGTCGTCGACACGTTCGTCGCCGACACGTCCGTCGTCGACACCCCGGAGGTCGGGCCGCCGTTCTGCGATGCGACCGACACGACGCTCGTGGCTTGCTACCGCTTCGAGGGGAACGCCAAAGACCAGTCGGCGTTCAAGAACGATCTCTCGGCTTCGGGCGTGAGCTACGTCGCGGGCGTCTCGGGCAAGGCTCTGTCTCTCTCGCCGACCGCGAAGGTGACCGCCCCCGACACGGCGAGTTGGGCCGTCACCACCGCGATGACCATCGAGCTGTGGGTGCGGCCGCGTTCACTCCCGGCCACGGGGCGCATGGGCCTGGTCGACGACGACGGACGCTTCGGTTTCTTCGTCTATCCGCCGGGAGTCGTCCGCGCGATGTCGCCCGCGGCGCTCGACACGCCGCTGCCACTCGTGGTGGGCGCGTGGACCCACGTCGCCTTCACGTACGACGGCGCGAAGATGACCCTCTACGTGAATGGCGCGGCCGTGGCGACCCAGGCGATCGTGGGCACGTTCGGCGCGCCCTCCGGGAACGGCATCGCCGTCGGCATGAACAGCCCCTCGGGCGACGTGCTCGACGGCGAGCTCGATTCGTTGCGGGTGTTCCGCATCGCACGCTCCGCCAAGCAGATCTGCGAGGCGGCCGGCACTTGCTGATGTGGTAGGTGACTACTTGATCGGCGGGGGCGCGGGCGGATCGCCCTCCTTCTGGATGCACGCCGCGAGATCGAAAAAGAAGAACGCGAACGCCTCTTCACCCTGCTTGATCGCCGACGTGCAGCCGGCGGGGAAGCTCGTGTTGATCGTGTCGCCTGGTTGATGTGCGCGTCGAGGTGCACGGCCTTGCCGCACTGCGACTCGACCGGTTTGCCGACGGGCGTGTTGATCGTGAGGAAGCGGGGATTGATGGACGATCCCGCGCCGCCGGAGATGCCCTTCGAGGAGCCCCAGGTCTGGGACCTGGCGGGATCGGCCGGCGAGAAGTTGTTGAAGACGTAGTCGCACTGGACCTTGCCGTACGTGACCGACTTGTCGACGTAGGAGAGCCAGTCGGCGAGCGCCTTGCCCTTCGGGAAGGTGGTGTTGATGTCGACCGGGTTGGTTCCGCTCGGCGCACCGCCGGGGATCCCTGCCGCCAAACACCAGAAATGCCGAATAAACCGCCAGAAGAGAAGCGAGCCGCATCGTCATGAATCCCCGCACACGCAAACTGGGTGCCGCAGTGTGGAGCGTAAGCGACTCCAGAAGGCCGAGCGGCGCTGGGGCAGGATGACCCGGTCCGCGCCCGCGAACCGTGCGAGCGCCTGGAGCGCGTCGCCCAGCGCGACGCCGAACGCCTCGCTTTCGGCCTCGCCGAACCACGGCTCGAGCCACGCGCCCAACACGTCGAGGGTCGCGCGCCCGCGATCGAAGCGGGGCTCGATGCGGCCGACGAATCGATCGCCGTAGAGAATCGGAAGCACGTAATAGCCATATTGGCGTTTGGCTACGGGTGTGTAGATCTCCCATGTATATTCGAACTCGAATAGCGCGCTGAGGAGCCGCCGGTCCCACACGATCGGGTCGAGCGGCGCGACCAGCGTGACCGCCGGTGGTGCGGCCGGCGCGTCGAGCAGCGGAAGCTCCTCGGCCAGCACGTAACGGTCACCGCGCACACCCTCGACTTCCACGGGAACGAGCGCGCCGTCGCGCACCAGTTGCTGCAGCGCTTCGCGACGCTCGGCGGCGCTGCCGATGCCGACCCACAGCTCCGCGTTGCCGCCGGTGCCGAGGAGCCCCATCGCGCGATGACGCGAGAGCACCCGGTGCTTCACCGCTTCCCCGTGCGGCACCCGTCGGGCGAGGAGCTCGGCTGGCAGGAGCCGCTCCATCAGGTCGTAGTGTTTCCGATTCCCATCGCGTCGCGCGATGCCGATCCGGCCCGTCTCGAAGAGCGCGTCGAGCGTGGCGCGGCCTTCGCTGGTCTTCACCCCCCAGTAGCCGATCATCGCCGTGTCGTGCTGCCTGGCCACTTCGAGGCTGGCCGCCGAGCCCTCGCGGCGGATTCGATCGAGCACCGCCCGCGCGACCTTGGCACCTCGCGCGAGGAGGCCGTCGCGGTGTCGCGCCTCCGCGCGCTTCCACGCGAGCCGATGGAACGGGAGCTCTTCCACCGGAACGAGGTTGAGCGACTTGTTGTAGATCTCGACGAGGCGTCGTTCCTCGCCGTAGAGCCACCCGTCGCACCAGGCGCGTTCGTAGCCGCGCACGCGTGCGTGCAAGACGAGATCATGGTTGCGTGCTCCCGGGATTTCGATCGGATCGAACTGCAGCGAACCGAGTCGTCGGGCGACCTCGAGCACCGACGCTGCGGAGGACGGCAACGCGCGGGGCGGCGCGAGCATGTGGCGCTGCACGACGAACCGGCGCGCGTGCTCCCGCGACAGCGTGATCTTCACCGCGACGCTATGTCACGGAGAGGCTCGGGCGAAAAATCGACCGACCGATGTCAGATTCGAACGGCTCGCCGACTAGACCCGAGCATGAGCAAGCTCTCGCCGATCCTCCTACTCCCGCTCCTCCTCGCCGCCTGCACCGCACCGACCGAGGCGGGGCCCGACGAAGTCGACAACACCGCCAACGCCGACGACTCGATCATCGGTGGAACCGCGATCAGCGCCGAGGGGACCGGCTACGTGAACCTCAGCGGCTGCAGCGGGACGATGATCACCAATCAGTGGGTGATCACGGCCAAACACTGCTTCGCTGCGGACAAGGTCCCGAGTGAAATCAACGCGACGATGGGCACGCAGAGCACCACGGGGGCGTCGATCGTTCGCTACCCGGACGCCGACGTCGACGTGAGCCTCGTCAAGCTCGCCGAGCCGTTCACGATGAACGGGAGCCGCTACGGGTATCGTCGCGCGTTCTACGCCGGCTCGACCGCTTCGCTCGTGGGTAAGTGGCTCGTCTGCACCGGCTACGGCCAGAACACGTTCACCGGTGGCGGCGGCACGCTGCGCACGGCGAACCTCAAGGTCGACTCGGTGAGCGGCTTCAAGTACCGCATGGTTCCGAACGGGAGCTCGCAGATCCAGTTCCTCGGGGACTCGGGCGGCTCCTGCTACCTCGATGGCAAGCTGACCGGCGTGCAGAGCACCGCCGAGTGCACCACCAAGCCCGGCGCGGCGAAGCCGTGTTACTCGAAGGAGTTCGGCTGGGTGACGTCGAGCGTCGCCTCGGTGCCCGGGACCTGGCAGGTCGGCGCCGAAGAGATCCGCGCGTGGGCGAAGGACGTCGCCGAAGGCGGACCGCAGCGCTACACCGCGGTGTTCCGCAAGCAGAACAGCGGCGAGATCCAGGCGTATGGGTGGAGCTACGAAGCCTACCGCGCGAAGTACGACGACCTCTGGGGCAAGGGCTGGCGCCTGAAGCTGCTCCAGCCGTACGTGGTCGAGGGACAGGTCCGCTACAACGCGGTCTGGCAGCCGAGCACCGAAGGCGAGATTCAGGTCTACGGCTACACGTACTCGGACTACCGCGCGAAGTACGACGACCTCTGGGGCAAGGGCTGGCGCTTGAAGCTGATTCAGCCTTACGTCGTCGGCGGCGACGTCCGCTACACCGCGGTGTTCCGCCCGAGCACCGAGGGAGAGATCCAGGTCTACGGGTACACGTACACCGACTACCGCGCGAAGTACGACGATCTCTGGGGCAAGGGCTGGCGCTTGAAGATGATTCAACCCTACGTCGTCGGCGGCGACGTTCGCTACACCGCCGTGTTCCGACCGAGCTACGAATCCGAGATTCAGGTCTACGGGTACACGTACACCGACTACCGCGCGAAGTACGACGACCTCTGGGGCAAGGGCTGGCGCTTGAAGATGATCCAGCCGTACGTGGTCGGGGGCGACGTCCGCTACACGGCCGTGTTCCACCCGAGCACCGAGGGCGAGTACCAGGTTTACGGTTGGAGCTACAACGACTACCGCCAGCGGTACGACGACCTGTGGAGCCAGGGCTATCGGCTCTCGATGCTGTCGACCTACGTGCCCTGACGCGCGGCCGACTTGCCTGCCCGGTCAGAGCACCTTCCGGGCAGGCAGGTCATGGTGCTCGCCCCTGCGCTCGAGCTTCGCTGCAATTGTTAACGAACTATTCCCTGCGGGCCGACGTGCACGGTGGCGATCATGCGAGCCAATGCGCCACCTCGCGGCCTGCTCCCTCGCGTCTTTCGTCGTCGCGCTCTCCGCCTGTGGTCCCCAGGGCGTCTCGCAGACGACCGACCCGGCCGGGGCCGCACTCAGCGAGGTCGCCAACGCGCGCGTCGCGCAGCTCCGCGCGCGCTTCGGTCACGCGGCGCTGCCGGACGGGGCGGTGGTCGGCTACGAGCAGCTCGCAGGCGGTCGCGTGCACCCGATCGCGCCCCCGATCGACGCCGGCCTCTTGGCGAAGCCCGTGCGCGTCGAGCTCCCCGCCAAGGCGGGAGAAGAGGTCCTGCTCGAAGACGAGCGCTCGCACCTCTCGGTCCGCTTCGCACAGGTGAACGTGCCGTCCGCGTCGCTCGAGCTCGCGCGCGGCGGACTCGCGGTCTATGGCGACGTCGTCCACCGCGTGCACGCCGAGGGCACCGAAGACTACGTGCGCTTCGCGGAGAAGCCGGCGCGCGAAGAGCTCGTCTACCGCGTCGACGTGCGCCGCGTCGCGGGGATGCGCCTCGTCGATCGCACGCTCGAGTTCCTCGATCGCGAGGGCACGCCTCGACTGCGTGTCGCCGCGCCATACGTGCTCGACGCGGACGCGCAGCGACACGAGGCCAACCTCGAGGTCGAAGGGTGCGCGTTCGACACCAGCGTCGTCGTGCCGTGGGGCCGCGCGGTGACCGCGCCCGGCGCCGACGCGTGCACCGTGCGGGTGACGTGGCGCGACGTGCAGTACCCGGCGCTCGTCGATCCGGCGTGGGTATCGACGGGCTCGTTGCTCTACAGCCGCAGCAACCACACGGCGACCCGGCTCCTCGCAGGCAACGTCCTCTTGGTGGGCGGTAGCTCGACCACCGCCACCGAGATCTACAACGAGGCGAGCGGCACCTTCGCGGCCGCGGGCTCGATGAGCACCAACCGCAGCGGACAGACGGCAACCCTGATGTCCACCGGCAAGGTGCTGATCGCCGGAGGAGAGACCAACGGCAGCATCAGCACCATCCTCTCGAGCTACGACGTCTACAATCCGGCCACGGGCTGGAGCAGCGGCTCCATGAAGAGCGCGCGGAAGGGTCACGCGGCCGCCCTCCTCGGCAACGGCAAGGTCCTGATCGCGGGCGGCCGGCCCACGAGCGGCAGCGGTACCTCGACCGCCGAGCTGTTCGATGGCACCACGTCCACCCTGACCACGGCCCTGCCCGAACTGCGCGCGTATCACGGGATGGTGCCGCTCTCGAACGGCAAGGTGCTGATCGTCGGGGGATCCCTCGGTTACCCCGGCACCATGACCGCCACCGCGCTCGTCTCCGACGGCGTCACACACACCAGCGTGGGCAGCATGGGCGTCGCGCGGACGCTGAGCAACGGCATGGCAGTGGCGTTGCCGAACGGCAAGGTCCTCATCGTCGGCGGCGGCACGGCGCAGTCCGAGTGGTTCGACGGCGTGAGCTCGTTCAGCAACGTCGGCGCGGCCTTGCCGGCGCTTAACGTCACGGCGGGCGATGCGCTGAAGAGTGGCAAGGCGCTCGTCTTCGCACTCAACGGTCCTTCCACGTATTTCCAGCTGTTCGACGGCATCTCGAAGTTCTCGACCGAGAGCAAGCCGTCGTCTGCGTCCGCGAACAGCGGCAGCACGTTGACGACGCTCGCGTCCGGAAAGATCCTGCTCGCCGGCGGCGCGACGAGCACTTCGGCCGCGATCTATCAACTCCCCTCCGGAGACGCGTGCACGAGCGCCGCGGACTGCGGGAGCGGGGTTTGCGATGGTGGCTTCTGCTGCAGCGCAGCGTGCGGCACGTGTCAGACGTGCGCGAAGGGCACGGGCGCCTGCGTGACGGTCACCAGCGCAGACGATGTGGGCACCTGCAGCGGCACCAACACCTGCGGCCCCACCGGCACCTGCGGCCTCCGCAACGGCCAGGCGGCGACCAGCGGCGCGAGCTGTGCCAGCGGCAACGCCGCCGACGGCGTGTGTTGTGACACGGCCTGCGCCGGTGCGTGCGATTCGTGTGCGGTCGCGGGCAAGATCGGCACCTGCACGACGACGCCGGCAACCGCGGGCAGCCCGTCGTGCTCGCCGTACCTCTGCCAGTCCGGAGCGGCTTGTCCGACCTCGTGCACGAGCGACGCGAACTGCGTCACGGGCACCTTCTGCAGCTCCGCCGGCACCTGCACGACCAGGCGAGCCATTGGCGCGGCGTGCCCCACCGGCAACCACGAGTGCAGCAACAATCAGTGCGTCGACGGCGTGTGCTGCAGCACGGCGTGCGCGAGCAACTGCATGGCGTGCTCGGCGGCCAAGAGCGGCGTGCCCGGCTCCGACGGCACCTGCACCTACGTGACCAGCGGCGCCGTTGGACGCGGCGAGTGCGGCGCGCCGACCTGCGTCGCCTCGACGCTCACGACGCCGACCTGCAACGGCAGCGGCTCGTGCACCACGGGGACCAAAAGCTGCCTGCCGAGCTCGTGCAACACCGCCGGCAACGCCTGCCAGACCACCTGCACGAAGGACGCTGACTGCGGCTCGGGGTTCTACTGCGCGGGCACCTCGTGCGCAGCGAAGAAGGCCTCGGGGAAGACCTGCACCGTCGCCAACGAGTGCGTGTCCGGATCGTGCGTCGACGGCGTGTGTTGCAGCTCCACGTGCGCCGGTCCGTGCGAGGCCTGCAACGAGACGGGCAAGGCGGGCACGTGCTCCGCGGTGAGCGGCACCCCGCGCACAGCACACCCCGCGTGCAACGGCGCGGGCACCACCTGCGCGGGCACCTGCGACGGCGTGAACACCGCGTTCTGCAGCTACCCGAACGTCGGCAAGCTGTGCGACGCCGGCTGCAGCGGCAGCGCAATCGCTCGGTGCAGCGCGTCGGGCTCGTGCCTTGCGCCCACCGCGTGTCCCGGCAATTTCGGGTGCGCCGATCTGACCAGCTGCCTGAGCACCTGCTCCGCCGACGCCCAGTGCGCGAGCGGTTTCTACTGTGCGTCGGGCGCGTGCAAGAGCAAGCTCGCCAATGGCTATCGGTGCGCGGCCGACAACGAGTGCAAGAATGCGCACTGCGTGGCCGGCACCTGCTGCGCGTCGTCGTGCACCGGCTACGCATGCGAGTCGACCGGCGCGGCGTGCAAGTCCACCTGCGCGTCCGACGCCGACTGCGATGCGGCGAGCTACTGCGTCGCCGGCGCGTGCACGCCCCGCAAGGGCAACGGCGAGACGTGCACGACCAAAGCCGAGTGCAGCTCGGGGTACTGCGCCGACGGCGTGTGCTGCAACTCGGCGTGCTCAGGCAACTGCGAGGCGTGCACGGCGGCCAAGACGGGCATCGCCGGCAGCACCGGCACGTGCAACTTCGTCAAGGACGGCGCCGATCCCGACTTCGACTGCGGGATGCCGACCTGCTCGATGGGCACGCTGACCGCCAACGTGTGCAACGGCGCCGGTGTCTGCCGCGCGAGTACGACCTCGTGCGGCGCGTACGGCTGCAACGCGGCGGGCGACGGCTGCAAGACCGCGTGCACCACCGACGCCGAGTGCGGCGCCGGGAGCTACTGCAACACCACCACCAAGGAGTGCGCCGCCAAGAAGCCCCGCGCCGCAGCGTGCGCCGCGAACCTCGAGTGCACCTCGGGCGCGTGCGCCGACGGCGTGTGTTGCGACAGTGCGTGCACCGGCCAATGCGAGGCGTGCGCCGAGCCCGGGAGCGAAGGCACCTGCCTGACCGTCAAAGGCAAGCCGCGCGCGCCGCGGGTCGCCTGCACTGGCGGCGGCACCGAGTGCGGCGGCACCTGCGACGGCAAGAACGCCGCGGTGTGCTCGTTCCCGAACCTCGAGACCACCTGCGGCGCGGGCTGCGCGGCGGGCGCAATCGCCCAATGCGACGGCGCCGGCGCGTGCCGCGCGCCCAAGACTTGCGCGGGCGACTTCGCGTGCGACGGCAGCGCGGCCTGCAAGACCTCGTGCACCGCCGGCGGCGACTGCCGCGACGGTTACACGTGCGACACCAAGACCAACAAGTGCGTCCCCAAGGTCCAAGCGAGCTGCTCGTCCGATCGCACGAAGTCCATTCCCGCCGACGCGCCCGACGCGCCGAAGAGCTGCGCGCCATACGTGTGCGGCACCGACGGCACCTGCCTCCAGACCTGCGCGACCTCCGAGGACTGCGCGTCGAGTTCGATCTGCGATACCAGCACGGGCGCAGGCCGCTGCGTGGCGGGACCCACCGACGAGGACTCCGGCGGCTGCACCGTCGCGAGCACCGGCCGCGAGTCCTCGACGGCGATGCTCGCGGTGTTCGCGCTGATCGCCGCCGCCAAAGACGGCGCTTGAACGTCATTCCTCGAGCGCCTTGCACGCGGGTTCGTAACCCAGCTTGCAGGCGCGTCGGCGGAGGCGTTCGCCGCGGCCGACGTCGGAGGGGCGATCGATGCCGATGATGAAGCACGAGGCGAGGCGATCGCAGCTCTCGGCGTCCTCTAGATCGCACGCCTTCTCGAAAACGCCGCACGCCTTGGCCGGGTCCTTCCCGGTGTCGATGCCGTGGTCGTAGGCGACGCCGAGCTTCCGGCACGCGATCGCGTCTTCCTTGGTGCACGCCGCCCGCAGCTGTCGCATCTTCTTCGCCGACTCGAGCTGGACGTTTCCGAGCCCTCCGGCGATCGTCGCGACGACCGCGCCGCCGATCGCGAGGACCGCGAATCGCCCGCGCTCGGTTCGCGCCCCGGCCAGCACCTGCTCGATGGACGCGCGCTCCTTTCGGCCAGCCGACGCCTCGGTGCGAAGGTCGACGCCGAGCACGTTGTCGACGCCGCAGTACGCACAACCCTGAACGAGGTGGGTGCTCGCCGGCAGGGCGCCTCCGCACTGCCGACAGGTCCATCCCCCGCGCGCGTCGCGCGGAGGCTTCGCACCATAGGCTGCCGTCACCAGGTGCAGCGCTCGGCGTCGAGCGAGACCCGCGCGCGCCCAGAGGAAGAACACACCCGAGAGTGCGATGCCCGACAGCAGCATCAAGGTCGTGTCGAAGGCGTCGAGGTCGGCGAGGTTCGCGAGCACGAGAACGAACGTCGCGGCGGCCCAGGTGACGACCGATGCGAGGATCGCGAGGACCAACGCCGTGGTCGCGGCGCCCGCGCCCGGCTGATCGAGCAGCTCGCCCAGCGCTCGAGCGAGTCCTTGCTTCGACGCGGCGACCTCGATCACGGCGCGGATGCGGGCGCGCAGTTCCGCCGGCACCGCGTTGTGCGCCCCGCAGTACCCACACCCGACGGTTTCGGAATCCACCGGCGTCAGGGCCGCGCCGCAATGAACGCACGCGAGCACGTTCGGAGGCGTGGGGGCGCGTTCCGCGCCGGCTGGTTTCGAACGGGCCCGAATCGTTCCGACCAGCGCATCGACCGAGGCCTGCTCCGCGGGGTGAACGGCCTCGGCGAGGAGGTGCTCCCGACCGTCGCGGGTGACGACGAAGAGTCGACGGAGCGGCACCCGCTCCTCGGGGGCGAGCTCGAGGTTGTCGGAGAGGATCAGCCCGAGGACGAGGAACAGCACGTCGCCGACGATCTTGCCGAGCGTGAGGCGCACCTCCGTCTGCGTCTCGGCGCGCGAACGCTCGGGATCGATCTCGCTCCAACGGAGCCGCAGCCCGTCGTGCCGTCCGCCTTCGACCGCGAAGCCCTCGAGATCGAGGGTCAGATCGCTCGCGCGCGTACCCCAGGCGCGGCGGAGCTCGAGGAGCCCGTAGACCGCGACGTACGCGCCGAGGGGGCCGAGAAAGAGGAGCGCTCCCGGAGCCGCGCCGGCGCGAAGGCGGTACATCAGCGCGAAAGCGGCCCATGCCCCAGGCACGATCGTGAGCGCGCCGGCCGCGGCGTGGCCGAGCGCCGAGGTCCCGACCTGCAACGGGAGTCGGATGCGGTTCACGACGTCACGAGCGTAGCGGTCCAGTGCGATTGGGAACCATGCGGATCGTCAGCGCTAGACAGTCGACAGTGGCCCGCACCCACGCGCCCGTCCGTTCCCAGGTCAGCGGAGGTCAGTGGCGGTCCGTGACTGCCCTCCGAGGCGCACCCGTCTCCCTCACGAAGCCCACGACGTGTGGGCAAAGGAGAAGGAGCACGGTCATGAAGAACCTCGTCCCGGTCGCGTTTTTCGGTCTCTCTCTGGCGCTCGTCGCGTGCAGCAGCTCCACCGCCGGAAACGGCGGCACCGCCGGCGGCGGCCCGTCGACGACCGAGAATGTCGTCGGCAAGACGTGCTCGAGCGACGCCGACTGCGGCTCGGGATACGCGTGCCAGCCCGAGTCGTCGTCGGGCTCCGGCTGTACCCCCGATCGCGCGTGCACCTCGTTCGAGTGCCGCGGAATCTGCCTCGCGAGCGGTGAGATCGACATGGAGACCGGAGAGCCGCTCGCTGCCTGCATGGACGATTGCGGCAAGAACGGCAAGTGTTGCAGCGGCGGTGGTTCGGGACCGACCTCGGGCAAGTGCGCGAAGACCTCCTCGACTCCGAGCACGACCGAAGACTCGGGTCCCGCCAAGACCTTCTCCTGGGGAGGCACCTGGAACGCCACCGTCGATTACGACGTGTCGTGCGATTGGGCCGGCAGCATCAAGAAGGGGCACCAGAAGTTCACGCTCACCGTGAAGATCGAGGCGTCTGGAACCTCGCTCACCGCCACGCCGACCACGCCGACGAGCGGTTGGGATCCGATGACCGGCACCGGCGACGGCTCGGGCGCGACGATCTCCGGCGAGTTCCCGTTCCGTGATCACAGCGGCGACAGCGTCGGCTCGCGCGACAACTCGGTGACCCTGCGCCTCACGACCATCAGCGGCGACAAGGCCGCCTCGGGATCGATCGAGGGCAAGGGATCGAACGGCTTCGGCGCCAAGTGCACGATCTCGAATGGCACATTGGAATTCGCCCGCTGACGCCCGCAGCGGGATGCGCCACCGTGGTGGTCCATGTCGCGCCCGGGCCGAAAGCTCCCGCTCGCCTGCCGCCTGCCGAATCCCCCGGCCAGCTTCGTCGGGCGCGAGAAGGAGCTGCGCTGGCTCTCTGGGGCGATCCCGCGGGCACCGCTGACGCTGCTCCACGGCGAGTCGGGGGTCGGGAAGTCGGCGGTGCTCCTCGCAGCGATCCAGCGTGAATTTCCCGAACGCCTCGAGACGACGATCTACGTCGGCTATCGCGAGCACGATCCACACGAGCATCCTGCGCTGCCGATCGTACGCGCATTGCTCTTGGCCGAGGGTACGCGCGACGTCGACTGGCGAGAGCTGCTCGAGGCGCCCGAAGGGCTCGGGGCGCTCGCCATCGACCTCGCCGAGGCGTCCGGCCACTGGGTCGTGCTCGACGATCTCGATCGTGACGCCGCAGAGCTCCTCTCGCAGCTCTGTCGATATGCGCGTTCGAGTCGGTGGCTCGCGACGATGCGTGTCGCACCCACGATGCAAGAGCTCGCAGGCCAGACGTTGCGCGTGCGTCCCCTCGCCCCCGAGGAGCGCGCAAAGCTCGCACGGTTGCTCGATCCGGGCGGGCCGGAGAGTCAGCGCGCGTTCGCCGTCGAGGCCGATCCGCTGCGCGAAGCCCGGCTCCTCGCGGATGAACGCAGGTTCGACGCGCTCGCCGCGCTCCTCGACCGGGTGCTGCCCGACCTGCTCTCCTCGGGATTCGCCATCGCCTTGTGGTCGATTGTCGAGGGGCTGATGGAGCCTGCGCTCGAATCGGCGCGGCTGCGCATCGCCCTCGAGCTCGGCGATCGAGACGCGCTCGCCAACGTTCGAGAGCCGAGCCACCCGACGACGGCCGATCGACTGCTCTGGGCGTCTCTGCTGGTCGCCAAAGGACGTTTCGCCGAGGCGAGGGTCCTCGCGGCGTCGCTGCGCGCGGCGCCCGATCCCGCCGAGCGATTCCAAGCAATCATGCTCGAGGCCCAGGCCGAGGCCAACCTCGGTCGACTCGAAGAGGCGCTGTCGATTCTCGCCGGTCTCGAGGCGCCGAGCGCGGTGCTACTGGCGCGCCGGGACTCGTTCCGCGCTCAGATCGCGAGCTTGCTCTTGCGGGAAGACGAAGCGGTCGCCCACGTCGAGCGGGCGCGTCGTCACCTCGCCGAGGTGACCTGGCCCGAACGCGGCACCGTCGGCGTACGGCTGTCGCGTGCGCTCTACAACCTCGGTCGATTGCGTGAAGCGGCGGCCGTGCTCGAGGCGGTTTCGTCCGGCGACGTGGCGGGCTCGGTGCGCTTCGACCTCGGACGTGGTCTTCGATTTCTCGATGCGTGCATCGCGCTCGACCGCGGAGACTTCCCGCGGGTTCGGGCAAGCGTGGTCGCCCTCGAGCCGTGGGTCGGACCGAGCTCACCGTTGCGCGCGAACCTGGAGAACGCGCGCGGCACCCTCGCGGCGCTGAGCGGTGGGCTGGAGGAGCTCGATCGCGCGATCGCGGCGTTGCACGCGATGGATCTCTCGCCGCAGCTGGTCATGGAGCGCGACCTACTCGAGCTTCGCGCGTGTCTCTCGAGGCGACGACGGGCAGACCGTCCAGCGGGCCACGACGACGGGTCGGTGTTCGCGGGGCTCGCGCGATTGCATCGTTTGCGGGTCGATTTGCACACGGCGGCCGCGTCGCCCGAACAGGTGTCGACCCAGCTCGCCGCGCTCGGTACCCACGTCGAGCAGCGCATCCTCGGTCGCATCGTTCGGGCCGAGGCCCTCCTCGCCGCGCGCCAGAGCGCTCGAGCGAACGTCGAGACCAACGAGGTCGTGCTCGAAGCGGCCGATCTCGGATTCGGCGCGTACGAAGCCGAAGCACTCGCGCTCCGTTGCGACGTCTTGATGGACCTCGGAGACGACGAGGCTCGCCATGTGGCCGCAGCCGACCTCGCAAGGCGCGCCGCGTCGCTGGGCTCGCGACGCCTCGCCGGCTTCGCAACGCTGCACCAGACCCTCCGTCATGACCTCGATCCGAGCGCGCTCGAGCCGCTCGCGGCAGCCCTCGACGAAGCGCCCGAGAGCGCCCTCCGCGCCCGCGCGCTGCTCGATCCGAGGGTCGCCGTGGGCGTGCTCGATCGACGCGTGCTCGAAGCGTTTTGCCGTCGTCACTCGTTCGATCCGATGCGCACCTTCGGCGACGGCGAGTGGCAGCGAGGTTGTGGTGTCGATCTCGCGCGCCGCTCGGTGTGGATGCCGAACGGAGCGCAAATCGACTTCTCCCGACACGCACTGCTCCTCCGCATTCTCGAGGTGCTCGCGGCGCACGACGGCGAGGCGAGCAAGGAGTCGCTGGTGGTCGAGGTTTGGGGTGAGCGGAGCTATCATCCCCTCAAACACGACAATCGGCTGCACGCCGCGATTCGCAAGCTGCGCAAGCGCCTCGACGAAGACGCCGCGTCCCCACGCTGGGTGCGGACCACGGAGGAGGGGTACGCCCTTGGATCTTCCGTCAGGCTGCTCCCGCGGTTGGTGCGCCGGCCAACCTGAAGGGCTCAAGAGCCGTCGAAGAATTGCCCCCGGACTGAAGTCCGGGGCACCGACTGCAAGACGAAGCCCTCCGGGCTGGGGAGGAACGGCTCGCAACAGCGAGCGGGGCGACCGCGAGGCCGCATCCTACGGCCCGGCCAGGCGCCTGTAGTCGCGATCGGTGCGCGACTTTCGGGAAAGTGTCGGGCCGGTCGGTGAGCAGACGCTTGCTACGCGAGCAGTGCAGTCGCGTGCTGAAGGATGTTGGCGCCGATCGGCCGGCGTGCAGGTGGCACGCCGGCACTTCCTCGCTCCGAGTCGATCGCCGCGAGCATCGCCACGCAGGTGACTTTGTGGAGGCCGCGAACCAAGACCTGGGCCATTCCGTGGTGGTGCTTCAAGTGCGCGTTGGCGAGCTCGCACAGAGACGACCTCGCTCGTAGCAGCTGCTTTGCGTGGTCGGTCTTCATGCGCGCACGCCAAGCGACGATGGCGCGAGATTGATCGGCGTTTGGGCCGGGATTCCGAGAGCGCGCGGGGATGGGAATCAAGGCCTCGACGCCTCGCGATTCGCAGCGCTCGATACACCCGTGTTTGGCGTGATTGGCGTCCGCCAGGAGCACCTTCGGCAGCGCGCCGGTGCGGCGCTCGATCTGGTCGAGCATCGGCGAGACCGAGCCCATGTCGCTGCCGACGTTGGTGACCTGCACGCCGACGATGGTGCGTGGACCACCGAGCGGTGAGCCCGCGGTCGCCATCTGGATGTTGTAGCCGGGTCGATAGCCTCCGTCGGGCATCTTCATAACGCGCGCGTCCGAGTCGGTCGTTGAAGCACGAGGTTGCTCCTTGCCTTCTTCGCGGAGCTGTTTGACCGCGAGCAGCGCGCCCTCCACCCGCTGCTGGTA